>Ga0308157_10000024_pt1 | contig 698416 bp, 609 predicted proteins | sample PhyBR1_FD_201035 | JGI IMG/M metagenome (GOLD analysis project Ga0308157, IMG submission 201035) | Phyllosphere microbial communities from UC Gill Tract Community Farm, Albany, California, United States - DLSLB.R1 | ecosystem: Host-associated > Plants > Phyllosphere > Unclassified | place... | reverse complement strand
AGCTCCTGCAGCACCCGTATCACCCTTGTCCCCCTTGTCCCCCTTTATCGAGTTCTGGAAGTCAATGACCGTTTGACCAGGATGTGTCTCCAGCCACGTATCAAATGCAGACTTGCCAGCGGCACCCTGTGAACCAGTTGCACCGGGAGCTCCTTGTATACCCTGTGGACCCTGAGTCCCAGTTGCACCAATAGCTCCAGTTAATCCTATCGGGCCTTGAGCACCAACAGCTCCTGCAGCACCCGTATCACCCTTGTCACCTTTTATTGAGTTCTGGAAATCGATGACCGTTTGGCCGGGATGTGTCTCCAGCCACGTATCAAATGCAGACTTGCCATCGGCACCCTGTGAACCGGTTGCACCAGTAGCACCCTGGATACCCTGTGGACCCTGAGCCCCAGTTGCACCAGTTGCTCCAGTTAATCCTATCGGACCTTGAGCACCAACAGCACCAGTAGCTCCTACAGCACCCGTATCACCCTTGTCACCTTTTATCGAGTTCTGGAAATCAATGACCGTTTGGCCGGGATGTGTCTCCAGCCACGTATCAAATGCAGACTTGCCATCGGCACCCTGTGAACCGGTTGCACCAGTAGCACCCTGGATACCCTGTGGACCCTGAGCACCAGTTGCACCAGTTGCTCCAGTTAATCCTATCGGACCTTGAGCACCAACTGCACCGGGTAAACCAATTGGACCTTGAGCACCAACAGCACCAGTTGATCCTGCAGCACCTGTATCACCCTTGTCCCCTTTTATCGAGTTCTGGAAATCGATGACCGTTTGACCAGGATGTGTCTCCAGCCACGTATCAAATGCAGACTTGCCAGCGGCACCCTGTGAACCAGTTGCACCGGGAGCTCCCTGTATACCCTGTGGACCCTGATTCCCAGTTGCACCAGTAGCTCCAGTTAATCCTATCGGGCCTTGAGCACCAACAGCACCAGTAGCACCCGTATCACCCTTGTCCCCCTTTATCGAGTTCTGGAAATCGATGACCGTTTGACCAGGATGTGTCTCCAGCCACGTATCAAATGCAGACTTGCCAACGGCACCCTGTGAACCAGTTGCACCGGGAGCACCCTGTATACCCTGTGGACCCTGAGTCCCAGTTGCACCAGTAGCCCCAGTTAATCCTATCGCACCTTGAGCACCAACAGCACCAACAGCACCCGTATCACCCTTGTCCCCCTTTATCGAGTTCTGGAAGTCAATGACCGTTTGACCAGGATGTGTCTCCAGCCACGTATCAAATGCAGACTTGCCAGCGGGACCTGTCGCTCCTACATCTCCTTTCAAAGAAGCAACAAACTGAGCCTCACTTTTACCTGCATTAGCTGGTAACTCGCTCCAAAAATCATACGCTGATTTACCATCAATTCCTGCTTCTCCTTTTAATGATTCTATAAATTCAGCTTCACTCTTACCTATATTAGCAGGTATTTCTAGCCACGTTTGAAAGGCAGATTTTCCAGCTACTCCATCGGCTCCTCTAGCGATGCCTGCATCAAGCGTAGTACCGTTACTTAAGGTAACCTTCAGATGACCTGCTGCATCTATGGTAGCAGCTGTTATACTTGTACCTGTACTTGCTTCAGACGGCACTAGCGGTACCCATGTACCACCATTAATATCTTGGCTTTGATTACTATAATAATAAAACCCTGGTTTTACAGCCACATTACCAATAGGCGTATTACCATTTTCCGCTGTATTATATACCAACATTCCATCTAAGAAAGTTGGGTAGTTACTAGGAATATTTGGCCCACTAATCACCAATGAGGTAATCAATGTTAAATTAGTTCTGGGAAATACCAAGCCCTTGCCTTCGTTATTAGTTGAGTTCCAAAAAGAAGAACTTGAAGCATCAAAAAATGCAGAACTAGAAAGCGCCTCGTCATTGCTTAAGTTAAAATTAGATCTAACTTGGGCCTTGGTCATCGTATTAAATGCCAAGATACTAGCTGCTACTAAAGTAAATATTTTATAATTTTTATTCATGATTTTAAGTTTAAAAGCCTGCAGTGGTATACCATTTAATTCCATCGCTAATTAGAGTCGCAGAAGTTTTGGCAGAAATACTCTGTGGATTATTACCAGGAGGAACCACATATTGTCCTACCGAATTATTTGCCATGCTGATCATGATTATCCTTCCTTTAAACAAAGTTGCATCTGGCAAAGTAATGCTTGTTGCTCCAACCGAATTTGTACACAACACATGATAATCATCCGGCAAAATAGTGACAATGTTTGCGGGCTCCGTTCTTGTATTCACATATTGGGCTTTTCTAAAAGACACATCACCATCAACATCCAACTTTTTGGTTGGGATAATACCACTACCACCAATCCCTACATTAGAAGTTCCTTCAAAGGTTAGGTCATTTGTTCCGGTACTAACAATTCTTTTACTAGTCAAAGTACCATTGGCGTTATAAATATTAGTGCCACCACCTGCTGCAGCTGGAGCCCAAGTACCTCCATTAAAGGTTAGCACCTGACCATTTGTTGGTGTCGTAGCAGAAATGGCAGTACTTTGAATTTTAGCAACTATTGGGTTTGGATAATTACCAGAAAGATCACCTCCTGCGGGACCATTACTTAAGCCATCAGCACCTGTAGGGCCTGTTAAACCGATCGGACCAACTGGACCAATTGGACCAGTTGCACCTGTTGCTCCTGGATTACCTTGTAAACCCTGGGGTCCTTGTGGACCTGTTGGACCAGTTGCCCCAGTAGCACCTATAGCACCTGTTAATCCTGTTGGGCCGATTGGACCAACTGCACCTGTTGCTCCAGTCAAACCTGTTGGACCGATTGGGCCAACTGCACCGGTAGCGCCTGTTAATCCTATTGGACCGATTGGACCAACTGCACCGGTAGCGCCTGTTAATCCTATTGGACCGATTGGACCAACCGCACCTGTAGCACCTGTTGCTCCATCAGCTCCTGTCAAACCTGTTGGGCCGATTGGACCAACTGCACCGGTAGCGCCTGTTAATCCTATTGGACCGATTGGACCAGTAGCACCAGTTAATCCTATTGGGCCGATTGGACCAACCGCACCTGTAGCACCTGTTGCTCCATCAGCTCCTGTCAAACCTGTTGGACCGATTGGACCAACCGCACCTGTAGCACCTGTTGGGCCGATTGGGCCTGTAGCGCCTGTTGCTCCATCAGCTCCTGTCAAACCTGTTGGACCGATTGGACCAACTGCACCTGTAGCACCTGTTAATCCTGTCAAACCGATTGGACCAACTGCACCTGTTGCACCCGTTAACCCTATTGGACCAACCGCACCTGTAGCACCTGTTGCTCCATCAGCTCCTGTCAAACCTGTTGGGCCGATTGGACCGATTGGACCAGTAGCGCCTGTTAATCCTATTGGACCGATTGGACCAGTAGCACCTGTTAAACCCGTTGGACCGATTGGACCAACTGCACCAGTAGCGCCTGTTAAACCTGTTGGACCGACTGGACCAACTGCACCGGTAGCGCCTGTTAAACCCGTTGGACCGATTGGACCAACTGCGCCTGTTGCACCGGTTAAACCTATCGGGCCGATTGGACCAACTGCACCAGTTAAACCTATCGGACCAGTTACACCTATTGGCCCTTGCGCCCCAATAGGGCCTTGTGGTCCTACCGGGCCTGTAGCACCAGTTGCGCCTGCACCTAAAGGCACTCCAGCTGGCCAACCATTTACAGTAGTATATGGTCCGTATAAAATATTTTTAGTATTATCTATATAATAACTGCCATCAGCTGGGTTAGCTGGGATGGTTGTAGTAGGTGGTGTGTTTCCACTTAAAATTCCATTCCCAGGTATTTGACATATAGAAACCCATTTCCCTGGTGTTGCTTGTTTGTCAAAAAAGTAAATGCATTTTGCGTCAGTATCGTATACGATCAATCCATTTGCAGGATTTAAAATAGCCAATCTTTGTGCGGCACTCATTCTTGGCACTAAGAGTCCAGAAGAGCTAGAATTAAGATCCAATAGTGCACTGGCATCCGGCGTTTTTGTACCGATACCTACATTCCCCTGTCCAAAAGACTGGGTTGAGGAAAAGGCGATGACAAACAACCCGAAGAGCGTGAGCTTAAGATGTAGTTTCATAAGTGTTAATTTGAATTTATTGCGTTTAAGCCATTAGTTTTTAGTGTATAAAAACGATTACGCTTCATCAATCAGTAACCAAAACTGTTAATAAGTTTTAGCCGATTATTTTGATGTAGAGCGAATCGAATGAACTATTTAAATAATCAAAAAATCACCTGCTCTTCATCGTAATCTTTAGAGCAGAATGATCCATAATTATCACGCAATAAAATTATCACAGCTATACACGCTGTACAATCATCTTTTGGTGTCAATAAAATGATTGTTTCTTAAAAAAAAGGATTAGAAAAGCGTTAGATTAGGTTAAATCCGCTCATTCTGAAAATGACAACTATGAAATGAGTGATACTATTTTAAAAAATTCATTTAATTTTCGTTAAAAGAAATAACTAATTTTTCTTAATAAGCCTAGATAAATACTCATTTATTTTATTGTATCATTTAAGGTGATTTTACAAACCTTATTTTGTTAATACGCCTTAATTAACTTGCAAAAATTAACTATAAGGAAATAGCAGGTAAAACTGGAAAATAACACTCTTTTTCGTCTTTCCCGTGAATCCCGATAGCTATCGGGAGGGAATGACAATCGTTAACGTCTTTCCCGTGAAAACGGGAATCTTAATACGGTGAAACCTTGTTAGTATATTTCTTACTATAGCATTACGATTCCCATAGATCCCGATAGGTATCGGGAGGGAAGGACGTAACGGTCGAGCTGGGGAGGGAACCACGAAGTGCTCAGCGCAGCTAATCTTAATACGCTGAAAGCCTTGTTAGTATATTCCTACTATAGCATTACGATTCCTAGTCATCCCCGATAGGTATCGTGAGGGAAGGACGTGCCAATCGAGTTGGATTATTTCTTTATTCCGGTCGTCTTTCCCGTGCAAACGGGAATCGTAAAGCGGTGAAAGGATTTGGTGATGCATTACTTAGTACCGCATTGCGATTCCCATAGATACCGATAGCTATCAGGAGGGAATGACGAACTGTACAAGCTGCGAATAACGTGTCAATCGAGTTGGATTATTTCTTTATCCTGGTCGTTTCCCGTGTATCCCGATAACTATCGGGAGGGAAGAACGTAACAGCCAAGCTGGGATTTAGTGTAATACTTATAAATTATATAATTTTCGAAGCTAATAAAATTGCAATAGCTTCTTTACCGCAATTTACATGGAGCTTTCTATAGGTATTGCGCAAATGAGATCGTGCTGTATCGTAGGCAATGTTCATTTCAGCAGCAATTAATTTTACACTATAGCCCTTGGTTAGTAGTTGTAATATTTCCGCCTCTCTATTCGTTAGATCATATTTATGTTGAATATTATTATTTTGCTGAGATAATTTAAACGAATTAATTACTTTTTTTGCGATCATTGGAGACATGGGAGCTCCCCCATTCAGCACTTCTTTAATTGCATCAAAGAATTTTTCAGGCGCAGTCTTTTTTAATATATATCCATCTGCCCCTGCACAAATGCTTTTGAAAAGTTTTTCATCATCTTCAAATTGCGTATACATAATGATAGCAGTTTCTGGCCTGGCTTCTTTAAGTGCTTCTACCCCTTCAATGCCGTTTTTTCCTGGCATATCAATGTCCATGATCACCAAATCAGGCGCATATAACAACACTTGACTTGCTACCTCGTTCACGTTGCCAAAATCGGCTACTACATCGTATTCATTATGTGAATTAAGCAGGTAAACCAACGAACCTCTTAATGCCTCGTTATCTTCGTAAATAATTATTTTTTGTTTCATATGAGTTAGTTTTTTAATTCTTTAAAATGCACTAGAGTTAGTATCATCCTTTTTTAAGAGGAAGAGTAATAAATGTTGAAGTCCCTTCATTTAAAGCCGATGTCATCGTAAGTTTACCATTCCATTTCTCTACTCTACTTTTAATATTTTGCAAGCCATTTCTACCTTTAGTAATAGTTTCACCAGTAAAGCCTATTCCGTTGTCAGAAATATTGAGCATTACATTTTCTTTGTTTCCATTTAGCTCGATACTCACTTTTTCGGCCTTTGCATGTTTTCTGATGTTGTTCAAAACTTCTTTAAACATTAAAAATAAATCGCGTTGTTGCTCATGGGATAGTTTAATAACAGCATTTTCAATTGGCATGTTTAGCTCATAAACGATCTCTTGGTTGTCAAACACTTGTCCAACATACCGGCGCATTCTTACTGGAAGCGCATCTTCTTCAGCTGGAACTGCTTTCATATTCCAAACTATCTCATCCAATGCTTCAGTAGACGCTAATATTTCTTCTCTAATCTCTGTAATGTAATCCCTTCCAGAATTTTTGGCAAATGAGGGATTCCTAGACATTTCTGTCAAAAATTGAATGTTTGTTAGCCTTGAGCCAATATCATCATGTAAATCTCTAGCAATATCTGCTTGCATTTTTTCTAACGCTATAATTGATTTTGCTCGTTGAATCATTCGACCTCTGTAACTAACGGCAAACACCATACAAAGCAGCAACACCCCTACAATGATGGCAGAATATTTTAATGCTTTCTGTTTTTCAAGATAAGTCTTGTTTATTTTCTGATCCTTTTTAAGCAATTGAATTTCTTTTTCCTTCCGCTCTACGGTAAACTGTTCTTCTAGTTTTTTCAGTTGGAATGTAAGTTGAGAATTCTGAACATTATTATGCTCGGTATGGTATTTTTCATTGTAATCAAGTGCTTTTTCAAAATCCTTTTCATCTTTATATAATTTAGCCAGGTATTTATAATTATCTACTTCTGCCTGCTTATCACCTTTTTTTACAGAAGCATCAATGGCACCTAATAATTTTAGTTCAGCTTGCTTTTTCTCTTGATAACCCGATTGCAAATACGTCATCCTTCCATCTATTGCAGTAACCGATGCATTGTCGTTGTATTTAACGGCAACCGCCTTAGCCTTAGCAAGATATTCCATTGCCGTTTTAGAATCGTTCATCTCGATATAGGTATTGCCAATTTCGGTTAGAATACTGGTTTCTTCTAGTGTTAGTTTCATCTCTCTAACCACTTCAAGCGCAGCATTAAACTGACTAAGTGCCTGATCGTACTTTTTCAAGCCCCGATAAATAACTCCAAGTGCACCATTAGCGGAAGATACTCCTCTTTTATCATTAATTATCACTTTAAGCTCCTTAGATTTTAGCGCATACTTTAGTGCTTGTGGAAACAATTTCTGTTCTATTAAATCAGTAGCAATAGATTGATAACAAAAAGATTCTCCACGTTGGTTATGTATTTTAACAAACAGATCTAATGCTTTAAAATGGTAAGTGAGTGCTTTTTTGTAATCCGCAAGCCTAACATAATTGTTCCCAATATTTAAAGCTTGCCCAGCCATTGATTCTATCCCTGTTGCACCATCTATTTTACTCGCCACTTTGAAAGCCTCTAAAAAAAAAGGCAATGCCGCTTTATAGTTTCCTTCATTCTTATACAATAAGCCTGAAGTACTGTTATAATTTAATTTCAGCTTTAGACCAACTAGATTTTCTTTAGGATTTTGAATAGCAAGCGCTTTTATCTTTTCTAAAAAATAACGGCAACTATCCGATTGCCCGCTCACCATATAAATATTGGCTAGCTGACTAAAGCTTGCACTTTGGTTCGTAAGATCATTAGCTTTCGAAGAAAGTTTGATTGTAGCGTACAAATAGTTCTTTGCTTGGTTCATATCGCTTCTAGCCAAGAGAATACCCAGCCTTGTCATGGCTGTTCGTTCCTCTAACGTGTTTGCATGCGGCGAAATGATTTTCTTTAAACTGTCTATAGCTGAACTTTGGGCTTTGGAGAATAAGGAATGCAAAACCAAAAAAAACAGTGTTAAAAATTTAAGAGAGCGCATCAGAACAAATTTAGAGGAAATGAATTCTCTAAGGTAAGTATATAATTTTCAATTAAATAAAATATAATTAGGGATTAAGATACAATAGGTAACTACTAGTAGGCAGCATTCCTATTGGTTTTAATAAGACAAATTTATTAACAATCTGACAAACCACATATCATCTTTTAGGGTGAGAAAAATTAGGTAATCGAAATATCTAAATGAATGCTGTCATTTTCTAAATCTCGATAGCTGCTAGAGAAACAGTAACACACCACATGCGTACGTCATTCTCACGAAACAGTTACCATTGCTATTAAAAATAGAAAAACATAAAATACTACGCATTAGGTCTTGTTAAGGTTTTGTTCGGGTCTCCTTCGAGAAAACACCCTTTTTCTCGAACAAGCTCCAAAGAAGACTCGAACAAGGTTGCTCGTCATTATTAAGCTAGGTAATAACCACAGATTGGTCAGTATAGCTAATCCTAAATTAATAAATGAATACTCATCATTAGAATAGACATCCGATAACTATTGAGCGAACTATGCATGGCCATTTTATCTATGCACCTAAAAGATGATTTTTTGAGACTGATAGGAGCAATAACTTTGGAGATGCCACAAGCTCTCTTTTTTCGGCAAAAAATTACCGACGGAATTAGATTTAGCTTAAGGCTAAAATTTTTGCTAATAATCCCTTAATCATATTCACATGTTGAAATTTTTACCCCTAAAAAGGACAGTCCAAAAATCGGTCATGCTATTTTTGGTACTTACCTGTGGCCTTAGCCCCTCTGCTTTTTCACAACAAAAGATGGCAGTTACTAGTGCTCACCCACGTATCTTATTGAATGCGGCTACAAAAGCACAGCTATTAGTAAAAAAAGCTGCTGGAGATGCCGATTGGATTTCTTTATTGGCTGATGCTAATAAATATATCCCTGGTCAGGTAATAAAATGGACTGAGACAAGTGCATCCAGTCAGGCCTATTATGGAGGTCCGGATATTTTTTTCGATTATGCCGGTAGCAGCTGGGAAGAAGCTGCTATTACTTTAGGAATAGCTCATCAATTAACTAAAACAAATGCTGCAGGTGCAAACGCTACACCGTTTTCAAATAAATTATTAAAGTTAGCTGATGTAATTGTTCAAGCCTATAAAGATTACCCTCCTAACACCAACAGTGATCCGAATATTTTTCAATATAACAGCGTATATGCCGATAGACACGTAGGGAAAACAATTGCTATCATTTACGATTGGTGCTACTACGAACTCAGTGCTCAACAAAAAAAAGACTTGCAAAATGTAATGACGGATTGGTTTAATTTCATGACTCAAACACAATCTAACATGAACCAATTACAAAACGACCCAACGGGGAACTATTTTATTGGTCATGTCATTTGCTCGGCTTATATGGGTTATGCATTAGGTGCAGACAATCCATTATCAACCAAAATGATTGATTTTGCAAGACAACGTATTCTTGGTGAACCAGGCAGTTTAAACACAGATCCAAAAAATTCATTTGAATCAGCGTATAACTTCTTTACCCAATCGGTAAAAGGAAACCTTGCATCTGCTGCAACAGAATCTTATCTAGGTCCAGAAACCTATTTTTCAGCACCACAAAAAGATGGCATCCCTGTACAGGGCTGGACATACGGTGGAGAAACTTGCAACTTTTTGATCGACTATATCAATACTGTTAAAACTGCCACTGGCGAAGATATGCTAGCTACAGACCCGAGCTTGAAGGCTTATTTTACCAAGACTGCAGAGGCGATTGTACATTCTTACACGCCGAACAGATTTCAATATGACAATAGCAACGATAATGGTTCACAATTGGGTTGTGTGGCTGCCTATGGTCAACCATTGCGCCTATCTGCCTTATTAGAAGGAACCCTTGCAGGTGAAAACGTAGAGTATTTCTACAACGATTGGATGAAACCGGTGAACATGGCAGATAGTTGGATCAAAGGTTATGTGGCGTTAAGCTGGGAAAAACTGTTGTATGGTAAATCAAGAAAGGCCACTGCTTTTAGCTATTCCCCTTACTATCCTATCCCTACTACTAATGTATACGATGCTCCTCCTATCAATTCTGGCTTGCATAAATTTTACATGCGAAAAGATTGGAGCGCAAGCTCAACCTGGATGACATTAGACTTAGGCGCTGGTGTATATGATCAGCATAACCATAACAATGCAGGCCATTTTAAAATCATTAGAGGTGATAGCCACGATGGAGATGATCATTTATTAATTGGAGCCAACGAAGTAGCAAAAGCAAATAGTGATAATGGTATTATTGGACCCACCACCTATTCTTTTGCCAGTAGTTTTAGTAATGTGCTATATATTGATGATTTTCATGAATACCAAGGTGTTGATGTGAACGGTACCGGTGGACAAACCTCTTTTGGTTACGATGAGCCGACACATGAAGAGCAAAATGATAATTTCTCGTATTTCCGTGCCGATTTAACCAGTGCCTACTTAACTAGTTATTCAGATCCCTTACCGGAAGAAAGGTCGCTAAGGTATTATTACCGCTCTTTTTTATACTTAAGAAATTCTGACATTACCTTGGTGTATGATAAAGTATTAGCAAAAAGTACAACTAATAGTAAAGGCCAATACAAAAAACATTTACGTTGGCATTTCTTAAAGCAACCAACTGTGAATGGCAATAACATTACTGCCAAACAAGACAATTCTGTGCTTTATTTGCACACCGTATTACCTCAGGCAGTTAGTATCAAAAATGTATACGAAAATACCAACCCAGATGGAGATCCTTTTGGCGCAGGGAATAGATACATCTTCAATACAGATACCTGGCGTTCGGAGGTAAGTGTTGCGGCAAACCCTGTTAAAGAAGATTTTTTAACCGTTTTACAACCAGGTGCACTTGGTGCAACTGAGATGCAAACAACGGCAGTTGAAAGTATTGAAAAGAACATGGAAGGCTCAGTAGTGGTAGTGAATGGAAATACCGAACTGGTGTTATTTAACAACAGTATTGAGAAATATCCAACCCCAATAACTGCAGTTTCTTATGCAAACAACGGTTCTTTAACTACAAATCATACCCTTTGTGGATTAACGCCAACAAAAAAATATCTAGTTTCTTATGCCAATGGCAAAGTAAGTGTTACGGAATCTACAACAGGCAATTTTACTTCGTCACCATCTGGTGTACTTTGTTTTAAACTTCCAATAACAACAGGAACTACTCCGCAAATTATAACTTTTGAAGCAATTGCGCCAGTAACTTACGGAACTGCAGATATATCGCCCGCAGTAAGCAGTAACAATCAAAACACAGCGATACAATTAAACAGTAGCAATACCAGTGTAGCACAGATTTTATCTACTGGAAAAATAAAGATAATCGGCGCAGGTACTACTCAAATTACCGCTAGTCAACCTGGAAATGCAACCTATGCTGTTGCAAAAGATGTTATTCAAACGCTTACCGTGAACAAAGCTCCTTTACAAATTACTACAGATGATAAACAAAAAGTTCAGGGGGCTGCAAACCCAACATTTACAGTAAGTTATAGCGGTTTAGTGTATAATGAAGATGCTAGTGTTTTAACTAAGGGAGTGGTACTAAGCACAAGTGCTACCAGTTCTTCTCCTGTTGGCGACTACCCTATTTTAGCTACTGGTGCCACATCAAACAACTATACTATTAATTTTGTGTCGGGAACGCTAAAAATTACGGCTAGTACTGGAGTAGTACAGCCGCAAAAACTAACCTTTGCAGCAACTGCCACAACAGTATATGGCACTGCAGATTTTAGTCCAGGTGCAAGCAGTGACAATGCTACTATTGGCATCGATTATACATCAAGCAATACTGCGATAGCTGAAATTGTGAATGGAAAGATACACATTACAGGAACGGGTACAGTTACCATTACTGCTAGTCAACCTGGAAATGCAGCATATTCAGCTGCAACTAGTGTTCAACAGCAACTCACTATAAGCAAAGCACCACTAACCATTACTGCCGTTCCAAAGTTTAAAACACAGGGAGAGGTTAACCCAACCTTGACAGCAGCATATACTGGTTTTGTTTACAATGAAAACGAGGCGGCATTAACCGCCGCAGTAATGCTTAGCACAACAGCTCTTACCAGTTCATTAGCAGGCGAATATCCAATACAGGTGTATGGCGCAACGGCAAAAAACTATACCATCACTTTTGTAAATGGCCTACTTAAAATTAACGCATCTCCTGTTAATCCTATTGCTCAAGTTTTAACCTTTAAGGCTACCAATACGTTAATGTATGGAGCTGCAGATTATACTCCTGATGCGAGTAGCTCTAATTCAAACATTCCTATTACGTATAAAAGTAGTAATCCGTTAGTTGCAGTTATTGTTAATGGAAAGATACATATTGTTGGTGCTGGAGTTACTGTTATAACTGCAAGCCAGGTAGGAAATTCAGCCTATTTACCAGCAACTGATGTCACACAAACCTTAACTATTGAAAAAGCTCCATTGCTTATTACAGCAGATATACAGGTTAAAACATTAGGAAGCCCGAATCCTCCATTAACGATCACTTACAATGGCTTTGTAAATGGTGATACCTACCTTGTTTTAGATCCTCAAGCTAAGATTGTAACTTCAGCTAACACTTTTTCTACTGTTGGCTCTTATCCTATTACAGTAAGCGGTGCAGGAGCTAAAAATTATGCAATTACGTACAGTAATTCTACACTTACCATTTCTAATACTAATCAGTTACCACAAGTAGAAATCACTACTAAAGATGTTCAGAACATTATGACCCCAAATGGGGATGGAAAAAATGATTTCTGGATCATTAACAATATAGAACGCTACCCTACAAATAGTGTGAAGGTAATGGACCGGGTTGGAAGAATAGTATTTCAACAAAAAGCTTATGACAACACATGGAATGGCATGTTTAATGGAAAATTGCTTGTTACTGATGGATATTATTACAGCATAGATTTAGGTGTAAATAGAAAAAAAATCGTAGGAGTTGTTACAATTATTTCCAAATAAATTTAATGATGAAAGAAATAGCAATCGAAAAGAAAATACAATCTATTCTTAGAAAAATTTACATAGAAGAAGAAGGTGTATTTAATCCAAAGCGACAAAGAATTGAACGGATTATAAAACCTACTTGCTCAAGAACTGAATTTGATTTATTAGAAAGCACAGGACTTATTCCTAATAGATTTGAAATCTTTGAACACGATAACTCACTTGAAAGATTATTAACTTTTCAATATGATAGTAAGGTGACGTTGGAATATGTTGCCTCACTTTTTCTAAAAGGATTAACTGGTGAGCTATTACGTGGTCGTCAGCCATTGATGAGCTTTACGTATATTAAAAACCTAAAACCACACGCTTTTACTGGAGACTCACACTGTACCATTTGCGGTCTTCCAAAGAAACAATCAATTGACAAAACTTACCAGCTCTATACCTATTACAGAGGGGAATCAACTAATCAAGATCCAATTAATTTTTTAATTGATTTAGAAGAGATCAGAAAATTCGATACTGTTCAAAGAAATCAAGCGGATAATCAAAAAGCTGCTGAACTTTTGGAAGTTATTTTAGCAAGTGATCATAAAGAAGTTCCATGGGAGTTAGAGAAAAGAATAGCAAAAAATAGTGTTATTCCTGATGCCGATAGAGATAAAAGATATGGGATATTACAAACACTGGCAGAATGTGGTATTCTTGAGAATGATTTTATTCAATCTAAGTATGATGAATTTACCACCCAAATGGACATCTCTCATGCGTTAAAAAATGTGAGAACATCTCATCGTTCTAACATCCCATTACCTTATGGGGCGTGGAGAGGTACAAATGGCATTAATTTTAATCGATATTATGAAATTTTTGGAAAATAATTAATCTTTCATAACCCAAAGCAAACTACCGTATTTACCTACGAAAAACAATAAACATCAACAAAAAGGGCTGCTCAAATGAGCAGCCCTTTCTTCGTTACAATTTGAATTAGCTAATTGCTATTTGACGAGTAACATGTTTAGCTTCTTCCCTTTTTGGGATATCTACACATAGCACACCATCGGTATATTTTGCCATGATGCCATTTTCATCGGCACTATCTGGCAATGTGAATGAACGAGTAAACGAGCTATAACTAAACTCTTTCCTTGAATAATTTTTATCTTCTTGCTCGTTTGACTGTTCCTTTTGCACCGAAATGATCAACATTTTACGTTCTAGGTTGATCTTAAAATCTTCTTTGGCAAGACCTGGTGCAGCAAGTTCTACATGAAAATTGTCAACAGTTTCACTAATGTTCACCCCAGGTACCAAACTCATATCTGTTCGTGAAAAGAAATTGTCAGTGAAGATTGAATCAAATACATCACTGAATGATGGCACCAAACCTCTTTGATGGTTGTTTGATTTGTCTGAATTGAATTTAACCAGTGTCATTGGTTTTTCCTCCTTAATTGTTTTTTAATGATTAAAACTATGATTAATTAAAATCGGGAACCTTTTCCCAAAAATTTGAGAACAAGCGATGTGCCAATACATTAAGGAAGCATTTCTGCTGAAAAAATTTCAGCAGAAATGAAAATTTTTCAGGTTAAATTGTCAAAATTTCAGCGAGCAAAATAGACCTTTGTTAATTATAACTGCTCGTTACAGGTTATCCTTAGCTATAATGCTCCAATCCTGACTGCCATGTCCTTTAGCAATCCAATTATCCATTTCTTTAGCTATTGCAGGTATAACTGTCAGCTTTGTATTCCCCTCTTCTGCCGCTTTCATCATTAATCCAGCATCCTTACGAGCCATGTCTAGTTCCCATGATGGATTGTTAAAATTTCCTTCTAGTAGTCGACCCAACCTTGCAGGCATTCCAGCACCTGGATTCCAAGTACTAAACAATTGAGCCACATCACTTGAAGGAATACCTTGAGCCTTTGCTAGTGATAAAGTATCAGATAGCCCTGTAGTCATCGCCAACAAAAAAGAATTACCAACCAGTTTTAATCCTGCTGCCTTTCCTTCCTCTGGACCAAGATTAATCAGCTTACCAGTCATTTTCGAAAGCTCTGCCTCTACTTTGGCTATTACTTGTTGATCTCCAGATACGAGCATATTCCCACTACTCTCTAGCGCATTGGGTGGACCCATAAATACTGGCGCATGTAAGTAAGTGAATCCTTTAGCTTTCCATTCTGCTGTTCGTTCAATAGCGCCTTTTGCCGAAGTTGTTGTATGATCTATAATGATTACACCTTGCTTAAATCCAGGGCTTGCTGCTGCTAATACTTCATTTACAGTATCATCATCCTTTAAAGTAAGGTGAATAAGGTTTGCATCTTTTACCGCTTCTATGATATGCTCGAAAACTCTTGCCCCATCGCTTTCAAGTGCCTTTGCCTTTGATGATGTTCTATTCCATACCTGAACCTGATCTCCCTTAGCGAGCATTGCTTTTACAAAATTTGAACCCAAAAGGCCCATTCCTAAAAATGCTTTCATTGTCTAATTGTTTTTTTGATAAAGATAGCTAAGACTATTTTCCTTTTAGCTTTTTTATACGTAGAAAATAGTAACTCTATCATATATTTCATTTTTACAAAAAAGGGTAACTTTTATAAGTTAGAGTTTTGCTTAGCTCACATAGTGGAGAGTTAGCACAAAAAAAGCAACCTTTTCAGGCTGCTTTTAATTCCAATTAATAACTGATTTCAACAATTCCTTACTGTTAAGATTGGATAAATGCTAAAATGTCTTTGTTAATTGTTTCGGCTTCGGTAGTTGGCATTCCATGAGGGAACCCTGGATAGGTAATTAATTTTCCGTTCTTTAATAATTTAGCAGATTTTAAGGCAGCATTTTGATAAGGAACAATTTGATCATCCTCTCCATGCAGCACTAATACTGGAATATCAACAGCTTTGAGATCTTCTCTAAAATCAGTTTCAGAAAAAGCTTTGATACCTTCATAATGGGCAACAATACCTCCCATCATTCCTTGTCGCCACCAATTTCTTTGTACACCCTCTTTCACCACCGCACCTGCTCTGTTATATCCATAAAATGGAACAGTTAAGTCGATATAAAACTGCTGTCTATTGTGAAGTGTTTGATTTCTAATATCATCAAAAACAGCTATCGGAACACCATCTGGATTACTTTCACTTTGTACCATTATTGGAGGAACTGCACTAATTAAAACTGCTTTTTTGGCTCTGCCATTCGCATATTTATTGACATAACGGATTACTTCGCCACCACCTGTAGAGTGCCCAATGTGTATTACATCTTTCAAGTCGAGAAATGCTACCAATTCTGCAGCATCTGCAGCGTAAGTTTCAATATTATGACCGTAAATATTTTGGCTAGATCTACCATGACCTCTCCTATCATGTGTAATCACTCTGAAACCTTTTTGCAAGAAAAAAATCACTTGTGCATCCCAGTCGTCTGATGATAAAGGCCATCCGTGGTGAAACATTAAAGTTGGCCCTTCGCCTTGATCTTTGTAGAAAATTTCTGTTCCGTCTTTTAATTTTAGTGTGCTCATTTTTTTAGGGGTTAGATTGTTGTTTAATTATAGTTAGTTAAATTATATCGTGTTTTCTTGTATTACTTGGAATAAATCTTCGGCACCGCCATCAAATTTTTGTCCATTTACATAAAATGATGGCGTACCGTTTACACCACTTACAATGCCGCTTTCAAAATCATCATCGACCTTGTTTGCCAATGCTGTACTTGCTAAGTCTTCCTTAAACTGAGGGATATTTAAGTTTAATTTTTCAGCTAATGCTATCAGAAAATCTTCACTTAAAATACGTTGATTTTCATAAATGGCATCGTGCATTTCCCAAAATTTGTGCTGCAATGCTGCTGCCTCTGCCGCTAATGCCGCAGGTCTGGCGTATTGATGCATTTCCGATAATGGGAAATTTCTAAAAACAAATTTGATCTGAGTGCCAAACTGTTTCATCAATTCTTTTAAAATTGGATAGGCTGCACCGCAATAAGGGCATTGATAATCACCATATTCTACAATTGTTAATGCTGCATCAAGGTTTCCTTGTGCGTGGTCAGTATTGCTGACTGCTGGTTTTAGTGACATATGATTTAGTTTAAGGTTTCTAATATTTCTAAAATTCCATCCGCACCTGGGTTGATCGCCATTGGCGAAAGATAGCTCCATTCAATAATTCCATCTTTGTTGATCACGAAAATTGCTCTATTGCATTCCCCTTCATCTTCATTGTAAACTCCATATTTTTTTGCCGTTTCTCCTTTAGATTCAAAATCGGCCAATAATGGAAAATGCAGATTTCTAGATTGCGAAAATGCCAAGTGGCACCATTTACTATCAACGGATATTCCAAAAATCTCAGCATTATAATTTTTGAAATATTTTAGCATCTCGTTATACAATGCCATCTGATCGCTACACACTGGGCTCCAGTCTGCTGGATAAAAAGCAAGAATTATATTTTTACCTTTAAAATCTGATAAGGTTATTTTCTGATCGGGCGTTGCGAATAATGTAAAATCAGGCGCAACATCATTTTTTTGTAACATGATATTTAGGATTAGTATTTTCCGAACAATTTTATTGATTAAAAGCTGCAATTGCCTTCGTAATTCCTTCTCCGGCAGTTACGAAAAAAGCTGGTCCGGCAAGTAATGTTATTTTTTTGATTGGTTTAAAATTAGACATCTTTTTATCCTTTAAGTAAACCTGGGTTCGGTAGGCGTTTATCGCTCCTGTTACACCATATCCTGCAACTTCTGCTGTCGGCGAATCTATTCCAGCATCTTTCAGATCACTTGCAAAGGCATATTCAGTAACTCCCAAGCGCAATGCTTCTTCCATGCCTACGGTGGCAACTTGCTGCATCAGTTCAGGTGTAAATTTGTTCCGATCGCCTAATCCGATAAGTAGTAATTTTTTTGCACCAATAGTTCCAGAAGGTGGTGTGATTAATAAGGTTTCTAATGAATGTCCTGCAAATTTACCAGATTTTCTGAGTGCTGTAATAATGCCATTCAGGCTTTTGTCGAGATGTACCATTCCATTAACGGCTTCAGGCAAAGCGGGTGGGGAATTAAAGATATCACCCTCAGTATATTCAAAAACACAAGCAATCTGCAATTGGGTAATTTCGGTTGAAGGTCCTTGTACCATTCCTTCTATGGTGATGCCGTCAACAATTCCCCAGATTTTAGAAGTGTTTACACTCGTTGTTTGGGCTGTTGTTTGTGCAAAAGATAATTGTGGTGCTGTAATAACCATAGCTGCAAATAAACAAATGCGTGCAGCTTTTTTAATGTTTAAAATAATCATAACAAGAGATTTAATGGATTAATAAATAAATTAATTTAATGGTCTTTTTTTGTGTGATAATTAGTTTTAGTTGCTTTACTACTGTAAATCTATCGCAGAATCAGAATCATTTAATTTGCAATTCGGTGAATGGGCAAAAAGAATCGTTGGAATGCAAGATAATGTAAGTCAAAAGCTGCTTTAAACTAAAAAATCACCGCAATGATGCAGTGATTCTCTAAATACAATTATCAAATAATTGAATTTTATCATTTAAACAGCCATTTCTTAATCAACTTGGTATAATTTGGCATTACTACATAAACCATTAACAAAACAACGCATCCTGAATTCACAAGAGCATCAAAATAATGATTAAGAGGAATATTCAAATATCTTAAAAGTGGAAATAGTAAAAGTGGAACTAAGAGTGATAGAGGGTAGATAGCAGACCAAGTTGCTAAATATTGTTTCCAACGTACGGGCACTTTATTTTCCTCGTTCTTCGTTTCAAAAAGAAAATCTAGTCCAGAGTTAATACGATAACGATCGTTTTTTCTAAAAAATGGAGTTGCTTTTTCAATGAGTACTCTTCGAGCTGGAGATTCCATCCAATTTCTAAGGTGATCGATCGTATCAAAACGAATAATAACTGTATAAACAAAAGTTAATTTAGGGATTGGTTTAACGATCTGCAGATCGATAAAACCATCTGCTTTATTAGAAATAGGGATTATTTCATCCAACCATTTCTCGTATTCTTTTTGTTTGCCATCCAAAATATGATGGCTAATAACTACAGAAGCACCTAGATTTTCCATTTTAATGATTTTTAAATAGATATTGTTTTTCGCTTATTCAGTTTGCTAAAATGAGTGGTTTAAATAAACTTTTAGAGTTGTGCCAATACTATCTTAGCTTCAGCAACTGCCATTTCTAAAATAACTTTTATCTCACTTATAACTTGCTGTAACGTTTCTTTTTGTTCGTTAGCAGATTCTAGTTGATCTAGTTTTTCTTCTAGTGAAGGTAAAAGTCCCATCATAGCAACACTCGTTTTAAAATCATGAGCTCTATGTTTTACAATCGTAAAATCATGCGCATCATAAGCTGTTAAAAGTTCTTGAAGATGACGAGGCACATTATCAATAAATTGCTGTGTAACGGTCTTTTCAAAAGTGAGATTGCCACCACTAATAGAATGCATATAAGCAAGATCAATATATCTAAAGACAACTTTACCTGCTTTAGATGGGAGATCACTTTTCAGAGCTTCAACACTAGCAAAATCAGCGATCAAATTAAACAACTCTTCCTCTTTAATTGGCTTAGAAAGGTATTCATTCATCCCCCTACTAAGACATTTTTCCCTTTCTCCTGCCATTGCATGTGCGGTCATTGCAATGATAGGAATTTTTAATTTTAGTATATCTCTTATGTGCTGTGTAGTGGCATATCCATCTATCTCAGGCATCTGAATATCCATTAGCACCAAATCATACGTTTCATTAGTTAGCTGCTCAATTGCCGCCAAACCACCTGATACAATTTTAAAATCAATATTCCATTGCCGTAATAAATGATCTATTAAGCTTTGATTAATGGCATTATCATCAACTACTAATATACGTAAAGGTGTATTTGATTGATCCTTAAAATAATCGGTATTCACTATTGGGCTAACTTGTAACTGTTCTTTTGAGATAGCATAAGGAATATAAAAATTAAATGTAGTGCCCTTTCCTTTTTGACTATCCACTTCTATTCCGCCATTTTGCAGCAGCACTAATTGCCTTACAATAGATAAACCCAAACCTGTTCCACCGTAATTTCTTGTGATCGTATCATCGCCTTGATTAAAACGATCAAAAATTAATTTTAACTTTTCTTTGTCTATTCCAATACCAGAATCGGAAATCTTAAAGTTGAGCACAATTTTTTGATTAGATTGTTCTTTACATGAAACCTCAATACTGATACTACCTTGCTGAGTAAACTTAATTGCATTACCAATTAGATTGACCAATATCTGCGTCAACCGTGTGGCATCACCGATTAAGGTGTCGGATATGGATGGATCCACCTTGCTCGTAATAGTTAGACCTTTTTCTCTTGCCCGTTCTAAAAAAAGCGTTTCTAAAGAATTAATTAAACCATTTATACTAAAAGTAGCTGGAGTAATGCGCATCATTCCCGCTTCAATTTTAGAAAGGTCTAGAATATCATTAATGATAGCCATTAAATTTTCTCCCGAACGTTGTATTGAAGAAACAAATTCTGTTGAAATATCATCTAAAGGCCTTTTTTGCAATAAATTAGTAAACCCTAATATTCCACTCAGAGGTGTTCTGATTTCATGGCTCATATTTGCCAGGAAATTTTCTTTTGTTTGTGCTGCTACTAATGCCTTTTTCTCGGCAATGCCCAATTCATAAATGAGTAAATGTTGTCTGCGAAATTGGCGAACAATATGAAAACCTATAATTGCACCACTTAACACCAATAAAGCCAATATGGAAATATCATACAGCCTAGCCTTACTTCCCATTTCCTCGCTCCGCTTACCCAATTCTACCATATTTAATTGGCGACTTTGATAGATCTTCGCTGTAATTGAAGTGATTTCGTTAGAAATCTTTCTTGCTCTCGGATTGGCAATGGAACTTTGATCGTCCATGTTTCCAATGGTATGATAGCGGTGTAAGAGCTTTTCTTTAACTAATTTTTTATCAAATGCTAAAACGCTAAGTCTATGGATTAGTGCTTGTTGCCTTGCATCTAAGTTATCCTTTGAAAGCGAATCGAGGAAATCTTCTACCTGGTTTATCTTCTCATCTACACCTTCCAAATGGCTAGTGTCATTAGTAGCTATAGAAGCTCTTATTCGACTTTCTACACCTAAAATATCACGATCAATCTCTCTTAAATGATTACTAGCACGTAATTCCTTTAAGAGTATGTAATTGTTTTTTATTAACGCTTTAGTGTTTTGTGCCGAATTGATTTGCAGTGCTATCAGTAGGATAGAATCTGCTATAAATGTGAACACAATTAGGTAAGCAAAGCGTTTGTTGCCCATCACTTTAGAAATATTAATCATATACGCTGATATAAATTGATGATTGCTTTCCTTTATAATCTCATCATAAAAGGCAACCTCTTAGCTTAAAAAACATTCATTCTTGCATTAAGTGCTTTTCTATAAGCATCTGCAACAGGAATAAATTTTCCATTGATGATGATACCACCATCTTGCAATGTATCTATTTTGCCAACAGCAACAATGTAAGAGCGATGAACCCTGATAAAATTAAGTTTCAACAATCTTTCTTCTGCGGCTTTCATCGTTCCATGTATAGCAAACATTTTTTCTGTAGTGTAAAATTTCACATAGTCACCCATCGCTTCCGCATAAAAAATATCATCTAGCTTCAATCGTCTGGTAATGTTCGAGTCTCTAACAAAAATAAATTCCTCTTTATCGAACTGCACTTTTTCCTTTTTACTATCCAATATAACTTGCGCTTTGCTTACGGCTTGTAAAAACCTGGCTGGGGTAAACGGTTTCAACAAATAGTCTGCAATATTAAGTTCAAATGCCTCTAACGCATATTCCTTTTTTGAGGTGGTAAATATGATAACGATATCCTTACCAACAAGGTTTTTCGTAAGCTCAATACCCGTCATTTCTGGCATCTCAATATCTAAAAATATAAGATCAACATGATTTTCCTGTAAATGATGATAGGCGGCTATGGCATTCGTATATTCGTTTACGACAGTTAAATTCGGAATCTGTGTGGCTAAATGTGACAAGGTAGTCCTTGCAATATCATTGTCATCTACGATGAGTGCTTTCATGGAGGCTCGTTAATTTTGATCTACACAAATATAACTATTCCAATCCTCTTACAGCTAACAGCTTAAATTATCTAAAATAAGAACGTATCATCCAAGCCATTTCTTCATGTGTTTCCATTAATCCAGTAATAAAATCGCTTGAGCCATAATCTTTGTATTTTTCGGCAAAAGGAACAATATTGCTTCGTAAAAATGCGATGATACTTTCGTGGTCATTTAACAGATCTTTCATAAAACCTAAACCATCATTTGTTCTTTCGCTGTACTCGGTAAGATGGGTAATTTCTAAGTAAGTTTTAAGTGCTGCTGGTGCGAAATGGCCTATTTTACGCATGCGTTCTGCCACACTGTCAATTAATTCATCTAATTGTTTGTATTGATTCTCGAAGAAAATATGATTTGCATGAAAATTATCGCCTGTTACATTCCAATGTGCATTTCTGGTTTTTGTATAGAGCACAAATTCGTCGGCTAATAATTTTGCTAATGCTGCTGCAACTGCATCTTTGTTTTCATCTGTAATTCCAATGTTAGTTTTCATAATATGGTTTTTTTAAGGTTCAAGCACTATTGCTTTCTTTGTTGATATAAAGATGAATAAGAACTTGGTAGCAACCGTTGGGATTTCGATAAATAGGCAAAATGAATCGTTGAAAAGAAAATTAAAAGAGATGATCTAAAGGCTATATGTAGTTGCAATATTTTCCAATGCGGCTTTACTCTTGCAGATTACTTTTGTATATAAGCGTGTCATTAGACCATCAACTATTATTAAACTTAATAAAAATGAAAAAATTCGTCATCGAAAGAGAACTACCAGGAGCAGGGAAATTATCAGCAGAAGATTTGGCTTCCATTTCATCAATCTCATGTGCAGTAGTCGACCAACTCGGAAAACCTTACCATTGGATACAATCCTTTGTTACAGAAAATAAAATCTACTGCATCCATATTGCAGAAAGTGAAGAAGTAGTTCGAGAACATGCCAAAAAAGGCAACTTTCCAATTACTGCTATTGCTGAAGTGAAAGCAGTGATAGACCCAACTACAAAATAGTATTGTTTAAGGTGCCTGTTTTGCGGCACCTTAAATTAATTGTAAATTAGATCGATGAAGGTCACACCCTCTAAATATTATAAGTTGCCGATCGGTGAAGGACTTGAAGCGTTGTCGGTAAAAGACTATAACAGTTCTTTTCCTTCACATTTTCATCCGACTTATAACATTACCTTAATCTACGATGGTTCCTTTAATACCAAGTTAGACAACAGTGTAATTGTTGCTCCAAGTGGTACCATACTCATTACAAACCCTCAAGAAATTCATTCCAATCCTTTTGATAAGAATGGAAGTGTTTCCTTTTTCACGTTTTATGTAAGTCAGGATTTTCTTGAATATTGCAATCAGAGCAAATCGATCTTCTTTAACCAAAAAGTGGTCTATGATCAGGAACTATTTGCAAGTCTACACCAGCTTGCCGTTGCAATAGACCAAGCGCATGCCTTACCAAACTACGAAGAACAACTCAAACAAGTACTCTTTCAACTCGCCTTAAGGCACGGAAACGAATTGGCAGAAGTGCAAGACACCAAGATTCAATCCTTATTTGATGAATTCCTTGCAGAACAGAATCTAAATAAATTTTCGTTAGAGGAGGCAGCCAAGCGATTTGGCATTGATAAATTTAAATTTATTCGGTTATTCAAATTCCAAACAGGCCTTACGCCTAACAACTATTTTATATTAAAGCGCATTGAGAAAAGCAAATCAATGCTAAAAGAAGGCCAAGAATTGTTAAGTATAGCAATTGAGTTAGGCTTTTATGATGCGGCACATTATTGCAATTACTTCAAGAAATTTACTGGTATTTCTCCAATAGCCTACAGCACCAACCGCTAGTTGCAATATCTTCCAACAGTCCGACTTCGAAGTGCACTACCTTTGAACATCAAACCTCTTAAACAAGTTTCAAACGAATGAAAAAGCTATTTTTCCTGATCTGCTGTCTATCAACATTAACAGCCTTTACACAAACTACCACTCAGCAATACAAAACAGATTTTGATTATTTCTGGAATACCATCAACGATAACTATGCCTATTTTAGCAAAAAAAACATTGACTGGAATAGCTTAAGACCAATTTACCAAGTACAAATTGATACAGTAACCACCCGAAATAGTTTTGTTCACATCCTTGAAAAAGCTATGAATGAATTATATGACCACCATTGTTCGCTAAATACCAACACACCGACGTCAAGCAGATTAGTACCCACCAGCGCCGACATGTGGGCATCCTATCGGGATAACAAACCAATAATAGATGAAGTGAGAATAGGGATGGGTGCAGAAAAAGTAGGCATTAGAGCAGGAATGGAAGTTGTGGCAATAAACGATGTAAAGGTAGCAGACGCTATAATACCTTATCTTGCACATAACAATACTGTAGAAGCAAGGAACTTTGCACTACGTTTGGCGCTAGCTGGTAATCATAGTAATAAAAGAAAGATCACGTTGAAAACTACAACCGGTTTACATGATTTTTTCCCAGATCAATATGGTATGCTGCTTGAGCACATCGAATATCCAGCCATGGTGCAATCTTCTACTATCAATGGTATTGGGTACATCAAAGTCAACAATTTTTTGTACGATAACCAATTGATTTCAAAATTTGATAGTGTATTGAATGCATCTCTACAAAAAAAGGCATTGATTATCGATTTAAGAGAAACAGCCAGCGGAGGCAATACGAGCGTAGCTAGAGCAATTCTTGGTCGGTTCATTGTAAAGGAGCAGTTTTACCAAAAACATGAGCTATACGCAGAGGAAAAAGAAACAGGGATCAAGCGATCTTGGGTAGAAATTGTATCTCCAAGAGGTATTACTTACACTAGGCCAGTGGTCATTCTTGCTAACCATTGGACAGGGAGTATTAGTGAAGGCATTACCATTGCTTTTGACGGCATGAAAAGAGCTACGGTTATCGGTACTGAGTTAGCGAGGTTAAATGGTGCAGTAGAAAGTTTCAAAATGCCCAATACAAAAATTGGTTTCAACATTTCTACTGAACGACTGTACCATATTAATGGAACGCCACGTGAGCTTTATAAACCAACAATTACAGTGCCTGTTGCCAACCAAAAAACTGGGGAAGACCTGATTTTGAAAACTGCTATTAATTTTCTTAAACAAAGAATCAAATGATCAACTTTTCCAGCGAAAATTATGACCATGTGCATCCAAGGATCATGCAGGCTATACTTGAGGCGAATCAAGGCTTTTCACCTTCTTATGGAAAAGATAGCGATACAGCAAAGACTATTGAATTCCTCCAGCATGAATTCGGGGAGAACATCCAAGTTCATTTTACCTTTAACGGTACTGGGGCAAATAATTTCGCATTAGGATGTCTTGCTCAAAAACATCAATCTATCTTTTGTTCTGATGTAGCGCACTGTTACGTAGATGAATCTACTGCCCCTGAAGCCTTTATAGGTTGTAGGTTATATCCAGTCGAATCTGAACAAGGAAAAATCAGCGTAGATTCATTGAGTAAACACGTAAAAAGAAGTGGGGACTTACATCACCCTCAGCCAGGAGTGGTTACCCTCACTCAGCCTACAGAACATGGAACAGTATATTCCATAACAGAACTACAAGCGATTAAATCATTTTGTAAAACCCATAACCTGTTGTTACATATTGATGGCGCTCGTTTTTTTAATGCAGCAGTAAGCTTGGGCATTTCCCTAAGAGAACTAAGTACTGAAATCGGAATAGATGCCTTAACTCTTGGCGGCACAAAGATTGGGATGATGTTTGGAGAGGCTGTCATTTTTTTTAAGCCTGACCAATCCAATCCTTTTTGGTTCATGCACAAAAGGAGTATGCAACTAGCTTCAAAGAATAGATTTATTGCTATCCAATTTGCCAAACTATTCGAGAATAATTTATGGATGGAAATTGCTAATCATACCAATCAACTTGCCAACTATTTCGAAGAACAGGTAAAATCGATTGATGGTATAAAGATTGTCTATCCAGTACAGTCTAACGTAGTATTCTTGAAATTACCAGAATGGCTCTACTTGAATTTGCAGAACCATGTTAGTTTTTATTATTGGGATGAGCAAAAAGAATATGCTAGACTTGTTTTTTCCTTTAGCAATACGCAGCAGGAAGTAACTGAATTCGTTGATCTTTTAAAAATAGAATTGACTGCTTCTTAAATTAGTAATCAATTTTAAACAACAATTGGAAGTGTAAAACAGAACCTACTTCCTTCTCCTAATGAACTTTCTACCCAAATCCTTCCTTGCTCTGCTTCGATAAAGTCTTTAGAAATGGCAAGCCCTAAACCTGATCCAGATTTATTTTGCCCATCAGTAGGTACTTGATAATACCTATCGAACAATTTTTTCTGGTATTGTTCTTCGATCCCTTTACCAAAATCACGTACAGAAAACTCAATAAAAGTAGTATCTATTTTAAGTTCTAAAGTAATTTTAGATTTTACACTACTATACCTTAAAGCATTAGAAAGGAAATTGACTAATACCCAAGCTGTTTTCTGAACGTCTGCATTTACATTTGGTAATTTGCTATCTGTCCCAATCAGTTCTAGCGTAATATCTTTTTGTTCGACTTGGAAGCGAACAGCCTCTACTGCAACATTCACAATGTCCATTGGATTAGAAATCACCATGTTCAATTGTAAATTCCCAGTTTCTACTTGTGCTAAATCCAAAAGTTCTCCAGTTATTTTTAATAAACGTTCACTATCCTCTTGAATATGATGAATTAACTGCATCTGTTCTTCGTTCATACGACCTACACGTTCATCATTTAGTAGTTTTAAACTCATTTTGATTGAAGATAGCGGTGTTTTTAGTTCGTGTGATACGGTTGCAATGAAATTAGTCTTCGCTTCATCTAGCTCTTTAAACTTGGTAATATTCTTTAGTACATATACCTGACCTGCAGATTTCAATGAGGTAACAATTCCTTCTGACTGATCTTCGAGATTTGGTGTGGTTATTTCTCTCTTTTCTAACACAAAGAATGATTCTTTCCCATCAGCAAAAATTTTTAAAGGTCCTTCTTTAGCTTTCGGTATTAGAATGGTTTGTAAAAGTTCGTTTCTTTGAGCTAGTTCATTAATATTCTTTCCAATAGCATCTGTTGGAGCAAGGTTTAACAACTCTCCTGCTACTTTATTAAAGAAAAGAATTTCCTGTTTTTCATTTGCGCCTATAATGGCATCCTGCATTTGTTCAATTATGGTCTCAATGCGTTTCTTTTCTGATTTAAGCTTAGCTACATTGGTATTATCCCAATTTCTTAGTTCCAGTGCCATTTTGTTGAATGCTGAAGCTAATTCTCCAAATTCATCACTTCCTTCAAAATGCAGGTATTGTTGGTAGTTTTTACGACTAATTTCTCTTATGCCATCTAATAATTCCCGTAATGGATTGGCAATAAAGCCTGGGAAATTGACTATAAAACTAAATAAGATTAAGAATGATACAAAAGCTGTTACACCCAAATAAATCGTAGCTTTTTCTGTAGCCTGCTGTGCTTTTGTATTTTTTCTTACAATAGCGTTCATATTGAGTTCGTCAATTGTTCTTAATTGCGTCCTCATTTGCATTATTGCTGTTGTATATTCTTTTTCATCTACAGAATTTAATGCAGTATTAAATGCATTTTTCAGTGTAGCTACTGCAAGCTTTTCGCCATTTTCGGTAATATTTTTTTCTTCTAAGCGTAAAGAATTTTCAATTTTTGCACTATTCGAACTACTGATTTTTCCATTTTGTTCGTCTAGTACAGTGCGCATGTCATTTACATATACTAAAGATTTATAATTGTCCTTTAAGACCACCTTTGCATGATCTGCAATGCGATTAATTTGATACATTGAAATTCCACCGAAACTGATAATGATCAGAAACAGGAAGCTGAAACCTAAGCGGAGTTTAGTTTTAATTTTCATAATATGGATATTTTATTTTTAGCGGTTATGAAGCGATCATGAGTATAATGATTTTGCTGTGGAAGCTGTATGCTTATTGATGGTTTCATCGCTTTACGAATTGTCTTTAATGGTGATGAAGGGTTCATAAGTAGTCTTTTTATTATGTTAGGTTACTCATGATGGTTTCATTACTGTAAATTTAAGATAAGATTACCAAGTCTGTATCTCGTTTGGCCATTGCTTTTAATAACTGATTGAATACACTCGTACTCAAAATCAATTGAAAGAGATTAAAATGTGGCTTTCCAATACAGATTGTGGTGATTTCCTTTTCTTCTACCATGTTGATTATAGTTTGTGTAATTGCATCATTTTTAATCTTAATCACTTCTGCACCTAGTTCAGTTGCCAGTTTCAAGTTATTAATTAAATGGCGCTGTTTATCAAGTTTAATTCGATCGGCATTTTCATAGTTGCTTTGCACATAGAGTACAATCCAGTGCGAATGATAATACGATGCTAACCTCGCAGTTTTTCTAATCACTACTTTAGCCGTATCGGGATTGGAAGAAATGCAAGCTAAAAAACGTTCATTCCTCAATTTAATCTGTTTAGGAACTTCTATGTTTACTTTGCGCTCAACCTGATGTGCAACTTCTTTAAGTGCCATTTCTCTCAACTGCAATATCTTTTCTGACTTGAAAAAATTATTTAAGGCTTGTTCTATTTTATTTTCCTTGTAAATTTTCCCTTCTTTCAAACGGGTTAAGAGTTCATCAGCAGTTAGGTCTATGTTTACAATCTCATCTGCCAATTCCAATATCTTATCTGGAATCCTTTCTGTTACCTGAATTCCGGTAATTTCTTCTATTTCTTCATTTATACTCTCTAAATGTTGGATGTTTACCGCAGAAATTACATTAATGCCCGCAGCTAAAATATCGAATACATCTTGCCATCGCTTTGCATTCTTGCTTCCTTCTGCATTGCTATGCGCTAACTCATCAACAATAACAATTTCTGGATGTGCATTGATAATACCCTGCACATCCATTTCTTCTACTTCTTTGCCTTTGTAAAAAATCTTTTTTCTTGGGATGATTGGAACACCTTCTAGTAAACTGTGTGTTTCTTCCCTAAAATGGGTTTCGATGTAACCAATCCTAATGTCTATATCACTTTTCAGCAACGCATGTGCCTCTTGTAACATACGATAGGTTTTACCCACTCCGGCACTCATACCAATATAGATTTTGAGCTTACCGCGTCGGTTTTTCTTCACCAGATCTAAAAAGTTCTTTACATCTTCCATTACTTTATGATTAAAACGACACTGCTACACTTGCCGTTAGTGCTGCGTTATAATTTACAGTAGTCATATCTCTTACAAAGATTTTGTCTTTACTATCGTAAACTTTGCCTTCAAGTCTAACCACTGCGTTACTAATTGGAGAATAGTCAAGATTTAAGGAATATCCCATTGTTTTAAATCCATTTGGTGTGCCAGTGGCGATGAAAACCCCATCTTTATCTTCGTAATATTCAGCTCTACCTGCTACGGCCCATTTTGGATCAAATTTATATTGAGCGATAAGTACAGGAGACAAAACCTCGCTTTTACTAGCCAAACCTTTTACTTTTTGTTGGGTCGCATAATCAAATCCAGCAGTTAAGCCAAATTGATCCGATAATTGTGCAACGGCATAAAAGTTATGGTAAACTCTAGTTACTCGCACCGCATTCACACCCTCTGTACCTACGTAATTGCTATAGTTTAAGGTCAATTTAAGTGCAGGTTTAAAGGTTAATTGCAATCCGCCTGCTGGTTTGCTATTTCCATCAAGCCTTTTGATTTTCTGCCAACCATTTAAATAGAGTACTGTTGCTGTTAATTTTCCATCGGCTGTGCTATAGGTTAGTTTAGCGCCAGTTTCGTAATAAGGCGTATTCTCTGAAGAAATGTCTCTTGTTAATACCCAACAATCCTTGCTTATGGCACTTTCAAAACCAATATGGGATGAGAAAATGCCGGCATCAAGCCAAAGATTTGCCGTATTACTCAATTTTAATCCTGCATTAGCCTCATAGATATTTTTAAGGACGCCAGGTTCTGTCGAAAGATTAGCATTTGAATAGGTTCCGGCCATGATGGCAACATTTGCTCTTACTTTCTCCGAATCATAATTTGCTTTGATAAATCCTAAATTTAGGTTTACTTCGTTATGCCTATTATGAGAGTAAATAAATGACGGACGATTATTATCAGTTGGTGTATTGAAATCGTAACTATAATAGGTTTCTAAATATCCTGATACTTTAATTTTTGATGTTTCTTGTGCTTGTAAGTTTGATGCTGTAAATAAAGCTACAGCGGCTATGATTATTTTTTTCATTTTTTTTTATTATTAAATTGATTTACTCTTCTCGTCATTGCGAGCTTTGCGAAGCATTAAGATTGCTTCGTTCCTCGCAATGACGCATTTACTAAAGTTTGTCTAGTGCCAAATTCAATTTTAGCACATTTACTGTTGTTGGTCCAAATAAACCTAAAAATGGTGTCTGTGTATTGGCAACTACTAATTCAGCTACTTTTCTTTCATCGATTTTGCGATAAGCTGCAATTCTTTTAATTTGGATGATTGCACCTTGTTCAGAAATATTTGGGTCTAAGCCACTTCCCGAAGCAGTAACCATATCAGCTGGAATATCTCCTTTTTTGATGGTTGGATTGTATTTCAACAGCGTATCGATCCTATTGGAAACTTCTTTTAAGTAATCGGGATTTGATGGACCTTTGTTAGAACCTGCCGAGCCTGCTGCATTATACGCAACTGCAGATGGCCTTCCCCAAAAATATTCAGGTTTGCTAAAAGATTGCCCTAATAAGGCATAACCGATGACTTTTCCATTTTTGGTGATTTTTTCTCCACTTCCGTTTCCTTTACTGAATCTCCCTGCTAAAGCAATGCTAATTGGATAGATAACGCATAACAACACTACTAATACAAGTGTTAAGCGGATGGATTGAATGATATATTTTTTCATAATATTAAATGGTTAAACTGATTTTTATTTGTCATCCTGAGCCTGTCGAAGGACTTATATTTGCGTTTCGACAAGCTCAACGTGACAGTTTATATTTACACAAATAAGCCTACAACTAAGTCGATGACTTTGATACCGATGAATGGTGCTACAACTCCTCCAATTCCATAGATAAATAGGTTTCTTCTTAATAATGCCGTTGCGCCAATCGGTTTATAGGCAACGCCTTTAAGTGCCAATGGGATTAGGATTGGAATGATAATCGCATTAAAGATGACGGCAGACATGATTGCGCTTTCTGGTGTATGCAAGCCCATAATATTTAAACTTTGCAATGCAGGAATTGATGCAATAAACAGAGCGGGAACAATGGCAAAATATTTGGCCACATCATTTGCTATCGAAAAAGTAGTTAATGTTCCTCTTGTAATTAATAGCTGTTTACCTATCTCTACAATTTCGATTAGTTTGGTTGGATCATTGTCCAAATCAACCATGTTTCCAGCTTCTTTTGCAGCCTGTGTTCCGCTGTTCATGGCTACACCAACATCAGCTTGTGCAAGCGCAGGCGCATCGTTCGTTCCATCGCCCATCATGGCAACTAATTTGCCCAAAGCCTGTTCATCTTTAATGTAGTTCATTTTATCTTCAGGTTTTGCTTCTGCGATAAAATCGTCTACTCCTGCCTTTTCTGCAATATATTTAGCTGTCAAAGGATTATCGCCAGTAACCATAACCGTTTTTACACCCATTTTTCGCAAACGCTCAAATCTTTCGTTGATGCCTGGCTTGATGATATCTTGTAATTCGATTACGCCTAGTGCTTTTTCATTTTCCGACACCACTAGAGGCGTTCCTCCATTCGAAGCAATCTGTTTTACTTTTTCTTCAATGTCTGATGGAAAAACATTTCCCGCCTGTTGAACGATATTTCTAATTGAATCAAATGCGCCTTTTCTAATCCTTCTTCCTTCAGCGGTATTTAAACCACTTGAGCGGGTTTCTGCAGTAAACTTGATAAATTCTGATCCGCTAGGTGCAGTTTCCAATATAGTCGTGTCATCGCCTTTGGCTAATTCTATAATCGATTTTCCTTCTGGGGTTTCATCGGCTAAAGAACTCAACACACAAGCATCAATAAATTGTTTAATCGCTATACCATCCGTTGGATAAAAATTTGTTGCCTTCCGATTACCAATAGTGATTGTTCCTGTTTTATCCAATAACAATACATCAATATCACCTGCGGTTTCAACTGCTTTTCCAGATTTGGTAATTACGTTTGCTCGTAACGCTCTATCCATACCAGCTATACCGATGGCAGAAAGTAATCCGCCAATAGTTGTTGGGATTAAACACACAAACAACGAAATCAATGCAGCAATAGTAATGGGTGTATTTGCATAATCGGCAAAGGGTTTAAGGGTAATGCATACAATGATGAATACTAGTGTAAAACTTGCTAATAGAATAGTCAATGCAATTTCGTTTGGAGTTTTCTGACGGGATGCGCCTTCAACCAAGGCAATCATTTTATCTAGAAAACTTTCACCAGGTTGGGTAGTTACCTTTACTTTTATTTCATCAGATAATACTTTTGTACCACCGGTAACCGATGATTTGTCACCTCCCGATTCTCTAATTACAGGTGCAGATTCTCCTGTGATTGCAGATTCATCAATGGTAGCAATGCCCTCTATAATTTCTCCGTCTGTCGGAATAATATCTCCAGCCTCACAAATAAAAACATCTCCCTTTTTCAAAGTATTGGATGATCTTATTTCAAAGTTTCCATTTGGTAAAACTATTTTAGCTGGGGTTTCTTCTCTTGTTTTACGTAAGCTATCAGCTTGTGCTTTCCCCCTTGCCTCTGCAATTGCTTCGGCGAAATTGGCGAACAATACAGTTAATAACAGCACTAAAAAAATACAGCAATTGTATAATGGAGAGCCCTGCCCATGGTTTGAGATAGAGTAAACCGTAACATAAGCCATTACCAATGTACCGACCTCAACAGTAAACATGACTGGGTTTTTAATCATAACCCTTGGATCAAGTTTAATGAAAGATTGTTTGAGCGCTTTTTGCACTAATGCAGGCTCGAATAATTTATTTGATTTCATTTTTTTATAGGGTTAATAGAAAATAGGGAATAGAAAATAGATTAGCTTTATAATATGCGTTATATCTATTCCTAAATAAAAAATGTATTTTCATAAGATATTTAGCTCTTTCGTTTATGAAACCACACCAAAATTTAGAAGTATGGAAACAAAGTTTTAATCTTGTTAAAAAGATATATGTGCTTACTTCAGAATTTCCTTCAGAAGAAAAATTCGGACTTACTTCGCAAATTCGAAGAGCTTGTACTTCTATTCCAGTTAATGTTGCAGAAGGTTCGGCAAGACGATCAGATAAAGAATTGATGCAGTTCTTGTATATTGCCTTAGGTTCTGCTAGTGAATTAGATACTTTGTTGCTTTTATCAAAGGAGTTAAATTTTATAAAACCAGATGAGTTTGACAACATAGTTATTGATTTAGATTCCATTTTTAAATTACTATTAGGTTTTATTAATATGGTTAAGAAGCGAATTGGATAATTTCATTAGGAAATAGTTAATTGGTAAGCATTTAGCATAATTGCTATACAGCCGATCCATTTTCTATTCCCTATTTTCTATTACCTAGAAGAAAAATATTCTGCAATTGGACCAAGCGCCAAGGCAGGGAAATATGAAAGTGCATTGAGCACTAGGATTACGGCGAAAGTCATCAGACTAAATGTTAGTGTATCTGTCTTTAAAGTGCCTGCAGATTCGGGAATGTATTTCTTCTTTGCCAACAAACCTGCAATTGCCAATGGCCCGATGATGGGAAGAAAACGCCCAAGAAAAATAATAACTCCTGTCAGAATGTTCCAAAATGCGTTATTATCTCCTAAGCCTTCAAACCCAGAACCATTGTTTGCATTTGATGACGTCACTTCATATAGCATTTCTGAAAAACCGTGGAAACCTGGATTATTAAGCCAGTTCTTTGGTTGAACTGCCCAAGCAGCATCGCCGTTAGTAATAAAAATGTAGGAGGCCAAAGCTGTTCCTGCCAAAATCAAAAATGGACTTAGCAATGTGATTATTGCTGCAATTTTTACTTCTCTTGCTTCCACTTTGTGCCCTAAAAATTCTGGTGTCCGTCCAACCATTAGGCCTGAAATAAAAACCGCGATGATGAGATAAATAAAATAGTTCAATATCCCTACACCACAACCTCCATACAAACCATTAATCATCATGCCCAACAATTGCCACAAACCTGTTAATGGCATTGTACTATCATGCATTCCATTTACAGAACCAGTTGAGATAATGGTAGTTAAGGTGCTCCAATAGGCTGTAGCCGCTGGACCAATCCTTACTTCCTTTCCTTCCATTGCACCTGTAGTTTGCGCTATGCCGAGTTTCGCTAACGCTGGATTTCCGCCTAACTCTGAAGTTAAACTAGGGATCATTAGCAATAACATCCCGATAGTCATTACTCCAAAGATCATCCAGCCTAATTTTCTTCTACGGATGAAATATCCAAAGCAGATGACCATAGCGATGGGTATAATGGTTTGCGCTATCATTTCCACCATATTGGTAAAGTAATTAGGGTTTTCAAATGGATGGGCAGAGTTTGCACCGAAGTAACCGCCGCCATTCGTTCCCAAATGTTTAATGGCAATCATCTGCGCAGCTGGACCTCGGGAAACGTGTACGATATCGCCTTGAAGCGAGATAAATTGATCTTTTCCATCGTAGCTCGCAGGTGTTCCGTTAAACGTTAATAATAAAGCAACAACAATAGAAAGTGGCAATAACAATCGGGTGATGGCCTTTACAAAAAACTCCCAGAAATTACCCAGTGTTGTGGTTGTTTTATCTCTAAAAGCCTTAAATAATACCAAAGCTGCTGCAATTCCTGTAGCTGCACTAACAAATTGCAAGAACATCAACACATATTGTTGTGAAAGATAACTCACTCCACTTTCTCCAGAATAATGTTGTAGGTTACAATTAGCAACAAAGCTGATGATGGTATTAAAGGCAAGATCGGGTGTCATGGCTGGATTTCCATCTGGATTAAATGGCAGCTTATCTTGATATAACAGTATAAAAAAGCCATAAACCAACCATACTGTATTAATGAGTAATAATACTTTTAAATGCTGTTTCCAATCCATTTGTTCTTTAGGATTGATACCTGAGAGCTTATATATTCCATTTTCAATTGGTTTTAAAAAGTCCGTCCAAACTTTTTCTCCTGCAAATACTTTAGCAAGATATTTACCTAAAGGAATGGCAATAACAAGGGTAAGTAGAAAAGTGGCAATGATGCCTAAGAATTCTGTATTCATTTTAGAATTTTTCTGGTTTGATTAGCACGTAAACCATATAAAGGAATACGGCAACTGAGATGATAAATAATGTTAGCATGATTAGATGTTTTCGAACCAATCGATGGATTTATAAATGATCCAGCAAAAGATGAAGAGGGTGAGTAATAAGACAATTGTATACATGTGACTTGAATTTTCACCCACCGTACCAATTCTTAATCCAATGAACTAACTAATAACATATTACTTTGATTATTAACGCATTAAATAAGTGCGTAAAATTTTAGACATAAAAAAACCCTACCAAAACGGAAGGGTCTTTTTCAAAATGGAAAGCGGAAAGCTATTAATCTGCTAACTGATATTCCTCAATTTTCCGATAAAGAGTAGTCAGCCCTATATTTAATAAGCGGGCAGTTTCTGTTTTATTACCTTTTGTATGTGCTAATACTTTTTGAATATGTTGTTTTTCTATAGTTTGCAAATCGAATGAATTTGCATTTGGAGAATCAATAAAAAACTCATTTGGTAATTGCGAAGTGCCAATAATTTCTCCATCATTTAAAATCACCAATCTTTCGATTACATTTTTGAGTTCCCTTACATTTCCTTTCCAGTTGTGTTTATCGAATATGGCCAGTAATTTTTCATCCATTTCTAGATTTGGTCTATTTACTTTTCTAGCGAACTGTTTCAAATAATATGCTGCCAATAACTCAATATCAGCTTTACGCTCTCTTAGAGAAGGCAGATTGATGACAAATACCGATAAGCGATAATAGAGATCTAATCTGAAATGACCGTTATCTGCCTGTGTTTTAAGATCTCGGTTGGTAGCCGCCAATATCCGAACATTAACTTGGCTTGTAGTGGTTGAACCTACTTTGATAAATGATTGATTTTCTAATACCCGCAATAATTTTGCTTGTAGGTCAAGACTCATTTCACCAATTTCATCCAAGAAAAGTGTACCACCATTCGCCTCTTCCAAAAGGCCTTTTTTGTCTTTATTTGCTCCGGTAAAAGCACCAGCTTTATAACCAAATAGTTCGCTTTCCAATAATTCAGGACTAAATCCACTACAATTTAATGCAACGAATGGCTTGCCTTTTCGAGGACTTCCATAGTGGATAGCTTGTGCAAATACTTCTTTTCCTGTGCCAGTTTCTCCTAACAACAAAACGGTTGTATCAGTTACTGCTACTTTTTCAGCTAGTGCTATTGCTTCTTTAATTGGTTTTGAATTACCTAGAATGTTTGTAAAGCTGTATTTTCCAGAGATCTGATGCTCCAATTCATATACCCTTAACTGTAGTTCTGCTTTGGCAACTGCCTTATAGACAAGAGGAATAATCTTGTCGTTATCATCACCCTTTGTTAAATAATCGAAAGCACCATTCTTTATGGCTAAAACTCCATCTGCAATAGTGCCATATGCAGTTAGGTTAATTATTTCAACAAATGATTTTAAGGCTTTGATTTGCTTTACGAGATCAACGCCATTTGCATCAGGTAATTTTACATCGCTCACAACTACCAAAACATCTTGCGTTTGCAGTAATTTTAATCCATCTTTTGCATTAGCGGCTTGTAAAACTGAAAATCCTTCTAGTTCGATAATCCTTGCTAATAAGCTTCGGATTTTAATCTCATCATCAATAATTAGTATGATTGCATTCATGGATTGAATTAATAGCACAATATTAACGATAAACATTTAATATTGCATCGGAAAGCATTTTTCTAAATAGTTATTGCTTAATAGTTAATCTCTTTCACCAAAATTATAATGGTTCGATATTCTTATTGTCTATAAATAAAAGCCCATTTCTCTTGATGAGAAATGGGCTAAACTAACATAGTTTTTATCTTTTATTTTTTAGACAATCTGTAACCTAATGATAATTCAAATTCTCCATTCACGTATGATCTTAGTGCGGCAGTTTCTGTGGTATACATTCCCATTAGGAAAAAAGATTTATACGTTGATCCCAAACCGAAAGTAGCGCTTTTAGAACTGTGGTACACACCCATGATGCTCACTTTATCTTCTACAAGACCCAGATTTAAACCAACATCAACCATGTTGTGGTAACCCTTTACCCCTCTAAACGTAACTTTAGGTTCAAGTGATGCATTGTTTTGTGCATCAAGGCTCCAATGGTAACTTATTGCAGCAAGGAATGTTGATTTGTCTACCGACTTTAAATTTGTTTCTTTTTTAATAAACTGTTGTAAGTTGGGAATTGCTCCTTGAATGGTTAATCCATTCGATGTATACGCCATCCCGAAATCGCCATCCACATAGTTTTCTTTTCTTGCAAAGCGACCAAGACTTCCATCCGTAGGATCACCATCAATCATTTCATTTTCTACTCTTTCGTACATCATACCGAGTGAAATTCCAAAGTGTAATTTTTGATTGTCACTTAAAGGAAGATGATAGGCATACGTAGCTGCTACGCGTGTACGTTTTAACAGTCCTGCTGCATCGTTATTCAAATTTAAACCTACCCCTACTCTGTTCTTGCCATATTCTGCCGTGAGCGCTTGTGTAGATGGAGCACCTGGAACACCGCTCCATTGTTGGCGGTGCCCTAAGTTGATGCTGATTCCGTCATTCACACCTGCCATTGCTGGATTACCAAGGTATTGGTTGCTGTAATATTGCATGCCCAGCGGATTGAGCTGTGCCATTACCTTTTCATTGCTAACAGCCCATATTACTGGAACTGTTAGAATAGCAACTATGATTTTGTTATATGTTTTCATCTTAAATCTTCTTTTTGAGTGTTAATCTCTTACAATAGTTATAAATCCTTTAAGCTTAAGTTTAGTAGGGCCAAAATCTACGATGTAGTAATACGTATCTTCTGCTAGTGGCGAACCTTGGAATGTACCATCGAACTCATCGGTATAATTGACCTTGCTAAACAGTAATCTTCCTGCACGATCATAAATCTTAACAGTATTGTTAGGATACATATCAATGTTTCTGATGATAAAGCGATCGTTCTTTCCATCGCCATTTGGCGTTAATAGGTTTGTTCCTTTAACGACCACAAAATCTTCGTTTACCGTAATCGTAATTGATTTAGTCACGCTACATCCGCTTGCAGAAATTACTTCGACAGTGTAAGTGGTCGTAGCTTCTGGTCTAATGGTTAGCACATCGCTATTTCTTGCACCAATAATACCTGCGGCATTTACCCAGTTATAGGTTGCGCCGCCACTTGCTCTAAGTGTAAGTGTTTCTCCTTTTGACAAGGCGATTTTACCGCCATCGGTTGTAATGTTAGCTACAGGCAAAGGATTAACTGTGATGGTGAAGCTACGGCTATAGGTATCTACACCACCATTAGCGGTACCACCATTGTCTTTTACAATTACTGTTACCGTAGCTGATCCGCTTTGTCCGTTTGCTGTTTTATACGTAAGTACACCCGCATTCGTTACAGCTAGTTCGCTAAACAATGAAGCATTTGTGCTTGTAACAGTTAAGCTAGTGGTCTGACCTGCATCTGGTCCAGCGCTGATACCTGTTAAATTAACTGTTTTTCTATCGCCATCTGCACACAGTACTTGGTTAGCGATATCTGTTAAGGTAGGCTGTTCGTTCACATTGCTCAATGCGATCGTCAGTACACGCTCCAAGCTTAATCCGTACTGAGTTGTACTACGCACTCTTATGCTATAGCTCGCTTTCTGTTCGTAATTCAATGAAGAAGCGGTGTTCAATTGTGATCCAGCAATAGCAAATAAGCTATTATCGGTATCTCCAGTGCCGCTGACTAAAGTATAGGTAAAAGTTGCATTCGGATCATCTGAAGTACTGCTCAATGCACCTGTAGCTGTGCCAGCAGGTCTGTTCTCATACAGAGTAGCCTGTGCAAGCGTAATGCTTGTTGGTGCACCTGGTGTAACGGTTAACGTACCATTCACATAACTGATGCTATAATTCTGAGCAGCAGCTCCAGCTGGAACGATTGGATAATCGCCCTGCAATGAAGAAAGTGTTGCCGTAGTAGTGAAGGTAGGTTGAGCTGTAAGTACTGCATTTGTTTCTGCATTTACAAAACCCGTATACGTTGCCGTAAAGGTAGGGTCTGGTGTATTCTGTACCCTAGTTTTATTATCGGCAGTAATCACCAAAGCAGCTTTTGTAATGGTACCTGTGCTTGTTGCGGTAGCCGTAGTTAAATTATAATTGCCCTTATCACTTCCACCTAGCATAAAAGCAGTTGCGGTAATGGTTTTACCTGTACTGGCTGTTGCATTATCGTAACTAGTCGTTCCCGTAACGGTTACCACATCACTTCCTACCAAACCTGTCAGGTTGTAATTACCTGCTACTAGTGTAGCCAAATTGTTCCCATCGTACACCTTGGTAATGGCCGGCGCTGCATTTAAAGCTAATGTAATTGCTTTAGTCGTGATTGCTCCGGTAGTAGTTGCCGAGGTAGTGCTGATGCTGTAATTATCTTTATCCGCTCCAGCAAGTACAAAACTAGTTGCCGTTATAGTTTTCCCTGTTCCAGCAGTTCTCGTATCGTAAGCTGTTGTTCCAGTTATGGTAACTGCATCGCCAACCTGTACTCCTGTTAAGCTGTAATTGCCAGCAACTAATGAAGCGTTGGTATTTCCATCGTACACTTTGGTAATCACTGGTGAAGCATTTAAAGCAACCGTAATCGGTTTACCTGTAATGTCACCTGTGGTGTTTGCTGTGGTGGTAGTTAAGTTATAATTGTCTTTATCTGCCCCACTTAGCACGAAGCTATTCGCAGTCACCACTTTTCCTGTTCCAACAGTTTTGTTGTTGTAGGTAGCAGTTCCTGTTACCGTTACATCATCACTACCTGTTAGCCCTGTTAGACTGTAATTACCTGCTACCAGTGTTGCCGAATTAGTGGCATCGTAAACTTTAGTAATCGCTGGAGTGGCGTTTAAGGCTAAGGTAATTGGTTTAGTGGTGATTGATCCAGTTGTGGTTCCCGTAGTGGTGGTTAAACTATAATTGTCTTTGTTTGCACCTGCCAATACGAAAGTGTTCACCGTAATGATCTTCCCTGTGCCAACCGTTTTGTTATCGTAATTTGCTATTCCGCTTACAGTAACTACATCACCAGTTTGTACACCAGTTAAGGTATAATTGCCTGCAACAAGTGCCGCAGTTGTTAAACCATCGTAAACCTTAGTAATCGTTGGTACTGCATTTAAAGCTAACGTAATTGGTTTCACTGTAATGATACCTGTTGTAGTTGCCGAAGCAGTAGTTAAGTTATAATTATCCTTATCTGCTCCGCTTAATGCCAAGCTCGATGCGGTAATTACCTTCGCTGTTCCGACGCTAGCATTATCATAGGTTGCTGTACCACTTACCGCAACATCATCTCCACTTTCTATGCCTGCCAGACTATAGTTCTGCGCAACCAGCGTTGCTGCCGTAGTTCTATCGTACACTTTGGTTATTACTGGTGTAGCATTCAGGGTAGCTGTAATTGGTTTTACCAAGATCACACCAATAGCTGCATTTGCAGTAGTTGAAGCGAGCTGATAGTTGGCTTGCTGAGCACCAGTAAGCGTTAAACCAGTTACATTGACCAATTTACCAGTACCTACCGTTTTGTTGTTGTAGGTAGCAGTTACTGGAAGAGCAATACTTACCTCATCTGTTCCTACTTTACCTGTAATTGAGAAATTGTTCGCCGCTAGTGTAGCTGATGTGCTGTTGTTATACGTTTTGCTCACAGTTCCAGTCAAGGCCACCGTTAACGTTTTAGGACTAATGGTTAAGGTCTGTTGTTTTTGAACCGCAGCCGTATACGATGCATTTGCTGCCTGATCTGCAGAAATAGTCACTGTACCCGCTTTTAGAATATGTACTTTACCACTCACAATCGTCGCAAGTGTTGGATCACTACTTGTGTAGGTAATAGCAATGCCTGAATTGGTGCTTGTTGCTGCTGGATCGAAATCTGCATCGCCATAGGTTACGGTACGCGTAGGGCTAAACGCAATGGTTTGTACTGCAGGATCTATGACAAGTGCATAGGCTTTGGTCGTGTTGTATGGACCAGTACCAGTAGATGCATCGGTTGTGTTAACAGTAAAGTTAAATGTTCCCCCGTGTGTTGGCATTCCGCTTAGTACTCCCGCAGCTGATAAAGTTAATCCTGTAGGCAAAGCGCCTGCAATAACTGTATATGCATATGGAGCTGTTCCGCCTGTAGTCGCTATGGTTTGTGAATAAGCTGTACCAACCAATCCATTAGATAATGATGCAGTTAACCCCAAGGTAGGCGCTCCTACTGTTAAACTATAGGCGTATGATGCGCTTACACTATTTTGATCTGTCGCTGTAACTGTAAAGTTAAAATTACCGCCTGCAGTTGGTGTACCACTTAATAAGCCAGTGGCAGACAAGGTTAATCCTGCTGGCAATGCGCCAGTGGTCACTGCAAATGCATACGGACTTGCGCCAACCGTTACATTGATTTGTTGAGAATAACTTGCTGCTACCGTTACAGTGTTTAAGGTAGTGGTCGTAAATACCAATTCGGTTACATCGCTTATTGCAATGGTCAACACTTTTTCGTACGTTAATCCACCTTGATCTGTGGTACGTACTCTGATCGAGTAGCTGTTCTTGGTCTCATAATCTGGAGTAGCCAAAATCTTTAAACTGTTGCCACTAATCGTGAAGGCCGCATTATCGGTATCACCTGTACCTGATACCAAAGTATAGGTAAAGGTATTTGTAGCGTCAACATCAGTTGAAGATAGTGTTCCAACGGTTGAGTTGGCCGCTACGTTCTCGCTGATCGATGAAGCACTTAACGCAATATTTGTTGGGGATTCGTTTACATTGTTAATGCTAATTACGAACGCTTCTTCGTAGCTTAAACCATCCTGATCAGTCGTTTTAATGCGTACCGAATAACTGCTTTTCGCTTCAAAATTAGGCGATGCTATAATGCGTAAATTACCTGCATTAATGTTGAAGGCTGCGTTATCGGTATCACCCGTTCCAGAAACAAGACTATACGTGAATGTACTTCCTGCATCTACATCTGTGGTGCTTAAAGCTCCGATTGTTGAATTCGCTGCTACATTTTCATTGATAGCTGATGCACTTAAAGCGATATCGTTAGGTGCTTCGTTTAGGTTATTGATGGTAATGGTGAATGCTTTCTCAAACGTTAAGCCACCTTGGTCTGTCGTTCTAATGCGTACCGAATAACTTGATTTAGTTTCGAAGTCTGGTGAAGCACCTATTCTTAAATTACTGCCGCTAATATTGAAAGCTGCATTATCTGTGTCACCTGTTCCAGCAACCAACGTATAGCTCACGGTGTTTCCTGCATCAGGATCTGTAGTGCTTAACGAACCAATGGTCGAGTTAGCAGCTACATTCTCGTTAATAGCCGTAGCACTTAGTGCAAGATTGGTTGGTGCTTCATTTACATTGTTGATGATAATGGTGAAGGTTCTTTCGAAGGCTAATCCACCTTGATCGGTTGTTTTGATGCGTACCGAGTAACTTGATTTAGTTTCAAAATCTGGTGAAGCATTGATTTGTACATCGCTTCCACTGATCGTGAAGGCTGCATTATCAGTATCACCTGTTCCAGTCACCAAGGTATAGGTGAAAGTATTGCCTGCATCCACATCTGTGGTACTTAAAGCACCTACTACTGTATTCGCAACAACATTCTCATTCACCGAAGTTGAACTTAAAGCAATGGCTGTTGGTGCTTCATTTACATTCGTCACCGAAATCACCACTACCTTTTCAAATGTTAATCCGTCTTGATCGGTAATGCGTAAACGAATAGAATGACTGCTTTTTGTTTCATAATCTGGCACACCTGTAAATTTCAAGCTGGTACCGCTAATGCTAAAGGAAGCATTGTCCGTATCTCCTGTACCTGATACCAATGCATAGGTATGACCACCAGCAGGATCTGGATCGCCAGGGCTTAACGTAGCCACCGTAGTGTTCGCAGCTGAATTTTCTGCGATTGATGTTTGCGTTAGGAAAATGTTTGTTGGTGCTTCGTTCACATTGTTGATCGTAATGTTATACACCTCTTCGTAGCTTATGCCACCTTGATCTGTGGTACGGATGCGAACGCTAAAGCTGTTCTGATTTTCGAAATCAGGCGAAGCGGTTATTTTTAAGCTGTTCCCACTAATGGTGAAAGCAGCATTATCGGTACTTCCGGTTCCCGATACTAAGGTGTAGGTAAAGGTATTGCCTGCATCCGGATCAGTGGTACTCAAGGTTCCAACGGTCGAATTCGCAGCTACATTCTCATTGATAGAAGTTGCACTCAATGCCAAGTCAGTTGGTGCTTCGTTTACATTGGTGATGCTAATCGTAAACACTTTTTCAAAGGTCTGTGAACCTTGATCCGTGGTACGAACCCTAATCGAATAACTATTCTTACTCTCATAATCAGGACTAGCTGTCAGCTTCAAACTGTTTCCACTGATGGTAAAGCTACCGTTATCTGTTGAGCCTGTTCCAGTAACTAGTGTATAGGTAAAAGTATTCCCTACATCTGCATCGGTTGAACTGAATGAACCAACAGTTGAATTCGCAGCTACATTCTCTGCCAAAGTCGATGCACTTAAGGTCATATCCGTCGGCGCTTCGTTGAGGTTGCCAATGGTAATGGCAAATGCCTTTTCAAAACTTAAGCCACTTTGATCCGTGGTTTTGATGCGTACCGAATAACTCGATTTAGTTTCAAAATCTGGTGACGAATTGAGTTGTAAACTGTTTCCGCTAATCGTAAAGGTTGCATTATCGGTATCACCAGTTCCAGTCACTAACGTATAGGTAAACGTATCACCTGCATCTGAATCCGTGGTACTCAACGTTCCAACAGTTGAATTCGCAGCTACGTTCTCATTAATCGTAGTTGCGCTTAAGGCCACATTTGTTGGGGCTACGTTTATTCTGGTGATAATTAATGTATATAATTTGTTTGTTATTCCGTTTTCAGCGGTTACCAACACGTCTATTGTGTTCGCTCCAACGTTTAATGCTAAGGCACCAGATGCAGTACCACTCGTAAGGGTCGTATACGAAGCTCCATTTAGGCTAACTTGTAATGTTGCACCAGCCTGAGCCTTCGTAGCGGTAACGGTAGTAGAGGTAGTTGCATAGGGAACACTAGCAGTATAGGCTAATGTTGCAGCACCAAATGTAGGTGATAACCCAGGTGCAGTTGTGGTTAACGCTGATAGATTTGCATTACTTGAAGCAATAAGTGCAGTGGCAGAAGGAGCACTTGCGCCAGTAGCGTTGCCTGAAATATCAGTCGCCGTACCTGCTGCAATTGAAATGCCCAAGGTACCTGATCCACTCACATTAGTAAAGGTGGCGGTATAGTTTTTGCCGCTTCCTGTTAGGCTTAATGAACCATAGGCAGCTGAACCTGTAGCATTAACGCTAATGTTACTCGACGTAAGCGTTGAACTGTTAAAGTTAGCATCGGCGTATGTAATCGTAAAAGCTAAATTAGCCCCAGGAGCAACTATAGTCGCCGTTGGTGTAATGCTAAGTGTAGGGGCTGTTTTGTCAAAAGTCATCACGGCACCTAAATCCGGATTAGTGAATTGCTTTACATTCCCAGCCAGGTCGGTAGCTGAAAATGCAAATAGCACTTTGCCCTCCGTGTCGCTTGCCGCTAAGGTATAGCTAGCTGTCCAACTTTTATTTCCATTAGATCCTGTTGCCGTTACCGTATGCCCTGCAATAGTTACGGTAGGGTTTTGAAGGGCATTATCAAAGGTTAAAGAAAGTGTAACTACATCGCCAACTTTAGGAAATTGACCTGATGAGGCATTGTTAGAGGTATAAGAACCAGAACCTAATATTGGTGCTGTATGATCCAAAGTGTATACCTGACCTGCAGTGTAGGCTGCACTTACATTCGGCGTAACGCCTGTTGTACCCGTAAAGTCAAGACGCAACGTCCCATCACCTGTTACCGTGGTAATCGGAACCGTCCAAGTAGTACCGGAACCTATTGGTGTACCGATTGCACCATTTGCTGTACCGGTTTTAGTTAAGGTAAAATCAGCTGCGTCTACGCCAGTCACCGCAGCAGAAAAAGTAACGGTATAATTTACAGTAGCTGCATTGGTTAATGCTGACTCTACTCTATTGATCGAACTTACCGTTAAAGGTAGTGCACCAATGGTTAGGGTAACGGTTGTAGCTGCACTGGCTAAGCTGCCATCACTCGCTTTATAGGTAAACGAATCGGAAGTTGTAGCTGAGCCGTTATGGGTATAGGTAAAGGTTCCATTGGCATTCAAGGTAAGGGTACCATTGGTTGGTCCTGTCACCAACACTGCTGTCATGGTATTGTTTTCCGGATCTGTATCGTTAGTCAGTAAATTTAGAGAGTTCACCGTAAGTGTGGCTCCGTTCGCTAAAGAATAACTATCTACATAAGTTACAGGGGCTTCGTTTACGTCGTTAATCGTAATCGTTAACACCTTCTCAAACGTTAAGGAACCAGGATCTGTCACTTTTACACGGACCGAATAACTCGATTGATCTTCGAAATTTGGACTGGCATTGATAGAAAGTGAACCACCGCTTGTTAACGTGAATGCAGCATTATCTGTATCTCCCGTTCCAGTAACCAACGCATAGGTCATTGTTCCACCTTGCGTATCAGTAGCCGACAAGGTACCTACTGTAGAAGCAGCTGCAACATTCTCATTAATAGCTGATGCAGTGATCGAGATATTAGTTGGTGCAGTGTTTACTGGAGCTGCAACCGGAGATCCCACTTGGATGTTATTTACCCCTACCCAAATGTTAGAGGTCGTCGAATAAACCTTTACCTCATCAATATCATTAAAAAAGGTGGGTGTTAATTGCCCTGCTTGGTTTAGCGTAATTGCATCGCCGTTAGCAGGTAAGGTTACCGTAACTGCACCTACCAATGTGCCATTGTTATATCCAGCAATCTGTACTGGACCAACTGCTCCCCAATCTTGCAATTGTATGGATTTTAAAGAGAAGTTTGTCGATTGACTATTACTTTTGATAATTAAGGCAGAGAAACCAGTGTTAGTAATCCCAGGATCTGGACCTGGTGTAAGGCCATTAAAGCCGTTGCCAGAAGCAAAATAACTTGCATTTTCCCATCTCATCGTGGTACCTGCTGTGTAGGCACCTGTCGATTTATCTCCTGCAAAAATCAACAGATCAAGATCGCTAATTGCCGATGAAGTTCCATTGCCATCAACAGCCGTACTGCTCATACCTGCACTGCTGGTAAACGTTAAGGTAGGCGACGTTGATAAAAGCACACCTGTTGCATTTACAACAATCGCTTTGTTTGCTCCTAGTGATCCTGCAGCACTTGGACTTGGCAATACTAAACTAACATCGTCTCCGTCTGCACTTTTAATCGTTCCACCATTTAATGCAAGTGCTGTAGTTGACGTATAATCTAAGTCGGCAGCATTATCGCCAGCCTGTACTGTATAATTAAAGGTTAAGGTTGAAGTTCCACTACCCGAAGCGTAGTTGATCACTCGGTCAGTTGTGCCTGTCTCTAAGGTTAATTGTGGTGCCCCAGTTACGTTAACCGCTTCAGAGAAGTTAACCTGAACGCTGATTACATCTCCTGCAGCATAGGTGGCGTCAGCGGTGCTAGAATTTACACCGCTGACATTTGCAGCGGTAAATACAGCAAAAGGTCCAAATGAAGTTAATCCAGTTCTTGTAAAAGTGTATGGACCTCCACCGGTGGACGGGCTCGATGCAGTTAAGGCTGGTCTATCCCAACTTCCAGTGTATTGAGATAAAGTACTCTTGGCACGCACAAAGCCGGTAAGCTCGTCAACCAGGTTCCACTGTACAATGTATTGTACATTAGATCCACCAGCCACATCTTCAGCTAAAATCCAAGTTTTATTCACTGCTTTGTTGGTAATTGCAGTACCGGAAGGCACTCCACTGGTATAGGTGCCATATACACCATCAATTACACGAGCTGAAAAATTGTCTGATGTTCCACCACTATTGTTAATGAGCATTGGTGTATAGCTTGTACCTGTACCAATCGGATACACAAAACTTGCAGAGGTAATGCCCATTTTTTTCATGCTGCCTGTACCATTTGTTGCAAAGTATCTGGATGCATTTGCGGACACAGTTCCGCTTGGACCTATTGTTAAGGTATAGTTATCGAGATAAACTAAAGTATTAACCAATATCGCTGCTGAGCCGTTCACCGTCACGTTACCGCCAAGTCTTTTCCTTAAGCCACCAGTAATTTGTATAGCATAATAAGTACCTGCTGGGATGATCTGTTCACGGCCATTCCCTTTAAAAGCAACAGTTGCATTTGTTGCTGTGGCACTAAAAGTACCCTGATTAGTCAACTGTCCGTTAATTGATAGCGTATTGGCAGTATTAATGGTCAACGTAGCGCCAGCCGCCACTGTAAGATCACGAGCTGTAGCTGCACTGCTAATAATTGGACTATTCGGAGTTCCTGAAGGAATAGTTACATCTACTGAATCCGTTGGTACTGTATTGCAACTCCAATTTGAAGCTACATTCCAATTGGTACTGGTTACACCTGTCCATGAATTTGTAAAAGATAAAGATGCTGGATTACTATTCACAGTTCCACTGCCATTCGTTACCACGCATCTATAATAGTTGCCAGCAAGTGTTGTGGCTGGTGCAGTAATTGTAAGTGTAGCCGTGCTCACATTTGTATAAAGACTTGTATTTGTTAAATCGGAATAGGTTCCCGTACTTCCCGTGGTGCTCACTTGCCATTGATAGCTCGTTGCACCGCTCGCTGTAACAGCAAAAGAGGCATTTGAACCGCTACATACCAATGAATTTGTTGGATGCACGGAAACGGTAGGCGGACCTGCAGCTGTGGTAGTAAAATTCAAAATGGTCGAATTATCATTCGTTCCAACACTATTGGTTCCTTTTGCTCTATAATAATAAGTGGTTCCGCCGTTTAAGCCAGTGATGTTTGCCGAAACTGAAGTAGCACTCGCACTCGCCGTTAAGGTAGCTGGTGATGCGGCAACGTTCACCACACCCGAAGCTAAAGTAGATGATGTACTATAATCGAAACTAATGGCACTTGTGGCCAAGTTAGATGGATTTACCGAAGCATTTAAGGCCGCCGTAGTCCCCGCAACTGAGGTTGCAGCCGCATTGGTGATAGACGGTGTTGCGGTAAACGCAAAATTGTCTATCGCTAGATATTGAAAGTCACCCCCTAAGGTAATTTCGAGTTCATCGATTAAGGTATTGCTATTATCTGTTCCTACACTAAAATCTACCAAGGCAAAGCCATTGTAATTTGTGCCTAAGGTTACTGAAGTCTGGAATATTCCAGTTTTGCTGAAGGTATATTGTTGAACACCATTCTTCTTTCCGATGAAGGTAATCGTTCCTCCATTTGTAGGTGGTGCTCCGTTTGCATTAGCGGATGGATACACCCACATCGTTTTAACCGCAAAGGGCGTTTTATTGGTGGTTTTGATAGAATTTACCTGACCTGTTCCTGTATTTCCATCATTGCCAATGTAAAAATTAGAGCCGACAGTTGCCGATGGAGGATTAGCCGCGTTTACGCCATAACCTGTATAGTTCTGTACCGCCAATTTATTGCCCAGCGTGAAATTTAATCCTGTCGCGGCATTGGTAAAAGTTTGTGCATTTGCCGTAGCCCCTTCAAAATACTCTACATTGCCTGGACTTGCTGATGGACCAGATGGAGTTACGGTTACCGCTGCAGGCAATTGATACGCAGTTCCAGACGAATATTCCCAGTTCGAAACATTATAAATTGCAGCTCTTGCACTAGCCGCATTTGCAGGAATACTTACGGTAGATTTCAGCCTAGCATTGCCAGCACTGACAAAGGGCGCAAAAGCAAGACCCGTACCATTTAATGCTGATGGCAAAGTAGATGACGAAGAGCTAAAATCACATTTAAGTACTGTTGTTGCCCATGTGCCCGTTACCAAATTAATTCCACTGATTAAAATAGGTGTATCAAAGGTTCCTTGATAAGCAAAAATATTATCACCCCCAGTAGCCATCGTGATATACTGAGCTGGAGTAGTTACATTAGTCACAGTCTGCATTGAGGTGATGCTCCCTGCACTTGCTGTTGGAGCAAACTGAGCTCTAATCACGATTTGTGTACCATAAGGCATAGCCGATCCAGATTTCCACTGAATGATCCCATCACTTTTTGCACCATAGGTACCTGTACCTCCTGTACAACCCGTCGGACTACCAACCTGGAAAGCAGCAGCATCACTACGCCAACCGAAGTCGGTAAAATTAATTACCGTTTGCGCATCGATATCTTTTAAAATCATGAAACTGAAATCACGATTGCTTGCCGTTCCATTAACGGTACTGGCTGTCTGATTATATCCAGTAAACACAATGTCTCCAGCAGACAATGCCGTCTGCGCATTAGCTTGTGTTAGGCTAAGCAGCGTGATTAAAAATACGGTAAGCAACCGCAAAGCACTTTTTTTTCGGATGTTAAACGAATGAAATACAGGAATAACAGACTTAGCCCTAGCAGAATCTAGGCGAGCGACAATTGGTGGGATGATATTCATAACGATAATTTAGTTCGGAGTTTGAGTAGAGTTTTTATGTAGTTCTTTCCTTACACCAACCAAGCAAATTGGCTGTTGCATACAGCATCTTCAGCACAGTCGTTTTGAATAACTATGTACAGATGAATGTTCCGGAAAAATTCGGGTTAACTAGGCAATGATTTAACTAGCGAATAACAAGAATGAGTGGAGCGTAAATTTAGTTTCATGAGTTGAGAGGGTTAATGTATAGATACCTTGCTAGGAAGGAAATTGAATGAAATGGAATCTTTTGTGAACGCTGCTCTCTTGGAACAAACAAAAGCTATTGTTTTTGTTGAAATATCATGGAACATACCTTTGTTTTGCACATAGGGCAAAAAAGGAAATGAGACGATTATACGACTTGAGAGAGCGATAATTTTCACTGGTTAATTTATCTGATTGTCGTTCTTGCATATCCCCAAGAACGATTTTCCGAAAATAACTATTTTACTAAGATTAGACAAGATGGTTAGTCAGGTTTTTTCTAACATTTATGATACATTTCGAGATCACATAGGGGGCATCGGAGTCACTAACCTGCTATTGATGCTTGTTTTACTTTTTGTTTTGAACTTATTTCAACTACAATAGTATGCCCAAAAAATGTGTTGCCATCGTCATAATATAAAGTAGCACCAGCATTTTGATCAAAATCTATTGAGGTTAGGGAAATAGCCTCTAGAAATCTCTCTTCACTCAAAACTGTTTCATTTTCGTCCAACCAACTGTCGTTTTTCAATGGCAGTAAATCGCGAATGATCACTTCATCTACCAAATGCTTATGCTTTATCAGCCAGTTTAACTGATTGTTTATCTTGATTATAAATTCCTCAGAGCCACTGGAAGTAACGTTCGGATCAAAACTCACTTCAACGTGCTGTCCCCAAAAAATAAGCTTTACTACCGAAGTACTTATCTGCCGTTTACCAGTTTCCACAGACTTATTAGCTTCAGGAAATAGTTCATAAAAATCAGGACTTAATTTCACTGAGATAACTTCTGCTGAATGCCTTTTTGTACTAAAATCTGACAAATGAAGGTTAAACTTACCTTGTAAATCAGCTTCAATCGGAGATTTTTCAGATCTGTTATTATTGATGTTTTTATTTTTTGGTTTAAAAAAATTAAATAATCCCATACTTCATGGTTGCTTTAGCTGTTTTTTAAGCAGGATAAGATAGACAGTATTGCTAATCTTAAATATATGCAAATTGTCTAACATCAAAAAAAAACGACGCTTATCTGCTAGTTCATACAAGAATAATTTTCATTCACAAAATTGCTACTTCACTAATCGAATTGCCGAATCCAATCGCATTGCAACGTTATCCCAATTAATAATATTAAACAATGCATCCACAAAGTCAGGTCTTTTGTTTTTGTATTTGAGATAATAAGCATGTTCCCAAACATCAATTACTAAAATTGGAATGGCTCCCCATTGGGTTAGCTTCTCATGGTTTTCACATTGCAATACAGTCAAACTATCGCTGTATGGCTGATAGGCTACAATGCCCCAGCCATTTCCATCTACGTTCTTTGCAGTTTCAACAATTAGTAATTTTAATCTTTCAAAACTTCCGAAGTTCTTTTCAATCCTTTTCAGTAGCTCCCCCTTCGGCTCGCTCTTTTTATTGCTAAGGTTTGTCCAAAAAATAGAATGCAAAACATGCGAAGAAAAATGATAGGACAACTTTTTAGTCCAGAAATCTACTGTTTCTAAATTATTATCATCCAATGCTTTTTTGATCATTTGCAAGTCCTTATTAGCGCCTTTCACTGCACCTCCATGATGAAAGGTATAGTGAAGGTGCAACGTTTCTGAATCCATGTAGGGCTCCAAAAACCCTTCTCCATAAGGCAATGGTTGAAGGAGGTAGTTCCCATTAGCATCCACCAGCTTATCAATGTCATTGCTTACAATATTAGTTGAAAATGCATCCGAAGTTGGAAGTACTAATCCAGCACCAGCCAATGCTCCTGTTTTTAAAAAATCTGATCTTTTCATACAATGAATTTGATTAAAATGCCCACAACGGCAGCAATTGCTATAATGTAAGGTTCCTTTAATTTCTTGATATAAATTAACGAAAATATACTAGCAACAGCAATAAGCACTGTCGGAATATCAATAATACTTCTTGTAGCTATAACTATAACTGCACCTACAAGTGCACCAACTACAACTGACGTAATTCCATCTACAAATGCTTTTATACTGGCATTTTTTGCAATTTTTTTGAACGATGGGGCTAATGCAATGGTAAATAGATAACAAGGTAAAAAAGTTGCAAATGCAGCAATACATGCTCCTGGAAATCCAGCCACAAGATAGCCTATAAATGCGACCGTAATGACAACAGGTCCTGGAGTAATCATTGCCACAGCAACGGAATCAACAAATTCCTGTTCCGTTAGCCAACCAAATTGCTCAACAACTCCACCATGCAGGAAAGGAACAATGGCAAGACCACTACCAAATACAAAAGCTCCAGCCTTTAGAAAGAACCATCCAATTTCGTGCAATGTCTTTCCTTCATAGTGCCAAAACCCAGTGCCAACCATAAGAACTGATGGAAGCAAATTAGGTTTCTTTATCCATTTAGGTGGAGCCTTTACAAACATGTAGATTATACCACAAGCAGTAAAAAGCAGAGTATCTTCTTTTTGTGTAATTACCGTTACAGCGATACCTAACACATAAAATATCCATAAAAGCCATTTACTCTTTATGTCTCCAAGACTAAGCTTACCCACAGACTTAATGGTTAGGCGATAAGCGTTGATCGCAATAATTCCAATTACTGCAGCACTCACTCCATAAAAGACAGCAAGCATCCATGGTAGTCCACTATACAATTTATAAGCCATTCCCAATAGCACCACCATGATAAATGACGGCAATACAAAAGCAAGCCCTACAAATGTTGCCCCTAAAAATCTGTAATGTACAAAGCCAATGTAAATACCCAGTTGCGCTGCTAAAGGACCTGGGGCAAGTTGTGCCAATGCCAAGCCTTCTTTATATTCTTCTTCAGTAATCCATTTTTTATTCTCGACCAAATCGGTATGCATATACCCTACCAATGCTACAGGACCTCCAAAACCCCAAGTACCGAGTTTTAGAAAATAGATAATCAAATCACTAAGCGTGTATGCTAAGTTTTCTTTAACGTATTTCATCATGGCTTAAAATTACCTAGGAGAAATAAGCTAGAATAGAACCGAATTAACTATTTTGTATCCTTTTTACCTTTCGTTGCATTTTTTCTATATGCAGATGGATTTTCACCAGTCTGTTTTTTAAATATTCTGGTAAAATGGCTCTGATCTGAAAACCCAGTGAGGTAGGCAATCTCGGTCAAAGGATAGGTTGTGTTCTCTAGTAGCGTAATCGCTTTATCGATTCGCATTTTACGGATATAATCTCCAAATGATAAGTTATCGAAGTATTTGGAGAATTCCCTTGAAAGATAGGCAGGATTGATTTCTAATTCGTCTGATGCCTGCCTTAAACTAATGGACATGTTGGTATCCATCTGGTCTTGTATCATTTCCTTTAGTTCTTTTGTCCAAGCTGGCGCCTTCTTCTTTCCCGACTTAAGGTATTTATGGTAAACATCAAGTAGCAATTGTTCTACAGGTGCCTGCGTATGTTTTTGATCAAACAAATGCTTTGCCCAAGTGTACAGTCCATCATATACTTTCATACCAATTTCCAATAGCTCATGGTCATCTTTGATATTTTGGGAAAGCCCTAAAAAAATGGCCGATAGGCCGGCTGCTTGCGGTGCAAAATCCAATCGATCCGTATCTGCTCCTCGTATAATTGCAGCCAAACGGTCTAGTGCATCATCTTTAAGTTTGTGCTTTTTTAAAAAATAGTCAAAAGTACACTGATCTTCATAATGGCTATATTCTACTCCTGGCAAGTCAAAAGGCACCGCATCCAATTCCTTAGCCTTAGTCATAACTTGATCGAATGGCACATAGATAATTTCTGCCTCGGCATCAATAAATCGCTTAATGAGCCATGGGCAAGCAATTCGGTCAATTTTTGGACGTTCACGGGTAATCCATTTCATCGATCCTATCTTCGCTCGTTGAAAACCTGAAACTCTGCTATAGCTGGTGGCTCTTTAGAAGTAAGAATTCGAATACGTACCTTACTTGCCCAAACGCGAGCAAAACGATGAATTTTTATTCGATCTTCATTCTTCCCTTCATAAATTTTCACCCATTCAACACCGTTCCAATAGTCGAGAATGTAAGTTTCTATACTTGGTTTTTGCTCTGCCAATACAATGGTATTTAACGCTATTTCGTTCCCCAGATCTAGCTCAAACCACGGCTTTTCTACCGAACGGTTCGACCTCCAAGAGGTGGTATAACTATCGTCATTTGCAAAATCCATGATATCCATATCATCACTCCAACTCGAGTTAGTGCCCTTACCTAAGGCAAGATTACTTGAAATGATAGGTAGCTCAAGTGGCTTTAAAGGTGTGGTAGGTCCCTCATTTTTCCAAAGGGCGCCAATCTGTTGCAGCGATGCAAGCGCATTATCATCAATTAACCCATCTCTGTTTGGGGCTACATTTAAAATAAAATTACAAGAAGCCGCATTTAAGGGCTTGATCAAATCGTCTACAACTTCTTGTGGCTTTCGTACGGCGACACTTGGAAAATCAGTTTTCCAGAACCATGAGCTGTTAATTGGTAAACATGCCAATGAAGGCATTATTTTACTTTCTTTGTGCATCCGTTGCCCGGCTCCCATTTCATAGGTCTTGATATCTGTATAATAAAGCCCCTCTGCCGGATATTTCGCTCCATTTAAATCCATAATTAAACACTCTGGCTGTAGAGACTTAACTAAAACATAAATATCTTCGAACGGTATATCGTTGTACGAAATTCTCGACCAAGGCGCATCCCAACCATCAATAATCAACGCTTCTATCTTCCCATATTTTGTTAATAATTCAGTAATTTGCTGCTTAACCATATCGATGTGTTTCGGCGTAATTTGATGTGGCCTCAACTTGTGATGGGTATCCAAGATGGAATAATATAACATTACTTTCAATCCGTTGGCTCTAAAAGCATCTGTAAACTGTTTAACAACATCTTTTCCATACGGACTATTCATCACATTGTAATCCGTAGTTTTAGTATCCCATATACAAAAACCACTGTGGTGCTTTGTGGTTAGACATCCGTAGCTCATATTAGCCGACTTTGCAGCCTTAGCCCACTGATTAGCATCTAACTTTTTAGGATCGAACAACTTAGGTGAGGCATCTGGATCTGGCCAGTCTGCATTGGTATAGGTTGGAATATTATAGTGTATAAACATACCAAATCGCAGATCTACAAACTTTTGCTGTAATGCATTGAGCTTTTTACTTTGCTCTGAACTGTTATATTGAGTCATCCCTAAAAAAGGAAGCAATAGCATAGATAATAGGGATAAAATCGTCTTCATATGATGTAAAGATAATTGATTCATCGACAATTTGTAATCACGCATTACACAAAAGATTCAAGCAAAATCATTTTTTTAACCTATTGGATATCTGTCATGGTAATTTGATGTTGCTCTCTATAGCTCATCATATCGCCATCAAACAAAAACCCCATAATTTAAGTTTAGTAATCAGATTTAAACAAATGGCATCATGTTATTAGCAATTGACTGGGGTAAATTTCTTTTTGGCGAAGAGGATTGGGACTTTCTTTTTGAAATCGGTCTCCGTACCATTATTATGTATTTGATCATACTAATCGGTTTGCGCTTATTGGGCAAACGGGGCGTTAAACAACTATCAATTTTTGAATTAGTAGTTATCATTTCACTGGGTTCTGCTGCCGGTGATCCCATGTTTTATAAAGAAGTGGGACTAACAGTTCCGGTGGTTATCTTCGCCATCATTGTCGGTTGTTATAGACTAACTACCTACCTTACCGCTAAAAGCACCAAAATAGATGACCTGGTTGAGGGAAAGGCTACTTATCTAATAGAAGATGGTGAGTTTTCATTTGAGAACTTTAGTAAAGAAACGTTGGCGCATGATGAATTTTTCTCAGAACTAAGGCAACAAGGCGTCTCACATCTCGGACAAATTTCCACAGCTATACTAGAAACATCGGGCAACCTTAGCGTATTTTTTGCACCAGACGAAAAAGTTAAGTACGGATTACCTATTTTACCCGCCACTTTTGAATCGGGATCATGCGAGATTAAAACAGCTGGCAAATATGCATGCTGTTTTTGTGGCAATGTAGAACAAGTAAGCAAAAAACAAAAACATGTCTGCGAAAAGTGTAATCACGACGAATGGGTAAAAGCAATCAATTCATTGAGAATAAGATAATACATTGCAGTATCTTGTCGTTCAGTAAATTGATTGTTTATGTTAGTTCACTCTTAAACAGCTCCTTTCAATAAACCGCCTTCGGCTCTTATTGCAGCACCGTTTGTAGCTGAAGCAAGCGGACTAGCTAAATAGGTAACAATGTTAGCCACCTCAGTTGTAGTAAGGAATCGTTGTATAATGGAAGTTGGTCGCATCGTTTTGAAAAAATCTGCTTCCACCTCTGTCGTAGTCTTACTTTGATCCTTTGCCAGCTGGTCTATGAAACCGCCTACTCCCTCTGATAAAGTAGGTCCTGGTAATACCGAGTTCACTGTTACTGCAGTACCTTTAGTCAGTTCTGCAAGACCACGGGCAACTGCCAACTGGGCAGTCTTGGTCATGCCATAATGTATCATTTCCTCTGGGATCTGTATGGCAGATTCGCTGGAGATAAAAATAATCCTTCCCCAACCGTTAGTCAGCATTTTTCCGAAGTATGCACGAGCCAATCGAATACCACTTAGTACGTTTATCTCGTAAAATCGAAGCCAATCTTCATCAGTGATATCTGCGAATGCTTTAGGCTCAAAAATAGCGACATTATTGATCAGGATATCTAGCTCTGGTAGTTGGTTGATCAGGTTTTTAATAGAATCTACATTCTCAAAATCAGCAGCGATTCCACTGACATTTTCATTTCCACTTTCAAGTTTTATCTGTTCAACTGCTTTCGCTATTCTTTCCTCCGTGCGGCCATTAACTATTACTTGTGCACCTTCTTTGGCTAATTGAAGTGCAATGGCATAACCTATACCTGCGGTAGAACCAGTGACTAACGCTTTCTTGTGAGTTAATTTTAAATCCATATACTTTAAATTGATGTTAATTCGACCATAAACCGTGCCGATGTTGTTAAGGCTAAAAATTTTCCAATACTGATTTTTTTAGAGCAATAAACATCTATAGTGTTAAACCCTTTCCCTGCTATTGTACTCTATTTCATAGCCTCCTCCATTTTTAACTACGAGGTTGTTAAATGAAATAGGTTTCTTACCAATATAGAGGATAGTACCACTTTACCTAAATACAACGTAAAACTGCGAAAAGATCGATGACAACAATACATTGATCGAATTGTTATGTAAAAGCATACTCAACTGAACAATTTACCTTATCGAAAACTTATGGCAAACAACAATAAAAAAGACTTGCATAAAACTAGTACACACAAAACATCAAGGGATACTGTTTCCGAGTTCATCACTAAGACCTTTGGCAGCTTAGCCTTTTTATTGATCTATCTAGTTTTTGTTCTAGGCTGGATCGCTTGGAATGAGCACTGGATTTCAGGTTTAAAATCCTTTGATCGCTTTCCCTATCCCGAACTGGAAATGATTCTGTCGGCTTTTGCTATTTTTCTTTCGATTATGGTATTGATTAGTCAAAAACGCCAGGCGAGACTTGAAAAGATTGCCCAGAAAGTAGAATTTGAGGTCAATCTACGCTCCGAAAAAGAAATTACTAAGGTGCTTCAAATGCTCTTGAAGATTCAGGAAAAGCTGGGCATCGAGCACCATGATCCAGAACTTGAGAAAATGATAAAACAATTGGATACCGAAAAACTTCATCAAGAACAACGAAAACAGCAAGAAGAAAATGACTAAAAGTCATTAATCATCAGTTGTAACTCAACGTCTTAGTTGCAAGAGATTATGTAGCCCATGAAGTCAATCCTGAGTGCCCTGCTCTTAACACTACATATAAAAGAAAAAGCAGCTCTTTTCAAGAACTGCTTTAAATCCTGATAGCTAATCGGACTGTGTGGAATTTTCCTTGCTCTTATCGATAAATTTTATTAAAAATATTGGCCACCGCCGCCCGGAGATTGTGCTCTCGTTTTACTAGTAGAATCTATTTTTCTTCAGAGGCATCATGGAAATCATCTCCCGTGCTCCCAGTATGGCTTTCATTGTCCCCGGGATGTTCTGCTGGCTTTTTCGAAGAACCAATAAAGGCATCATCGCTCAGGGAATCATAGCCCTGCGTACCGGTATTGTCAAGTCCGTCCCTTGGAGGAACCTGATCGTCATGATCGTGCTGTTTGCCCATCTTACCTATCCGAATATTTCTGCTCCAATACCTCGATTTCTTTTAAGGCCTCTGCAATCCCGTTTCTTTGCGAGGTCAACAGGTTCAGGTGATCTTGGTGCAACTGGTGATCCTTTATGGCACTGTCGTATTTAGCAAGTGCCGCATTTTCTCCGGTAATTACTGCCGACAGCACAGCCGTCTCGCTCTTATCGGTCAAGGCCTCTTTGATATCAATCCAGGTGCGGTGAATTGCACCCAAAATCCCGCCATCCTCATCTTCCGATGCACCACCGTGCTTTGCCAGATGTGCCTTCAGCTCATTTTCGTACAGTGCACGTTCGGCCACATATTTTAAAAAAACCGCTTTCAGCTCTACATTAGTGGTCGCCTCTGCAGCCGATTGATAGCCCTCTTTTCCATCATTGATAATGGATACCAGACCTTTAAGGTCCGAAATGATCTCTTGATTGTTTTCCATGGTAGATTAATTTACCATTAAACAAAGTTGATATCCTTAAAGTTTGGAACTTTGACATAACTTTGCTTTGTTGACCGCATAGCACCTATCGGTCTACATAACAAGACCAACCAGAACGTTACGAAAGATAGTTAATAAGTGTCCCTTACGATCTGCCTAAGCATGTTCAGATTGGCATGCGCCTCTCCCATGGTATTATTGAAATACACGAACACTTTTTTTCCCTGAGATAACCAATCGGTCACATAGCTCGCATATTCATACAACACATCGTCGCTATAACTTCCCCTATAATTTCCGCTAGGGCCATGAAATCTTAGGTAGATAAATTCAGGATGACTTTCCCGCACAGGTGAACTGGCAGGAGATTTATCGTGAATGACAAGCCCCAGCCCAAACTCTTCCAAAAGCTCATATACCTCGTCTATATACAAAGAAGGATGCCGAAATTCCAGAGCGATCTTCCATTCATGCAAAGGATCATTGTCCCTGAGCACCGACATCAGAAAACGCAGCTGGGCAAAATGTCCGATCCTCACACTGGGCGGAAACTGCACCAAAAGACACCCTTTTTTTTCTCCAACCCCGCCGATGACAGCAAAAAACCTCGACACCACTTCCGGGTCAAAGGCCAGGTCCTTGTTATGGGTAATCTCCTTGAACAGCTTGAAGGTAAACCGGAACTCATCGGGCACATCCGCCGCCCATTTACGCATGGTCGAGGCAAGCGGTATTTTGTAAAACGAGGAATTGATCTCAATTGTATCCATCAGCGAGGCGTAATAGCATAGTCTGCTCTTATCCTGGAACTCTTCTGGATAATACAATTTATTGGGGACGGGCAAAAGCAGCCCGCTGGTTCCTGAATAATAGTTTTCAAAGGCGATCTCCATATCTTCCAAACAACTAAAGCGAAAAATTGTTGCAAACCCACAAGGACCTACAGCATACATACGGTAAAGACGGTTTTTCAATTTTAAATACCAACACCATGCTGACCAAAGACCGATTTATACGTTGGTTCCAACGATCTGGTCCTGATCTCGATCAACTCCAATAAGGAGTAAGTAGCTGCAAACCAAAACCCAAATACATCTGTTCCCTAATCATCAAAAGAAAGAATATGGAAAACAATTTGACAAACCTTATCGACAAAATCAAGAGCATCGACATTGCCCCAAAGGGCGAGCCGAACATCGATACCTCAGAGCGCATATTTTCGACAGTAGCCGGAATCTACCTGCTTTACAAATCCCTGAAGAACCTAACCAAGCATCCGATCCTTGCCGTCCAGGGCGCAGCGGCAAGTGGCCTGCTGTTGTATAGGGGTGCAACAGGGGTCTGTCCAGTCTACCAACGAATGGCTATCGACACCACCGATCCTCAGGCAATCAATATCACTGAGACTATTACCGTAAAGGCGCAAAGGGAAAAGGTCTACGCCTTCTGGCGAGAGCTTTCTAATCTCCCTAAGTTCATGGACCATCTAAAGGAAGTAACTGAACTCAACCAGACCCAATCCACATGGACAGCAAACACCCCCGGCAACCTCATACCACTGAAATGGAACGCAGAGATTACCCACGAAGAAGAGGGAAGATATCTGGGCTGGCAGTCTACCGAAGGCTCTATGATTGAGAACGCGGGCAAGGTAGAATTCACCGATACGCTGAACACTATCGGCACCGAGATCAATATCCAGATCAGCTACTTTCCACCAGCAGGAAGCCTGGGACGTGGCGTAGCTTCGCTGTACAACGGCATGTTTGAGAAGATGATCAGAGCGGACATCCAGCACTTCAAGCAGTATGCAGAGCAGAACGATTTCCGTCAGTATGCAGGGCTGAGCCTGGAAGAACCCATCAATAGCTAATTTTTTCCAACTCTCATATTTTAATTCAACCTTAACCTATGGCACACCTAGAAGTCGAACCCAAACCAAAACGCCCTGTATGGATATGGATCATCCTGTTAGTCGTCCTGGTACTACTTGCCATGTTCTTACTCAGAAAATGTGACGCCGAGCATTCTGATGCCCAGCGAGCAGTGGCAAAAGATTCCACCTCAGCGATCTCATGGAGGGGCTAGACTGGAAATCGGTCGATCTTGGATTCGGTCACCTCAACGAATGCCGATATCACCGATAGCGAGATAAAAACTTATAAACACCTCACCCTACACCTACTTAAAGAAACACATGGAAAATACATACAGACACCTGCAGGGTCTTTACGACAGCAACTTTCAGATCGTTGAGGGCGAACCTAACATCATCGGCTGGAAAGTATACAGCGAAGCTGGAGCATACCTTGGCCAGGTGAAAGACCTGCTTTTTGATTCTGGGTCAAGGGCGGTGCGCTATATCGTGATGAGTCTCCAGGACAACGGAATGAACCTTGGCGATAAAAAGATGATGGTGCCCATCGGGATAGCTGAACTCCACGCAGATCGTGACGAAATCACCTTGCCCAATGTCCACCAAGAGCAGTTTGATGCGCTGCCCGACTACGACCAGGACAACATTGGTCCAGATACCGAGATTTACATCCGTTCGGTGATCGGAAGCCCCGCTGCCCTTCGCATCGAGGAAGAGATCGTCCAGTTTGACCAGGACAATTTCTACACCCACCAGCACTTTGACAAAGACCGCTTCTATGACCGCAACCGCACAACAGAGCAAACCACCATCCATGAGATGGTCGAAAGATCAAAGGCCAACGACTTACATGCTGCCGAGGGTGAAACTGGGAAAAACACGCACCACAACGAGCAGCATGAAATCAAACCATGGTTGCAGCCCGGTGCCTCACACAACCAGGGAGCAGACGACAACCCCGAAAATGGCAATAATGATGGCTACCTTGATAGCAACCGTCCTCCCTATACAAACTAACACAGTAGAACGAAACAACGGATAGCACCATCACCTTGCTAGTATCCCATGAAACCAAAAGCCCCGAATTTTTGTTAGCTAGCATACAATAAGAACATGTAACAATGAACGATAAAGACTTTGATAACCTAGAACTGATCGAATTTGACTTCGATCAACAATGGGTGCCCAAAAGGGCACAGAAACTAAGGCCTCGCCTTTATAGGGACGGCTATGCTTATTGCTGCGTATTTGGACCAGACCTGCAGGTGGGAATCTACGGATGTGGCGATTCACCAGAGGAGGCCATCATGGAATGGACCGATGACCTTGACCAGCGCATCAAAGGGCTAACCGGAGACGACAATGCCGCCCATCTTGCCCTCGAACACCTGGAAAAATAGCTATACCGCATATTCGCTTTTAAAGAATGGTACCGCTTTCTTTCCAAAGCAGGCTTTCAGGTAGTTCTATAAAGAGTTTGGGTTATAATCTTTAAACAATTATACTGTTGTATTGTTATCCCAAGCAAAAATTGAAGTCTATGAGCAGCATCCCCGGAATTGAAAAACTAGCAGAAATCCTGTCACCTGAAGAATTAGAAAAGATAATAAAAGCTGCCGACCGCCATGCAGAGCTGTCCAATATGAGCTTTACCATACTTGCTGCAACTGACGACGAGATACAGATCGAAACAGCCCAGGGCGAAACCAGATCCGGCAAATACGCTACCGAGGCCACCCTAGCAAACCGTACAAAAGAACTGTTTTCCACATATCTACCGAAAACAAAACTCAACATAAGTCCAGTTACGTATGCCCCTTCGCCTGCAAGTACGGTCACCACTAAATGGCTTGAGGAAAAAATGAAGTTGAAAGGCGTACGCATCAAGCAGATCGCCTTTGAAACCGGTATCGATAAGGAAAGCATCTCTGACTGGGTCACTGGCAAAAAATCTATGAGTCAGATCGTAAAGGCGATGTTCTATTTTTACCTTATCAAATAAAACCTTCACTAGTAAGATTTGATACATCAAAAAAATTGCTCTATCGTAGGCAGTAGCACACCAGGTAACTTTTGCTTCATCTGGTGGAATACCCATTCCAATTTGCTATTTTTATGCTCCTAAACCAACCTTGCTAAAAATGTTAAGACGACAATTTGTTACGCTTGCTGTCACTAGCTTTGCCGCAGCTATCTACACTAAACTTACCTATGCCAACCCCCATGGCCATTCGCTTATCCATTATCCTGATCAAGCCTGGGCTAAAGTCAATAATCAATGGATCAAAATGACCAACGCCAATGGTGCATTTACCTATCAGGATATCCTAACGACCATAAAGACAAAAAGCAACACGCAGGAAGTGTACATCGAATCGATTTCCTCAGCCCTTCAAGGGATCAAACTGGTATGGAACTACCCTACCTCTTCCAAGGCAAAAGTATTAGGTGATCATTGGGAAAGGTCCTATGGAGACTTGGGATGGAAAGCTCCTGAAAATGAAGCTAAAAACCCCTGGTATATCTTACTTAACGATGATCTTCAGACGGCCTGTTTCGGCGTTAAAACTGGGGCCAATACCCTATGCTGGTGGACCGTTAAGAACAATGCACTCGAACTGACCATGGATACTCAATCGGGTGGATCAGGCGTAAAACTCAATGGCCGTAAACTGCATGCTGCTAGCATCACAACGATGATGAGCGCACCTTTAGAAAGACCATACGCCACAGCTACACGTTTTTGCAGGCAAATGTGCGACAAGCCGATCTTGCCAAAAATGCCAGTATATGGTATTAACGACTGGTATGTAGCCTATGGAAATAATTCGGCAAAATCGATTATCGAGCAAACCTCCTACATGAGCGATTTTGTTAGCGATACCACCAATCGACCATTCTCAGTCATTGATGATGGTTGGCAAGTTGCTGACGATTTTGCAATCGCAAACGCTAAATTTAAAGACATGCACAAAGTGGCCGATGAGATCAAAGAATGCCATATGAGACCCGGTTTGTGGACCAGACCCCTAATCGCAAAGCAAACCGATCCCATCACTAGGCTAGCGCCTAAAATTGCAGGAAGAAATGACCCTAATGAACTGATCCTTGATCCAACCATTCCAGAGAACCTTGAGCGCATTAAGTTGAACATGTCAACCTATAAAGCCTGGGGTTATGAACTGGTAAAACATGATTACAGCACCTATGATATTTTTGGAAAATGGGGGTTTAGGATGACAGATGGATTTACACAAGCTGGATGGAAATTTTATGATCAGAGCAAAACAAATGCAGAAATCATCAATGAGCTCTATGCAACCATCAAAGGCTCGGCAGGGAAAATGTATATTATCGGCTGTAATACCATTAGCCATCTATCTGCAGGGGTATTCCAGATCAATAGAATTGGCGATGATACCAGTGGAAAGGAATGGGCCAGGACTAAGAAAATGGGAGTAAATACCTTAGGCTTTCGCCTTCCCCAGCACGATACTTTCTATGCCGCAGATGGTGATTGTGTAGGGTTGACCAAAGATGTTCCCTGGGAAAAGAATAAACAATGGATGCAATTGCTTGCCGAAAGTGGAAGTCCCTTATTTGTTTCTGCACAGCTCAGCTTCTTAGGTCAAGCGCAAAAAGCAGCACTAAAACTCGCTTTCAAGCAGGCAGCCCAAGTGCAGCCTACAGGCGAGCCATTGGACTGGATGGTAAATCAATGGCCAGCAAAATGGAAGTTAAATGGCAGGACTGTAGATTTTGATTGGGATTAGTACACAGAGACCATCATCGAAGTTAGCGTTCATCAGCGTGACAACAGATCACTCCCGGTTTTAAACACTTCCGTTACCTATCTCCATCCAAGTCCAGGAGCCACATGTTCCAAAATTGCGGAAAGCACATGGATGTTGTAGTCAACGCCTAAGGTGTTCGGAATGGTCAATAGCACCGTATCGGCTTCTTGTATCGCCTCATCCGCTGCGAGTTCCTTAATTAGCTGATCAGGTTCAGCCGCATAGCCCCTACCAAACACAGCCCTTTGGGTTGGCTCAATATAACCAAAGCTATCTGATCCCTTTCCCTGCCCGCCGAAATAATACCTGTCTTGATCGTTCATCAGGGCAAATATCGAACGGCTGACCGAAACCCTAGGTTCACGCTCATGACCGGCTGTTTTCCAAGCTTCCTTGTACAGCCTGATCTGCTCGGCCTGCTGGATATGGAAAGGCTTACCGTTTTCGTCAAACTTCAAGGTCGAACTTTGCAGGTACATCCCGTTTTCTGCCGCCCATACTGCTGTTGCATTAGAAGCGGCTCCCCACCAGATCCGCTGGCGAAGACCTTCAGAAAAGGGCTCCAATCGCAACAGTCCCGGCGGATTAGGAAACATTGGATTGGGATTAGGCTGCGCAAACCCCTCGCCCTTCAATCGTTCCAAGAACTCTAGTGCCTTTGCTCTTCCCATATCTGCATCGTTTTCCCCTTCCTTTGGCGCAAAGCCGAAATGCCTCCAGCCTTCGATCACCTGTTCGGGCGAACCGCGGCTGATGCCCAGCTGCAACCTTCCTCCAGAGATCAGATCGGCCGCTCCCGCATCTTCGACCATATATAAAGGATTTTCATAGCGCATATCTATCACCCCTGTTCCGATCTCAATCTTGCTTGTTTTTGCCCCAATTGCTGAAAGCAGTGGAAAGGGCGAAGCCAATTGCCGTGCAAAGTGATGCACCCTGAAATAGGCACCATCAAGACCGATCTCTTCTGCGGCAACGGCAAGGTCAATCGACTGCAACAGCGTATCACTGGCCGTTCGTGCCTGATATGAAGGGTGGTCGGACCAGTGCCCGAACGATAAAAATCCTATTTTTTTCATTGATTAAATGATTTATACGAAGTTAAGGAAACTGTCGCTGTCCGCAGGTCACCGTTTGGTCATAACGGATAGCGCACTAGCACAAACAATAAGTCCTTTACAAGTGTTCAACACTAAGCAGATGTCAAGAAGAAAACAGATAAAGTCCAAACAGCAGTTCGATGCTGCCTTAGCGCTGGAAAAATCCGGCGACACCGCAGCTGCATTACAACTCTACCAGAAAGCTACCACCACCGATCCTTCAAATTCGCACGCTTGGAACAGGCAAATGGTGCTCTACCGCAAATCGAAAACACGTTTACAAGAAGTCCAGCTAATCAAAACGGCCATCAGCGAATACCAAAGCTCCGCCCAGACCAAGAAACAGGATTGGATGGAAGAAAATAAAGAAAAAGCAGACAGCAGCCGTGAACTCGCAAAGGTACTTGGACTACTTGAACCGACAGGCCTACCCAAAGGCGACGATGAAACCATTGAGAAATGGCAGACCAGGCTCTACCTGCTGGAATACCGGATCAAAAATGCACGGAAAAAGTAAAACCGCAAGCAAAAAACCTGTTAACAAACCTAGTAAAACTAGAACAACCAAGCCCAGCAAGAAGCCCATAAAGAACCAATAACCATTCCCACTGCAGTTCTAGTTGGAACAAAACAATCGAAAAATAAAGCCAAGAATTTTACCATCACCCTTCTATTGATAGATTCAGATTCACTAAATTTACCTTACAAAAACTATCATGATAGAAATCAATACACTTCCTATAAAAGATGTCATTCCTGGGTTCCATGGCAGGTTCATTCATACTGAGCATTCAACGCTAGGCTTCTGGGAAATCGACAAGGGATCAACTCTTCCAGCCCACAGCCACCTACACGAACAGATTACCGAAGTCAGGGAAGGAAAATTCGAGCTTACCATAGGTAGCCAAACCAACATCTACGTTCCTGGGATGATCGCTATCATCCCGCCACATGCCGTACACAGCGGCAGAGCCCTTACCGACTGCAAACTGCTGGATATCTTCCTTCCAGTACGGGAAGACTATAAAGCCCTATAAAAAACAAAGAAATGAACATAGACCTCACAGCTAAAAATGCCCTAGTTGGCGCAAGTTCACAAGGCATAGGCCTAGCCATCGCCACCCAGCTCGCAGCTTGCGGGGCGAACGTCACCCTAATGGCTAGGGACGAACAAAGACTGAAACAGCTCATTGAAGCACTTCCAAGAACACATCCCGATCAACAGCACGGGTATCTGAAAGTTGATTTTTCAGACTACGAAGGTTTCGACCAGGCTATCACAGCATTCTTTAAAGGCCACACCATTGATATCCTTGTGAACAATACCAATGGACCTAAAGCGGGCAAACCGACCGAGCTCAAAATAGAAGAGTACCAAAATGCATTTGACCTGCTCTTCAAAACCGTGTGCCTGACTACCCTGCTTGCCCTCCCGCACATGAAAGCACAAAAATTCGGTAGGATCATCAATGTTTCCTCGATCTCGGTCAAGGAACCGATCGGAAACCTAGTGCTTTCCAATAGCATTCGCTCAGCAACGGCAGCGTGGGCAAAGACCCTTGCCGGTGAAGTTGCAGCTGAAAACATCACAGTCAACAACATCATGACCGGTCTGTTCTATACAGATAGGTTAAAACACCTGATCGAAACAGAAGCCAAAGAAACAGGAAAAAGTGCACAGCAGATCAAAGACCAAAGGGAAAGTCAGATTCCAATGAAAAGGTTCGGGAAGCCTGAGGAATACGGAAATTTAGTGGCTTTTCTGGCCTCCGAGTACTCCAGCTATATCACTGGTACCAATATTCCCATCGATGGCGGGCTTGACAAAAGCAGCTAACAAGCAAAGCACAACAGAAAACCAAAATCGCTCCGAATTGTTAGCCATGTTACAATAAAAACAACTGTCTTAAAAGGGCCGCTCGATCACCGTTAACCCCAAAAGCACAACGTAATCAACTTTTGCATTTAGCTCCGCCTACTTTCGGCCCAGGAACTTACTAGACCTTGGGGCTCGTCGCCAAATAAAGGATCATGCTCGGGAACCGGGACACCATCTACCTTATCACGCACTACATCTGGGCGCTTATCCTCCAGTCTAATCAGATCAGGCTCCATACCTTCTGGATAGGCGCCTAACACTGCAAAATCATCACTATGGCTCAGGGAAATGTGTCCCGTTCCCGCCGGAAGCACGATAACGTCCCCGGGCCTCACCTGCAACTTTTCTCCCTCGGGCCCACCCAGCTGCAGCAATGCATTTCCGGCGTATACGCCCAAAACCTCATGAGTATTGCTATGGTAATGATGGTAATCATAGACCCGCCAGCGAAAGGCATTGCTCCAACCGTTCTGGGCGAACCTTTTTTCCAGAAAATCCGCAGCAGCATCGCCTTCCATAGCAAAAGCCTGATGGTAAACAATCACCGGATATTTGCTGTTGGGAATAGTTCCGTCATCTGATAGATTAATAATTTCAGAGGTAGTATCCATGTTTACACTTGTGGTTCTCGCAGCGATTCGAGCACCTCGATTAATGCTTTGGCAGTGGGTCCTGCAGACAGGGGATTTTGCCCCGTAACCAGGATATTGTCCCTTTCCACATGCACAGTAAAAGGAACCAGCGCTGTTTTTACCTCGGCACCCAGTTCTTCCAGCCTACTTTGCAGCTTATAGGGCACATTGCCGCTGCGCCCGGTCAATACTTCCTCTGCATTGCTAAATGCAGAAACGACTTTGCCCTGCAAAAATCCCGGACGAAGTTCAGCTGCTGCGATCAGCGCCGCTGGACCGTGACAAACTGCGCCAACAGGTTTGCCCTTGTCCAGAAAATCCAAGATCAGCTGCCCACTCACCTGGCTGCCCGCAAGATCCCAGATCGGACCATGGCCACCTGGATAAAATAAGGCATCAAATTCCCCGGCATCAAGGCCAGTTAAGTTTTGGGTATGGTTGAACGCCTCTTGGGCTCCCTGGTCATCTTTAAAGCGGCGGTTGGAAGCAGTAATATTCTCGGTTAGTTCACTCATCGGATCTACGGGCGGCCTACCGCCCATAGGGCTGGCCAGTGTGACCTGATAGCCCTGGTCGATAAACTCATAATAGGGATCAGTAAATTCACCCAGCCAAACACCAGTTTTACTGTCGGTATCCTCCATCGCACTGTGCGAAGTGAGGATCATCAATATCTTTTTCATAGTAACTGAAATTTTATTTTATGTCGTGGGAATCTAATTCATTTCCCTCCTCATCGATACGCTGGTTTTCTTCCCAGTTGGTACCATCTTCTCGAGTGGGTTCTTTAACCTCTTCAACATTGTTCTGTTCCTTTTCTGGTTTTTCTTTTGGATCTATCATCGCTCAACTATTAGTTTACTTAGTAAACAACATTGCACTCATAAAGTTCCCAAAAATTCAACACCACTCGGAAATATCATCTGCAATCATCGACCTCCTATCCTAAAAAAGCAAAATATCCCGATCGTGGTTAAAGAGCTTGGGTGTCGATAGAAGCTGATATGAAAAAGAACGTCAAATAATATCATCCTAAAGGCTATATGCTGTTCATACTGCTAGCAGTTCTTTTCAGAACTGCTTTAAAACTAGGGGTAGTCTATGGTACAAATTTATAGCTGATTTAAAAGACTTTTTCAGACTAAGATTTAAGCTAGAAGAGTTCAATTTGATGTAAAAAGAGATGATCTGATAATCAAACTAAAAAGACTAAAATGTATAAGATGTCACCTTGTTAATATTCTCCGGATAGGATATGAATAAACAATTAACCCTCAATTCACTTTTAATACCTTACCTGCAATGTCTTCCCATCTGTAGAGTTGAAAAGTTCTATTATCACTCATTGCGACAAATAGGCCATGCTTAAAATCAGCATTCAATGGACCAGAATAGATGTCGGAGCCATCGCTTTGATTAGTAGATACGTTAACTGTAGTAATTAACTTATTTACCCCTTCTCTACTATAAACTTTGAATTGATTTGCACTTTGATCCGATACTAAAATATAACCTGTGGTAGCAGTTGTTTTGTAGATACTTATCCCCTCATGGTCTTCGGTATACCCTTCTTTAGCAAATATTGCTAGTTCTTTATTTCCTTTTGCAGGATCTGCATAATATTTACGCACCCCAAATTGTTCATCAGCATAATACACATAGCCTAATTCATTATCTACTGCAATGGCTTCTATTTCTTTTATGCCACTATAATTACCAAACTTCCTTTTCAGCACAGCCATCACCTGGCCTTTCCCATTATCTTGCAACAAGTATTGCCAAAGATAAGTGCCATCTTTTGGCCCAGTCTTCCTTCCAGGAATTGCATAAATTTCTCCATCTTTTGTCGTATACAATGCAATACCCATCAAATCTCGAAACATAACACCCTTTTCACCTTCGTATACTGGAATCCCACCGTTATCTACAGCTTTCATACCTGGTAACGAGTAAATCCTTAGTTTATGTGTCATTCTTTCGGTAACGACTGCAATGTCGACCTTTTTACCATTTAATAGCATTCCATAGGCAATGTCCACGTTATCAGGTCTCTTTAACCCAGTAATGGTTTTTTCTTTAATGATTTTTCCTTTAAGGTCGAACACATATAGCCCGCCATTTTCATCTTTATCCGTACCTATAATTAATGATTTTGAGGAGTCTGCAGGATTAATCCATATCGCAGGATCATCGGTATCAAATTGTACAGGGTCAGTAACATATAACGGTTTAACGCTTCCAACAGGAACTTTGCTGCAACTAAGACTAAAAAGAATTGATCCTATTAAAAAGATTCGGTGAGTGATATTCATAAATGATTTTAAAAAATCGGATGCCCTAAAGCATCCGATTATAGTGTATTATTTTAGTTTTTTATCTTGTTTCAACAGTTTTTCATCCGTCTTGCTCACATCTTTCATCATTGTGAAATGATCGCCTATCTTCCCATCAGATTGTATCCATTTCAAATCTAGTTGATTGCCTTTAACTTCTAACATCACCGCACCACCAACTTCATTATTAGAGTAGTACATGGCATCATGTGGCCATGTTTCTTTATGCCCACCCTGTGCACCAGCCGAACCACTAACTACATACACGGTACCTTTGGTATTGGTTTTACTTTTTAAATAGGGAGCTGAGTTTTTACTGCCGTCATATAATGCTGTAGAGTTGCTCAGATTGTACTTTGTCGCATCAAAATCTGCTTCCTTACCATAATAACCTTTCATTAATTTAGAACGTTCATACACGTGGCTATGTCCGCAAAGGATCAAATCCACACCTTCATCTTCTAATATCTGGATAAAATTCTCTCTAATTTTTACCAATAAACTTTCTGTATCAGAATTATGCGAACCCATGGTATAAGGAGGATGATGCCAGTAGGCCACTACCCATTGTTTATTGGTATTTGCCTGTAAATCTTTTTTAACCCATTCAGCCTGTTCGCCCATTTGATCGTAGATATGCTTTCCCGTATTGTCTGGCCCATAAGAGTCTAATGCTAAGAAATGGACATTTCCAATATCATAAGAATAATACGATTTTGTATTAGATGCTGTACCGCCGGCTTCTCCTTTTGTAGGAACAGAGAAATTCTGGAAATAAGCAATCTTAAACTGATCTGTTACAGAAGCTGATTGATAATCGTGGTAATCGTGATTTCCTGGCACTGGAAACAATGGATATTTATTCAATAATGTTCCTTGGTAATTATTAAAAAACTTAGCTTGAAATTCTGCATCTGTACCATCAGAATAGGCGTTATCGCCCATTAATATCCAAGCATTTAAGTAATTACTACCTAAATATTTCACCACCTCGTCTCTTACTTTCCTTTGGTTGATCGAGTTATTACCAGCATCTCCAAAACCTGCTACCCTAATTAGGGTTTCACTCCCCTTTTCAGGAAGTGTATAAAAGTAATTGCTGGTATCGCCTTCAATGGGATTATTACTTAGGTTACCTATAGCATAATAGTATTTGGTCAGTGGTTTTAATCCAGATAGCTTCACAATATGCTCTGAGGTCAATGTAGAGTCTGTTGCCTGCATCTCACGTTTGTTTGGTGCCGAACCATACACCACCTTACTTCTATCCAGCACATTTGTTCTCCATCTAATCGTCATACTGTTTGGCGTTGCAACTTGCAAATAAGGCCCTCTAATTAGTTCTGCTTGGAATGGACTTACTGCTTTAACTTTAGGAGCAGTTTTTTTAACGGTATCTACTTGAGCAAAAAGCATCATTGGAGCGGCTGTCAACAAAAGGGATACTAATTTGATTATTTTCATTGTTTAAAATTTAGTTTTTATCTGTTAATGAGTTTATAAATTGAATAATGGCAGCTATTTCGAGTTTTGTAAGATTCAAAGGTTTTGATGCTAATGTTTGATCGGGTGTTGCCAAGCCTAATCCATTTGCGCCACCTTTATTGTAGAAATCTATGACACTCTCTAGTGAGCTAAAAGCACCATTATGCATATATGGGGCTGTTTTTTCTGTGTTCCTTACCGTTGGCGTTTTAAATGCTTGTTTGTAATACCTGATTTTATAGAGATCAAAACGCCCCATATCAAGATCTACTTCTGGTTGAGTAAGATTTTCAGTTTTCGGAGTTCCCAATACCTCAACTTCCGACCTGTCAAAAAATGGAGGTACTAAGGAATTGAAATAAGGTAAAAAGTGACAGCTTCCACATTGTGCCTTACCCATAAAAAGGTTAAAGCCTTTAACTTGGGTAGCAGTCATGGCTTTTTTGTCGCCAGCTATATACTGGTCGAAAGCCGAATTCATCGGATTTAACGTGCTAACATAGGCTGACAATGCTAAGGCGATATGATCCATATCTTCATCATTATTACGTCTTCCAGGAAATAAACTAGCTAGTTTAGCACTATATTTTACATTGCCAGTAACATATTTTACGACTGCAGATTGATGTCCACCCATTTCTAAGGGATTAAAGAGCACACCTTTTATTTGTGCCGTCATTGTTTTGGCTCTTCCATCCCAAAACTGCGACTGCTGGTAACTTGCATAATGTAGCGATGGCGTATTTCGTTTCAAGGGTTGAGCTTTATCTAGGGAGGCGCTAACTATTTTCCCATCAGCAAAGTAGTTTTCAGGTTGATGACAAGATGAACAGCTGACCAATCCATTGCCCGAAAGTTTCGGATCAAAGAACAGATTCCTACCAATTAATGCTAGCTCTTTTCTTTTTTGAGGAGGAATAGAATCAAAGCTTTTTAAGAAATCAGGACTGAAAACATTTGATGCATTATAATTAAGATATGGGGTAGTATTTAATTCAAGTCCCAATTTCTTGATGAATAAGCCTAATTGTTGTTGTAAGGGCAATGCATATTTAACCAAGTATTGCATCCTGTCAAAATCATCAAAAGTTGTGTTAGTGTTAAGGTATTGGATACCTTCCGATAAAGTCTTAGCTAATTCCTTTCCATCGCCTTCCTTATAGTCGAGGTATGGAGCTAATATTATTTCCATACTTTGCATGCTCTTTTTGGCTTCGGCTATTCCGCTTTTAAGCAGCGGTGCATCATATCCTGAAATGTAAAGGGAAATAATCCTTATCAATTCTAACCGCAAACTTTCTAATACCTGTTCATCGCTTGCCTTAAAACCATACAATAAAGTGTTAAGATCATTAGCTGAAGTAGTTAAAGCTTGCGCTTGCATCACTAATTCTTCCTGATGCTCTTGTACATTTTTTTCATACAATAATGCTTCTAGTTGTTGCAACCCCATAGGCTCAACTAGTTCTAGCTCTGGTTCTTCTACCTCATATTTTGGTGCTGCATTGTACATGGCTGTTTCGCTAGGAAAAAAATAGGAAGTAAAAAAGGAGATTTTTTTAAATTGTAACCTACATTTCAACAATGCAGTTCTCGCCTTAATCACACTCGTAGAATCAGTGTTGATTCTTTTGATCATTTCAACCAACGTATCAGTAGTGTTGCTGAATTCTTTAGACTCATGATCAAAATATACAATTGCAGCAGTAGCACCAATATCAGATTTTTGAAGTAAGATATTCGATGAAAAAACTAGGCAACTAATTAGTGCGATGAGCGAGATAAAAACCTTCCTATTCATATTCTAAAACAATGGCTGGTGTTACCCAGCCTTTGTTAGCTAGTAAACATTTAATTTTAAGCCTAAAGTTGCTGTTGCTCCTGTATACAATGATGAATAGGTATATTCTTCTTGATACTGGTAACGTCTTTGATCTTGATTTAACAGGTTATTTGCAGATCCATAAATGGATAATCTTGGGGTGATGAAAAAGTTAACATTTGCATCTAAATAATTTGCCTTATCGTAATACACATCTCCTTTGTTAGTGGTACCAAGAATGGTAATAAAAGCAGAGGTATTATTGTAAGATATACGAGCGTTAAAGCGTTTCACCTCATATGCTAGCGATAGGTTCAAGATATCTTTTGCCGTTCCAGGAAGTTTAGGATCACCTTTCTTTACAAAAATGAAATTATGTGTATAATTTGAATAAACGGTTAGGTTTCTAAGCAAGCCTGGTAAGAAAGTTAAGCCTCTCTGAAATGAAAACTCCGCACCTAAAATATTTGCAGTACCACCATTACCTGGTCTGGTACGCTCCAAGTTACCATTTGCAGCTTTTAATTTATCATAATCAGTTTTGTAAGAAGCTACTGTTGTAGGATTTGCACCTTGGGCAAGCAATAACTCTGGAGATTCGACAATACTTTCTACTTGGCTAAACGGAACCAAATCTTTAGAAAGTATGCGGTAGTTTTGAATGTTCTTTACATAAACTCCAGCAGAAATCAATCCAGTATTACCTGTGTAAAATTCACCTAATAAGTCAAAATTATTAGAAAGAGTTGGTTGAATATCAGAATTTCCCTGTTTAATCAATTTGTCTTTCACATTTACATTGATGTAAGGAGAAATATCCTTGTAGTCTGGTCTTGAAATGGTTCTAGTAAAGGCAAAGCGATACACAAAGTCTTTATTTGGTGTATACTTAGCCAAAAAAGCAGGCATAAAGTTCAAGAAGTCAGACTTAGTTAATTGTTTGGCAGGAATAAAATCAGCTCTCACGTTATAATTGTATCCTTCGTACTGAACTACACTTCTTTCTACACGACCACCAAATATCAATGATAATTTGTCGCCAATATTTTGAGTACTCATAATGTAACCTGCAGCTACACTTTCGTCTCCAGTATAATTATTTCCTAATACGTCTTGATATACCCTATTTAGCATAAAATCTTCTGTATCTCCAGTATAACTTTTGTTTAGGTTTGAAATCCATGCCGATGAACCAGCATTGCCCACGTTATAATTTGAATTGATGTTTAGGGTTTTACTAATATTAGTAGAGTTGTTAGCAAATCCAGACCAGAAAGGAGCCCATCCAATATAATCAGCTAGCTTTGGTTTGCGACCAGCAGCTAATTCAGCATCGTACTGAGCACGTAAAGCAGGGTCTATCTGTGGTGTCCAACGTACACGTTTTGTAGTTTCATTGCTTAGGTTCAATCCGCGGTATTTTCCTCCAAATTTCAATACATTACTAAACTTTCCAGTTTTAAGAGGGATGCTGAGGTCTACTTGTGCTAAATATTGTTTGGTACTTGCTCTTTTATCGGTTCCAGTAAAATTATCCATATACCAGGTATCAGCAGAATCAACTCTGTTAGATGGTTTACCAACAAGGTTTTTTAAGATGTTCTCAATTTCGAAACCATGATCTGCTTTAATGAACCTCGAATTAGTATAATCCATCTGCACACTTTTTTCATTTTCACTTTCTAATTCAAGTTCAATCACATCTGGTTTGTTCGTTACGTTCTTTAAAAAAGATCCTTTCCAGTTCAATTTTACTTTACCCAACAAATGTTCTCCTTCCATACCTACATTCATAATTTTTTGAATGGTCTGACTTGCATTGCGATTATTCAAACCACCTTCAATGTGTCTTTCTAGTTCTGGCTGGTACACTGGATTTTTAGGGTCGTTGCTTACATTGAGGTAGGGCTGTTTGCTTACGTCATCAATATAATCATTGTTGGCATCCGTGATCTTTTTACCAACACCTTCCCATCCCGCAGCACGTTGCCAATTCTTAGGATATTCTGCACCAAGGTCATCTACTTTCAACGTAGAAATCTTTCTCCAATCGTTGTATTTGTTGTAAATACCCGTAACGGTAATGGTGTTCTTCGCATCAAATTTATAGTCTAAACCAACGGTATAACTTTGACGCATCCGCTCTAAATTATTTTGTACCATATTCAAAAACTTAGGCATAAAATAAGTCTGTTGATTAACCCACTTCACATCTTCCCACGTGGTTTGGTGATCATCTGATCCTAAAAATTGTTGATAAAACGAGCCTGAAGCCATGACACCCAGTTTTTTATCTTTAAAAAACCGATTACCATACACTACACTTCCGTTGTAAGTTGGTTTCTGAACGATGTCGCTATAACCCGAGCCCGCTGTAAAAGACAACAACTTTGCGTAAGGTGCCTTTCTAGTAATTAAGTTAACTACCCCGCCAATTGCATCGCCATCCATATCAGGTGTAATTGCTTTAGTTACCTCTACAGATTGTACCATGTCTGCTGGTATCGCACTTATGCCAACTGCTCTATTTTCGCCCGTACCAGCAATGTTAGAACCGTTAATGCTAATGGTGCTTTTAGAAGGATCTGTACCTCTAATGCTAACCAAGGATGCTTCTCCTTGATCCATCTGTACATAAATACCTGGCACACGTTTTAACGCGTCTCCAATATTTGGATCAGGGAATCTACCTACTTGATCTGCAGAGATCACATTAACAATCCTGTCTGAGTTCTTTTGCTGATTGAGCGCTTTCAAAGTGGAACTGCTGTTTCCTGTTACCACTACCGTTTTCAACGCATGTTCTTTAGACAGCGAAAGTGTAATGTCAATCACCAAGTTTTGATCTTTTTTAATGGTAATTTGCTGTTTCGATGGGTTATAACCAATGTAACCCACTACCAAACTATAAACTCCTTCTGGGATACCTACCAAAGAGTAATTACCATTTTGATCTGATATTGTTCCTCTTGATAATTCGGTAAGCCTAACTGTTGCTCCAGGCAAACTAAGCTTATTTTCGTCAATAATTCTTCCCGTAACCAGGCTTTGTGCTAACCCGAGAAACGGGAGTAAAAGTAAGATAATAGGGAGTACTAATTTTTTCATGTTGTTTTGAGAATTAAGTTTGATTTTTTGCTTTTTGTTATTCTTCGCCAAAGATTAGCGCTTAAAAATCATCCTCAAATTTCTAGGAGTTTCAAAATGACTACAAGACCGAAAAACATGTAAACAATACGACTACACCAATAGTTAAGTAATTATTAAACAATAACTTATCCTGCTTTTTTTAGCCATTAAGTTTATGTTATCAGATTGTGAATTCATTGTTTTTACCTAAAATTGTTGAATAAACTGGGTCAGACTATCTTGTTCTGTAAGTCTGAGTTTCTTTTTAATTCTGTAACGAACCGTTCTTAAACTGTTTTGTGAAATTCCCAATAGAGTTGCCAACTCTGTTCCCTGCAAATTCATCTTCGATAGTGCTAAAAATCTGAGGTCGGTAGCCGACAATGATTCTTCGTAGGCTAAGAGTTTATCAAAAAACTGATGATGTACATTTTCATATATGATTCGAAAATCCTCCCAGCTTTTATCCTGATTCGTATTTTCATCAATCGTAGCAATTAGCTGTTTCAATTCTCTTCTATTGTCCCGTTTATCATCTTTAATTATGGATGCTACTTTGTTTTTTAAGATTTCCAAAAACTGATTTTTTTGAATGATGAGCAGGATATGACTGCTCAGTTCTTTACTTTGAAGCTCCAATTGCGCTTTCAGATGGTGCTCCTGAAGCAACTTATTATTCAATTCCAGTTCAATATTCTGATGGATATTATCATGAATAATTTTTTCATCTTTACTTTTCAGTCGTTGTTTACTTACAATGCTGTAACCCGAAATGGCTATCAATACCACTACTAAGACTGCTAAGAAAATAAAAACCCGATTATCGAATTGATCCTTTTCTAAACGTGAAATCTCTTTATTCTTTTGCTCAACATCAAATAGGGTTTGCAATAGGTTCAGCTTTTTATCTGTATCACTATTGAAGCTTTTAGCATAGGCCGAACGTGCCTTTTCGCTGTAATAATAAGCGCTGTCAAAACGACCAACCATTTCATAGGTTTTGGCCAAATCTCTGTGGGCACTGCTGACCTGTTGAAAATCATTTACTTGTAAAGCCAGCTGCTCAGCTTGTTTGGTGTAGATCAACGCCGTTTTATAATTTGACATTTTTCGATACACATCACCTATATTATTCAGCAATCCAGCCTTACCTTCTACTGATTTGCTAGTACGATAAAGATCTAAAGCCTTAAAAAAATAAGGTAATGCTTCAGCAAATCTCAATTCATCTTCATAAATCCCTCCAATTTTTGAGTAGGTAAAAGCTACCTGCTCTTTGTTATGCAGTTTTTTATAGGCCATTAGTGCACGTTCCAAATAGTAGTGCGCACTATCAAGACGTCCCATTTTTTCGAAAATCTGAGCAATATATTTCTCTGCTTCAGCAGTTCCACGTGTATAATTGATCCGATCACAAATACTCAACGACTTATTGAAAGTTTGCATCGCACTCGTTAATCGAGACGTTTTATAGTAAACCCTCCCAATCTTATTTAAATTGGTAGCATTTTCTACACTAAAGGTCTTTGTAAGAAAAGCATTATTCGCTTTAAAATAATAGGCTAATGCTTGAGGCATTACACCTTCCTTAAAAAAGATATCTCCAATTTGTTCATAATAAATACCTGCGGCGTAAGAATCGTTATGAGACAAAGCAGTATCAAGCAATCCTTTAATCCTTGCATAAGCAGATTTATTAGGCTGAGTAGCCGCAAAAGTTATCCTTTGGCGCTGTGCGGATGAAAGTTGACAATTCAGGCAAATCAATGCTCCAATAAAGAGATATCGTAAATAATATGTACACATGATTAAATTGATAAGTGCATTTAAAATGAATCCTATAAAAATTCAAATTTGCAATTGCCTCAACAATTAGTCATTAAGTTTATATTATCATATTGAAAAGTGCACAATGTGCCGTAACTTCTTCCTAAAATACATGCAGCTTATTGTATATTCAAATTAGCTTGATCGCATAAAATCCCGCTAGATATCGTAGCTGGCTCAATGTGATGCGTAATTATTTAAACAGTTGCCCAAGATAGAGGTCATGCACTCACCTAACAAAATTTTAGATCTCAATTGTAAGGTGGCCAGTTTAGCATTGAGCAACAATATTTCATAACTTTACAGCAATAGAACGTACATGATGTTAAATCTAGGCCAAGGAGAATATCTTGGGGTCAATAACCCTTACCAAAGCAGAGCAAGCCTGCATTTTGTCGATACGGCTTACCACCAGAAAGTATTCAATGGTTGGCATGCTCATGAAGCTGCACACCTGACCTTGGTGCTAAACGGCGGTAACCTTGAGAAACGAGAAGCTGGTGAAAAGACCCTGCTGACCGGCGATGTTATATTCTATCACAGCCATGAAATGCACAGAAATGACCATACGATCTTTCCATCACGCAACCTCAATTTGGAAATTGAACATGCTTTCTTTGACCGATATGATATTGGTGAACAGCAGATCGCAGGTGCACTGACTACGGGTAAGATCACCTCACTGGAAATGGCACGACTGTTCCAAGAAACAGTGTTGAGCGATCCAATATCCGCTGATAGCCTGCATCTATTGCTGTTGAGCTTTCTTCAATCTCCTGAAAAAAAAGTCCCCAGTTGGCTCTACAAAGTGCAGGAAATGCTCCATGACAACTGGTACCAATGGCCTACCCTTACAGACTTGTCTTCTGCAGCTCAAGTCCACCCAGTCACTCTTTCCAAATACTTTCATCGTTTTTTTGGCTGTACGCTAGGCTCCTACATGCGCAGACTAAAGACCCAGCATGCCCTGGTGATGATCCGTTCAGGCAAGTACCAGCTTTCTGAGATCTGCCATTACTGCGGTTTTGCCGACCAAAGCCACTTTATCCGCATTTTCAAAGATGCCACAGGCATGCTTCCCAAAAAATTTGAAAAGCTCTAAGCGGGCTAAATCTGTTCTATTTCGAGTAAATGGACTACGTTAACTTTGTTGAAAAAACATAACATGAGAAAGCGAATAATCCTACTCCTTCTTTTTATGGGCAGCATAACAGCCCTAAAGGCACAAAATACGGCAAAAAGCCTGGACAGCCTGTTTAGGTCAGCTGCAACAACAGGCCTGTTCAACGGAAACGTGCTTGTTGCACAACAGGGAGAAATCATCTACGACCAATCTTTTGGTCAAGCCAGCTTTGAGCAGGAAAAGTCACTAGTCAGCTCAACGAGTTTTCAGCTTGCCTCGTTATCAAAGCCATTAACCGCAATCGCGGTGCTTCAGCAGTATGAAAAAGGCAAGCTGCAACTGGACGATCCTTTCAGTAAATTTTTTCCGGCATTCCCCTATAAGGAAATTACTATACGGCAGTTGATGTCTCACTCTTCGGGACTTTCCGATCAGGACCTGGCCGGCGCATTCGCCGAATTCGAAAAGAAAAATCACCGCGAGCCCGACAATCGTGACCTTGTGCCGATCATCGCTGCGGCAAAAACCATGCTTAAGTTGCCACCAGGTCAAAAATGGTGGTACTGCAACCTTGGCTACCAGTTATTAGCTAACCTAGTGGAAAAAACAGCTGGAATGCCATTCGAACAGTACCTACAAAAAAATATTTTCAGACCGGCTGGCATGCATGACACCTATCTTAAATTGCCCAGCACACCGGCAAGAGACGAAACGGCGGCCAATTATGACTATACCACACGCTACACCCCAGAAAAAACAAGAGTAGAATACACAGAACAGACCTACGGTCACAGCAATATTTTCAGTACAACAGGTGACCTGTTCAAACTTGATCAGGCTCTTTATGGCAATCAACTGCTAAAACAAACAACCCTCGGGATCGCATTTTCACCTGATAAATGGAAGGATGGGTCAGATAACATTGTCTGGATGAACATTGGTGGCATGGGCCAGGCACTTGATGGCTTGGGCTGGTTCAGCTTCAGTGACCAAACTATGGGCAAGACGGTTTGGCATACAGGTGGCATGGCAGGAGCCGTCACTATCATGTTGCGCAATATCGATCGAAAACAGACAGTCATCCTGCTTGACAACACAGGTAGCGAAGGGCTATATAAAACGGCACTGAATGCCTTAAAGTTGTTGAATGGTCAGCCAATTGTCCCGATTAAAAAGAACTTGAGCAAGATTTATGGCAGGGCGATGATGAAACAAGGAGTAGATCACGCTATGACCATGTTACAGCAGCTAAAGACAGATACTGTTCATTACAACCTGAACGAAGATGACATGAATAACCTGGGCTATGCCTTTCTTAACGATAAGCTTTTACCAATGGCGCTGGAAACTCTCAAGGTAAACTGCCTATTGTATCCGATGAGCGATAACGTGTACAACAGTTATGGTGAGGCACTAGCCAAGGCTGGTCGAAAATTAGATGCCATTTCCATGTACCAAAAATCACTAGCCCTCAATCCGAGAAACGAGGATTCCCAAAAGGCCTTAGATGACCTGTTGAAACAGCATTAGATCTTCAACAAGGTTTTGCATAAAATGCACAATGAAAGCATACAGATTACCTTCTATTTTTTGTGCTGGAACAAGGGGCGTGTAACTATCGCCCCAATGACCAATCTAAACACAAAGCTTTTATATGCTTGAAATCGAAAACTTTAAAAAATCATACGGAAGTCACCTTGTCCTAGAAATTGTCGACGCACAATTTGCACCTGGGATCTACTGGTTGAAAGGAAAGAACGGTAGCGGTAAAAGCTCATTGCTACGCTGTATTGCAGGTGCAGCATCCCATCGAGGTAATATACGCCTTAGGGGCATTAGCCTTCGGGAAAATCCAATGGCTTATCGTAGACAAGTCAATTTTGCAGAGGCAGAGCCTATGTACCCTGAATTTTTAACTGGCAGTGAACTAGTGGCTATGTTCGAGCAGGCTAAGGGAAATGGATCGTTCCCCTCATCTAGGCTGCTTGCTGAAATGGAGATGGAGGGCTACATTGAAAGTCCTATTGGCTCCTATTCCAGTGGTATGCTGAAAAAACTTTCCCTAGTACTGGCTTTCTTGGGAGACCCAAAATGGATCCTATTGGACGAACCCCTGAATACACTTGATCTCAACTCGCTTAACACTCTTTACGAGTGGATCAGCAGAAGTACCGATGAAAATGGCACAGGCTTTTTGCTTTCTTCGCACCAGCAACTGGACTTTGGTCTGCTGGAAAGCACTGTCCAATTAGCTATTGAAAATAAGGAACTGATCATCAAATAATGGCAAACAAAGTAGATGTGGTAATGCGCAAGATCTTTTCGACAGGTTTCTACCAGAGCCATTCGGCGCTATTGCTGTTCGGCTTTGCAATGCTAGCCAGTTATGGTTTACTAATCAATACCTTAGGTACGGTAAAGCCCGATGCAGTCGATTATTGGCAGTTCTTTTTTGCGTTAAACATATCGGAGAACCCAATACTAATGGCCATGTTTTGCCTACTGTCCATTGGTTATTCCCTCAAAGCTTATTTTTATGTGCTAGATCAGTTGGATCTAGAAAAACACTTTTTTGTACCACAGGTGCTAGGGGTGTTAAAATCTGGATTGCAGTTTGGGGTATGGTTAAAGGTATATGCAAAAATTATGCTTCCACTTGTTCTCTTTGCAGGATACATGGTACTAATTGGGCTGATCTTCGGAAAATATTCTGCGCCGCTGTTTTTACTAATTTACGTTGTATTGTTGACGATGCTTTGTGCCTTTGGTACACTCCATCGCAATCGCCTACCAGCAGAAGTCCATACTTATGTTGGCCTTTCAAAACTTTTTCATGGATCCAAATCACCTGCGCTATTGTATCTCTATCAAGTTATCCACCGCTCTAAAACCATGCTTATTGTCAGCAAACTGTTGTCTTGTTTGTTACTCTGGTCTGTTCCACTGATGGTGCCACTAGCAGTTGATGATAGCAGAATTTTACTCTTGGCCGGGACAATAGTAGCTATGTCTCACACGATATTACTTTATCAAGAAAGAGATTTCAATCAAAAGTATCTTGCATTTACACTTAACCTACCCATTCCAATGGCGAAAAGATTTTTCGGTCCCTTGGTCGGCTACGCTGTAATGCTGATACCAGAGACTGGTTTCATCCTTGGAAATTTCCATTTTGTGCATGCTTTGGGAATGCTGATGATTGTCTTTTCTCTACTTTGCCTTTTCCGAGGCCTATTACTTTTTCATGGGATCAGGATCAAGGGCTTTCTAGTGTTGATCTTTTCGATTTTCTTTGGCTGTTATTTGTTAATAGCGTGGGGCTTGGGATGGTATATCATTCTATTTTCGTTTGCACTTTCGGCATTTATCTACCCAAAGTACTACTTGAACAGGTGAGTAAAGATTTGTTGAAAGAACCATCTCCAACAATTTTTTGTTTACGCTAGTAGTGATTCAACAAACAAAAATGTGTGTACGATCATTAGCCTTTCCACTAGCTGGATGACAACATCGTATTCGCAAACCTTGATAAAGGTAATTCAATTCTAAAAATGAACTGACCACTTTATCAATACATTCGTATATTGGCAGCTTATAACGTTCTATAAGATGCAAGTAAAACTTGAGATTGGTCTAGATAAAGTAGGTTTAGCTGAAAAATCACGGGTCAAGGTAATGAACCTGGTATGTGGGATCAGTGCAGCACTTGCCTTGTTGTCTGCATTTTTCGGCAGTGATTCGGTTGCCTATGCAACGAGCCTATTGTGCCTATCAGGTATCTTTCTAATTACACTGTTGTTCAACCTCAACTCCAGGACACCACTGTCAAGATATTTTGTACCACTGGCCACAACAATATGGATCATCTATATGTGTGTGGCATTTGGGAGTAGCCTTGGCACACAGAACTACTTGGTTATTGCACTGGTGGCCTTTGCCATTTTTTCAAAAAACAATAGCTATAGGGCAATCAGCATTTTGATCATTATAAGTACAGCAGTATACATCAACGTTTACCAGCAACATCACCTCCCCTTGTACCCGCTGCCTGGTGCGGTCCATTTTATTTTTGCCATCAACGTATTTACCCCACTGGTCATTATTGCACTGATGTGCTGGAGCGTGATCAAAGATGCAAACACCTTCAATTCCATTATCCAGCAACAGAAAAAAGCGCTGGAAGGTTCCAATCAGTTCAAGGATAAGATGCTCTCGATCATCAGCCACGACATGCGTTCTCCGTTCACCAGTGCAAAGGGCTTGGTGTACCTGTTGGAAAACGATATGTTGAGCAAAAGCGAACAACACGACCTTCTCCACATGCTCCAGGTAGACATAGAGCTCTCCTTACAGACCCTAGACAACATCTTGGGCTGGGCATCCCAGTCCTATTATGGCGATGTGATGAACACAAAGACCAAAATGGAACAACTGGACCTCAATGTACTCGCTGAAAGCACCATAGCCACTTTTACTCAGCTTGCAGCACGGAAAAAAATAAAGCTAGTAAACTCTATTTCCCCCTTGACTTACGTCTGGGCAGATGAACAGCAGATCCGATTTGTACTGCGCAACCTGACCAGTAATGCCCTAAAGTTCAGTCTAACTAACCAGACCATACAGTATAGTGCTGATGATAAAAATGACACCATCGATGTCAGTATCAGCGATCAGGGCACTGGAATGACGCCTCAAATGCTTTCTTCTCTGTTCCAGATCGATAGGCGTTTTTCAAGACCTGGAACAGCCAATGAGAAGGGAAGTGGGCTGGGCCTGATCTTCTGTAAGGAATTTGTCGAAAACAATGAAGGCCACCTTTGGATCGAAAGCAGTGATCAGAAGGGGACCACTGTCCATTTCTCCCTGCAAAAGCAGTCAAAAGATGCCAGATATCAGCTGATTCAGTAGTGGAAAAAATAAATTGAGCAAAAGACCGCTATAGAACTTAATTAGTTTATCCAAAAATACTGGAATTGACGGAAGACCAATTTATAGCCATCCATCCAGTGATTGTCAACTCACTCTGGATAGATATCCACTTTTGACCATTTGGTAAAGTATGGAAAGATCTTTAAACGAGAGGTACAGGTCAATTATACCAGAAAAGGTTATTGAGATCTTAAGAAACTTAAACAAAAAAAGGTTCAAATCTTTCGAAATGAACCTTTTAAAACTCTGGGTCGGTAACGGTGCGTAATTCGAACCATTTTGTGGACGAATTGATTGAAATAGGCGGTTTTTCAAAAATTCTTGGTGAATAAATTTTCAACGCAATTTATGGCGAACTTGGAAATTCATTAACAAAAAATCGCATAACCCTTATGGTGTGTTTTCGGCATGGAGCTCTTATTATGATTGCCCCCTAGTTGACGGCTCTTAATTAAATCACGGCTAGGACTATTTATTAGTTTTACGAAAAGGCTTGAATGCCTCTCTCAGGTCATCGGTATAAAGTTCCGGTTGTCCCATAGCAGCGAAATGCCCACCTTTTGGCATTTCCTTAAAACGAACTACATTATAACCACGCTCTGCCACTGACAGGGGGGCGCGGGTAAAGGCGAAGTCGTAAGGATATTTGGAGATCATTGTAGGAACGCTAACATAGCCCGGCCAAGATGATTTCATTTCTGTCATTGCGCCACGGTAATACCAGAAGCTGCCGTCAATACCGTTATCGTTGACAATATAAAGCATGATGTCAGTCAAAAGGTGGTCTTTCGATATTATTGCATCAAGATCACCTTTATTATCTGACCAAGTCCAGAATTTTTCAGCGATCCATGCAGCTGTTCCCAACGGACTATCATTGAGAGCCACTGCCGGCATCATCGGTTTATGGGCCTGCATCCGCCAATAGTCCATACTGGCGGTCCTGAAATCTTCACCTGCTTTGAAGTAAGCCTTTTCCTCTGCAGTTTGTTCTTTTTCAGGTACAGGTACGCCCGGGAAAAAATTGAGATGGATGCCTTTTACGTTTTCCGGGTAGTTGTATCCCAGCAAAATAGTAGCGCCTGCCCCCCAGTCACCGCCCTGGGCATAATAATTTTGATATCCGATCACTTCGGTCACCAGTTTATTCCATAATCGGGCGGTCGTAATACCGTTAACTGGTTTACTCGGCATAGAAGAAAATCCGAAGCCAGGCAACGCAGGGATGATTAGCGTAAAAGCGTCTTCCGCTTTACCGCCATATTTGGAAGGATGGGTAAGCGGGTCAATGACGTCAAAGAATTCAAAAGTGGAACCCGGCCAACCGTGTGTGATGACCAGTGGCAAAGGATTCTTTCCTTCACCTTTGATATAGTAGAACTGAATATCCAAGTCTTCAACATGCGCTTTGTATAGCGGGTAGCTGTTCAGCAGTTTTTCCTGCTTGCGCCAGTCATATTTCTTGATCCAATAGTCTTGGAGCCCGGCAAGCCATTTCATATCCATACCAGTTTCCCAATTGGATTCCGCACCTTCTGAGGCAGGCATCTGTTTAGGTATCCGTGCATTTTTTACCCGTTCCATAACGGAATCCAGACGGGCCTGGGAAACTTTAATTTGAAAAGGCCTAACTAATTCAGGCTGGGCAAAATCAGCTTTGCTGACTGCATTTTGGGCTGACGAAACAGCCGCTGAAGAATTGAATATCATGGTCAATAAAAGGAGCTTTTTCATAATGATTGATTTTTATATCTGGATAAATAAGCGGTCTTGGAGCGAATTGTACCTGAACCGCAGAGTTGATCAGGCTGTGTATTTTGTAAGCCATTTAGCTTTGGTTGCGGCTCTTGCGTTAATAAACTCCTGGTCGGTACCTTCGGCAATAGCGTCTAGTGGGAAACGTAAGGGGCGGGTTCCGTCCTGCATAGTCACCAGTTTCAGGATACCGTCTGCAATAGTTTGCGGATTCATATTATACTGTGCCATTTTACCAAAAAGGGCAGTACCAATAGCATTGAATCTTGCTGTTGCCGCGTCACCATAGGCAGTGGTGATCTCCGGCCTATCAGAATGTATTCCGGCTTTGGAACCGTTGGTCATTTCGGTAGGATAAACACCCGGTTGAATAGTTACGTTCTCTATATTGTATTCGGCCAGTTCATCCTGCAAGCCTTCCGATATGGTTTCAACACCGAATTTAGAGGCCAGATAAGGAACCATGAATGGCAGCGTATGGCCGCTTGCGCCGGAAGTGATGTTGATGACCAGGCCTTTCCGGGCCTGGCGCATGGCGGGCAGCACTTGCTGATAAGTTCTGATGACGCCATAGAAATTAACCTCAAACATTTGTTTGATCTGATCGATGCTGTAAGCTTCCAAAAGACCGAATCCTGTTACTCCAGCGTTGTTTATCAGCACATCTATACGCCCGTATTTAGCCAGCACCCCTGCAAAGGCATTTTTAACAGAATCGTCATTTGTTACATCTATTTCAACCACATCTACCTTAGGTAAGGCGGATAGTTCTTTCGCAGTATCTGCATTTTTGCCAGCGATGTCACGCATGCCTGCAATTACTGTATACCCCGCCTTTGATAAAGTAATGGTGGTTAATTTGCCAAATCCTGTACTTGTTCCCGTGATGAAAATTATCTTTTCCATGATCTTATTTTTAGTTGTTTTTGATTACCCAAAATTGCGTACAAGCGGTTAGCCCCACATTGATAAATGATAAAAAGGAGCATTGATATATGTCAACCAGAAGTGTAGGTAAGAATAAAAAGATGAGCAAACTGATTGAAGTTCATTTGTTCATCAAAACACTATGCCGAATATGAACGCTACAACAAATAAAAATTGAACCTCACAACAAAATACAATAGATAAATTAGCCGGAGATTTGCTTAACTAATTACAACAGCAATGGAACAGTCAAAAAAAGAAACAGTGTTGGTTACCGGGGGATCTGGTTTCGTCGGTAGTTACTGCATTATACAGTTATTAAAGGAAGGATATACGGTCAGAACGACGATCCGGTCATTAGATAAAATAGATTCATTAAAAGAAACACTTTTAGCCGGCAAGGTAGAAAATATGCAAAATCTGACCTTTATTGCAGCTAACCTCACGAGTGATGAAAATTGGGATCAGGCTGTCGAAGGATGTGATTACGTTCTTCATGTGGCCTCCCCTTTTCCGGCAGGAGAGCCTAAGGACGAGAATGAGATCATCATACCCGCACAGGACGGCGCATTAAGGGTTCTGCGCACAGCCCTGGCCGCAAAGGTCAAACGTGTCGTATTGACGTCATCCTTCGCAGCCATAGGCTATACCATTAACCCTAAGAACCATGTTTTTACAGAGGAAGACTGGACGGATCCAAAGGTAAAGTTACCTGCCTACATCAAATCCAAGGCGATCGCGGAACGTGCTGCATGGGATTTTATGGATAAAAATGATGGTGCTATGGAATTGGTTGTCATCAATCCTGTCGGAATATTTGGACCGGTTTTGGGGAAAAATTTTAGCAGTTCAATCGGTATGATCGTGCAGTTACTTTCCGGAAAGATGCCAGGGACACCGCAAGTTTCGTTCGGTATCGTCGATGTTCGTGATGTAGCCGATATCCATATCAAGGCAATGAAAAATCCGGCGGCCAGCGGTCAGCGCTTCCTGGCGACATCAGACGGGATGATTTCATTTCCGGGAATTGCTAAAGTTTTAAAGGCGGATAGTAACTTACCTGTTGATAAAGTGCCGTCTAAAATTCTGCCGAACTGGCTGGTAAGGGTCAGTTCATGGTTCAAGCCGGAATTGAGACCCATTGTCCCACAGTTGGGTGTGGTGAAAACGCTGTCAAATGCAAAGGCCAAATCTGTACTGAACTGGAGCCCGCGGGCCAAAGAAACGACCATTAAAGAGACGGCAGAAAGCCTGGTCAGGTTTAAGATCGTATAAGTTCGTGTTATTATTGCCTTTTAGAATTTGATTTGCGAAATTTGATGATATGATACCAGCGAATGAACATCCTCAAATACTGATTTCCTGTTACTACAAGAAATCTGTAAATGGAGAGGATATCGTCAACCGGCACGCTTTTGCTTACCAGATCACCGGAACCCTGACTGTTCAGGACGGACGCGAAAAAGTGATCTTTCAACCAGGTGACTTTCGCTTCAATGTTCGCAACAGGTTGGCCAAATATGTGAAACAACCTGGAGAGAGTGATCCTTTTAAATCACTTTCACTTCAGTTTGACGAAGAAACCCTGCTGGAGTTCGCCAATGAGCACCATCTTGTAGCTGAAGCAACACCATATGTTCCGCCCTCGTTCCAACTTAAAAAGCATCCCCTTCTTCAGAACTTCGTGGACTCACTGCAGCAATCCCTTCCTTATTTCACTGAGGGCAACAATGACCTGATGAAAATAAAATTGAAGGAAGCTTTAATCGTTCTGCTTAAAGTGCAGCCTGAATTAAAAGATATACTTTTCAATTTTCAAACTCCTGGAAAAATCAACCTCAAGGCATTCATGGAGCGGAGTTTCCGCTTTAATTTGAGCCTGGCGCGGTTTGCCTACCTTACCGGCCGGAGCATCTCGACCTTCAAACGCGATTTTTTGGGGGAGTTTTCAATGACACCGGCGAAATGGCTGCAGCAGAAAAGGTTAGATGAAGCTTATTATTTGCTGAAAGAGGAAAAGTTTAAAACCACCGATGTATATGCGGAAGTGGGATTCGAAGATCTGTCCCATTTCTCATTTGCGTTCAAGAAGCGTTTTGGGGTTAATCCCTCCAGTGTTTTCTAAAATTTCAAAAGGAACAAGCAGCCTCCTGAAAACGAAGCTGTTGTATGCCGGAATGGTTCAATAAGTCTTTTTGGGTGGCATGAGGTACTCGTAAAGACCAACCACTGTTGTATTATTCAAAAGTAGGTGACAATAAATAAATGCGTTACAGACCGTTTCAATGCTACCTAATAATTTTGCACCGTGTTTCTGCATCATCACGCTCGTTTTTTTTAGATCTCGCACCCTAAAGCCGAAGACGACATTGGTATATTTGAATAAATAATCTGGATGGAAAGCTCCCGCCCCATAAAATTCTATTATAGTTCCATCGTCCTTGCGGTAAACCGCCATGCCAGGTTCAACAGGTATTTGCTTTAGCTTAGTTTCTTCCAATAATAATGCCTTCAACAGGTCGCCATCTGCGGTACCTGTTTTTATAGCGATCCGGTTAATCGTTTTGTTGTTTTTCATATCATTCGATTCTTTTTCTTCATCGACAGTCTTGTCATCTCGACGATCTGGCAAGACGGCCTCATCCGTTGAACAAAATTGGAGGTTCCAACTCAGTCAAGAATTGATATAAAATAAAATATCACTTGACATATGTCAAATGATATCAATATTGTGGAAGTTACTTTAGCGCCTAACGATCTGTTTTCGGACCCTGCTTAACGTTTCTGCGGTAATTCCCAGATATGAAGCGATCATGCTTTGCGGAACCCGCATATTTAGATGGGGAAATTTTTCAAGAAACCTCAAATATTTGTCTTCAGCACTGAGGCTGATGAAGGTATGGATCCTGTCTTGGGCTACGAGAAAACTTTTTTGCAGTATGGCATTAATCATATTATTAAATGCAGGCACCTCGGAACATAGTTGGTCAAATTTTTCCTTGCTGATCAAAGCCACCTCAGAATCTTCGATCGCATCGATGTTATATATGGAAGGTTGACCTGTGAGAATGCTTTCTCGATCGCCGATCCAATAGTTCTCTATAGCGAAATTCAAGATGTGCTCAACCCCTTTTTCATCGACCGAATAGGTACGTAAACATCCTTTGGTGACAAAGGCATGGTTCTTGGCCACATCACCTTCCTGGGTAAGATACTGTCTTTTCCTGACTCTCTTTAAAACTGCAGCGTCAGCCACCATTTCCAATTGCTCTGCTGTATAATTTCCTTTCCCTTGCAAATATGTTTTAAAAGTCTCGATCACAGTTTGTATGATGTTGCAGTAATGATGTACTAAGATAAAGAATAAATCCTTTTTGCAAAGAATGCTTATAATTGTTGGCTTCGCCGGCTCAAATAGACCTTTAATGGCTTTTGCCAGATAAGCGTTAATTCTTGGAGCCTGCTCCTCCATAAATTGATATAGATCAACAATATTTCTTACGAAACGTCAATGAAAGTGACCATTAGAACATGCGATTTTTGTGGTGTTAAAACAATATAACAACTTAAAATTAAAGATATGAAAACTGCAAAAGAATTATTGCTTGACTATTTGGAAAATGTAGGTAACCCTGATTTTCAGATCGAACTGTTTGCTGACGATGCTGTATTTGAACTACCATACCTGGCAAGCCTTGGGATACCGGCCCGATGGGAAGGACGAGAAGTGCTGTACAATTTTCTGGGTAACCTGCCAAAGACATTTCCTGGATTCAAATTCAAAAATATTCAAATCCACATTGACACGCCAGATCAGGCGTTTGGAGAATATGAGGCAACGGCGACTATTGCATCAAGTGGTAAAGACTATGCCCAACACTACATGGGCCGTGTTGTAGCTGAAAATGGTAAGATTAAATTGATCCGTGAAGCTTTGAATATGGTGCCGGTAATAAGGGACATCAAAGGTGTTGCTATTGACTAAACATTAATAAAGCCTTCTGCATCAAAGGGAGAATTCCCCCTTGGTGCAGAAAGCATTTTTTACTATCAAAGATTTCAAAAATAGAATAGTTGAATTTTATGTATATCTACAAAAGAATACTGTTAGTTTTGCGAGGAATCTATTGATCGGCCCTAGCCTGGGGAAAGAGGAAGCGGATGTTACATTGTCCCGAGACTGTGTACTTTTCAAGAAATTTGCTTGACGACTTGACTAGAATTTCAAAGATTGATGAAGATCCTTTAGAAGATTTCAAATAATTACAACATTTATTATTAAAAATGAAAGGCGATTATATTTAAAAAAAACAGGATTTTTTTATTTACCTATTTCAAGCCAAAGTTTTTGGCTTGAAATAGGTAAATCGATTTTTGATTCTTGGCGAGGAAAATCAAGCTATTCCGTTTTGTAGTCTGAAGTCCGGGTCGCTCATGTGGCCGGCATAAAAAGTTGGCAGGACCTTTGGTTCACCATATCCTATATTTCCAGCAATACGTGGCAGCGTTACCACTACTGATGCATGTCTGCTCGGTTTTTTTGCCTTTGCGGGGTAATCGTATGTCACGGTCATCAGTACATCGGTTTCCATCGTTTTGATATCGACTTGGATAAGCCAGTCCAGTTCCCTTTGGTCAAATCCGTCCATTCCCATCATTCTCATCATTTTCTCATTATGAAATACCCTATCTTCGGCATAGGCTATCGCCATCTCTTTGAAATCGGTCCAGACTTTCTCGGACAATTGTTCGTTGGTGATAATTGTCTTGTAAATGGTCGCAGCAAGAATATCGCTGGAAGGAAGCCCTGATGGTAGGTTTGCCAAGGTTTTTAGACGATGTTCTATCCGCTGTATTGGATGGTTTAAGATAATTATTTCCGCATCTTTTAGGGTTCCAATAGGGCATTCTTTGTCTGCGATCAGCGCGGCACGTGAGGAGTAGCCAAAATACGCCGCTACAAGTTCATGTGCATGGGACGATTTTAATTGGATGCCGTAGTTGTTTTGGGTGAAGGTGCGCAGGCAATCTGCGCAAGCTTTCGTGATTTCGAAATTCATTGCTATTAAAGTTAAAACTGGACTTTTTGACTGTCGTGAGTGTTTAAGGACAACCAGGCCAGCGGTTTAACAAAAATTGCTGTTTGAATGTCGTTTAATGATTTGATCTTGCGTTTCAGTCACTCACAACTGGGGCGCTCGATTCCTATACCAAAAGTAGAATAAAAATTTGTGTAAAACAAAGAAGATAATTTGAAAAAGGGTTGTACCTTCCGATCAATAAGTTCCCAATATTAATTTAACCACTAATTACTTATGAAGCTAATTGACGTTCTCGGATTAAAGAATTTTAGAATATTTGATGATAAAGATGGTTTTTTTGCAGAGTTATCATCTATTAACATATTTACAGGAACCAATAATTCAGGAAAGAGTTCTATCGTAAAGGCGCTACAAATGCTAAAAAATAGTGTAAATGGAAGCCGATATCCATTTGATTTAGATCTCAACAAACAAGAGCACTTGTTAGGAGATTTTGAAAATATCCTATTTAATAAGAAAAACAAGAAAGTTGAGGTTACGCTCCCTTTCCTCTTTTTTGGAATTGATAACCTTTGCATATCTCTATCATTTACCATTCCGGATTCTCAAAATACCTATGAAGCAAAACTGAGAAGTATTGAGGTTTTTGATAAGCTAGCCAAAACAAGCTTATTTTCGTTTCGGTACCGAGTGGCTACCGCTGATGAAATAGAAGCCGACAAAAAAGATTATCACGAGAAGCTCGAAGATTATGAAAAGAAACATGCCGAACTTTCCAAAGATCCGGTAGATATTTTTTCTATGGATCACATTCTCAACATTAGCCCGTCAGAAAATCCTCTTGTTGGTTATGTAGAATGGTGCATAAATCTGGAAAAGCTTAAGTCTTACCTAGATAATTTAAGACAATTCTACGAGCTTTATTTAGCTAACAAAAAGAATTGGGACGAAGACTATCTAGAAATAATTGATCAAAAGGCCAAAGATCATAAGTTCCTCTTTATACCTACAGCTGTTCTAAACTTATTTAAAAATGATTTAGACATTGATAAATGGAAAGACTTTTTGGAAAATAAAATCGGAAGTAATAAGGAAATGAAGGGAAAAGCGCATGTTGGAGATCGTGATTTTGACGCAGAAGATTTCTATCCTACTCCAGAAATTCAACACGCACTTTATCATAGTATGTTAGACGTTCTAAGGCGAAACCTACCTTGGGAAGACACAATTGATGTAAGTACAAATTCCGTTATTGAACATTGCTTCAAAAGCAGTTGGGATATATTGATCCAAAGAATATCCGCTATAAACTATATATCCAACATTAAAGAAGAAAACGCTAGGGGTTATAACGCAGCTTCTAATTCACCATTTATAAATCTTTTAAAACAGTATCTATCAGCTAGTGATGATACTGAATTCATTCAAAAATACCTGAACGCTTTCGAAATTGGCAGGGAAATATTGATTGATTATCAGCCAAAGTATCAACTAATACTGGTTTCGATAACAACCATGGACGGGACAAGGCGTGAACTGGTCGATTTTGGCTATGGTATCAAGCAAATAATTCTGATTCTGATCCAAGTAAATGTCCTTGCAAAGCAAAATAGAAGGTTGGGAGAGCGCTATGGTTACAATGGAGATGAAACGTACTACTATTATGATCCAAGTTTACTGATCATTGAAGAACCAGAGTCGAATCTTCATCCGAAATGGCAATCTTTACTAGCCGATATGCTTTCAGAGGCTAGTAAAAGATTCAATATTCAATTGATAATTGAAACCCATAGTGAATACCTTATCCGAAAGTTTCAAACATTAGTTGCAAAAACCGAGGTCAAATCGGAGGATGTTAAAATATTCTATCTAAGAAGCCTGGCAAACGTTACCTCAGAAAAAAAACAAGTTGAAAGTCTGTTTATACTGGAAGATGGCAGTATCGATTTTAACATATTCGACGATGGATTTTTTGATGAAAACTATAAACTTGAATTTAGTTTACTTAACATTCAATTCTTTAAAGAATTTGAGAGCTTGAAGAATAGTAACCAAGAAAATGAAGACAAGATCGTTGCCTTAGAGCAAAAGATTGATGACTTTACAAATAAAGCGGATGTTACCGTTTATCAACAGTTGATAACGCAACGTTTTAATGTGGCAAAATTGTCTCCCTCGACATTTGATCATTTGGTGTCAGGAGCATTCTTGCTTGAAAACAATATTGCATTAGGCGATTTTTCTCCGGTGATTATACAGTACGGTAGAGCTATTGAAAGTGAATTAAAGAAACTATTTCACATTATAAATCCAGCCAAAAATTGGATGCTTGCAAATATGCAAGCACCAATCGAGAAAATCTTGACTGGAAGTACCGCTTTGACAGGTGCTTTAGGATTCTCTACTAATGCTGAAAAGAACATTCTTAATACAGAATTAACAAATACATTTTTAGACCCAACAAATTTAAGAGTGGTTTTACTTAATGATTTGAGGGAAATAAGAAATTCTGCTGGGCATTCGGGACAGACGAAGACCAAACAGCAAGCAATCGATTATATTAGAAACGCAAACGACTTCCTGGATAAGTGGATTGCAGAAAAAAAATAAAGAAGTTGTGGCGACCCGGATCTCTTATATATGATATATCCAAATTAGTATGATGAAGAAAAAAATGTTTCGATTGAAATGAAAGGAATAATTTTAAACTCATTTTTCTTACCAGTCTTATGATTGAAAGATTAAAGGTAAATTTTAAACCCTCAATAGATCAGCTGTGTCAAGTAAAAGCATGGCTAATTGAGGAAGAGAATACACTAAGTGAAGGCTTTTTCTGTAACTGGGGAGTAATTCAGGATTCTTTCGACAATCAAAAAATCTGCATACTCCTGCTAGGCAAGAAAGCAATTGGTTTCATGACTTGGTTTGAAAGAGATAAAGTAACCACTATCCAGATCACAGAGATCAGGCCAGACTTTCGAAAGTTAGGTTACGGAAGATATTTAACAAATGCATTAACTGAAAAGTTGGCTAAACAGGGTTTCATGATCTTGGAACTGCATTGTCAACCAGCAAAATCAGAAAAAGCATGGAAGAAGCTTGGTTTTAAACAATATCCTGATGTAGAGGGTTTTAAAGACTACAATATTTCCAACGGAAAACATCTTTATAAAATCCTGGTACCCCATCTTAAACCTACCAAATCAAAAAAGGAGGTGGCAACAATCGAACTTTGGAGTGTTGAACCTTACCAGATCGATAGCGTATCACCTTTATGGAAATGGCATCCAAAAGTAAATTCAGACAGTAGCCATCTGAACAAGCCAGTAATCTTTCCATCTAAACGAGACTGGAACATCAGGTGGTCAGAAAACGGCATAATCTTAAGGGAGGAAAAAGTGAAATATTTTGGCAAATCAGCAGATATTGATTTTACAAATTTCATCATTATCGAAAAACTACCATAATCCATTAATAGCCTCATTGCCATAAAACTGAAAATTGTCAAGGGAAAAAGGGTGTAGCTTTTTCTGTCACTTAATGATTAATTAGCGTTCTAACTGGCGGACATTCTATGACTTTATGTGTCTGTTGAAACCTCGGGATTGTTTTCCGAAATAAAATTCATCAGTTTATAATATTTCTGATTTTTGGCAACATTATAAATTTCCGTCATCGTGTCATTGGGGAGATCATCAGAATTTTCTTTCCAGTGCTCCATTGCCTTCCAACTCATACCGTAATAATCACCAACATATCCACAAACATCGTTCAGGTTGGAAGCAAGCATTTCCACAAGAATTGGGGGCATTTTTCCAAATGGTATGTTGATGATAATATCAACCAAAATCACAAGTATATTATTATAGGCGCCAAATTCCTTATTGCCCATTGACTTTTCCCATGAGGTCTCTAGGCTTTTACTGAAAATCTCTATAAAACCAGAGATGGTATAACTTTCATAATGGATTAGCACATCAAACAGCTCTTTCCGGTAGTCCGGGTCATTAATGAAGTTTTTAATATCACTAGGTGAAGGATTTGATATTGCTTCATTGATTTCCTTTAGATCTTTAGCCAACTTTTTACTTGATTTAACCACAATATTCAGATCAATGTTCAATTCTTCAAAAAAACCTTCGAGACTTTCTATTTCGATAATGATAATGCCGTCTTTATTCCTATAAAGATGTTTTTTATATTTTTTCCCAACATATATGATCTGAAATATCTCATGCGGATAATTGACCGTTGCCGAACTAAAAACATTTCTGCTCCAGTCTACGGCAGTTAACACATTCATATCATTCAGGCCATACCCTAGCAGAACCGTAGTAGATTCTTTAATAACAAGTGGAAGTTTGGTATGTCTGTATTCATTCGGACGAAAAAGACTAATGTAATCTTCCTGTGTCACTACAATTGAAGAAGGAATTGTTTTTATACCGTGTAGATGATAAATCGGTATAATATCTTTAGGTGCAATTAGCTGCTCAGAGGGGCTTAATGATACGCATTTTCCGGGCAATAGGCATTCCAAGACAACGTCATAATTGGTAGTAATTATCCAGTTGGGATTAATCTTTAGCAGATAATGACCAAAAGTTTCCCTAGCCTCCTTATTTGGGTAATAGGCTGTGAGATCACAAATCTTTTGTTTGAATTCAAGCTCAACGGCTTGGTGCTCTTTCCCTGTATTAGATACGATTTTTTGGATTACTACTGTTGCAAGTTGGGGCAACGACTGTCCAGCTTCAATCAGTTCTTTTGCATTTACTTCAAATTGCTTTGCGACCTTGATAATCAGGTCGAGCCATCCCAATGCCACAGGCCTAATTTCAGGCTGGTTCATGATAGCCTTGGAAAAACCAGCTCCAACAAAAAGCCCCAGGTTTCCATAAATTGAAGATTGGGCTATAAACTTCATTGCCGCCCGTCGATAGATCTTTTCTGGCAGTTCCATATAATTTCTTTCAACTAAGATATAACTAAAAGGAATACCTAAGAACTTTCAGTTGAGCTTTAGCTACAACCATTTATTTCTTTATCGTGGCATAAAATAATTTTGTGTTCTAACTCTACCTAATAACCAGACTTGTGGAAAACTTCAGATATGGAGTACTCATTTTCCAATAAACGTTCCTCCTGCGGGAAAGTCTCATTTTCCAAATTGAAAACGTCTTTACTTAGACTATTCTTGATTAGCCTGCTCAACAGGCCACCGCCAGTCAAGATCAACATATAGCCAATAGCTGTAATGCCAATATACAAAACAGCAATCAGTTGTGGCGCTGCATATAGGTAAAAGCAAAGTGCGCTGATAAAATAAAGTAATAGTCCTGTTAACAGGTATGCGATAATCGAATTCTTCTGTGTTTTTTCATCTTTCTTGCCCTTAACTGCAACCAGCGAAACAGCCAGCAAAAGCAGGGCAAATAGTTTGGGCATAAGTAACCCTCTGAACAGTCCCGTTTTTGAGATGTTTGCGATCAATCTGTCAGTGATCTCCGCCGTCCAGCCCCATTGCTTGAAAGCTAAGTAACAGCATAGGTAAAAATGAATGGCTAAAATGAAAATGCTGATCAGTCTGGTAAAATCAACAATCTTCCTTAGCCCTTGGATGTCTTCTCCTGTATTCATGATAATATTTTTAGTTTACATACTTAGTCCCTGTTCGCTATCCAGCGATTTGTGTTTTCTGCGTTTCCTTTTCTTTTTAAGTCCAGTGCCCAATGGCTCGTTGTATTCTTTTTCCAGTAATAGCCTAGATAGTTGGTCGGCTCAGGTCGATCGAGGTAAGTGGTTGATTCCAATTGAGGCCCAATCGTTGTTTCTTTTTGCGCAGGTTCTATTTGTTTGTTTGCTATACTTATATCCAGTTTTTCCTTCAGGTTTCCCTTTGCATTGGTGTTGGCATATTTAAAGGTTTCTGAAATCGGCCTGTCAAAACCGAACTGCTGGTCGAACAGTTTTTCACCTGAATTCTTGAATGCCACACGGTCAAACTGTCCCAGCTTCTTGGAATGCTCGGTATTTCTGCCCCTTGATTTGTTCATCGGACTTAACTTGATCTTATTGGTGATATCCTTTCTGCTAACGATGACCTGAACGTGCATCTGTTCCCCTGGCTTCGCCGTTTCCCGTTTGACCTTTCCATTCTTTACCTCTTTGTCCTTATGGGAATAATAGCGTTGGTTTTCAAGTTTACCGAACCATAATAAGTCTGTATTGGAATTGATGTCGCTTCGCTTAAAATTCTTTGCGTATGCATTCATCACTTTGATTGCATACTCTTTCAGCTTTTCCCGTGCTCCATCTTCACCATACAGTTCCTTCAGATGGCTAATTTCCTTCTGGCTCGGGCTGATATTGATCAGGAAGAATTTTGAATCGTCCCTGCCCAATTTGGCGATGTTGGTATCCAGTTTATTTTTGACCTCAAAAGATTGGACACTGTTGGTGTTACCGTTAAACCACAGCATCGGTTCTTCTGGTTTGTATAATCTGTTCTCTTTGTCCAGATAATGAACCAATGCGCCGCTACTGGCTTTGTTGTTCCCTTTTTCGCTATCGGTAATATTAATGTACATAGGCTAGAGATTGGCAACCTGTTTGCGTACATTTTCAATCAATTCTTCTTTTTCCCTTGCCTTAAAAGAGCCGAGTTCTTCACGGTTTCTGATGTAGCCGTTCAGTATTAGTAGGAAATTCCCCTTAAGCTTTTCCTTTCCATCTATAGCTTTGATGAGCAGGCTTTCTGTTTCCTGAAGCTTGGTGTTTTGCTCTTGCTGGTTTTTGAGGATGCTTTTATTCACATTGACCACTTGTTCGTTGAAATATTTAACGATATCCTTTTGATTGGAGATCATCTTGTCCATAGCCTCTTTCATGGGAATGAGCAATAACTGCTCTTGTGTCTTGATGAAACGGGTGTAGGCTTTATGGCTTTTTGCAAAGGAGCTTTTTAACAGGTCGTCATTGATGTCGGATGGATCTTTTTTGGTGCGGTGAAAATAGTCTACCATTTTTTCGAACAGCATACGTTTGGTGAGCCCTAATGCTAGTGCAATCTTTGCAAACTTGGCATCAACCGAAGCTGAGTATTTGACGGTATTTACGTTTTCCTTTTCCATAGTTTAGTTGGGTTTGGAATTACGCAGGGAATTCGTTTTCGGGCTATTCAATGGCCAACAGATAGTCAAAGCATTCCCGGAGAATGCTTCAAACCCCGTAGCAGTAGCGTAGGGGCATAAAGTAGGGCTCTGCCCAACTTCCGCTTGCTCCTTTTTTTCTAAGGAAAAAGGACACTGCGAGGCGACCGAAGCAGTTCGGATAAACTGTGGTGACTTGTAAATCTGTGCTGTACTTTTCATGCAAAAATTTTAGTGACAGCAAAGTTGAACTATAAGAATTGCAGGCAATGGGTCATTTTGGGATATACCATTACCTAATCATCAATTGCAATTTGGTATTTTTGAAATTATAGGTACTTTGCTTACTAAGTTGATTTTATATAATGAGCAGAGACAATACAGAAACCAAATTTTCATTCAAAGCTTTTCGCAACCTAAAGAAAGGTTTAGGGGAGTTTGATGCTGTTGTGGAGTGTAACGAACTTGCGATTCGTGAGTTTTTAAAGAATTTAGATACAGCGACAGAAAAAGAAAAATTTATACAGACCCTTTCCGAAAAGCATTCGATTAAGGTTGATTCAGTTAATGTTAATTATTTTTCGGCAAGAATTAGACAGTTTTATATCTTGTCAGTGTTGCAACAAGCTGAGCAGTTCTTTGACGAATTCAAAAAGGAATATAAGACTTACTATGAGAAGTGGATAGAGAAGGAAAGCGGAGATACAGATTTCGATAATGTATTACTAAACATCTTTAATACTACAACACAGGGAATTAATGAAATAGGCGAAGAGGTTTACCTTGCTTTTGAATATTACCGCCTAGTTAGAAATAGGTTCGCTCATTCTGAAGAAAAAGATCTAAAAAAGCTAGATAGTTATTGGTCGAAAATAACTGGTTTCAGTGACTTCTACTCCCAGAGTTTTCATTGTTCAGGTGCACCGAACAAATATGTCAATGTTGATTTTAATGATTTTTTATTAATAACAAATGTTGTAAAACACATTGGTTACACTATTTGTGAAAAATGTAGACCTGACAATGCATTGCTTGCAAAGAAAATATGTGAATTAGAAACAACTGTGAACGAGAAGAAGATTAATCCCATAAAAAATGTCATGAGACTTAAGGATAATAAAGATAGATTTTTAAATGCTCTTGAAAATTTATTAAATTCAACTTTCGGCAAAATAAACAGAAAAGACACAGTAGACATTGCTGAAAATGTTAAACGCATTCTAGCTTAGTGGTAAAGTGCCCCCTCCACGAAAGTTGTCTGAATTTAGACTATTTTGGTGAAGTGGAGAGCGAAGGTTCGATTCCTTTGGGATGCGCAAAATTAGTTGCATGGTTATAATATTTTTTCTTCTATACTACATCTGCAACTAGATCTGGTAGAATACAGATAATAATAAATCACAGTGCCCTTTGAGTTCGTAAGGATTAATTGTTTCTGTTGGGTTGCTATTTCCTGTATGATGGTATGACTTCGAATAGTCATTTAATGAAGTGATGTCATTAATGAGAGGTTTAAACTTTGCGAAAGGATGATTGCCACTTGCGTTTCTGATGGAAACAATTACATCGCCTAACCATTGATTTGGGAGAATAATATCGAAGTATTTTATTCGAAATATATTCTCCAATATTGGTCTGATACATCGGATCACTTCTCTCTTTTGAGCTTCGTTATCATTCGGATTTTTGACATATTCCTTAACTACCATTAAGTCTCTTTGAAGATTTGAGGTTACTTCCTTATAGATTTCATGATGCACGAGTTTGCTAGTAGCTCCATCATTATAAATTTTAATATTGGTAGGGCTAAGGTGACTAACACGGTCAGTAAAATCCTTTGCAAAATATAAGTCATGTGTTAATAGAAAAAACTGCGCTGAACTTTCGCAAATACTTGCAAGTAAACTTAAAGTATGGTTTTTCCTCGCAGAGTCAAAGCTTGAGAGTGGGTCATCAAAAATTATTGTCTTAAATTCGAGATTTAATCTGTCTAAATGGGCTAAAAAAAATGCCAAAGCTACAGCATTTTTATCGCCTTCGCTCATGGAGAATTTGACAGGTTTTTCATTTTGAGTATTGTCGCCAGCTTTAAATGATACGGTCCTACCATGTACGTCAAAAGTTAATAACAACCGAAAAAGCTCCTGACTTGAATTACCCGAAAAGTCAATACTTTTCAACTTCACGTAGGGGTTAAAACGTTGAAGATATTTGTTTGTATGAAGGATATAGTCATCGAAAATCACTTTAGTAATATCATAGTATTCTTGAATAGCTTCTTTATAAGCTTTAGATAATGATAAATATCTTTCATGACGCTCAATTTCTTCCTTTGAGCTTTTTTTAGATGGGGCTTTTTTATATTTAGCGACAACGCTGAGCTGTTTGAAGAGCTTATTAACTTTTCCTTTTTGACCGTCAGCACCATGTGCAATCAGAAAATTAAAAAGGTTTGTCTTATGATTTTTTCTAATTGTTGACCCCGAAAATAAGTAATCCTCAATAAAGTGGATATCGAAAATAACTATATTGTCGATTTTTGCTGACCAGCTTTTTTCGGAATACTCGACTATCTTTGACGATTCGAATTGTTTAAGTTTTACCTCTTGTTTTTTTGTCAAACTATCGCTCCGTCGACCTGTGATTAATGTTGATGTTTTGTTGGATACAGACTGAAAAATATTCGTTAATGTTGTCTTACCAGAGCCATTCGGAGCATAAATAATGTTTACTTTTGAAAATGAGCCATTCCATTCACTAGAGCCTTTCAATTGAAAATCTACGAATCGGCCGACATTCTTTATAGATAATATTTTTTCTATCATTCCGTATTTTTTAAAGTCAAATATAAAAGAAGGAAATTATTTTTGCTTATTATGCTTTTACGGAAAGGAAAACACATAACACAGTATTGTCGAATGCCTATTTAATTCAATGGTCTATACCAAGATGACTCAACGACAATTCACATAAAACCTCATAATTGTTCTATAATATCAAGAACAGATGAGGAATTTCTTAGATCGTAAACGTAATATCACAGCGGAAAAAGCCATCAAAATCTTATCACAGAGTGGCATAAATATAGATAAAAAAGATGCCCAAGAAGTATTGGATATCATGTACTTTTTGGCTAAATTGATAATTCGCCAAAACTTTAAAAAATGAAAATAGCCGATTTATACATAAGGGTAAGTACTGATGAACAGGCAGATAAGGGATACTCTCAGCGTGACCAAGCTGAGCGTTTACAACGCCACTGCGAAACCAATAACATAGCCGTAAGAAAAGTAATCTTTGAAGACCATTCAGCAAAATCCTTTAACCGCCCAGCGTGGAGCAAGTTCATCGTTCTACTGAAGAAACAACGAAACAAATCTGATTTGGTACTTTTCACCAAGTGGGACAGATTTAGCAGAAATGCGCCTGATGCTTATAATATGATCAGCACTTTAAAATCATTGGGTGTTGAACCGCAAGCAATTGAACAGCCGTTAGACATGGATGTGCCTGAAAATAAAATGATGCTTGCGATTTACTTGACTGCACCCGAGATCGAAAACGACAGACGGGGATTGAATACCTTTTACGGGATGAGAAGAGCAAGAAAGGAAGGCAGATGGCCAGGACTTGCCCCAGTTGGATATATTAACAAATGCAATGATCAGGGAAGAAAATATATTACTCAGAATGGTAAACAGGCAGAAATCATGCAATGGGCATTTCATGAAATCTCGAAGGCAAAATATTCTACCGAGCAAATATTTAAGCGTTCTGTAGAGATGGGATTAATTTGCAGTAAGAACAACTTTTTGAGATTAGTTAGAAATCCCATCTATTGCGGGAATATCCTCATTCCAAAATACAAAGATGAAGAGGCTTACTTTGTGAAGGGACAACATGAGCCGATTATTTCAGAAAGTTTATTTTATGAAGTGCAGGATGTGCTAAGCGGCAAAAAGAAAAGTTTCCGCACAAAGATAATGGCGGACGATGAAGTTCCTCTAAAAGGATTTATTTATTGCTCTAATTGCACAAGGACTTTGTGTGGAAGTGCATCAAAGGGCAGGAACGCTTACTACTACTATTATCACTGTTCATCTAAATGTGGATGCAGGTTAAAAGCACAGGAAGTAAACAAAGAATTTGTTGCCTATCTAAATAAGCTTAGCTTAAACATCAAAGCAGCACCACTTTTTAAACGGGTCATTTTGGATGAATATGCAATGGACAGCCAGGAAAACAGAGAATATAAAGCACATCTAGTGAAAACACTAACGGAAGCTAATAATAAGGTGACTAGGGCAAGGGAATTATTATTGCTGGGTGACATCAGTGGAATTGAATACCGAGATGTAAAAACTGAAGGGGATGAAATAGCGTCCAGAGTTGAGGCAAAACTGGATGATATCAAACACAACAAATACACCGTTACGCAGCTTGAACCTATCATTGACAAGGCAATTATAACTTTTACAAATCTAAATGCAATATTTTGTAAATCAGACATTAACGAAAAAAGAAGGCTGATTGGTTCGATGTTCTCTGAAAAATTCGATTTTTTTAATCTAAAACATCGAACCGCTAAACTAACAGAGAACTTCAATCGTATCTATTTGATTAACAAAAAATTAGAAGTCAAAAAAAAAGGGCAAAAGACTATTAAAAATCTCTTGCCCCGTACGGGGTGGCTGATGGGGCTCGAACCCACGACCCTCGGCACCACAAACCAATACTCTAACCAACTGAGCTACAACCACCGTGTTTTTTCAGAGCAACAAAAGTACGACTTTTAATAAGCTAATCAAATTTTTTTAAAAATTTCAATCATCTTTATTTTAACGTTTTAAAAACCAATCGTTTCCAGTTAAATATTTTACCGAAATGCGTGTAATGAATGGATTATACCTGATAAAAAGCTAGCTTTGGATTAGTTTATGATAGAAATTTATACAGACGGCGCTGCAAGTGGCAACCCTGGTCCAGGAGGTTATGGGGTGATTTTACGTGCTGGTGCACATTATAAAGAATTAAGTGGTGGCTTTCGGTTAACCACCAATAACCGCATGGAATTATTGGCGGTAATAGAAGGTTTAAAAGCGATCAAAAAACCAGGTCAACAGGTTACCATCTATTCCGATTCAAAATATGTAGTTGATTCTGTAGAAAAAGGTTGGGTATTTGGCTGGGTCAAAAAAGGATTTAAGGATAAAAAAAACAAAGATCTATGGCTTCAATACCTAGCACTTCATAACATCCATCAAATTAAATTCATCTGGATTAGAGGTCACAACGACCACCCCGAAAATGAACGTTGTGATCGTTTAGCGGTAGCCGCTTCACAAAACAGAAGCGAACTCGCAATCGACACTTTTTTCGAAGCAGAGCGAAAAATGCCTTAAGTAAACATTCTTTTCAAAAATAATGAGCCCTTGTTTAGAGGGCTTTATGTGTTTACACATCTAATTTTAACTAGCTGTTCACAAGGTGTAAACAAGGTGATAACAGGGTGCAAGCAAGATTGTTGACCTTATTATATATGTGTAAACATCTAATTATTAACATTTTATAACATAATTTTAATTGCATTAGTGCTTACTGTCATTTACATTTGATTAAAGCAAATCATGTATGGCAAGATTAATCAATGGAATTTTAGGTGGCTTTTCTGGCAAAGTAGGCACAGTGGTGGGTGTGATTAGAGGTGATGCTTGTATCATCCGATCGATACCTAAAAAAAGAACTCATTTCACAACAAACGAACTGAAAAATCAGAAAAAGTTGGGGATGGTACAAGCTTACCTCCACCCCATAAAGGATTTGCTAAAGGTTGGTTTCGCTAATTATTATACCAAAACAGGTGGTTTTCGTGCTGCCCTAGCCTACACCAGACGAGAAGTTTTAGTACAGGATGCTGATGGTAATTTCGATATAGATCCTACCCTATTTAAAATTAGTGGTGGCGTATTGCCTCCAGCTACAAATCCTGCTATGGTATGGAATGATCCAGAATTGCTCATCAATTGGGATATAAGTACGCTGAATTACGAGGAAGAAGCAGATCAGTTGATGGTATTGGTATATGATCCCTTACATAAAATTGCAACTACGAGAATATTCAATGGCGCTTTTAGAAAGGATGGTGCATTAAAAATTGAGTTAGATGCGCATTTTTCAACTGTCGAATTCCATGTATACATTGGTTTCGTTGCTGCCAATCGTAGCGCTCAATCCGACAGTCAATATTTAGGAAAAGTACCGAGTTAATTTTCTTGAGCCTAAAAAAAGCCCTATACCATAATTAAAACAGTTAGGGCTTTACGTTATTAAATAACGTTATTACGATTGCTTAAACATCTTATTTACAGCAAGCTGAACTTTAGTAATATCGTCGGTAATTGTTTTCTGAATACCCGCATCAAAAGAAGCGACAAACCTTGGTTCTAAGGTAATGGCAGTAGGTTCGTTTGTAATGTTTAGTCTAAAAATATGTTTACCAAACTTAAAGCCAGCTCCTATTTTAGTCACATTGGTTTCAACAGTTTGCACAAACTCATAGCTATTGCTTACCTGATCTAAAAAATCTTTAACTGCTTGAAATACAAAGTCAGTTTCAATATCTAATCCATTGATGATTATAGTGATCTCTTTTAAAGAAGCTTTAAGCGCATCATCACCTTTTACGGTAGCGTGAATGTCCTGTAAGGTTTCTAATAAGTCTTCGCTGAAAATAATATTCCTTTTATCTGTGATAACTATTGCATTAGCAATCCCATTGACATCTGATGTTTGCTCCAAAACAATCTCATCATTTCCATCCTTAATGGTATATGCTGCTGCTGATTTTTGCTCCACTTTCGAATCTGCAATTGCTTTCGTTAAGGTTTTAACTATATAGGCTAATGCTTGAAATTCCTCTGTCTGTTTCATCTAATTTCTTTTTTTTGCAAAGATAAGACAGCAAATCCTTTTTCCTAGTTATTAGGTTGAATAAACTGCACTTCTAAAAAATTAATTGAAAATGGATGGTATAAATTAACTTAATCTATCCCTCCTATTATACCCATTTGCTGTAATTTCTCTTCTGAGTTTTCATTCGATAAGCTGTGAACTGGTGAATATTCGGCCATTAATGCTTCTGCCATCTTTACCATTTTTGCCGAACCAATAAATATCGAGGTACGTTGATGTAATTCTCTTGGTTCGATGTCTAAAATACGATTTAACCCATCAGAAGCTATACCACCAGCTTGCTCAATAATAAAAGCCATCGGATTACACTCATATAATAATCTCAATTTACCATTCGGAGAAGCCGCTGTAGTAGGATAAATATAAATGCCGCCTTTTATTAAATTACGATGAATATCCGCTACCATAGAACCAATGTAACGGGAAGTATAGGGTCTTTTAGTTGCTAAATCTTCTACCTGAGCATATTTTAGGTATTTCTTTACTCCATCTGGAAAATGCACATAATTACCTTCATTGATAGAATAAATAATGCCATCTTCAGGTATTTTCATGTTAGGGTGTGATAAACAAAACTCGCCAATAGATGGATCTAAGGTAAAACCATTCACTCCTTTTCCTGTGGTGTACACCAACATGGTAGATGATCCATAAATCACATAGCCAGCAGCAACCTGTTCTGTACCTTTTTGTAGCACATCGGCCAATGTGGCGTTACCATCTACTGATTTCCTACGGTAAATGGAAAAAATAGTCCCAACGGCAACATTGCAATCTATGTTCGATGATCCATCTAAAGGATCAATACACACAATATATTTGGCATTTTTAGAAACAGGCGAATCAATTGGTACAAATTCATCCTCTTCTTCTGTAGCTACAATACAGCACTCTCCACCACTGGTTAAGGCAGATATAAATTGCTCGTTTGCGTATACATCTAACTTCTTTTGCCCTTCACCTTGTATGTTTGTCGTGCCTGCATCGCCTAAAATATCTACTAAGCCTGCTTTATTTACTTCTCTATTTACAATTTTAGAAGCGATGCCAATGTCTCTTAATAATCTCGAAAGCTCGCCTTTTGCGTAAGGGAAATCTAATTGTTTTTCAATAATGAACTGACCTAATGTTTTTATACCCGACATATTTTACTTAGTGTATTTTTTACGTTATCTATTCCCTAATTCTATGGCCTCTAAGGTATGTATTTTTTCTGCTGAAATGCAAAAACGAATCAAAGTTCTCACTTTATGCCAACCATGTTTTCCCGCTGCACCGGGGTTAATATGTAAACATTTTATTTTCTCGTCAAAAATTACTTTTAAAATATGTGAGTGACCACTTATAAATAACATTGGCGGCTTAGTGTATATTTCTGCTTTTACCTGTGGGGCGTAATGATTAGGATAACCGCCTATGTGCGTCATCCAAACATCAACGTCTTCACACATAAACCGTAAATTTTCAGAATAGTTTGAACGAATTTCTTTTCCGTCAATATTTCCATAAACACCACGCAAAGGTTTAAATGCTGCTAAAGGTTCTGCTACCCCTGCGCCAAAGTCCCCAGCATGCCATATTTCATCACATTCATCGAAATATTTAAACACTGCATCATCTAAAAAACCATGCGTATCCGAAAGTAAACCTATTTTTTTCATTGGAAATATAATTTATTCTTAACGGGAATGAATTAGCCAAATTTACGTTAATTGAGGCTTGTGCTATAATCTTTTTGTTAAGCAATTTTGTCATCATAGCTATCGGATCTGAGCCAAGATTTAAAACATTAAGAAGTTAAGATTTAAGAAAATTGCGCTTGAAAGATTTTCTTAATTCCTTAATGTTGAAAGAAACAGCGTACTTATATTAAAAAACTTAAAGGCATTAATAGCCCAAAAAGAAATCTTTTAATACATTTTTATAGGCTGTAGTATATACCTTTTCGCTTTCGTAAATATAAAAATGTTCATGAATTGGTGTGGTTACTACTCTTTTTAAGCAAACAATCCGTCTAAATTCGGGTTTGTTTTCGTCAGAATGTAAATGAATTTGCTTTGAAACTGATAAACCACACTTGGTTGCATTTTTAATCAATAGTTCTGCTTGTTTTATGGGTAACACAAACCAAAAACTCCCATTCTCAACTAAAATACCATCCACTTTATGGATCAAATCGCTAAAAAATTGCTCGTTGGTATGTCTTGCAATACCTTTTTTCTCTTCCGCATTTTTCAGATCGTTTACAAAATAAGGGGGATTAGAGAGGATCAAATCAAATTGATTTTGATGCTGATAGTGTTCTATCGCTATGTTACTGATTGTCAATCTATCTTTAAACTCTGAAGACTGAAAATTCTTTTCGGCAGTTGCTGCTGCTAACTTATCAATTTCTACGGCTTCAACTCTTGCAGCAGGAAATCTTTGCGCCATCATTAAAGCTAAAACGCCTGTTCCTGTTCCAATATCCAATATGCGTTTAGGCTGATCACTTTGTACCAATGCAGCTAATAAAACACCATCGGTGTTAATTTTCATGGCACAATCAGTTTGATCTACTTGAAATTGTTTGAATTTAAAAATTGAACTCATTACCCTTAAAATCTGGCCCCTATCCTAATTGGAAAAAATATAGACTGATGGACAGCTCTGAACCCTAGTTTAAATTGTAAACTTATTTTCTCGCTTACTTTTCTTTCCAGTCCCCCACTTATATCTACAAAAGAGCTTGTGCTGCCATCCTCATATTGATTATTGATATGACTTCTTCCTATTTTCAAATTAAACACAGGAGATAATCTAGCCTTGGAAGTTGCTACTTCTACATCTCCATAAATGCTATTACCGTTAATTCCTTCATAATTTAAGTAGCTAAGACCTAAGCCAAATCTAAAATTACCCTTAAAACTCACCCCGTTAACAACCCCAACTTCAAATCCGTTAGGTCTTTCAGCTAATTCATATCCTCTCCAATCCAGCCCAGCATCAACCCTAACCGGCCTTGATAAGAATATGTGATAAGCAGATTCAATTTTTGCAGTATACCTAAATTGGGAGTTAGCGTTTGAAAAAGCAGAAATAAATAGCAGGAATAGAATAATCTTTTTCATAGAGTGAGGTATCATTTAGCGTATAATTCTAAAGGCAAACCATCTGGATCAGTAAAAAAAGTAAACTTCTTACCTGTAAATTCATCAACACGAATAGGCTCGGTTGCTATTCCTTTTTTGTTCAGCCCTAAACTTGTTTCCTCAACATTATCAACTTCAAAAGCCAAATGTCTTAAACCTGCTGCTTCTGGTCGTGATGGTCTGGCTACTGGGTTTTCAAAAGAGAAAAGCTCTATCTGATATAAACCGTTGACCGCTAAATCTAATTTATAAGATTTCCGCTCTGCTCTATAAACCTCTGCCAATACCTCAAAACCTAATTTATTGACATAAAAGTCTTTAGAAACTTCATAGTTTGTACAAATAATGGCAATGTGATGAATGCGGTTGAACATTTGATAAGTCTAATAATTTCTAATGTGGAAAACCCCTTAATTATTACATTAATTGTTCAAAAGTAGGTAATATTATCCCTCGTTTAACTGGCATTTTTAAAATTTTAAAGCTAAATTTGCATCTTCAAAAAACAAGCATGATTCATTTCTTCTTAAGTCAATCCGACGAGGTTTTTGTTCTTCAAACAGAACAAGCCCTTTCAGCAACTGATGTTACAAAACTTGAATGGTTATTCGGCGGTGCCAAAAAACAAAATGAAACTGCGCTGAGCGGTTTTTTTGTTGGTCCACGTGCAGCGATGATAACGCCATGGAGCACTAATGCCGTAGAAATTACGCAGAACATGAGCATCACTGGCATCATCAGAATTGAAGAATTTAAAAAAGTAGCTGAAGATTTTTCTGGCTACGACCCCATGCTTTCACAAAAATATCAAGATTTAACACAGACTGTTTTCACAATTGATATTAAACCTGAACCAATTCTTGAAATTACAGATATTGCAGCTTACAATAAACAAGAAGGACTTTCTTTGAGCGATGAAGAAGTTGAGTATTTAAATTCATTGGCTAAAAAGTTAGAGCGTCCTTTAACAGATTCGGAAGTTTTCGGTTTTTCTCAAGTAAACTCTGAGCACTGTAGACATAAAATTTTTAATGGAAAATTTGTCATTGATGGTGTAGAACAACCTACTTCCTTATTCAAATTAATTCGCAAAACTTCAGAAGCAAATCCGAATGGTATTGTTTCTGCTTATAAAGATAACGTTGCTTTTATTAAAGGCCCGGTTGTGCAACAATTTGCGCCTAAACGTGCCGACGAACCTGATTACTATACCACAAGCGATTTCCAATCGGTAATTTCATTAAAAGCTGAAACACATAATTTCCCAACAACTGTTGAACCCTTTAATGGTGCGGCAACTGGCTCTGGTGGTGAAATTAGAGATCGTTTGGCTGGCGGACAAGGTTCTTTGCCTTTAGCTGGAACTGCAGTTTACATGACAGCTTTATCTCGTTTAGAACAAGATCGCCCATGGGAAAAAGGTGTTGAGGAAAGAAAATGGCTGTACCAAACGCCAATGGATATTTTAATCAAAGCATCTAACGGTGCAACTGATTTTGGAAATAAATTTGGTCAGCCACTAATTACTGGTTCAGTTTTAACATTCGAACACGAAGAAAATGACCGCAAATTAGGTTTTGATAAAGTAATTATGCTTGCGGGTGGTGTAGGCTACGGAAAAGCAAGTCAAGCGCAAAAGAAAAAACCACAAGAAGGCGATAACATTGTCATTCTTGGTGGTGAAAATTATAGAATTGGAATGGGTGGTGCGGCAGTTTCATCTGCCGATACAGGTGAACACGGAACTGGTATTGAATTAAATGCAATTCAACGTTCTAACCCTGAAATGCAAAAACGTGCTGCAAATGCAGTTCGTGGAATGGTAGAAAGCGATCACAATTCGATTATCTCTATTCACGATCATGGTGCAGGTGGACATTTAAACTGTCTTTCTGAATTGGTAGAAGAAACTGGCGGGTTAATTAATTTAGATAAACTTCCGGTAGGTGACCCTACCCTTTCTGCAAAAGAAATTATTGGTAACGAATCACAAGAACGAATGGGTTTAGTGATTGGTAACGACCATATTGAAACGTTACAAAAAATTGCTGACCGTGAGCGTTCGCCAATGTATACCGTTGGAAAAGTTACGGGCAACCATCGTTTTACTTTCGAATCGGCCACTTCAGGTGTTAAACCAATGGATTTAGCTTTAGCAGATATGTTTGGTAGTTCTCCGAAAGTGGTGATGGAAGATCAAACTATTGACCGAAAATATCAAGCGGTAGCTTATGATAAAACACAGTTAAATACTTACTTAGAGCAGGTTTTACAATTAGAGGCCGTTGCCAGTAAAGATTGGTTAACCAACAAAGTGGATAGATGTGTTGGTGGTAGAGTCGCAAAACAGCAATGCGCTGGTCCATTACAATTACCATTAAACAATTGTGGTGTAATGGCTTTAGATTTTCAGGGAAAAGAAGGAATTGCCACTTCAGTGGGTCATGCTCCCCTATCTGCTTTAATTGATGCAGGCGCAGGAAGTAGAATTGCTATTGCAGAATCGTTATCGAATATCGTTTGGGCACCGTTAAAAGATGGTTTAACATCGGTTTCTCTATCAGCAAATTGGATGTGGGCGTGTAAAAATGAAGGCGAAGATGCTAGATTATACGAAGCGGTTAAAGCATGTTCGGATTTTACTATTGAACTTGGAATCAATATCCCAACAGGAAAAGATTCGCTTTCAATGAAACAGAAATACAAAGATGGTGATGTCATTGCGCCAGGAACGGTAATTATTTCTGCAGGTGGTAATTGCGATGATATTACGAAAGTAGTTGAACCCGTTTTACAAAAAGATGGTGGCAACATTTATTACATCAACCTTTCTAACGATGCGTACGAACTAGGGGGTTCGTCATTTGCTCAAATTTTAAATAGAATTGGTAATGTAACTCCTGATGTTAAAGATGCAGAGAAGTTTAAAACTGCTTTTAACACTATTCAACAGTTAATTAAAGAAGATAAAATACAAGCAGGACATGATGTTGGCAGCGGTGGTTTAATTACGACGTTATTAGAGCTATGTTTTGCTGATCGCGATTTGGGCGCAACCTTAGATTTAACTTCTTTAGGCGAAACTGATAGTGTAAAATTATTATTCGCTGAAAATATTGGTATCGTTTTTCAAGCAGATATTGCTGTAGAAAGTGTTTTACAAGCAAACAACATTAACTTCCATAAAATAGGTAACGTAACGTCATCAGCTACGCTAAAGCTAAAAAATGCAGCTGATAATTTCTCTTTTGACATTGATCATTTGCGTGATGTATGGTTTAAAACTTCTTATTTATTAGATAGCAAACAAACTGGAAACGGTTTAGCGAAAGAACGTTTTGACAACTATAAAAACCATGTATTGAAGTATACTTTCCCTAGTCAATTTAATGGAAAGAAACCCGTATTTGATACCACTAAGCCAAGACCAAAAGCAGCTATTATTCGTGAAAAAGGAAGTAACTCTGAACGTGAATTAGCAAATGCGATGTATTTAGCAGGTTTTGACGTAAAAGATGTGCACATGACTGATTTGATTTCGGGTAGAGAAACCTTGGAAGACATTAAATTTATTGGTGCAGTTGGCGGTTTCTCTAACTCTGATGTATTAGGATCGGCAAAAGGTTGGGCTGGTGCATTTATGTACAACGAAAAAGCTAGAATTGCTTTAGAGAACTTCTTTAATCGTGAAGATACGTTGTCGGTTGGGGTGTGTAACGGTTGTCAACTATTTGTAGAGCTAGGCTTAATTAATAAAGAACATGCAGAAAAACCAAAAATGTTGCACAACAAAAGCGGTAAACACGAAAGTATTTTTACTTCGTTAACGATACAAGAAAACAAGTCTGTGATGCTTTCTACGTTGGCCGGTAGCACATTGGGCGTTTGGGTATCACATGGTGAAGGAAGATTTCAACTACCATACGGCGAAGATAAGTATCAAATTGTTTCTAAATATACCTATGAAACTTATCCTGCAGCACCTAATGGATCTGATTACCATACTGCCATGTTATGTGATGAAACTGGTAGACATTTAGTGATGATGCCACATATTGAGCGTTCGTTATTCCAATGGCATTGGGCAAACTATCCAAAAGGAAGAAAAGATGAAGTTTCTCCTTGGATGGAAGCTTTCGTAAATGCTAGAAAATGGGTAGAGCAACACAGTAAATAAAATTTAAAAAGCTATCCATACTACGGATAGCTTTTTTTATATTCGATCATTTTATACTTAATCATTTAGTTAATATTGGCTCAATATTTGTAAGTTTGAGCTAACAATCCAACAAACTTTATAGGATGCATTTATCAATATTTTAACTGAATTGATTACTGGATTTTATAGGGAGTAACCAAATATCAACGAAAAGCAAGGAGCAATTATGCTCAAACTCTAATTAATCTTATGTGTGGAATAACGGGATTTATTGATCATAACCATAGCATAAGTGAAGCTAATCTTAAAAAAGCATCTGAAATTTTAATCCATCGCGGTGGCAATGGTAGTGGTTTTATTTTCGACCAAAAAGAACATTATACCTTAGGCATAGCTAATGAGCGACTGGCCACTATAGATTTAAGTAAAAAAGCATTACAACCCTTAACCACAGCTTGTGGCAATTACAGCATTACATTTAACGGCGCCATTTATAATTATTTAGAGTTAAGGGAAACTTTAATTAAGTATGGCGTTATATTCTCTACCCTAACCGATACTGAAGTTATACTAGAGAGCTATAAAAAATGGGGCACAAAATCATTTGAAAAATTAGATGGTTCTTTCGCTTTTGCGTTAATAGATCGAAAGTTAAATCAGCTAATTATTGCTAGGGATGAAATAGGTGCCAAACCCATATACTATTATAAAAATAAAGGTTGCTATATATTTGCTTCAGAAATTAGTGCGTTGTTTGCCTACAATGTTGCTCAAAAAAGCATCAATAAGAATGCCTTAGCAGCTTTCTTGCGGTATGGATATTTCACAAATGAGGAAACAATTTACGAGCATATCTTTAAATTTAAAAAAGGAACCTTTACTACCGTTGATATACACAGCGGGAATAGTTATGATAGTCTCCTTAAGTTAAATTTCGCTCCCATTGAAAAACCTGAAGTAGAAACGGAAGATCAGATTTCGAAAAAAATAGAAGAACATTTAACCGAAGCTATTTTAAAAAGAAATGTAGCCGATGTACCCGTGGGCGTTTTATTAGGTGGAGGTTACGACAGCTCTACCGTAGCAGCTATTTTGCAAAAAAATCAAACCAAACGCATAAAGACGTTTACCGTTGGTTTTAAAAATGAAAAACTAGACGAAGCTCCGCAAGCCAGTAAAATTGCCGAATATTTAAAAACCAATCATCACGAATATTACCTTGATAGAGATGAAGCTTTAAGTATTGTTAAAAATTTGCCCACCATCTTCGATGAACCTATTGGAGATAGCGGTGTACTTCCACTGCTTTTTATTGCGGAAAAGGCAAATAAAGAAGTGAAAGTTTTATTGGGCGCAGAAGGTGGAGATGAATTATTTGGGGGGTACAGAACCTATGCAAAAGCAATTAAATTAGATGAATTAGCACATAAACGCCTTCCATCGTTTTTAAAAAATGCCTTTATTAGTTTCTTGAAAAAAACTCAACCAAAAATGAAAGAGGTTTTAGAGGCTGATGGTTTATTAAATAAGTATTTAGCAATTAATGCATGTTTTACCACAAATGAAATTAATAGACTTTTAAGTAGCGACTATACTTTTTCTACTCGTTCTAAAAATAAGGCACAAAATATAAAAGATCTTTTAATTCACGACTTACACGATTATTTACCAAACAACATACTTTCTATGAGCGATAAATGCTTTATGCATTTTGGCATTGATAATAGAGATGCGTTGTTAAAAACCGATTTGATAGCTTATTTAACAACACTTGATTCTAAATGGTTTATTAAAGATGGTGAACAGAAATACCTGCTTAAAAAGATTACCAATAAATACATTCCAAAAAGTTTGATGCACAAACCTAAAAAAGGATTTGTTATTCCATTAGCATCTTGGCTAAAAACAACATTTAAACCTTTAATAGAAACTTATTTATCTCCAGAAAGCTTAAATCAGCATAATTTATTAAATAATGAAGAGGTTTTGAGGATTAAATCTGCTTTTTATGCAAATTCTACCGCTTATAATGCGCAAAAGGTGTGGTTGCTACTGCAATTTCAAATGTGGTATCAAAAATGGATGGCTTAATTAGTCATAAGTCTGAAGTCCACAGTCTTGAATCAACTTAACGACTCAAGACTATGGACTCTGGACTATTATCTATTGACTTAGCATATAACTAATTGGCATGGTATAACGAACTCTAACCGTTTGGTTATTCTGTTTTCCAGCTATCCATCTAGGTGATTTTTTGATCACACGTACCGCTTCATCGTCACACCCGTAACCAATTCCTCTACTCACAGTTACATCAGTTATAGATCCATCTTTCTCTACCACGAAACTTAAAAACACTTTTCCTTGAATTCCAGCATCTTGTGCCATATAAGGATATCTTAAGTTTTTCTGAATAAATTTAGTCCAAGCTGCCATCCCGCCAGGAAACTCTGGATAATTTTCAACTCCCTCTTCATATATTTTAGTATCACTTGTTCCTTCAGGCGCTGTCCCCAAACCACCTCCACCCGTATTAGGTGTTGGCTCAGCATTTCCTTTTCCTTCAGCTCCATCCTGTGGTGCGCTACTTACAATTGAAGTTTGTATTTGTGCAGTGGTTGGCGGCGGTGTATCATCAACCGGATCGTTTACTACTTTTACACTTATACTTACGCTTTTAGCGGCAACTTGCTGTTTAATCGGTTCTGCTTTTTTAATTGGTTCTTCCTTTTTAGGCTCTTCTTTTTTTAGTTGATGAATAGCCTCAGGATTTGTAATCTCAATCACTCTAGTGGTTAATACCTCTGGAGCAGGTTTAAAATGAGCATATACCATAGGGATAACAAACATGGAAATAAAAACGGTACCGGCGATAAACAAAGACTTTGTTAAAATTGATGAAGATTGAGATCTTAATTCATAAGCTCCATAATTTTTGTTTCTGTTACTAAATACGAGAGCGAGCCACTCGCTACCATATAAATTTGATGAGTTGTTAAACATAGTTGTAAGTTTTTTAACTATGATGATAGGTGTAGAAGTATTCCATAAGTTTTAATAAAAATATTTTTGAGGGGTATTTTTTAACATTTTTTACATTTTCAACAAAAAAATCATGATTTGACTAAAAAAGTCTAAAAAATCATGACAATAATTTAAAATTGATTGAAAAAATAGATTAAAAATTATATTTTTGGATAAAATTTAAACAAATCAATGAAAAGTCTAAGAACAATTGCTCTAAAAGAGGCGCAAAATAGAATTTCACCAGAAGTTCATGCACCGTCATCGAAAATTTCTGAATTTTTTGGTTCGAATGTTTTTGATAAGAAAAAAATGAGAGACTTCTTATCTAAAGAAGTTTATGAAAAATTAATTTCTACAATAGGTCAAGGAGAATTAATTAATCAAGACGATGCAAATCAGATTGCCTCTGCAATGAAAACTTGGGCAATGGGAAAAGGTGCTACTCATTATACACATTGGTTTCAACCTTTAACTGGATCTACAGCAGAGAAACATGATTCATTTTTTGAGCCTAGCGGCGACGGAGCAATTGAAAAATTTGCTGGTAGTGCACTAGTTCAACAAGAACCAGATGCTTCAAGTTTCCCTAACGGTGGTATTCGTAATACTTTCGAAGCTCGTGGTTATACCGCTTGGGATCCTTCTTCTCCTGCATTTATTATGGAAAGCAAAGCTGGAAAAACACTTTGTATTCCAACTGTATTTATTTCATATACTGGTGAATCATTAGATTATAAAGCACCTTTATTAAAAGCATTAGCAGCTATGGATAAAGCAGCTGTTGATGTATGTCAATATTTCGATAAAAGCATTACTAAAGTAACTGCTTCATTAGGTATTGAGCAAGAATATTTCTTAGTAGACCTTGCGTTATTTAATGCTCGTCCAGATTTAGTAATGACTGGCCGTACGTTATTCGGACACATGTCTGCAAAAGGTCAACAATTAGAAGATCATTATTTCGGTTCTATTCCTGAGCGTGTTTTTGCTTACATGGTAGATTTCGAAAATGAAGCATTGAAATTAGGTATTCCCTTAAAAACGCGTCACAATGAGGTTGCTCCTTCTCAATTTGAGTGTGCACCTATTTATGAAGAAATCAACTTAGCGATTGATCACAATCAATTGTTAATGGATTTAATGGAAAAAGTTGCTCGTCGTCATAACTTCAAAGTGTTATTACATGAGAAACCATATGCAGGCATCAACGGTTCTGGTAAACACAATAACTGGTCATTAATTACAGATACTGGTAAAAACTTATTAGCTCCAGGAAAAACACCTAAAAACAACTTGATGTTCTTAGCATTTTTCGTAAATACAATTAAAGCTGTTCACGAACATGCAGATTTATTGAGAGCAAGCATTACTTCGGTAAGCAACGATCACCGCTTAGGTGCTAACGAAGCTCCACCAGCAATTATTTCTATCTTCTTAGGTCAGCAATTGGATGAGATTTTAGATGAGATTGAGCACTCTCGTATCAGCAAAAAAATTAAAGAAGACAATGGTTTGTGGTTAGGTATTCCTAAAATTCCTCAAATCACATTAGATAATACAGATCGTAACCGTACTTCGCCATTTGCATTTACAGGTAACAAATTCGAATTAAGAGCGGTTGGTTCTTCTGCTAATTCATCTGCTCCAATGACTGTTTTAAATGCAATCGTTGCAGATCAATTAGTGAAATTTAAAGCTGATGTAGATAAATTAATCAAAAAAGGCGATAAAAAAGACCTTGCTTTATTAACGGTTATCAAAAAATACATCAAAGAATCTAAAGATATCCGTTTTGAAGGAAATGGCTATAGCCAAGAATGGGCTGATGAAGCTGCAAAACGTGGTTTATCAAACATTAAAACTACGCCAAAAGCGCTTGATGCTTACGTGAGCGATAAATCTACTGAGTTATTTACAAAAACAAATATCTTCAGCAAACGCGAATTACACGCTCGTCATGAGATTTTATTAGAGAGTTTCTTCAGAAAATTACAAATTGAAGCTCGTGTAATGGGTGATGTAGCAAACAGCCAAATTTTACCTGCTGCGATCGCTTATCAAAACGTATTGATAGAAAATGCAAAAGGATTAAAAGAGCTTGGTTTAAGCAAAGAAGCAATTGCTACTCCGTTGGCAATTATCAGCAAACTATCTGAGCACATTAATATCGTTAAAACTAATATCGATGCGATGTTAGAAGAGCGTAAGAAAACAAATGCAATTGAAGATAGTCGCGATAAAGCAATTGGTTACGATGAAAAAGTGAAAGTTTATTTCGATACTATTCGTTACCATACTGATAAATTAGAGCAAATTGTTGACGATAGCGTTTGGCCATTGCCTAAATTCAGAGAATTACTTTTCTTAAAATAGTTTTTTCAGTTTTTAATACTAAAAAGCGTTCAAATGTAAAATTTGAACGCTTTTTTTTGGGATGTTTTTAACTGAAACATTAAGAAATGAAGGAACATTAAGAGTTTATTTTTCTTAATCCCTTAATGATTAAATATTTTTTCTGCACACACTTTCGGCTTTAGTCTTTCAGCTTAAAAACTTATCTTTGCAAGCAATATGAGCGATAACAGGTATAACCAGCGTGGTGTTTCTGCATCAAAAGAAGATGTGCATGCTGCTATCAAAAACATTGATAAAGGCATTTTTCCACAGGCATTTTGTAAAATTATTCCAGATATTTTGGGTAATGATGAAACCTACTGCAACATTATGCATGCCGATGGCGCTGGCACTAAATCTTCATTAGCCTACACCTATTGGAAAGAAACTGGTGATATTTCGGTTTGGAAAGGTATCGCACAGGATGCAATTATCATGAATTTAGATGATTTAATTTGTGTTGGTGCCACTGAAAACATCTTGCTATCCTCAACCATCGGACGTAATAAAAATCTTATTCCAGGAGAAGTTATTGCTGCTATTATTAATGGAACAGAAGAAATTTTAGCTGATTTAAGAGCTTTAGGCATTTCAATTTTTTCTACTGGTGGAGAAACTGCCGATGTTGGTGATTTAGTCCGTACTATTATTGTTGATTCTACAGTGACTTGTCGCATCAAACGTGATGAAATTATCAGCAATCATACCATTCAAGACGGTGATGTCATTGTAGGTTTGGCTTCTTATGGGCAATCTACTTATGAAACCGAATACAATGGAGGAATGGGCTCAAATGGATTAACCTCTGCTCGTCACGATGTGTTTGATAAATCTGTTGCTACTTCATATCCTGAAAGTTTTGATCCTGCTGTACCTTTAGATTTGGTTTTTTCAGGAGGTAAAAAATTAACTGACCAAGTTCAAGTAGACGAACAAAATAGCATTACTGCAGGAAAACTTGTTTTATCTCCTACACGTACCTATGCACCTGTTATTAAAAAAGTTTTAGATGCATATCGAAAAGATATTCATGGTTTAGTTCATTGTAGTGGTGGTGCGCAAACCAAAGTATTGCATTTCATTAATGATGACGTTCATGTAATCAAAGATAACCTCTTCCCTATTCCGCCTTTATTTAAGTTGATCCAAGAACAATCTGGCACTGATTGGAAAGAAATGTACAAAGTATTTAATATGGGTCACAGAATGGAAATTTATGTTCCTCAAGCAATTGCCGAAGACATTATTGCCATTTCTAAAAGCTTTAATATTGATGCGCAAATAATCGGTAGAGTTGAAAAAGGAAATCAAAAACAAGTCACACTAACGAGCGAATTTGGAATGTTTGTTTATAATTAAAAAATCGTCATCTCGATTGTAGCGAAGCTAAATAGAGATATCTTAAAATAATAGTAGTATATTTCCCCGTTTTGTCAACATACAGATTTCTCCACAAGGTCGAGATGACGAGTATGAGTACTACCCTATTTTCGTTTTAAACAAATCTAGTGTTCTTTGCCAAGCCAATTTTGCTGCAGCTCATTGTATCTTGTTGGTGAAGTATTGTTATTAAACGCATGATTTACACCATCATAAATGTAGATTTTATAGTCAATGTTGTTTTGCTTTAAAGCAGCTTCATAAGCAGGTATTCCAGCATTGATGCGTTCATCCAATCCGCCATAGTGCAACATTACACTCGCTTTAATTTTAGGAACTTCTTCAGCTTTAGGTTGAGCTCCATAATAGGCAACAGCAGCTTGTAATTTATTGTCGTTTACTGCTAGTTTATTCGCCATTCCTCCACCCCAACAAAAACCAACACAAGCAGTTTTTCCATTTCCATTTTTATGATTTCTTAAGTATTCTAGTCCCTTTAAATAGTTTTGCAGGTTTTTTTCTGCATCCAATTTCCCAATTAACTCTCTGCCTTTATCTTCATCAGCAGGTGTACCGCCAAAGGGCGAAAGAGCATCAACACCTAATGCTAAGAAACCCTCAGCGGCTATCCTTTTGGTTATATCAATAATATGTGGATTAAGCCCCCTGTTCTCATGTATGACCAACACACAACCTAATTTCTTTTTACCTTTTGGTTGCGCTAAAACAGCTTTCATATCACCATCTACACCTGGATAGGTTATATTTTCACTTACTATATCTTCATTATTGAATGAAGCAGCTGCTACATAATTATTTTCCAATAAGGGTAAAACAGTCAAAGCCAAAGCCGTACTACCGGTTAGGATAGCTAACTTTTTCATAAACTCTTTTCTGCTTAATTGACTGTGAGTATACGAATCGTAAAGTGTGATAATTTTTTGATCCATGATAGAGGGGATAAGGCTTATATACTCCAATATACAAATTGTTGCTGATTTGCATACTCAACAAGTCCAAAAAAAATCCCGCTAACCAATTAAGGCTAGCGGGATTTATTATTTATTAAATGTATTCGATCTTAGTTAAAGTTATAACGAATACCAAATTGCATATAAAATGTAGATGTAATAGATTGAGAAGTACCAAATGTTTCTCTCACAATGTCTCCATTAGCTTGAGCCATTTTGAAGTTAGGTTTAACTGTAGAAGAAATTAAATTAACATTCTGAGGAACCAATATACTTGCAGCATTTACGAAATTTACAGCACCCCAATTTTTATTTAACATATTACCAACGTTAAATATATCCATTGAAAACTGTACTGAGTTTTTGTATTTACCAGTTCCTTTGAAAATCTCTTGAGTTAGTCTGAAATCAAACTGGTTTCTCCAAGGAGAAGTACCACCATTACGCTCAGCATACTTACCTTTACGAGCTTTCAAATATTTATCTTGGTTAATATATGCACCAAAAATATCTGCTTGTTGTGCCGCAGTATAAGTTTTAGCAGTCGAGCCAGAACCAATAACTAATGATTGTGTAAACATTCCAGCAATTTCAGAATCGTTTGGAACATAAATCAAATCATTTGTTTGTCCATCACGATTAAAATCTGATGAATAGATATAAGAAAATCTACCTTGTTGAGAACCTTCATAAAATAATGAAACAGAAGTTGACAAGTTTTTAAAGTATTCTTTTTTGTAAGAAAGAGATCCAATTAGACGATCAGGATTCAAATTACTTGATGCACTTAATGTTGGTTTATTAGCATCTGTAGCAGTTGGAGGAATTGACCATAAGTTTGCTAATTGGCTACCAGCTTGTTCACCGTAATTACGTTGATCTGATCTAGTATAAGCAATCATAGCAGCTAAGCCATTCGTAAATTGCTTACTTAATTGAGCCGTTGCCATCCAGTTATAGCTCCCAGTAATATTATCTAATACTACTGCATTAAAACCTTGGGTTGCTAATGGACTTCCATTTGCAACTGGCAAACTACCAGCAGTTAATGGATTTACCCATTTAGCTGAAGCAGCTACAGGATAGAATGGTCTGTTATCTGGATATCCAGCAATATTTAATGGAGTAGGATCAACTAAATTTACGTTACGACCAATCGCAACATTTAGATCTTTACCATAAATACCTTCTAAAGTACCAATAATACCTCCTGGAAGTTTAACATCAACAGCTAAACTTGATTTCCAAGTTTGAGGGAACTTTAAATCATGAGCCATTGCACTTACACCTGTTGCTGGTATTGTTGTTCCAGCAGCAGCTTTTGGACCTACTAAGTTAGGTGCAATGCTTGGGTTAAAGAATGGAGCAGGAGTACCAGTAGGTGTGCTATATGCTTGAGTATACTGTAACAAACCAGCATCACCAGATTGGGCCACAATCCATACGAAAGGAACTCTACCTGTAAAAATACCTGTACCACCTCTAACTTGTAATGAACGATCACCATTTACATCCCAATTAAAACCAAAACGTGGAGAATAACTTAGTTTACCTTCTGGTAGTACACCAGTATCAACTTTCTCGCCGTTTAGGAAAGATAAACCAGCAACTAATGGGTGTGTTCTAATCTCTGAAACATCTGGATAAGTTGCTTGTTCAACTCTTAAACCTGCGGTCAATTTCAAACGATCAGTTACTGTAAACTCATCTTGTAAATAAGCTGAATATTGAGCGAATTTAAAGCTTGGGTATGCTTGAGATCCATCAGGATTTAAAGAATAAGTAACTGTATATTGCAAAGGTCTTGCATTATTTACAAAATCATCCCAAGATTTAAAAGTATAGAAACCAGTACCAAAACGTTGGAAACCATTTTTAGTAGTACTAAATTCTGCTTGTAAACCTAAAGTTAAATTATGTTTACCTAATGCAATTCCTAAATCATCACTATAGGTATAACCTTTTACATCCCTTAAATTTCCATAAGTGAATGGCTCGTAACCGAAAGTAGTTAAAACGCCACCAGCGTTACTTGAATTTTGAGTACCATCTAATATATCAACTAAAGGAAAAGGTGCACTATCAGAAGTTCTAGGATCATTTTGATGTGAATATGCAACACGTAATGTATTAGTTATCTTGTTACCAAAAGAAGAGTTTAACTCTGCAGTTGCTGAATACAAATTTTGTGCTTGATAGTAATTAGAGTTTGAAAAACCAACAGCAGTAATAGCTGTTCTAGCTGTTGAATAACCTAACACTCCAGTTACGCCTGACCCAGTTGTTGAAATATTTAAAAAATCTGGAGCTTGACTCTCTACTTGATTGTAGCGAATGCTAAAACGATGATTTTTAGAAATATTCCAGTCTAACCTTGCAAAAAGCTTATTGTTAGTACTTTCATTATCATAGTTTTGATAAGTTCCTGCATCATAACCATATTTACTCATTAAATATGATTTAACCCCATCTAAGAAAGCCGCCGTTGGGCGAGCAACTGTATTTGCAACTCCTGGAGTACCAAACATATTACCTGGTGTAGAAGCAATTCTAGCAGTTCCAGGTGACTTTATTTTCTTAAACTCCGCATTCACAAAAAAGAACAACTTATCTTTAATGATTGGCCCACCAAAACTAGCACCATAATTTTTCTCATCATATTTCTGCAAGTTTTTAATAGTGAAATCACCAACCTTACGACCTTGCTGATCATCACCACGCATGGTGTAAAACACATTACCAAAGAATTTGTTACCACCAGAACGTGTTACTGCATTTACCGAACCACCTGTAAAACCAGTCTGACGAACATCATAAGGAGTTACATTGATAGAGATTTGCTCTAATGCATCAATAGAAATTGGCGAACCATTTGCAGCAATATTTTGTCCAATACCAAATTGGTTATTGTAGTTCGCACCATCAACCATAAAGTTATTTGAACGGAAGTTACCACCACCAATACTTGTACCGTTTGCTTGTGGCGTTAAACGAGTAATATCGTTAACACTACGAGAAATAGATGGCAAAGTCTGGATTTGTGCTCTACTAACTACTGTATTTGCACCACTCTTATTAGAGTTCATAATTGGGTTAGAAGCTGTACCTATAATATTAACTGTAGCTAAAGTAGAGCTATTATCAGCTAATGTTACATTTAAAACAAATGGTTCACCCAATTTAAGGGTAACATCATCAAATCTTTGTGGTTTGTAACCTACAAAGCTAACTTCAATGGTGTAAGGCCCACCTACACGCATATTACCAATGGTATAACGACCATCAGCATTTGTAATAACACCATAAACCGTTCCGGTTGGTGTGTGTGTAGCTTTAATGCTGGCACCTGGTAAAGTCTCTTTTGAGTCTCTAATTGTACCTGTCATTGACGATGTAGTTATCTGTGCGTTAGCAACAGAGATGAAACCAACAAAGGCAAAAACAATTACTACAACTTTTAATAGTAAAGATTTCTTCATACTCTTTTAATTATTTTTTTGTTTTTGTTAAGATATGTTAAAATATCGCCTGCAAATGTAAATATTTATTTCATTCTGATTCTTATTTCCAATATTAAATAATTATTAATTATCGCAAAACTTATCAACACTTAACATAAAGATTAAAAGCCCTAACTAGCACTTTATCAATCGCTTGATATTTATGTGTTTTAACTTATAAAAGCGAATAACAATGATTACAAAACTTAGAATTGTCAAATTGTAGTGTGTAACATCTTTAAAGTAATTTTAATCAACATTTTTTTTAATTTTGACGCATTGTTTTAAGTTAATTTTCCTTTAAAAAGATATGAACTACGATTTAATTGTTATAGGCAGCGGTCCTGGTGGATATGTTACTGCAATAAGAGCTTCTCAATTGGGTTTAAAAACTGCAATTGTTGAAAGAGAATCTTTAGGCGGCATATGCCTTAACTGGGGATGCATACCAACCAAAGCTTTATTAAAAAGTGCACAAGTATTTGAATATATTAATCATGCTGCTGATTATGGAATTAATGCTCCAGAAGCAACCGCTGATTTCGCTGCTGTAATTAAACGTAGTCGTGGTGTTGCTGATGGCATGAGTAAAGGCGTTCAATTTTTAATGAAAAAGAATAAAATTGACGTGATTATGGGTACGGCTAAAGTTAAACTAGGTAATAAAGTTGATGTTAAAGCTGCCGATGGAACTCAACAAGAATTAACAGCAAAAAATATTGTAATTGCAACAGGTGCACGTTCTAGAGAATTACCAAATCTAAAACAAGATGGCAAGAAAATAATCGGATATCGCCAGGCAATGGTTTTACCTGAACAACCAAAATCTATGGTGGTTGTAGGTTCAGGCGCTATTGGAGTTGAGTTTGCTTACTTCTATGCAACAATGGGCACAAAAGTGACTATTGTTGAGTTTATGGAAAATGTTGTTCCTGTAGAAGATGAAGATGTTTCTAAACAATTGCTACGTAGTTTGAAAAAAACTGGAATTGAAATCATGACTTCTTCAAGTGTTGAATCGGTTGACACTAGTGGTAGTGGATGCAAAGTTCAAGTTAAAACTGCTTCAGGAATGCAAACGATCGAATGTGATATCGTTCTTTCTGCTGCTGGTGTTGTAGCAAATATTGAGAACATTGGTTTAGAAGAAACTGGCATTAAAACAGAAAAAGGTAAAATCGTTACTGACGAGTTTTACAATACTTCTGTAAAAGGATATTATGCTATCGGTGATGTAGTTGGTGGTCAATCTTTAGCTCACGTAGCATCTGCAGAAGGTATTATTTGTGTAGAGAAAATTGCAGGTCAACATGTTGAACCTTTAGATTATAACAACATTCCTGGTTGTACGTATTGCACACCAGAAATTGCTTCTGTTGGATATACTGAAAAAGCAGCTAAAGCAGCTGGTTATGAGTTAAAAATTGGGAAATTTCCGTTTTCAGCTTCAGGTAAAGCAAGTGCAGCTGGCGCTAAAGATGGTTTCGTGAAATTAATTTTTGATGCGAAATACGGTGAATTATTAGGCGCACACATGATTGGTGCCAATGTTACAGAAATGATTGCCGAAATTGTTGTTGCTCGTAAATTAGAAACAACTGGTCATGAAATGATTAAAGCTGTACACCCTCACCCTACCATGAGTGAAGCAATTATGGAAGCTGCAGCTGATGCTTATGGAGAAGTAATACACTTGTAAAATAGGTGAATCGTTGAAATTGTAAAATTGGTTAATTGCGATGAGCGGTTAACCAATTTTTTTATCATCTATCCATAAAAATCGTAAATTGTAATTCTAAAATCGTAAAATCAGTATGAAATTATACACTATAAATACAGGCTTTTTTAAATTAGATGGTGGTGCAATGTTCGGAGTTGTGCCAAAATCTATCTGGCAAAAAAGCAATCCTGCAGATGTAAACAATTTATGTAGCTGGGCAATGCGTTGTTTATTGATTGAAGATGGAAGTAGACTCATTTTGGTAGACAATGGTATTGGAAATAAGCAAGATGAAAAATTTTTAGGCCATTATTTCTTGCATGGCGATGATACCTTAGATAAATCTTTAGCTGCACATGGTTTTAATAGAGATGATATTACAGATGTATTTTTAACACATCTTCATTTTGATCATTGTGGTGGTTCAATTGAAAAAGTTGGCGATAAACTTCGGCCTGCGTTTAAAAATGCAATCTATTGGACAAATCAGCAACATTGGGATTGGGCAATACATCCAAATGCTAGAGAAAAAGCATCTTTTTTAAAAGAAAATATCCTTCCTATTCAAGAAAGTGGGCAATTAAGATTTATTCCCTCTCAAAATGGTGTCGTTTTTCATGAAGATATTAAAATTCGGTTTGCGTATGGACACACCGATGCGATGATGTTACCACAGTTAAACTACAAAGATAAAACCATCGTCTATATGGCAGATTTACTGCCATCAATTGGACATATTCCTCTTCCTTATGTCATGGCGTACGATATGTTTCCATTGCAAACGTTAAAAGAAAAAAAAGAGTTTTTAGAAGAGGCTGCAGCTAATGATTATATTCTTTTCTTAGAGCATGATTCTATACATGAATGTTGTACTGTGCAACAAACAGAAAAAGGGGTTAGATTAAAAGAAACTCTTAAACTAACAGATATTTAAGTAATTATTTCCGAACATTTAAGGCAAATAATTGTTTAAATCTTATGCAAAAACTCTTACCTTATTGTATTTTATTTATTTCTATTTTATCGTTAGGATGTAATTCTGACGAGTACAGCCCAAATCAGGTATTTAATAGAAATACTGCAACTGATGTTAATGCTAAGCAAATTGCGTTACTCCCCCAAAAAGCAGCTGGCACACCCATAAAAATTATTATATCAGGTGATACACAAAGAAGTTATGAAGAAACAAGAATTTTTGTAGATCAGATTAACCAACGTAAGGATATTGACTTTGTTATTTTAAATGGAGACATCTCTGATTTTGGCTTATTGCTTGAATTTGATGGCATTTATAAACTATACAGCAAACTTCATGTTCCATTTATTAGTGTTATTGGCAACCATGATTTGGTAGCTAACGGAAGAGCAGTTTATGAAAGAATGTTTGGTCAATTAAACTTCACTTTCAACTACGCTGGAATTAAATTTGTTTGTCATGACACAAATGGTAGAGAATATGACTTTAATGGATCTACACCAAATTTGACATGGCTAAAAAGCAATTTAAAATTAGACGCTGGAATTTCCAATTTTGTAGCCATATCTCACGTTCCTCCTACCGACGCTGATTTTGATCCAAAACTAGTTGTGCCTTACGAAAATTTGCTTAATCAAACACCTGGGTTATTAGCTTCTATACATTCTCATAGACATAGCAAGCTTGAATTTTATTACAAAGATGGAGTTGGCATACCATTTATCATCACCAATGCCATTGTAAACAGAGCTTATACATTAGTTGAAATTAAAAATGGACAAATTACTGCGGAAGAAATTAATTTTTAAAATTACCATAGCCCTTTTACTCTGTTTTTCTCAGCAATTATTCGCTCAAAAAACATTTTTACAACGGTTAGAGCCAGACCATATTAATTTGCAATATGCTGGCAGTATTGGCTTTTTGAGTGCTGGTGTTGGTTATAATTTTTTTAAAGAAAAAACGGCTTTAAGTTTTCACATTGGATATGTACCTGAAGATTTAGGAGGTGAATTAACCATTATTGCGATAAAATATGACTACAAACCATTTTCAATCAATATAAAAGACAAATTCATTATACACCCTATAAATCCAGTTATTTTCACTTCCTATACACTAGGACAAAACTTCGATTTTAAATTCGAGAAACCACAATATCGGAAAGACTATTATTTTTGGTCATCAGCGTTTAGAATACATATGGGAGCTGGATCTGAGATAAAGATTTTGACAAATAAAGAATCCAAAATTAAATCAATAAGCTTATATGCAGAAGCAAATACAAATGACTTATATGCTATTAGTTGGTTTAAAAACAGAAAGAGTACTCCTTTTTATGAAATATTTAAATTAGGATATGGAGTGAAAGCAAATTTTTAAGATAAATCAAATTACAATACATTGTTTGTTCAATATAGACTACTAATCGAATAAAACACATTCAATTTTAACACCTATTAAACTAAAATTAATCCCTTTAGAAACCACTGCCAAATATAATTTGGAATGATTTTTGTAGTTAAGTATTTATTAAAAAATGTGTCGTAAAGCGTAACATTTTCAGCAATTTACCCTTTCATTCTGTACAAAAATTCATACTTTTGCAGAATCGAAATTAACACACAGGACTAAAACACATAGATGAGACAACTCAAAATTACCCAATCCATCACCAACCGCGAAAGTCAATCGTTAGACAAATACTTGCACGAGATTGGAAAAGTAGATTTAATTACCGCAGAAGAAGAAGTAATATTAGCTCGTAAGATACGTGAAGGTGACCAAGCAGCTTTAGAACGATTAACTAAAACTAACTTACGTTTCGTTGTATCGGTAGCTAAACAATATCAAAATCAAGGTTTAACATTAGGTGATTTAATTAACGAAGGAAACTTAGGATTAATTAAAGCAGCAAAACGCTTTGATGAAACTAAAGGTTTTAAATTCATTTCATATGCTGTTTGGTGGATTCGTCAATCAATTTTGCAAGCAATTGCAGAACAAAGTCGTATTGTGCGCTTACCACTTAATCAAGTTGGTTCATTAAGTAAAATTAGTAAAGCTTTCTCTAAATTAGAGCAAGAATTTGAGCGTGAACCATCACCTGAAGAATTGGCAGATATTTTAGAAACAACAGTTGATAAAATTTCTGACACATTAAGTAATTCTGGTCGCCATGTTTCTATGGATGCGCCTTTTGTACAAGGTGAAGAAAATACATTATTAGATGTACTTGAAAACCACGAACCAAATACGGATAGCAACTTAATAAACGAATCACTTTCTGAAGAGATTAAACGTTCTTTATCTACTTTAACAGAACGTGAGCGTGAAATTATTGTTTTATTCTTCGGTTTAAGCACAAATCATCCACTTTCATTAGAAGAAATTGGCGAGAAATTTAACTTAACTCGTGAACGTGTTCGTCAAATTAAAGACAAAGCTTTACAACGTTTACGTCATACTTCGCGTAGTAAAATCTTAAAATCTTACTTAGGTTAATTCCTTAAAAAAATAGCTACTTAGTGTGTTTTAAACACCTTGAAGCATAGATTTTTACAAGAAAATAAATAGAAAAAGATTGGGTACTCACCCGATCTTTTTTACTTTTGTGCCAATCTAATCAAATAAATTTTCTTGTATGTTAAATAAGTATCAATCAGAGTTTCAAAGCTGGATTGAAAAAGAAAAAAAAGCGCTTGAATTAATCAGTGTTGTAGGACAATTATGGTTTGATCGATCGATCGAACTCGTTCTTTTTCGTAAACCTTTATTCGATGTCGGTAGTAGCGAAATCCTTGCCTATCACCAATATGCAAAAGAAGTAAGTGGCAAAGATATTTCTATATATGAAACTCTTGAATTGGCATCTACTATTGCAAAATGCAGTCTTGCTCCTTCTCGAGTTGATGTGGGTCGTTTAGCAGCAGAATGGCTAGATGAAAACAATAAGCACTCTACCATGCGTGATTTTGTAATTAGCAAACTGAGCAAACACATCGGTAAGGACAAAATTAGCTTAAAACCGAAAGATGTTGTTTTATACGGTTTTGGCAGAATTGGCAGAATAGCCGCTAGAGAATTAATTGTACAAGCGGGAAAAGGAGAACAATTACGTTTAAGAGCCATTGTAACTCGTACATATAGCGATGAAGAACTGATAAAAAGAGCAGAATTATTGCGGACAGATTCTATTCACGGTCCTTTTAATGGTACTATTATAGAAGATTTTGAAAATAAAGCACTGATTATAAATGGGCAAACTATTTACCTTATTGTAGCTAAAAATCCTGAAGATGCAGATTATACTGCTTATGGCATTGAAGATGCTTTACTAATTGATAATACAGGTGTTTTTCGCGATAGAGAAGGATTAGGAAGACATTTAAACGCAAAAGGCATTAGCAAAGTATTATTAACTGCACCAGCTAAAGGCGATATTCCAAACATAGTAACCGGAATAAACGATGGTGATTTTGATTATCAAACAGAAACCATTTTCTCAAATGCATCCTGTACTACAAATGCTATTATTCCAGTATTAAAAGTAATTGATACAGCTTTTGGTATTGACAAAGGTCATATTGAGACAGTGCATTCATACACTAACGATCAAAATTTATTAGATAATTATCATAAAAAATATCGTAGAGGTCGTTCTGCTGCATTAAATTTAGTAATTACAGAAACTGGAGCAGATAAAGCCGTAGCAAAAGTAATTCCTCACTTAGCTGGAAAACTTACAGGAAATGCAGTTCGTGTACCAACACCTAATGTTTCGTTAGCAATTTTAAATTTATCGCTTGATAAAATTACCTCAAAAGAAGAAGTTGAAACAGTTTTGAAGCAAGCTTCATTATTTGGAGATTTATCAGAACAATTGGAGTATTCAGTTTCTAACGAATTGGTAAGTAGCGATTTAATTGGGAACAGCCATGCATCTATTATTGATGGACCTGCAACCATCATCTCTCGTGATAATAAATCTATTGTTTTATATGCTTGGTACGATAACGAATATGGATATACACGTCAGGTTATTCGTTTAGCAAAAAGACTAGCGGGTGTCGTTAGATTGACATATTATTAATCAACAATTTTCATTCTGAGTAACGAAGAATCCCCATAAAATTACTTATAGGGATTTTTTGTTACACCCTGAATAACAAATACTATTTGTAAATTTGAGCATAAACCAATTTACATGAAACTTCAAATTTATCAGGTTGATGCTTTTACTGATCAACTTTTTGGCGGAAATCCAGCGGCAATTGTTCCTTTAACAGAATGGCTTTCAGCGCCTTTAATGCAAAAGATTGCAGCAGAAAATAATTTAGCTGAAACAGCTTTTTTCGTTCCTCAAGGTGAAAGTTTTGAATTGCGTTGGTTTACGCCTGAAGTAGAAATTGATTTATGCGGTCACGCTACGTTAGCAACAGCCCATATTTTATTTACAGAATTGGGGTATGCAAAAGATGTTATCCATTTCCATACGCTAAAAGCTGGCACATTATCCGTAAGTAAAGCTGATGATGTATACACATTAGATTTTCCATCACGACCTTTACAAATCAGCGAGGCGCCCAATGGTTTATTATTAGCATTAGGAAATATCAATGCTGTTGAAGTTTTAAAGCTTCGAGATTATGTAGTTGTTTATCAAACTGAAGCAGAAATAGTCAACTTAAAACCAGATTTTAATGCATTACTAAATGTAGATACTTTTGCGATTACAGTAACTTCCAAAGGTGATAAAAGCGATTTTGTTTCGAGATTTTTCGCCCCTGCAGCTGGAATAAACGAAGATCCGGTTACTGGATCTGCTCATTGTAATTTAATCCCCTATTGGGCAGAAAAATTAGGCAAAAATGAATTGCATGCTTACCAAGTATCAGAACGTAGAGGAGAATTGTGGTGTACTTTAAAAGATGATCGCGCTTTAATGGCTGGGAAAGCTATAACCTACCTTAAAGGAGAAATCTATATTTAAGATTATCATCCTGAGCTTGTTAAAATGATAAACTCAGGATGATAAATTATTTAAAATGGTGGCAATACGGGTTTTGTTCCCATAATTTCATCAATATTAGCCATTACTTTTTCGGTTAACAATGGCACTACCTCTAAAACTGTTAAGTTTTCTTTCAGCTGTGCTGCTTTAGATGCACCCAGAATCATTGTACTTACATTCGGATTTTTAAGACACCATGCCAGTGATAATTTAGCTAATGGCAAGTTCATTTTATCGGCTAATTTTTGAAGTTCAACAACTTTTTTCATTTTCTCTTCTGCCATTACTCTGTCTTTTAGCCAATCCATTCCTTTCAAATCCAATCGAGTATTTTTAGTATCGCCTGTAGTATATTTTCCAGATAATAATCCTGAAGCCAATGGCGACCAAATAGTAGTGCCTAAACCGTGTTCTTTAAATAAATGAAGGTATTCGTTCTCTAATTTATTGCGTTCTATTAAATTGTATTGAGGCTGCTCCATTGTTGGGCCAATCAAGTTGTATTGTTTAGCCACTACAATTGCTTCCATAATTTCTGCAGCACTCCATTCTGATGTACCCCAATATAAAATTTTACCTTGTTGCAAAAGCGTATTCATTGCCCAAACAGTTTCTTCGATTGGAGTTTGTTTATCTGGCCTATGACAAAAATAAAGATCTAAATAATCGACCTGTAACCGTTTCAAAGCTGCATTACACGCTTCAATTACATGCTTTCGTGATAAGCCAACTCTATTTGGTCCCTTATTTTCTGTTCCAAAAAACACTTTACTAGATACTATAAAAGATTCTCTTTCCCATTTCTGCGATTTTAAAATCTTTCCCATTACTTCTTCTGATTTCCCTTCTGCGTATCCCTCTGCATTATCGAAAAAATTCACACCTGCATCATAAGCAATTCCCATTAACTCATCTGCAACTTTGTCACTAATTTGATTTCCAAAAGTTAACCAACTTCCTAAAGAGAGTGCACTTACTTGCAAGCCTGATTTTCCTAAACGTCTATATTCCATTTCGTCTATTTATTTTAAAATTATGTTCCAAATTAAGATTTAAAATACAACATCGTGTGAGTTCATTAAGTTTTTACAAAACTTACACTCTTATTTTATCAGACAATATCTTTACCTTTATTTTTAAAATAAATAAAAAATCGAATGAAACCATCATGAGCATCCACTCACAAATAACAACGAACATGCTCATGATAGCTCATAACCAATAAAAAACAAATTATATACTGATGAAAAAATTACTTTTAATTTCACTAGCATTCTTATTCAGCTGTAGTACAGTTAAAACCAATCAAAATAACCCTAAAACTGGCGAGCAATTACTTAAAGATGTAGAAACACTTTCTTTAGATAGTTATGAAGGCCGAAAAACTGGAACTAAAGGTGCAGAAATGGCTAGAACATATTTAATTGGTCGCTTAAAAGAAATAGGATTGAAACCATATCCAGGTCAAAGTAGTTATGAGCAAAGTTTTGAAATTAAAGGTCGTAATGGTGCAGCTTCAGTTCAAGGCAAAAATCTAATCTCATACATTCCTGGTAAAAGCGATAATGTAATTGTGATTTCTGCACATTATGATCACATTGGAGTGATTAAGAACGAGATTTATAATGGTGCTGATGATAATGCATCTGGCACAGCTGGATTATTACAGTTTGCTAAATATTTTTCTAAAAACAAACCAAATAACACTTTAATCTTTGCCTTATTTGATGGAGAAGAAATGGGTTTACAAGGTGCAAAAGCATTTGTTGCAAATCCTCCAGTTGCGCTGGATAAAATCAAATTGAACATTAATATGGATATGATTAGTCATAACGATAAACAAGAATTGTACGTAGCTGGAACTTTTAAATATCCGGAATTAAAACCATTTCTAGTTACAACAAATCCAAATTTAAAGTTATTAATGGGACATGATGATCCTAAACTTGGTCATGATGACTGGACAAATCAAAGTGATCAAGGTGCTTTTAATGCTAAAAATATTCCTTTTCTTTATTTCGGAGTGGAAGACCATAAAGATTATCACAAAGCAACAGATGAATACCAAAACATTAACAAAACTTTCTTTATTGATGCAGCAAATGCCATTCAACAAGTCATTGTAAATATTGATAAGCAACGTGATATAAAAGCAATTTTTAGAGAACGATTGCAAATGAAAAAACAGTAATCTATTACTTTTAAAATAAAAAAGGTCGCTAAGTGCGACCTTTTTTATTTTATAGCTACTAAGGAATATTTAATTTTTCCTTCTACTTCTATTTTCAATCATTCCTTTAAACTCACTATTATTGAGATCAGAGTTAATCACTTCAGATGATTGAACGGCTAAACTCTTTTCTTTAGCAGCAGATAGTTTACCTTGACCTGTAACTACTACCCCTGGAGCCAATGCATTAAGTGCTAATTTTAGGTAATTATCATTTACATTACCAAAATCATACATCACCGTATTTGCTGGAACCTCTGATGCTGAAACATCAGGAGCGATTCCAGTATAATAACCGCCTTGACCTAAAGAGTTTTTAGTTTCAAACAATGAAAAGTATACATCATACTTATTTTCAATTGTGACAGGGAAAAACCCAACTGGCTTGCCATACGTTGTTTGTCCAACCAATTTCACATTAACATGCGGTTTTAAACTATTAATAACTAATTCACTAGCAGAAGCTGTATTTCCAGATACTATAAAAACAACATTAGTCACACCATTTAAAGAGCCCTTTTTCTCAAATTTTGAAGTATTATTTGCAACAGAATATGGATTAGTCATGTAATCAAACAGATTTATAATTTTCCCATTTGAATATTGAACTTTATTATTTCTGTCTAATAAAGGTTGATTTTTGAGAATTGTAGCTTGGTTATTCTGCATAGTCGCATTATAATGCTCCGTAAACATGATGGAACCAGTTAAACTTGGCGGAGCAATTAAATTAATTAGATATTCCGCAGTTTCAATATACCCTCCGCCGTTATATCTTAAATCAATAATTAAATCATTCACACCAGCAGAAGCAAAATTTGCAAATGCAGCATCGAACTCTGCCTGAGAATTAGTCATAGAAGAAAATCTAGCATACGCTAAATAACCAATTTTCTTTGTGCCTGCTGTTAATACTTTAGTTTTATAAATTGGACTACTTTTAAACACTGCCTTTGTTAAAGTGATATTAAAAGGAGTTCCTAAACTATTAATCCCCTCTAATTTTATTGTAGTTCCATTTAATGCAGTTTCAATTGCAGCAACTTGTGTATCAAAATTAACCCCATACGCTACTCCATTTATTTTCGTAACCTTATCTCCTCTTAACATTCCCGCTGTTTCTGCAGGGGAATTTTGATAGATCGCGGTTAAATAAATGGTATAGTTAGCATTTGTGCCATAAAATCCCAGTCTAATTCCAAAATCATTTCCATTTCCTTCCAAATCAACAGAGCTTTTTTGGCCTCCTACAAATCCAGAAGGATTTTTAGTTGTAATATCTTGTATGTAAGAATATTTAGTATCTGTTGGGTCGGCTGCATAGTATTCGTATGATAAACCTGTATTTGGATTAATTTTATATCTGGTTATCGCAAAAAGCTCATTATTATAATTCCCTAAATCTGTGCTTGCATTGGTATAACTTCGTGGATTAAAAGCCTGATAAGTTGGTAATGCATCATTCCAAAAGTATATTTCTTTAGCATATAAAAAGATAGAATCTTTCGATAATTCAGCTCTCGTAGCTGTAGTAGGAACCACAGGAGGGTCTGGAGTTGGAGTTGGAGTTATCTTAGATTTTTTACAACCAGTTATAGTTAGAATAGAAATTGCGAGTAGACTAACAAGTAGTTTTATTTTCATTTTCAGTAGATTACAGTACTAATTAACGTAAAAAAATTTACAATAGTTTCGTAATAGTTAAATAATCTACACCAAAATTGAGTGCGAAATCCTTATCCTCTACTGTATTTCCAATCATTAAGATCTCATTCTTTTTTAAACTATGCTTATCAAGTATAAATGTTATGCTTTTTGAAGAAGGTTTTGGCTCAAATTCCTGAGAAAAATAAACTTTAAGATATTTTTCTAAACCATGCCATTCCATCTGCTTTATTTTGTTTACTTGTTGTAAGGGCTCTCCATCAACTAGTAAAAAAATCTCTTTTCCTTCTAATACCACTTCTTGTAAGAATGAAAGTACTTGCTGATATAAAAGCAGTTTTAGAGGCAAACGAGCATTTTCATGTAACAACTCAAAATTTACTTTATATTTTTCTGGTATATTAAATTTTGCAGCAGTTTTTTCAAATATGTTTTCAGCACTTTGATTTATGAATTCAGCTTTCATAAATGCAATAATTTCTGCTGCGTTTATTTGTTCAGAATATTCTATAAATTCAGCAAATAGATAATAAACTTGTAATAAGTAATCTTTTTCCGGATATAAAACATCATCCAAACCTAAAATAAAAGCCTTTTTATCTTTAATATATTCTTCAAAAGCCATAAAATGAGTTGATTAAATTGTTATTAACTTAAATTGTGTTTTATCATCTTTAATAAGATAAAATGCGCCATTTAAGTTTTTTTGATTGTTATCCTTAGAAATAACTTCATTATTAGTAGTAAAAACGATTTCCCCAGCCCTAAAAACAACCCAATCATCTGCTTTATAACTGTTTTCGATATTGAAGTATTGATCTAATTCTTTTCTATTTGGTAATAAAATTTGAATATTAAATTCATTAAATAAAGTTTTTGCTTTAGCTACAGCTTCTATTTCAAAATGATGGATTGGCAACAGTAAATCTATTCCTTCATCCAAACATTTATTTAAAAGAGTATGCGCCAATGTATCTTCATTTTTTGCTCCCAAACTAATTAATGAATATGCTTTAGATATAAAAGATGGCACTTCACCATAATCGGCAAGTACAACTTGATATATATCAAATGCCTTTACTAATTTAAGTGCCGTAGCAGATTTTCCTCCAGTAATTAATATTTTCAATTCGCTCTATATTATAAAACCATCCTTCATTGTCACTACCCTATCGCTAATTTTCGCAAGATCTTCATTGTGAGTTACGATGACGAAAGTCTGTTCAAAGTTATCACGTAAGTTGATGAACAACTGATGCAAAGCATTGGCATTTGCCGAATCTAAATTACCAGAAGGTTCATCTGCTAAAATAATTGCAGGGTCGTTAACTAATGCTCTAGCTACCGCTATACGTTGTTGCTCCCCGCCAGACAATTGATTAGGTTTATGATGAGCTCGTTCAGTTAATCCTAAAAGAGCTAATAATTCATACGCTTTTTTTTCAGCTTCCTTTTTACTCTTTTTTGCGATAAAAGCAGGAATACAAATATTTTCTAAAGCGGTAAACTCTGGTAAAAGGTGATGAAACTGAAAAATAAAACCAATATTTTTATTTCGGAAAACACTTAGTAATTCACCTGATAAGTTATTGATTTTTGTGCCTTTTAATTCTACAGCGCCCTCATCAGGTTTATCCAAGCTGCCTAAAATATGTAGCAAAGTGCTTTTCCCTGCCCCAGAAGCTCCAATAATACTTACAATTTCTCCTTTGGCAACTTCAAAATCTACTCCTTTTAAAATAGGTAGATTTCCATACGCTTTTTTTATTCCTGTGGCCTTTAGCATTTGGTAAAGTTACGCAATTGTTAAATTGCTCCATTGTTAAATTGTTAAATTGTTAAATTGTTTTAGAAATTGGTCAGCAGCAATAAAGCAATCCATCAATTGAACAATAATTAAAAAAATAATTGGATTATTAAATTTCTTAATTAACTTTGAAAAACAAAGCACTTTTAATATGAGCAATCAGGAAGAACAATTGAATGCCTTGAGCGACATTAGAAAAATGATGGATCGCTCATCGAGATTTATCTCTTTAAGCGGTTTATCTGGTGTATTTGCTGGGCTAACAGGTTTGGTTGGTGCTTATTTAGCTCATTTGGAGCTGACAAAATATACAAACGGCAGTTATGGTTATGGCATTGATGCTGATTCTGATATTGAAGCTAATTTAATTAAAATAGGTTTTAGTGTATTAGTTATTGCAATTGCTGGCGGATTTTTATTCACGCTTCGTCAAAGTAAAAAGAAAAACCTTCCTTTTTGGGATAAAACAATTAAAACCCTACTAATCAATTTGGCTATCCCGTTAGTTGCTGGAGGTTTTTTTATTATTGCATTACTATTTAATGGGAATACTACGGGCTTTATTGCGCCAGCTTGTTTAATATTTTATGGTTTAGCATTAATAAACGCAAGTAAATATACCTATACCGATATTCGCTTTTTAGGTATTTGTGAAGTTGTGTTAGGGATAATCGCTATGTTTAACATTGGATATGGCTTATATTTTTGGGCATTTGGTTTCGGTGTACTACATATCTTTTATGGCCTATTGATGTACTTTAAATATGAAAGAACAAAATAATGGTAAATCCAATTGAAGCCCTTAATAAAATATTCGATAGTCGAATAAGGCTTGGTGTAATGTCCATACTTATTGTAAATGATTCTGTTAGTTTTAACGAATTAAAACAAATGCTTGAATTAACAGATGGAAACTTAGCCTCTCACCTAAACACGTTAGAACAGGCTGATTATTTAAAGGTTCAAAAAGCATTTATTGGCAAGAAAACAAACACGACCTATTTTATTACTGATTTAGGAAAACAAGCATTTAAAGCACATTTAGATGCTTTAGAAAAAATGATTAAAGGAGTATAAATTTTTTTATTCATTTACTTTGAAATTCAAAGTACTTTTTAAAATATAAAAACATGACAATCATTAAGGCTTCGAAGTTTTGTTTCAAATATTCATTCATTATTGGAACGTTATTTTTATTAGCACTAATTATTACACATCACGTTTCCATCTTGACTTATGGTTATTTCTATTTGTGCGTTGCAATGGGAATAAACCTAATTTTCTTGATTATTCTTATGGCCATGTTTACGTATAATTCACAAAACAGAATTGAAATTATTAAGTCTATAGGGTTATTGTTGATTAATATCCCAATTGCCATCCTTTATTTTTTGATGGCTCTCTACATTTTAGATCCGTAAAAATGGATAAATAGATATTTTGACAGTAAACCATTAAATATTCAAATCATGCATAATTCACTGTATTGGATAAATTATTTTACCCAAAATCTTAAAAACAAAAGAATAGATTGGAGCATTAAACCTTGTTTAAACCAAACTGAAAGAGAAAACATTTTAAAATCCTTGCAAGCTTGGCAGTTAGGCGAAACGTCTGAAGGCACTAATTTAATAAATGCAGCAACTAAACATGCAAAGCAACTGAATGATCGTCATTACACTCCAGCCATTAAGTTATTTATTCTCGAAGAACAAAAACATGGAAATAACCTAGGGTTATACTTAGATCTTATTGGAGAACAGCGAATAAAAAAAGATTGGGGCGATAGCTTATTTAGAAAAATAAGAGGTTTAAATACGCATATGGAATTTTGTACAATTGCTGTAATTACTGTTGAAAGTACTGCTCAAATATTTTATCAATGTTTAAAAGATGCTACAGAATGTAAATTATTAAAACAGATTTGTACAGATATTTTAATTGATGAAGCCGCACATATTACTTTTCAGACTGAAAGATTGAGTTTGCTTTATAATGATAAAAACGCACTGATGAGGTATCTTACTTATTATTTTTACACTTGTTTTTACTTTTCTACGCTATTGGTCGTTTGGTTTGCACACCGTAAATTATTTAAAGCTGGTCATGTGAATTTTTCTAAATACTGGATGAAGATGAAAGCCAAATTTAAAAAGACGATTAAAAAATTAAGACCAGAAAAGCCAGTACCATTTAAAATTCAAAATGGTGAAGAAGTTTTAGGCATATGATTTAGAAAGGAGAACCCTACAACCTCTCCTATTTGCACAAGTCTTCTTCTCTAAACCCGATTGTAGCGAACACGAAGCTGAGGTACGAAGCGAGTAAAGCGAAAAGCGGGATTGACATTAAAAAGAGCTTTTACCTTTGCTTTTCAAAAAGAAAAATAGATGGTTTTGACCTGTAATTCTGTTTGTTTTTAGTTTACACCAAATACTTTGCGCTAAAATGCATTTCGGCTTTGTATAAAGCTTTTAGATTCGTAGATTTGAGCAAATTTTTGAGCAAATGAACCCATTGTGATTAAAACTATTATTTTAAGCACTTAGGCTCCATCTGACAGATAAAAACAAAATTACAAACAGATGAATATCCACGAATATCAAGGTAAGCAAATTTTAAAAAGTTTTGGCGTTGCTGTACAAGAAGGCATTGTTGCTGATACTGTTGATCAGGCTGTAGAAGCAGCTAAGAAAATGAAAACTGACTATAACTCTGACTGGGTTGTGATTAAAGCGCAAATTCATGCTGGTGGTAGAGGTAAAGGCGGAGGCGTTAAGCTAGCTAAAAACTTAGATGAAGTGAAACAACGTGCTACCGATATTTTGGGTATGCAATTGATTACTCCTCAAACTGGTGCTGAAGGTAAAAAAGTAAACAAGATATTAGTTGCTCAGGATGTATATTATCCAGGCGCTTCTGAAACTAAAGAATTTTACGTTTCTGTTTTGTTAAACCGTGCTAACGGAACTAACATTATCATGTATAGTACCGAAGGTGGTATGGATATAGAGGAAGTTGCAGAACACACTCCTCATTTAATTTTTAAAGAAGAAATTGATCCTAAAGTTGGCCTACAAGGTTTCCAAGCACGTAAAATTGCTTTTAATTTAGGTTTAAGCGGTGGTGCACATAAAGAAATGGTGAAATTTATTACTGCTCTTTATAAAGCTTATGATGCTACTGATTCATCAATGTTTGAAATCAATCCAGTTTTAAAAACTAGCGATGATAAAATTATTGCTGTTGATGCTAAAGTTGATTTAGATGAGAACGCATTGTTCCGTCATCCTGATTATGCAGCAATGCGTGATAAATTAGAGGAAGATCCAACAGATGTTGAGGCGAGCGAAAGTAACTTAAACTATGTTAAATTAGACGGAAACGTTGGCTGTATGGTTAATGGCGCTGGTTTAGCAATGGCTACAATGGATATTATTAAAATTGCTGGTGGTGAGCCTGCTAACTTCTTAGACGTTGGTGGAACTGCAAATGCAACTACTGTTAAAGCTGGTTTTAATATCATTTTAAAAGATCCGAACGTAAAAGCAATTTTCATTAATATTTTTGGTGGTATTGTACGTTGCGATAGAGTTGCACAAGGTGTTATTGACGCTTATAAAGAAATTGGAAATGTTCCAGTTCCTATTATTTGCCGTTTACAAGGCACTAACGCTGCAGAAGCTAAACAACTAATTGATGATTCTGGCTTGAAAGTTTTCTCTGCAATTCAATTAAAAGAAGCTGCTGATTTAGTTACTCAAGTATTAGCGAGCTAGTCAGAAAATATATTTTATTTGAAAACCAGTTGAGCAATCAGCTGGTTTTTTTATTTGATTAAAATTTACTAATCAAATCTTTTTCAAATTTAAAAGACCAGTCGAAAATCGAACTGGTCTTTTTGTTTATAGTTTTAAGTTAGTTGTTAGTTTCTATTATAAGTTTTAGACTTTACTCCTATTTGAAGAGTTTTTATAATGTCTTGAGTTAAATGAAAAAGCTCTGGCCATCCAACCAGAGCTTTAATCAAACCAAATATAAATGTACTTTTTTGTATGAACAGGACAAATATAAATATTTTTTTGATTAAAAAACACAAATTTTAAGAATTATTTTATTTTTTTCATTAATAAAACTAATAAAAATCAAAAAATATTTAATAATAAGCGAATTAATGCAAAAAATCTATTTTAAAAACATGTAAATATTAAAAATAATAGATTTTTATAAAAAATTTACACTAATAAATGATTTTAATACTTAAATATGATGCATTTTTAAATAAAAACATATCTAAAATAGAAATTCACTTAAATTTTAATCGATTTCCTAAAAAATTAGAAAAATTTAGATTTCTTAATATTACATCATATTAAGTTATATTTGTTAATCACAAAATGTGCAATTAAGAATGAACGATTTTCAAATACCATCATCTATAATTCCTTTAAATGATAATGAGCGTATTCAAAAACTTCATACTTACGACATCTTAGATACTCCAGCTGAAGATGCTTTTGATAAAATTGCTGTTCTTGCAGCACAGATTTTCAATTCGCCGATGGCTCAAGTAACTTTTGTAGATCGTGAGCGTGTTTTTTTCAAAACTAATATAAGTCCATTAGAAGCTACAGAAGTTGATAGAAAAGACAGCTTTTGTTCAATTGCTATCTTAAATGAGGATGTTACTTTATTTGAAAATATACTAACAGTTCCAGAATTAGCTAACAATCCTTTTGTAGTAATGGAGAACGGGATTAGATTTTACGCAGGGGCTCCACTTAGAACCATAGAAGGTTTACAACTAGGTACAGTTTGTGTATTAGATACCGAACCAAAGAAAGTAACACAACAGCAATTAAAGATGCTGGAAACGTTGTCATCTATTGTAATGGATGAATTAGAGTTAAGATTATCTACAAGAAAAGCTTTGCGAACACAAACTGACATGATGAACAGAATTGTTCATGATCTAAAAAACCCTAATACGACCATTGCACTTTCTGCAGAGCTAATTAAAAAGAAGGCAGATGATCCAAAAATTGTAGCAAATTTTGCCGACCGGATAAAAAATGCTGCAAATGGAATGCTAAGCAGCTTAAATAATCTTCTAGAATTATCACAAGTAGAAAATGGCGAGTTCAGATTAAATCTTCAAGAGGTTGATGTTTTTCAATTGTTAATGCTGGTAAAAAAGAATTTTGAACTTTTAGCTATTCAAAAAAATCAAAACATTAAAATTTTATGTAACTGCCCAACGGTTATCTGGGCCGATTTGACAAGGCTACAGGACGCTTTTGAAAATTTGCTAAGCAATGCCTTAAAATATGCAAATGCTGATAACGAAATCATAATTACTGTAAGTACAGCTGATGACCAATTAATTATTGAATTTAAAGATCAAGGTCAGGGATTGTCAGAAGAAGACATGGGTAAATTATTTACAAAATTCGCTAAACTAAGTGCTGTACCAACTGGCAGAGAGCATTCGAATGGCTTAGGCTTATCGATAGTTAAAATGCTAATTGAACTTCATAAAGGTAAAGTTTGGGCAGAAAGTGAAGGCAAGAATAAAGGAGCATCATTCTATATTTCTTTGCCAATTAATTAGCCAATTTGAACGAGAGGAAAAAGCTAGAACCTTTATCTGTGTTACGTTCAAACCATATTTTTCCACCTTGCAAATCAGTAAATTCTTTACATAACAATAATCCTAATCCAATACCTCTTTCGTTATTGGTTCCATAAGTTGATATTGCTTTAAGCTTGAAAAGAGTTTCTTGTTGTTCTGGATTAATACCTAACCCATTGTCTTTAATAGAAATACAACAGTCTTCTCCTCTTCTTTGAGTAGTTAGCGTAATTAAACCACCATTTTGAGTAAATTTAATTGCGTTGTTTACTAAATTACGAATTACCAATTGGAGCATATTTTTATCAGCAAGAATAGTTAAACTATCATCAGTTTTTATAACCAGATCAACTCCTTTTCTTTTGGCAGCATTTTTTTCAATATTAAGCCCTTCTTTTAAAGCTTCGCTAACATTTAACTGCGCCAATTCAACATACGAACCTTCCATCTGGGTTTTAGACCATGATAAGATATTTAACACCATATCAGAGGTATCACGAGTTAATTGTAATAATTGTTCCTTTAAATATTCTTTTTCATCTTCATCAAGATCATGTTCAGCTAACATCTCCAAATACCCTTGAATAGAATTTAGTGGCATCCTTATATCATGTGAAACGATAGAAAAAAGTTTATCCTTCTCGGAATTTAGGCGTTCAAGCTCTTTTTTTTGCTCTTCTATAGCGATATTTTTTTCTAACGCAGAAACACGTTCATAATCGTAGTTTTTACGGATATAACTAACTACCAAGTAAATTAAACCACCAACTATAAGATATGTAAAACTATAATCAATTGTCTTACTTAATTGATCAGTATAAATATTTGGAATTAATTCAGGATATATATATTCAATAACTATAATTGATAAAACTAGAAGAAGATTAAGCGGTAACCATATTTTGAAATTTTTCTTAGGAATGATCGATACGCTCAAGAAAAACACCAACAAAAACATTAATAAGTTTGGCCCGTTGATACCTGAATTATAAAAATAACTTCCTGTTATTGCTGCATTGCACAATAAACAAAAAAGATGGATCCCTAATTTTGATTTTCTTTTAAAACGTGATAAATAATAGAGTGCTGCACAAAAAAATAATCCAAATATTGAAAGAAAAGCTGAAACCGTTAACCCCATGTAAAGATTGAATGGGATTTCAAAACACATTGAAATGAAGACAAAAAGGGAAACTGTATTGAATATCCTCTCTTCTAAAGAAAATAATTTAGGATCACCGATAAATCTTCTACTAGTTAGCTGTTTTCCTAGATATAACACAATTAACGAACAGGTAGTTTATGTAACAAACATAACGATTAAAATGAAAAATAAAAATTGATTTTAATAAAAGTAAGCACAAAGAAATAAGGAAATTAATGATTAAATCCTTATTTTTGACGCTTTTATAAAGTTACTTAGCATGATCAAGAGAGAGAAAATAATAGACTTGCTGAATTCTACAGCATTTGATACAGAAGTTACCGTAATGGGTTGGGTGCGTACTTTTCGCAACAATCAGTTTATAGCATTGAACGATGGTTCTTGCATGGGAAACATTCAAATTGTAGTTGATTTTGCGAATACAAATGAAGATTTATTGAAACGAATTACTACTGGAGCGGCAATTGCTGTGAAAGGAATCTTGGTGGAATCTTTAGGTAAAGGTCAAAAAGTAGATATTAAAGCAAATTCAATTGAAATTTTAGGAGATAGCAATGCTGAAGAATATCCCCTGCAACCTAAAAAACATAGCTTAGAGTTTTTAAGAGAAAAAGCACATTTACGTTTCCGCACCAACACCTTTAATGCAGTATTTAAAATCCGTCATGCATTGGCGTTTGCTATTCATCAGTTTTATAACGAAAGGGGCTTTGTATACATGCACACTCCTGTAATTACAGCAAGTGATGCAGAAGGTGCTGGCGAAATGTTTAAAGTAACTACATTAGATTTTGATAAAACACCAAGAACTGATGATGGAAAAGTTGATTTTTCAGCAGATTTCTTTGGTCGTGCAACTAATTTAACCGTTTCTGGCCAGCTAGAAGGAGAATTAGCAGCAATGGCTTTTGGTCAGATTTATACTTTCGGTCCTACATTTAGAGCAGAAAATTCGAATACTACTCGCCACTTGGCAGAATTTTGGATGATTGAGCCAGAAATTGCTTTTGCAGATTTAGAAAACAACATGCAATTGGCTGAAGATATGATGAAATATATCATCAGCTATGCTTTAGAAAATTGCAAAGATGAAATAGTTTTTTTAAATGATCGCTTATTAGACGAGGAAAAACAAAAACCGCAACAAGAAAGAAGTGAATTATCGTTACTAGAAAAATTAAATTTCTGCTTAGCAAATGATTTCGAACGTTTAACATATACTGAGGCAATACAAATATTAAAACACTCTAAACCTAATCAGAAAAAGCAGTTTAAATATTTAATTGATGAGTGGGGAGCTGATTTACAAAGTGAGCACGAGCGTTATTTAGTAGAAAAACACTTTAAAAAACCAGTTATTTTAACGGATTATCCAAAAGATATCAAATCGTTTTACATGCGTATGAATGATGATGGAAAAACCGTTGCCGCAATGGACATTTTATTCCCAGGAATTGGTGAAATGATTGGTGGTTCACAACGTGAAGAACGCATGCATATGTTAACAAAACGTATGGAAGAAATGAATATTCCGCAAGAAGAATTGTGGTGGTATTTAGATACACGTCGTTTTGGATCTGCACCACATGCAGGTTTTGGTCTAGGTTTCGAGCGTTTAGTTTTATTCGTAACTGGAATGACTAACATTAGAGATGTAATTGCTTTCCCAAGATTTCCAAAAAGCGCAGAGTTTTAAAGGAGTCGGGAAGACAAGAAGTCCGGAAGTCGGAAAGATAGAACGTCGGAATGTCCGGAAACATATAGTTCATAAAAAAAGTCGCTTATCAAATGTTAAGCGACTTTTTTTTGGAGATATGTCAGGCTGAGCTTGTCGAAGACTAATTACATATGTATTATCCTTCGACAAGCTCAGGATAACAGCTTTCTAATTACTATGCGCACTCGCATTTTGATAATCTACTGCAGATACTTTATAATCTGTAGGTGCAAAACTAGCTGATGTACTTAATGCCATCCCTAGTTCGTGCTGCGAAGGATAAGGCGTCTGAGTTAAACTTCCCTCTGGTATATAAGGAAAAGTTTCCATGTAAGATTGCATTACATTTTGACCAATTCTTCGGTTGATATACGCCCTAGTTAATTGATAAGGGTGTCGTAAACCTGCTGCACCCAATAATTCTACCGCACTTTGAACCGTTAACCTGTGGAAATTAAACACCCTTACTGTTTTATCTTCTACTACTAAACCTTTCATTAAACTTTCATCTTGCGTAGCAACCCCTGTTGGACAGGTATTACTGTTACATTCTAATGCCTGAATGCAGCCTAAAGCAAACATCATTCCTCTAGCCGAATTACATAAATCTGCACCTAGGGCTATATTTTTAACTAAATCAAACCCTGATGAAATTTTACCAGAAGCAATAATTTTAATGTGTTTTTTGAGATTAAACCCACTCAAAACATCATATACAAAAGCAACTCCCTCACGCAAAGGCATTCCTACAGCGTTAGAAAACTCTTGAGGTGCCGCTCCTGTTCCACCTTCTCCCCCATCAACAGTGATAAAATCTACATAAATTCCTGTTTCTATCATCGCTTTGCAAATGGCAAAAAACTCACTTCTTCTGCCAATACACAATTTAAATCCAATAGGTTTTCCGTTAGATAATTCTCTCAGTTTCTTTACAAAATCCATCATTTCTAATGGAGTAGAAAATACTGAATGCGCTGGAGGAGAAATTACATCATAACCTTCTTTTACCAGACGTATTCTGGCAATTTCTGGTGTTACTTTCTTTGCTGGCAAAATACCACCATGACCAGGTTTTGCACCTTGAGAAAGTTTTATTTCGATCATTTTTACATTTTCAGTTTGCGAGCGCTCAGCAAAAGCTTCATAATTAAATGTACCATCGTGATGTCTGCAACCGAAATATCCTGTTCCAATTTGCCAAATTAAATCTCCCCCAGGACCAGCATGATAATCACTTATCCCACCTTCTCCTGTGTTATGAGCAAAGTTTCCCATTTTAGCACCGCCATTTAAAGCCAAAATTGCATTCTGACTTAACGAACCAAAACTCATAGCAGATATATTATAAATACTAGCAGAATAAGGTTGTTTGCAATCTGGTCCTCCGATCATTACTCGAGGATTTGAATCCAATTCGTGATGACTAATCGCTGCAATACTATGACTTAACCACTCGTAACCATTTTCATAAACATCTAACTGCGTTCCAAACGGAATGGTATCATTTTCTTTCTTTGCTCTTTGGTAAATTAACGAGCGATTTAATCGATTAAATGGTTTTCCATTGGTATCACTCTCTACAAAGTACTGATAAATTTTCGGCCTCAACTCTTCCATAAAGTATCTCAATCGCCCAAAAACAGGATAATTTCGTACAATACTATGCTTAGGTTGATATAAATCGTAAATGCCAAGAATAACAAATGGCCCAGTAAAAATAAAAATCCACCATAAAAATGGATGATACAATCCTAACATAATAGTTAAGGCTACTAAAAATGCGGCAATGGCTATAAATGCTTTTCTCATATTTAATTATTTAGCTCAGATGACTATCAAAAATAAGCAAAAACATATCTCTTTAAGTAATATTAATCTAATGTTGTAAACAACTCGTATCTAATTTTGTTATTTTTACATATGCTAATCAAGATTTATCCAGAAAACCCAAATCCAAGAGCAATTGAGCAAGTTGTTGAAATATTAAAAAAGGGTGGTTTAATTATTTACCCAACGGATACTGTTTACGGATTAGGTTGCGATATTACGAACCAAAAAGCAATTGAAAAAATTTGTCGCATTCGGGGGATAAAACCAGAAAAAGCTAATTTTTCTTTCATCTGTTCTGATCTAAGACATATTTCTGATTTCATTAAGCCGATAGACACGACAACGTTTAGAGTATTAAAAAAAGCATTGCCAGGACCTTTTACTTTTATTTTTAACGCAAATAATAATGTACCAAAATTATTAAGCTCTAATAAAAAAACAGTAGGTATTCGTGTGCCTGATAACGATATAGCAAGAGCAATTGTTGAAAAACTAGGTAATCCGATCATATCTACCTCTATAAAAGACGATGATGAATTGATTGAGTATTCTACCGATCCAGAGTTAATTTATGAGAAATACCAAGAGCAAGTAGATGCTGTAATTGATGGCGGATATGGCGACAATGAAGCCTCTACAGTTATTGATTGTACCTCTGGTGATTTTGAAGTTATTCGTGAAGGCAAGGGAAATATTGAAGATTTCTTTTAAGCCAACTTATTACTTATAAGCTAAATAGTTAACTAATAGTTTCAGAAAATTCTGATAACGATAAAATTAACAGAAGATTATATTTAGTTTTCCACAAAATGAATATTTAACACCAACTTAACTTTGAAATATTGTTTTTGAGTATACATTTGTTTTTTAAATAAATTATATGAGAAAACTTTTACTACTCTGTTTCACGGCATTACTACTTACTTCATTAAATGTATATGCTCAAACCCCAGTTATATTAAAAGATCAAGCAGGGCTTTCCTACACCGAGAATTTTAATGACATTAGTAATTGGACAGATAATTTTGCTTCAGGAACTGGTGCAAATCGTTTCAAAGGACTAGCTATCTCTAGTTCCGGAAACATTCCTGACGGTATTAAAATAACTACTGCTACAACAACTTTTAAAACAGGATCTACTGGAGGTGTACAAAGAGGAACAGGTAATATTCAATTATTAGCAACAGGAGCTACAGACAATACAAGCTCTACTGCCATTGATTTTTATGTAGATTTCACTAATGTAAATGCTGATAAATTAAGTTTCGATTGGACTTCAGTAAACAACACAACTGGCGACAGAAAAGCATCATTAAGAATATATGCGTCTGTTGATGGGGCCACTTTTACAGAATTAACTTCAGCACAGGTATTAAACTTCACTAATAATACCATTACTTCAGGAAGTATTAGTAACATACAATTGCCTTCTATATTTAATCAATCATCTACTGCAATTATACGGTTTTACTATTCTAACGGAAATGGTGGAACAACAGGCTCTAGGCCTAAATTAGCTATTGACAATATAACAGTTTCAGCTTTATCTTCAACGGTTAATAATCCAAACATCTCGGCTACCCCCACCACTTTATCTTTTGGTAGTCAAAATGTAGGGAGTACAACGTCACAAACTTATGTATTAAGTGGATCAAACTTAACTTCAAATGTTACTGTAACTGCTTTAGCACCGTTTACAGTTTCTAAAAATAACTCTGTTTATTCCAATTCAATAAGCTTTAGCACGGCAGAAATAGCTGCGAACCCAACAGTATATGTCAATTTTACCCCTACTGCTGGCGGAAGTGCAACAGGGAATATAACGAATACTAGCAATGGCGCAACACAAGTTGATGTAGCTGTAGATGGAACAGGAATTTCTGGAACAGTTAATGCAAGCAAAACCTCACTTGATTTTGGCACTCAAAACGTTGGAACAAATTCTACCTCTCATAATTATATATTAAGTGGAACAGGCTTAACGAATGATGTAACTGTAAGTACCGCAGCGCCTTTTACAGTTTCTAAAGACAATACTACTTTTACTTCTTCTATAAACTATACTATTGTAGAGCTAGCAGCAAGTCCAGCTGTTTATGTTCGCTTTAGTCCAACAAGCGCAGTTGTTGCAAACGATAATGCTTTAAACGTAAGTACAAATGCAGTTTCGGCAAGTGTTGCATTAACTGGAACAGGAACTACCCCTCCTGCACCACCTGTTCACGTAGTAATTAGTGAAGTTTATGGTGGTGGTGGAAACGCTGGAGCTACCTATAAAAATGATTTTATCGAATTATATAATCCTAGTAATGCAGCTGTAGATTTAACAGGCTGGTCAGTGCAATATTTAAGTGCAACGGGTACAGGAAACTGGGCAGTTACGCCATTAACAGGAAGCATTCCCGCTAAAGGATTTTATCTTGTACAAGAAGCTGCTGGTGCAAATGGAACGTTAAATTTACCAACGCCCGATGCAACTGGAACTTTAGCGCTTTCTGGCACTGCCGGAAAAGTCATTTTAAGTAATGCGGTTACAGTTTTAAATGGCGCAAATCCATCTAGCGCAGCTGTAATAGACAAAGTTGGTTTTGGGCCAACAGCTACTGGTTTTGAGGGAGCACCAACTCCAGCAACCACAAATGCAACTTCTATTGAACGTAAAGCTAGCTCAACTTCTACTGCAGCAACTTTAACAGTTGGTGGCTCAGAAGAATTTAGCGGTAATGGACAAGATACTGATAATAACAATGTTGATTTTGTGGTACAAGCTCCAAACCCACAAAACTCATTAGTGATAGAACCAACAGGTGCAAATCATGTGGTGATTAGTGAAGTGTATGGTGGTGGTGGAAACTCTGGCGCTACCTATAAAAATGATTTCATTGAATTATATAACCCAACTAATTCAACAGTAGATTTAACAAATTGGTCGGTACAATATGCAAGTGCTACAGGAAATTTAAATTGGGCAGCTACAGTTTTATCTGGCAGTATTGCTCCTAAAAGTTTTTATTTAATTCAAGAAGCGGCAGGTGCAAATGGAACCTTAAACTTACCAACTCCTGATAAAATAGGTACACTTAATTTATCAGGTACAACTGGAAAAGTTCTTTTAAGTAATTTATCGGCGGTACAAACAGGTGCAAATCCAACTGGATCAGCCATTGTTGATAAAGTTGGTTTTGGTCCTACTGCAAATGGATTTGAAGGAATTGCTCCTGCAGTAGTTATTACAAACTCAACTTCGTTAGAACGTAAAGCAAGCTCAACTTCTACCACAACAACTTTAGGTAATGGTGGTTCAGAAGAATTTCTAGGAAATGGTTTTGATAGCGATGAAAACTCAACAGATTTTATAGCTACAGCACCAAATCCTCAAAACTCAACAGTTACAGAACCTGCTTCAACTAGCGGGCCTTATTTAACCATCACACCAACAAGTTTAGCATTTGCTAACCAAGCTGTGGGCACAACATCAACTGCTAAAACATATGTATTAAGTGGTGGCAATTTAACAAACACCACTACTGTTTCAGTAAGCCCACCATTTTCAATTTCTAAAAACAATCTAGTTTATTCAAATTCATTAAGTTTTAGTACAGCAGAAATAGCAGCCAATCCAACTGTATATGTTAATTTTACCCCAACAGTTGCTGGTAACGCAACGGGTTCAATTTCAAATGCAAGTGCTGGTGCTACTACCATGAATGTTGCGCTAACAGGCTCAGGTATAGATCCTAATCAAACTGCTTTTAGTTTTGAAAATTGTACTACGGTAGGAAGTCCTGCTTTATCAGATGGCTTTTATCAATATAGCGTAGCTGGTCCACAAACTTGGGGTTGTACCACAACTTTTGGACATGATGCTACAGATCCAGCGGGTAAAGCGAGTATCGGAAATGCCTTACAAATTAATGGTTTTTCAAGTGGTAATATTTTAAATGAAGATTGGTTAATTTCTCCTGCTTTAAATTTATCAGCAATGAATTATGCGGTATTGTCTTTCTGGACAAGATCTGCTTTTGCAGGTGATAAATTACAGCTTAAAGTATCCACTAATTATACTGGAACAGGAAATCCTAACTTAGCAACCTGGACAGCTGTTGATGGTAAATTCCCTGAAACCGCTTCGGATACTTGGACAAAATCAGATTTTATAGATTTGTCAGCTTACAAAGCTACGCCAGTTTATGTAGCTTTTGTATACACCTCTACTACTTCATCGGCTAGCCGTTGGACAATCGATGATTTTGCAGTAACAAACTCTGCTACTGTTCCACCAGTAGATATTACTGCTTCTCCTTCTAGTTTAAACTTTGGTTTCCAAGCAGCAGGCACAACCTCATCAGAAAAAACGTTTGGTTTCTCTGCAGGTAATCTAACAGATGATGTTACGTTAACCGCTCCAGCTAATTTCACCATATCAAAAACAAGTGGCGGTACTTTTGGCACTAGCTTAACGTATACCAAAGCAACTATCAATAATACTTCGCAAACAGTGTATGCTAAGTTTTCGCCCACAGCAGCAAATTCAACATATGCGGGTAATGTAACTATTGCAACAAATGGTTCTGCTGGTAAAAACGTAGCTTTATCTGGTAACACATTTGATATTGCTAACACGCTAGAAGTTGTAAATTGGAACATCGAATGGTTTGGTAGTCCAGCACAAGACCCATCAAATGATACCCAACAAGCCGCCAATGTTAAAACCGTTGTAAATAATATTAATGCAGATATTTATGGCTTCGCCGAAGTTGTAGATACCACCTTATTTAGAAACACAGTTTTACCAGCGGGATATAATGTCATCTTTAGCGAGTTTGGTTCTTATGCAGATAACAAAACAGATGTAGATTATCCATTAGCACAGAAATTGGCTTTCATGTATCGCACAGATATGATTAAACCAATTAGAACTTATGGTGTACTACAAGACACGTATAATCCAGCTATTGCAAGTACAAGTGTAGATGGAACACCTTACAAAAATTGGTCGTCGGGTCGTTTTCCTTTTGCTATGGAAGCAGAAGTAACTATCAACGGTAAAAAAGACATTGTTACGTTTATAGAAATTCATGCAAAAGCAAATACAGGTCCAGTTGCCGATCAAATTGATGCCTATAACCGTAGAAAAGGTGGAAATCTTCAATTTAAAAACTGGATAGACGCAAACCTTGCTGGCAAAAAAGTATTAATTTTAGGTGATTATAACGATGTATTAGATCCTGATAAAACAATTGCGCCAATGCCTGCTGGTACTGGAACTTCGTATTCAGATTTTATCAATGACCCTACAAACTACTTCCCTATTACCTTACCGTTAAGCTTAGCAGGAAAACAATCAACCGCAGGTTTCCCTACGGTTATTGACAATGTAATTATCACAAAAGCTTTAAACGCGAATTATGTACCTGGCACAGCCGAAGTATTAGATGCGGTTAAAAACTTAGTAACGAATTACAACACTACAACAACAGATCATTATCCAATTAGATCAAGATATTTATTTGGTAACGACGAACCAACTTTAGCAGCTATTGCAAATCAGGCGATATGCTATACTTCAGTGAACCAAACTGTAGCCTTAACAGGAATATCTGCAGGTGCAGAAACCTCACAAACTACTATCTTATCGGTTACTTCAGATAATGCAAATTTATTTGATATCCTAACAGTTGCACCTAACGGAACAGATAAGGGAACCCTCACCTATCATTTAAAAAACAATGTGAGTGGCGTTGCTAACGTTACTGTAACTGTTACAGATAATGGTAACACAGCTTTTGGAGGAATCAATACCACAAGCAAAACCTTTAAGTTAACTGTAAACAGCTTAGCAACCGCTACAATTTCGGGTACTACAGCGGTTCCTGCAAATGCAACTGCTCCAGTAATTACATTTACAGGTGCAAACGGAACTGCTCCATATACCTTTACCTATAACATTAACGGTGGCACCAATAAAACAGTAACTACCTCAACTGGAAACAGTGTAACTGTAGCTGCTCCAACCAATGTTGTCGGCACATTTGCTTACAACTTAGTTAGCGTGGCTGATGCCAATTGCGGACAAGTGCAAACTGGTACAGCAACAATTACTATTCGTCCGTTGCCAGTTGCAACGGTAGCAAGTACTGCTGCAGTTTGTATTAACGGCACATCACCTGTGGTTACGTTTACTGGTTCTGTGGGTACAGCTCCATATACATTTACCTATACCGTAAACGGGAGCAGCAATAGAACAATTACTACAAATACTACAATAGCAACTTTAAATGCACCAACAAACGTAGCAGGCACATTTACGTATGCGTTAGTAAGCGTAGCTGATGCTTATGGAAGTCAAGCGCAAACCGGTACAGCAACTGTAACTATTAACGCATTACCTGTTATAACTATAGTAAGCAATAACACGGCATTGATTTCTAAGGGTACAAGTGTAATCTTATCTGCAGCTGGGGGTGTAAATTATAGCTGGTCACCAGCCACAGATGTAATATCTAGCCAAAATGTAGCAAGCAATGGTATAATTACAAATAATCTAACAGTAAGACCGAAACAAACAACAACATATACAGTAACAGTTACCAATGCTTCAGGCTGTACAAGTGTTCAATCGATTACTGTTCAGGTTTCAGATGATTACCAAATCACAGCACTTAACATTTTAACACCTAATGGCGATGGCAAAAACGATAAGTTTATCATCCAAAACATAGATTATTACCCTAATAATACGGTTAAAATCTTCGATAGATCTGGAAGAACAGTGTATACTAAAAAAGGGTACGATAACCAGTGGGACGGAACATTTAACGGAGTTCCACTTGCGTCCGACACTTATTATTACACGATAGATTTTGGTGCCAACATCGCTCCGTTTAAAGGTTATATCACTATTGTAAGAAACTAAACTGCATTAAATCACATGAAATTCAATTATAAAATATATAGCCGATTTAAACATACAGTTTGTTTACTTCTACTAACAACAGCTTTAACTTCAGTATTCACTATTAAGGCAAATGCACAGCTTAACCCTTTAAGTTCACAGTATTTTTTAAATCAATATCAAATCAATCCAGCATATGCTGGATTAACTGATGGTTTAAATTTAAACTTGAATTACCGCAAGCAATGGAGTAATATTCCTGGTTCTCCAAATACACAATCCATTACAGCAGATTATAAACTGAATAAAGTAGGCTTAGGTGTTAATGTATACAACGAAAAAGCAGGTTCATTGCAACGTACCAAAGCAATGGCAACTTATGCGTATCATTTACCACTAAACAATGATGATCAAAAATTAAATTTTGGTGCATCCATAGGAATTATGAATGAACGGGTAGATTATAGTGGTGTAAATGGCGACATGACTGATCCTTCAATCGCTCAGTTTAACAACAAAGGTTCTTTATTTGATGGAGATTTTGGTGCCGCTTATACCAGTAAAACATTAAATGTAGAGGGTGTAATCCCTAACATTAGAAGTTTTATTAAACAAGAAGAAGAAAATGATGTAGATCGTTCTTTGTTTTATGCAGCTGTGAGTTATAAAATAAATACAGGCACAGGAGCTAATGCCATAGAAATTGAACCTAAAGTTGCGTATAGAGGCATTAAAGGTTATGATAACATTTGGGATGCAGGCGCAAACTTCAATTTTACCAATAAAGTATTTCTAATGGGAATGTACCATAGTAGCAAAAGCGCATCATTTGGTGCAGGTATGAACTACAAATCATCTTTAGCTATTATGGGTTTTTATACTACCGAAACTTCTGCTTTGCAAGGTTCTGCTAATGGAACTTTTGAAATTAGTTTAAAAGCAACGCTGTTTAAGTAATACATCTTGTCATCCTGAGCTTGTCGAAGGATCTCTATATTTGTTTAAGTCTTCTAAGGTTTTCTTAGGGGACTTTCTATTATCCCTATCTTCTTCTTAAAAAATCTCATTCTTATTTTAGCTTTAGTTATCTAATTTGCAGCGAACATAAACCTTTTATTCATGAAGATTGACCTTTTGCTTATGAACAATGGACCATTGTTGTTGTACAATGAATTTTGTTAATGAACAATGAAGCATTGTTGTTTTACATTGAAGCATTGTTGTTTTACAATGGAGCATTGTTATTTTACAATGGAGCATTGTTGTTATACAAAGAGCCATTGTTGTTGTACAATGAAGCATTGTATTGTACAATGGACTTTTGTTCATGAGCATTGACTTTTTGTTCACGGTTTTTATTATTTTTAGCCATGATAAAAAAAATTAATCCCTCTATTTTCAAACAATTCTTTATGTCCGAAAAGAATGGCGGTATTATTTTATTAGCGTGTGTAATCATCTCTTTACTCATAGCAAATACCGGTTATCATGATGGTTTTTCTTCCATCTTATCCCAACACATCGGCTTTGCCCCTGTTAGTTATAGTGTTTCAGCATGGATAAATGATGGCTTAATGGCTATTTTCTTCCTTTTGGTAGGTTTAGAAATTAAGCGAGAACTAATTGAAGGCGAATTATCAAGTATTAAAAAAGCATCCTTACCTGTCTTAGCTGCATTAGGCGGGATGATTATCCCTGCTTTAATTTATTTCTTTTTTAACAAAGGTGAAGCAACCGCTTCTGGTTGGGGCATTCCAATGGCAACCGATATTGCTTTTGCATTAGCTATTATTGCGCTATTAGGAAAAAGTGTTCCTGCCTCATTAAAAATATTCTTGGCCGCTTTGGCAATAGCCGATGATTTAGGTGCTATTTTAGTTATTGCTATTTTTTATACTGCGCAAATACATTGGAATTATTTAGCCATGGCTGCTGGTATTTTTGCATTGCTATTGGCCTTAAACTATTTCAAAGTTAAATCCTTATGGTTTTACTTAGTTCCAGGCATTTTTCTGTGGTATTTTGTACATCATTCGGGTATACACGCTACCATTGCTGGTGTGCTTTTGGCATTTACCATCCCTACTAACGACACAGCAATTGAATCTCCATTAGAGAAATTAGAACATGCGTTAACTATTCCTGTAAACTATTTAATAATGCCAATTTTTGCGTTGGCAAATACCAACATCACTTTTCAAAAAGAAATGGTAAATGGCTTAGCATCGCCTGTTGGCTTAGGGATCATTGTAGGATTATTTGTTGGCAAAACAATAGGGGTTTCCTTCTTTTCGTGGCTTGCTGTGAAAATTAAATTGGCAAAACTTCCCTCTGGTGCAAAATGGAAACATGTAATTGGTGTAGGTATGTTAGCAGGTATAGGATTTACCATGTCGATATTTATTGCCCTACTATCTTTTAATGATGCTGAGCATATTTCGGAAGCTAAATTTGCTATTTTATGTGCTTCGGTTTTAGCTGGTGTTGCTGGCTTTGCTTACCTAAAAGGAATTGGAAAGGCTAAAGCTCATAGTTAACATTAATTTGTATGCTATAAAATAAACTATATTAGTTCTGACTAACCAAATACCATCATGAAGATAAAAACCATTTTAGCAGTGATTTTTGCATTGTTAATTGTACAATTGCATGCGCAAACTCAATGGAAACTCAAAACTGATAAAATTTTAACACCTTGGGCAACACAAGTAAATCCGAATTCGCCATTACCAGAATATCCCAGACCACAATTGGTACGAAGCAACAATTGGCAAAACTTAAATGGCTTATGGGATTATGCCATTGTTCCAAGAAAAGAAACCCCAACATTATTTGAGGGAAAGATTTTAGTTCCATTTGCAGTTGAATCAGCCCTATCTGGTGTTCAAAAAACTGTTGGAAAAGACAGTGTCCTTTGGTATAAAAATGAAATTGCTATTTCATCAGCTCTGCGAGGAAAACAAGTTTTATTACATTTTGGAGCAGTAGATTGGCAAACAGAAGTTTTTATAAATGGCAAAAGTGTAGGTATTCACGAAGGTGGATATGATCCGTTTAGTTTTAATATCACTTCGGCATTAAAAAAGGCTGCTACGCAAGAAATTAAAATCCGTGTGTGGGATCCAACAGATGAAGGTCCACAACCTAGAGGCAAGCAAATAAAAAAACCTCACGGCATATGGTATACACCTGTTACAGGTATTTGGCAAACTGTTTGGCTAGAAGCTGTACCCGAAAGTTATATTGCTGCCACAAAACAAACTCCTGATATTGATGCGCATACCATTACGGTTTCGGGAACATTTAATACTACGCAACCTACCGATAAATTTAAAGTGGAAGTATTAGAAGGAAATCAGGTAATTGCTGAAAATACTTCGGCAACTTCAGATGCTGCTGTGCTTAAACTAAATAACGAGAAATTATGGTCGCCAACAAACCCATTTTTATACGATTTACGAATCAGTTTGATTAGGAATAATAAAACGATAGATCAGGTGACTAGTTATTTCGCCATGCGAAAAATTTCTGTTGGAACAGATGTCAAAGGAATTAAGCGAATGTTGCTGAATAATCAGTTTGTATTTCAGTTTGGTCCTTTAGATCAAGGATGGTGGCCAGATGGATTATATACCCCTCCTACAGAAGAAGCGATGAAATTTGATGTGGATGAACTGAAGAAAATGGGCTTCAATATGATTAGGAAACACATTAAAGTAGAATCTGCTAGGTACTATAATTATTGTGATAAAGTTGGAATGTTGTTGTGGCAAGACATGCCAAGTGGAGATTTGGGCAATAACTGGAATTCAAACCCTGGTACAATAAACAATGAAACTGAGCGAGATAGAACAGCAGAATCTGAGGGTTATTATAAAAAGGAATGGAATGCAATTATGGACGCGTTACATAATTTCCCATCAATTGTAGTTTGGGTTCCTTTTAATGAGGCTTGGGGTCAATTTAAAACTGTAGAAATTACTGAGTGGACGATGAGGAAAGATCCTTCGAGGTTGGTGAATAGTGCTAGTGGGGGGAACTATTTTAACACAGGTCATTTTACTGATATTCATAGTTACCCACAACCTGGGATGCCAAGACCAGATTTATTTGGAAAGACAACCCTATTAGTGTTAGGCGAATATGGTGGCTTGGGACTTCCAATAGAAGGAAACACCTGGCAACAAAAAAACAATTGGGGCTATCAAAGTTTTAAAACTGCTGATGAATTGTTTGCCAAATACGATTTATTTACCACCCGTTTAACAGAACTTATCCCATTGGGACTTTCTGCCGCAGTTTATACACAAACCACCGATGTGGAAGTTGAGGTAAATGGATTAATTACGTACGATAGAAAAGTAAATAAAATTCCATTAGGGCGACTTCTAAAATCGAATACAAAGGTGTATAACCCTGCTTTAGTGCAAATGAAATAAGGAACTATAGAAACTAATGAACAATTGAGCTAATAAACTAATCTTTAAACTCCTTCATAAACGTTTTTACATTTTCTTCTACATCGCCATTAGCTAAACATTTTACAAATGCACTACCTATAATTGCTCCACTCGCATATTCGTTAGCTGCATCAAATGTTTGTTTATCAGAAATACCAAAACCAATCATTAATGGGTTGTTTAGTTTCATCTCTTGTATGCGGGCAAAATAAGTTCTAGCATTTGCTGAAACATCTAGGTTTTTACCTGTGGTTGCCGCTGATGATAACAGATAAATAAACGCATTACTCAAGTTATCTATTTTGCGAATGCGTTCTTCTGAAGTTTGTGGTGTAACTAAAAAGATGTTGCTAATTCCGTTGGCTTCAAACGCAGGGCGATACAATTCTTCATATTCGTACATTGGCAAATCTGGAATAATGCAGCCATCTACTCCTATTTCTGCACAAGCTTTACAGAAATTTTCTACTCCAAATTGTAAGACCGGATTCACGTAACCCATTAATAAAATAGGGATAGTTACGGTTTTTCGTAAATCTTTTAACTGTTTGAAAAGCAAATCAAGAGTCATTCCGTTATCTAAAGCTTGCTTACTGCTGGCTTGGATAATTGGTCCATCAGCAACAGGATCTGAATACGGAAAACCTATTTCTAAGAAATCTGCACCAGATTTTTCTAAAGCCTCAGCAATTTGCAATGCGTTATTTAAATTCGGATATCCTGCTGTATAATAGATTGAAAGAATATCTTTCTTTTTATTTTGGAAGAGTTGTTGTAATCGGTTCATAATAAATAATGTAAGATAGAAGATGTAAAATGGAATATGGAATTATAAGCTCTTTAACCCGTAACTCATAACTCTCAACCCACAACTATAATCCAAAGTGTTTCATGTACGTTTCCATGTCTTTGTCTCCCCTGCCGGATAAACAAACGACTACGTTTTCGCCACCTTTAAATTTCATGTATTCTAAATAAGCTAGAGCATGAGCACTTTCTATTGCTGGAATAATTCCTTCCAATTGGGTTAATAATAAGCCTGCATTTAGCGATTCATCATCGGTAATAGAAACATACTCACCACGACCAGTTTTAAATAAATGTGCGTGTTGTGGGCCAATCCCAGGATAATCTAGTCCTGCAGAGACCGAATGCGGTTCTACTACTTGTCCATCTGGTGTTTGCATTAAAATACTCCTACTACCATGCAAAACACCTTCTTTACCTAAATAAGTTGTTGCAGCAGATAAACCAGAATTAACACCTTTACCTCCAGCTTCTACAGCGATTAGCTTTACATTTTCATCGTTAATAAAATGATAAAACATACCCGCTGCATTACTACCTCCGCCTACACAAGCCATTACATAATCAGGTTGATCTTTGCCAGTTTGCTCCAATAATTGTTTTTTGGTTTCTTCGGAAATTATAGATTGAAAAATAGAAACCATATCTGGATAAGGATGCGGACCAACTACTGAACCAATGATATAATGCGTATCGACAGGATTGTTAATCCAATCTCTCATGGCTTCATTAGTAGCATCTTTTAAGGTTTTACTGCCTGATGTTGCAGGAACAACATTTGCACCTAACATTTTCATTCGTGCTACGTTTGGCGCTTGACGTTTAATGTCCACCTCTCCCATATATACCACACATTCTAAACCACGTAATGCACAAACTGTTGCTGTTGCTACGCCATGCTGACCTGCGCCAGTTTCTGCAATGATGCGTTTTTTACCTAAGCGCTCAGCTAATAAAATTTGCCCGATAGTGTTGTTTATTTTGTGTGCACCTGTATGGTTTAAATCCTCTCGTTTTAAGAAGATATTCGCCCCATATTTTTCAGATAAACGTTTAGCCAAATACAATGGTGATGGGCGGCCAACGTAATCTTTAAGCAATGCTTTAAATTCTTGTTGAAAGCTTTCTTCGTGAATAATTGACAAGTACTGTTGTCTTAATTCTTCAACATTTGGATATAACATTTCAGGAATGTATGCTCCACCGAAATCTCCGTAATAACCTTTTTCGTTTACAAAATAGTTCATAATTATCGTGTTTTGTCATTCAGAGCGTAGCGAAGAATCTCTAATCATCTTTGAGATGCTTCGTTCCTCTGCATGACAGATTTATTATTGCATTGCTGCAAAAAACTCTTTTAATTTCTCTACGTTTTTCAATCCTGGCTCTAGCTCAAATTTGCTATTTACATCTATAGCATAAAGCCTTGGATCGTTTATTTCTTTTAGTGTTGTTGCGTGTGATAAATCAATGCCTCCGCTTAAAAAGTAAGGTTTATCAAATGAGTATTTCTCTAATAATTTCCAATCGAATACTTTACCAGAACCTCCATGAGCAGGCGTTTGTGTATCGAATAAGAAATATTCAACTACATTTAAATAAGCTTCCAATAGAGAGAAATCAAAGTTTTCATCTACTCCAAAAGCTTTAATTACTTCCACACCAGTGGATTTTATTTCTTTGCAATAACTTTCGCTTTCATTGCCATGTAATTGCACAGCTTTTAAGTTGTATTTGAAGATATAAGCTTTAACAACTTCTAGCTCCTCATTCACAAAAACCCCTGTTGCTTTTAGTGTTGGCGGTACATATTTAATCAATTCTGCTGTCACCTCGCCTATTAAACGTGGAGATTTTGGATAGAAAATAAAACCAATATAGTCTGGTTGCAATTCTGCAACGGCAGCAATATTGGCTGCTTGTGTCATTCCGCAAACTTTTAGTTTTATATTCATTTTATTTCTCAGTCGTCATTGCGAGGGACGAAGCAATCTTAAAGCAATTCGTTATAATTTGCATAACATTATAAGATTGCTTCGTGCCTCGCAATGACGGATTACTTACTTATCAACTTCTTAAAACTCTCTAAAGCTTTTTTATTCATTAACGATTCTTCGGCTTCATAAAAGCAATCAGCGAAACTACTACCTTGTTTTATGGTTTGAATTGCCAAAGCTGCGTTACATAAAACTACGTTAGTTTGTGCATCGGTACCTTTCCCATTTAATATATTGGTAAAAATCTCTGCAGAAGATTCAACTGTATCACCTCCTTGAATTTCTTTTTCGCTTATTTCTTCGAATCCTAAATCTGATATTTTATTTAATGCTTCTCCTTTTTTACTGAAAGTTTTAAAATCGCAGGTTAAGGAAACTTCATCAAATCCATCTACTGCGTGAATAATCGTATAATTTTTATCAGTTTGTTGATACAAATAAGCGTATAAACGTGCTAACTCTAAGCTAAAAACACCAACAATCTGGTTTTTCGGCTGCGCCGGATTTACCATTGGTCCTAGCATATTGAAGAACGTTTTCACACCTAATTCTTTTCGTATAGGCGCTACAGTTTTCATAGCCGGATTAAACAATGGTGCATGTAAAAAGCAAATACCCGCTTCATCTAAACTGCGTTTTAATTTAGCTTCATCATTGGTAAACGTATAGCCTAAATACTCCATTACATTACTTGAGCCGCAGCCTGAAGAAACTCCATAATTACCATGTTTAGCTACTTTATGACCTGCACCTGCTACAACGAAAGATGCTAAAGTAGAAATGTTAAACGTGTCTTTTCCATCGCCACCTGTACCACAAAGATCTACTAGTTCGTAGTCAGAGAAATTAACTTTTAAGCATAAATCTAACATCGAATCGCGGAAGCCTTGCAATTCTTCTACGGTAATATTCCGCATGCCATAGGCCGTAATAAATGCAGCAATTTGCGAACTATTAAATTCTCCTAAAGAAATTGAAGTAAGAATTTTTTGCGCTTCCTCTCTACTAAAGGTTTTGTTTTCGAATAAGTGGTTAAGTATTTGTTTCATCTAGTTATCTTATATTTTCAATAGTGGATGAGAGCTCTCCCAATAAATTGGGATCGGTTCATGGGTATAAAACAAAAAAGGTTGCCTTTTACAAGCAACCTTTACTATATTTTTATAAAAAATAAAACGTACAAAAAAAGGTTACATCACGCTATTGCGTTATGCCACCACCAATTTTTATTTGCGTTTATCTGTATCATTCTGCCACAAATATGGAATAGTTTTTATTATTTGCAAAATCTTTCTTGAAATAATTTACACTTATGGCATTTATTAAACGGAAAAACCAGAATGAAGATGATTTAGGCTTCGGAAATCGCCCAATGGGGAAAGATCAAAGGATGATGAATGCAGACGGGACTTCGAATGTTAAGCGTATTGGACTTCCAATTTTTAGCTCAGACGACACCTACAATTGGCTAATTTCTATGTCATGGCGCAAGTTTATGTTTATCATATTAGTTGCGTATCTTATTATCAATATTCTATTTGCTTTTATTTATATATCAATCGGCATTGAAAATTTAAATGGTGCGCCTGGAATTACAGCTCGTGATCATTTTTTTGATGCTTTCTTTTTTTCGGCACAAACTATTTCAACGGTAGGTTATGGTCATATCAGTCCGACTGGATTTATAACAAGCTGTGTTGCTGCTTTTGAATCTATGCTAGGTTTGTTAGCCTTTGCTTTAGCAACTGGACTATTGTATGGTCGTTTTTCAAGACCAAATGCCAAAATATTATATAGCAAGCAAATGGTGGTGGCACCTTATAAGGATATAACTGGATTGATGTTTAGGTTAGCAAACGGAAGAAATAATCAATTAATTGAAATTGAAGTACAAATGGTTTTTACAATTAATGAAGTTGTAGAAGGTAAAAAGATCAGAAGATTTTTTCCGTTAGCATTAGAAAGAAGTAAAATTGGCTTGTTATCATTAAGTTGGACAGTCGTTCATCCCATAGATGAAAACAGCCCATTGTTTGGAATGACTAATGAGGAAATGATTGATGGAGAAACTGAAGTATTAATTTTAATACAGGCATTTGATGATACATTTTCTCAAACGGTACATAGTAGAGCATCTTATTTAGATGATCATATTATTTATAATTCACGTTTTGCAAGTATTCTTTCGCAGGATGAAAATGGGGTAACTACTTTAGATTTAGCTAAGCTAAGTTTAATTGAGAAAGCAGGATAAATCTTATTTTGAAATGGAAATTGGAATTATTTTGTAGCTGTTAAAAATTCTGTAATACTTTTATATAATCGGTTACTGCCAAAAACCATCTGACTAATCATGCCTACATGCTTTTTACCTTCAATTATTTCTAGTTTAACAGGTACATTTTGAGCTTGAAGTGTTTTGTAAATTCGTTCAGACTGAAGCTGAATTGCTTCATACGTTTTAGTGCCATAAAAAATAAGATGCGGATTTGTACTATTCTTTATATAAAACAAAGGTGAGCCTAACTGCCAGGTCTTTTGTTCTGCACTAAACGTTCTGATAAAATCGGTGTAGTTTTCATCTCTAGCTGCTTTAGTTAAATATTCATCCATATCTAAACCAAAAGCATCATTTAATATTACCCCTTTTATTGGATTTGGGATTCCAACAGCCGCAAAAAATTGTGGATCTGCATTAATTAATTCACATAAATGTCCACCTGCAGAATGACCCATAACAAAAATACGATTTGGATTACCGCCATAATTAGCAATACTATCTTTAATCCATTTCACTGCTTTTGCACTTGCTAAAGCCATTTCTTTATAGGTTGCATTTGGTGCTAGAGGATAATTAATTACTGTTGTTACGATATTATTTTTTGCTAAATTTCTACCTAACCACCAATAAGTTTCTTTTTTACCACTGCTCCAAGAACCTCCATGAATAAAAACAATTACATCTTGGTTTTGTAGTTCTCCTTTTTTATGGTAGATATTTAAAGTATTTGCTTGATCGGTATTGCCTGCATAATTAATATTTTTTTCGACACGTATTTGGGCAGAGCCAGTAAAAATCTGACCAAGGAAAGCGAAAATCATAACTATTAATTTAAAGCGCATTATTTTATCAATGGATTTTTTTCTTTAGCAAAAAGTTCAAATACTTTTTTATCGGTGAATGCAGGAAAAAGTTTATTCATCCAAACTGCCAATTTACCTTGCCCAGTCATAATTAAAGTGCGTTTTCTAGCTATAATTCCATCACTAATTCTAATCGCTACTTCTTCGGCTGTCATCATTTTACCTTCTTCCATGCTAGTTTCTCCATGCGACATTCCATCTTTTGCTAAAGCCGCAACGCGGATATTTGATGTTGTAAAACCTGGACAAGCAACCATTACGTGTACACCCGTTTTTAATAATTCAGTACGTAACGATTCCATAAAACCATTCATCGCAAATTTTGAAGATGAATAACCTGTTCTTCCTGGCAAACCTCTATATCCTGCAATAGAAGATACGCCTACAATGGTACCTTTGGTTTTCAAAATCTCTGGTAAAGCATATTTTGTGCAATATACTGTCCCCCAAAAATTCACATCCATTAAGTTTTTTAATACCGATAAATCCAAATCTTTAAACAAGGCACGCATGGAAAGTCCAGCGTTGTTAATGAGTACATCAACTTTACCAAATGTGTTGATAGCTTGTTTAACTAATTCAGCACAATCTTCTTCTTTACTCACATCAGCTTGCACAGCTAATGCTTTAATTTGAAAGTTCTTTTCTAGCTCTGCTGTAATTTCGCAAAGTGTTACGTACTGACGAGCACCTAAAACTAAATTTGCACCACGTTTTGCCAATTCTTCTGCTAATGCTTTACCAATACCCGATGAGGCACCAGTAATGATGACTACTTTATTCTTAAAATCCATTATTTATGCTGTTCAAAGTAAGCTTTACACTCGCTTATTTTATCTGTATTTATAATATCTACGCCTAAATCACGTAATTGCTGCCAACATTCTTTTGTATCGGGTGCTCCCCAAAAACGAATTGGTTTATTCAGTTTGTGTGCTTTTTCTATAACTGCCTTCAGCTTAGTTTTATCTGCTGTCGGAATTTCACCATTTCCTCCCCATCTCGAATAGGTTACAAAATTATCGCTGATCATAGTTACGCGTTTCAAATCTTCTTTCGCATAACTGATGTTTGGTAAACCATCAAAAAATAGCCATTTTGGATACGTATGAAAAGTTGAATCAGCTGGTCTGTTACCGCTAATTACAATTTGAATTGCATTCTTACTTCCGTCAAAAACAGCCCCATATTTTTCTATTTCTTTCCGCAATGCGGGATACGTTAAATCCCAATTATCCTTAATGTCAATCATTAAACGGAAACTATGTTTCGTGCTTTTATCTTTTTGCAATTGTGCAATCGGCGACAAATACATCGAACCGAGCGTTCTAGTTAGGTTTTTATCTTTTTTACTATGTGCAACAATCAACGAATCCTTGATTAGAAAAACATCAGCTTCAATTTCATATGCTTGATTGGAATATGCTTCTGTTAAAGGTTGAGCATGAGTATAATCATTGTGAGAATGTATTTTAATCTGCGCAAAACTTGAGATAGCGAGCAAAACTAATACTGTAAAACCAGTTAATTTCTTCATCCGATTTTATTTAATAAAAGAGCCTTCGTAAGGAATTCTAGTCAAAATAGAACGGCCTAAAGTAATTTCATCGGCATATTCTAATTCTCCGCCAAAGGCGATACCACGAGCAATTGTCGTGATAGGAATTTGGAAATCTTTTAATCTTTTATGAAGGTAAAACAGCGTAGTATCTCCTTCCATATTTGCACTTAAAGCTAAAATAATTTCTTTTACTGGGGTTGTAGCTACGCGTTGTACTAGGCTATCAATAAATAAATCTGATGGACCAATACCATCCATTGGAGAAATTAATCCGCCTAAAACATGGTACACGCCAAAAAATTGATTGGTATTTTCTATTGCCATTACATCACGGGTATCTTCTACTATGCAAATAATTTCTTTTTCGCGTTTTACAGCTGTACAAATACTACAGGTATGATGATCGGATATGTTATGACAAACACTACAATGTTTAATTTCTTCTTTTAGTCTAATTAAGGTATTGCCAAAGTGAGAAACTTCTGCTTGCTCTTTTCCCAATAAATGTAAAACCAAACGCAATGCAGTTTTTTGGCCCACACCCGGTAATTTTGCAAATTCGTTTACTGCATCTTCAAGCAGCTGAGAAGAAAAGTTCATTTTACAAATTTAATTAAAATGGTGTGGATTGATAGCCAAGATATGAAATATTACAAAATTTGAATTATCTCTTTTATAACCACCTAAGGCTCCTTAGAAAACTTAGCTATTTATTATGTGTTTACTTAAATATTCTTAGGTTTCTAAGGTGGTAAATTTTTCATTTGAGAAGAATAATTATCTTCGTTGTTAGATTTAAAATTGTAAATTCTTACATTTAGAAGCTAAATATAAATTATGAGTCCAACCATATTACTTTGTTTCTTAATCGGATATTTTGTCCTTTTAATTATTATCGCGTTCGCTACATCAAGAAAATCTTCTGACAACTCGACTTTTTTTATTGCCAATAGAAATTCTAAATGGTATTTAGTTGCATTCGGAATGATTGGAACAGCTTTATCTGGAGTAACTTTTATTTCAGTTCCAGGGGAAGTTGGTGCTCCTACCGGGAACCAGTTTCAGTACTTTCAATTTGTTTTAGGCAACGCAATTGGCTTTATTATTATTGCTACGGTACTACTTCCTCTTTACTATCGGATGAAGTTAACTTCAATTTACAGTTACATAGAACAGCGCTTAGGTTATTATAGCTATAAAACTGCAGCTTCAATCTTTTTAATTAGCCGTACAATTGGCTCTGCATTTAGACTGTATTTAGTAGTTATTGTTTTGCAACGTTTCATTTTTGATAGCTATGGCATTCCTTTTTGGGCTACCGTATTAATTTCTTTAGGTTTAATTTGGTCGTATACCTTTAAAGGTGGTTTAAAAACAATCATTATAACAGATACTCTGCAAACCTTTTTCTTGGTATTATCGGTTTTCTTAACCATCTATTTTATTTGCAATAGTTTAGATTTAAGCATTCCTCAAGCATTTGAGACCATTAAAAATAGTGGTTATTCTAAAATATTCTTTTACGAAGATTTCCTGACCAATGGTTTTCATATTAGTAAGGCATTGTTGGGTGGAATTTTTGTAACCATTGCCATGACAGGTTTAGACCAAGATTTAATGCAGAAAAACCTAAGTATGGGTACTATTAAAGAAGCTCAAAAGAACATGTTTACGTTTACAGGTGTATTTGTAATTTTAAATATTTTCTTTTTAAGCGTTGGTGCTTTATTGTATGTTTTTGCTACTAAAAACGGTATTGAAATTCCATTAGATCACCTAACTGGAAAACCTCGTACTGACTTCTTATTCCCAGAAATTGCATTAAATCATTTGGCTACAATTCCTGCAATTGTTTTCATGTTGGGTTTAACCGCTGCTACTTTTGCAACTACCGATAGTGCGTTAACGGCTTTAACTACATCATTCTGTGTAGATTTTTTAGGAATGGATAAAAAAGAAAATGTGAACGATAAAAAATCTGTTAGTCAAAGACATTTAGTGCATGTTGGTTTTTCATTATTAATGTTTTTCGTCATTGTTTTATTCAACGCAGTAAATGATGAATCTGTGGTGAAAGGCATATTTAAAGTTGCATCCTACACCTACGGACCACTTTTAGGCTTATACTCATTTGGTTTGTTCGTTAAAAACAGGGGCGTTCATGATAAATTAGTTCCACTCGTATGTGTGCTTTCTCCAGCAGTATGTTATTTGCTAAACGCTTACTCAACTACCTTATTGGGTGGATATGTTTTCAGTGTAGAACTGATATTGGTAAACGGATTGATTACATTTGTAGGCTTATTACTGATCAGCAAGAAAACAGATCAACAAACTAAATTTTAAATTGGTTCAATTTCACTAGTTCATTTGTACTGGATGTCTAATCAACATGCCTAATGAACCAATGATGCTAATTAACCAATGAACAACAAATAATATATCTAAGAATGACAAGTGAAGAAAAGATAAGAAGTGCTTTTGCAAATAAAGATTGGCAAGAAATAAAAGTAACAGATAGCTGGCAGATTTTTAAAATCATGGCAGAGTTTGTAGATGGTTTTGAGAAATTGGCTAAAATTGGGCCTTGTGTAAGTATTTTTGGTTCTGCTCGTACTGCAGAAACTAACCCATATTATGAAATGGCGGTCGAATGCGGTCGTTTATTGACAGAACGTGGTTATGGTGTAATTACTGGTGGTGGCCCTGGTATTATGGAAGCTGGTAATAAAGGAGCTCACATGAATGGTGGTAAATCTGTAGGTTTAAATATCGATTTGCCTTTTGAACAGTTCCACAATAAATACATTGATCACAATAAGTTATTAGAGTTTGATTACTTTTTTATTAGAAAGGTAATGTTCATGAAATACTCTCAAGGGTTTATTGTTTTACCTGGTGGAATGGGTACAATGGATGAATTATTTGAAGCGATAACTTTAATTCAAACTGGTAAAGTTGCTCGTTTCCCAATTGTTTTAGTGGGCAAAGCTTACTGGGGCGGCTTGGTTGATTGGATTAAATCAACTATGTTAGAAAAAGAGCACAATATACATGCAGAAGATTTGAATTTATTTAGATTAGTTGATACTGCAGAAGATGCAGCAGAACACATCTTTAGATTCTACGATAAATATGTATTGAAACCGAATTTTTAAAGATTACATCATATCTTTCAACGAAAAAGAGCCGAAATTATTCGGCTTTTTTTTATTTATAACAACTTTATATTTTCTGTTAGAAATGACTTACTCCACCGCTTACCACTAACTTCATTGCATCGGCAGCTGTCATTTTTAAGGGCTTTATTTTATCTTTACTTACAATGTAAACCTGTCCTGCAAAAGAATAAGAGAAAGGGAAATAAATGACTACATCCCCTGGTAAATCCAACTTTGATAAATCACTTTGGGTTAAAAACCCTATCCTTTTCATTCCTCCTTCAACTTCTACTAACACCGGATTATTAAATTTCTTTTCATCGCCTACAAAAGCCTCCGTTAAATCTTTAATAGATGAAAAAATGAAATTAAGTAAGGGTAACCGATTTAATATGCGTTGAAACCAATTGTACATCGGTTCAGTTACAAAGTTGGTTACAATAATACCTGCAATTAAAATGATAAATATAACTAAGCCTAAACCTAAACCTGGAATGTTTCTATTTGTTCCCGTAATTGGATTTACGCCTAGAATATTATTTACATTCAACCAGCTATCTACTGTTGTAACTGCCCAAACTACAATAAAAATACTTAAGGCAACTGGCACAACAATCAATAATCCTTTAATCAGATAATTTAATATCGCCTTTCCTATCCTATTCATTCTGCAAAGTTACTCATAAAAATATACACGTTTTACTCTTTGTGAGATATTGGTTAAGATTTCATATGGAATGGTATTAATTTGGTTCGCCAAATCTACTATAGTTTGTTGGTCATTAAATACAATCACTTCATCGCCAGTTTTCACATTTAAACCAGTAATGTCGAGCATACACATATCCATACAAATAGAACCAATTGTTGGAACTAACTTTCCATGAATAAGCATTTTACCTACGCCATTTCCAAAATTTCGATTATATCCATCAGCATAACCAATTTTTACAGTGGCAATTTTTCCTCCATTTGGCAAAACACCTTTACGACTATAACCCACCGTTTCTCCCGGGTTTAACTCTTTAACTTGAGTAACTGTTGTTTTTAAAACAGCGACGGTTTGCAAACCACCATTCTGATTTAATGCACTATCGAAGCCATATAAACCAATGCCAATGCGTACCATATCTAATTGTGCATGTGGCCAACGAGTAATGCCTGATGTGTTTAATGTGTGTTTTAAAGGCTTATAATCCATCAAATCTGTTATCGTTGTATATAACGATGAAAATTCATCTAATTGATGCGCTGTAAACCCGTCGTGTTGTGCACTATCGCTCGCAACTAAATGTGTAAAAATGGAAACTACTTTAAGTTTAGTGGTGCTTTTTAAAACGTCCATCAATTCTGGTAGATCTGTTTTTTCAAAGCCAAGTCGATGCATCCCTGTATCTAATTTTAAATGTATCGGAAAATCCGCTTCATAGTCTGGTAGAAAATTAAGGAAGCTTTTTAAAATGCTTGTATTGTATATTTCTGGTTCTAATTTATGCTTAACCATTGCTTCAAAAGCTGATGGCTCTGGGCTCATCACCATAATTGGCAAAGTAATTCCAGCTTTTCGCAGGGCGATGCCTTCATCTGCATAAGCAACTGCCAAATAATCTACTTTTTGGTATTGCAATAAATTAGCAATTTCGAAACTTCCACTTCCGTAAGAAAAAGCCTTAACCATCGCCATCACTTTTACTCCAAGCTCTAATTTAGACCGATAAAATTGCAAGTTCGATGCTAAGGCGTTTAAATTAATTTCTAAAACTGTATCGTGTATTTTTTGTGTAAGCAACTTGCTTATTCTACCAAATTCAAATCGACGAGCACCTTTAACTAAAATAGTTTCATTTGCAAAATGAATGCCCGGAAGTTGTTCTATAAAAGCTTGTGTACTTTCATAAAAAGATGATTCAATTTTAAATAAGTCTACAAAAGCTGAAATATTTGGGCCAATACCTATTAGACGATTTAAATTTTTCTGTTCCAGCAATGCTGAAATTTCTGTATATAAAACCTCATTATTCTTTCCTGTTTCATAAATATCAGAAAGGATTAATGTTTTTTTAGGATGTTGATTTTGCAGGTTTAGAAAATCTAATGCAATGGCTAAGGAAGAAATATCTGCGCTATAAGAATCATCTATAATGGAGCAGTTTTCTATACCATTAATTAATTCTAAACGCATACTTACTTGCGTTAATTTCTCTAAACGCAAATCTGCTTCTTCGGGCGTATAACCCATAGCCAATAATGTTGCCCAACAAATAATTCCATTTTCTACCGAAGCTTTATCACTAAAAGGAATTAAACACTCAATTTCTCTATCCTGATAAGTAGCTCTGATATAATTTTTACCTTCAATTGGCTCTATAAAAGACACATGTAAATCTGCAGGTTGGCTTGTACTCCATGAAAACTTTGTCTTTCCAGGTAAATCAGTTGCATTTAGTTCGGCAACGTATTCTGGGGCATAAACAAAGAGTTCAACATCTTTAAATAGTTTAAGTTTTTCAGTTAATTTCTCTGTTTTATTTTCAAAACCTTCGGCATGTGCTTCTCCAATATTTGTTAGTACTCCAATGGTCGGAGCTATGATAGCAGCCAATGCTTCCATCTCCCCTTTTGTAGAAATTCCTGCTTCGAAAATACCTAAAGTATGCTCTGGTTCTATTTGCCAAACCGATAATGGTACCCCAATTTGTGAGTTGAAACTTTTAGGGCTACGAGTTATGTTAAAATCAGCTGCTAATAACTGATATAGCCATTCTTTAACAATGGTTTTTCCGTTACTACCTGTGATACCTATTACTTTTAAATCGTTAGTTTTTCTCTTGTAAGTTGCTAATTCTTGTAAAGCCTGCAAAGCATCGTTTACCTGTAAAAAATTAGCATCGGTGTATTTTTGTGCATAGGCTGAATTTGATATTACAAAATTTCTGATACCGCTTTCGTACGCATTACTTATAAATTCATGTCCGTCACGTTGTGCTTTTACTGCAAAAAATAAGGAACCTTCCGGATCAATTACAGTTCTGCTGTCTGTTAACAGTTTGGTAATAATTGCTTCAGGGTTTGTTAAGGTAGTTTTTGCATTTAATATTTCAGCAATATGAGAAATAGCGTAAGTATTGTTCATGCTATGGAATTAGATTAGCGAAGTTAAGTTTTAATCTTTAATTGGCATGGGATATACCATCAAAATTAATTATCAACCTGAACAATAGTTATGTGATTCTTATAGCACTAAAATTCTTTAACAAATTGGAAGATGAGTGCTAAATAGTTCCACAAAGAAGTTTAGAATTGCTTGTAGCCTTAGTATATTCCATAACCTAAAACACCAATCTTCTCTTTTTCATCCGAGTATGTTACGAAATTGTACTTCGAGTTTGGAATACTCCATATATTTTTGTTTATCGTTTCACCATCTATTGTTTGTTTAACTACTTTGGACTTGTAGCCTTTATCTTTTAATTCCATTTCAATAAAAGTCGAATTGATGGCACCAGCATATATGCATACTATCGTGGAAACTTTATTGTTCTTATTATACGACACCTCAATCATATCAAATTTAGAATCAAAGCCTAATATTTCTTTAATATCGCCTTCACCTTCTTCAACGCTGCCTTTTTTGAAACCTTTATTGTCCATGAACGAATTGATATTTTGCTTTGTGGTGTTATAAAATATATCGTTTATAAGTGCCAATTTTTTGTGTTCAAACTTTACTTGCCCAAATGTCAAAGTTCCTTGAAGTATAAAAAATAACAGTAATAAGTTTTTCATAGTCTTGTGTTTATGTGAGTGTTTAATGATAGTTCTTGATCTAATGGGTAAAGCAGATTTAAAATCTAAAATATATAATCACAAAGACAAGCGCAATACCTAAAAATTAGTATTTAATAATAGATTTACTCAATTATCAGCTCTGCTATTTATCGTTAACTCTTTCAACCAGTTTTTTGCAAAGCTTTAAAGTTAATTGATCTATAGATTAGCTATTGTACTTTTTTTTGCGAAATTTATACGGTATGATGGATGAAAAACAGAAACCAATTCATTTAGATCGCAGAACTGCATTGCTCAAGGCCGAAAGTTGGTGCGCTTATCAAGAGCGTTCTCAGCAGGAAGTTCGAAATAAACTTTATGAATATGGTTTGCATCAAAACGATGTTGAAGATTTAATTTCTGAACTGATTACAACCAATTTTATCAATGAAGAAAGATTTGCAATGGCTTATGTTTCTGGCAAGGTAAATATTAAAAAATGGGGAAGAATAAAAATTAAACAAGGACTAAAACTTAAAAAAGTTCCAGATAAATTGATTCAAAAAGCTTTAAATAGTATTGATGGAGATAAATATTTAGCTAATTTATTGGCAACTGCCGAGAAAAAATTAAGAGTTTTAACTGAAAAAGAACCTATAAAAAAGAAATATAAGCTGATTACGTACCTTCAAAGCAAAGGTTTTGAAAATGATTTAATTTTTGATGTACTGAAAGCCAATAACTTAACTGTATAGTGAAATTTATTATAAAATATTTCTTGACAGGAATATAAATCTGTTTATATTTGCATTCCCAAACGGAAAGAGGATCTTTAAAAAATTCACTGACTTAAGGGGAAACATCGGATGGTGTTAAAAATGCGAAAGTAGCTCAGTTGGTAGAGCACGACCTTGCCAAGGTCGGGGTCGCGAGTTCGAATCTCGTCTTTCGCTCTAAATGCCTTCCTACCAGGAGGCATTTATTTTAAAAGCTTTATCAGCTTTTAAGCTCGGATGGTGGAACTGGTAGACACGCAGGACTTAAAATCCTGTGCCCTCAACAGGCGTGCGGGTTCGATTCCCGCTCCGAGTACAAACAAAATCGACTAAAAAGCTATCAGAAATGATGGCTTTTTTTGTTTCTAATCAATTGGCCGTAAGAGAAATTTCTATATTTAACGCATGCAAAGAACAATTAAACTCAAAACGTTTTTACCTTATCCGCGAGAAAAGGTATGGTTGGCTTTAACTGATGCAAGGTTACTTGGAAAGTGGTTTATGGAAAATGATATTGAGCCAAAGCTTCATCATAATTTTACGTTTCGCATGGCTCCTCAAAAAGGATGGGATGGCATAACACATTGTCAGATTATAGCACTTGAGCCACATAAGCATATTTCTTATACCTATCGAGGCGAGGCAACTGGTGAAAAATCTTTAGCATGCACTGGCATTCATTCGGATACGGCAGATAAACTGGCAAAAGGAATTTTCGCTAAGTTAGATACTGTGTTAAGCTTTACTCTAGGACCAACTTGTGGGGGAACACTTCTATTAATGGAACACTCATGCTATAAAGGATTGAAACTTGTAATTATAAGTTTTATTATGCAAATGGGCTGGAAAAAGCAGTTGAGAAAGAAGTTACCAAAGGTTTTAGAGCAGTTAACAGATTAATATACTCGTATAGTTCATATTTTAAGCAAAGCAGTTGCCAGGTTAAGGTTGGCAGTTAGCAGTTCGAGCAACGCAGTGAGTAGTTCTATATTAATGAGTACTTAGTAAAGGTTTGGTGAATGTTTTTTTTGCATTGTTTTAAGTTCTTTAAACCTGATGGAAGTGAAAATACTTTTTTGTTGCACTATTTAGAATGAAGCGCAGCGTAATGAAGATTTGTGTTAAAGTATAGCCAAAGATTTCTCCACTACGGTCGAAATGACGGAAAACGCTGACAAAAAAGATTGTAACGGAAAGCAGGGCTGATTTTGCGATGAAATACAGAAATAGTTTTTCTAAAAATTCTTGACCGCATAAGAAATATTGTTTAGGTTTTTTAAAACTGATTTACACCCTACATTTGTCGTATTTACCCTTAACGGGTTTTAAAATGTTGCTTTACCTTTATCTTATTAATTTAAAACCTTAAACATGGAAACTGCAAATAAGACAACAATTACTATAGAGGGCGTAGTAAATGCTCCAATAGAACGAGTTTGGGAATTTTGGGGAAAACCTGAACATATTACACAATGGGCTTTTGCTTCTGAGGATTGGCATGCTCCTTATGCTGAGGGCGAGTTGCGTACAAATAGTCCATTTAAAACTACAATGGCTGCTAAAGATGGTAGTTTTAGCTTTGATTTTGAAGGTGTATACACAAATGTGATTGAGCCAAATTTAATTGAATACACCATTGCTGATGGTAGAAAAGTGAGGGTCACTTTTAAAAGTGTGGGCGATACAACTGAAATTATGGAAACGTTTGAACCTGAGGAGATGAATTCTTTAGAAATGCAACGTGGGGGCTGGCAAGCAATTTTAGATAGTTTTAAAAAATATGCTGAGGCGAATGTATAGCTACAGATTAAAGGGGTTAAGATAGATGTAAATCCTTCAACAAGCTCAGAATGATATGGGGGTTAATTTTAGCCACAGATTAAAAGGATTAACGCAGATGTTGTGTTAATCCTTTTTGATTGTTTTGTTTATCGTAGACATCTTTTTTCTTTTATCTCTAAAATATTTAGCCACAGATAAAAGGATTAACACAGATGTTGTTGTTAATCCTCTTGATTGTTTTATTTATCGTCGGCGTCTTTTTTCTTTTTTTCTAAAATAACGAAAGCGCTTCTTTTAGGTGCTGGCATAACGGAATTTTCTCCTTTTACTGATTTCCATACCACTTCGCTTAGTTCTAAATCTGGAACTGAATCTTCTTTGGCGAAGTTAAAGAATTCTGATTTTTTGCTGCTTTCATTTACTGCAACATTGCGAGTATTTAAATCTATTAATGGTCGTTTTAATGTATATGGCGTAAAATCTGGTGTGCTTGTGAAGCATTCGAACAAGGGCATCGCAGCTGCATCGTACTGGCTCATGGGTGGTAGCCCTAAAATTAATTCCATTGTTCTTAAAAAGCCAGAGGTTGAATACATGGTGTGTACTACTTTATTTCGTTTTACATAAGGGCCAATTACATAAGCTGGAGAACGGTGTGCATCTACATGGTCTGGTCCATTTTGGGCATCATCTTCTAAAATAAAAACCACTGATTCTTTCCATATTGGACTGTGTGATAAATGTTCAAGAATACGACCAACCGCCAAATCGTTATCTGCAACAGCAGCCTGTGGTGATATTTTACCTTTTTTCTGACCGCTGGTATGATCGTTCGAGATACGCAAGGTGTTAAATTGAGGGACTGTACCTGCAACTAGTAATGAATCGAAATCGTGTTGCCATGCATCTACTCTTACTTGGTCGGTTATATCCATATCAAAGCCTGGTGAAGCTGGGCACATGTGACCTTGAAGTGATTTGATGTTTGCTTTTGCATAATCTCCAAACTCACCATAACTGCGGTATGTAATACCTGCTCGTTGGCAATAATCCCAAATAAAGCCTCCTTTCGGATAAGTAACTGGTCTACCCCCTTCATAACTAGTTGAACCACCACGACCGCCATAGCTTGTTGGCCATGTTTTTTCTACTACATCTGTTGCATAAGCTGCCATGCTCCAATTGTGTCCGTCGGCGCTAACTTCTGCATCTACATAAAAATTATCAAGCAGTACATAATTTTCGGCAAAGGCATGTTGATTTGGCGTTATTTTTCGTCCGAAAAGCACTAAAGAGGTATCACCATTACCTTGTGGAAGATCGCCTAATACTTGATCGTAAGTACGGTTTTCTTTAATGATATAGAACACGTGCTTAATTGGTGACTTTTCTCCTTGTTTCCTTGGAATTGGATTTCCTTTTTCACCATCGGCTTCTATTGTTTTCTTATCGTTAAATGGCGTATTGGCGTACACTTGTTTGGTGTATGCCTTTAATTGTTCTGGTTTTGGGGCATCAATAAAAGATAATGTTCCTTTAAATAAACCTGCAATATATTGTAATCTGTTATTTGCAGTACTGCCCATTTGGTAGCCACTATTATCTGCTTTAGAAATTGGTTGTGGTCCTTGTGGATTGGCTAAAGAAGTATTTCCTTTGCCATTGGTAACTATTATTTTAGAGCCCAACGTTTTTACATTTGTTGGGTACCATCCTACTGGGATAAAACCTTGACTTTTACTTTCGCCTGGTTCTGAAACATCGAAAACAGCTAAGCAATTATTATCTGCATTGGCAATGTACAAGGTCTTTTCATTTGAGCTTAAGGCTAATCCGTTGGTAGTAGAACCTGTTAATTGTGTTGCGTAAAGTGTAGTCGCTATGGTTTCTATTACTTTATTAGTGGTGGTATTGATTACAGAAACGGTGTTATCATTTGCATTTGCTACAAATAAATAGTTACTGTTTTTGGTCAACAAAAGCTCGTTTGGATGATCGCCAACAGGGATTATTTGAGCGATTGTTTCTGCATTTGTATTTATTACAGCAACTGAACGACCTCCCCATAGAGAAATATATAGTTTACTTTCATCGGCAGAAAGCATGCAACTGTATGCTATTGCTGGTAATTGTATTCTTTTTTGTATTTCTCTTTTTGCAGGATTAATGATGTAAAGACTGCTATCTTCTTTTGTTACAGTATATAATTTAGTGTTGCTTTTATTAACGGCAATACCAGCTGGACTTATTTTTCCTTTTGGCCAAATTGGACCTAGTTTAATGGTATCACTTTTGGCTAGTTTGTTATTTTTTATTTGGAAATCTAAGATCCAATTATCGTTTCCGCCAGATGCGTAGATGTGTTGCTCATCTTTACTGAAAGCTAAACCGTACCAAGATTTGGTGAGTACACGTTCATCGAGAATTTTCTCTGTTTTAGGATCAATTAATTGAAGTGACTGCGTACTTTGTCCGTTATTAGTAACTGCCAAATACTTGCCTGATGAACTTATTTGCATGTTTAGGGGTAAATCTCCTAATTGCAAAGAGCGACCGGCTGGGCTTAACTTCCATCCATTTGGCAATAATATTTGATTAGTTTCTGCCACTTTTCCAGGCCATTGAGCAAAAATAGGCGTTGTTATTAAAGCTAGTATGAAGAGTATGATTGATGATTTTTTCATGTTAATGAACTCGAATTGATTTAGAATTTAGTTGTGTTTAGTATTGGATTTTGGCTAGCGTTCACTTGATAAGTGCTGATTTTATTGTTTTCATCTACTTCTACTATTCGATAACCGCGGTATTCAGTACCCCAGTTTCCACCTATGTGAGAATCGAAAAAATGTGGTAATTTATCGGTGTAAAAAACAGAATCAAGACTATGATCGTGCCCATGAAATACAGCTTTTACATTTGGATAGTTGTGCAATAGTTTAATGGTATCGGGGCATTCTACAAATGGACTTTCGGGCACCCAAAAGTGCGGTGGAATATGTAAAACCACAAATACGGTTTGTAGGCTGCTAAACTTATCCAGCTCTTGTTTTAAAAAATCTTTATTAGGACAAAGATAAGCACCTTTTGTATCTGAAGTATTGGCTAGCACAAAGCCTATCCCATTTTTTTCGAAAGAGAAATTATCTTCGTAACCAAAGACATTTTTCCAAATCGCAGCATCAGCATGATCATGATTTCCAGGAAGAGCATAAAATGGAACTTTTAATTTATCGTAATGTTCTTTCTTAACTTCCGCTAATAAATCTGGTCTATCATGAACTAAATCACCGTTGATAATTACAAAGTTAAGCGGGTTTTGATCATGTGCTTCATTTAACCAACGAACTATGTTTTCATGGTCTTTTTTGTAGTTTGTATTTGGTTGCCCATAATGTCCATCTGATGCGATGGCGAAGCGTAATTTATACTTCTGATTTGATTTTGCAATTGAATTTTGACTAACATCCGCCAATGCGGTAACTGCAGGTGAAAGGCTAGCGAGTGCTAAACTGGCTACGCTGCTTTTAATAAAAAAACGTCTGTTTGCCATTCGAAGAATGATTTAAGGTGCTAACAAAGAAAAGCCAATAGTAGGATTCTAGCTTTTAATTAAAACAGCATGTATGTTATGATTAAGTTAATTATACTTAAATATAATACTAAAAAGTAGCAATTTTAATGAAGCATGTTATAACCAACCGTTTAAAATACCCTTTTTAATCATTTCGCTTGAAGAGGTGCAATTTAATTTTTCTAACATATTTCTTCTGTGGGTATTGATGGTATGCTGACTAAGAAATAGTTCGCTGGCTATTTGCTTACTGCTTAATCCATCAGCGATGAGTCTTAATACTCTTTTTTCGGCTTTGGAAATTAGCTCATCATCGTTAATTGGTAAATTGATAGCTACATTGATATCAATTCTTTTAATGTTTTGAATATCGGAACTATCTATAATGTAATGTAATACGTTTTTATCTGTTTTTATTAGACTGATGTCTGTAATGATATTTAGAAAATAAATAGGTTCCATATCATCGTTAAATAAGACAGGAATGCTCTGATTCATGCATTGAAATCTCCTGCCGTCTTTTCTTTTTAACTCGAATGTATAATTCACTTTAATATACTTTCGGTCTTCTGCTGGTCTACTAAAAAGATACTCGAAATATTTTACTCCGCCTTTGGTGATTTTTAACAATTCCCAAATTGAATGGGTTTTTAAAGTACTGTAATATCCTTTTCCTTCAAAATCTGAAGGTAGATAACCTGTTAGACTTTCTACACCACCGCCTACTTTAACAATAGTATGATTAACGCTATCGGCTAAAACATAAAAAAAATTATCAATACAATGATACAATTTAAGGTGTTCATCTAAATCGAAAGTGGTTTTAGCTAAGATTGTAGATTTCTTACCAATTACACGATTTGTAAAGTATGTAAATTGATGCCAGTATGTTAATAATTCTTTGTATTGCTTTATTTCCATGCTTTAAATCTTCCGCTTTTTATAGACTTATCTTAAGGATAAATTTAAGATAAATTCAGCAGAAAAAGTTTTATTAATTGATGCTTTTTAGCCACAGATTAAAAGGATGAGCACAGACTTGTTTAGGTTATATTCTAAAGTGTTCAGGCAGACTGCAAACTAGCAATGAAGTCGCCGATAAGTTAAATACTTTTTGTATTTCGTCATCTTGACTGAAGCGAAGCGGAATGGAGAGATCTTGTCTTAATACATTTCAAAGATTTCTCCACTACGGTCGAAATGACCAAACTTTATTATCCTTTCATCTATCGGATTGGCATCTGACGATAACAGATAGTTAAAACTTATCCTTTTTAAAAAGTGGATATGCTGCTATTTAATTTCTTGCATGTTATCTGCTAAATTTCCATCTAATAAATAAGAGTAAGGATCTAGCGCAACTGTTTTAGGTTTTTGATTTGTCACAATAGTGAGGTTTGTTTCTAATTGATTAAAGCGGTATTTTTTGATGTAGAAAGGTTTAGTGTTTCTATCCCACTCTATTTCTGGTTTGCTAAAAAACGCAAGGTCTACATCCATATCTGGTGGAAGCAATTTATTTACTCCTTGCTTATTTTCGCTAATATTTACTTGTAAATTGATGCTATATTTTCCATTATCTAAGACTTTGCAGGATAAAACTTTAATTTTCATCTGATAGTTTACCACTTGATTAAAGCTATCCTCTATAAACTTTTTTTGATTTACTGGTGCCAGTTGATATAGTGTTTTAATTAAGTCTTGAGTCTTAGCTCTTGGATTTGGGCTAGTGTGTTTTGCTATTAAATTACTTAACGCTTGGTTAACGGTTTTTTCGCCTAAAACTTCTTTTGTAGCGTACATCACTAATCCGCCTTTTTGATAATGAACTTGATTTTGCCCCATGGTTTGTGCTAGTGGAGCCTCTGGCATATTAGGATTATGGTACACGAAATACATGTTATTATCGTCTCTTAGATAATTGCTGAGATACATTTTACCGTACTTTTTTTCTAAAAGAATAGCTTCTGTGTATTTGGCTAGTGATTCTGTGAGCATGGCATAACCTTTACCGTATGCTGGGCTTAAAATATTTGCCCACCATTGATGTGCAACTTCATGTGCGGTTATGGCATAACTTTGATCTACTTTATTTTTATCGCTAAAATTGGTTAGAAAGTTTAGTCTTTCCGCATTAAAAATTAGTCCAGGATAGGCAGTTGCGGCTCCTTTATATTGAGGAATTTCGGCAAGGGTAAATTGCTTTAATGGATACCGACTGAAATTTGCATTTCCATAATCTAATGCATCTTTTATTGCACTGAACATGGTTTTCACATTGTATTCGTGTCCTAATTGATAATAGACACTTAATGTTATTCCTTTATATTGCTCTTTTTTAATTTGATAGTTTGCCGAACTCAATGCAAACATGAAATTAATTGGTGTTGTTGTTTTATAGTTAAAACAACGTCGATTATTAGCAAGCCATGATTTTTGTAACGTACCTACAGTAACCACGTGTTGGTTTGGTGCGGTAGAAATAGTCGTTTCTAAATCTATTAAATGATACAGACTATCGTAAGAATTTGAAATAGTGTAAGGCAACAGTCCTGCATTTTTCCTTAACCTATTGTCGTCTATTTCTATGCTTTCATTGTACCCAAATTGAGGAACAAATTTTTCTAGCTCAATATAACTTCCGTTTGAAACTACTGTGTTTTCAGGATCAAAAGGCACAAAACCAGATCGTATTACTTCTAATGAGAAATCCATATCTAATTCTTCACCGGGTTTCAATGGTGTTTTCAACTCTATAAACTGTTGATTAAATTCTGTGTCTACTTCATGTTTCGTAGCATTGGGAACAGAGATTTCGAAATGATTTACAGCTTGCCTTACATAAACCAATAGCTTAGCAATGAACTGGTCGGTTTCATTTTTTAAACGGTAACTTCCTTTTACGGTATACTTACCTTGATCAGTAAATAAATCTACTCGTGTTTTAATTGCTTTTATAGTCGGCTGTGGAAGTTTAGCAAAGGGTTTATATTTTTTCTCGTAGTTAATATTCCAGTTCAGCTGTGCTTGTTTGTTTTTATATTTTCCTACAACATTGGTTTGTTGATAGATAAATGCACCACAAGAAATCCAAATTAGTGTTGCCATTAACACGATGAACTTTGATTTGTAAATGGATTTTGGAATTGATTTTAAACGTTCTAAAAATGTTAGCTGAATGCTACTTTGCCACATGCCTATTGTTAAAACTGAAAGAATACCTGCAAAGCCAAGCCAATATAGCATGTACCAATTAAATACTTTAGCGTAATGTCCAAAACCGTTGAAATAAGAAAATTGAAGATCGGGTACGGTTGCAAACCTTAACAAGAAATGTTCTATACCTAATCTTGATGCAAAAAGAATTGCAAACACAACTACCATGCTTAGCATCATTCCTAAATATTTATTTGCTGTTAAATTTTGAATGAAAACAATAAGAATAATGAACAGGAACAACGGAAATGCACTGTAATAATATAGAGAAAGGTATTTAGGTAATTCAATATCGAAATAACCGTTAAACACTTGTAAAGCAATACCAATTGCAATATTCGCTGTGACTAAAACGATCACTAAAACACCAAGTGTTAAACATTTCGCTGCCCACAATGTAGAATTTTTAACGGGTGTACTATAAATTAAGGATTGGATATTTGCCGTTCTTTCTCTGGCAATTAATTCGGCAGCATAAAAAATAAGTAACACTAGGCTGAATTTCATCGACCTCATTTCTTCTATTATAGCACCAGTTGTTGGGTAAAATTTAATTCCATAAGGTCCATATAGAATTGTGTCTTTTAATTCTACCGAGAAAATAAATATCCAAAGCAAAAGCATCACCATAAAAGGGATATGCTTAAATAAGGAAACTACTTCTAATTTAAATTGCGATTTGAAAGTAGAAAAGTTATAGTTAAATCCGACAGGAAGAACGTTGAAATGTCTAAACGGAATTAGTTTAATCTGTTTTTGAGTTTTATCTTTTTGTTTGGATTGACTTTGGTTTTGTATTCTGAAATTAAAAAACCGATAACTGATGGTAATCACTAACGCACTAAATGACAACCAAAGCAAACGGTTAGCTAAAAACACTTCCTTTACTGGGAATAATTGTTGATTTCGCTGCACATCTGACCAACTACGTGTATCGCTAAAGAAAGAAGCTAAGCCAAAAGGGTCTATCAAAAAAGGTAAAATATCCGGAGTTCCAGCTCTTGGTGTTGAGGTTGCCAATAATGGAGAATTGCCTAAAATAGAGGCTGCCATGTACAAAATATATAACAATACACCTGCCGCATAGATTGCTCGAACATTTTTAGTTAATATGGCCGTGCAAAAAATTAAGCTTGCGGCAAAAAGCACGTTTGGAAAACCAAATACAATAAGTGGTTGTAGGTAATTAAAGATATTAGATGCACCTAGGTTTTCAGCCTCTACAAAAAAACCGCCTATGTAAATCCCTAAAACTGTTAGTATAAGTAAGGAGAATACGGCAATTAGTAAGCCTAAAAACCTAACTAGAAAATAAGGGAAGCGTTTAACGGAAGTTGTAAATATTACAGATTCCATTTTATAAATATTATCTCTTAATACTACGTTTGCACTAAATAAAGTGCCTGAAAATATGGAAAGCAAAGAAAATAATGCAACAATATTAGTAATTACATAAGGTGAGTTTTTATGCACTTCGCTCCCACCAAAACCGCCTTGAATAGAACAAAAACAACCTAATACAAAAAACAAAAGGGCTGCTATGATAAAAGAAATCTGACTAAAATGATATTTCAGTTCAAATTTTAACATGGACTTTAACATGCTACTTCCTCCTTAGTTTGAACACCAAATAAAGCAGCAAAATAAACTTCTTCTAAACCTGGATAAAACGGTTGGAAATCTACACTTGGGCAATTATCTGCTAATACATACAGCTGTATTTTACCTGCAATTATTCGTGTAGAAATTACATTGTATGCTGATGTATATTCGCTTAATGTTGATTTTTCTATTTCTTTGTGCCAAACTTGGCCTTTTAATTTTGACGTTAAATCTGCTGGTTTACCTTTTAGAATGAGTTTTCCATTTGCTAAAACCGCCATTTCTGGACAAAGGTCATTTACATCTTCTACAATGTGCGTAGAAAGCATGACTACTTTTTGTTCACCAATTTCGTTTAACAAATCATGAAAACGGTTACGCTCCAGTGGATCTAAACCAGCCGTTGGTTCATCGACAATAATTAATTGCGGATTCCCCAATAATGCTTGTGCAATACCAAATCGTTGACGCATTCCGCCGGAAAAAGTACTTACAGAACGTTTTCTTACTTCATACAGGTTTGTTTGTTGCAGCAAAGCCATTACTTGTTCTTTTCGCTCACTTTTATGCTGCAATCCTTTTAAAATTGCCATGTGGTTCAATAACTCTGCAGCTGATATTTTAGGATACACGCCAAAATCTTGTGGTAAATATCCAAGCTGCGTACGCATTTGTTGAGGATTTTCAAGCACATCATTTCCGTCAAAAAATATTTTCCCAGTATCGGGTAATTGTAAAGTCGCCAAGGTGCGCATGAGAGAAGATTTGCCTGCTCCGTTAGGTCCAAGTAAACCAAACATCCCGTTAGGAATGCTTAGTGACACATTATCTAGTGCTTTTACACCATTTATATAGCTTTTGCTAAGGTTTTGTATAGTAAGTCTTGCCATGTTATTTTGAATAAGATGGTTGCAAATTAGCAGAGAGATGAGTACTACATAAATATATGTGATGAACGAAACGAAAATGATGATGAACGTTGTTTACATGAACTAGATTGTTCGATTCTTATAAAAAATCCTTTCGTCATGAATAAACTACCTTTCATCACTTAAATTTTATCCGTTAATCTATTTGTTGTTCTTTTATTATTTTAACACTATGAATAAATCTTTTAGCTTATCTAATTTCCTACTTAAACATGCAGAGTTTTTGGCTTTTGTTGGTTTATGGTTATGGATAGGGATTTTTCAGGTTCAAGAAAAAGATGCAGAGAGTTGGAAATCATTTTTAATGGTTTTAATCGCACTTCTTCCAACTCAATTACCAGGGTTTATTTTTTCGTGGTATAAGTCAACTCTCCTAAATAATCTAACTCGCCGGCAGTTTTTAACCTATTGGACGAGTTGTTTTTTTATTTGCCTACCTATTGTTACCGATGTTTGCGTTTTATTATTTCCAAATTATGATTCCTCGCTTTTTATAGGTGCTGCCCTAGCAAGTGTATTTTTAGAATTGATTTTAGTTGCCAATTATTACTACTTAAAAAAGGTACAACACATTAAATGGATTAAGAAAATAGGTCTGGAAAATGCAGTTCTCCTTAGTATTATTTTATTATCTATCGTTATTTCTGCTATGGCGGTATCAAGTATTGGCAATCCAAATTTTGACACAAAAGAGCAATTGTTAATTGGTTTTGTATTTACGCCAGCAAAGCTGATTACTCATTTTTGGACCTTTTTAAGCTTCACGCTTCAATTTTTATTCATGTATTTATGTGGCTACCTATTTTTCCTAGTGAATAGTAGATTGTTAGTCTCGAAAATATTAAAACAAAAAGGCCTCATTTTATATATTTTAAGTGCTTTAGCCTGTATTGCCATTTTATATCCAATAGTTGGGCAATTATTAACTTTATTACCTATAAATCAGATTTTTGGAAGAGATATTTTTTCACTCAATCCTTTTTTATTAGAAAATGGTTTTGGTGCTATGGCGATAATAGCATTGAGTTTACCGATTGTATTAGCGATCCAATGGGGTGCTCAAAACACACACATTCTCTCTCTACAAAAAGAGAAATCGCAAACGGAATTAGATTTATTGAAGCAACAATTAAACCCGCATTTCTTTTTCAACACCTTAAACAATTTGTATGCATTGAGTTTGCAGAAATCTGAGAAAACCCCAGAAAGCATTTTACGATTGTCGGAATTAATGCGCTATACCATTTATAAAGGGCAGGAAGAAAAAGTTACCATTAGTCAAGAAATCAACTATTTGGAAGATTACATAGCGTTGCAACAAATCCGCTTAAAAAAGCCTCTACGTTTAAAGTTCGAAAAGAATATCATCAATGAAGATGTACAAATCGCTCCTTTATTGCTTATTGTTTTACTTGAAAATGCGTTTAAACATGGAATTGAGCCTGCTGAAGAAACTGCTTTTTTGAGTTTATCGTTAAGTTGCACCCAGCAGGAACTTACCTTTAGCTGTGAAAACTCTGTTGAATTGGATAAAACTGATAAAATACCAGGCATTGGTCTTAGTAATTTAAAAAAACGTTTAGAATTACTGTATCCAGCCGCTTATTCATTGGAAATCACTTCGAATAATGCTATTTTTAAAGCAGACCTACACTTAAAATTATCATGAGTTTACGCTGTTTAATTATAGATGACGAACCCTTAGCTCATGAGGTTATTTTAGAATACAGTAAGGATATTCCTTTTTTAGAGATTTGTGGACAATGTTATCGTGCAACTGAAGCATTTGAGTTTTTAAGCAGCACTGAAATCGATTTGATATTTCTAGATATCAGAATGCCCAAATTAAATGGTTTAGACTTTTTGAGAACCCTACAACATAAACCTTTAGTTATTATCACTTCGGCGTATGAAGAATATGCGCTAGAAAGTTTCTATTTAGCTGTTTGCGATTATCTCTTAAAACCCTTCCGATTTGATCGGTTTTTAAAAGCAGTTAACCGAGCCTTGGAAAGTTATAATTTAAAAAATCAGTCCATTAAACCTAGCAGTTCTTTACCATCTTCTATTAATGATAATCAGCAGATTTCTATCAAATCTGATAAGAAACATGTATTAATTAAGTTAAATGATATTTATTATTTAGAAAGCTTAGGCAATTACGTAAAAGTTTGGGGCGATTCGAATTTCTTATTAACGCCAAGAACATTGAGCAGTTTTGAAGAACAATTACCTTCAGAAGTTTTTATCCGCATCCATAAATCTTTTATTCTCAATAAAAAATTCGTCCATTACATGGAAGGAAATATCATCTTTTTAAAGAATAATCAGCAAATCCCGATAGGCAAAAATTACAAGTCTGTTATTAAGCAATTACTTGATATTGAACATTAGTTAATCTATATGCAGTTCGACCCATTTTTTAATAAGAGTAGTACGATCTTTTAAATATTTTGGCCCAAAGAAAATGTTAGACCAGTCATCGAAATTTTCATATTGGAAACCTAGGTAAAAGATCCAAAATGCAAATCCAAAGTATGGAATAGCCGCTAGCTCTTCATCACTTAAAGACCTAACTTTTCTATAATTCTTTACAAAAATAGCAAATGCTTTATCAGCTTCTTCTTGGGTCACTTTCCCATAGTAAACTTCTAAAAAATAGTGGATATAAAATGAAGCTATATCATTAATTAAATGACCTTTTCCAGCAAAGTCAAAATCAAAGAAGGTTAAATGACCAGTCTCATCAAAGTGAAAGTTTTTGGGCAAAAAATCGTACTGACAATATCCATAGCTAAATTTTGATAAATTCAGTTTACTAATCTTTTCTGCAATTTGATTAACTGCTTGAGTTAAAAAAATATATTCATCTTTTAAATCTTCAAAGGCAGGTTTAAAAATTGCTAATGGATTTAAAAGCATGGTATCAATTGAGTATTCTTTTCTGGAACTTTGAAGCTCAATTGTAGAGGTAATATTATGGATTTTTGCCATTTCTTTACCTACGGTTGCCAATTGTTCCTCATTCATATCTGAAACAACAGTACCTAAAGCATAACTAAACATTACTCCGTGTCTAACACCTTCAACTGCATTAAAAGACTGAATATATTTGCCTTCTGCATCTTTAATGGGATGGGCTACACTTGCTTTTCCTTCGAAAAGTAAATTCAATAATTCTATTTCTCCTTTAATTTCTGTTAGTTTCCGATGGCTATCTCTATATACTTTAAAAACATAATTAATCGTTTCAGTTTTCAAAAGATAGGTATCACTTACATTATGAATAAGTAAACGACAAGTGACATTTTTAAGGTCATATTTTATTGTTAAAAACTCTGCAAGTGCTTTTGAAGAAAGAGTAGAATATTGGGCGGGAAAAACATCCATGCATCAAATATAATTAAAGAATAGTTGCCTAAACAAAAAGCCCTAATCTTTGATTAGGGCTTTTTGTAAAAATCAAATGAAAATTCTTATTTCCAACCGCCGCCTAAGGCACGGTATAAATTAACTACAGCTTGTAGTTTTTGCAATTTATCACTAACACCACTCAATTGAGCCGCTAATAAACTTTGCTCAGAAGTTAATACATCGGTATAATTCGTTGCTGAGCTGTAACGCAATAATTCTTGTGTAAAATCTACTGCTTTAGTTAAAGAAGCGATTTGCTTCGCTCTGGTGGTTTCTTTTTCTATTGCAGTTTGATACGCATATAATGCATTAGAAACCTCTTGACCGCTTGTTAAAAGCGTTTGCTGGAACGTATAAAATGCTTGTTGTTGCTGTGCCTGTGCAGTAGTTAAACGAGCTTTATTTTGTCCTTTTGCAAAAATTGGTTGAGTTAATCCGCCAACTAAATTATAAAACACAGAATTGTTAAAGAAGTCTTTCAATTGCAAGCTAGATAAACCACCGCTTGCCGTTAACGTTAAAGCAGGATAGAAATAAGTCTTCGCTACGTTTGTATTTTCAAAAGCAGCTCTAAAGCTAAATTCCGCAGCCTGTACGTCTGGTCGGTTTTGCAACAATTGTGCAGAAACTCCAGTTTCTAAATTGCTATATGCAGATTGACTATCTAAATCAGAACGAAGAATGCTTCCTGGTGCTCTAGCCAATAAAATATTTAAGGCATTTTCGGTTTCTCTAATGCTTCTTTTTAAATCTGGTATAGTAACTTCTGCAGCGTATAAATTTGCTTCGCTTTGCACAACAGCAGCTCCATTAACCTTAGCTCCTTCTTTCAGCGCTTTCATGGTTGCTACATTATTGGTTCTGCTTTTTATAGTTTGCATGGTAATTGCTAACTGTTTATCTAAAGCCAATAGATTATAATATGTATTCGCAATATTTGCAATTAACTGCGTTTGAACTGCTCTTTTTGCAGCATCAGTTTGTAATAAAGTTGCGTAAGCAGAACGTTTTGCACTGCTTAATTTACCCCAAATATCAGCTTCCCAACTTGTACTTAACTGCGCCCTATAGGTTTGTGTCTCTAGATTGATGTTTACACCTGCAGGAAAATTTAATGCAGCTTTAGATTGCTTTGCATCGGTTATGGAAACATCGCCTTGCAAACTTGGTAAGAAAGCCGATTTACTTTGTTGTAGAGTTGCTTGTGCAATTTTAATACGTTCAACTGCTTGTTTTAAGTCTAAATTTTCATTTAAACCTTGTTGAATTAACGTTTGCAAATTAGCATCTGTAAACAAATTTTGCCAAGGTAAATTTGCTAGTGTTGCTGTATCTGTTGTATTCTGATCACGGTATAAATTTTGGGTCACAACTTTTGGGCGTTCGTATTTTTGAGTTACGCAAGCGCTTAAAGTTAATACAGCAAAGCCGATGATGAGAAATGAATGTTTATATCTTAATTTCATGTGTTTTCTATTAATGTTCACGGTTATCAACTTCCGGAAATTCTAATTTTGGTTCTACATCTGCACCTTCAATAAAAGGAGATTTATTGCTTACTTTTTCTTGTAAGGTTTGGAAAATGATAAATAATGCAGGGATTACGAAAATTCCGAAAATGGTACCAATTAACATCCCTCCTACGGCACCTGTACCAATCGATTTATTTCCAGCTGCGCCTACTCCTGCTGAAAGCATTAGTGGTAATAATCCCAATATAAATGCAAAAGATGTCATTAAAATTGGACGTAAACGAGCTGTTGCGCCTTCAATTGCAGCGTTAACAATACTCATTCCCCTTCTTCTTCTATCTACCGCATACTCTACAATTAAGATGGCATTTTTAGCTAACAAACCAACCAGCATAATCAGTGTAATTTGCGTGTAGATGTTATTATCAACTCCAAAAATCTTATCGAAAATAAATACACCAGCTAAACCAATTGGTAAAGAGATTAAAACAGCTAAAGGTAAAATGTAGCTTTCGTATTGTGCACAAAGCAAGAAATAAACGAAAATTACACAGAGTAAGAAGATAAAAATAGTCTGATTACCACCTGCCATTTCTTCTCTTGATAAACCTGAAAATTCATAGCCATAACCAGCTGGCAAGTGTAATGCAGCCTCTTCTTGTACCGCTTTTAGCGCATCTCCAGAACTAAAACCTGGTTTTGGCGCTCCTGTTACTGCAATTGATGTATACAAGTTAAAACGAGAAATTGCTTGTGGACCGTAAACTCTTTCAAGAGTAATGAACTCGGTGATTGGAGCCATACCGCCTGTATTGTTACGCACATAAATGCTGTTTAAGGTCTGTTCGTTAGCACGGTAAGGAGCATCCGCTTGATACATTACTCTAAACTGTTTACCATACTTATTAAAGTTTGACGCATATACACCACCGTAATAACCTTGTAAAACACCTAGAACGTCAGTTACAGTTAAACCAGCTTGTTTAACTTTTGCCACATTCACATCAATTTGATATTGAGGGAAATTTGGGTTAAAAGAAGTGGATGCATATTGAATTTCAGGTCGTTTACTCAATGCCGCTAAAAATGCATTTCCAACTTCTGTGAATTTTTTAATTTCTCCACCTGTTTTATCTTGTAACTGGAACTCAAACCCTCCACTTGTACCAAAACCTTGAATGGTAGGTGGTGCGAAGAAAATGATTTTTGCTCCTTTTATTTTTGCCGTTTTTGCAAATAGTTCGCCTATAATCGCTTTCACATCACGTTTACGTTGATCCCATGGCTTTAAACGAGAAATTACCATTCCATATGAACTTCCACTACCACTAATCATACTTCGACCTACAATTCTTAGCGAATTTTTAACTTCTGGAATAGTATGAACAATCTCATCAATTTGTGTAATTACAACTGCTGTTTCTTCTTGTGATGTTCCTGCTGGCAATGAAATATCAGACATGATTGTTCCTAAATCTTCATTAGGTACAAATCCTTTTGGAGTGGTATTCATCGTCCAAATTAATATACCCACGAAAGCTAAGATACCAGCAATAGCTACCCACTTTTTACGAGACAAAAAGCTAACTGATCTTTTATACCGATTCGTCATTAAATCGAATGAGGTATTAAAACCTACATAAAAACGCTGTAAAAAATTCTTCGGCTTTTCATGGTCTTCTGCATGCGGTTTTAGTAATAAAGCACACAATGCCGGACTTAATGTTAACGCATTAATTGCCGATAAAATAATCGCAATAGCTAATGTTAAACCGAATTGTTTATAGAATACTCCTGATGAACCTTGAATGAAACTTACTGGAATAAATACCGCAGCCATTACCAAAGTAATCGAAACAATTGCTCCGCTAATATCATCCATCGCATCTATTGTTGCTTTTTTAGCAGATTTATACCCATGATCCAACTTGGCGTGTACTGCCTCGACGACTACAATGGCATCATCTACCACAATACCAATTGCCAGTACCAATGCAAAAAGCGTTAATAAGTTAATGGTAAATCCGAATAGACTTAAAAAGAAGAAAGTACCAATAATCGCCACTGGCACAGAAATAGCAGGAATTAATGTTGAACGGAAATCTTGTAAGAAAATAAACACTACTAAGAACACCAAAATAAAGGCTTCTATTAGTGTGTGCAATACTTTTTCGATAGAAGCATCTAAGAAATCATTAACGTTAATTAACGTAGTATAATGAACTCCTTTAGGGAAAGATTTTTGCGCTTCATCTAGGGCTTTAATTGAGTTCTCAATTACTTCCTTCGCATTAGAACCCGCAGTTTGATTAATTGCAATACCCAAAGCAGGCTTACCATCAAACTTAACTGAGCTTCCATAACTTAATGCTCCAAGCTCAATTCTGGCAATATCTTTTAAACGAAGAACCTGTCCATTAGCACCAGTTCTAATAATGATGTTACTAAATGCTGTTTCGTCTTTTAATCTACCTGTATATTTTAAAGTATATTGAAACGATTGCTCACCTTGCTCACCAAATTGCCCTGGCGCAGCTTCAATATTTTGTTCTGCTAAAGCAACACTTACATCATTTGGCACCAAACCATAAGTTGCCATTACATCTGGCTTTAGCCATAAACGCATGGTATAATCCATTTGTCCAAATGCACTTGCATCTCCTACTCCATTAATACGTTTAATTTGAGGAATGATATTGATGTTTGCATAGTTCTGTAAAAATTTCTGATCATAGGATGGGTCATCGCTATAAATACCAAAAATCAACACATTGCTTGCTTGTCTTTTTGCAGTAACTACACCAGAACGTGTAACCTCTGCAGGTAGTAAACTGCTTGCTCTAGCCACACGGTTTTGTACGTTTACGGCCGCTAAATCTGGGTTTGTACCCAGTTTAAAGTTTACGGTTATGGTTGCAGTACCATCATTACTAGCAGAAGAAGTCATGTAAGTCATGTCTTCTACCCCATTTATTTGCTCTTCGAGTGGAATAACCACACTATTCATCACCACATCTGCATTTGCACCTTGATAAGATGCAGAAACTTGTACAGTTGGCGGTGCAATTTCAGGATATTGAGAAACGGGTAAGGTAATGAGTCCCAGTATACCTAATATTACAATGATAATTGATATTACAGTTGATAAAACTGGTCTATCTATAAATTTCTTAAACATAATTTATATTTACGATGTACGATTTTGATTTTAGATTAGACAGCCTTATTTTTTAATTTCAGCATACACAGAATCAGTGTTTAATTCTTGAGGCTTAATTTTTGTTCCTTCTTTTAAAGATTGAAAACCTTCTAAAACCACTTTATCACCAGCTTTTAAACCTTTTGTTACCACATAAAATTTGCCTTTTGTAATATCCATTACCTCTACAGGTGTGTTAACTACTTTAGCCGAATCTCCTAATAGATATACAAATTTCTTTCCTTGTAAATCTGTTGTAGATTTTTGAGGAATTAAAATTACATCGCTAATGTGCTGAGGAATGCGAACCATTGCACTTGCACCATTTTTTAATATCGAATTTGCATTAGGAAAAGTAGCTCTTAAACTAGCAGAACCAGTTGTTGTATTGATCTGTCCATTTATAGATTCTATTTTTCCGTTTTGAGCGTAAATCGTTCCATCTGCCAGTATTAAACTAACAGCCGGGATATTTTTCATTTGCTCAGTTAAATTTTTTCCTTTATAAATCGTTGAAAAATCAAGTAATTGCTTTTCGTTTAACGAGAAGTAAGCATAAACTTTAGAGGTATTAGAAATGGTGGTTAATGGTTGTGCACTTGTGCCACTTACTAAACTTCCGGCCTTAAAAGGCAAACTACCTACTACTCCATCCACTGGACTAGTAATTCTTGTATAGCCTAAATTAACTTTTGCGTTTACTAAAGCTGCTTTTGCTTGCGCTAATGCTGCTCTTCTACTTTGTAATGTTAATTGAGCAGATTCTAACTCATATTTACTGATGATATCCTTATCTACAAGTGGCTTAGTTTTATTTACTTGTAATTGAGCAGCATTTACATCCGCTTCTGCACTACTAATAGCAGCACTAGCCGTTCTAACTTGTTGTTCGTATTGCGGGGCATTAATGGTAAATAACAATTGTCCTTTTCTTACAAATGCACCTTCGTCCACATAAATTCTTTCAATAAATCCATCAACTTTTGGTCTGATATCTACATTCTCAATTCCCTCTATTGTTGCAGGGTAATCAGAATCTAATGTTGTACTCTGTGTATTTACGGCAAATACAGGGTATGGTTGAGGTTCAGCTGCTGCAGCCGCCGCTTGTGCCGCCTTCTCATCCTTGCCGCCGCAAGAAGCGAGTATAGCTCCAAAAAATAAAATAATTGATAGTCGGATTGTTGTTTTCATGTTATATGGGTGTTGCTTTTGTGTTTCTATTTTAATTATTGATATATCATTTCGAAAATTAATTGCTTACGCTCTTTCATTAATTTCAGATATTCTTTATCGTTAATATTGTAAAGTGATTTATTTATGCAAGTAGTAATTAATGGATAAGCCATTAAAGAAAATAAATTCATTAAAAAATGTCTAGGATCCATTTTTTTTATTCGGCCAAGTTCCATTTCCTCTTTTATTTCTGCTAAAAATTTTCGAATTCTATTCCGTTTTTCATCCGGAACGGCTTTCTCTGTACGCTTAGATTCCGTAACTACATACATTTCTCTGTAAGGAAATTTAATAGCTTGATCCATAAAAACGTTAATCAATCGATGTACTTTTTCTTTAAATTCGAGTTCAGCTGAAAAAACTGATTCCAATTGCGCCGACATTTCTGCTCTAGCTTCCTCTGCTACCTGTTCAAAAAGAATATCGCGTGATCTAAAGTAGTAATTAACTAGCGTTCTATTTACACCAGCTGCATCTGCAATATCTTGTGTAGTAGCATGTAATTTTCCCTCAGAAAAAAAAATCCGCTTAGCGGTATCTTTAATTAATTGCTCTGTTCCTGTATCTCTCTGCGCCATTTACAATTGTGTTTAACATTTTTGTTAAACGACAAAAGTAGATATATAAATAAACACATGCTCTTTCTATCAAAAAAGTAGCTGATTTATGACAAAGGATTGATAATACGTATGAGTTACGTCATTGCAAGAAACGAAGTAATCCTATAACGAATTAAAAGAAGTCTAAGGTGTAAGGTTGCTTCGTGTGTAATGACGCTATGATTATTTCTACCAAGTTAATTGATAAATGCTTCCTCTATTTCCTGTTAACAGAATTAAATTACCTTTTTTTGCTTTTTGGAGAGCATTAAAATTTAATGTAGAAATAGTAGTCCAGTTTTTACCCCCATCTGTAGAAACATCGGTACCAGAAGAACCTGTTGCAAAGCACAATTGATCGGTAATATATTCTACCGCAGAGCGATAACCGCTCACAGATTTTTGTGGTTTAGACCACGTTTTACCTCCATTGGTGGTGAGTACTGCATTGTTTGTACTTTCTTTATCTTTTAAATAATTACCACCTACTGCAATCCCTTTTTTTGCATCGTAAAATGCAATCGAAAATGGCCCTGTGCTACTTTCACCTTGTATAATTGGACAATCGTACATTTTCCATGTATTGCCATAATTGCTCGAGTAATAGATTTTAGATGTAGAACCTCCACTAGCAATCCACACTTTTCCATCTTTAGTGGTTCTAATGGTTGTTCCGCTTGCAGCAAAACCTGCTTCTCCAACCTTTAAATCTTTTTTCAAGTTTCCTGAAATATTCTGCCAAGTTAAACCACCATCGGTAGTTTTTAAGAGTTGCATTTTATTGTTAATCGGATCGCCAAAAATAATTCCTTGTTGTTCATCCCAAAAACCCATTCCATCTAAAAATATAGCCGAATCCGTATTTTTATAAACTTCTCTCCAGCTCTTTCCTCCATCAATGGTTGAAAGAATATAGGCCGGAGAACCTGCATTTACCACAATTGCTTTTAAGTGATCAAAGGCTTCAATATCTCTAAAGTCTAATTTTTCATATCCTTTTGGCTGAGTCCATTCCCAAGTTTTACCGCCGTCTAAACTTTTTCCAACTTGTCCATTACTTCCACTCACCCATGCTACCGAATCTGATACGATTGATAAACCACGCATGCTTGTGTTTTTTCCAGATGTTAATGGTTTTAGCGTATAACTTTGTGCAAAGCTGATGGTAGAGAAAAGTAAAAAGAACCAGAAAATGTTTTTCATAATAGCTTTATTAATTTGAACTAAACAATTGAAGGTAGGAAAGTTATTTTACTCTTTTCCAACTTTCAGATCTACCAATTATAGAAATACCAATATATCCTCTGATGTTTAGTTGTCCATTTTCCTTTAATGATAAATTACAGCTATACGTTTTACCTGTTTTAGGATCATAAATTGTTCCATCCGTCCATTTTCCATCCTCAAAAACAAAATTCTTTAAAATCTCTAATCCCATCACAGGTCTTGAGTGTAAACTCGAATTTGGGTTTTTAATATCCAATTTGGGTTTGCCGTTGTCGTCATTTGGGTCTTTAATCCAAACTAATTTGCCATTATATTTATCACCCTTTTTATAGATTTCTACTTGGCCTTCGCCCGAAGGATTAATCCATTTTCCTAAAATATCGTCTTTTTTTTGTGCAAAAACGGAGAGCGTACAACTCACAAATACGAACAGTAGACATAGATTCTTGAACATAGGAATAGCTTTTAACTGTTCATAAAGTTAAGGAATAGGATTTAAAAATAAAATTTACGCTTTAATTTGAACTGGAAATAATTGAGTAGTGATCTTATCTTTCTGAAAACCCAGCGTTTTGTAAGGAAGGAAAATGGTTAAAGTTCGTTATCGATTCTAAATCATCAGGTAAAACTTCTGCCTCAAATCCTCTTTCTTTCAAAAATTCGATAATTGATTCAGCATTTACTGAACCGTTAGGGCGTTCAACTCGAAGAATTAAATCACAATCCTCTAGATCGAAGTTTGCCAAATGTTCATTAAAGTTTTCATGCAGCTCATTAATCAACCTGTTGGCATCATCACAATTTGCTACATCTGTTTTAAAAACCTCAATCATAATTTAATTTTTATAAACCTGTCGATCATCTTTTCTACTATTTAGACCATCGACAGGCAAAACGTTACATTTTGTAGCGAAATTTATTGAATAGGTTTAGACATTAACAATCCAGCATAGTTTTTACGATAGGCGTATGCTAAAAACAAATTTGCTACAATTAGAAATAAAGCACTTGGCAAATTCTTAGGCTCATCAAGAAACGCATGGAAACACAGAATATTAACCGTAATCGGAAATAATACCACCGTTGCCAAGGGCGCCCAAAAATTAATAAGCAGTAAAATGCCACAAATCAATTCGATAACTTTTAATAAAGTCATAAAATAATTTCCAGACATCAATCCAGTCATAAAAGCTGTTGCACCAGGTGTCATTGGTGGTTGCTCCATTGGAATTTTAAAAAGAACAACAACGGCAGCAAAAACAAACATTAAGCCTAATAGGCTTCTAACAATGATAATTGCAATTTTCATATTATTTGGTTTTTAAGTTTACTACAAGATAATTCATTTTTTAAAAATTATCTTGATTTTTTAGACTGAAAATTTTTAATACTTCTTTAGGTTTTAAATTCAATCAGCCAATTGAAGTGCTATGTTATTTAATTGATGTACATGCCTTTGCGTATGGTAAATCACAAAATAAATAGCTTCCAGTCGTGTCAAAAACCCATACACTGGTAATTCGAAAGCTAAACAAAGTTGAGTAAGATCTAACGCGTCTATCTCTTTACTTATACTAGTTTTAATTCCCTGTACAGTTTTCAATAATTCATCTTTGCTGTACGTTTTATCATCTGGTAAGATAAAATCAGGAGACTTCATTTTTATACCAAAGTTTAGAAAATCAGCTTTAATTCTAGGAATTAATTCATCTGCAGGCCTATCGCTAGGTTTAACGGATGCATTTAGAATTTCTGCAAAACCACCACTCGCTAATGCAATATGTTGCACTACCTGACCAGCTGTCCAGCTATTTGGGAAAGGAATTTTATTAAAATCTTCTTGATCAATTAATGAAATTACTTTTTCTAACTCAGAAAAGGTATTATTTAAATCACCTTGAACTTGCGTTGTATTCATCATAACTTATAAATTACATGTATTTCATTGCACCGTAATTTAACAACCTACGCCATAATGCGATTTGGCCAATGCAATTTGCTTCTCGATAAATCGTAAAAGAAATCATTTCAAACAAAGGAAAACTCATATCAGGAAATTCTAATACTTTATCCAATTGCTCTTCGGTAACTTGCATGAGTTTCTCTCTTAAAATTGGAGTAATTTGTTCCCAATCCTTTTTAAAATCAGCTAACGCTGGATAGGTTTCGTTATCTTGAATGCCTTTGAAATTCGCAAAAAGTTCGTGAGCAGTTTGTTTAAGATCTAATCCTAATAAATTAGCTAATTCGTATCTCCCTTGCACTAAACTACCACTAATCCATGCGATGTGATTAGCTTTTGTATTTAAACGCTGATGCGCATCTTCATTAGAAATGCCATCAATTGCATTACCGAAATAGGTGGTATGCATATCATACAATACGATGAGAGCGAATAGGCGATTGCTTACTGGTTTGATTTCCATTTTTCAATTGATTTAAGGTTATACTAAGATAAGACAACTTTAATTGAAAAATGGTTGGTGAAAAAGTCAACATTAGGGGGCAATTAAGACAAGATTATTCTTTCTCATGTTTACGCTAAACTCGTCCCGACTTGATTCAACCACCGCGTCATTCCCAACTCGATCCGATAGCTATCGGATGGGAATCGTAATGCAAGAGTAAAACCTTTTTACGCATTACGATTCCCGTTTTCACGGGAATGACGAGTGAAATATAGATTTCGGTTTATCCTTTATTTAGAAAAACTAATTTTTCTCCTTTTTTGGTGGTTAGGTTAACAATTCCGTTTACAGCTTTAACCTGCTTTCCTGATAAAGTAAAATTCCCTTTAGGTAATTTCATGTTTAATTCTCCGCCTTGCTCGGCAAAAACTGTAATGTTATCGGCTTTGCTATTTTTATAATTGGCACTAATTAAAAATGCGCCCTCTGTTCGTAAATCTTTAAAAGAGCAATCTTTCCAAGTACTTGGTACTGCTGGAAAAACTTCGATATACCCATTTCTACTTTGCAACAATAATTCATTTACACCTTGAGCAAAAGCAAAATTTCCTTCTAATGTAAACGGACGATAGGTAAAGCCAGAATATTGCCCACCTTTTTGATCTCCATTTAAGTGAAAGCTGTTTGGTGAACAGAAGTTTGAAGCGAAGATTTGCAATTGTTTAAGTGCTTTATCTGCTTGGTAAGCTCTTGCATATAAAGATGCCATCCAACTGAAAGAATACCCACACCAAGCTCTTGTTCCTTTGGCTTCTAATTGTTTATACGAATTATCAATGCGAGTTTTATCTTCGGGTTTGTTATAATCTAACAACGCTAATGGATAGATAGCCATGTATTGCGACATGTGGCGATGAGACGAAGTAAGGTTTTGACCAGGCGCAATTGTAAATCCTGTTTCGTTTACCTCATAATCTGGTAGTTGATTAGCGATAGCTTGCCAGTGTTCTGCTCCTTTTTTATCGCCTTTGGCTACTGAAACTTCTTTTGCAGCTTTAAACAAAAACTTAGCTAAGCTTAAATCGAAATTACTCCAGTTTTTGAACCAAGCGCTAATGGCATTATCGTTATATTCTGGACTAGAACTTAAAGGCAACATCCGCACTCCATCTTTTAAAAAGGTAATGTTCTCTAAAAAAGTAGCCGATTGTGTGATGTAAGGATAAGCTTGTTCGTTTAAAAACTGTTTATCCATACTGTATTTCCACTGCCAATAAAAATGCTGCGAACACCAGGCTCCCACTGTTGGGCTCATTGAATATTGTATCCATCCTCCCATTGGATACCCGTTTAAAGTGACCACCCCTGGTATATTTAAACCAGCTACACCAAAATATGCTTTCGTATATTTTTCACTCTCCCCCCTAACTTTCCACAGCCAATCGGTAAAGGTTTTACCTTCTAATAAATGGTTTGAAGTATAGGTTGGCCAATAACTTAATTGGGTATTTAAATCGTTATGAAAATCTCCTTTCCAAGGTGGTAAATTGCCATTATCGGCTGTCCATACTGCTTGTAAAGTAATGGCTGGTGCTCCTTTTCTTGCTACCGAACCTAATTTGTATTGCTCTAAATAATATTGCTTTTGCACTAGTTCATCAGGAATGGAAATGGAAGATTTGTTCCAAAAATTTGCCCACCAGTTGATATGTGTATCCCAACCAGTTGGTTCTTTAGCTGTTGCTGAAATAGGTAGAATTGCTGCTGAAGCGTCTTTAGTTACTGTCCATGATCCTATAATATGATTGTTTATTTTTTTCCAAACGATTAATACTTCGTAAAAATGTCCATCGGTCATTGGTTGTCTGTAACGAATGGTGTTTGATGTTTTAATTACATCGCCTTTGGCATAACCTAACTTTTGAAGACCTTCTCCAGAATGACTATTATCATTAGCTATTTTTTCATTGCCTGCATAATTATGAACAATTAATTCAGGTAAAACGGCTGTATTTTTTAGGTTCTCGAAACCAAAAAAACCTTGATTTCTCGTCGCATGGATATAACAATTAAATACTACACCATTTTGAAATTTCACGGTATTTAATGCAGTTTTTAGATCCAAGACGTTCGATACTACCTTACCTAAACTGCTGATATTAAATTCGATTGCTGCTGCTGGGATTTTAGTGGGTGTGGTTTGGTTATAGGGATCATCTAATGTTTTCTGAACAATGCCATATTCCTTTTTATCCACCTGATTTTGTACCCATTTCCAGTTATACATATTCAGATCTGGTTGTGCTTTGCGTTCGTCCCATAAATCTGCTCGGTCTAATGAAAGACGTAATTTATCGCCTTTGCCCCAAACTAAAGCACCCAACATCCCATTACCCAAGGGCATAGCTTCATCCCATTTAGTTGCCAATTGACCAAAACTAAGGTTGTATGTACTTAAATTTTGTGCAAAGCTAAGTTGGTAAGCAAAGCTGATGAGTAGAATGAGGGTAAGTTTTTTCATGAGATTTCTCGGAAAGTTGGAATGATAACGAATTTAATTTAAACCACATAGGAACATAGATAACATAGTGAATTGTATAAATCTATGTTATCTATGTCTCTATGTGGTAAAGCATAAGCGATTAATTCTGCGGAGGAAAATTATAAGGTTTCCATTGTGGGTAAACTGATAATTCTTTAGTGGTTGCCTCGCTAATGGTTACACCCCACGTATTCCAAAACGGCGCTAAGTTTCTTTTCACAATATTAGAATAGGTTTTAACCCATAAATCTCGTTTTTGCTGATCGTTTAATCTGCCAATCGTAGCTCCCATTTTTTGGTAGGCGATAAAGAATGATTTAAAGCTTTCCCATCCAAAACCTTCTTGCATTTGACGGAACATAATTAAGCCTAAAAAAGGATCGCTTTTCCATTTATCATAACTCGGACCTTCTGCAAAATACTTTTTCATGTGTTTCTGAGTATTTGCATTAGAAATAGCTGAGTGCGCATTATCTCTGCCTCCAATCAATCTATCGAACATGTATAAAGAGAAAAAATTATTACTCACTTCTGTTGTACCACCAAAAACCCAATTTAGGTTTTGCATGTTATGTCCAATTTCATGGAAAAAGCCCCAGTTAGCTCCACCTCCACTTGGTTTCATCAATAAAGATGGGTCAGCCATAATTTCTGTCGACAATAGGTGTTTGCTTGGTGAATGATGAATCATAATTGGATAGCCACTGTGCATATAACCACCGCCAATTTGCTCATCTGGCACTAAACGTTGTGCTCTGTAAAATGGTAAAGGCATTTGCGCTAATTCCATTTCTCCACCAACAATTAAGTCCCACAATTTCATTACTTCATCAGGGTTTTTAATGGTTTGCAAAACACTATCTGGTAAGGTTAGAATTATATTTTGTGTTGCCATTTCGCCCCAAGGTGCTTTATTGTTTTTTAATTGTGCTTGCCAATCGCTTAATGAAGTTTTACCCAATATAAAAAGTGGTGCAGTAACCGCATGGCTGATTTTAAAATCAATAGTTCTACTTTCTCCTTTTGGTTTAATATCGATGTAAATCAATCCACCAAATGGCGATGTTAAATAGTTTTTACCAATTACCAGTTTCTGTTTTTTGGTGATGATCGGCATACGACGCCAATCTTCTTTACCGGCAACCCAATAATTTAATCTATCGCTATGTGCACCAATTTGCACTGATAAATCATCAACATTTGTGCCTTTTGGCACATCCACTTCTATATATTCACCAGCAGCAGCATATAAACCTGTACTGTACATCACATCACTATCGTAACCAGAATAACCTAAAGTTGATACAACAGAGACTAAACTATCGGCAATTTTTTGATGCGTAATAGCTACAGATTGATTTACAAATTTGTATCCTTCTTTAACCGAACCTGGGAAATTGGCTGATGAAGGTTGTGCTTTAATGTTTTTGTAATCCGTACTTTTTAATACTTGATCACTCCATTTTGAAATTTCTTTTCTAAAAACAGTATCATTTTTAGAAAGCGTTTGTTGCGGTGTAATTAACACCTTCGCGGGATCTTTTGGTGCATTTTGGGCAAAGGTGGTTAATCCTACAGCCAATAATGCAATTGTAAATACGTGTTTCATTTGTGTGTTTTATGTGTTTTTTATATTTTCTTTAATCGGAAAACTTTGGTTTCATGTGGCGCTACCTGACCAGCCCACTTGTTACCTTTTCCTATTACTTTATGTTGCCATAAATCTCTGATTTCATACTTATTGTTCAGACCTAAATCAGCAAAGTTTATTTTAGCATTTTGTGTATCGCCAGCTTTGTTTAAAATAGCAATTGCATAGTCGCCATTGGCCAATGGACGAACGAAAACATCCCAAACTTCATTCTTAAGTTTACGTTCAGCTTGTTTCCCTAATGCATCTTGATTTAAGGCAATCACTTCTTCATTTGTGAAAATAGTTTTTGCTTCATCATCCATTTTACGAATGTCGCAGCTTGCATATAATGGCGAATTTAGCATAGCATATAAACTCATCTGACTTTGGTATTCTGCCTGTGTGCAACCTTTACCATTAAAACCAGATGATGGACCTTTTACGCCGTGTAGACCTGCTACCAACATATCTCCATCGTTCCATTTTCCTGGCCCTGAGTATTGCGCCAATCCAGCATTTTTATCAACCACATTGTAAATCCCAACACCTCCTTTGCCTTCAATATCTATCCATTTATCTCTAATATCGTAGGTAGTTCGCCAGCTTTGTCCACCAACTTCTGCACCCCAATTCCAAGGTTCACGTGGACCCCATTCGCAAATTCCTAATAAAATTTCTCTACCTGATTTGCGTAAGGCTTGAGCCATTTTTCCATAACGGATTTTTGCTGTGGCAACATCTTCAGGTGCATTGCAATAATCGTATTTCAAATAATCTACTCCCCAAGATGCAAACGTTTTGGCATCTTGATTTTCAAAATTAAAACTAGCGGTAAAACCTCCACAGGTTAATGGCGCAGCATCAGAATAAATACCTAATTTCATGCCTTTACTGTGCAAGTAATCTGCTAGTGATTTAATTCCTGATGGAAACTTTTTAGGATCGGCGATGATGTTATTTTTGTTATCACGACCTCCTTGCCAACAATCATCTAAGAAAATATACTGATAACCGGCTTTCACCATTCCACTTGCAACCATTGCATCAGCCATTTCTTTGATATCCTTTTCATTCGGATTTTCTGACATGATGTTCCAACTCATCCATCCCATTGGTGGTGTTGGGGCTAACTTTACTTCTTGTGCAAAAGTGATTGTACTTATTAAAAGCAGAGCGATACTTAACTTTATCTTCATTTTATAGTCCTTTAAATAAGGTGGTTGATAAATAGATTTTGTAATCTTTAATTCGCCCATTGGCATTATCTTGTCTTGGTAGAAGTTTAATGCTACTTACTTCGTAGTTTTTGCCTAAATCTAATACCAATTGGTGAGGTGGTTTTGGTGAACGATTTTCCCATTCGGTGTGCCAAACGCTTGTAAATTGCAAGTCGAAAACATTTACCGCACTTCCATCTTCACCACCTATTTCTTCGCTATCTGCAAATACTACTTTCCAATTGGTTCGAGGTATTTCGTTGCCATTTTTATCGTATACATTAATTTCGGCAATGGTAGTAAACGGCTGACCTTTTTGTTCTGACAGTGCTTCTACAGCAATGTATCTTGCTAAAGTTGGCTTTGCGGTAACGGTTTGCCATTTATTATTATTTTCGAAAGTGCCTTCCGCCCAAGCTGTTAAATTAGTTGCATTCCATTTTTGAGTAGCATTTCTATGTTTTTCTGGCTGTGGCTCATTTACTTGATCTAATATCGGATGATCTAAGAACGTTAATGTTGGCTTTGTCGAACCATATAAATCAAAAACAATTACTTCGTTAGTGCCTTTTTTTAACCAGCTTTCTGGCACCAGCATGGTTTGCGTTGGTCCAATACTCCAAAAACGACTTAAGCAATGCCCATTTACCCAAACTAAACCTTTGTTCCATTTACTTACATCCAAGTATGTGTCCTCGATAGTGTTTACCGTAAAAGTGCCTTTGTAAAAACCTGCTTCTGGTTTTTGTTTAGCATAGGCTTGATATTTAACTGGAATAGTCACATCTCCCAAGCGAATTGGATAGTTTTTCCAATTTTTGATTTCAGTTTTTTTGTTCGCACCAACTAAAAATACACGCCCATGAATACCTTTTCTATCGTGCATATGTCCGCCGTAATTTACACGACCAGTTGCTTCTACTAAAACAGAAAGTTGTGCAGCTTTTACCCTTGCCGGAATTTCTAAACTGTATTTGCTTTTTCTTCTATCTAAACTTCCTATTAACTTGTTATCGATGTAAACTAACGCGTAATCGTGAATTTCATCAAACGTCAACATCATTTTTGCACCTGCCTGGAGGATAGATTTATAGAGCACACAGCCAAAATCTTGATTCAAATCTTCCATCAACATGGTGGTATCACTTAATACAGGTTTTGGTAAATTCTGATTTAAACTAGCAAACGAAGTAAATTTTACTGGTGCTAATGTTTGAAATTTATGCTTAGCAGGAACTTCAGGCAAGGTTTCTCCTTCTTGTAAATATTGTCCAAATAACTCTCTTAATGCATAAAATTTCTCAGTTGGATTTCCTGCTTCATCAATCGGAGCATCGTAATCATAACTGCTAGTTTGTGGTAAATACGGTGGTGAATTTGCACCGCTGTACGTACCAAAAGTTGTACCTCCATGTACCATATAAATACTGAAAGATGCTTTTTGATCTAACATGTATTTCAATTCATTTACAATTCTTTTGGTATCGCCTGTATGGTGAGGGCGACCCCAACTATCAAACCATCCTGGATAATATTCTCCGCTCATTAATGGTCCAGTAGGCTGAATTGCTCTCAATGCTTTAAAATTTGCTTCGGGGTTGCTACCAAAGTTTACAACAGCAAATAAACCATCAGGATGATCTGCTTTTAATTGAGATGGTCCATCGCAATGGAATAAAGGAACCGTAAATCCAGCTTCTTGTAAATCAGCTTTAATAATGTTCATGTACGCTTTATCGTTTCCATAGCTACCGTATTCATTTTCTACCTGAACCATTAAAATGTTGCCACCTTTGTTAATTTGTAATGGAGCCAATTCTTTACCAACGGCCATTAAGTATTTTTTGCTACGCTCTAAGAAATATGGATGTTGTGTGCGTAATTTAATCGACTTATCTTTCAATAACCACCAAGGAAAACCGCCAAACTCCCATTCTGCACATGAGTAAGGTCCAGGTCTTAAAATCACATATAAGCCTTCTTCTTGGGCTATTTTGCAAAAGGTTTTGGCATCTGCCTGTCCACTCCACGTGAACTGATCTTTTTGATTTTCATGCATATTCCAAAAAAGATAGGCACAAACTGTATTTAAGCCCATTGCTTTGGCCATTTTTAACCGATCACGCCATTCGGCTTTCGGGATACGGGCAAAATGCATTTCACCGCAGCGAATTACATACGGTTTACCATTAAGCTCAAAATGCTCGGCACCTATAGCAAAGGTTTTCGCTTGTTGGGCTTTTACTTCACTACTAAGAAATAATGTAAAGGCGATGAGTACTAGTTTAAAATTCTTCATTAGGCTATAAAGTAATTATCGTTTAGAAAAGACAGCAGGAAATTAGCTGATTTAGTATTCCACATGGTAGTCTTTTTTAAATGGTTGACCACTCCATGCTTTTTTTGCTGTCCAATCTTCAGCTGGTGCTGTCCAAAACTCATTATCAGCAGGTAAGCCTAAAGGCAAAAACCCAAGAGTTGCCATGTACAAGCTACCAGTAGACGTATACACATCTGCAATGCCTGGTTGCGACCCGCAAAAACCTAAAACTAACCAACCATCTTTATCGAAATTTGCACACTGATCGAACATGCGATGCATGACAGTAGTCACGCCACTACGTACTTGTGCTGGGCTAATTTGCGAAGGCAATTTGTTCATCAAGGCAACTTGTCCTAAGGCTTGAAAAACTGCAGTACGGTAGGTTACAGATCTCCCCATTGCAGGATAAGTACCTTCTGGACTAATAATTCGTTCAGAAAACTCTGAATAACGAGTCATGCGTTTTACAGCTGTATCGTACATTTCTACAGGAACTCGTTTTTTATCTGACAGTACTTTGAAAAAATCAACTAGCATCGGATGAATTACATACGAGTTATAATAATCCATGCTAAAACTAGGACCATCACTGTACCAACCATCTCCTTGATACCATTCTAAAATTTTTCTTTTTGCAAATTCTATGCGTACTGGATCTGCCTGTTCGCCAATGCTCAATAAGAAAACTTCATTTATTCCTGCAAAAAGTAACCAATTGTTGTAGGCTCCCGAACGTGTGCGTAACGCTTTAAATTCTTCTGCAATTCTTGCTTTGGTTACCGCATCTAATGGTTCCCATAATGCTTTTGGTGCTCTTAAAAATGCTTGAGCCATATAAGCTGCATCAACTATTGGCTGACTTTCAGTTCTAAAGTTCAAGTAATCTGGATTTGCTGGATCAACACCGTTTGCGATACCTTTTAAAAGTGCAGTTCGTAGTGTTTTACGCATCTGACCTTCTTTCGTATCATCATCTGGTAACGCCAACCATGGCGCAACACCTGCCATCGTACGTCCAACAGCTTCAAGGTAAGTCACCCTTTTAAAGAAGTCTGGCTTTTGGCCTGGAGGTACTTCTACAGGCATATTCTTTTTTAAGGTGCTGTGGGAAAGATTTAAGATGACTGGAGAAGATATTTTGTAGAGTAAATTCACCCAATACTCACGATCTTGAGCACCAGTAACTACAGGGGTTTGCTTGGTTTTCTTTTGAGATTGTGCTTGAGTAACAACGGTTGCGCTAACAAAAATTAATGCCGTTAAAAACACATGTTTAAGTTTATTCATTTTATGTGGTTCTTTATTTAGTAATGATTTCAAAAAATCGATTAGTGCCTGCAGAAATATCAACAGTAAATTTTAATAATTGTGGTGTTTTACCTTTATACACAATAGTAGAAGGAATTAGGGCATTTGTTGCACCATCTCTAACTACCACTTTTTTCTGATTCTTTATTTTCTTAGTTAGATCTGTCCATTTCAACTCTACAACTTGTTGTTTTGAGGCAGCAGTTCCATTGTAAACTGTTTTAATGAACACATTACTTTTGTGATTTAAATATAAAGGAAGCATTTCACTACCCGCTAAAAGGAAAGCACCCACACCATATACATCTGTATCTTCATAACCCACTTTATCTGGTGCCGCACCTTGTGCTTGTACAAAACCTAATTTTCCATCTGGGTGTACAGAAGTAGTTAAGGCTAACCAAGCTTTACTCACTACAGGAAGGTATTTTTTCTCAGAAATCAATCCATTGTTAATGCCCCATGCCATCGCATAGCAGATAAATCCTGTACCACTTGTTTCTTTTGAAGGATAACTTTCAGGATCTAGTAAGCTTGCATGCCAGCTGCCATCCGGTTGTTGTATTGAAGCTAGTTTAGCAGACATATCAATAAACAAACCTTCTAATTTTTTACGTTCTGGATGATTTTTAGGCAGCACAGAAAGTACTCTTACTAAACCACCGATTACCCAGCCGTTACCACGACTCCAAAATACTTTGGTTCCATTTTTTTCTTTCTTATTAAAATAACGACTATCTCTATAATACAAGTGCTCTTCTTTATCATAAAGGTATTCGGTCGTTTTATTCCATAGCTCAACAGATTTGTCTACGTATTTAGCATCTCCTGTTGCTTCGGTTAAATACCCTAATGCTGGTGGACCCATAAACAATGCATCGCACCAAGCCCATTCTCTTAAATGAATATTCTTTTTCCATTCTAAACCTTCAGTGTGTGGCAATTGGGTAATGGTATCTGCTAATGCTTTAAAATCGGCAATGTATTTTGGATCTTTATAAATAGTATACAATTGAGAATACAGCTGACCTACACAATAATCGTCTGCAAAATGACGGTACTTTCCTATCTGCCATGTATTATCTTCCCCTACTTTAATTAATTTGTGGTAATAGATTTCGTCATTTGCTAATTTAGCCCAAGCCATCATACCGGTATACATCGCACCGCTGGTCCAGTCTTTTTTTGGATTTTTCCATCCTACTGTTTCTAAGTTTTTCCATTGCCAGTCGGCCACTTTTTTCATTTGGTAGAAAATAGAGTCGCCATTTAATGTATTCGATTGATTTTGAGCAAGTGCTACATGAATAGAAAAAACACTTAAAAGAAATAAAATTGTTCGTTTAATCATTTGATTTAGTTCGGTTAGGAGCTTCCAAATTAAACATGTAATTTCTTTTATAAGATTTAATCACAACACAAACGTTTGTTTTTTTCTACAATTGATCCATTCCGTCTTTTACAAGTTCAGTAAGATTGTCAATTAAGGTGACCAATTTATATTATCTGTTGTAATTCAATAGTATACAAGAGCATTTTTCAATTATCAGCTCGCATTATTAAATTAAATTTACCTAAAATCAAACGTTTGTGTTAATAAAAATTATAAAGCAAAACTACCTTGCTATTACTCCATCGTACCAAGTTCGTGTCTTAGTCGTCCTTTGTCCAGATAATTTAAATTTCGAGCATATTCATAGCAACAAAACCTAATCATCAGACGAAGCATAGGAGAAGTATTCTAGGACTAGACTAAAGCAAAAGTCGCGGTAAGGTCGCCGTAATGTCGCCATAACGTCGCGGTAAGTCCTTAAGAAATATTTTGAATTTTGACAAGATGGTTTGTCAATTGAAGGGATTGTTTAAAGATACGAATTGTAGCACAAAATGGCTTGATTTAAGAGGAATTATTGCCATAAAAAAAGGAAACAGCTGTACAAACTGTTTCCTTCAGTGCCAAAGAAATTTCTTTCTAAGCAAAAAAACTATTTGATGAAATTGTTATACAGCACAAGCATGGTTTGTTTTAAAACATTATTCATACCATCGGTATAAATTGGGTTGCAACCATTTGTGATCACTACAAAACCAAATTTATCTTCTGGATGAAAAAACATGGCACTATATAAGCCATATGCTGATCCAGTATGACCTTTCATTACTTTACCAGGAATTAAATCATCCACTGTGCGAATAGCTAAGCCATATCCTTCTTCATCAGATATTTTAGTCTGCATAATTTTAGCATACTTTTTTGAAATGATTCTCTTGCCTTTGTAATTCCCGTAATACATGTGCATGGTCATGTACTTTGCCAAATCGGTTGCAGAAATCTTCATTCCACCAGTTGGTGAAAAAACTGGTGTACTGTATCCCATAACATAGTTTTTTATTTCTTCTCTACGTGGTGCATAGGCTGTTGGTGAAGCAGTAAATTGCTTTGTTTTTCCATTGTATTCATACAGGGTTGTAAACAAATTATTATCTAATGAATCAACACAATACCCTGCGTTTAAATTTAATGGTTTTAAAATATGGTTCTTTACATAAGTATCAAAACGCTCTTCTGATTGTTTTTCGATAATTGTTCCGATTAGGTTATAGTTTAAATTGCAATAGGCATAACCTGTGCCCGGTTCATAATCGCTATAACATTTAGCCCAATTGGGATTTTTATCAGGATTAATAACATCAAGATTCAAATAGCCTTCGCTATCATTTAAACTTGAGCGGTGCGACATGGCCATTTTAAGTGTGATTACAGTTTCGGGAAACTTTGGATTTCTTATTTTAAACCCAACAAGCTTACTCATATCATCATTTAAAGAAAGTTTACCAGCTGCTACCAATTGCATGATGGATGTTGCCGAGAAAGATTTAGATATAGAGGCAATTCTAAAAATATCTTGGTCTTGAAGTGGAGTATTTTGCTCGATATTCTTTAAACCAAAAGAATGGGTATACATAACTTCACCCTTTTTTACAACAGCTACACTCATGCCCACCACTTCAAGTTGCTTCATGATTTGCTGTATTTCGGTTTCTGCTTTTTCAGCTTGGCTAAAACCATCAAAAACGAATGAAACTATGAAGAGAAAGGTTAAAAAATAAGGGGAAATTGTTTTCATCATTACATATAAATTAGTTTAATAAACTTAAACATTTTGGGTAAATGGTCAAACGATATCGTTTAAATGTTACAAGGATGGAAACCAAAAAAACTTCCTTATTAGAAGATTTTCCTGGTATTAAGTATTATTGGCAATCTCTTTAATAATTCCATCAAGTTCATCAGCTGAGGTTCTCATATGGGCCAAAAGTTCAAGTTGCTTAGAGCCAGCTTCTGTATTTTCAAGCAACTCCACTAGGGAAATTATTCTGGCGAGAGGTGTACGTACTACATGCGACTGCAACCAACTGATATCCTGAAGCTTCCTATTCTTCTGTTCAATCTGTTCCACATATCTGCGCTGTTCACTAACATCACGTTGGATGCTAATCCACCTGACAAGTTGACCATCCTCACCAAAAATAGGCGTAAGACTAACACTAACGTAATAATGTTTCCCATCTTTAGTATAGTTAACTAATTCGACCTTTGTAGAAGTCTGAGTTTCGATAGCAGACTTTAGCTTTAAGAGTTCAACTTGACTATTATTACTACCATGAAGAATATCTGGATAACTACCTATTAACTCTTCCCTAGAATAGCCCGACATTTCTACCATTGCCTGATTGACATAAATAATTTTTGGAGAGGAATTGGATGCATCTGTTATAAGCACACCATCTGAGGTATTTACAACTACTGATTCCAACAGCTTCGACCACTCCTCTTCTCTTTTTCGATCAGTAATATCCTGCATTGCCCCAATCATTCTATACGCTTTACCAGCCTCATCGATCATTACAAAACCTCTATCAAATATATTCTTATACGTTCCATCTCCACAGAGAAACCTATATTCATCTGTCCATCTAGTAATTTTATCAGAGATGTGTTGATGGAATTTTGCAGAAACTCTCTCCCTGTCTTGAGGATGAATATTTTCCATCCAGAACTCAAAACTAGTCAGTTCGGCAGAAGGATATTTTAAAATTCCATTGACAGCTTTGTTCCATAAGATAGTTCCTTGAAGGATATCGTAATCCCAAATGATATCACTTGTTGCTTTAGATACGATGTTGAATCGTTCTACATTTTCTGTTACTCGTTGGTCAGACTTGATACGCTCGGTAATATCTTTAGAGGTACAAACAATTCCTGCAACAGCGGGATCATCAAAAAGATTAGTGGCTCTAGTTTCAATCCATAACCACCCTCCGGTAATGTCTTTATAACGATAAGGAGATAGTTGAATGGTTTTTTGATCCCATATCATTGCAGCCTCTTGTTCTACACGTGCTATATCATCCCTATGGATAAAGTCAAATGCTTTCTTTCCTATAAAGAATTCTGATGAAACACCAAATACCCTTTTCGAAGCAGGGCTAACATAGTTATACCTAAACTCTCTATCTATAATAGTGATCATGTCCGATCCATCCTGTACAAGAGCCTTAAAGCGACGCTCATTGGTTAGAAGTGCCTGCTGCACTTCAAACTTTTCGGTAACATTCATTGCCAACACTACTCTAGCAGGAATACCTCGGTAGATAATAGCATTACTTGCTATTTGTACATAGATCATGTTTCCTTTCTTAGTCAAATGTCGAAATACATTCCTAAAAAAAGCTCCTGTCTTTGAATTTTCCTCTACGATATCTTTTATCTCTGCTACATCTTCTGCAGGTCGAATAGCCATAATGTCCATGGATAGGAATTCCTCTTTTGTATAACCATACTCTAATGTTGCGGCGATATTTACATCTAAAAAACGTAAACTTTTCACATCAAATACCCACATAGGTACGGGAGATAACTCAAAAAGGCTGTATAGGTCAGTGTTATTCATACGGTAACTTATCAATAGAAGAATCGGCTCTTCCTAAGTTAGTGAATGTTACAGATATTATGGAAAGAAAAATAGGATTAAATCAACAAAAATATAAACCAGATGATATTAGCATAAAAAAGACTGAAGAGGATTTAATTTATATTATTAAACAAAAACATCCTTAAATGAGAAGGTTTCTGTTGTATCCTCGGAGAACTTTATATTGAAAGATTTAATTGACAATTTAGAAGAAATAGTGCTTTGGACACTCTAGAATAAGATTATGAGATACAATAGTAGATTAATCTTGAACTATAATTATGCTAAATTTTACTTCTAAACAAAAAGTTGCTTATTATAGTAAAATTCTAACAGAAAGATGATCTCGGAAAAAAAACAAGTGGAACTAGATCGATACAGATCCATATCATTAGCTACTATAGATTATCTGCTCAAACTTAATGGTGGAATGATTGTATACGACGGGGACGATTTTATGACTGAGTTCTATAACATTCAAAAAATAGAAACAGAAAAATATCATCATGAAGGGAAATTAGATCGTCTTAAGGCTAGGCTTACTCAACAAATCAATTCATTGCAACGTATGGTTGATTTAGATTTCGAAGCCTACATCAAAACAACAACTGGATTCGATATCGACATCTTTGATGCCTTGCGAAAACGGGTTAACATCATTATCGAGAACAAAGCAATTCGCAATGACAAAGAGATGAGTGATATTTTCACAATGCGTAGGTATTACGAACTAACATTGAAAAATAAAAATGAAGACAAAATATTGAATTCACTTATCATTGAGTATTCTAAAAAGTCGACAAGAAAACACACAGGACATTCACATGTAATTAGTAGAGTAGAAAAAGATGGCATCGAAGAAGTGAGAATGATGTCTTATACTGGTCCAAAGCTTAAACATTACAAAGAACAGGAAGAGCTGTCGCCAGATGGAAAGCTTAAGTTATCAGTGACACAGTGGAGCGCAGCAGGTACTAATTCGACGACAGTATCAGTTACGTTTCCCAAGACCCATGGGGAAATTTACAGAGTTGACGATATTTGTCCTGATATAACGGCCTTTTGGAAAGACCATCAAACCGTTGTGATAGAAACCAGAAAAGATTATCTGGCATATCCAAAATTCAAACAATTGCGAAGTTTCGATAACGTAGTAATATCGAATACGTAGAAAGATAAAACTAAAAAAACTTCCCATATGGGAAGTTTTGTACCCAAGAGGAGATTCGAACTCCCACACCCATAAGGGCGCCAGCCCCTCAAGCTGGTGCGTCTACCAATTTCGCCACCTGGGTAGATGGTGCAAATATATCAATTTGGAGAAATTAGCTGACATATTATAAGCGGTTGCAAATATATTAATCTAGTTCAAAACTCAAACCATCATATGCTAATTTGATGTGAGTTGGTAATTCTTTTTCAATATCAGCGTGTAGGCCTAAGTTATGGCTCATATGCGTGAAATAGGTTGTTTCAACTCCTGCTTCATTTGCAAAAGCAATTGCTTCATTTAATGTGAAATGAGAAATGTGATCTTCCTTTTGCAAGGCATTTATCACTAAATATTTACTGCCTTTTATTTTCGCTAACGACTCTTCAGAAATTGTCTTAGCATCGGTGATATAGGTGAAATCCTTAAATCGATAACCAATAACAGGGAGTTTATAGTGTAAAACTTCAATTGGAGTGATCGTAGTTTCACCTAATTTAAAAGGTTTATCTGTAACAGTGTGCAAATTTATTTGCGGCAAACCATGGTATTTGGTATCTGCAAAAATATACGAAAACTCTCTTTTTAAAGCCTCCTGTACTCTTTCAGTTGCATAAATATCTATTCTCTTTTTAAGGATATAATTAAAAGGCCGAATATCATCTAGTCCTGCAACATGATCTTTATGTTCGTGAGTAAACAAAATAGCGTCTAAATCTTTTACTCCTGCCCTGAGCATTTGATATCTAAAATCAGGCCCACTATCAATTACTATAATTTTATCTCCTGTTTCTATCAATACAGAAACTCTTAATCTTTTATCACGCTTATCTGCAGATTGGCATACAGAACAATTGCATCCAATTACTGGAATTCCTTGTGATGTACCTGTACCTAAAAATGTGATTTTCAAAATTGTATTGTTGAGATTTTTAAACATTAAGGCATTAATATACATTAAGTAATACCCTTAATTTCTTAATGGTTGACTTAAACCTTTTAGATCAGCAATAATACTTAAAAAACCATTAAAAATAAAAAGGGTTTGAACAATCGTCCAAACCCTTTTAACATGTAATCCCATATCGGGAGAATTAAATTATCTTAAGTCTACCACTTCAACACCAGGATATTTTTTGGCATCGAAAGCAAAAGTAGTTTCTGGTACTTTTACATTAGGTGAGAAGGTTTTAACATTATAAGTGTATGTATTTCCATTTTTCTCGAAAATAACCACATTGGCTATTTGTTTAGAAGTTTTATCAATGCTTAAACGTATTTTAAATACAGATTTTTTGGCGTCTGTTGGAGATAAATCAATCATTTGATACACTTTACCACCAACTTTATTTTCGCCAGTGTATAAGTATTTAAATCCTTTTTCATAAATGGTAAATATCTTTGCAGGATTAATGGCATCTCCACTATTATCTACATTAGATATTTGTACTTCTTTATCGCTTTTAAGATAAGTCCATTGCACTTTTCCATCGCTAATCAAATCCTGATTAGTCATTGCTACTTTATACTTATTTGCATTTGCTTTTACATATAAAGTACCTTGTTGAGTTTCTTTAACTTTAGCTTGTGCATTGTTCAACGTAAATGTGAAATCAGTTTTCACTACATCGTACGAACGATATTTTTTACTTACTTCAGCTAAAATCGCTTTTGCTTTCGCATCTGTTTGTGCATTTGCGGTAAAACTAAATGCACTTACCATTACTAATCCTACTATTATCTTTTTCATGTTTTCTTTAATTAGCCACTAACAACACTTCATTAACTGGTTAGCAGCGCCATACATCTATTTGTTATTTAGATTATTCAAGAATTGTTCCAAAGCGTACTGATCAGGTAATAAAACTTCTCTGGCCTTACTACCTTCAAACGGACCAACAACTCCTGCGGCTTCTAACTGATCTATAATTCTGCCCGCTCTATTGTATCCTAATTTCATTTTACGTTGAATTAAGGAAGTAGAGCCCTGTTGGTGTGTCACAATCAATTGTGCTGCATCTTCAAACAATGGATCTCTATCATCAGGATCAAAATCACCTCTGGTAGATTCCGCATTTTCATCTATATATTCTGGCAATTGATACGCATCAGGATAGCCGCGTTGGTTACCAATAAACTCAGAAATACGATCAACTTCAGGTGTATCAACAAAAGCACACTGTAGCCTTATTAAGTCGCTACCAGTTGACAAAAGCATATCTCCTCTACCAATTAATTGATCGGCACCACCACTATCTAAAATAGTTCTTGAGTCGATTTTTGAAAGCACTCTAAACGCTAACCTAGCAGGGAAATTGGCTTTAATTGTACCTGTAATGATATTTACCGATGGACGTTGCGTGGCTAGAACTAAATGTATACCAATGGCACGAGCTAATTGTGCTAAACGAGCAATTGGCGCTTCTACTTCTTTACCTGCTGTCATCATTAAATCAGCAAACTCATCTACCACCAACACAATGAAAGGTAAAAATCTATGCCCATTATTTGGATTAAGCTTACGCTTGATAAATTTATCGTTGTATTCTTTTAAGTTTCTTACTTGCGCATCTTTCAATAAATCATAACGTTGATCCATTTCTATACACAATGAATTTAAAGTATTTACAACTTTCTTTGTATCTGTGATAATAGCATCGGCTTCACCTGGTAATTTGGCTAAAAAGTGTCTTTCAATTCTATTGAATAGAGTTAATTCTACTTTTTTCGGGTCAACTAGTACAAATTTCAGCTGCGCTGGATGTTTTTTAAATAATAACGAAACTAGAATAGCATTAATACCAACCGACTTACCTTGACCAGTTGCTCCAGCAACTAATAAATGTGGCATTTTAGCTAAATCCGCGATAAAAACTTCATTACTAATTGTTTTACCTAGAGCAATTGGTAAATCCATGGTATTTGTCGCCCATTTCTCTGTGTTTAAAATGCTACGCATCGATACCATTTCTGGATGTTGATTTGGCACTTCGATACCAATTGTACCTTTTCCTGGCATTGGAGCAATAATACGAATACCTAATGCCGCTAAACTTAAAGCAATATCATCCTCCAAGTTTTTGATTTTCGAAATACGAACTCCAGGAGCTGGAATAATTTCATACAAAGTTACTGTTGGACCAATTGTAGCTTTAATTTTATCAATTTCAATATTGTAATGATTTAAGGTCTCTACAATTTTGTTTTTATTGGCTTCTAATTCTTCAGCATTTACCGAAATTTTATTTGTGCCGTAGTTTTCTAATAAATCTAAATGTGGGTGCTGATAACCTGATAAATCTAATTTCTCATCGTAATTACCGAACTGTTCTACTAACCCATCTGCTTTTACCTCATCTTCACTTTTCTCTATGCTAAAAGCTGGTTCTGGAGCAACTTCTAGTGGTGTGGCAGCTGCAGCAGCTGTTGGCGTTAATAACACGTTTGTACCCAATGGAGCGGCAATAATGTCTTCCACATTCTCTTCTCTTTTCTCAAATCGATTAGGTGTTAAAACAATATTTTGATCTTTTTTAGGTTCGTTTTTAAATCTATCATTTATATTAAATTCAACTGGTACTGCTGCTAGTTCTTCTTCTTTATTTCTCGCTTCATCGGCTCTAATATCATTAACATAATCAGGAACTTCGTTTTCTAAATAAACTTCTTTAGTTCGCTTTGGGATTTTAAAATCGATGTTATATGCAATAATTAAAATAGTTAATCCTAAAAAGATAATTAGCCCGCCAACACCTGCTTGTCCAATTTGAGCGACCAATAATTTATTACTCCAATACCCAAATTCCCCTTCCAAAAAGTGTGGTGTATCTTTAAAAAATGAATGTCCAAAACCAAAAGCTAAAGAAATGAACAATAAAAAGAAAAAGCTATATCCTAATACCTTCTCAATTGCGAATATTTTAACCTTGAATAATAAACGATATCCTATTACAAAAAACACAAAAACAAACAAGAATGAAGCAACTCCGAACCACTCGTATATAAATTGATGTGACAATAAAGCACCAATTTTACCCAACCAATTTTGGACTACAGGCGCATCTACTCCATTATTTTTTAATTCATCAACGGTTTTAAACAGATTACTCCAACCACCATTTGCATCAATTACATAGCTTTGATCTTCCTGCCAAGTAAATAAATAAGAGGTAAAAGCAACCAAAAAATAAATAGAAATAATAACGAAGAAAAGTCCTACGATTTTTACCAATCTGCCGTTTTGCAAATCAAAGGAAGGTAAAATATCTGCCTTAGCTCGGGGTGCCTTACTTGTAGTTTGTTTCTGACCAGCTTTCGATGGCTCACTATCTTGTTTAAATGAATTTGACCTAAATTGATTCCCCTTTACAGACATCTTTCGTTTGCTATATTAATCAACAAATATAAAACATATACTTGTTTGTGATGTATAAAACGAATACGATTTAAACAAATTATTTTGAATTGCCAAAAGCCTTTTTTAAAATTTATTAAGCAGCATTAAACTTTCTTTAAAAACAACTGTCATAATTAAAAGCTGAATAATATCGGTTTGAATAGTTTTGTTTTAGGTTAATCCTGCTTGATTTTTATTGAGCAGGATTTTTTTTGCTTAGCCTTTTATAAACATTAAGCAATGAAGATGTATTAAGTGTTGGCTTTGTTGAATGCCTTAATAAGGATGTATTTAGACAAATTTTTAAGAACCTCAAACACATTAAAGCAATTGGTCCATGTTTTACTTTTTATTCTTCTTAATCCCTTAATGTTGAAGAAACTGAAATCTGTAGTTTTCATTTAACAATCTCAATTTATTTTTGTTAATTTAACATATTGGTTTTAAAGCTATCTTAAAATGGATATTACGCATCTCGAAACGCTTATAGAAAATGATCAAATAGAAGAAGTTACTGCCCTGCTTACACAAAAACCAGAGCTGGCAAGTAAAACTACTTCTCATCAAATATCTCCAGTTTTGTTGGCTTGTTATTATAAGAAACAAGAAATAGCGAATGTAATTGCAGAATTTGTTCAAGAATTAGACTTGTTTGAAGCGTGTGCATTAGGAAAATTTGACGATGTGACGTTGTTGATTTTTAAAAATCCTCAAAGCATAAACTCACATTCTGTAGATGGTTTTACACCATTGGGATTAGCTTGTTATTTTGGACATGAAGACATTGCTCGCTTCTTGGTTTTAAAAGGCGCAGAAGTAAATGTTCCAAGTAAAAATGGTTTTAACGTTTTCCCAATTCATTCTGCGGTAGCTGCAAATAATTTTAACATTACTAAAATGTTATTAGATGCAGGAGCTTATCCAAATGTTTGTCAAAAATCTGGTGTTGCACCTTTGCATTCTGCGGCACAATTAGGTAATATTGAACTAATTATCTTATTGTTAGAACATGGCGCAGAAGTTTCTTTGCGCATGGAAGGTGGTAAATTACCTGCAGATTTAGCTGAGGATAAGGGATTTCATGAAATTGCTGAGATTTTAATGCCTGAAGATTAAGTTGAAAGTTGTAGGTTATAAGTTGTAAGTCAAAGCTAAAAACGTAAAACTTATTACTTAAAACGTAAAACTCAAATATCCCAAACTCTTAACCTCACTTTTTTCATGTAGTTCCTAATGTCTAAAACTATGGCTGCTAAAATGTAAAATAGAATTGGAAATCCTACCGCCAAAAAAGACGAATAAATAAAGAATAAACGCACTTTACTTGTACTCATGTTAAACTTATTCGCTAAATAAGTAGAAACCCCAAAGCTTTGTTGTTCAAAAAAGGTAACAATACGTTGAAACATCTTATTGTTTTAAAATTTTAATTCCAATAACACAATTTAAGCATTTTTTTTCATTACAGTATGCTTTTTTCAATTGTAATATTGCTTGTGAGTTAAATGCATTTTTAATATTAACTCCTGCAGAGACATATTGTTTTATAATTACATTATTTTCTGCAGATAAATTTTCTAATAAAGCAAATGATCTGTTAATCAATTTGTATTGATCCATTATTTTGCCATAGGTAAAAAGAAATAAGCTCAACGTATTAATAAGGATATTATGTATTGATTTTTGGCCTAATTGTACTCCAACGTCTTCAGTTTGTTTATTAAAATGATAATGTGTTTTCCAAAATGGATGAACAGGTAAATTTTCAAAGATTTGCTGTAAATCTCGATGATTTTTAATCAGCAAAATTTTAGAGAACAAATGATTAGAATTTACAATAAGTGCTGCAAATTGAGCTAATCTTAGCGTTGGAAAGTTCTGTGGTCTTGTGCGCATAAATTTCCAAAGTGAAATATCTATAGGTATAAGGTTATATTTCTTTTGCAAAAATTGATACTCTCTTTTGAGCTGCTGTGGATATTCATCTTCAAAACTTTGATTTAAAAAACCAGCCTGACCAAAAATCAAAGCTTCAATTTGTAAAGGATTGTCTTTGTGTTTGGCGAATAAGTATTGAGGTAACGATTGGGCCAACATTTCCATTGGAATAGCATTTAACTTAAATCCAAAATTCTTGGCCATAAAATGATAAAACGTTTCATCCCAATCACCTTTTAAAACGCTTAATTTCTCTTTAACTTCTGCAGATTTTTGCTCTAAACGTTCCACCAAAACACGAGATAGAAATCCATTAACTTGAAATTCGTCTACTTCGTGAATTTGTTTTTCGCATGGGAAATTATTTGCTGAAGTAATCAGTTGTTCGTAATTATTTAACAGATGCGATTGGAAAAATCCTTTTAACAAGAGAACAGGTAATAAAGTCCCATCTTTTCGATAAACAGGGATATCGTCTTCATACACTACATGTAGAATTACATTTTCATAAGCACTGTCAAGTTCATGTTTATGTACTAACCAATCTGATGATTTAATATGAATTTCGACATTACCAACCCATGTGGTGTCATTTATTTTTAGCTTGACATTATTGAAATCTGGTCCTGCATTTTTATTTAAAATACCCTGTTGTATAATTTCAATAGCTTCACCATGTGTAGTGTATAATTTTTGGGCACCATATAATCTAAATTGCCAAACGAAATGCAAAAATTCTTCAGGAAAGTTCATGAATGAATTTATACAATAAAATGTATTTGGGATACTTTATTGCAAAATTTAACTAGTAGATATTTAAAATTTAGTATTAATTAATGAAATTACTTTTAACGAGATTATCTAAACAGTTCCTTCCTGTTTTTTCTTATAATTAGTAATAAAAACTCCACTAACAATAAGTGCTGTTGCAATGAGTAAATCGAATGTAATTACTTCATCCAAAATAAGCCACCCTAAAAATATGGCAATAATGGTATTAAAATAAGAAAGTATTGAAACCTCTGTTGCAGTTACTTTTTTAAGTGCATAGTTATAACAGAAATAACCAATAACAGATCCAAACAAACCTAAATACACTACTGCCGAAAGACTTTCAACGCTCCATGTACTTGGTTGTATTTTTTCTGAAAACAACAATGCTAAAACTAGCTGAACTACAGCCGAAAAAACAAATTGATAAAATAAATCGAGGAATATATTCGAGCTTTTATGCGTGTATTTTTTAGTGTAAATCGTTCCACTTGCCCAGCCCAAAATAGCCATCGCTAAAAACATAATTCCTGTTTTATAATTAGGATCTAATAAATCACTAAGCCCATCCCTAAAAATAAAGGCTACGCCTAAAAACCCAATAGTTACTCCAATAAAACCTTTTAAACTTGGTTTTTGCAATCCTATGAGTACACTTCCAATAAAAACTATAATTGGGGATAGTGCATTTAGCAATGAAGTTAGGCCACTTGGAATGCTCTGTTCGGCTACGGTTGTCATTCCATTCGCAATTACAATCATCAAAATAGAAAGTAACATTTGTCGTCTAAAAGCCGGCCAACCATTCCATTTCAACTCTTGTTTACGTAATAAAACGATTAATAAAATAAGTGATGCAATAGTTTGACGCATGGCAGTTACAAACCATGGTGGTATGGTTTGCACAGCAATTCGGATACCTAAATAGGTTGTACCCCAAACAATTGCTACAGCAAGTAATGCTACAATTAACTTGAAATCTGGTTTTGATTTCATATTAAGTTTGCGGTTATTAAAATTTGCTCCATTTCTTGTTGTAAAGCCAATGCCTCTTCTCTTGCTTTTTCGGCAAAATCTAAACTGTCGCTAGCATAAATTATATTTCTAGCCGAATTCACTAATAATCCACATTGTGAGTTTAAACCATTTTGGCAAACAGCTGATAAGCTTCCGCCCTGTGCACCAATTCCTGGAACTAATAAAAAGTGGTCAGGCGCCAATCGGCGGATATTTTGAAATTCTTCAGGTTTTGTTGCACCAACTACATACATCATTTGATCGCTAGTTGCCCATTTTTGCGACGTGGTGATTACTTGTTCATATAGTTTTTGATCATCGCTTTGCTTAATTTGAAAATCTTGACTACCGGCATTTGAGGTTAAGGCTAAAAGGATAACCCATTTATTTGAATGATCCAAAAAAGGAGAAACCGAATCTTTACCCATATATGGTGCTACGGTAATAGAATCAAAGCTCATTTGCGAACTTTCCTCGTTAAAAAAAGCTTCTGCATACATGGCAGATGTATTTCCAATATCTCCACGTTTCGCATCAGCAATGGTAAAAACAGCTTTTGGAAAGTGCTTCCAGGTATTTACCAACGTTTCCCAACCTTTAACTCCCCTACTTTCATAAAATGCAGTATTTGGCTTATAGGCAACGCAAAGATCATGAGTAGCATCAATTAACTGTTTGTTAAACTCTAAAATTGGATCGTTGTACTTTAACAAATGCTTTGGTAATTTATCTAGCACTGGATCTAGACCAATACATAAAAAAGATTTTTTCTTTTGTATCTGCTCAAAAAGCTGTTCCTTGTTCATTTTAATGGGAGAATTGGTGCACAAAGATGTCAATTTTTACCGATTTTTAGGGCTACAATGTTTGCACAAACAAAACTTTTTTTAAACAATTTTCAATTTTAGTTGGTTATTAATTTTCAAATACATACAATTGTGCCATAATTTCCGAATGTTTATCTGAATATCCCAGAAAAATCTCAACCAATATTGTTCTATAAATGTTTTTAAAGGCATTTTTCCGTTATATTCTTTTGATAAACCCAATTTAAATTTCTCGACAAACACATATAAATGTTTAATAAAACAGAATTAACTGAAAAGCTTACTGCAGAATTACGTGAGTTAGCAAAAAATGAAGGTATAAATAACGCAGACGATTTGCGTAAAAACGACCTGATTGAACAAATTCTACAGCAACAAGCAAGCAAAAGCACACCTGCTGAGGTAGCAACTGAAACTACAAGACCTAGTGTAGCCGCTACTAAACCTAAAGTAGTTAAAGAAAATACTGCTGCTTCTGATAAACCATTGGCAAAAAAGAGAGCTCGTATCTCTAAGGATGACAAAAATACTCAGCTACAACAACCAGAACGCGAAAGGATAACATTATTTGATGAACCGCAAACGCGTAAACCTGAAACTGAACCAACAATTGAAATTGCTGAAGTTGAACCGCCAGTAGTTACTTTACCTCCAGATTTTGTAAATGATCCAGAACGTTTAGAAACCATTGCAGAAAAATTGCAAAATCAAGCAAATAAACCTGCTCAATCTAATCCTAATCAACAGAATAAAAAAGACAGATTGCCAAGAGAAGCAAGACCTGTTAAAGAAGTTGCAGTTGGTGAAGAAAAACCAGCTAGAGAAGAAAGAGCTCCAAGAGAAGACAATAACAATAACCGTCCGCAAAAAGGGCAAAATAACCCAAATCAAAACGGCGGAAATCATAAACAAAACGAGACAAGCTATTCCAATCTTGATTTTGATAATACCATTACTAACGAAGGTGTTTTAGAAATTATGCCAGATGGATATGGCTTTTTGCGTTCGGCAGATTATAATTATCTATCTTCACCAGACGATATTTATGTATCGCAATCGCAGATAAAATTATTCGGCTTAAAAACTGGCGACACCGTTAATGGAAGTATTCGTCCACCAAAAGAAGGTGAAAAATATTTTCCTTTGGTAAAAGTAGTAAGTATCAATGGTCGTATTCCTGCTGATGTACGTGATCGCGTTCCTTTTGATTATTTAACTCCACTTTTCCCTACAGAAAAATTAAACTTATTTACTGATGCATCTAATTATTCTACCCGCATCATGGATTTGTTTACCCCAATTGGTAAAGGGCAGCGTGGTTTAATTGTGGCACAGCCGAAAACAGGTAAAACCAATTTATTAAAAGAAGTTGCTAACGCGATTGCTAAAAACCATCCAGAAGTTTATTTGATTATTTTATTAATTGATGAGCGTCCGGAAGAGGTTACCGATATGGCTCGTAGCGTAAGAGCAGAAGTGATTGCTTCTACTTTTGATGAGCCAGCAGAACGCCATGTAAAAATTGCCAATATTGTATTAGAGAAATCTAAACGTTTGGTAGAATGTGGTCATGATGTGGTAATCCTTTTAGATTCGATTACGCGTTTAGCGAGAGCATATAATACAACTGCGCCTGCATCTGGTAAAATATTATCTGGTGGTGTGGATGCAAATGCATTACACAAACCAAAACGTTTCTTCGGTGCTGCTCGTAACATCGAAAAAGGTGGTTCATTAACTATTTTAGCAACTGCTTTAACAGATACGGGTTCTAAAATGGACGAGGTAATTTTCGAAGAATTTAAAGGTACTGGTAATATGGAACTTCAGTTGGATCGCAAATTATCTAACAAACGTATTTTCCCAGCTATCGATATCACCGCATCAAGTACGCGTAGAGATGATCTATTGTTAGATAGAGAAAACCTGCAACGTGTTTGGGTTTTACGTAATCACTTAGCAGATATGAATTCTCAAGAAGCGATGGAGTTGGTACAGGCGCAGATAAAAGGCACAAAAACCAACGAAGAATTTTTAATGGGAATGAACGGTTAACATAAGTGCAAAGCTTAAAGCTTAAAGTAGAATCAAACTACAAATAGCTTTAAGCTTTTAACTTTAAGCTTTAAGCTCAAATGAAAAAACACATCCCTAACGCCATTACCTGCGCCAACCTATTTTCTGGTTGTGTAGGGATTGTTTTCGCTTTTAAAGGCGAATTAGAAATCGCTGCCTATTTCGTTTTACTTTCTGGTATTTTTGATTTTTTTGACGGAATGGTTGCCCGTTTGCTTAATGTAAAATCAGCTATTGGAAAAGAATTAGATTCGCTTGCAGACATGGTTAGCTTTGGCTTTTTGCCAGGCGTAGTCATGTTTCAATTGTTAAAAGTTAGTGATTACAGCTCTGAATATTTACCTTACTTTGGCTTTATTATTACTGTTTTTTCAGCTTTACGTCTGGCTAAATTTAACATCGACGAGAGGCAAACAGAAGAATTTATTGGATTGAACACGCCAATGAATACATTGTTTATTGTTTCCCTACCTTTTATTGCAAAAGATTATCCAACAGTTATAGGTTCTACAATTTTACTATTAGCAATTGTTGCTATCACTAGTTTCCTATTAGTAAGTGAAATCAAAATATTTTCGCTAAAGTTTAGCAACATGTCATGGGAGAAAAACAAATTCAAGTTTATTTTCCTCATTTTATCAGCATTGCTGATTGCTTTTTTACAGTTTGCTGCAGTACCGTTTGTGCTCGTACTTTATATAGCGCTATCAGTTCTGCATTTTAAGAATGAGAGCTTAAAATCTAAAAAAAGTATCTCTTAAAGTTGTTTTTGCAATTCAACTTTTGCATCGTCTAGCTGTTTGTACAACACATCCATAAAATCTTTCACTTCCTGAAAAGCTGTTGGAATATGTTCTATTTCTTTCAACTCACGAGCATTGCGTTCAATTTCTTGAATATGGTCTCTCACATCTTCTCTACCTACATAATAAAAAGTAGGTTTCATTTTATGCGCACATTCCGATGTTGTTTTCCAATCTTCAGCTTCAATTGCTTTTTCTAAATCTGCCAAATAAAGCGGCGTTTGCTTTTTAAAAACATCTAACATTTCAATCATAAAGTCGGCACTATCGCCAGACATATCTCTTAAATAAGATAAATTAAGTGGTTGGTCGTTCTTTTGGTAATCAATCATGTATGTAAAGCTAATAATTATCTTTTTGAAACTGATAAAGTGTCTGTTAAAGTAGTTAATATTTCTATTATAGTTTTCCCAAAAATGGGATGAATCAAATTCGGTGCAATTTCGGCCAAGGGTTCTAACACAAATTTTCTATTTTGCATTTCAGCATGTGGAATTTGAAGTTGATTATCAATTGTAATACTTTCATCGCCGTATAAAATAATATCGATATCAATTAATCTTGAGCCCCATTTCTCATGCCTAATTCGTCCTAGCGTTTTTTCAATTTCCAGCACCATTTCTAACAATGCTAAAGGTGATAATTTTGTATCTACTCCTAAAGCCAAATTTAAAAAACCTGGCTGATTTGTATTGCCCCAAGGTTCAGTTTCATATACAGAAGATTTAGCAATCACAATGCCAACCTTTTCCGAAATCAATTGTACTGCCCTTTCAAGATATAATTCACGGTCGCCCAAATTACTACCGAGTAACAAATAAGTTCTATTTATATCTAAATGCATATTAGCGGTTTTTTCAAAACTTTTTATTAAAAAATCAATTTCTATAATTTACCAATGACGGCATAAATTTACTATAAGATGCCCAATCCGTTTTATATCTTTACAAATTAAATATTTACATAGCACATGAGAGAATTTTTCAAATATGTTTTTGCAACAGTTGTTGGAATTGTAATTTCAACATTCATTATAGCTTTATTGTTCTTCTTTATTATTATAGGTTTTGTAGCCTCTATAGGTGAAGAAAAAGCAGTGGTTGTAAAAAATAATTCTGTTCTCTTTTTAGATTTAGATCAAACAATTACAGAACGTACTCCAGAAAATTCAATTATTGACAAATTCGTTGGCGGTGAAGAAAAAAGCATTGGTTTTTATGATGTTATTAAAGCATTAAAAGCAGCAAAAACTGATGATAACATAGAATGTGTGTACATTAACGTAAGCGCTCCAAATGCTGGTATGGCGACCATGCTCGAAGTTAGAAATGCATTACTAGATTTTAAGAAAAGTAAAAAACCTATCATCGCCTATAGCGAAATATACAGTCAGGGCGCTTATTATTTAGCGTCAGCGGCCAATAAAGTATATTTAAATCCTCAAGGTGCGTTAGAATTTAAAGGTTTCAGCTCAGAACTTACTTTCTTTAAAGGCGCATTAGATAAATTAGGTATTGAAGCTCAAATTATCAGAGTTGGGAATTATAAAAGTGCAGTTGAACCTTTTATCGCTACAAAAATGAGCGATTATAATCGTCAACAAGTAACTGCATATGTAGGTGGCTTATATCAAACTTTTTTAAATGGAATTTCAGAAACTAGACATATCAGCACAGATAGTCTATTTATGTTAGCTAACGATTATAAAATACAGCTTCCAAAAGATGCTTTGACTTATAAAATGGTGGATGGTTTGCGCTATAAAGATGAGATTTTAAACGAGTTAAAAAACATTACAGGTAAAGACAAAAAAAGTAATTTAAATACCGTTAGCATTAACGATTATATTGCGAATTTACCAGCAGAAACTTCATCAATAAGTAAAGATGAAATAGCTGTAATTTATGCCAATGGAGATATTGTTGGCGGAGAAGGGTCTGATCAGCAAATTGGTTCTGAACGTATTTCTAGAGCAATTAGAAAGGCTCGTTTAGATGACGACATCAAAGCCATTGTTTTACGTGTAAATTCTGGTGGCGGTAGTGCTTTAGCTTCTGATGTAATTTGGAGAGAAGTTGTTTTAAGCAAAAAAATTAAACCTGTTATTGCTTCTTTTGGAGATGTGGCAGCATCAGGCGGATATTATATTGGTTGTGCAGCAGATAGTATTTTTGTTCAGCCGAATACTATTACAGGTTCAATTGGTGTATTTGGTATCATTCCTAACTTCCAAAACCTGTTAAATAATAAATTAGGAATTACGTTTGACGGAGTTAAAACTGGCAAATACGCTGATATTATGAGTGTAAATCGTCCATTAACTGCTGGCGAACGTTTTATTATTCAAACTGATGTAAACCACGTATACGATAGTTTTATTACTCGCGTAGCAGATGGTCGTAAAAAAACAAAAGCACAAGTAGATAGCATTGGTGGCGGTCACGTTTGGATTGGAACAGATGCTGTAAAAAATGGATTAGCAGATCGTTTGGGCAGTTTTAACGATGCGGTAAAGGCAGCTGCTAAAAAAGCTAAATTATCAGATTTTAAAGTAGTAGAATATCCTGAAAAAATCGACCCATTGAAAGGCTTTTTAGCTAGTGCTAAGGAAAATATTAGTGTATATTATACTAAAAAAGAACTAGGTGAAAACTATCTCATCTTCAAGCAAATGCAAAAAGCAATTGTAAATTCTGGTGTTCAAGCTAGAATGGATTACGAAATTAAAATAAAATAGTTATCGATAAAACAACAAGCAAAATAGTTGTTTCAATTAATCACAAAGTCTAAAATTTTTATCAATTTGAAGTTTTATAGCATTTAGCTATATTGAGAAATATTAGATATTTGCTATGAAGTTATTTAGTTTCATCTTATTGTTCTTTTGTTGTGTAACTCAATCAAAATCACAAGATACAATACCAGTACTCAAAGGTAATATTACGATATCAATCGAAAAAGGCACAATGGCTTGTGATTTTACATTAAGTAATATGCCTAATATTGAGGATTATGTTATTCGGATAAACTCTGGAATGAACATCCTCTACTTTAAAAACAAAGCTTCAGGCAATCTATTATATTTTGACCGTGATCGTTCAGATTCGACTTCTTTTGGAGAATCTATTGCTTACTATTTTGGTGGAGCTAGAAAATTTTTACCCAAAGAAGTGGAAATGCGCTATGTAGGAATGTTTCCTGTTATTGATACTGCAAAAGACACAATGGTTGAGGATTGGAGGGGAAATATTGCGTTTGTTGGAAAAACATTACGTGCAGATGGACATCAGTCAGCTTGGTATCCTATCCTGTTTGATATGAAAAAACAAATTCTATATCAAAAAGTTAAATATGATGTTCAAGTAAACTGTTCTGATTGTAAAACTCTATATGTTAATGGCAATAAACCTATAACTGGTCAATCTATTAATTTCAAAAGCGAAACTCCTCAAGAACTATTGTTGTATTGTGGAAATTATGATTTCAAAAATATCGGTAATACGTATGTATTAAATGGCAAAATGACCAATACTCAATTGAATGAATTTGGAAATTTAGTAAATGGCTTTAAACAATATTATGAATCGAAATTAAAATTAAAATATAATGGAGATATCACTTTTATCAATACCATTCCGACAGCAAAAAAATATGGTTTTTTGTTTGTCAGCTATCCAACTATAACCAGTGTCAGTTCTCAAGCATCAGGTCTAAATCGATTCACAGATATAAAAACCAGTGCTTTTTATAGACCTTACGTTGCACATGAACTTGGACATTATTATTTTGGAGAACTACTGAGAACAAACTCGGAATTTGGACCAGTATTTAACGAAGGATTTACAGAATATTTAGCATTTAAATTAACAAAGGATGTGATTTCAGATAGTCTTTATAAAGTTAATGTGGCTAAGAAAATCAAATCTCTTAAGGACTTCAAAGCAAAGGCATTTGCGCAATTAAAAACTCAAAATGACTTCAATAATAGAGAGTTATATGTTTATTATTATGTACCAATTATATTATCAGCAGTAGAACAAGAATTAGGAGAGAAGAAAATGTGGGAATGGTTGAATGAAGTAATCTTATCAAAAACAGATTTTACAAACTATGAGTTTCTAAAAAGAACACTTGCCAAATCTGTTGTAGATAAAAAGTTATACAATCATATTCTTACTAATTATTTTGAAACTGACGAATCCCTTTTAAATGCAATTAAAAAAATATCAACTCAATAAGTTATTAAATTAATTAATCCAATTTTTTCCATTCAGGATAAAGGGTGAGATAGGTTTCATTAACCGCCTCACCTTTTTTATGAACAATAACTGCCCTACTTATATCTCTAATAAATTCTACGGCAATTCCATTTGATTTTGAATCATATACTAAAATTGTATCTCCTATTCCATCATTTACATACGTTGCAACTTTCTTAAAGTCTGGATATTTTTGTATAATATTAGCAAGAGAGTTCTCAGTATTTAAACCGGATATTGTTGTGAATTTACTTGAATTTACCCTTATTTGTTTCACATCTTTTCCAGTCATTGTACTATCAATGTAAGATGAGTAAACAGCAATTTCATTCCTTCCGTAGTTAGTATTCTTTTTACCATACCAAATACCCCAGGCCTTTCCCATTGCTGCGTCTCCAGCATCAGGTTTACCTAGAATACTATCTAATTCATTTACGTTTTGCCCTAAATAAATTCGACCAATGGATTTACCAGGCGTCACCAAAAATTTTGCTTTTACACTATCGGTTTCTAAACTATCAGCATTTAGCTTGATCGAATTAGAATTTGAATTGCATGAAAAAAGTATTGCTACGCAAGGAATTAAGAGATATTTAAGTTTCATCCTTAAAAAACAAAATAACTCCCTTATTGTGTTCATAAATTTAATTTTAAGGTTTTAGTTTTATAATTTTACAACAATGGAAAACAAAACCATCTCACGTACATTAAGGCTTTTTTCGCAACTAATGGAGTTGAACGATGAAAATCCTTTTAAAATCAGATCTGTAGCTAATGCAGCATTTAAAATAGACAAACTTCCTTTTCCAATTGCTAAAAAACCTTTCGAAGAAATTGATAAAATTGATGGAATTGGCAAAAGTATAGCTGCAAAGATTATCGAACTACTAGAAACTGGAACTATTCAAGAATTAGAGAATAGTTTGCAGCAAATTCCACCGGGTGTGGTAGAAATGTTAAGTATAAAAGGTATTGGTGCAAAAAAAGTAGGTATTATCTGGCACGATCTGAAAATAGAAAATGTCGGTGAACTGTATTACGCCTGCAACGAAAACCGCTTAATAGAAGCCAAAGGTTTTGGACTTAAAACTCAAGAAGAAATTAAACAAAAGATTGAGTTTAGAATGGCTGCGAATGGTAAGTTTCTGTATGCGCATGTCGAAGGAATTATTACTCAATTATCTACTGAACTATCGCTTTGGTTAAATAAAGTTGACACTTTGCCTTTACTCGGCATTGCCGGAGGATTTAGGCGTTGTGTAGAAATTATAGAAGAAGCTGTATTTATTATCGGAGCTGATGATGTAACTAGTTTGGCAGAAAAAATTGATTCATTTGAACTTTTAGCATTTAAAAACAATGGAGAAAATACATTTACTGGCTATACAGAAAGTGGTTTGCAAATTAATTTGACAATAGTTCAAAAATCTGATTTTTACCTTCAGTATTTTAAGTTAACTGGAAATGAAAATCATGTAAATGAAGTTTTAACATTAGCTGGAAATGGTCCATTTGAAAGCGAAGAAGAAATTTATTTGAAAGCTGGATTAGATTTTATTGAACCTGAATTACGTGAAGGTTTAGATGAAATTGAATTGGCTAAAAAACATCAGTTGCCAAATTTAATCACCTATGCTGATTTAAAAGGAAGTTTACATAATCACTCTGATTGGAGCGATGGTGTGCATACACTAGAGGAAATGGCAGTGTATTGTAAAGACGATTTAAAACTAGAATATTTAGGTATTTGCGACCATTCTAAATCTGCATTTTACGCTAAAGGATTAAATGAACAACGTGTTTACGCCCAACATAAACAAATTGCAGAGTTAAATGATAAACTTGCTCCTTTTAAAATTTTTAAAGGAATTGAAAGTGATATTTTAAATGACGGTTCGCTAGATTATAGCCATGATATTTTGTCAACCTTCGATTTTGTAGTAGCGTCTGTTCATAGTAATTTACGTATGGATGAAGAAAAAGCTACTGCTAGATTAATTAAAGCTATAGAAAATCCATACACCACTATTTTAGGTCACCCAACTGGGAGATTATTATTGAGCCGTAAAGGGTACGAAATTGATTATAAAAAAGTAATTGATGCATGTGCTACTAATAATGTAGTCATTGAAATTAATGCGAATCCACTACGATTAGATTTAGATTGGCGTTGGCATCGTTATGCATTAGAAAAAGGTGTTTTACTTTCAATTAATCCAGATGCGCACCGTAAAGAAGGCTTTCATGACATGCGATTTGGTGTTATGGTAGCCCGAAAAGGTGGATTAACACCTCAAAAATGCTTAAATGCTTTTTCTTTAGCAGAGATTACCGACTACTTTAATCAAAAAAAAATATCTTTGTGAGATGATAAGTGAATTAGCCAATACCATTTTCAACCAATCTATTACTGATTATCACAAATTTGATAATATCGATCAAGTAGCCGTTAGCCCACATGACACTTCTAGTTTGGCGCATTTACTCTATTTAAAAAACTGGATTGATACTGCACAATGGCACATGGAAGATGTAGTTAGAAATCCACAAATTGATCCTGTTGAAGGTTTAAATTGGAAAAGACGGATTGATGCACAAAATCAGGTTCGTACCGATATGGTTGAATTTATTGACGGTTATTTTTTAGATTTATATAAAAGCATAACACCTTTACCTGATGCAAAAGTGAACACTGAAAGTCCTGCTTGGGCAATAGACCGTTTGTCTATTTTGGCACTTAAGATATATCACATGCAAGAAGAGGCCGAGAGACCTACTGCAACAGAAGAACATCGCCAAAATTGTTTGCAAAAATTAAACACCTTATTAGCACAAAGAACCGATTTATCTACTAGTATTGATGAGCTTTTGGCAGATATTGAAGCTGGCAAAAAATACATGAAGGTGTATAAACAAATGAAAATGTATAACGATCCAAGTTTAAATCCTATACTCTACAACAACTCTAAATAATGCCTTTAAAAGGTAAAATCATCGTTTTACGTTTTTCTGCCATGGGCGATGTTGCTATGGTAGCATCGGTTTTACGAGAGTTTTCGATTCAAAATCCAGAAGTTGAGTTGGTCATGGTAAGTCGTGCTGTTTTTAAACCTTTTTTTGATGAAATAGAAAAGCTAACCTTTCATGCTATTGAACCTAAAACTTTACATAAAGGCATTTTAGGTTTATATAAATTGTATAGCGAATTACGCAAATACAAGCCAACTGCAATAGCAGATTTACACGACAATTTACGGAGCAGAATGCTTTCCACTTTTTTCCGTTTAGCCACTTACAAAATTGAACGAATTGATAAAGGTAGGGCCGAAAAAAGAGCATTAACTCGCTCAGAAAACAAAATTTTCAAACCTTTAAAACAAACCGTAGAACGTTATGCAGATGTTTTTAGAGCTTTAGGCTTTAGCCTGCAATTGAGCCATCAATTAGTTAAATTAGTTAAAAAAATTCCAGCAACTGCTGAAGAATTATTCATAGCAAAAAATGTAAAAAGAATTGGTATTTCACCTTTCGCACAACATATTTTTAAAGTTTATCCTTACGATAAAATGGAAAAAGTTATCGAAGGTTTAGATAGCTTAGTTTACGAAATCTTTATTTTTGGTGGTGGAAATGAAGAAAAAGTAATTGCTGAGGGCTGGAAAAATCAGTTTAAAAACGTTAAAAATTTAATTGGTAAATTTACATTAAGAGAAGAACTTGATATTATCGCTAATCTTGATGTAATGCTAAGCATGGATTCAGCCGGAATGCACATGGCGTCTTTAATGGGTATACCAGTAGTTTCTATTTGGGGACCAACTCATCCATATGCTGGATTTTTAGGTTATGGTCAATCTCTAACCGATTGCATCCAAATTGATCATCCTAACAGACCAAATTCTATTTATGGAAACAAACCTTGCATGTGCGGTGTTTACCCTTGTATAGATCTTATTAGTCCGGAAAGCGTTGTAAATAAAGTAAAAGAAAGGGTAGAAAATGGCTAAACAATTACTACTAGTTCGACATGCAAAATCTGATTGGGGCGATGCAAGCTTAAATGATTTTGATCGACCTTTAAATAAAAGAGGCCATGCTAATGCACCAGAAATGGCACAACGCTTAGTTAACCAAGAAATTACACCCGAATTAATAGTTAGCAGTCCAGCATTAAGAGCATTAACTACAGCCAACTATTTCGCAAAAGCTTGGCAAATTCCATCTGATGATATTCAACAAGAATCTGAAATTTATGAAGCGAATGTAAAAGCTCTTTTATCAGTTGTTGCTAGTTTCGATGATGAATTGAATCAAATTGCTTTATTTGGGCATAATCCTGGTTTAACAGATTTCGCGAACTATTTAAGCAATGCTCACATTTACAACATGCCTACATGTAGCGTAGTCCTTATAGAATTTCCATTTGACGATTGGGAAGAAATAAGCGCTAATACAGGAAAAGTTTTGTTGTTCGATTATCCGAAGAGTTTAGATGATTAAAATGCTTCATTCCTTAACTCAAGCAAATAATGAGTAATATCCCTTTCCAATCCATAGACTGGAACAAAATAGAAAAAACAGAACATCTAGGAGAAACTGGAACTTCATATTGGCAAACGCTTCAATTTGAAGGCCTCCGCGTTCGTTTAGTAGAATATTCTGCAGGTTATTTAGCAGATCACTGGTGTCAGAAAGGACATATAGTGCATTGTTTAGAAGGAGAGTTTAGTAGCGAATTTGAAAATGGCGACGTATTTATCTTAACCAAAGGGATGAGTTATATTGTTTCTGACAATTTAAGTTCTCATCGGTCGATATCCCAGAATGGAGTTAAATTATTAATCATCGATGGTGATTTCTTAAAATAAGATGGATATTCCCAAGCCTCTATTTCTTGCAAAAAATTTAGTTTACGATACTTGTGCATTAGAATTTACTGATTTAAGATTAGAGAAAGAGAGTAGTGAATATGACGCTTGTCATTTCCGATTACATGGAAAATCAATTCTACATAGAACAGCAAAAATAACGCCTACTAAAATTGGTCAGTTTGTTACGATTTGGAAACGAAACCATACTGGACAAACCGAACCCTTTCATATTGATGATGATTTCGATTTAATTATCATTAGTGCAAAAAATCAAAATTCATTCGGACAATTCATCTTTCCTAAATCCATTTTACTAGAAAAAGGAATAGTTTCTAGTAGCAAAAAGGAAGGAAAAAGAGGAATTAGAGTTTATCCACCTTGGGATGAAACTACTAACAAACAAGCTCAAAATACACAGCAATGGCAACTAAATTATTTTCTTGAGATTTCAAACGTGAATCAAGATCAGAAAAATATTTGTCAATTATTGAAATCCTTGCTACAATTACCTTTATAAATATTATTTTTAAGGAGATAACCGAGAATCAAATAATTTGTGAAAATTGATGTTTTTCTGCATCATCTTAAAAAACTTTTTATGAAAAAATTTATTTTAACACTCTTACTTCCACTATTGTGGACTATTTCATTTGCCCAAAACAAAGTTGAAGCAGAAAAAACTGTTGATGAAGGAATTGCATTCCATGATAAGGCTGAGTATGATAATGCCATTGCGAAATACGATAAAGCTTTAACATTAGACAAGGATAATTTATATGCTTTAACTGAAAAAGCTTTCAGCTTACTCGCTCAAAAAAAATATGAGGAATGCATTAAAGTATCCGAAATAGCTTTAGCAAAGCATAAAACGGGGAATGAACTTCAAACATTGTACGTTACATACGGTAATGCACTCGATATGGTGAATAAATCGGTTGAATCGGTTGCTGCTTATGATGCAGGAATTAAATTATTCCCTACTTATCAGATGTTATATTTTAACAAAGCGGTAACATTGCGTACTTTAAGGAAAAGCGAGGAAGCGCTATTGGCTTTACAAAAGGCGGCAACACTCAATCCAAATCATCCAGGTTCTCACCATGTAATGGGGCTAACGTTAAAAGAGCAAAATAATGCAATTGGAGCTCTTCTTGCTTATTGGAGATTTTTTACGCTTGAACCAACAAGTAGTAGAGCATCATCAAATTTTACGCAAGTTCAAGAAATAATGAAAGGTGGTGCAACTACAAATGGCGATAAAAACGTAAATATTTCTATTCCTTCAAACTTATTATCTGATTCTAAAAAAGGTGAAAAACACAAAGAAAATACATTTGGCACTACTTTTTTGATGTTATCAATGGCAGCTGCATTAGATAATGGCGCTGATTTTAAAAATGAAACTGAAGTTCAACGTTTTAATAGAAAATTCGACATTGTTTGTGCTGCTCTTGCAACAAGTAAAAAAGAAAATTATGGCTTTTTATGGGATTATTATGTTCCTTATTTCTTAGAACTTAAAGAAAAAGGATATTCGGAAATGTTTGCTCATGTTGTTTTTGCTTCCTTAGGCAAACCAGAGATAACAAAATATTTTCAAGATAACCAGTCTAAACTTAACGAATTTGCGGCTTGGTCTTCTAATTATAAATGGCCAAAATAGAATGAGCTTAGGCAAGAAACTCCCATTCGACTTTGTACTTGATTATCTGTATCCATTAGAGATAGAAATCAAATCCATGTTTGGCGTGTCAACACTTTATGTACACCATAAAATTGTATTGGCATTGCGAGATAAACCCCAAGCTATAGAAAGTAATGGGATTTGGATTGCAACAAGTAAAGAGCATCATGAAAGTTTAAGAAAAGATTTGCCATCAATAACGTCTATTCCCCTATTAGGAGATGGAGAAACTGGATGGCAAATCTTATCTTCTGCTGATGATTATTTTGAAGAACAAGCGATAAAAATCTGCGAGATGATCAAGAATAATGATCCTCGAATTGGGAAAATCCCAAAACCTAAAAAGAAAAAAGCTAATTAACTAATGATAAATAATTAATTAGCTAATTCTTAAAATTTCAAATGTTTAACAGTTAATCCGCCATTAATTAATTGTTTAAGCGAATCAATTCCTATTTTAAGGTGACTTTCTACGTAATTTGTGGTTACAGAGCTATCACTTTCTGCAGTTTTTACACCTTCTGGTATCATCGGCTGATCTGAAACTAATAACAATGCACCAGTTGGAATTTTATTTGCAAAACCTGTAGTGAAAATCGTAGCCGTTTCCATATCTACAGCCATTGCTCGTAACGTTTTCAAGTATTTTTTGAATTCTTTATCGTGTTCCCAAACCCTACGGTTTGTGGTATAACATGTTCCTGTCCAATAATCTCTAGAATGATCTCTAATGGTTGTAGAAATCGCTTTTTGTAAAGCAAATGATGGCAATGCAGGTACTTCTGCTGGTAAATAATCATTTGATGTTCCTTCTCCCCTAATGGCTGCAATAGGTAAAATTAAATCACCTAATTGATTTTTCTTTTTTAAACCACCACATTTCCCTAAAAATAAAACTGCTTTTGGTGTAATTGCAGTTAATAAATCCATCATGGTTGCAGCAAGCGGACTTCCCATACCAAAGTTAATAATGGTAATTCCATTTGCTGTACAACTTTGCATGGGCTTATCTAAGCCCATAATTGGTGCATTATCATTCCATTCAGAAAACATGGTTAAGTATTTACTGAAATTGGTTAATAAAATATATTTACCAAAATCTTCTAATGGTCGGCCGGTATAACGCGGCAACCAGTTTTTTACGATATCGTCTTTAGATTTTAAGCCTGATTTTACCGGAGTTTCTACTTCTTTAATTTTTTTTACTTTATCAGCGCTTAGTGCGTCTTTTTTTACGTCTTTTTCTTCGTTCATATATGTACTCCTTTTTATAAATGTATTATTTTAATCTTAGATTTTAGAATTGCGATTTTAGATTTGTTAGATACTTAGTTAAACTCTAAAAATCAATTTAACATTACGTCTCACAAATAACCAACTTTATAGGTTAAAAAAAATCCCCTAGATTTTCTAGAGGATTAAATTTTAAGCTGCTTTTAGCTTTTTAAAATCGGCCTTTTCAAATTTCTCTATCGCGTAATCCAATGTAATATGTAATTCTTTTACACTTTCATCAGATGGGGTATCGTACATTGCATCTAACATAATTGCTTCGCAAATTGATCTTAATCCCCTCGCTCCTAGTTTATATTCCATTGCTTTATTTACAATAAAATCCAATACTTCATCATCAAATTGAAGATTTACATTTTCATATTCAAATAACTTCGTGTATTGTCTTAATAGAGAATTTTTAGGCTCTGTTAAGATGTTACGTAATGCTTGTATATCTAGCGGATTGAGGTGTGTTAAAACTGGTACACGACCAATTAACTCGGGTATTAAACCAAATGCTTTTAAATCCTGAGGCGTAATGTACTTGTATAGATTTTTTAAATCTAAATCCATGTCATCTTTTTTAACCTTATACCCAACAGCTTGCGTACGCAATCGATTCGCAATTTTACGTTCGATTCCATCAAATGCACCACCACAAATAAATAAAATATTGTTCGTGTTTACAGGTATCATTTTCTGATCTGGATGTTTTCTTCCACCCTGTGGTGGTACGTTTACAACTGTTCCTTCTAAAATTTTAAGTAACGCTTGTTGTACACCTTCTCCAGATACGTCTCTAGTAATAGATGGATTATCACTCTTGCGAGCAACTTTATCTACTTCATCAATGTAAACAATGCCACGCTCTGCTGATGCTACATCGTAATCTGCAGCTTGCAATAAACGTGTTAAAATACTTTCTACGTCTTCCCCAACATACCCAGCTTCTGTTAAAACAGTTGCATCTACAATACAAAATGGTACATGTAGAATTTTAGCAATGGTTTTAGCTAATAATGTTTTTCCTGTTCCGGTTTCGCCAACTAACATGATGTTAGATTTTTCAATCTCTACTTCATCTTTATCAATTTTTTGACTTAAGCGTTTGTAGTGATTGTAAACCGCTACAGAAAGTACTTTTTTTGCATCGTCTTGACCAATTACATATTGATCGATGTGTGCTTTAATTTCAGCAGGCTTTAACAACCTAAACGATTCGTCGAATGCCTTACTTTTTTTATTACCTAATTCTTGGGCGAGTAAAACATTAGCCTGCGTTACACATTTGTCGCAAATATATGCGTCTAACCCTTCAATAAGCATTAAAGTTTCTTGCTTTGGAGAGTTACAAAAAGAGCAACGTGATTCTTTATTTTGTTTAGCCATTTTTTTAATTTTTAGTTTTCAGTTCTCAATTTTCAATTTTAGCCGCCAACTGAGAACTGTAAACTGATTTTATTTCGTCGATCCTAACACTTCATCAATCATACCAAAACTTTTAGCTTCATCAGCTTTCATCCAGTAATCACGATCTGAAGCTTTTTCTACCCATTCGTAGCTTTGTCCTGAATGAGTTGAAATGATATCGTATAATTCTTTCTTCAATTTTAACATCTCTCTCAAGTTAATCTCCATATCTGAAGCTACACCTTGTGCGCCACCAGATGGTTGGTGAATCATTACTCTTGAGTGTGTTAATGCAGCACGTTTACCTTTTGCTCCTGCTACCAATAAAACTGCACCCATTGATGCTGCCATGCCTGTACAAATTGTTGCCACATCTGGTGTGATGTATTGCATGGTATCGTAAATACCTAAACCTGCATATACAGAGCCACCTGGCGAATTGATGTAAATTTGAATATCACGGTTAGCATCAGTTGATTGTAAGAACAACAATTGAGCTTGAATGATATTTGCATTTTGATCATAAATTGCATCTCCTAAAAAGATAATACGATCCATCATTAAACGTGAGAAAACGTCCATTTGTGCAACGTTTAATTGACGTTCTTCAATGATGTAAGGCGTCATTGATTTTGGCGAACTGTTAGTCGCTCCAATATAACGGTCAACATTTAATCCGTTAATTCTATGATGTTTAACTGCGTATTTTCTAAATTCTTCTTTATCTATTTTCATAATTATAAAATTGTCTTTTTAACGGTCATGAAGCTATCTAACGATGGTTTCATAATATGTGAAATATTTCTTTTAAATGCTTTATCTAATCTACTTTGACAATCTTTTTTTAGTTTGTCAAAGTTAACTGTTGGTAAATTTTGAAAAACTACTATTATGATGCAGAGAAGTTTGTCAAAATAAAAATTTAACGATTATCGTTAATGCTAAATTATTTAAATCTTCGAATAAATGAACAAATATTGGTCAGTTATATGCAATCTTCTTTTAAAGCTAGCATTTGAGTAAGCTGACGGTGATTAACCAATCAATTAGATAAAGCAAGAGCAGCTAAAAAGCTGCTCTTAAAAAGATATTATCTTAAGACTTCCGTCACCCTGAATTTTTCAGCTACTCTTATTGATTTTTGTCTTCAAGAGCGCTTTGCGGTTTATTTCAGGGTCTTTCTTGCAAAGAAGATGCTGAAATAAATTCAGCATGACGACTTATACCTAAAATTACTTCAATGCTATAAACTTGTTATAATCAATGTCTTTTTTGTCTAAAGTTGCTACCGATTGTATGTATTCGAATACTTTCAACGCTTTAACCTCATCGAAAATACGATTTGCATTTTCTTTTTCTTGCAAGAAGGTAGTAGTGTATTGTGCTAACTGATCTTCTGGCATTGGTTGTGGGCTATACATTCTAAACTGTGCATCTAAACGTTGCTTAGCAGTTTCGAAAACATCTTTATAGTCAATTTTAATTTCGTTATCTGTAATGATTTTGTTTTCAATCAAAGTCCATTTAAGGTTCTTTGCAAAATCAGCGTAACCTTGCTCTAACTCTTCGTCAGTTAATTTTTCGTTTGTAGCTTTTAACCATTTACGTAAAAATTCATCAGGTAACTGCATTTTAGTTTGCTCAGTCAATTGCGTGTAAATATCGTTTTGTAATTTACGATCTGCATCTTGCTTAAACATGCTTTCAATTTCTTCCGTAATTTTAGCTCTAAAACCAGCTTCGTCAGTTACTACTCCTTCACCAAATATTTTATCAAAGAACTCTTGATTTAAATCTGATTCTTCTAAACGATTTACATTTTTAACCGTTACTTGAAATTTCGATTTTAAATCTTTTGCATCCTCTTCACCAATGTTTAACAATTTTGCAATTACTGTTTCATTGTTATCAAAAGCTTTTTGGATGTCCAATTCCAACACATCATCTTTCTTTACACCTACTAACGACTTTAAAATCTTTTTATCAGTTACTAAATCTAAACGAAGAGAGCCTGTGCTTGTAATTCCACCTTCAAAAATTGCTCCATCTGGAGAAAGTTGTGCCAAATCAGCATAAAGTACATCTCCTTCTGCCGAAACTTCAGGATTTGTCATTTTGCCATAGCTTTTACGGATGTTTTTGATACGAGCTTCTAATGTTTCGTTATCTGCTTTTACATTGTATGCTGTGAATTTATCTTTTGATGTAATTTCAACATCCACTTTTGGTGCTAAACCTAATTCGTAGTTAAATTCAAATTCGTCTGTATTATCCCACTTAAATTCTTTGGTGTCATCCATTACTGGTAAAGGTTGACCTAAAACTTCAACTTTGTTATCTGTTAAGTGTTTAGATAAATTTTCACTTAACATGTTGTTGATTTCTTCAACTAAAATGCTTTTGCCATACATTCTTTTCATGTGGGCAACCGGAACCATTCCTTTACGAAAACCAGGTAGATTTGCTTTTTTTGCTTGCTCTTTAAGTGCTTTTTCTACTCTTGGGCTATAATCTTCAGGTGCGATAGTAATTTTTACTACTGCATTTAAATCGTCAACTTTTTCCTGTGTGATGTTCATTTCTTAATTTGAGTATGGAGATATGATTTGAGATCTATTATCGAGCTCAAAATGCACATCGATTTACATTTAATTTCTTATCAATGCCTTTATAAAATTAAAACCGTTCTGACTTACATCGGAACGGCTTCATTTGTTTGTGCGGATGAAGGGACTCGAACCCCCACGCCGTGAAGCGCCAGATCCTAAGTCTGGTGCGGCTACCAATTACGCCACATCCGCAGTTAGGACTTATTTTGGATTGCAAAGATAGCGTTTTGCATCAATAATCAAAAAGTAAGGCTTAATTATTTTTATAAGCCAATTACTCAATTTGCTAATTAGCTAATTATCAAGTCATCTTGTAAATGAAAAAGATAATTTACTGCTTTAACTAGCCTACTTCCGTACCATGAAAACATTTCTCCATCTACTAATTTAACTTTTGCATTTGGCAAAGCTGATTCAATTTCTTTGATATGTTTTTCTTTAAAGGGGTAGGGTTCTGAAGAAAGGAATACGAGTTGGCAGTTGGTAGTTTTCAGTTGTGAGAGACTAATTTCTGGATATCTACTTTGTTCAATCACATTGTTTAAGCCAATTTTTCGTAGGATATCGTCAATAAATGTATGTTGACCGGCAAACATATAGGGATCTTTCCAAATTAAATAGGCTACGCTTTGATGAATGTTTTTTGTAACTGCTAAGGTTTGTAAATCTGTGAAGCCTGCATGAATGAGGTGATTTAAATAGGCTGCTTCAGGTTCTCGGTTGACCAACTCTCCTATTTCGGTAATGGTTTTCATGGCTTCTTCCAAGTTATGGATATCGCTCATCCAAACGGGGAATTCTTGCATTAATTCTTCTATTTCACTCTGTGTATTTTCTTCTTTATTACCGATAATTAGGTCTGGTTTTAAATCTCTAATTTTTTCAATAAGGAGTTTTTTTGTTCCTCCTATTTTAGTTTTAGCTGCAAATTTTTCTATTGGATGAATGCAAAACTTAGTAATGCCGATTACTTCTTTATCTAATCCTAAATCGAACAATAGCTCAGTTTGTGAGGGCACAATGGAAACAATCCTTTTAGGTGGATAATTGATTATTATTTCGTTGCCAAGCTGATCTGTGAAGGTTCTTTGCATTTGGCAAAGTTATGGGTTTAGTTGCAAACTTGCAGGTGGTAGGTTCTTAATTGCAGGTTCTAGGTTTCTACTTGCGGGTCTTAGTTTGATAATTGCAGGTCACAGTTTGATACAGACTTATATATTTAATGTAAGCATAAATTGCATTACGATTCCCGTTTTCACGGGAATGACGAGTGTATACCTTACTCGTATTTAAGTGCCTTTACTGGGTTTTCTTTAACTGCCCTGATACTTTGTAAGCTCACGGTTAAAATGGTTAGGAGAATAATGGATAGGTTAACTACTATAAAAATACCAAAGGGCATATTAATGCGGTATGCAAAGCCATTGAACCATTTTTGCATATAGATATATGCTAAAACATCTGCCAATAGCATAGAGACTACTACTAGTTTTACAAAATCTAAATTGAGTAATTTGAGTAAAGAAGTAGTTGTGGCGCCTAAAATTCTTCGCACTGCGATTTCTTTTATTCTCATTTTAGCATTGAATGCGGCAAAACCAATTAATCCAAAAATTGAGATGATAAGTGTTACCATCCCAAAGGAGAAGATTATTTTTTCGCTGATTTCGTAGCTGTTATTCATTTTCGCAAAAACTTCATCTGCATAAATGAATTTTGGTTGCGCACCTGGGTCTATAACTTCCCAAGCGGTTTTAATATCGGCTGTTGTTTGTTGTAAATTTTGTGTGCTTAAACGAAAAATAACATTGGCTCTCCAATGTGTTGGATAATCGTTTACTAAATAAACAGTTGGCACAATTGCTTGGTCAAAACCATAAACCTGAATGTCTTTAACCACACCAACAACATTAACTTTTACCTTTTCACCTTCTCTATCAATAGCAATTTGATTGTCGTTTTTTGATAAGCCCAATTGTTTAAAAGCGGTTTCATTTACTATAATGCTTTGTACGGAATCTGTAGCTAATAGCGTGTAGTTATAGGATCTGCCTTGAATAATTTTTGCTCCGATGGTTTCAAAATAATTTGGATCAACGTATCTAGATTCTACGCTTAGCTTTGTATTGTTAAAGGTAATATCATCAGAAAAACCAGAATCGTTAATTGGTTGTTCAGTGGCTCTTGTTACATCTTCTACACCTTTTATAGCCAATAATCTATTCTTAATTCCCTCAAAACCTGCGGGATTTAAGTGTCTTGTTTCGTATTTTGCAACTCGGATAGACATGAGTTGATTTTTCTTTAAGCCCAAATCTTTCTGTTTTATAAAGTTTAATTGCGCATAGATTACTCCAAAACTAATTACCAAGGCAATAGCTACTGTAAATTGAAACACTACTAATACTTTTCTTAAACTACCTATATGAGCTGATGTAGAGAAATTTCCTTTTAACACTTTTGCTGGTAAAAAACCTGCTAAAACCATTGCCGGATATGCTCCGGATAAAAACATAATTCCGACTAAAATCAGTGTTACTTGGCCAAGAATTAACCATATATCAGCAGAGCTAAATAAGGTTAAATTATCTGATAAAATTTGATTGACTTGAGGCAAAAGTAATTCGGCAAAAATTAATGCTAATAAAAATGAAATGATGCATTGAATGCCTGTTTCAGCGAAAAATTGTTGAATTAAACTCGATTTAAAAGCGCCCAGAACTTTCTTTACCCCTACTTCTTTGGCTCTGGTTTGTGCCAATACTAAAGCTAGGTTTGTGTAATTAATGCAAGAAATGATAATAAGAAAAGAGGCCAGCGCACATAAAATGTAAATGGTGGTTTGCTTAGGGTTAGTGGTGTAAAAACTACTTAAATTAAGGTTAGCAATGGTTTCTGTAATTAATTTAATGGCAGTAATTCCTTCTTTTTCGTTTAAAATTTTAAGTGCTTGACTTTTTGTCGGGTTAAAATTAGCATCACTATTTCCGCTTTGCATTTTTGCAAAGGCGATGATATAGGCATCATTAATTTTTTGGATAGCTTTCTTTTGATCCACTCCATCTTTTAATTTAAAAATGGTGGTAAAAGGTGTCATTGCTAGTTGATTGCCGTACTCCTCAAGGTTTTCTTTAAAAATTAAATCGAAACCGAATGACGATGGTTGTTTCCTATCGTCCCAAACTGCCTTGATTACTAATGGAACTTCTGGAAAATTTACGCCTCTATTATTGAATAACACTTTGTTTAATACATCTGCTGTTCCAAACATTTTTTCGGCAGCGGTATAACTAATGGCAATGAAAGTTTCGTCTAGGTAAACATCTTCCATTTTACCATACAATGCTTGTAATGGATAGACCTTGAAGAAATTACTATCTACGCTGGCAGATTCAAGTATTGAGCTATTTTCTTTATCTTCTTTTTTAACTCTTACGTCTTCTTTTCTTCCACTTATGTTCCCAATACTTACCGCCTCTGCTTCAGGAATTTGTTCACTAATTACAGTTGAAAGCAGTCCTTTTATTTTAGAACCTTTGTTTTCTGAACCATTTTTAGTGAAATCTGCTGCTACAATATATGTTCTCTTTAACTCTGGATTCCACTTATCGTATCCTGTTTCCTTATTAATATATAATAGGATAATCATAAATCCGGCTAAGCCAGCTGCTAAGCCAAAAATATTAATGGCACTATATGCTTTGTTTTTCCAAAGACTTCGCCAAGCGATTTTTAGGTTAAGTTTGAACATAGTTTTTAAGGTTAAAGGTAGAAGGTAAAAGGTGGAGGGATGTGGCGTATAACCCTACGCCTTATAGCCCTATGCCTTCAACCTCTACTCGTATTTTAAAGCATCTACTGGATTATTCACCGCAGCTTTTCTGGCTTGCAAACTCACTGTAAATACGGCAATAACTATTGATGTTAATGTTGCTACTGCAAAAGGCCAAAACGGCATATCAATTCTATAGGCAAATCCTTCTAGCCATTTACGTGTTAAAATAAAGGCAATTGGCCAACTTATTAAGTTTGCGATAATGACTAGGATTAGAAATGATCGGTTTAACATGTTGATAAGCTCTAAATTTGATGCGCCTAATATTTTACGGATGGCTATTTCTTTGGTTCTTCTTTTTGCCATGAATGTTGAGAGTGCAAACAAACCAAGTAGTGATAAGATTACAGAAATGACGCTAAACAAGACTACTATTTGCATTAATCGTAGGGATGGTTTTAGTTCTTTTTGAAAGGAATCTTCTACCGATGTATACATCATTGGGAAATCTGGATATACTTTTCTCCATTCTGCTGCTATTGTTTTAATTGCCGATTGATAATGGTCGTTATCAAAACGAACTAGTAAATTGTTAGTATTTGACGAGCCGCCTAAGTGCGTAACCTTATAGATGGTTGGCAGCACTGCTTTTTCGAAACTTTCGTTGTTGTAGTCTTTAATTACACCAACAATTTGAAATGATGAAGTGCCTGGACCGTTATTAAACGTTTTGCCTACTACATTTTTGCCTAATAAATTTGCTGCCGATTGGTTTAGAACAACTGTGTTAATGGTATCTTGTCCATATTCTTTGGCGAAAATTCTTCCGCTTACTACTTTTACTCCTAGTGCAGGAAATGCATCCATGGTAACTGTTACTGTATTTACATCGAACTTTTGATTGTTATAGGTGATTTCTCTTGGAGTATTGAATGTATTGCCCATTACTTGTGTGGTGGTTGCCACATATTTTACTCCAGCAATTCGCTTTACACTTTCTACAAATGGATCATCGGTATTGTAGTTTGTTGATATATTAATCAGCTTATCTCTATCAAAACCTAAATCCTTATTGGCCATGTAACTGTTTTGCTTGTACATTACACCAATACCAATTATAAAGGTTACGGCAATTATGAATTGTAACACCACTAAGCCGTTTCTTAAAGCCAAGCCACTAAAACCACTTTCGTAATTGCCTTTTAATACTTTAACAGGATTGTATTTTGCTAAGATTATTGCTGGATAAAAACCTGCTAAGAAGGTGATGAATATAAATAAGCCAAATAATTGAGCTATAATAGGGAGTAGATGATTGCTATGCCAAAAACTAAGTTGCACATCGAAATGCCTGCTAAATGATGGCAGTAATAACTCTACTAATATGATGGTTACAAATAAAGCGGTAAGTGTTTGGATGGCTGATTCGATTAAGAATTGCAATACTAATTGCTTTTTGTAGGCTCCCAATACCTTTTTTACTCCAACTTCTTTAGCTCGCTGAACAGATTGGGCGGTGGCTAAATTTACAAAGTTGATGACCGAAATAATTAACAAGAAGATAGAAAGTGCGATAATGGGTTTGATTTTATCTAACCAATTTTCTGAAAATGATGGTGTTGAATATACCTCACTTAATGGAAGTACTTTTAAGCCTGGTTTTCTGCTTTTTGCTTTATAAAAATCGTTGAAAGTTTCACCTCTAGCTTTTAGGAGTGCTTTTTTATAATCTACGTATACATTTAACAATGTTTTGTTTAATACGTTGGTGTCTATTTGCTTTTCTGTTTTAACGTATATTCCAGTATAGTTTGAACTACCAATTTGATCTGGATCTTTTTCTCTATCTCCAGTATGTGTAATGGCGTTAAATGCTAAACTTTCTGAGGTAGATGCATCTTTAACTACACCAGTAACGGTCATTAAGTTTCCTTCGTCGCTTCTCCACCTTACTAACTTTAATTGCTTACCTACTACTTTATCTGTTCCAAATAACTGAATGGCTATGCTTTGTTTTAATACAATGGTGTTGGGTGCATTGATGGCTGTTAATGCGTCTCCATTCACGAATTGATAAGGAAAGACTTTGAAGAAGAGCGAATCTGCATCAACAATATCCTTCACGATCACAGGCGCATTTCTATCAATTTTTATCGAATATCCATCTCCCCAACCTTTACTTGCTTTGGTTACATATTTGAACTGAGGTACCTTTTCTCTTAACACTCCAGCAATTCTGGATTCATTTATCTGCTGCCAGTATTGTTTATTATCAGGTGTAAAAAAATCATGGTACTCTCTAACCTGATATACATTTTTCAGTTCTGGGCTCCATTTATCATAATTTGCTTCGTGATTTACAAACAACAACAAAAGCACAAAGGCGGTTAACCCAAGTGCTAACCCTCCAATATTTATTGCTGCGTAAACCTTGTTTTTAAATAAATTACGCAGGGCGATTTTTAAGTTAAGTTTGAACATAATTGTGTTGTGGGTTATGGGTTACGAGTTGCGAGTCCAGACTTATAACCTGCAACTCGCAACTTTTAGCTTATTTATTTGACTGAAACATCTTCTTTAATCACTCCGTCTTCGATAGTTAATATTCTGTTTCCGTACTGGGCATTTTTTTCTGAGTGCGTTACTTGAAGAATGGTGATATTTTCTTCTTGATTAAGTTTTTTAAATAAATCCATGATTTGTTCTGCTTGTGCAGACTGCAAATTTCCTGTAGGTTCATCAGCTAAAATTATGGATGGCTGTGCTACTAAAGCTCTTGCAATACCAACTAATTGTTGTTGTCCACCAGAAAGTTGGTTAGGGAATAAATCCTTTTTAGCTACGATGTTAAATCTGTCCAACACATCCGCTATGCGACTTTTACGTTCCGCTCCAGGAATTTTCTTGTATAATAGTGGTGCTTCAATATTTTCGGCAACTGTCATTTCATCAATTAAATGATAGGCTTGGAATACGAAACCAATATGGTGGCGATACAACTCTATTCTTTTGCGCTCGTTCATAGCAGTTACATCTTCTCCCATAAAATGATATTCGCCATAGGTGGGTTCTTCGAGCATTCCCAAAATATTTAACAAGGTTGATTTGCCAGCACCAGATGGCCCCATTATGGAAACAAATTCACCTTGTTTTATATTGGTTGTTACGTGGCGAAGGATGTAGCTTTTTACACCTTTATTGGCGTAGTATTTCTCTATGTTTTTTAGTTCAATCATCTTTTTTTTAGGTTAAAGGTGGAAGGCGAAAAGGTAGAAGGTTATGGCGTATTAACCCTACGCCTTAGACCTGCTACCTTAGACCTTTATTCGTATTTCAAGGCATCAATTGTATTTGCTTTGGCTGCTCTGTACGATCTTAATGTTACTGTAATTAGTGTAATGGTCATTGAAATAATCATAGCGACCATAAACGGCCAAACGCTTAACTCTATTCTATATTGGAAACCTGACAACCATTCTTTTACGAAGATATATGCCACTGGCCATGCGATCATATTGGCTATTAAAACCATCCACATAAATGAGCTGTTTAGCATTTTAATTAGCTCCATGTTTGATGCGCCTAAGACTTTACGAATTGCAATTTCACGTGTTCTTTGCGTTGCAACGAATGAGATTAGTCCAAACAAACCAATAAATGAAATAAAGATCACAACTCCTGCAAATACCTTAAATAGCGTACCTGTGACTTGTTCAGTGTGGTAATAATTTGTGATCTCATCGTCTAAAAAGTTCACATCGTACACGTAATCTGGAAAGTTGGTATTGAATGTTGCTTCAATCTCTTTCATGGTATTTACCAAATCTTTGGCTTCGAGTTTTACAGCGATTGCATTGTATCTTTTCTTGCTAGAAAAAATGGCTATTGGAGCAATAGCGTCGTGTAGCGAGTAGTTATTAAAATCTTTTACTACCCCAACAATTGGCCCCTTAGATCCCCACAAGCCTATTATTTTACCAATGGCTTCGTTAGGGTTTTTTACATTTAGTTTTTTAAGTAGGGTTTCGTTCACTACAAATTCTTTAACAGTATCGCTTTTTGCCAATACTCTACCTGCAACTAGGGTTAAACCAAACGTATCAAAGTATTTGTCGTCTGCTAATTTTACGTTGACTTGAAAATCGGCAGTTTTAGAGCTATTGTAGGTAAAACTAGTTTCATTGTTGCTATTTGATGAAGGCGAAGCACTATTAAACGATACATTTTTTACTCCTTTTTTTGCAAGGATTTGGTTTTTAATCGTTTCAAATTTTAGCTGACTAACACTATCTCTTGGTATACCGATAACGGCAATTGCTTTTGTATCGAAGCCTAACGATTTGTCACGGATGTAACTCATCTGTTTGATAATGATTAAAGTGCTTACAATTAATATTGCTGTAATTGCAAATTGCACTACTACTAAAGTTTTACGTAAACCTACTCCTCCAGCATTTGCTGTGCTTACTCTATTTTTAATGGCTAATGCTGGGCTAAAACCAGACATTACCAGTGCTGGATACAAGCCAGCTAGGAAACTTACCAGGATTAGCATTGCTAATAAGAATACAAAAACGATAGGATGACTAAACAATTCGAAGGTCACATTTGCTCCGAAAAGGCTTTCCATTCCTGGAAGTGCTAGCTCTGTTAATACACATGCAATTAATAATGCGATTAGTGTGATTAATGAGGTTTCACTTAAAAATTGTGTGATTAATTGCTTGCGTCGGCTGCCCATTACTTTACGAACACCTACTTCTTTTGAGCGACTAATGGCTTGTGCTGTGGCTAAATTAATAAAGTTAATGCAAGCTGTAAGTAGCAAGAAAAGTCCAATTATACTGATGCCCCATAATTGTTTATATGGTGTAGTTACATCTGCAAAGTTGCCATATCTATCGTTATGATGAATATCGCTTAACGGTTGAAATTGGTGACCAACTTTACCTGGTGCATTTGGATCATGTTCATATTTATTAATAAATTGTTTCAGTTGACCAGTAAGTTGGTTCACTGTAACACCAGGTTTCAGCAACACATAGCATTCTGAATTTGATGCTACGGAATTCCATTCTTTTAAATTTCTATTTTGATAGCTTGCGTAACTAAATATGATATTAATTGGAAAACTGCTGTTAGGTCCGTTTTCTTTAATGATACCTGTTACTTTAAAGTCTGTTTTATTATCAAGCGTAATGCTTTTTCCTATAGCTTTATGCCAATCGCCAAAATAGTCAGTTGCTGTTTTTTCTGTTAATACCACCTGGTTAGGTGCGCTTAACGATTGATTAGGGTTTCCGTACAGCCATTTATGCTTGAAAATTTCGAAAAAGCTTGGTTCTGCATAATACACGTCTTCAGATTTTTTTATTTCTGATTTGCCTGCTTCGGCTTTAATTTTTACTGTTCCACCATCGTGTTGGATGGATGCTACTTTTTCGAATTGAGAAAAATCATTTCGTAATGCTGGACCCATAGGAAGCGGAACTCCTTGAGAATAAAACTCATTTCCATCTGTATATTTCCATTCAGAAACTGCTCTATAAATGCGATCACTATTTACAAAATTTTTATCGTAGCTGGTTTCGTATCTCACAAAAATAAAGATGAGAATACAGCTCGCTAAACCTATTGAAAGGCCAAAAACGTTTATTGCGGTATACCCTTTATATTTCCAAAGGTTTCTAAGGGCAATTTTTAGGTTTAATTTAAACATCTTGTTATTGTAGTTAAATAGTTTGTTTGGTTTATTATTCGTATTTCAGGGCATCAACAGGGTTTGATTTTACCGCTTTTTGTGCCTGAATACTTACTGTAATTACTGTTAAAAAAATGGTTATCATCGCACTTAAAACGAATGGAAGTATTGGCATATCTATGCGATATGCAAAAGTCTCCAACCATTTTTTTGTTAAAATATAGGCTAATGGCCAAGCTATTAAATTGGCTATGATCACCATTACAAAAAACGAAGTATTGATCAGTTTAAAAATTTGAAGGTTATCTGCGCCAAGTATTTTTCGCACTGCGATTTCTTTTATTCTACCATTGGTGATATATTTTGCAAAGGCATATAAACCCAGTATAGCAATGAAAATAGTGATAAGTGCTGCTACGAAAAACACCGATTGTAGTTGCTCTTGTTTTTTGAAAAGTTTACCATAAAGCTCATCTAAAAATTCGTATCTAAAATTTTCACCATCCTTTTTATTTATGGTAGGCCATTGCGACTTTAAAGTTGCTAATGCAGCTGCCATGTGTTGTGCTTCTATTTTGAGTAAAATTTGAGTTTTACTATTTCCACATGGGTTTTTCATGGCATATATTGTCGGTTTTACAGCCTCTTGAAATCCTTGTGTTTTAAAATCTTTAATGACGCCAACAATTTTATAGTCGGTATTGCAACCTCTAATTATTTTTCCAATTGGATCTTTTAAGTTGTATTTTGCTAGCGCACTTTCATTTAAAATTGCAGAATTCGCTGTGTCGGCATTAAAGGTTTTTGAGAATAATCTACCTTCTTTTAATTTAATATTTAGCGTTTCAAAGTAATCAAAATCGACATCTAGAAACTCAATGTTTGCTTCATTACCTTCAATGCTATAGCTATTAGATCCATTTTCTGCACCTACAGGAATTTCTGAAGCTACCGTTGCCGATTTTACACCTTCGATCTTTAACATCTTTTCTCGTAGTGGTTCAAAATCTTTTGCCGTATTAAAATAGGTAAGGTTTTTTATGTTTACTACTTGATTGGTGTTAAAGCCAACATCTTCTGTACGCATGTATTTTAATTGAGAATTGATAATTAGCAATCCTATAATAAAAATTACAGCAATGGTAAATTGCATTACCAACAACCCATTTCTTAACCAATAGCTTTTTTTAGTTGTAGAGAAATTGCCTTTTAAAACTGCTGCTGGATTGAATTTTGATAATACCATTGATGGGTATAATCCTGCTACTATGGTAATAAAGAGTAGCACTAAAATTAATTGCCAAAAAAGGTTATTTTCAAATCGCCATATGGTTAAATTGACCATAAAAAGGGAATTAAACTTAGGTAATACTAGCTCTGCTAATATTAATCCTAATAAGGTGGCAATAAAACATTGCATAAAAATTTCCAATAGAAACTGAATAGTTAATTGGAGACGATAGGCGCCCATTACTTTTTTAACACCAACTTCTTTAGCTCTTTTAGTCGCTTGGGCAATGCTTAAATTCGTAAAATTGATACCAGCAATAACCAAAATCAAAAATCCTAAAACAGAGATAGCAATCAATATTTTATAGTTGGCATCACTACCTGCCTTTGGTTTAAGGTGAAGATTTTTTAAAGGATCTAGAAAAACACTTATTGCTTTAGTTTCATTTATGGTTGTTTGATCGGTTTCTCCTTTTAATAATTCCTTTCTATATAAGGTTGTAATTTTTGCTTGAAGGTTTTCAATATCTGTTCCTTGTTTTACTTGTATATAGGTGTTATAATTGTTGTAACCATAATTAAGGTAAGTATCTAATTCTTTAGCAATAGCCACACCATCATATACTAAATTAGATTGCGGATTAGTTGAAATGGCACCACTTATAGTCGCCGTTTGCCCCGATGACTTACCGCCTACTGCTACAATTTCTGGTTTGTTATCTTTCTTATTAGGAAATAGGGTTTTCATGCCCTCATTATTAACATACATCAACCTATTATCTGCATGTGGCTCGGTTAAACCTCCCCTTGGTTGAAGATCAAACATCTGCGCTGCATTATAATCTAGAATTAAGCAGTTTTTCATAAAGAAAACCTGTGCACCTTTTGATAATGCAAACTCGAAACCTGCAGCTTTTGTAACGCCTACCTTTTCTACTTCACCAAAATTTTGCTTAATTGCTTTTGCTAGAGGTGGAGCAGTAAAATTTGTTTTGAAATCTGGATATATTCGGCCTACCAAATAAATATTTTTATAATTTGGAAGCTTTTTGTCAAAACCAGTTTCGTAAGTAGCATATAACATTACCAGTATAAATGCCGCTAGGGCAATTGCCAATCCGCCAATATTTATTGCTGTAATTCCTTTATTTTTCCAAAGGTTTCGTAATGCGATTTTTAGGTTTAATTTGAACATCTTTTTAAGTATTATTTATTCGTATTTTAAAGCATCTACTGGGTTAGCTTTTGCCACTTTAATAGATTGGATGCTAACAGTTAGTATTGCAATAAGTATTGATAATATTCCAGCTATGATAAACGGAAGAACGGAAATAGAAATGCGGTATTCATAGCTCGAAAGCCATTTATTTATAATGATATAGGCTATTGGAAAAGCAATTACATTTGAAATAGCTACTAGCTTCATAAAATCAACATTAAGCAATGTCAAAATATTGCGATTACTAGCACCTAAAACTTTTCTTATGCTGATTTCTTTTTTTCGTTGTTCAGCAAGAAATAGCGCCAACCCAAGTAAACCAAGACATGAAATAAATATGGCAAAGCCTCCGAAAACATTAGAAAATACGCTCAATAATCGTTCATTCTGCAGTTTTTCGGTTAATCTATCGCTCACAAAATCAAGCTCAAAAGGGTAATCAGGATTTATGGTCAAACTTAATTTTCTAATCTCTGCGATTGATTCAGTAATATTTTTTGCAGGGTTTAACCGCATCACAATCGTATTTGGATTATCCTTGCCGTAAAAAAATAAGGTTGGATTAATTTTACCACCTAATGAAAGGGAACTGAAATTTTTCATCACCCCAATTACATTGAATGTTTCGTTCCAATCGTCATTTCTAATTTGAGTACCAATTGGATTTTTAAGATTCATTGCTTTAACAGCACTTTCATTTAAAACTACACCCATAGAATCTGCGCCAAACTCCTCATTAAAATCCCGCCCTTCCAACATTTTTGTTCCAATTGTTTTGCTTAAATTGTAACCAGAAAAACGAAGAGACACCATCATCTGCTCATTTTTTTGTTGTTTAGGCCATCTGATTTTCTCTGTACTTACATATCCATTCGTAATTCCATTGGTAGTTTCTGTTGCCGATACAATTGCCCCAGATTTAATTAATTCTGCTTTGAAAAATTTTAGCTTATTCTGGTCTCTTAAAGCTCCATTTCTTGCTAGTTGAACTAAATTATCTTTATTAAAACCTAGCGGTTTATTTTTCATGTATTTAATTTGGCTATAGATCACAATTGCACAAACAATCATACAAACTGAACATCCAAATTGTACTACAACTAATATTTTTCGAATGGGTAAAGAAGCTTTACTTGAACTTGTAAAGCCTTTAAGAATTTTGACAGGCTTAAATGAAGAAAGATAAAATGAAGGATAACTTCCGGCAAGTAATCCGGTGATTAAAACAAGTGCTACTAATAAGTACCAAACCTGATACGAACTATATTGAATAACTATATTAATATTTAACAGTTGATTAAAATATGGTAGAAGCACTTCTGCTAATGCAAATGCAATTAACATTGCGATAAAAGATAACAAGAGCGATTCTAATAGAAACTGTGAAGCAAGTGATTGACGGGATGAGCCTAACGTTTTGCGCACTCCCACTTCCTTTGCTCTTTTTTCCGATCTAGCTGTGGATAGATTAATATAATTAATACAAGCAATAAACAATACACAAATGGCAAGTAATAGATATAATTTTACCTGATCTATTCTACCTCCGCTTAGCTTTCCATTTTCAAATTGATCGTATAAGTGTGTTTTTTTAAATGGAAAAAGAAAAAATTCAATGCTAGCATTACCAGGTTGGTTTGATTTAAACAATTTCCGCATTTGAGCATCGGCAATCGCAAAATCGGCTCCGCTTTTAAGCTCTACAATGGTACTTAATGCACCATCTGTCCAATCCATGTTTTTTAGAAAAGGCTGTTCTTGCTCTAAAAATGCCCAAGGCATCATCACATCAAATTGGTACGTTTGATTGGTTGGTAAATTTTCAATTACAGCCGTAACCGTTAAATCTTTACGGTTATCAAACTTTAAGGCTTTACCTATTGGATCTTCATCACCAAAGAAAATTTTAGCAGTTTTAGCTGTGATGATTATTGAATTTGGTTGAACTAACGCAGTTGAAGGATTGCCCTTAATAAATTGGTAATCGAATATTTTTAGAAAAGTAGGATCGGCATATATTATACTTTTGGTAAAACTATTTTGCTTGTATTTAATTACCCCCCCTCTTTCTACTATTCGACTTACTTGTTCAATTCCGGGAATAGTTTGCAGTGCAGTAGCCGCTAGTTGATTTGGTGTGCAGTATGAACGATTGGTAATAATCTGATCACTCATCAGGTCATTATCATAAACAGAATAAATTCTATCTATTTTTTTGAATTGTTTGTCGTAACTCCACTCGTAGTTTACATACAATGTAAGCATTAAACAACACGCCAAGCCAATAGCCAATCCCCCGATGTTAATCAGCGCAAATCCCTTGTTTTTCCACAAGTTTCGCAATGCGATTTTTAGATTGAGTTTAAACACTTGCTTTAATATTTAATTGTTAATCCCGATAGCTATCGGGAGCTTTATTGTTAAATTGTAGGACAGCTACCAACTGAAAACTACTAACCGAAAACTGAGTTATTCATATTTTAAGGCGTCAACTGGATTAGCCTTAGCCGATTTATACGCTTGAAAACTAACCGTTACTAAAGCCATCATTAAAGTTCCTAAACCTGCAATTGGTATTATCCACCATGTTATTTCAGTATGGAATTCGAACTTTGTGAGCCATTTATCCATTAAATAATAACTCAAGGGAACAGCGATGATGATAGAAACTATAATCATTTTCACAAAAGAAAACGATAACAACCGCATTAAATTAAACAATGATGCACCTAATACTTTTCTTACGCCAAATTCCTTGGTTCTTTGTTCTGCACTGTAAGCAACCAAGCCATACAGACCCAGACAAGACACAAAAATTGCTAGTCCACCGAAAAGATTGGATAAAATGCCTAACGTTTTTTCCGACTTATATTTTTCTAAATAAATTGAATTAACGAAACTGATTTCTGTTGGATATGCAGGATTAAATTGCTTTGTAATTTGAGTAATCTTAGCAATGTTTTGTGCTATTGAATTTGCCTCATTTAAACGCATCGTAATTGTACCTGTACGTTTCTCATCAAAAAATACAACCATTGGATTATTTGACTTATATGGCGAGTCCCAAACATAATCGTCAAAAACACCTACAATAGTATACTTATCACCAAAAATGGTGACATATTTTCCGATTGGATTTTTATAATTAAAAGCCTTAACTGCAGATGCGCTTACCATAACTGCAGCAGTGTCAGAAGCAAACAATTTCGAAAAATCTCTTCCTTCAATTAACTTAATTCCATTGGTTTTAATGAAATCATAACTAGTAGTTACTTGATTAAATAATTGGGTGTTCTCTGGCTTGGCCATTCCTTCCCATTTTATGCCATTAAAATTCTGACCACGATGAGATAAACCCACAGAAGATTGTGATACAGCCGTCACAGCTCCAGAATTTAAAAGTTGAGATTTAATTACTTCGAACTTTGTTTTTAACTCTCCATCTTGTGGAATTTCTACAAGTGCATTCACATCAAAACCTAAAGGTTTATTCTTTATAAATTGGATTTGACGATAAATTACTAGCGTTGAAATAATTAATATAATAGCAAAACAAAATTGGCCAACAACTAGTACTTGCCTCAGATTTATAGCGAATAATCCATTCGATTTTATCTTCTTTTTTAATGTTTGGATAGGATTAAATGCTGACAAATAGAAAGCAGGATAACTTCCAGCAATTAAACCGGTTAACAATACTATTCCTAAAATCCACATCCAGCTAGATGCACTAAAATATCCGATGCTTAATTTAATATTTAAGAGGTTATTAAAAGTTGGTAAGAAAATTTCTAATAAAGCAATAGCAACAATTACAGCGATAAATGTTAAAACCATTGATTCCGTTAAAAACTGCATAATCAGTGAAGATCTATTAGCACCGATCGTTTTTTTAATTCCTACTTCTTTTGCTCTTTTTTCTGATTTGGCGGTCGCCATGTTCATGAAGTTGATGCAAGCAATAAGCAAAATACCAAAAGCTAGTGCTACAAATAAATAAATCTGCTCAATATCGCCACCAACGCTTACGCCATTTTCAAATTTACCATACAGATGAAGTTTGCTGTAAGGATAAATGAAATAAGGTTGACTTGCTTCTTTCAAATGCGTCTTAACAACTTTATTTATCTTTTCGTTAACCTTGGTTACGTCTGCTTTTGGGTCTAATGAAAGCATGGTTACAAAACTGAAGTTGCCCCAATTAAGCTCTTTTGCACTTTTATCTACGCTTTCATAAAAAGCCCAAGGCATCAAATAATCGAATTTTAATAGTGGAGATGTATTTTCTGGAAAATCTTTGATAACAGCAGAAACTGTTAAATCTTCAGTATTTTGATATTTAACTATCCTATTTAACACTTGTGTAGAGCCAAATAACACTTTTGCAGTACTTTCTGTCAAAATGATAGATCGTGGATTTTGCATTGCATTGGCTGCAGTTCCTGTTATATATTGGTAGTCAAATAGTTTTAACATTTCTGGCTCAGCAAATTTTCCTAATTTTTTGAATCCATTTTCACCAACTGCAACCAGACCTTGTTTAAGGTAGTTCATTCTTGCCAAATGTTTAATTTCAGGAATTTCGGCTTTAAGCAAGGGACCTAATGCGGTAGTAGAACCCTCAAACGTATTTGCAATATTTCCATTATCATCTGGAATATTGGTCATCACCGTATAAATGTTTTCAGAATTTTTCGAATGTTTATCGAAATTCAACTCATAAGTAACATATATCAATAACATTAAACATGCTGCAAGGCCAATAGCCAAACCTATTACATTAATGAAAGAAGAAGTTTTGTTCTTCCACAAGTTGCGCAAAGCGATTTTTAAGTTGAGTTTAAACATTTTATGAGTTTTATGTGGTAAGTTTTAAGTTATAAGTATTAGACTTACGACTTAAAACGTATAACTTATTACTGGTAAGCATCAGCTTAAATCAGTTCTTCCGTTCTTCCTTTATTAACTTTCTCAGAAATTACATGGCCATCTTTTAGGTTGATAATTCTGTTGGAGAAACTCGCATCATGACTAGAGTGAGTCACCATCACGATCGTTGTTCCAGTTTCGTTTAATTCACAAAGCAATTCCATTACTTCGTTACCGTGTGTACTATCTAAATTTCCTGTTGGCTCATCGGCTAAAACTAATTTTGGTTTAGTAACTAAGGCACGGGCAACGGCAACACGTTGCTGCTGACCACCTGATAATTGTTGTGGAAAGTGACCTGAGCGATTTACAATATTCATTCTCCCAATAATTTCATTCACTAATTTTTTGCGTTCACCTGCAGGCACTTTATTATAAATTAAAGGCAATTCAATGTTTTCAAATACAGTTAACTCATCAATTAGGTTGAAGTTTTGAAATACGAAACCCATATTTCGTTTTCTAAAATTTGAACGTTCTTTATCATTTAAGGTTAAGAGTTCCGTTTCTACAAATTTATAGCTACCACTTTCAGGCTTATCTAACAGCCCCATTACGTTCAACAAAGTTGATTTTCCACAACCTGATGGTCCCATAATAGAAACAAATTCACCTTCTTTTACATGAAGATTAATTCCATTTAACGCAGTAGTTTCGATTTCTTCTGTTTTGTAAACTTTTTCCAGATTTTCAATTTTTATCATTGCTGTATTTTTATCGGTTTATATTTTTAAAGGTTGGTGCTCCGATCAACGCACCTGATACAGAGCTTAACCAACCTAAATTTTCTTTATTTTTTATTTATTAATTTCTATCACATCGTATTGATTAAACTGATCGTATGACGATGTAATTACGTCTTCATCTTTCTGTAATCCTTCCAAAACTTCATAATACAAATAGTTTTTTCGTCCAATTTTTACATTTCTTTTGGTTGCTTTTCCATCTTTTACAACAAATACCCAACTTCCACCAGTACTTTGGAAGAACTGTCCTTGTGCCAATAAAAGTGATTTACTATTGTCGGATAAGGTCAATTTCACTTGCATTGATAATCCTCGTCTTAATTCATCTGGCGATTTTCCTTCAAATGATAATTCCACTTGAAACTGACCAGAAATAATTTCTGGAATTACCTTTCTAACGGTAAGTGAATATGTTTTTCCATTAAATTCACATTGAGCAGTTTGCCCTTCTTTTACGCGGTTTAAATAATATTCATCAACCCCTGCTTGTAATTTATATCCTTGCAACACATCAATTTTCCCAAGCATCTCATTGGCTCCATACGATTTTCCGATGATAGGATCATAAGATGATAAACGGCCAGAAACTGGTGCTTTAATCGTCATGTTCTCAATATTCTGTCTAATAGTTTGCAAACTTTCGTTCATTCTCGAAATGGAAACTTCAATTTGCTGTAATTGCATTACACGGCTTTGATTTTCTTGCTTAACTGCTTGCTTTAACAACGTTTTTCTGCCTTGATAATATTCATAATCTTGGCTTGACGTATTAAATTCTTCTTTAGTAATTACCTTTTTTGAAAATAAGGCGCTATCAATTTTATACTTTCGACTAGCGGTCCTTAGGCTATTTTCAATATCCATCATATCCTGGCTCATTACTCGTTGGTTTTGCTCTAAATCCAATCTCAACTTACGTAATTGATTAATTTGCTCAGTAATACTGGTTTCGCTAGCGGTATAATTAGATAGTGCATTTGGATTTGCAATACGCAATAGTGGAGTCCCTGCAACAACGGTAGCGCCATTCTCAGTAAAAATCTGAGCAACTGTTCCACCTTCAGAAGAACTTACAATTACTGAAGTTAGTGGTACTACACTAGCATTTAATAAAACTACATCTTCAAAATCTCCATATTGTACTTTACTAATAGTAATTTTATCAGCATCAGCTTTATATACTTTATTTAAGGATAAACTGTATCCATAAGCTACTAAGCCCATAAAAATCACAATGCCAACTATAATTAATATTGACTTCTTATTAAATTTCTTTTTCTGTATTACTTTGTCCATTTAGATATGTGCTATTATTGCTAAGCCATTTGCCAAGTTTATGCCAAGAGAGAAATAAATTTTAATTAACTGTAAATCAATTAATTAAAATTAATACACAAAATTTAATGTTCAATATCGAACAGTAGTTGTACATCATCGAACAGTTTAAATTAATTTTACCTCATCCGGCTTTCAGCCACCTTCTCCATATGGAGAAGGATTAAATATGATTCATACTATGAAAGATTATAATGAGAATTTATTTAAAGGTGCGAATGCTAAGCAATTTGAATTTTCAAAAGAATTACGTCGAAGGCATACTGAACCTGAAGAGATTATTTGGGAGCTTTTAAGAAATAGAAAATTAAATGGATTTAAATTTAGGAGACAACATCCAATAGTTAATTATATTGCCGATTTCTATTGTCATGAGATAAAATTAGTTATAGAAATTGATTGTAAATCCATAATTCTCGAGAAAATAGAGAATATGACAATGAGCGAAATAAAGAATTAAAAGAAGAAGGAATTACCACAATAAGATTTACTAATGAAGAAGTAATAAATAAATTGCCTAACGTTTTAGAAAAGATAAAGGATTTTATAGCACACTTATAGGCCCCTCTCTTCAAGGAGGTTTGGGGTGAGGTTTTTAAATTAAAACATATGATAGATGCCAATATTTTAGTAATTGATGATGACGATGACATCCTGTTAAGTGCTAGACTTTTTTTAAAGCAGCATTTTAATCAAATACTAACGTGTAAATCACCACGAGAAATTAATGTGTTATTAAGTAAAAATGAGGTCGATATCATTTTGCTAGATATGAATTATCAAAAAGGTGCAAGCGATGGTCGTGAGGGATTATATTGGTTAGAACATATTTTGTCTATCGATAAAGATTACGTAGTTATTTTGATGACCGCTTTCGGCAATGTAGAATTAGCAGTTCAAGCTATCAAAAAGGGGGCAATAGATTTTATACTCAAACCTTGGGAAAACGAAAAATTATACGCTACGCTTTCTGCTGCTGCTCGATTAAGACAATCAAATAAAAAAGTTAAGAAATTAGAAAAAATTCACACTTCCATACAAAGTGATATGGCTCGAAAATTTGAACATATTGTGGGTAATGACGATAGTGTGCAACAACTCCAAAAAACCTTGTTAAAAGTAGCACCTACAGACGCTAATGTTTTAATTTTAGGTGAAAATGGAACTGGGAAACAAGTTTTCGCTTACGAACTGCATAAAAACTCGTTAAGAAGAAAGCAAATTTTTATGCACGTTGATTTAGGTTCCTTAAATGAAAATTTGTTTGAAAGTGAACTCTTTGGTTATGCAAAAGGCGCTTTTACAGATGCAAAAGAAGATAAACCTGGTCGTTTTGAAATGGCAGATGGCGGAACAATTTTCTTGGATGAAATTGGAAACCTTTCTTTACCATTACAAGCCAAATTATTAAGTGTTTTACAAAATCGCACTGTTACACGTTTAGGTGAAAGCAAAGAACGAAAAATTGACATACGTTTAATTAGTGCGACGAATATGCCCCTAAATGAAATGGTTGCAAAAGGTACATTTAGACAAGATTTATTATTTCGAATCAATACTGTAGAATTGCTTTTACCGCCTTTACGACAACGAGGTAATGATATTGTGCTGTTAGCTTCTCATTTTTTACAAGTATTTGGTACTAAATATCATAAAACGATCACAAAAATTACTGCCAAAGCTGAGCAAATTATGCTTAGTTATAGTTGGCCAGGTAACATTCGAGAGTTACAACATGTGGTAGAAAGAGCTATAATTATGGCAGATGGCTTGGAAATTAATGAAAATGATTTGCAATTATCGCCACAGAAATTTGGAAATCAAGCGGTATTACAAGCCGATATGCCTTTAGAAGAAATGGAAAAAATGATGGTAAATAAAGCAATAGAAAAACACAAAGGCAATATTTCTAAAGCTGCTGCCGAATTAGGTTTAACTCGTGCAGCTTTGTATCGTAGAATTGAAAAATTTGGACTTTGAGCTGAAACTGAAAGCTTATTTAGTCTTGTTATTTCTGCTTTAATCTTTAGCTTAGTCTTATAACTTTACAACAATGTTCTATCAAAGATTTACCTTTCGTTTAATAAGCCGCTTATTATTTATCAATTTGCTGGCCATACTATTGGTTTATCTCGTTCGCAGTACTCAATTATGGTTTACCATTACAGGTGTAAGCTTAATTTTATTGGGAACCGTTATTTCACTCTATTTTTATATTAATCAAATTAGAGAGGATATTAAACGTTTTATTTTAGCTGTTAAAACAAGAGATCATACGTTAAATTTTAAGAATAAAGTTACTAAAGGGAGTTTCCCAGAACTGTATGAATCATTCAATGAGATTATTCAAATTCACAAAGATATCCAGCTAGAACAGGATGCTATTTTTCAGCTTATTAAAACCATATTAGAGCAGGTTCCTGTTGGTGTAATTGTGGTTAAAAAAAATAAAACCGAAAAAGAAAAATCTGAAATTTCATTCTTCAATTTAGCAGCAAGCAATTTATTAAATGTTCCAGCATATAGTTATTGGCATCGATTTGAACAACATTTACCCATTTTTGCTGAAGAAATAGAAAAGATAAATACAGGTGGAAAACGCTTTCTAGAACTAAAAATACAAGATAAATTTATCCAACTTTCCATCGAAGTTATTCCGCTTAATCTGTATGGTGCTGATCATATAATCATTTCATTTCAAAATATTAAGGATGAAATTGAGCAAAAAGAAACCGAAGCATGGAACCGCTTAATTGGTGTGATTTCTCATGAAATTTTAAACTCCATCACCCCTATAAGTTCGCTTTCTGCTACTGTGAACCAAATGATTTGCGATAAAACAAGCCTAAACTACGAAGATTTAGAAGATTTAAAACCAGCATTACAAACCATCAAACGTCGTTCTGAAGGCTTGTTAGATTTTGTTAAAGATTACCGATTAATTGCAGAACTACCCACTCCCAATGCTGAACAACATAGCGTTGGTGAAATTTTGCAGCATGTAAAAGTGTTAATGCAGCCTATGGTAAGTGCTAAACACATTAAACTACAAGTGTTACAAACTTCATCTAAAATCTCATTGCAAATAGATTTTAAACTAGTTGAACAAGCGTTAATTAACCTAATTACCAATAGCGTATATGCACTAGAAGGTGTGGAACAGCCACTAATTGAAATTACTTATCGCTTAGCACACAATAAAGTTTATGTGGATGTTATTGATAACGGAAAAGGAATTGAAGCAAGTAATATTGAGAAAATATTTGTTCCTTTTTATACCACACGCAAAAATGGCTCTGGAATTGGTCTAACCATTACACGTAACATTATGAAAATGCATCGTGGGAGTTTAGAAGTGAATTCTATTCCAAATCAGCAAACAACTTTTTCTTTGGTGTTTAATTATGCATAGCATTGCGATTAGCTATTCAAATATTTGCTTTTCTTAAATTCAATTCCTTTTCTTATTAAAATAGCATGGTAAAAACTTGGAATATCATGCGTCCATTTTGGTAAAAACAAGATGATTAAAATCACATCCAATTGTGAAATTAATCCCAAAATAATGCAGATTTTCATCATCCATCCTCCATAGGCAAAACCTAATAAACACTAAAAGTCGCAAGTAAAGTAAGTCCCCATATTTTAGAAACAAACGCATGGGTACAAGTTTCTTTTCCAAATTTGATTAAACTCACTCCATAGCAAAGTGCCTCCATTAATACGACAGCAAACACACCAATTAAATTTTCTTTAATTAATTCTGGATAAATCAAATAACAACTTACAGCGATACTTAGCCAAAAAATTAAGTCTGTTTGACTATCTAATCTTCGCATTTTTTCGGTATCAATTTTCATTTTCCTAGCTATAATTCCATCAAAAATATCAGAAATCAGACCTAAAAACATTAACACCAAAACTATATAAGCAGCACTCTCTGTCATAAAATAAGAAAGGAGTAATATTATAGGTGCTAATAAAAATCTAAACAGAATTAGCAAATAAGGGATGCTCATATAGGGATTTTTGATTTTTCAAGTTAACAAAAAAGCCTTTACGTTAAGTAAAGGCCTTTATTATTCATAAATGAATGATTAAATTACAGTTCCATTTGGTATAGTTGCACCTTTTTTAACCACAACAATGCCATCTTTCACTACATATAAACCATAATCGCCTTCAGTTAAATGTGTACCACCATTAATGCGTACATCATTTCCTATGCGACAATTTTTATCTACAATTGCATTATTGATATAACAACGATCACCAATACCCAATAACGGTTGACCGGTCTCTGTTGCTTCTTGTATTTCTGCTAAAGTTTGATAATGATCACTACCCATAACGTAAGTGTTTGCAATAGTTGTTCCTTTTCCAATTCTAGACCGAATACCCAAAACTGCTCTTTCTACTCTACTGGCTTGTATAATACATCCTTCAGAAACAATCGTTTTTTCTAAAGTTGTACCTGATACTTTTGATGGCGGTAACATCCTTGCTCGTGTAAAGATAGTGTGCGCATTGTCAAACATATTAAAGTGAGGAAGCTCATCTGTTAAGCCAAGGTTAGCTTCGAAAAATGAAGAAATATTACCAATATCAGTCCAATATCCTTCATATTGATAACTTAAAACATGATTACTTAATAATGATCTCGGAATGATTTCTTTACCAAAATCTTTTTCTTCGGGGTTTTCATTCAACAATTTAATCAGCAAATCACGATTAAAAATGTAAATACCCATTGAGGCTAGGTAATTTCTTCCGGCACCTTTCATTTCATCACTGGTTTCAGAAGTCCAATCCAGTAGTAAATCTGCTTTAGGTTTCTCGATAAACGAAGTGATAAAACTTTCTTCATCTGTTTTTAAAATTCCAAATTCAGTAGCATCTGAAGCGTTTACAGGAATGGTAGCAATGGAGATCTCTGCTTTTTTATCAATATGCGCTTTCAACATTGATCTAAAATCCATCTGATACAATTGATCGCCAGATAAAATCAGAATATAATCAAATTCATGATTCACAATGTGATGCATACATTGTCTCACTGCATCTGCTGTGCCTTGAAACCATGTTGGATTTTCTGGTGTTTGTTCTGCTGCTAAAATATCTACAAACGCCTTAGAAAAATGACTAAAGTGATAGGTATTTTTAATGTGTTTATTTAGGGAAGCTGAGTTAAATTGAGTAAGCACAAACATACGGTGAATACCAGAGTTTATGCAATTTGAAATTGGAATATCCACCAAACGATACTTACCTCCTATTGGCACAGCGGGTTTTGAGCGGGTTTGTGTTAGTGGAGATAATCTTGATCCTTGGCCACCACCAAGAATTACACCCAATACTTTGTCGGTCATATCTAATTAGTTTTACATTTGGTATACATCAATGTACTGTTGAGCAGCTCTATCCCAAGAGTGGTCCAAAGTCATGATAAACTTACGAATTTCTTTCACTTTTTTCTGATCTAAAAACAAATCAAAAGCTCTTCCAATGGCATGCCCTACATCCCAAATACTTGTCTGATCATGGCAAATTCCAAATCCTCCATCACCAATATCAATCACCGTATCTTTTAATCCGCCAACGCGTCTTACAATTGGAATTGTGCCATAACGCAGTGCATACATTTGGTTTAAACCACAAGGTTCTACTCTCGATGGCATTAAAAGGAAATCTGCTCCTGCATAAATTTGATGCGATAATGATTCATTGTATCCGATATACGCGTTATACTTTCCAGGAAATTGAGGTGTTAGCGCATTCAATCTATCTTCCACGTCTGTTTCTCCTGAACCTAATACCAAAATGTTGATTTCACCATCGCTTTGCTGTAATGCATTATAAAAAATTTCTGGTAATAGATCTGCGCCTTTTTCTCCAACTAATCGCCCAATATATGTATAAAGCGGTTTTGTTGGATCTAAGTTAAAAACACTACATAGTGCCTCTTTGTTTGCTTTTTTTCCATTCTCTACTGTGCGAACAGTAAATCCTTTAGTTAGCATGGAATCTTTTTGCGGATTCCAAACTTCATTATCGATACCGTTTAAGATTCCAACAGACTTTCCACGTTCTTGCGCAAATAAACTTTCTAATCCGTTGGCTTTATGACTAATTTCTTCTAAATAACTTGGGGAAACTGTGGTAACTTTCCATGCACACTTTATAGCAGATGCTAATGGATTGATTGCATTATCCCAATCTAGTTTACTGGCATTGCGTAAATCAAAAGATGGTAGATAGTGTAATTTATCCCAACCAAACTGACCTTGATATTGAGCATTATGGATGGTTAAAACAGTAGGGATATGATTTAAATGGCGATAATTATGGCAATTTCCCACCATGAAAGGAATTAAGCCTGTATGATGATCGTGACAATGAATTACGTTTGGTTTATGTTCCCATTGTGCAATCCAATCTAGTGCAGCAATTTGAAAAGCTAAGAAACGCTCTGTATCATCGTCATATCCATACACTTTATCTCGATCTAATAAGTCTGCGATATGGACTAAAAACAAATCGAAACCTAGTTTATTTGTTTTTTCCCTAAATATTCTAGCTTGATAATTAGCAGAACCCAATCTTACCCAACCATCATACACTACTTCAAACTCATTTTGATGCAAGAATTTGGTATTATAAGCTGGCATTACCACCTTAGCAACATGATTTAACTTATTTTGATATTTAGGAAGCGCTCCAACAACATCACCTAATCCGCCGACTTTAGCAACCGGATAACATTCTGCACTGAAGTGTATAATTTCCATAAGTAGAGGTTTGAAAAACTTAGTCAAAATAGGCAATAGATTGAGTATTGCAAACATTTCTAAAAAATAATTTTCAAAAATTTAATTTGAAAAAAGGAAATTTCTTAAAAATATATCCAAAAGGAAAAGCCCCGATAAATTACCAGAGCCTTCACAACAAAACAAAAAAAATAAGTATTAAATCATAAGAACCTACTATTCTTCCTGTGCAAGAATAGCATAAAACTCTTTTATTGCATTAAATTGAGGATGTAGAGATACTACATTACCAAATACCAATAGTGCTGGGGAGCTAATATTTTTTTCGACAATAAGTTCTTCTATCGTTTCTACCACACCAATCACAACATTCTCCTTAGCCGAAGAACCGTTTTCTATTACAGCTACTGGCAAATTATCTTTTCCTTCAGTTTTAAAAATTGAAGCAATTTCTTTTATTTTTTCAATGCCCATTAATACAACAATAGTCGCATTCGATTTTGCAGCAACATACAAATCTGGTGATATTTCTCCAGCAGAATTTGTACCTGTAACTACCCAAAAACTTTCGCTAAGCGTACCATATACCATAGGGATCTTCTGCAAGCCTGGAACACCTAATGCACTCGAAACTCCTGGAACAATTTCGGTCGGAATGCTATATGATTCTGCAACATCAATTTCTTCGTAACCACGAGCAAAAACAAACGGGTCACCGCTTTTAAGTCGAACTACATGTCCGTAGTTTAACGCATAATCAATCATTAATTTGTTCACTAATTCTTGTGAGAATGATTCATCGCCAGAACGTTTACCAACATAAACTTTAATGGCATTTTCTGGAGCGTAGTTTAACAAGGCTTCATTTACCAAAGCATCATATAATACAACATTTGCAGTTTTTAAAGCTTTTACACCTTTTAGCGTCAACAAGTCTGGATCTCCAGGACCAGCACCTACCAAAGTAATTTTTGGTTCAATTGTAGTTTTTTCTACCTGCTTTACTATCATCACTTAACGAATTAATATAACAATGAAACAAATATATATAATATCTATGGAATTAGTAGGATTTATTTTTAAATAGTTTTTTGTGAGTAGTTGATGGTTTATAGCTAATGGTTTAGATGCATATAGATAGTTCTCTAACTCAATCCCTATACATCCAAACTATGATCTATGGACTATTGACCAATATCCAATTTTTACTCTACCGAAGCTCTAAACATTAAAGCACCAACCGTTAAATTAGTGCGACTATCCACCAAAATTGCCGAACCATTTATGCGGTTTTCATTGTAAAGATCAAACGATAAAGCTTCAGCAGTTTTAAGAATTACTCTACCAATATCATTCAATTTAAATTCTTCGGCATTGTGCTTTTCTAGTGTATTAATATCCACTTTGTGCAAAATTTCACTGATTTTACATTTGGTAGTTTTGCTGTTATGTTGAATTAAATATACCAATGAAGTATCTAATGCTCGGCTATCCATCCAACATAAATCTGCCTCAATAAGTTTAGTATCGTGTGGCAAAGCCGATGAATTGACAATACTATCTCCCCTACTAATGTCGATGTTATCTTTTAAATGAATGGTAACGGATTGACCAGCAGCAGCTTCTTTTAATTCATTATCAAAAAACTCTATTTTACTAATAGATGAGCTGGCTCCAGATGGCAATACTGTTATTTTATCATTCACTTTAAATGTACCGCTTAACACACGACCAGCGTACCCCCTATAATCATGTAGCTCATCTGTTTGAGGTCTAATTACCCATTGAACTGGGAAGCGAGCTTGTGTTAAAGTTTCTTGATGATCGGTATCTACTTCTTCTAAAAAATGTAACAAACTTTCACCCTCATACCAATGCATATTAGCTGAAGGTTGTACAATATTATCGCCTTTTAGTGCACTTACGGGAATATAAGTCACGTTTTCTAAATTGAGTTGTTGCGCTAGTATTTTATATTTATTGGTAATGGCATTGAAAATGGTTTCGCTATAATCAACCATATCCATTTTATTGATACACACTACAATATGCTTAATCCCCAATAAGGAAACCAAATACGAATGGCGGATAGTTTGCTCAACAACTCCATTTCTAGCATCAATTAAAATGATGGCCAAATTTGCTGTAGAAGCACCTGTAACCATGTTTCTAGTATATTGAATGTGGCCCGGAGTATCGGCTATAATAAATTTTCTCTTCTCGGTCTGAAAGTATTTATAGGCCACATCAATAGTAATTCCTTGTTCGCGTTCTGCTCTTAGTCCATCTGTTAAAATGGCTAAATCTATTGTTCCATCGTCGTTTTTTCGATTAGAATTTTGCAATGCTTCTAATTGATCTGCTAAGATGGAATCTGTATCGTATAACAAGCGGCCGATTAGGGTACTTTTACCATCATCTACACTGCCTGCCGTAAAAAATTTTAATATGTTCATAGTTAAAATGTTGTAAGGTTGAAATGTTTTAAAGTTGAAATGTTTTGGTTATTTACCATTTTACATCTCCCATTTTACATCTTACCAATTAAAAATATCCTCCTTTTTTTCTGTCTTCCATTGCGGCTTCAGAAACTTTATCATCCATACGAGCTCCACGTTCTGATATTTTAGAATTACTGATTTCTTGAATAATATCGTCGATTAAATCTGCATCGGATTCTACCGCAGCAGTACAAGACATATCACCCACTGTACGGAAACGCACTTTTTTATTTACTACAATATCTTCTTCATCCATATTTAAAAATGGAGAAGCTGCCATTAACTGACCATTTCTGGTAATACAATCGCGTTGGTGCGCAAAATAAATGCTCGGCAATTCAATGTTTTCTCTGCGGATATAATTCCAAACATCAAGTTCTGTCCAGTTACTTATTGGAAAACCACGCACATTTTCACCTTTATGAATTTTACCGTTATAAATGTTCCACAATTCTGGGCGTTGGCGTTTTGGATCCCATTGACCAAACTCATCTCTCACTGAAAAAATACGTTCTTTTGCTCTCGCTTTTTCTTCGTCTCTACGAGCGCCACCAATACAGGCATCAAACCCATTTTCTAAAATTGTATCTAATAGCGTAACTGTTTGCAACGTATTTCTACTAGCATTTTTGCCAGTTTGTTCAATTACTTTTCCTTCGTCTATTGATTTTTGTACTGAACCCACAATTAACTTTTCGCCAATTCTAGCAATCATTTTATCACGATACTCGATTGTTTCTTCGAAATTATGTCCAGTATCAATATGTACCAATGGAAAAGGAAATTTGCCCGGTCTAAATGCTTTCTCGGCCAAACGCACAAGTGTAATAGAATCCTTCCCGCCAGAAAAAAGCAATGCAGGTTTCTCAAATTGCCCCGCTACTTCACGTAAAATGTGAATAGCCTCGGCCTCCAATTCATCTAAATAATCTAAATTATATTTACTCATTTCTCTTCGTTCTAAAATTCACTTTGGGTTTACGATGCTTGATGTAACCCACACTCTTTTTTTGATTGATCTTCCCACCACCATCTGCCTGCTCTAAAATCTTCTCCTGGTTGTACGGCTCGTGTACATGGTGCGCAACCAATACTCGGAAAACCTTTATCATGAAGCGTATTGTAAACAATGTTGTTCTCTTTAATGTATTGTTTTACTTCATCTAAAATCCAATCAAAAATTGGATGAAACTTCAAGAGTTGATTCCCTTCATCCCATTCCACATCTCTCATGTCTTCTCTATTTGCGCTTTGCTCTGCTCTAATTCCTGTAATCCAAATTTCATTGCCACGAAGTGCTCGCTTTAAGGGCTCTATCTTTCGGATATAACAACATTCTTTTCTGTTTTCAACCGATTCGTAAAAACTATTTGGTCCTTTTGTGTTGACCATATTTTGCACTGCATCTGTTTGCGGATAATAGGCATGGATCGGTTGCTTATAAACTTCTAACGTTCTATTCCATACGTAATAAGTTTCTGGAAATAAACGCCCAGTTTCTAATGTAAATACCTTAATAGGTATATTATTCGCGAAAATAAGATGCGTTATCACTTGATCTTCCCAACCAAAACTGGTACTAAACACTATTTTTCCTTCAAATTTGCGAGCCAAATACCACAATTTATCAACTGTGGTTAAACCTGTTAATTCTTCTTTTATATTTTTTTCTAAATGCTTCATCTTAAATCAATTTTAAAATGAAAAGAATTACACTTCTTGCGCTTACCAACATCACAATAATACCTACCGCTACCATAATGGTTTTTGCAGAAATTTTATTAGATACTTTTGCCGCTATTGGCGATGCTAAAGCACTTCCTATAATTAAGCCTAAAACTGCTTCCCAATACCTGCCGCCTAGCATAGTAAAAAAAGTTAGTGAACTTAATGTGGCAATAAAAAAGCGACTAATTTTTACGGTTCCTAAAGAAAATAAAGGATGTCTGCCACCTGCAATTAATGAGGAAAGTACAATTGAACCCCAACCACCACCAAATGCTGCATCAATAAATCCTCCGAAAAACCCTAAAACTCCAATTTTCTTTATTTTATTTTCTGCTCTTTTCCTTCTGATATTAAAGGCTTTCATTAAAATAATTCCGCCTAAAACAAGGGTATAAATAGCCACAATTGGTTTGGTATACTGACTATAATGCTCTAATGACGATAATAAATAAGCGCCTAGAACTGCTCCAACTATCGCTGGAATAATTAATAATTTAAAGAGTTTCCAGTTTACATTTCCCATTCTAAAGTGCATCCATCCGGCTATGCCGTTGCTTAAAACTTCAGAAATATGAATAGCCATACTGGCTGATGCTGGTGGCAAACCCATTGCTAATGAGAAAGATGCAGAAGTAACGCCATACGACATTCCGATGGCGCCATCTATCATTGCAAAAACAAATCCCGCTCCTAAAAACCAGTAGAATAATGGATCAATGTGAATCAAGAACGATTGAAATTCAGGCTCTGTATTCCACAATGTGAAACCTACAGTAGTTAATAAAAACACAAGAGACAGCCATATTAACCAATTAATGTTAGTCGCTAAAAAGCTTTTCTTAGGATTAATTAAGCTTTCCGTAACCTTATTCAGTTTTTTCACTTTTACAGCAAAATCCCCATTTAAGGTTTGACGTAAAGCACTCATGTTTTGCAAGGTTGTATCTAACTCCGCTGGCAAACTCTCATTTAATATTTGTTTTAAGCGTTTAGCTATGGTTGGCGATTTCCCATTTGTAGAAATTGCAATCTTTAAATCTCCCTTTTGCACAATAGAACCTAGATAGAAATCACATAATTCTGGTTTGTCGGCAACATTAATTAGCAAACCTCTATCATGTGCAGCAAATCTTATTTCTTCATTTAAATCATTATCATTAGTTGCAGCAAACACGATATCAATATCATTCAAATCCTCAGCATCAAAACTTTTTTCTCTTAGTGTTATGTTTGGATGATTTGCTAAAAACAAACGAAACTCTGGAGAAACTGCGGACGCTACAACTGTAACCCTAGCATATTGACTGTTGTTTAAAATCGCATTTAACTTTTCTAAACCAATAGTACCTGCACCAATTAATAATGTACGCAACTGATTCAGTTTTATAAAAACTGGAAACAGCTGATTTCCTTCTTCCTTTTGAGAAAAAGCTACACTATCAGTTTGTATGTTAGGCAATGGAAGCATACTGCTTAATTAACGATTTAAACGATGGATGAAGTGACACTACTTCTCCAAAAATTAATAAAGCAGGCGCTTCAATTTTTTCTCTCTTAACGATGTCGTAAATTGAATCTACTGTACCTACTACGAGTTTTTCATCTTCAGATGAGCCATTTTGCACTACCGCAGCAGGTAAATTATGTTTACCTGAAGCTTTAAAAATCTCTACGATTTGAGGTAATTTCTTTAAGCCCATCAATATAAGAACAGTTGCTTTTGAGTGAGCTGCTTGATAAATATCTTCTGAAATTTCACCCGATGAAGTCATACCGGTAATAACCCAAAAACTCTCGCTTAAACCACGATGTGTAACTGGAATTTGTTGTAGCCCAGGAACTCCAATAGAGCTTGAAATACCAGGAATAACGTTTACAGGAATGCTATAAGAAGCAGCATAATCTAATTCTTCATATCCTCTACCAAAAACAAATGGATCACCGCCTTTTAATCTCACTACATGGCCATAGTTTAATGCGTAGTCTATCATTAATTTGTTAATCGCATTTTGCGAATACGAATGTTCGCCAGAACGTTTACCAACGTATACTTTAATCGCATTTTTTGGTGCATAAGTTAGTAAAGCTTCGTTTGTTAAGGCATCATACAATACCACATCGGCAGTTTGCAATGCTTTCACTCCTTTTAAGGTCAACAATTCTGGATCTCCAGGACCGGCTCCTAAAAGGGTTATTTTTGGTTCTTTATTTATTTTTTGCGTTATCATGATAGTAATGCTCCTGCCCTTACGGCCTTAACTTGTTCTAAAAATTGATTTGCTGTGGCAAGATATGTTTGTGCAAATGCTGCAGATGGTTTGTTCTTGTTAATTTGTAAAACCAAATCAGAAAAACTGGTCTCAAAATTAAATTCGCCAGTAGTTACGTAGTGATTATCAAACTCGCGAATTACACCAATTTGTGTACTGCTATTAATACCTTTATCCAGCAATAAAGCTTTAGCACCACTCACAAATACACTATAGGCATGGTAAATTGCATCGGCAAATGCCTGTTCATTTAAAGCCTGCGCTGCCCAGCTAAATTTCTCTTTTGCTTCTAATAATAAAGTCACAACCAAATCAATTACTACGCCTGCACATTCTCCAACACCAATTGCAGTTTGGAAAACTTCTTCATGCCCCCAATCCACAAACTCTTCAGACTTTAGTGCTGTTAAATCAGCCAAAGGTTTTAATAGTTGATAAAAATGATCTTTCCCTTTTCTATCATAGTACTGATGAAAGTTTTCATCCGCTAAATTATTAGCCTTAAAATCGTTCAAAATAAAATGTAACACTTGGGTTGCTCTTTTTGATGGAACCTTAATTACACGTTCCGCTACCCTACCTACTCCATTGCCAACTGTACCACCGCCCAACATCACTTGTACAGCCGGTACTACTTTGCCTTCTGCTTTTACTGAACTGCCGTGGAAACCAATTTCAGCCAAACCATGCTGACCGCAAGAGTTCATGCAGCCGCTAATTTTTATCTTGATGTTTTTCTCGTAAATAAATTCAGGGAAGTCTTCATAAATCACTTCTTCTAAAACTTCCGCTAAAGTCATGCTATTTGATATTCCCAAATTACACGTGTCAGTACCTGGACAAGTGGTGATATCTGCCAAACTATCAAAACCTGCATTGGCAAAGCCGATGTTGAATAATGCATTGTACAACGATGGCAATGCATTTTCGCTCACAAATTTTAACAGCAAACCCTGATTTTGAGTAACTCTTATTTCATCTGCCACGTACGGTTTAATCGCATCTATAAAAATTCTCGCTTTATCCGTTTTAATATCGCCCACCTTCACTTTCACATATACACCGAAATATCCACGTTGTTTTTGCTCGAATACATTTGTCGCCAACCAATGTTGGTAATGGTTTTCATTTACTATTTCTACAGGCGGATAATCTAGATTTACCGGTAAAACAGGTTGAGGAACTGTGGTTAAATCTATTTTATAAGTTTTTACTTTATTGGCTAATTGTTCTTCTTCAACCAAACGTAAAACCTCTTCTAATCCTAGTTTTTGAACTAAATATTTTAAGCGAGCTTTATTTCTATTGGTACGTTCGCCATAACGATCAAAAACACGTAATACTGATTCAGAAAATGGAATTAACTGGTCTTCTGGTAAAAAATCATGTATTGGCGCTGCTAAAAAAGGTTGCGCTCCTAAACCGCCTGCAAATAAAACTTTAAAACCTCGTTCGCCTTTTTCATTTATTTTAGGGATAAAACCTAAATCGTGGATATAGCTAAATGCGGTATCTTTATCACTGCTAGAAAATGAGATTTTAATTTTCCTTCCCATCTCTTGGCAAATTGGATTACGCAAGAAATAAGAGAATACGGCATGTGCGTATGGCGAAACATCAAAAGGTTCATCTGGATCTATGCCCGATGTTGGCGATGAAGTTACATTTCGGACGGTATTCCCACAAGCTTCTCTAATGGTCACATCGTCTTGCTCTAATTTTGCCCAAAGTTCTGGTGTTCTATCTAAACTCACATAGTGAATTTGTATATCCTGACGAGTTGTTAAGTGCAAATTTCCACTTCCGTATTCATCAGCAATATCCGCAATACGAAGAAATTGCTTGAAAGTTACTTTACCAAAAGGCAATTTAATACGAACCATTTGTACGCCAGGCTGTCTTTGTCCGTAAATACCACGAGCCAAGCGCAAACTTCTAAAACGTTCGTCATGAATTTTACCAGAACGAAAATCGTTAATCTTCTTTTCAAGATCAATGATGTCTTTTTCTACAATAGGATTTTCTAATTCTGTTCTAAAACTCTGCATAAAATTATTGTTTTGCCAAATATCATTTGTTTTAGTTCGTCAAATTATGAGCAAAACAAAACAATGATTTGGCAAATATATATAAAGTACATAGAAATAGTAGACTTTATTTCTAAATATTTTTAAAAAGAATAAGCAGTGTTTTAATTTAGGCTGGGAGTTTCTCTCTTTCGATAATATCAGCGATGCTAGTTTCACTTAAAACCTTTAAGCTGGCGTCTCTAACATCAATAAATGCTTTACGAATTCCGCAAGTTACTTCATCATGGCATTCTTCACATTTGTGGTAAAATTTTAAGCTGGCGCATGGCACCATTGCAATTGGACCATCTGTAATGCGCAAAATATCTACCAAGTAAATGTCTTCTGGGTTTTTATTTAGGCTATACCCACCCCCAGCTCCTTTTTTACTGTATAAATATCCCGCATTGCGAAGATCTAGCAATATTTGCTCTAAAAACTTTTTGGGAATATGCTCTTCCTCTGCGATACGAGCGATTTGCATTGGTGGTTGTGATAGGTTCTTTCCTAAAACTACCAGCGCTTTTATAGCGTACTTTGTTTTCTTGGATAGCATATAAAAACAAAGCTAATATTTAAATGTGAGTTTTGAAAAAAATTCGTCGGAAGTGATTTAGCATGGACAAACATCAATTTATAGCCAAACTTAATCGTTAATTAAAGCGGTTGGGCGAATAAATACCTATGTCAGTAGATAATTTAGTAGCCGTTACTAATTCTGAAACCAGTTTGCCAGTTATAGGCGCTAAACTAACCCCCATCATACCATGACCACCAGCTACAATTAGATTTTTTAACTTTTTACTATAGCCAATATAGGGCAAACCATCTGGCGAACAAGGTCTAAATCCATACCATATTTTATCAATTTGAGGGACAGGAACCTGATAATCTGGATAATATTGAGGTATAGAATTGACAATCCCTTGTACTCTATTCATATTCACTTTGTGATTAATTGGCGCAATTTCCATCGTTCCACCGAAACGCACTTGACCATTCATTGGCGTTACTGCTACTCTCGCTTCTAACAATAAGGCTGGATGATGAATTGGGTTAGTCGGATTTACCATAAAAGAATATCCTTTGCCTGGCATAATCGGAATAGTTAAATGAGCTTGCTGGGCCAACTCTGGCAACCATGAACCACCTGTCATAACGACTGTATCTGCAGTAAAATCACCTTTTGTGGTATGAATGGTTTTGATTTCTCCGTTCGCTGTTCCTAAGCCATTCACTTTACAATCAGTAATAATTTCAGCGCCGTTAGCTTTTACATAGGCTATCAATTGTTTCACCAAATCGTTGGGATATAAATGTGCATCACAACGATAATGTACTGATCCTAATATGTCTAATTTGGTATCAGGTTCTAAAGCTTGCGTTTCTTTAGCATTTAATATAGCGACATCCAATCCTAACTGCTGAGCTTTTTTAGCCAAATGTATTTCTTCGTCGCCTGTAGCTTGGTTTTTATATAGCATTAAAATGCCTTTTTTCTCTAAACCAAAATTCAGTTCAGGTTCTTTAGCCAACTCATCGTACAATTCTTTACTCAATAGATGTAAATCTCGTAACGGTTCTGCAACGCGATCTACGTGTTGTTGATTCGAGTATTTCCAGAATTTCAATCCCCAAGAAATCAGTTTCGGATTTAAAGATGGTTTCACATAAAATGGACTTTTACTATCAAACATCCACTTTATACCTTTACTAATCATTCCAGGTGCAGCTAAGGGCACAAAGTGACTTGGCACAATCATACCTGCATTACCAGAAGAGCAGTTATTGAGTAAATCGCCTTGTTCTAAAAGCGTCACTTTAAACCCTTGCTTAGTAAGATAATAGGCAGTGCACAAGCCGATAATTCCTGCGCCAACGATGGCAATATTGCCTTTATTTGTTAGGGATGATTCGTTCATTAGTTCATTTGTATCATTGATTCATTAGGCTATCCTTCGACAAGCTCAGGATGACAAACTGTGTTATAAGTGGTAGATAAACATTCAACCCCCTCTCCTTCAGGAAAGGGTTGGGGTGAGGTCAAATCACCTGAAAACCATGTGCATACGGATCGTCATCATCTATAAAAATGGTATTATATCCCGTCACTTTCGCCCAGCCTTCTATACCAGGTACAATAGCTGATTGACCATTAATCGTCGTTTCTTCTTCAATTGTACCGATAAATTGAGAACCAATAATGCTTTCATGAACAAATCGATCGCCTTTTTTTAATTTCCCCTTGGCAAACCATTGTGCCATACGAGCTGATGTTCCTGTACCACAAGGTGAGCGATCTATTGCTTTATCGCCATAAAAAACAGCGTTTCTAGCAGTCGCCTCAGGTGAAATGGTAGCTCCAGCCCATAAAAAGTGACTTAATCCATTAATATTTGGATCTTCTGGATGCACAAAAGTGTATTGCTCGTTCATCAATTTGCGACACGTTCTGCTCCAACTAATCAATTGATCTGCAGTATAATTTTCTAATCCTTTAAAGTTCTTTTGTGGATCAACAATGGCATAAAAATTCCCACCATAGGCCACATCAACTATTAATTCACCTAAATCAGGACAGTTTACAGTTAATCCCTCGGCAGCTAAAAAAGACTTTATATTGATCAGTTTCACCGATTTAACTTTTCCATCAACTTGTACATATTCTACCAAAACTAATCCTGCTGGAGTTTCTAAGCGCAAGTTTCCAGGTACTTTAGGAATAACTAATCCTTCCTCAATTGCAATCGTTACGGTGCCAATTGTACCATGACCACACATCGGTAAACAACCACTCGTTTCAATATACAATACACCAATATCATTAGCCGAATCTATGGGTGGATATAAAATACTGCCACTCATCATATCATGGCCACGAGGTTCAAACATTAAGCCTTTTCGAATCCAATCGTATTCCTTCAGGAAATGTAAGCGACGCTCCATCATGCTATTGCCTATCAATAGCGGACCGCCACCTGCTACCACTCTTACCGGATTTCCACAGGTGTGAGCATCTATACAACTAAATGTTTTCTTCATGAAATTTGATCGCGAGTTAATTCGTTATTTACAGTTCTCCAAATATGCAATGGATTTGCGTTTTTCAATTCATCAGGCAAAAACTCATCATCCCAATTTTGGTACGCCAACGGACGAGCAAAACGTTTAATTCCATCGGCACCTACAGACGTAAAACGACTATCAGTACTTGCAGGAAAAGGTCCACCATGATGCATTGGTAAACTTACATCCACGCCAGTTGGTACATTGTTCAAAATAAAACGACCGCAAATATCTTGTATGTAGTTTAACAATTCTTGGTGTGCTCTAATGTCGTTTGGTGTAGCCATTAAGGTAGCCGTTAATTGTCCCTCTAATGCTTTTGCAACTGCCAGTAGTTCTTTCTCATCTGCACATTGGATAATCAAAGAATATGGACCGAAAACCTCTTGATGTAAAATTGGGTTTTCTAAAAAGGTCTTGCCATTTGTCGTTGCTAGCGTAATTAAACCTTTACCATCCTGTATCTCCTCATCAGTTTGAGAAATCATTTGCACCCCTTTTTGCGCCAATGCTTTTGTTAATTTCTCCGCATAATTGGCAGCAATACCTTGATGCAACATTTTTGCAGGACTTACAATTTTTAGTTCTCTCTTTAGGTGTTGAATGAAACGCTCTAAACTTTCACTATTGATCGTAATAAGTAACCCAGGATTGGTACAAAACTGCCCCATGCCCAAGGTAATAGAACCTGCTATTTGTTTAGCCAAAGTTTCAGATTCTGTCTCTACTTTTTCAGGCAAAATGAATATTGGATTAACACTCCCCATTTCTGCAAAAACAGGAATAGGATTTTTACGTTGATTTGCCCAATCAAATAATGCTTTTCCACCACCAAAAGAACCTGTAAACCCAATCGCTTTAACAGAATCATGTTTAGCTAAATACTCTCCAACTTCAAATCCTGCACCATACACATGACTAAAAATACCATCAGGCATATTGCACTTTTTAACTGCAGTTGAAATGGCACTTGCCATTAATGTAGATGTTTTGGCATGTGCTGGATGAGCTTTAACAATAACCGGACAACCTGCAGCGAATGCGCAAGCTGTATCTCCGCCAGCAGTTGAATACGCAAAAGGAAAATTACTTGCACCAAATACAACCACAGGCCCTAACGGAACCAACATTTTGCGCAAGTCTGGTTTAGGTGGAGTTTTTTCTGGTACAGCTGTATCGATACTTGCTTCTAACCAATTCCCTTGTTCGGCTGCAGCGGCATAACTTGTCAATTGAAACATTGTTCTTGCTCTTTCTCCTAACAATCGTGCTTCAGGCAAATTGGTTTCCGACATAGCAGTCTGGATCAATTCATCACCTAAGGCTTCGATTTCTTGAGCAATGGTGCGCATAAAATTTGCACGCTGTGCCAACGAATACGTTTTATACTGATGGAAAGCACTTACAGCTCCTGCCAACACGCTATCTAGCTCTTCCTGTGTGGTGTCTTTATACATGGTATTATAAATTTAAGTAATCAGGTAATTGAGGGCGATTTGCTAAAGCATCATTTATAATTTTCATTACGCGTTCTCGTTCTGCTCCTTTTACCATAAGTCGTGGTGCTCTTACATATTCAGAACCAATGCCTACAGCAGTTGCAGCGAGTTTTATATACTGTACTAATTTAGGATGAATATCTAATTCTAACAACGGCATAAACCATCTATAAATTGCTACTGCCTCGTCGTATCGCTTCGCTTTTACTAATCTGTAAATAGCTACTGTTTCTGCAGGAAAAGCATCCACTAAACCAGCCACTAACCCATCAGCTCCTAACACCAAACACTCTAGCGATATGGTATCAACACCACCTAAAATCTTAAACCTGTTCCCAAACTTATTAATCATGTTGGTTACGTTTGCCAAATCTCGAGTGCTTTCTTTTACTGCTTGAATATTTTCATACGGCATTAACTCTTCAAACATTGCTAAAGATACTTTAATGCCATAATCTACCGGATTATTATAAATCAAAATAGGAATTTGAATAGCGGAAGCAATTGCTTTAAAATAAGTTACCACCTCGTTATCGTCTGCTTTATACTTTAATGGTGGCAATAACATAATTCCATCGGCACCTAAGTGTTGTGCTTCTTGTGCCATCGAAATAGCCACGCTTGTAATTTGTTCGGCTACATTAATAATTACCGGTACTTTACCATTTACGGCTTTAACTGTATAGATTAAAAATTCAGTTTTCTCTTCTTTTGTTAAGGTACTAGCCTCGCCTAAAGAGCCACAAATAATAATTCCATCAACACCAGCCGCTAATTGAGCGTCTAAGTTTTTTTGGAACAAAGCATAATCGATGGTATCGTTTTCTGTAAAAGGTGTTAAAAGCGCTGGATAAACGCCTTGCCAAGCAACATGTTTCATAGTCATTAATTTTAATCAAATGTAATGTGAGATGGTATACGGTATTTAACCAGATTTAATGAATAATAGACGGATATTAACTTTAACAGCTTTTTTTCAATTTAATGCACTAATATTAACAAGCTATTCCTAAACAGCATAAATAATTGGCTTAATTTATCTTATTTTAACCTAAAAATTTATTTTATTTGATAAATTAAGGTAATATTAGCTTAAATTCATGAAATGAAAGTTTTGCAGTTCACCATTCCTGTTGCTCAAGATCGTACAATTATTGTGCAGGAGGATCATATGGAGCACTTTTACCCTTACTTACACCGCCATAAGGAGGCGCAATTAATTTGGATAAAAGAGGGCGAAGGCACTTTGGTGGTAGATAATAACATGCATGCGTTTAGAAAGAATGACATTTATTTATTAGGTGCCAATCAACCTCATTTATTTAAAAGTAATCCAGAATATTTTGAAGAAGGAAGCGATTTAAAAATCCAAGCCTTAATGATATTCTTTGATCCTAATGGGAAACTAGCACCTATTTTGGCATTACCCGAAATGCAAGTGCTCCACTCCTTTTTACAGCAAAAGCAAAGCGGCTATAAAATTCCAACAACACATACCGAAAGTATTATCCAACGCATGCTGAGTGTGCAGTATGCTAAAAACCAAGAGGTGATTATTAAGTTTTTAGATCTACTTCAAACCTTGTATCAAATTGGAAATCAAGGCGAAACCTTATCTACTGCAAAAATGGCTAGCTTTTCTGAAAGCGAGGGCATTGGTATTGGGAACATATTTAACTATTTAATGCAACATTACGAGCAACAAATTACTTTAGATGAAGTGGCTGCAGAAGCACACATGACGCCTCAAGCATTTTGCAGGTATTTTAAAAAACATACCCGACAAACGTTCGTCTCTTTCTTAAATGAATTACGCATTAACGAAGCCTGCAAGAAATTAACCAGTGGTAAGTTTGAAAACATTGCAACAGTAGTCTATACCTGTGGCTTTAATAGCGTAACCAATTTTAATAGAGTATTTAAATCTGTAAAAGGCGAAGCGCCTAAAACATACCTCAACCAATATTTCAAGAACTTTGAAACGTAATGAGTTAGTCCATAGTTAATGGTTGATAGTTCAATCGCAGAAATTCCACGTACCCAATATGCATCCAAACCATCAACTATTGACCATCAACCTATATTTTACCAATAAATGTTCAAACAATCTTTTCATTTCTTAAATTCTTTCTCACATTTGCACATGACTTATCCTGAAAAACTGAATGCCATTCGCCAACAAATGAAAACTGATGGCGTAGCTGCTTACATCATTCCTTCTGCAGACCCTCACATTAGTGAATATTTACCTGACCATTACAAGTGCATTGCCTTTACAACAGGCTTTAAAGGTTCGGTAAGTACGGTGGTGATTACACAAGATTTTGCAGGTTTATGGGCAGATTTCAGGTATTTCGAACAAGCAGAAGAGCAATTAAAAAATAGTGGATTTGAGTTAGTCAAACTTAAAATTCAGGGTAATCCAGAATACATTCAATGGTTGGGACAAACTTTACCCAAAGGAGCCACCATTGGTTTCGATGAAAAATTGGTATCTATCCTATTAGGAGAGCTTTTGCGCAAAGAATTAGCCTATAAACACATCAATTTTCAGCATAAAGATTACCTCAGTCCGATTTGGGAAAACAGACCTGCACTCCCTAATAACCCAGCATTTTTAGTAGCGGATGAATTTATTGGTCAGTCGGTTAGCGATAAACTTACAGCAGTTAGACAAGCCTTAAAAGAGCACAATGCGACTTACCATTTAATCTCCTCATTAGATGATTTAGCCTGGTTATTTAATATTCGCGGAGCAGATGTAAGTTACAATCCAGTGGTATTAAGTTTTGCATTGATTGCGGAAAATCAAGCTACCTTATACATTCAACACGATAAATTAAGCGCCGCTGATACAGCAAGTTTAGCCCAAAGTGGTGTAGAGATTTTAGCTTACGATAACATTGCAAATGATCTACGCTTTTTACCAGCCGAAAGCTCCATATTAATTGATCCAAAGCGTAATTGTTTTGGCTTATATAAACTGATTCCTGCTTCTGTTCAACGTATTCTCGATACCAATCCTTCTACGCATTTAAAAGCAGTAAAAAACAAAATAGAAGTTGCCAATACACGTCGAGCAATGATTAAAGATGGTGTTGCGATTACCCAGTTTTTAAAGTGGATTAAGGATAATACTGGTAAACTAGAAATTACAGAATTATCTTCAGCTGCTCAATTGAAAGCATTTAGAGCCAATCAAGATGGATTTATGGGCGAGAGTTTCAACACCATTGCTGGTTACAAAGCACATGGCGCTTTACCTCATTATGCCGCTTCAACAGAAAGTGACGTAGCCATTCAAGCCGATGGTTTGTTTTTAGTCGATTCTGGTGGTCAGTATCGTTACGGCACTACCGATATTACCCGTGTCATCCCTATGGGAAATAATACCGAAGAAGAGAAAATCGATTACACCTTAGTGCTAAAAGCGATGATTGAAGGGTGTAAAACTCGTTTTCCAAAAGGAACGTGTGGTTATCAAATTGATGCCATTACACGTAGACCCATGTGGGATTATGCGCTAAACTATGGTCATGGAACTGGTCATGGCGTGGGTTATTTCTTAAACGTACACGAAGGCCCGCAAGTGTTTAATGCGACGGCAACTCCTATTCCCGTAGAGTTGGGCATGATTACTTCCATTGAGCCTGGAATTTACCGTTCTGGCAAACATGGTATTCGTATCGAAAATTTGGTGTTAACCATTGCCGACCAAACCAACGAATTTAATGAGTTTTATGCTTTTGAAACCTTAACGCTAGCTCCAATTGATACTACCTTAGTTAAAAAAGAACTCTTAGAAAAAGCACACATCGATTGGTTAAACACTTATCATGCGAATGTATATGCGAAATTAAGTCCTTTTTTAAATGAGGAAGAAAAGGTATTTTTAGGAAAGATGACGAGTGAGATTTAGATTATCGGTTCATTAGTTCATTCGTATTTTATAGTTTCAGTGTAAATTTATTTTCACTAAGATATTTTATATCCTATAAATGAAACCTTTAGCTTTAGGCGCTCAAATTTCTGCGTTCAAACAGCAAACATCCCTAAGGTTTAAACGTTCTATTAGAAATATAAAATAGAACCATATGATTATTCAACTCAACGCCGACAAAAACTTAACGATCCACAGCGAATACGAATCTCAAATCACGGAAAAGTTAAATAAAGACTTAGAAAGATATAGTGAACACATCAGTCGTGTAGAAGTTCACTTGAGCGACGAAAATGGAAGTAAAGGCGGCATCAATGATAAAAGATGCTTACTAGAAGCTAGATTTGAAGGTAAACAACCTATCGTAACTAGCGATCTAGGCGATACGTACGACCTTGCTTTAAAGGGTGCAACTGAAAAATTAAAACATGCGCTAACTACTGTAATCAGTAAATTGCAAGCGAAAGTTTAAATATTAAATTGCTTGTTCCTTAGAACAAGATAGCTATTTAAAAGACCGAATAATCGGTCTTTTTTGTTTACTGGGCATACTTATCTTTAGGAAAATTCTTTAGGTTTATAAGATTGTTAAAAAGTACAATAAGCAACTTGAAAAAAGATTAGTAAATTGCTCGAATAAAATCGTATTACTTTCAAAATGAATTTTAAAGATAAGATATCGCTTGAAGAGATTAGTAGAAAATCGTCCAAATCAATAGCTGTAGACCCTGATGACAATAGAGAAGCGATACTAACTCATTATCTACATAACACTAAAAATGGCGTCTCAAAGTTTTATAAAAAAGATGCAATTAAGATCACTAAGAAGGTCTTAGAATATAAATTCCCAGAAGAAAATATCACTAATATTGTTGCAGAAGAGGCGCTTCAATATGGAATATTTAACACTTTTGATATCCCATTTCCTCCAATATCTTATCCAAAATTTAAATTTATTGATCTATTTGCTGGAATAGGCGGTTTCAGATTAGCTTTACAGAACCTAAAAGGCAAGTGTGTGTTTACTAGTGAATGGGATAAAGAAGCTAAAAGAACCTATAAAGCTAACTTTGGAGAAACTCCCTTTGGCGATATTACCAAAGAAGAAACTAAGGATTATATTCCTGATGATTTTGACTTACTATGTGCAGGTTTTCCATGTCAAGCCTTTTCTATTGCAGGTAAAAGAGGAGGTTTTGAAGACACTAGAGGTACATTATTTTTTGATGTAGCTGAAATTATTAAACGTAAAAAACCAAAGGCCGTCTTTTTAGAAAATGTTAAGGGGTTAAGAAATCATAATGGAGGCAAAACACTAGCTACCATCTTGAATGTATTAAGAAATGATCTAGGCTACTTTGTGCCAGAACCTCAAATAATAAATGCAAAAGATTATGGTGTTCCTCAAAACAGAGAAAGAATATACATTGTAGGCTTTAGAGGTGATTTAGGAATAAATGAATTTGAATATCCAAAGCCTCTAAAAAAGAAAGTTACATTTGCTCAAATAAAAGAGGAAAAAGTGCCGGCAACCAAATTTTTCTTGTCCACTCAATATTTACAAACCTTATATAATCATAAAGAAAGACATGCGAATAAAGGTAATGGGTTCGGATATGCCATTATTCCTGATGATGGTATCAGCAATGCGATTGTTGTAGGCGGCATGGGTAGGGAAAGAAATTTAGTAATTGATAATAGAATTACAGATTTTACGCCAACAACCCATATCAAAGGAGAGGTTAATCGAGAAGGAATAAGGAAAATGACCCCTAGAGAGTGGGCAAGATTACAAGGATTTCCAGATACTTATATCATTCCTGTTGCAGATGCATCTGCGTATAAACAATTTGGAAATTCTGTTGCAGTTCCTGCAATTCAAGCTACAGCCAATAAGATTTTAGAATTAATCGGCCTCTAATGAAAGGTAATAAAGGAGAATGGAGTGAATTGTATGTGTTAATGACTCTATTGGCAGAAGGAAAACTATCTCAATCGGACATTCATTTAGTTCGAGATCCAGAAAATATTTATCAAATCACAAAAGCATATAAATCTGAGAGTTTTTACAACCTAGAGTTTGACCGAGAAGATGACATTAAAGTCTATAAGATCAATGAAGGTAAGGAATTCATAGCTAGCTATACAATTGATAATTTTAAAGAAATTTCCAAAGCATTACTAAATGGTATTAATACTTCTAAAGGCAAAACATTTTCTATTGACGAGGTAGAAAATTTTCTAAATGAAATATTAATAAAAAAACTAAAAGCAGATTCTAATTCAAAAGCTGACATAAAACTTAAGATCTATGACCACAGGCTTGCAAAAGAGACGGATTTAGGATTTAGCATTAAGTCTTTACTTGGGAATAACTCTACATTATTTAATACAGGTCCTGGAAATAATTTTATTTACAAAGTGATTAGTAAAGAGAATATTGATCTTGACAAATTTAATAAAGACACTTATAAACCATTAAACAACATTTCAAAACTTACATCAAGGCTTGTAGTTCTTAAAAATTTATTCGCTGAACTTAAATTTCAAAAAACACAATCGCCACAGCTTTGGAAAAATCTTAAAATGATTGATGGTGATTTACCAGAGATTATTGCTTTTGCGCTTTATTATAGATGGATATATAGAACATCCTCTCTGAAAGACGTTTCAATAATTTTAGAAGATTTGGATCCTTTAAACTTTTATAACGGAGAAAGTTCTGAACAAAAATTATACACTTATAAGATAAAGAAATTTTTGACAGAATGCGCTATGGGAATGACATCAGAAAAACCTTGGTTAGGAGAGTATGATTCTTTTGGAGGAGTAATAATCGCTAAAAACGATGGAGATATTGTTTGTTTTCACATTTACGACTTTAACTTATTTAGAAACTATTTATTAGATAATACGCTTTTTGAGCAGGCTTCGACTGGTGAAGATGAACAAAACCCAGGTTATGAAAAAACAAGTCCCAAAAAGAAATATTTTTATGGCTGGTTATATAAAGAATTTGATGAATTATTCATTAAAATTAATCTACAAATTAGATTTAAATAGGTATCTCATCCCATAGACTTTTTTAAAGAATACTCTTTCACTATTGCCCTTTAAGATGTTCTGAAAGATATATCGATTTGCGAATCTGAATCTAGATTCTCTTAGTAAAACTCAAAAATCACCTCACATGTCTCCTACATTCCTCCTAGTCTCCTCCTACGTTTCTCCTAGAAAACGCGGTTTGAGAAGAACAAACATAGGAGAAACCTCGAAGAACACTAGGAGAAAAGAATATTTATACTGACATATTCGGACATTCACAGACAATTTCGGACATTCCAAATCACTAGGCTCATAGCTAAAGTTCAAAAGACCTTTAATTTGTCTGCCAGATGTATCAATTTTAAGCCAAGCGGTATCGCTCTGACTAATCGCTCCATAACAAATAGTATGTTTACTATCCATTTGTTCTTCCATCGTTTGTTCTTGTTTGCAACCAACAAAAATGCCGAACACCACTGCTATCAAGTAAGTAAATGAATTATATTTGATCATTCGGAATAGATTTTGATTACCAACTTAAAATTACAGGAATATTTAGAAATTGTTTCAATCCTTAACATCAAACAACTATTTCCTTCGCTTTCCTCACATAAAGGAAGTAATAATGGGGAAAAATAAACCAAATATTACCCAATTTTCCCCGTCTTTAATTTTAATTTATTTAATTTAAGTAAAATTTGTTTATTGTGTAAGCTGAAGGTAATATTTAATGTTTAAACATTTAGTTATTTTCACTTAACTTACCACATCTAAAATAATACAGATAGATGGTGTAAGTGGCATAGCTATTGCACATGTGTTATAACAATCAGTTCCTTTAATGAGATTTTTAAGATCACTATTTATTTTAACGCTTTTCACTCTCTTCGGCAATACCTCTTTTGCGCACGGCACAAGTACTATTTCTGGATATGGATGCAGAATCGGGGATGTGATCTATACCCAATATATGGGAAACTCATATTTTTACGGAACTAACTTCAAGGTATACAATAGAAATGGAAAATATTACGACATAGATTATAGTCCTGGAGAGCAGTGTAATTATGTTGAAAGTAATGACATCATTGATCAAGGTGGACAATGCTGGGTAAACACTTATGTCAACCCAACTAATAACCAAAGCGGTGTGAGTTACGGTAGTAATGTTTATTATTCATTAGACGTGTGTAATGTACCTTTAGACGATTATGTTTGGGTAATTCTATTAGCTTTTGGCGGTGTTGGCGCCTATGTAATTGCTAAAAAACGAATAATAGCCTAGACTAATTTTAGTTATCACTCTTTTACTTAATCCTTAATTGGCACTTTAATCACTCTTGCAGCTTCTATATACAACATAATTTGATTAACGCAAGCAGATAAGTTTTCTTTGATTTCGTGTTCCCAAAAACGCATTACCGTATACCCCATTAAAGCTAGGCTTTCATTTACAAATTTATCTCGCTGTCTATTCCGTTCTATTTTAGGTATCCAAAAAGCAGCGTTATTCTTTGGTTTTCTAAGTTCCCATTGGTATCCATGCCAAAAATCTCCATCTACAAATACAGCAAGTTTATATTTATCAATGATAACATCGGGTCTTCCTGGCAAGCCTTTTTTATGCGTACGAAAACGTATATTTTTTGCCCATAGAGAGCGTCTCAATAACATTTCTGGAACTGTGTTTTTCCCTCTAATCTTCGACATAGTTTTACTGCGCTGCTTTGTGGTATAAAAGCCTGCACTTTCTTCGAAACGAGGAACTTTGATAATGTCTTTTTCTACAGGATAGGATTTTCTTCCCATACCTCTAAAACTCAATTAGAGACTAAATTGTTTAATAGCAACTAATTTCTCTTATAATTTAACAGCCAGTTATTCCCAAATACATCGGTTACCGAAGCAACTAGTGTATCCCAAAAATTAACTTCAACGGCTTGTGTAGCTTTTGCACCAACAGAAAGTTTGGTATAATAAGTAGTCAACTCTTCTTCCGAATTACAATTGAGCAGTAATGAAACGGCATTCCCTTTTGTTAACCCCTCATCTGCCACTAAATCTGTACCTACTAAAATCAAGTCTTCTTTAGTAAGAGTAGCTTGCACCACATATCCCTTCATTTCATCTGTCATTTCATCCGATAAAGGAGTTTCTCCAATGGTTCGGAAACTAAGGTCTCCGCCAAGACAGTGCTGGTAAAAAGTCATCGCCTTGCGACAATTACCGCTAAATGTTAGATATGAATAGATGCGTGCCATGTGTAGAATGCTAAATTTTAACAATTCGATATATCCCTAATGAAATACAATTGTCTACCAAAGATAATCGCTCCTTTTATCAGCTAAATAGTGCATAAAGGACAATTGAGGGGGTTGTTTACGACAAACACATCAATTATATTTGTTTAATGAAGCATGTTACAATTTTAGTTCCCGAAACGGCTGTGATAGAAGCTATCGCAGATCCGAGATATTTGTTTACGGCTGTAAATGATTTTTTAGCTGCAGCTGGCAAAGCGCCCATGTTTAAAGTTCAGTTAGTTGGGCTAAAAAGGGAAATAAAATTAAATAACAATTTGTTCTCGGTTCATACCGATTTGCTCATTGATGAACTTCCAAAAACAGACCTGATTTTCATTCCAGCTTTAAGTGGGGATATGAAACGGGCTATTGATTTGAATAAGGATTTACAACCTTGGATTATTGAACAGTACCATAAAGGTGCTGAAGTAGTTTCCTTATGTATCGGAGCTTTTTTATTGGCATCTACTGGTTTGCTCGACGGTAAAAAATGCTCTACGCATTGGTTATCGGCAACAGATTTTAGAGAGATGTTTCCAGCGGTAGAATTGGTTGACGGAAGTATTATTACCGAAGAAAAAGGGTTATACTCTAGCGGTGGAGCTAATTCGTATTGGAATTTATTGTTGTATTTGGTAGAGAAATACACCGATCGTGATACGGCAATTTTAGCATCAAAATACTTTGCCATCGATATTGATAGGGAAAGTCAGTTGGCATTTATGATGTTTCAAGGGCAGAAAAAACACGAAGACCCTGAAATTAAAAAAGCACAAGAATTTATAGATAACAATTACCACGACAAAATTACGGTAGATCAGTTGGCCTCAATGTTAGCCTTAGGCAGAAGAAGTTTTGAGCGCAGATTTAAAAAAGCAACCAATAATACCGTCATTGAATATTTACAGCGAGTAAAAATTGAAGCTGCAAAGCGAAGCTTCGAATCGAGCAGAAAAAATATTACAGAAGTGATGTTCGATGTGGGCTATACAGATACCAAAGCCTTTAGAGATGTGTTCAAGAAAATTACAGGTCTCACTCCTATCGATTACAGAAATAAATACCACAAAAAAGTACCTGTTTTACTAAATTAAAATCACTTAACAACTACCCCACATTACAAACAATACCATCGCATAGCTGTTTATATAAAAAAGTTATGCTATGAGATCTATTTGGAAAGGCGCCATCGGTTTTGGCTTGGTTAATATTCCCGTTAAATTGTATTCTGGTGTACAAAATAGCAATCTAGATTTAGATATGCTGGATGAACGCGACCATGCAAAAATTAAGTTTCAGCGTATTAATGAAGATAGTCGAAAAGAAGTTCCATACGATAAAATTGTTCGAGGTTATTTTTTGAACGATAGGTATGTGATTTTGGATGAACACGATTTCGCGGAAGCAGCTCCAGAAAAAACTAAAATTATCGAATTAGAGAACTTCGTAGATATAAAAGAAATCAATCCTATTTATTACGAAACCTCGTATTATACCGAACCAGAAAAGCAGGGCGCAAAAGCTTATGCGCTACTGTTACAAGCACTTATTAAATCAAAAAAAGCAGGAGTTGGTCGTTTCGTATTACGAAGCACAGAAAACTTATGCGTCATCCATCCCATGGATAACGTGATTGTGATTACCAAAATGAGGTTTCAGGAAGAAATAAGAAGTTTAGAAGAGATAAAGAAAGTAAGTGATGCGAATATCACTAAAAAAGAAATGGAAGTTGGTTTAGCCTTAATAGACCAATACAGTTCGAAATTTGATATTACTTCCTTTAAAGATGAATATTCTAGCGAACTCTTAAAAATTATCAAAGCAAAAGCCAAAGGAAAACGAGCTATTGTTAAGAAAATGAAACCACAAAAAGCAACGAGTGATAATTTATACGATCAATTGATGCAAAGTTTAGGTTCTAAAAAAAGAGCGTAAACAATTGCTTTTTTAAACTGTTAAAATTTAAAAATAGTCAACCAATTTAAAACACCGTTGATGTTTTGCTATCAAATACTACACCTATGGAAAAGATAAAAAAACAAAAACCACCTCAAAAGCCCGACACTAAATATCCGGCACCTCCTTACCCTAAGCAAAAACAAGAAGCTCCCGGTACAGAAGACCAAATGAAACCTTTAGCAGATCATGGAGAAGAATCGTATAGAGGTTCTGGAAAGCTAAAGGGTAAAAAAGCCATCATCACAGGTGGCGATTCTGGAATTGGGAAAGCCGTTGCTATTGCTTTTGCCAGAGAGGGCGCTGATGTATTGATTAGTTATTTAGACGATGTCGAAACTAAAGATGCAGAAGACTCTGCTAAATACGTAGAAGAGGCGGGTCAAAAAGCAATTTTGGTAAAAGGAGATATTAGAAAAGAAAGCCATTGCAAGAAAATTGTAGCTACAGCCGTAAAAGAATTTGGACAAATTGACATTTTAGTAAACAATGCTGCTTTTCAGATGGGAAGAGAAAATTTAGCGGAAATACCGACTGAAGAATGGATTAAAACATTTGAGGTGAACATCCATCCTATGTTTTATTTAAGTAAAGCGGCCGAACCTTACATGAAAAAAGGAAGTAGCATTATCAATACTACTTCTGTTAATGCGTATAATCCTACACCAGTATTATTGCCTTACGCCGCTACCAAAGCTGCTATTCAAAACTTTACGGCCAACTTAAGTCAGATTTTATTAACGGCAGGCAAAGGAATTAGAGTAAATGCAGTAGCACCGGGCCCAATTTGGACACCGCTGATTCCTTCTACGATGCCTAATCCAGAAGAATTTGGTAAGGATACCCCAATGGGACGACCAGGGCAACCTGTAGAAGTTGCCCCTGCTTATGTGTTTTTAGCATCAGATGATGCCAGCTACATTTCTGGAGCGACCTTACCAGTTACCGGAGGAAGAATTACGATATAGTAACTAATTTTAGCAATAACTGAGAAGATATGAAAAAGCCAACTGTAAAATCGAAAGATAAAGAACAACCGAAAACAAGTGGTGATGCAAAAGGCAAAGCTTCTTTTGATCAAAACGGACAAGGTGCTGCACCTAAATATGGACAAGCTGGAGACACGCCAAATGAATCGGGAGAAGGCGTTACGAAAAAGAAAACGCTCTAGGATGAGCTCATAAAATTGACATGCCTTCTTCGGTCATTCAGCATTTTGAATACGACAGTACGTCTAAAGTATTAAAAATAACCTTCGTTACCGGAATGGAATACCACTATAAAAATGTTCCAGAAAAAGTATACAAATCATTTAAAATAGCCACTTCAAAAGGAAAATATTTCAATCATTACATTAAAGACAAGTTCAAGTTTAAAAAAGCAAATTAGTTCACATGCCCGAAGGACCATCGATTGTTATACTTAGAGAATTAATTGAAAATCTTCATCTAGAAGGTACTGAAGTTAAAGAGGTCGGTGGCAATACCAAATTAGATAAAGATCGTTTGCTCCATCAAAAAGTGATTGCATTTAAAAGCTGGGGCAAACATTTTTTAATATGCTTTAATGATTTTGCCCTACGAATTCACTTTATGCTATTTGGATCGTATCGGATTAATGAACACAGAGAAAATACACCAAGAATTAGTCTCGCCTTTAAAAACGATGTGCTGAATTTTTACACTTGTTCGCTAAAATTTATTGAGGGAGATATAAATGAAATGTACGATTGGGAAGTAGATGTACTTTCGGATGATTGGAATCCAGCAAAAGCTTTTAAAACAGTAAAAGAAAAGGAGGATGTTTTGGTGTGCGACATCCTTTTAGACCAAAATATTTTTGCAGGTGTAGGAAACATCATCAAAAATGAAGTACTGTATCGTATTGGCGTACATCCATTACGCCCTGTGGGTTCACTTTCTGCACCTAAATTGAAAGAACTCATTAAAGAAGCTAGGAACTATAGCTTTGATTTCCTCCATTGGAAAAAGGAGTTCACGCTTAAAAAGCATTGGTTGGTGTATCACAAAAAACTATGCCCTAAAAATCATCCCATTACGAAGGAAACGTTAGGAAAAACCAATAGAGGCACGTTTTATTGTGCCAAATGTCAGCCGTTAAAATAATTACCAAACAAACATTAGCAACCCTTTATTGTTATATTTATTTACTTAATGTACTTGATGAAAGTACGATCTACTAAATTTTAACCGTTAATTAGCTGAGCGCAAAATCAATTTATATGATGAGACTTCCAATAGAACGTAAACATGTAAAAGTTTACCCAGACCCTAAAAGAGTAATTGCAAGATTTTTTTTTAATGGAGATGAGCGTGGCAGAGAAGTGATTAACAAAGTAATGACATTAACCGATGAACAGGTTTTTAATATCATTTCGCCGCTTTTACAAGAATACTCTAAACGACACCGTAACATTACCAAGATTTTATCAAGGCATTGCAAAAAACTAAAGCCCTTATTCGAAAAAATGGATATTGATTATAAAGATCTCGATACGCATCGTAGTCTTTTACTGGGTTCTTATTTTACACACGAATATTCGATAGAATCAGCAGCTTTCTTTAATCCATCTATCATAGAAGATCCAGATCAAAGTAACTTGGAAGAAGGAGAAAAACGATTGATAATTAGCTTTAGAGCAGTTGGAGAAGGTCATATTTCGTCCATTGTATTTAGAAGAGCACTAATAGATAGATACAATAACATTACTGTTATCCCAGCAGGGAATTACATTGATGAGGCAGAAATTATTAGAAATGCATCGTACAACAAAAAACTTTTTTTAGATAAAGGATTAATAGCGCTCATTAATGAAGATGTATTAAATGATTTGGATAAGAAATTGTCTGATCAATTTGATTATGCTACGCTGAAAAGTGTGATTGCAGAAAATCAGCTAGCAGAACCAGACCCTGCAAAAGATATAGAATTAGAGAAAGTACTGTGGCTATCGGATTCATATTATGAGATTATTTTCTCTATGGATACTGATATTTCTGACCGTGTGATCTTCCCAATTTCTGAGTTTGAAAGAAAAGGAATTGAAGATGCTCGATTTGTTAAATTTATAAATGATGATGGTTCTGTTACTTATTACGCAACTTATACAGCATACGATGGACATATCATTATTCCTAAACTCCTAAAAACTAAGGACTTTTACGATTTTACGGTAGGGCCGTTATTTGGCGACGGTGCGCAAAACAAAAACTTAGCACTTTTCCCTCGTAAAATAAATGGTAAATATGCCATGTTATCTCGAATTGATGGCGTGAACAATTACATCATGTATTCGAATAAAATTAACGTTTGGGAAAATCCTATTAAATTACAAGAGCCTAAATACAATTGGGAATTTGTACAAATAGGCAATTGCGGTTCGCCAATTGAAACTGAAGACGGTTGGTTAATTATTACCCATGCGGTTGGACCAATGCGTAGGTATTGTTTAAGTGCGTGCTTGTTAGATCTTGAAGATCCGACGATAGAAATTGGAAGATTAGAAGAACCTCTACTTATTCCTAATCCTGATGAACGTGAGGGTTATGTACCAAATGTGGTGTATTCTTGTGGATCGATCGTTAACAATGGACATTTAATTATACCGTATGGCTTATCAGACTATTCGTCGTCGTTTGCCTCGGTAGAGTTAAGAGCTTTGTTAGATAAGTTAAAGGCATCACCAAAACCTTAACCATAAAAAAACCTGGTTTATTTAAAAACCAGGCTTTTTTGTTCTTTAACCCCACTTAAGAGTTGGTCATACTTAAATGCCTTTACAACGGTTAAGTGAGATATTAAATAAGCTAATGTGCTTTCTGCACCTTGATTTCTATTCACACCTCCACGATGTAAACCATCTGCACAACCTTTCGTTTCAGAATCATATAACGGAATTCTCAATGAATTTTCGCCCAAGAACCATAGATAACTCGAAAACATTTTCTTCATGTAAGTTGTATCTTGAGTTACAATAAAAGCCTGATGATACATTAAAACCATGGCCATAATTTCAATAGCTTGTTGATCATACAATGGCATTACTCTATTGTCTCTATTATACCAGCCATCATTACCTACTGGAGAAAATGAATTTAAATTAAACGTTAGTTTTTCTAAATATTTTAAGGATTCATTGGCGATTTCCTTCACCTCTTCATTACCAGTTATTTCTGCAGAATGGAAAAGTGCTAATGGAAAAATAGCATTATCATAGGTCATTTTATCTTCAAACCAATGCCAATCATCACCTCTGGTAGTTTGATAAGCAGCTACTAATTTAGTGGTTAACGATTTCAGTTCATTTAAAATCATTTCATCATAAGGATGTGATTGCAAATAATAACTTAATCCAGTTATCGTATTACATATTCCTCTTAAATGTGTTAGGTTTTTAAAATGAGGTACAGCCTTAAAAAACAGTTCTCTTCCAAATTCTACATAAGAGCGATTAGGTGCGGCATGAATAAGATAACCTAATGCCCAAATGGTACGTCCAAATGAATCATCAGTACCCTCTTCATCCAAATATTGGCGATTAAAACTCATGAAATTCCTGAAATTTCCATCCTCCAACTGCATATCATGAGTAAAACTCAAATAAATTGGTAGAAGTTCTAAAGCCTCCACACTATTTTTTTCTTTGTAAGCCATCAGAGCCATAATTATAGCTCTAGAATTATCATCAACGCAATATCCCTCCTTCCTATTTGGAATACCGAATTTAGCATGCTGAAAAATCCCTGTATCATCCGTTAAGCGTTTTACATAGTCAATATTAAATTCTGGCATTAAACCAGTATCTATAATTTGACTTAAAATTTTATCACTATAATCTGGATGTTTAACTGCTTTTTCTATTAATGAAATATAGGTCTTGCCTATTTTTGGCCATCTTGTTTTCAATCCGAAAGTATAAGCATTCTTTTTTAATGTATTTAACATCTCAGCATTGCCTAACAATTGATTAACGATGTTTGCTAATCCATCATGATCTTTAAAATTGAATAAACGACCGCGATTTTCATCTAAAAGTTCTTGTGCATGCCAATAAGGGGTTGAAACTACTGCAGCGCCAGCGCCAACAGCATAAGACAATGTACCACTTGTGATTTGAGCCTCGTTAAAGTATGGAGTGATATATACATCCGCAGCAGATAAGTAATTGATTAATTCTTCCTCTTCTACAAACTTATTCATAAATACCAAGTGCTGGCTTACATTTAATTCTTCTGCCAAAGTTTTAAGGTATTCACGATATTCTTCTCCGGAATTTTTTACTACACCAGGATGAGTGTTCCCTAATATTACATACACCGCATCTGGGTGTTGTTTTACAATAGCAGGCAATGCTTTCACAACAGTTTCTAAGCCTTTATTTCTACTAATTAATCCAAATGTCAACAATACCTTTTTGTCCTTTAACTGAGGTAAATCCTTGATAGGATTAATAGTAGGTGCTTCTAAATCAGGCACTCCATGCATTACAAGCTGAATTTTTTGCTCAGGAACTTGATAGATATTAGTTAAAAAACCAACTGCTTTGCTGCCCATTACTACTACCTTAGCCGATTTTTTAGCTACCTCTTTAATAATAGCTTTTTGTAAAAAAGTAGGAGAATTTAAAACAGTATGTAAAATAGAGATAATTGGTTTTTCTATCTGGTTTAAAAATGGAAGAACGAACAATCCATCTTCACCTCCGTAAATTCCAAATTCGTGTTGTACGATACATGCATCAACATCACTGCCATTAATAAATGCTGCTGCTTCAGTATAATCTTCTTGTACATTTTGTCTAATTACAAACTTTACTTCTTCTGGATATTGATATTCATCCTTATCATCAGCATTGTTCATGGCAATAACAACACTTGTTTCTAAAAGATTTTTATCATCAAAATTACTACAAATAGCTTTAATTAGATTTTGATTAAATGTAGCTAAACCACATTCGCGTGGCGGGTAAGTAGAAATATATGCTATTTTCATATCTCAGGATATTATGCTTTATAAATTAAGAACTAAGTAAAAATTGAGAGATACTTGTTTAACAACGAAATAGCTATGTTGTTTTGCTTTACGGCACATTTCACCATAAAATAGTATTCTTAAAAGGAGAGAATGACTTTTCTAGTCTAAAATATATTAGAAAAATAGTTTGTTTATATGTCTCGTAATCTATAGATTTGCATCCCGCTGAATAAGCAAGCCCAGCTGGCGGAATTGGTAGACGCGCTGGTCTCAAACACCTGTGGGAAACCGTGCCGGTTCGACTCCGGCGCTGGGTACAAAACACGTGAGGTACGTATACCTTGCGTGTTTTTTGTTTACAAGCATTATGGTTTAAGAATTTAAACAATATTCTCAAGCGAATGCGAATCAAAATCCGTAACTAAATCACTTAGTTTTGACAACGCAGATTTATAAGGCTATATTTAGTCTTTAATACGTTTCTCAAATTTAAATATGCTTTGCTAATGGAAAACTGTAACAAAACGCCTTTCTAGGAGACAAAGGACGTAGAGGTGTCGCGCAAAAGACGTTAAAAATGAAGCTTATAACCCCTACTTTTGAAACAAAGAAATAAAGCTCATGAACAAAATTGAGATTGCAGAGAAGTTAATAAAACTAAGAAAACAAAAAGCCTTAAGCCAGGATCAACTCTCACACAAGTCTGCGGTGGCCTTACGTACCATTCAACGAATAGAAGCGGCGAAAGTAACTCCACACCTTCAAACCCTTTCGTTGATTGCAGCTGCATTAGAAATTGATGTCGACAAACTTACTGTAAGTGATCAACCGTTAATAGATAGGTCCAAAAGAAATTGGCTGTTGTTCTTTCATCTCGCACCTATAATAGGTTCCATTTTTCCCACTGGTAGTTTACTCTTGCCTTTCGCATGTTGGCTGTATAAGCGTCAGGATGATATCGATTTTGACTGCCATGGTAGATCTATCATCAACTTCCAAATTAGCATGTTGATTTTATTTGGTATTGCATTGGTTCTAATTTTTATTTTCACGCCAGCTGCTATATTCCTCATATTTGGTTCTATTATCTTAAACGTGGTTTTCGTATTACTTAATTCTTGGAAAGTATCGCAAGGCAAGCCTTTTTTCTATCCATTTTCCATTAGGTTTTTTCGAAGAAAAGCCATGCCATTATATGCAACCTCACTGGCTTTTCTACTTTTTACAGGAAGCCCAGATTTAAAGGCTCAGCAAATTAAAAAGATTGATGGCAGTGTAATCAGTACTGATTCTCTTCGCAACAAAATCTTATTTTTAATGGATAAAGCTAAAGTTAAGGGTCTTGAACTGGCAGTGTTTAATCAGAATAAAGTAGTCTATAAAGAGGCTTTTGGTATCGGCAATGATACAGGAGTGAAGTTACATCCTTCTATGAGCATATATGGTGCATCTTTAAGTAAAACCGTATTTGCCGTATTGGTATTAAAACTTGTGGAAGAAGGTTTACTTGATTTGGATAAGCCTCTGCAGGGATATTTACCAAAGCCCATCTACGAATATCCCCAAAAAACCAAATGGCAGGATAATTATAACGATCTTAGAACTGATACGCTTTATAAGAGGATAACTGCCAGAATGTGTCTGGATCACACCAGTGGCTTTCCAAATTGGCGGTGGGGCAATTCTAACCATAAGCTTTCCGTTGCTTTTGTTCCTGGTAGCAGATACAGCTATTCAGGAGAAGGGTTGGTTTATTTACAAACAGTAATTGAAAAGATTACTGGAAAGTCTTTGGAACAACTCATGAAGGAAAAGATTTTTACCCCATTTAAGATGGAGAATTCAGCTTATACCTGGCGGCCAAACTTTGAGGCTGATTATGCGCTTGGATATAACCATGAGGGTAAAGCCTATGAGAAAGACAAAAATAATGAGGCACGTTCTGCAAGTACATTAGAAACTACCCTTGATGATTATACTAAATTTATTGAAACTATATTAAAAGGCAGGGCGCTTAAAAAGCACTCCCAAAAAGAAATGTTCAACCCACAGGTACGTTTACGTTCCATTAGCCAATTCGGTCCGTTGTCTCAAAAAGATACCAGTGCTAATGATGGGATATCATTAAGTTATGGACTAGGTTGGGGCTTACTTAAATCACCGTATGGTTGGGGAGCATTTAAGGAAGGCCATGGGGATGGATTTCAACATTATTGTATTATTTTTCCTGAAATAGGTACTGGCATAATTATAATGACTAATAGCGATAATGGGGAAAGTATTTTTAAAGATCTACTTGAAATAGCAATTGCCGATAAGTACACGCCATGGAAATGGCAGAATTATATTCCTTATAACCAAGGCTCATATCAATGATAAAAGTTTAGAAATTGCCAAATCGACTTCTCATAAGATTAGTCGTGGCAGGATTGATTGGGAAAATACCACCGTGAACTTTTGCATGCAAAAATAAAGAGAGTCGTATATCATATTGGTATTGAAGCAATTACCGTCAGTTCTTCCATAAACTGGTTCGATCAGTACGTCGGGGGGTACTGCCCCTCTTTACGGAAGTGAAGAGGGTTTTTTATTTAATACCCTATTTAAATCGAATAAGCCGCATCTAGTTAATTTGGCTTTCTAATTGAGATGACAACAACTAGTCACAGAATTGCCTAATGTGTTCGCAAAATTGACATAATCAATGCATTAGTAATGAATTGAAAACAATTTAGACAAAATTTGTATTTCAATGAAGTCAACAATTAAAAGTTATTTAACGCGTAGGAATATGAACCAGACATGCCGTGGTTAAGTTAAAGCCTCAGAAGGTATTTGACCTAGACTATTTTTTTGAAGTTGCACCCGACCTTTTTTGCATTGCTGGATTTGATGGCTATTTTAAGAAAATCAACCCTGCAGTTTGCAAAACTCTTGGGTATTCAGAGAAGGAATTATTTGCTTCACCTATAAATGATTTCATTCATCCTGAAGATAGATTAAGGACAATTGAGAAGCATCAAGCTTTATTAGAGGGTCGTTCGCTGTTAAACTTTGAGAATAGATATCTTACCAAGGACGGTACAGTGGTTTGGTTGAGTTGGACTTCAGTACCAATTAAAAAGGACAGCTTAATCTTTGCGATTGCAAAGGACATCACTTATCGGAGACAGTTAGAGGAATACGAGCGAATTTCCTCAATACTTGGTATGATCAATGATGATCATCATGCTAGGTTTAGGCAGCAGAAGCCCAGTGTAGATAGAACGTTTGTTGCTTTTAAAACTAATGAAGGCCAGAAAACCGTTGAGGAACCATCTCAACCCGATCAGCTTTGGCTAAATAGTTTTGAAAAGATTGTTCGGGATCACGTAGGAAAAGCAAACCTCAATCTGGATCTAATTAGCGATGAATTGGCACTGAGCCAGCGTCAGTTATTCCGCCGAGTGCACAGTATATTAGGCATTACGCCCAACAAGCTTGTGCGGATAATTCGTCTACAACTGGCATGGGAAGCAATTGCATCTGGCAAGTATCGTACAGTTAAAGAGATTTCCAACATTGCTGGCTATAATTCAAGAGGGCACTTTAATCGCCTTTTTTACGAGGTATACGGGATACACGTGACCGAGTTACTATAGGGGGTTGGTGAAAGCTTGAGATTGTTGACGCACATTATCTAACTATATAAACATACTTATGGGTAAACGCATACTAGTGATCGATGATGACGAGGATATTCTTTCTATCTTAAGTATCATTTTTGAAGACGAGGGATTTGAGACTATTGTAAAAAATACAGGTGTGACTGCCAATGAGGTAAAGCTAATTGGGCCAGACCTTATCCTGCTAGATATTACAATAATTGGCTTTTCTAAAAGTGGAGATCAAATTTGCGCTGAAATCAAACGGGAGATGGAACTAACTACTATTCCGGTAGTACTAGTTTCTGCTGAACCCGATATAGATCAAAGGGCCAGCTCATGTGGTGCAAATGGCTATCTAAACAAACCTTTTGAAATAAATAAACTTATTGAAAAAGTGAAAGAATTTATAACTTAGTAGTCTAAAGTGCTACTATGTCTGAAAAACCTGATAAATCTCGCTCTTGGAAAAAGATCAACCTTGGTTCTGATAGACTTAAAGTTTTTTTCATCAAGCATCTTGATCGTATTTACAATGCAAAGCTACATTTGGTTTCCAAACTCCCAAGTCTTGCAAGCGAAGTAGAATTTGCCGATTTAAAGAATGCGATTAATGAGACTGTTGAAGATGTAGAAAAACAAATTGCAAGAATGGAGGTTATCTATTCCCTTCTCGACGCTGAGGTTTCTAGAGGAAGTATTCACGGATTAACTGGTCTTATTCAAGACGCCTTTGAAGCAATTGATGAACAGATGGGTGAACCTGAGCTTCGTGACCTATCAATAATTTTTTATCTACAAAATATTGAAAGTATTGAAATGGCCTCTTTTCAAATTCTGCAAATGGCCGCTGTCAAACTTAAAAATAAACACATCAATCAATTGCTAAAGGAAAACTATGACGAGGCTAAAGCCGACCGTACACTTCTTTTATTGATCTCTTCAAAATACATTACCACCTAAAAAAAGAATAGATTAATCTTTATGATTTAAGAGGCAATGTGAACCAAAAAGTACTGCCTTTACCTAACTCACTATCAGCACCAATTTGCCCATTATGTTTTTTAATGATTTCTGCGCAAATGTAAAGGCCTAGACCTAAGCCTGTGTATTGACTTCCGCTACTATCTACGCGATAATAACGATCAAAAAGATAGCCTAATTTTTCTGGCTGAATACCAGGACCTTTATCAATAACTGATACTTTGGCCATATCATTTATCCTTTCAATATGGATTTGGATTTCTTTGGATTTTGGTGCGTACTTTATTGCATTATTTACAAAATTTATCACAATCTGATCAATTCTAATCGCATCTGCATACACTTGCAACGTTTTGTCGCCCTCTATTTTAATGGTAAAAACTTCATTTGAACATATAGCTTGACAGCATTCTTCAATGACATCAGCCACTACAAAACTATGTGGATTAATATGTAGCTGACCAGCATTAGCCCTACTTGCATTCAATAAATCATCTATAAGCGTATTCACATTGCCTAAGCTTTTATTTGCCTGCACAATAAGTTTAGGCAGCATGGCTGAAGAAGGGTTTTCTTTTAGTCGATCTAAAAGTTGAAGAGTTGCTTTTAAGCTTGTAATTGGTGTTTTAAGCTCATGACTGGCAATGCTAATAAAATCGTCCTTTTGTTGTTGTAATATCCTCAGTTCTTGAATATCAGTAGCTGTACCTACCCAAAGTTGTATTTGCCCTTGCTCACCTAAAATTGGCATTAAGCGAATAAGATGCCACCGATAAAAACCATCTGCACGCTTCACACGAACCTGAAATTCACCACCATCACTAGTTTGGAGGATTGATTTGAGCTGGTCAAAACAAGTTTTCAAATCGTCACGGTGAATTGCTATCGTAAATCCTTGTAACTTGGTTTGATCTTTAGCTAATCCCGTGTAATTGTACCAGCGCTGATTGTAAAAAATAACCTCACCTTCTATTGTATTTGTCCAAGCTATTTGAGGAATGGTTTCCATCATATTACGAAATCGACTCTCACTGTCTGCCAATGCCTTTGTTCGATTAAGTACTCGTATTTCTAATCCCTGGTTCAGTTCTGAAAGTTCAAGATTAATCACCTTAACCTTTTCTTCTTGTTCAATCAATAGATCATTTGCTCGTTGCAATTCCTGCTGCTGTATTTTCAGCTCCTTATTTGCGCTAATTAGTTCTACGGTTTGCAGTCTTAATTTCTCAGCAATACTAATTTTTTCTTGCCTTACCTTCGTATCATTTAAAGCCCTACTGATTTTTGTGGATAGTGTAAATAATTTTTGCTTGGAGACATAATCTGTAACTCCATCCTTAATGAGTTCTACAGCATTCTCCTCTCCAATAATTCCAGAAACAATAATAAAAGGAATGTGTGGATGTTCATTTTGCTTGATACGAAAGGCTGTAACTGCATCAAATGAAGGAAGAGAATAATCTGACAGTATTAAATCGGGATTAAAATTCTTTAACGCATGCTCAAATTCTAATCTCGCCTGAACAATTTCAGCTATAAAATTCAATCCAGATTTCTTTAATTCACGAAGCAATAAATCTGCATCAGTTTTATTGTCTTCAAGAATAAGTATTTTAAGATTTGATATCATTTTATATGCTAAATAGCCTCAATATAAATTGTTGGTTAATTAATGAGATTGCTGATTTAAAATCATCCAGTATAATCCAATTTCTTTAATTGCTTGAAAAAAATTGTCGCTATCAACTGGTTTTACGATATAACTATTAGCACCAAGAGCAAAGCATTTCTCTATATCTGGACCTTCATTTGATGAGGTAAGCATTACCACTGGAATAGATCTTAGCGCTGGGTCTGATTTTAATGTTTCCAGCACCTGGATGCCTGATACTTTTGGCATTTTTACATCTAGCAATATGAGTTTAGGATAATCTTTTTTATCTCTATCCGCATAAATACCTCTGCAATAAATAAAATCGAGTGCTAGTGCACCGTCTATAACATGATGTAGTTTATGAGTAAAGCCACTTTTTTTGAGCGCTCTAATGGTTAGTACAGCATCATCTGTGCTATCCTCAACAAATAAAATTTCAACGTTATTATACATGTTTTTAATTTTAAAAATTATATTTTTTCTAAGCTGAAAGAGAAGCAAGTTCCTTCATTTACTTTTGATTCTGCCCATACTGTTCCATGATGGCGATGCACTATTTTTTGTACGATGGCCAAACCAATGCCTGTTCCTTCAAATTCTTCTTGAGAATGTAGTCGCTGAAAAACCCCAAAAAGCTTATCGTAATATTGCATATCAAATCCTGCACCTTCATCTTTCACATAATACACAATTAGCTTATCTTTCGTGTAAGCACCAATTTCGACAGTAATTTTTTCTTTATGCTTAGAATATTTAATTGCATTCGATATAAGATTAATCCATACTTGTTTTATAAGTGATTTATCTCCCTTTGCTGGTGGTAATGCTGCAATATTAAATTCGGGGGTATTTTCATCATTTTCAAATAATAATTCTTCTCTAACTACATCAACTAAATCTGCCATATCAATTTCTGAAAATGCGACCTCTTTTCTTCCTAATTTGGAGAATGCAAGCAAATCATCAATTAGCAAACCCATTTTTTTAGAGTTATTTATAATAGCTTGCAGGACTTGCACACCTTCATCATCTAACTTTTCTGCATAATCTTCAACCAAAATTCTAGTGTATCCGTTAATTCCTCTAATTGGAGCACGTAAATCGTGAGATACAGAATAAGAAAAGGCTTCTAGTTCTTTGTTTGCTAATTCTAATTGTGCAGTGCGCTGAATTACTTTTTGTTCTAATTCGTCATTTAGTTTACGAATATCATCTTCTGCATTTTTAAGTTCCCTATTTGCAATGCTTAATTCCTCTGCCCTTTTTTCTTTCTCTTTGTTCTGAAAAGCTAATTCTTTATTCGCAATAATAAGTTCGGCCGCACGATTCTCTTTTTCTTCATTTTGAAATGCCAGCTCTTTATTAGCGATAATCAGCTCTGCAGCCCTATCTTCCTTTTCTTGAAGTTGAAAAGCTAGCTCCTTGTTAGCAATGATGAGTTGATCAGAATCGTTATTTTTCATATCCTTAAAAACAAGATTGTTTTTTTAATTGTGCGAATTAAGTATAGGATAATGAAGTAGAAATGAATGCTTTCCTATTTTAAGTTTCTAAAGCTAACATAATAAAGCGAACTCTAGAGGAAAAGATTGATATATCTTTAGTTTGCGGCAAGCTATTAGATACTCATCTGCATTGCAACAAATGAAAAGAATGGGAAGATAAAAATGAGGAAGAATAAACATTGGATGAATAAATCATTCGTAAATATTATTATACCTAGATTTAGAGGAAGAAGAATTAATTTATATATAGTTGTATTACAAAAAAGCTAGAAAGTTGAGGTTGTGTTGCTTTCTTCTTTCAAGTTCTTTTAACATGTCGCTTTCTTTCATAGCAACTGCCCAAGCTGGTCTTAATTGAAAATGTTGTTGGCTGGTAAATGTTTTAAGGTCTCTTGTCCAAGTAAGCCCTATAGATTCTCCTAGTTTTGCTACTTCTTCATACAATGGCGATTGATCTTTATCTACCAACTCTCCTGTTGCGTTTCTTTCGACTATTGCAACGCCAAAAGTAAGTCCAAAGTTCTCATTACCTTTTGTTGGTTTTCTTTTACTTGCTCCATTACTGATTAACCTAACATAGATTCCTTGAGCTGTAGCAAGCTGTATTAATTCTTTGGCAAAAGGTACTACTTCTTTTGTCATGGTGTTAAGTACATTTTCATTGTGTTGTTCAATAGACACTAGATCATCAACTACTTCATTTTGTTCATCAACAATTAACAACTGATATAAAGCATCCCAGGTTCTAGTCCAAGGATAACCATCTGCTCTAACTTCTATCTTTTCTTGTATGGCTTTAATAATTGCACTAACATTGATGTTATATGGCAATGAATTAAATAATAGATAATAAATATTAAGCCATGTTTTTGAGGAGGCAACACCATCTGCTTCAATACCAGCTTTTTCTTGTAAGGCTTTAATTTTATCTGAACAGTCCATCTCTTTTTTAGTGTTAAGTTTATTGCTGAGTAATTGTTTGGTTGCTTAGCGAAGCTAAATGACAGAATAAACAGCAAAATTTAGAGCGTAGTTTTGCTTAAAGTGATAATCAGGTATAAATACGTATGTCCTAGGTAGAAATATCAGATTTGTTTTTAACTTAACTACGGTCGAAATAACGGTGAACGTTTACACAAAAAGATTGGAATGGATAGCAAGACTTGCTTAAATTAGCTGTTATTGCTTGTGCTTTTCGAAGAATTATCTTCTGGATATAGAAGTATTTAGTGTGTGGCTATATCTAAGTAGAGTTTATGCTTGAGTGCATATAACACCAAGCCCGCTATATTCCGGCTACCTGTTTTTAATAAAAGATTATTTCTATGCCCCTCTACCGTGCGGGTGCTAAGAAATAGTTTTTCTGCAATTTCACTACTGCTTAATTGTTTACAGATTAGTTGCAATACTTCTTTTTCGCGATTGGTTAATTTATTTAGATTTTCTAGAGAGGTGATACTTGTTTTTTGTGTTAGGCCTTTGCGCATCATTTCCAACATTGGAACAGTAAAATAGAAATCGTTTTTATGCACTTCTCTTATGGCCAATTCTACTTCTTCTGGTTCTGCATTTTTAGCTAAATAGCCATTTGCTCCTGCTTGTACGGTAGTAAGAATAAAATTCTCAGCTTCGTGGATGGTTAAGACTATAACGCCAATTTTTGGATATTTCTCTTTTAGTATTTTTAAAGCATCTAATCCATTCATTTCTGGCATGGATAGATCTAGTAAAATAATATCAGGCTTTACAACAGCACTTTCGCAAAGCGATAGCAATTCTTTACCGTTTTCGGCTTCGAAAATTAACGACATATTTTGGAAGGTGCTAACAAGCGCAGCCATTCCTCTTCTAAAAAGTTTTTGATCGTCGGCTATTGCAATATTGATATTCATTGAGCGTGATTTGAAAGCTTGAAATTATAAAATTTGTGCGCCATAAGGTATACAATGTTGATTTTTTTTTAGATTAGTGAAAATTTAAAAAATCATGAAACCAATTAACGTTCCCACAATTCCGCTAAAGGCAGCTGTTGCCAGAGTTACTCGTTTTAGAGAACAACTTTCAAAACAGGCACCTGAATCTACTATTCCTCGTGCTATTCTTATCCCTATTAATGATTTGATGGCGATTGTAGAAAAATATTCATCTGTTGATGAGGCAGGAAATATTACAAACGAGTTACAAGGTGTAAGAGCTTATTTTGCTGTTAAATTAACTGATGAACAATTAGATGATGATGTAACTGCATTAATTGTTGCAGTAGACAAAAATGGAAAAGATATTATTCCTACTACAGATACAGGTTTAGGTAATCCTGGTGATGGTTCGGAAATCTATGATTTCACAAAACCTTGCCCTGATGTTTGTGATCCAGAAAGTCCGTTATTTGTTTCTTAATCGACTATGTTTCTAACTTATATTGTACCCCTTAGTATATTGATACCTATACTATTTGGGGTACTAAATTTTAAAGAAGCAAAGGCAGGGCCTAAACTCCTTTTGTATTATTTGGTGGCTTCTGGTTTAATTAACTTGGCTGCAATAATTCTCATTATGTATAGAATGAAGAATTTGCCTTTGTTGCATCTATATACAATTGTAGAAGCTGTTTTTATTTTAAGCTATTTCCGAACATTGTTTGTAGAACCATTATTAAAAAAAATATTACTCTGCATCATCGTTCTTTTTCCTGTGTTGTGCATTATAAATTTCAGTTTTATACAAAGCATTTATACTTTTAATACGTATACCAGACCTCTAGAAGCTATTTTAGTTACTTTTTTCTGTTTACTTTATTTGTATAAAAGTGGCTTTACAGAAAACTGGATTGAAAAGCCAAGTAGCTGGTTTAATATGGGCATTTTAGTTTATTTCCCTGTAGTTTGCATCATTTTTATCTTGTCTAACTATTTTACTTTTGTAAGCAAAAACAAAGGATTGAACCTGATGATTTGGTATTTTCATGGTGCTATGTCTATGGTAATGTATTTAGCTTGGGCAAGAGGTTTCAGCTTAATTAAAAAAGATGGATAACATCTATTTACTTATTTTTTATAGCGTATTGGCCATTTTTATATTGGTTACTTTTTTCTTGGTGCTGTATATTAGAAACCAAAATATGGTTTGGCAACAACGGAAATTGTTTCAGGAAACTGAAATTGCGCAACAAAAACAATTGCTTAGTGCGGTAATTGATTCTCAGGAAATAGAACGTAAACGAATTGGGGAGGATTTGCACGACGAAGTTGGTGGCACATTATCTGCCATTAAGTTAATGCTAAATGCTGCAATGAGGCAATATAATGAGGCTGATCAGGAAATTATTTTACCTGCTAAACAGTTAATAGATAAAATGATTGTGGATGTAAGAAATATTGCTCACGATCTTTCTCCTCCTGGCTTGGCTATGTTTGGACTTTATACTTCTATTGAGGGTTTTGTTTCGCTTATTAATAAAACTGGAGAAATTGAAGTTATTCTTGCTAACGAATTAAATACTGAAGAAAAACTTCTTTCTGAGAAGGAAGAATTGGCATTATTTAGGGTAATTACCCAGTTAATTGCAAATACATTAAAACATGCTAATGCTACTAAAATTGAAATCTACTTTAAGCAGCAAGAAAACAGTTTTGAAATTAGCTATCAGGATAATGGAAAAGGTTTTGATGTTGCCATTTTAAATGAAAAGAAAGGCATTGGCATGCAGAACATTATTAGCAGAATACAAATGATTAACGCCACCTATATACTTGAGACAAGCTTAGATAAAGGTTTTAAAATGATTATTAACTGTCCTATTTGATAAATTATTTAGGGTCTTCGCCTAGTTTTTTATCTACTACAAATGGAGCAAATGGTAATAATGAGGCTAAAAAAATTAAGACTGCTTTGCCAAATTTCCATTTTGTTTCTTGCCAAGCTAGAACCAAGCATGCAGCGTACAACACGAAAAGTAAACCATGTGCCCAACCTGTATACTTTACTGCTAATGGCATATCTGCCCAATATTTTAAAGGCATTGCGATAAATAACAATAAAAGGTAAGAGATGCCTTCTGCTACGGCTACTTTTCTGAATATGTTTAATGAAGTCATGATTTTTGGCTTTGCAACAAATGTAATTAATGACACTTGCATAAAAATTGTTGATTTGCTTTTTTACACTTCACAAACCTTCGCCATTTAAGAAGCCATGCGAGCTAAACTCTCTTTAATGCGATGTAAGTATTTATTACGGTAATAAATGTCTTTAATTGCTTTTAATGTACTTTGCTGATTTTTTTCTGTAGCAGTATCATAGGTTACTGTCAAAGTTTTTAGCTCATCTATGAGTTCTTGTTCTATCTGCTCAGTTTGTGTTTTCAATTCAGCTAATTTTACAGGATCAGGATCAAATTCTAAATCCATTAAAGCTTCGTTTACTTCCATCATTTCTAACAAAAAGCTTTGTGGCAATGCGTAATTTTCGCCTTCCACTAATTCTCCTTTTAGGCTAAGGATATACTGCAAGCGTTTTTGCGGGTCTCTTAATACTTGGAAAGCTTTGTTATTGAGTGTAGAAAGCTCTAAAACTTCGTCTTGTTTGTCTTGACTTTGATTGATATAAAAATCAGGATGATATTTCTTGCTCAGTTCATAAAACTTCTGTTTTACAAGCTGTTGATCAGGGTTGAAACTAACTGGTAAATCGTAAAGTTCAAAATAATTCATTTTATTTAAATTATGATTTAAGCCACAGATGCGCAGATTTAGTAATCTGCGCATCTGTGGCTATCTATTTATTCTTAACTGGAAGATTTACTTACCAAATATTTTAAGGATATCGTTACCAAAGGCAAATACCATTAGACTTAATAAAATTACAAAACCAACTACTTGAGCACGTTCCATAAATTTATCGCCTAGTGGCTTTCCTTTAATCATTTCTACTATTAAAAATACCACATGACCTCCATCTAAAGCAGGAATCGGTAATAAATTCATAAAAGCCAAAGCCATAGAAATTAATCCTGTTAAGCGCCAGAAGTTTGCCCAATCGAACTCACTACCATATACTTTAGCAATCCCTATTGGACTGCTAATGTTACGAGCACTCACTTTGCCGGTAATCATTTTCCAAATTCCTTTACCATTATCAGCAAAAGTTGTCCATGCTTTAGAGGTACCTACTGAGAAAGATTCAAAGAAATTATAGTCGACATGGCTAATTGGTAATTTAGCTTTTGCTATTGCGATACCTATGGTACCTTCTGCCGTTACTTTTGGAGTTAAGTCAACTACACTACCATTACGTAATACTTTAATGGCAATCGTTTTTCCTGCAGATTTTTGCACTTCTGTTGTAAAATCATTTAAATAATGAACAGGTCTGCCATTAACTGAAATTACACTGTCGCCAACTTTCATTCCTGCATCATAAGCCGGCGTATATACTTTTGCTGGTTCTTTTTTAGAAAATAAACGACTTAACAATCCTTTAGATTCTACTGCAGTTGTAGGCTTATCTACTTGTGATATTTTTTGAGCAACAATTCTTGGCTCTACAAATTCTTCAATTCCGTGTTTGCTAATACTGTTTAAAACTGTTTCAGGAATTTTTAAGTCGATGGCTTTACCATCACGAGAAATAGTCAATTTAGGACCGCTCAACAGAACTTTAGAGCTAATTAATTCCTCAAAACGAATTACTTTCTGTCCGTTAATGGCTAAAATCTTATCTCCATCCTTTAAGCCAATTTCTTGTCCTATTATACCAGGATGTATACCATTTGCAAGTTTATCATTTGGTATATAAGTTTCTCCGTATTTAAATGTAAGCATCCAAAAAATGAAAATACCTACAATAATATTTACAATAATACCGCCTAGCATTACAATTAAACGTTGCCAAGCTGGTTTTGAGCGAAATTCCCAAGGTTCAGGAGGTAATGCCATTTGCTCTACATCCATTGATTCGTCAATCATTCCAGAAATTTTCACATAGCCACCTAAAGGCAACCATCCAATTCCATATTCTGTATCACCAACTTTAAAGCTAAGGAGTTTAAATCCCCAAGCATCAAAGAAAAGATAAAATTTTTCAACTTTTATTCCGAAGGCACGTGCTGCTAAAAAATGTCCTAATTCGTGTAAAATTACTAGTATCGATAATCCCAGCAAAAGCTGGCCCGCCATAATCAGTCCGTTCATATAGTATTTAGTATGTTTTTGATTTTAGATTTGTTAAACTTTGTTTTGTTACGAGTTGACTTGCAAATATACGTGTCTGCTTATCTGTTTCTAAATAATTATTAAGTGTTGGTTTGGCAATAAAATCCATTTTTTGCATACATTCTTCTATCACAACGCTCATTTGTAAAAATCCAATATGATCCTTTAAAAAAGCTTCTACTACTACTTCATTTGCTGCATTAATGATGCAAGGCATATTGCCGCCCTTTTTCATTGCCACGAAGGCAAGCTCAAGGTTACGAAAACTTTTTGTATCTGCCTCAGAAAATGTGAGCTCTGGATAGCTTAAAAAACTAAATCGTTCAAAATTGCTGTTTACTCTTTGTGGATAAGCTAATGCATAATGAATGGGCAATTTCATATCTGGCAAACCCATTTGTGCTTTAATAGATCCATCTGTAAACTGCACCATTGAGTGAATAATAGATTGCGGATGAACGACAACTTCAATTTGTTCTGCCGTTAAATCAAACAACCATTTTGCTTCAATTGCTTCTAATCCTTTATTCATAAGCGAAGCTGAATCAATAGTGATTTTCGCACCCATTACCCAATTAGGATGTTTTAATGCTTCTTTTTTGGTTACGTTTGCTAAAAAATCTAAGTCTTTACCTCTAAATGGCCCGCCAGAAGCGGTTAAAAAAATCTTTTCTATTGAATTGTTTTCTTCACCAATCAAACACTGAAATATAGCCGAATGCTCAGAATCAACTGGAATTATTTTCACACCATTTTCCTTAGCCAAATGCATTACTAATTCGCCAGCTACTACTAATGTTTCTTTATTGGCAAGTCCGATGTCTTTTTTCGCTTCAATAGCAGCAATGGTTGGTTTTAAACCTACAGCGCCCATAATTGCTGTTAGTACAAATTGAGTTTGTGGTAACTGAACCGCAGCTAGCAATGCATCTTCACCACATAATACATTCACATTCGGTAATGCTTCTTTTACGGTCTGATAATGATCTTCACACGTAATTACTACTAATTCTGGTTTAAATTCTAAGGCCTGTTGAATTAACAGTGCTGCATTATTTTGAGCAGTTAAGGCATCAACTTTATACAAATTCGGATTTGCTCGAACAACTTCTAAAGCTTGTGTTCCGATAGAGCCTGTACTACCTAATATTGATATGTTTTTCAAACTTGTTTTTCTTTTTAGTTGTCATGCTGAGAGAAGCGAAGCATCTACTTATAGATTCCTCGAAACTCGGAATGACAAATCTATTTAATATATCGCTCTAAAACCTCTGCCAATTTCCTATCGTTACTTAATCTTGGAACTTTATTTTGTCCACCCAGCTTACCTTCTGCTCGCATATAATTCACAAATGCATCTTTTTGTAGTGGACGAATAATCAACTTCTGCAAAATCTTCCCTTCAATGAGGTCAAAATAGTAAATATTTTTTTGCTGCAAAGCAAGATCTACTTTCTCGCTAAATGCTTTCATGTCTTTTGGGACATCTACAAATTCTACAAACCACTCATGGTAAGGTAATTCCCCATCTGGTGGATTTACTTGTGGTGCCACTGTAAATTCTGTAATTTCTATTCCTTCTTCATTCGCTACAGATAAAATCGCTTGCTCTACTTCCTCACCAATTACATGTTCGCCGAAGGCAGATATAAAATGTTTAATTCGACCTGTCACCAAAATTTTGTACGGATTTTTAGAGACAAACTTTACCGTATCACCTATGCTATAACCCCACAAACCTGCATTTGTATTTAAAATTAATGCATAGTTTTTATCCAATTCTATTTCTGCTAAACTTAAACGAGTTGGATTTTCATTGTAATATTCATCTGCTGGAATAAACTCATAGAAAATTCCTGCTTTAGCTAAAAGCAATAAACTTTTATCTTCTTGTGTATCCTGATAAGCAATAAAACCTTCAGATGCTGGATAGGTTTCAATGGCATCAACTTTTCGTCCAATACTTGCTTCAATTTTAGCTCGATAAGGTTCGTAATTTACTCCTCCGTATACAAATAGGCTAAAATTCTTAAAGATATTCTTGATTTTCTTTCCGCCAGTTTTCTCACTCAACTTATCAAAATACATTTGTACCCAAGGGGGAATACCTGAAATGAGTGTCATATCTTCATGTACCGTTTCATCTACAATTGCATCTACTTTCTCTTCCCAATCTTCGATACAATTAGTGGCATAAGATGGCAATCTGTTCTTTTGTAAATATGCAGGAACTAAGTGCGCCACAATTCCAGATAAACGACCTACATTAATTCCATTTTTTTTAGTCAAAATCGGACTTCCTTGTAGGAAAATCATTTTACCGTTTACAAAATCGGCTTTGCCAGTTTCATGAATGTAGGTTAATAAAGCATTTCGAGCAGCTTTAATATGCTCAGGCATTGATTCTTTAGAAATAGGAATATATTTTACACCAGATGTAGTACCAGATGTTTTTGCAAAATATTTTGGTTTACCTTTCCAAAGTATATCTGTTTCGCCCGCAACTACTCTATCTATGTAGGATCTTAAACCTTCATAATCTCGTATTGGAACGTTTGCTTTAAAATCTTCGTAATTTTTAATGGAATTGAAGTTGTGTTCTTTACCAAAAACAGTAGGCATTGCTGATTTGATAAGCGAATGAAGGACATCATCCTGTGCTTTTAATGCATCCTTTTTCCATTTATTGATGCCTTTTACAACCCATGCAGCAAATGGTTTACTTAGTGCCGCTTTTATTCCCATAAACCCCAAACCCCTAAAGGGGCCTCTCCTTTCTACCGTTAATATTTCTGTACATCATATTTAAGCATTTTATAAAGTCCCCTTTAGGGGATTTAGGGGTTTAAACGATGTTGTGTATAATATCAGGGTGTTCATCGCCTCTGTATTCGTTCATTATTTTACGGTAAGCGACGGTAAAAAATGCCGTACTAAATGGTACAATAACAAATGAACTAAATATAACAACAATTAAAGAGATATATTGATTGATATCATAATCGAAAAAGTAATTGATTAGACGAAAACCCATCATAATTACGATGTAGAAAAAGCCAAAAACAATTGCCTGAACTAGCACCAAACCTAATAATATAAATAGCAGCTTAATAAAATTTCCTTTTGTGGTGGCTAAACTCAATTTAATGGATTCAAATGGCGGGCTATGTTTATCGATAATAAAAAACGGAAAGAATATGATTCGAATAAACGTGAAAAATATACTTAACATCGCAATTGCAACTGCAACGTTAACAATTATTTTTCCTGCGTAGGTAAAATTATCAATCAGACCTTGATTTACAGCAAATTTTAAGATTAAATCTAGAATGTAAAGAACTGGCATTAATAAAATACCAACCAAAAAGATGCTTAGTCCGAAATAAACAGTTCCGATAAGAAATCGTATTATTTCAGTTCTTGTAGGTAGTGTATCGATAATTTTTATGTCTGTTTCTTCTTGATGATCTAGCAATCTGAAAATATATTTAATTAGACATAGCTCTACCACGCAATAACTCATAATAAAAATGAGTAGCATAAAAACTCTAATCCCTATATTTAATTCGCCCATAAAAAAGGCCATAAATGTTGAGGTAAACGCCGTAATAAATATCAAAAAACAGAGTGTAGCAATTGAGAAATAGTTATCACGGGTAACTTTCCACGCTTGCATAATTACATCTTTTACTGCGAAAGTACTTTCCTTCAAATAATCTATCATGATTGTTTAACTATTATTCTTTTAAAAAAATCTTGTATAAAACCTAAACCATAAGCGGTTAGTTGTATAAATGATGCAACAACACTCAAAAGTGCAATTTTTATTGATTTGTTAACCTGCCAAGCATGAAAAAATATTAACAAAAAATAGAGCACAAAAAAGAAGTTACAAATATAAGCCAATGGCGGATAAAACACATTGCACAACAGCATAAAACCTGTACCTAATGTAAATAAAGCTGGGAAAAAATGAACTGCTTTTAGCTCTGACGGAAAATGTTTGTAAATATTGATTCTGGCTCTGCCAAAGAAATGCAATTGTTTATAAAATTGACTAAAACTTGTTCTTCTTTTATGAAAAACTTTTGCCGCTGGGATTAATCCGATTTTAAATCCATTTTCATGTATACGAATGCTATATTCAATATCCTCTCCTAAACGAGTTAAAATAAAACCGCCAACTTTTTCGTAAACCTCTCTAGAAACACCCATGTTAAAACTACGCGGATGAAACTGTCCAATATGTTTTTTATTACCACGAATTCCACCTGTAGTAAAAGGTGAAGTCATGGCGTAACTAATTGCTTTTTGAACAGGCGTGAACGTTTCGTGTGCCGCATCTGGACCACCATACGCATCCAGCTGATGCTCGAATAGGTAATTTTTAACAATTTCTAAATAATCATCTGGTATTAAGCAATCCGAATCGAAGATGATAAAATAATCGCCTTTGGCTCGCTCAAAACCAAAATTACGAGCAAAACCTTGTCCTCCATTTGGCTTTACAAAATACTTAACATCCAGTTTATCTGCATAAGAAGCTACAATATCCTTCGCATCGTTTACAGAACCATCTTCAATAACCAATACTTCAAACTGCGTGTACGTTTGCTCAGTTAAGGTTGTTAAAAGCTCATCAATTTCTTGTGGGCGATTGTAAAGTGGAATAATGATGGAGAAAAACATGTCTTGAGGCTAAAAGCCGAAAGACTAAAGACTAAAGCGCTTTGAGCTTTAAGCTTTAGTCTTTAAGCTTATATTATTTCTTTTTCTATTAAATATTGATTTCTTTCTGGTGCGTTACGCGATAAAAGTTCTGCAATAAATCCTGCTAAGAACATTTGAGAACCTACAATGATTGCTACTAAAGAAATATAAAATAAAGGTTGATCGGTTGAGTCTCTGTAAGGTAAGTTATTCCAAATTAGAATTTTCTTCTCAATCATAATGTATAATGCCATAATGATACCTATTACAAAGCTTAGCACACCTAAAGAGCCAAAAAAGTGCATTGGCCGTTTACCAAATTTGCCTACAAAGAAAATAGAAAGTAGATCTAAAAAGCCATTCACAAACCTGCTGAAACCAAATTTAGTCGTTCCGTATTTTCTTGCTCTATGTTCTACAATTTGCTCGCCTATTTTATTAAAACCCGCCCATTTTGCAATTACAGGGATATAACGATGCATTTCACCATATACTTCTATGGTTTTAACCACATCTTGTCGGTATGCTTTTAAACCGCAGTTAAAATCATTTAATTGAATACCGCTCATTTTACGTGTTGCAGCATTAAATAATTTTGTAGGAATGGTTTTAGTGATTGGATCGTAACGTTTCTTTTTCCAACCTGAAACGATATCGTAATTTTCTTCTTTTATTCGACGATATAATTCAGGGATTTCATCTGGACTATCTTGTAAATCAGCGTCCATTGTAATAATTACATCACCTTGTGCAGCTTCAAAAGCTACATTTAACGCTGCAGATTTCCCGTAATTTCTTCTGAATTTAATTGCTTTTACAGTGTTGTACGTTTTTTTCAATTCTTCAATCACAGCCCACGAGGTGTCTGTACTGCCGTCATCTACAAAAACAGCTTCATACGAAAAATTATTTTCGACCATCACTTTATCTATCCAAGCAATTAACTCTGGTAAAGATTCTTCTTCGTTATATAAAGGTACTACAACTGATATATCCATGTATTGTGTATCGAGTATTTGGCATCAAGTATTTAGACAATTGTCTGAAAACAAAATGGGCTTAAAAAACAACGTGCAAATTTCATCAAATTATATGACAAAACCTGCACGTTGATAAACTTATGTTATTGAATTTTATTGTGCGTTATCAAAATCCACAGGACGATCTTTTTTAACAATTGCTGCAGTAATTAAACTAATAAACAATCCAACCACTGCATACATAATTGCAGCGCCAAAAACTGTAAAAATAATCATGTATTTAGACATCATTTCTATGCCTTTTATTTTATTTTCATCACCGTCTGCTTTTGCAATAGCATTATCCATAATTTGTGTCATTGCAGCAGGATCAACAAACTGATAATAAATGAACATTAAAATACCGATGAATAATCCTGCATAAGCTGCTACTTTAAAACCTGTAGAGAATGCTCTCCCGTAAGTAATAAAACCACCTAATTCTTGTTTATGTTTATTTTGAGCATAATAAATTGCAAAAATAAAAGTACCCCAAGCTAGTAAAACCGATAAAATTGTTTGATAAACTGGTACATTTAATGCTTGTGGATCAATTTTTAAAATCCTCATTACAACTGTAAGAATCAAGATATAAATAGCAAAGCTGATGGCCACCTGAAATGCTAATGCATTAGGTTTTTTCTGTTCTTGTAATAATTGTTGTTCCATTTTTATTTAGTTTAGTTTAGGTTTATCTATTTTTATTAAAATTAGTAATTAAAGTATATACTGCAACATCAAAACTCTTATTGTTACTAAATTTAAGAATTTCTTTTTGTGTGGTTTCACTTGTATTTGGTTGCAAAAAGAATGTCATGAAAGGCACAAAAAGTTCTTCCATTTCTTCACTCAATTCTAATAAATCAGCATTGCTACAAATATCTTCAACACTACTTTCTGCCAATTGTTGATTGCTAATTAAATCTTCATAAATATGAAATTCATCTTGAAACTCGTCTTCTTCTACTAATAAAAACTCTTTTAAAAAGTCTTCTAAACCTGGTTTAATTTCTTCATCATGGCACTCATTAATGTACAATAACAAATTCAACAACTCGGTTCCACGCTCTATGGTTTCTTCCTCAATGTTTTCCCATTCTTTCGATTCCAAATAATCTTCTTCCAATTTATTCACATCGCTAGTGAAGAAATTAATCATCAATAAATCGAAATAAACTTCCCTTAGTTCGTCAAATTTCGAATGCTCGTCAAAAACTTCATCAAATTCTGCAACTTTTTCTAAGAAATTCATGTCCTTACCAAAAACCTCAACTAAACGTTGTTCAATGGCAACCGAATCTATATTATTAGCTGCTGCAAATTGATCTAAAGATGCAACCAGCGCTTGTTCTACACTACTATTCATATACTTGATATTGTTTGTTATTGTAAATTAACTGTACTTTCCCTATTAAAGTTTTACCTAATAAAGGAGAATTGTTTGATTTTGAGGCATTATTAGCCGAATTGTATTCCCATTTCTGGGTTGGATGATAAATTGTAAAGTTTGCCTCTGTTCCTACTTTAACTGTCGGCACAGGTAATTTAAGTAATTGTCGTGGATTGATTGAAAGTTTCTCTGCAATTGTAGCTGCATCTAAACCTGCTTGTAGTAATAATGGTAAAACTGTTTGCAGAGCAATAATTCCATAAGCCGCAATTTCAAATTCTACATCTTTAAATTCTATTTCATGCGGACGATGCTGTGAAGAAATCGCATCAATTGTTCCATCTTTTAAACCAGCTAGTAATGCTTTTTGATCTGCTTTGCTACGTAATGGCGGTTTCACTTTGTAATTACTATCAAAATCGTTCAATAAATCTTCTGTAAATACAAGTTGGTGTGCAGCAACATCACACGTAATTTGTACACCATCTTTTTTAGCTTTTTTTATAATCGCAACCGAACCAGCTGTAGAAATAGTACTAATATGAATTGGCGCATCATGATACGTTGCTAAAAATATATCTCTAGAAATCTGCATTTCTTCGGCCAATGCTGGAATGCCTTTCATGCCCAATAACACGTTATTTTTACTTTCGTTTATTTGTGCTTTGCCCGCGATAGATTTATTTTCGGGATAAAGCATCAATAGGCCATTAAAACCTAAACAATACTGCAAAGCTCGACTTACAAAACCATCATCGCTTATCGCTTTGCTCCCATCAGAAAAAGCAACTGCTCCAACATTTTTCATATCAAAAAGTTCGGCTAATTCTTTTCCTTCTAAATCACGACTAATTGCTCCAATTGGAAACACATCTACCAAATTACCTTTGGCTTTGTTTAAGATATATTCTACTTCGCCTTTAGATTGAACGACAGGTTTAGTGCTTGGCAAAACGGCCAATCCAGTGAATCCCCCAGCTTTTGCAGCGGCAGTTCCTGTTTCAATATCTTCTTTGGTTTCCAAACCAGGATCACCAATAGTGCAATTTAAATCGAAAAACCCAGGGGTAAGCACAGCTCCCTTTCCTTCAAAAACTGTTTCTCCTTTGGCTGGCGTTAAACTTTTTGAAATTTCGGTGATTTTTCCTTGTTCAACGCGTACATCGCAGGTTTTTTGATTAAACTCGCTGTTAGGATCGGCAATGGTAATTCCCTTAACTAAGAGGTTCATGAATTTTTATGTTATTGGTTAGCATATATTAAATTTATTTGTATCAATGAGCTTGTAAGCTCGGTTTTGAGATATGATAAAATCGGACCAATATTATTTCAATCGCTAAAAAAACTAATGTCAAAATTAGACAAAGTTTCCATAACTCTGTTCCATTATTTTTTGCGGCAACAGCTGATGCAATGCTATCAGACTTTGTATTTAAAAATGTGATTTGCTGTTTATCAAACAACTTTTGCAAGTCTTCTTGTGCAGTATAGTGCATATCAGATTCTGTTCTGTTATCATTAAAAGCAACAACTGCTAAAGTCGAATCAGCCTTTTTAATTGTGTAAAAGCCTGCTTTTTTAACTTGGTCTGCAACGTACAATAATGTTTTTCCATTCGTTTGGCGCAATTCTGGAATTACTTCAAAATTATCCGCAACTAATTTTAAAGATTGGTTGGCGCCTACATCTATTTTTTGACTTTCCAACACATTGTCTTTCATGACCGTATAATAAATCGGTTGTTCTTTAGCACTTGCGAAGGCGATTTTATACATCAATGGTACAAAAAATGGGTGTTTTGCAAAATTACTGTCTTCGTTTGTTAAATCTGTAGCTGATAAATAAATCTGGCCATTTCCAATAGGATATCGAGCAAAAAACAATTTTCCAGCAGGTAACTGCAATAAATTTTCCTTGTTACGAGTATTACTTTCTGCAAAACTGAAATATCTGTTTACTTGTGGTAAATCTATGTTTTGAGGTAAAGTTTCAAATACATCTTTAAATAGCGGATGTTTTAATTCTATGCTGCTTACTTTAGTAGCCGTTGTGTTTAATTCGGCAACTGCCGGAAGATTTAAGGCTCTTAAAAAAGTAGAATAATTATTTTTATCTGCATCTAAATTTGGAAAAATAACGACAGAACCACCATTTGAAACATAGGATTTAAGTTCTTGCGCCAATCCACTTGATGGGCCTTTTAAACCATTTAAAACCACCAAACTATAACTTGACAAAGCTGAATAATTGATATTCGCCTCTGGCATTTCTGTTAATTTAAAATAAGAATCAGCGCTAAACAATGCTTTGATGTATTTTTCGTCGGCTTGTCCGTTTATGCTTACTACTTTTTGATCGGAACTTACTTTAAAGCTGAAATTAAGTTCATCATCAAAAGTTAACGGGAAATCTTTCAAATTAACTGTTCCTTTTTGCCAGCCTAAACCTAAACCGCTAAATGATAGTGTGTCATTTTTTGTTTTGCCCGCTTCAATTGTTAAACTACTAATTGCTTTTTGCTGTTTATTTATATTCAGCTTTATTGGAATATTTTTGGCTTCTTCCTCGCCATAATTGCGTAATTGAACCACTAATTTTTCTGTGGTATTAGCTTGATGCACTGGAGATAATAACCAAACACTGTCCACTGCAACATTCGGTAAATTATTAGCATTCAGTTTGACTAAAGATATATTGTTGTTTACATCAGTTTTTATACGCTCGTTGCCAGAAAATCCTTTTTGAAAGTCTGAGATTACATATGCAAATCGATTGCTTACGCCTGTAAAAACACTCTGTTGTCGATTTAATACCTGTTGTAATTTTCTACTAGCGGAGGAAACTTTAATTTCATCAATGGCTTGCAACGCTTCATCTGCATTTAATAAACGTTGATGTTTACCTTCAAAATCATTCGTTAATACTTGAAATCTGTCATTTATTTGAAAAGCTTTGATAACTTCCTTCGCTTTCCGTTTGGCTTCATCAAGCAAACTTCCCTCCTTATTTACAGCATCCATGCTATAAGAATTATCAATGTAAATACTTACGCTGTTCCCTTTATTTTGATCGATTTTACTAGCAGATGGTAAAAATGGCCGAGCAAAAGCAAATACTAAAAACACAATAGCTAGTATCCGACAACACAGAATAAGTAGATTTTTCAGTTTTTCTCTTGAAGAATTTTGCTCTTTAATCTCTTTCAAAAAAGCAACATTGCTGAAATAAACTTTTTTAAATTTTCGAAAATTGAATAAATGAATGATGATCGGAATAGCGACCGCAAAAAGTGCAAAAAGAAAGCCCGGATACAGGAAATTCATTAAAAATCAAAGATAGAAAAATTATGGAAATTATCGAATTGCTAAATGAAACTACTTTGCTAGCTCTTTCTCTATAGCTTCTTCTACTTGGGCCACGTCTGGCAACATTCTAACTAACTCTCCTTTTTTATTAATAATAAAATGTGTTGGGTAACCTGATACATGAAGTTTATCACTCATATATTTACCTTGATTTGGAACAGTTGCATAATCGAACTTTGTTGTCGATAAAAATGTTTGCAATTCTTTTTTTGTATCTATTGCCAAGCTAATAAAAAGAATATCATCTCTATTTTTATATTTTCTAACTACCTCATTTAAAGCGGGCATCTCTTGTCTACATGGCAGACAATTAATAAACCAGCATTTAAATAAAATAATTTTGCCTTTAGTATTTTCGGGAGTATACAGCTTGCCATTTACATCAGTAAAATTAAATGCTGGAGCTGGCTTACCCTCCAAGTGATAAAATGCCAATTGTTCCTTTCCAAATTGTTTCATATATACTGAAATGTTAGGATCTGCTTTTGCTGGTATTTTAACAAGTTTATAATTTAACTGTTCATCTTTTGAATTAAGAATTAATGGAAAATATAACCCTGATTTTAGTTGGCTTAAGAATTGTAATTTACTGATGGGCTTTCCGTTTGAATTAAAAGCAATAAAATCTTCATATAATTCTATATTTTCAGTATAATACTCCCAAAACTTGCCAAAGTTTACGAGAATGTTTTCTTCAGCAATTTTTGGCAAACCAATTCTAACATTTTCCTTTTCCGGAGCTTCTGTCTTCTTCAGATCCTTATTTTTCACCTCTGTTTTTCTAGGTGCTTGAGTGCAAGAAATCAAAAACAACAATAAACAAGAAAGTAACAGTTTAACAGCTCTCATAATTTTTTTTAATACAAGATAGTAAATAACTATAAATATAGGAGAAGCGAGCTTTAAAAATCTTTCAATTAAAATACAACTCAAAATCCTTAACTCCTATTTGGAGTATTTTCTTCAAAATGCTTTAAATCAATAAGTTGAATTAGTCATAAAAAGGCAATAATAGAAGCTCATACCTATTGGAAGTAAAAAATTGCGTATATTTGTATTACAATTCAAACTTAAAATAAGCGCCTATATAAAAACTCATACTTAGATTTTAGTGAACGAGATACCGAAAATTATGAGAAAATACATTTTAAGAACCGCAGGATTTTTATCAATCGCATTTTGCCTTACCATTACAGGATGGAAAGCTGTTAAGAAAAAAGAACCCATTATTAAAAGTAAAGTTGTTAAAAGCAGCCCAATTTCTGGGGTTGATAGCATTTACATTAAACACGTTAACGATTTGTATAACGCTGCTCATTTAAAAGAAGCAGGGTTAAGTTTTCCTGTGTTCGAAAAAGCTTTAACAGGTTTTTATAATTTGAAAAAATCTGGTCAGCTTTCAAATAAATCAATTTTAAGTATTGCTGATTTTGATCAATTAAGTACAAAAAAGAGATTGTACATTATTGATTTAGATAAAAAAGAAGTTTTATTAAATACTTGGGTTGCACACGGACAAAAAAGCGGGGATGATGCTGCAATTAATTTCTCCAATAAGAATGATTCTTTTACAAGTAGTTTAGGGTTTTATGTAACTGGAGAAGTTTATAAAGGCATACATGGTAGATCGCTTAAATTGGACGGAATGGATCAAGGCTTTAACGATCATGCAAGAAGTCGCTCTATAGTTGTTCATGGAGCATCTTATGTAAGCGAAGGAACTATTAACGCATTAGGCAGATTAGGTCGTAGTCAAGGTTGCCCAGCTGTTGCACCAGAAGTTGCTGATGAAGTAATTAATACGATTGGAGATAAAACGGTTTTGTTTATCAATAAAAGTGTTGATACGTATTCATCTAAATATCTAGATGAAACATTAGCTGCAAATTTTGCGGCAGATTCAGCTACACATTTAATGGATTAATTATTTAAATTAAAATAGAAAAGGAGGAATTGAATTCCTCCTTTTTTTATGCCAATCGTTGTAAATACGTATACAACACAATATCTAATCCATATACATCTTTTCTGAATTGGAGTTTTCCTGCTTCATCAACCCAGCACGTGAAATAAGTTAAATAGACAGGTACTTGTTTTGGCAAAGAGATGTCAGTTGCAATAGGATTCGGACTTTCCATTCCTGCTTTAATTTTATCATATTTAGCACCCTGACCAAACAAGGCTTCCGCTAGTTCTAAAGGTTTTTCTAATCTTATACATCCATGACTAACTGCTCTCATTTCATATGTAAAAGGCACTTTTGCTGGTGTGTCGTGTAAATAAACGCTGCTTTCGTTATTAAATAAGAATTTGATTTTACCTAAAGAATTATCATCTCCAGGTCTTTGTTTAAATGAATATTTCTTACCAACATTCCCATCCGACCAATCGATTGTTTCTGGATCTTCTATGAGTTGTCCATTCTCAAAAACATCAATATTGTTATTCGCTAAATAATAAGGGTCTTTAGCAGCATATTTTGAGATTTCATTTGTAGCAATACTTTCGGGGATGTTCCAAACGGGATTAACCTGAACACTATGGATCATACTTTTTAACTGAGGTGTTTCTCTATTAAATGGTCTGTCTTTTTTCAGATCATTTTCGTCGTACTCTACTAAATTATCCGTGTTATTCTTATTTCTACCTTCTCCAACGCAAACTTTCATGTTTAACACAGATTTTCCGTTTTCTACTACATCTAATTTAAAATCAGGGATGTTTACCCAAACGTATTTATCTTCTGTAGGGAGATTTTTCCATCTTAATCGTTCTAAATTCACTTTTAAAACTCTTTCTGCTTCTTCCTGACTTACTCCAGGTATAACAACTTTGTCTTTTAATGCTTTTTGCAAGGCCAAATACTGTTTGTCTTTAGGTTGAATGCTGTCTAAAAAGTTTTTAATATCATTCGTCTGAAAAACTTGTAAAAAACTAACGCTATCAGGCCTTTTTGTAGCAGTGTAGTATTGTGCATAAATCTTTCTAGGGCTAATTATTCCAAACTGCAAGGCATTACTGTAATTGCTAAGAGAATTTGCAGCAGAAAGTTCTAAATCAATTAAAACTTGATAAGCTTCATCAACTGTTTTGATCTCCCTTTTATTATATGTTTTTTCAATTAGCTCGTTTAATTCATTAGTTCTGAATATGGCAGGATCTAAACCATGATCAGCAGAATTATTAAGTACGGCAATAGCTTCTTTTAACTTGTCTTTAGGTAAGTTCTTCATTAATAAAGCCGGTTCAAAGTCATTCGCCTCATAAAATGCCTTCAAAAACTTAGGGTTTCTGTATTTGCTTTTTTGTTTCTCAAAAGTAGATTTGAATTTCTCAACGAAGGTTTCAGTTTCTATGTCTTTAAAGATTTTATTTCTAGTTTCTTTAAAAACTACAGCGCCAATATCAGAGTGGCTTTTCTTACAAGATTGTAAAACGAATAAACATAATGCGCCCACTAAAAACAACTTTTGAGCGATAGATTTAGGATAATTTTTAGATGTCATGTACACCTAATAAAATTACACCGTCTTTTGTTTGAAATTTTACATATATTTTTTAATGGCCTCCCAAAGAATGCCATCATATTCATATACATCTGGTCTAAATTGAACTTTTCCTTTTTCTGCCCAAGCGGTATAATAGCCTATTACAACAGCTACATTTTTCCTAGTAGAGAACCAAGATGGTTTGAGTTGAAAAGTATTTAGTGTATCTGCTTTTTTTGCTAATATTTTTTGATACCTCTTATTTCTGTTGGTATCAATCGGAGGCAAATTAACCTCCATCCTTAATTCGTCGTATTGATATTTATCTTTAACCATTAATTGTGCAAATTTTAATGGATCTTCTATCCGTACACAACCGTGACTGATTGCTCTATTGGTTAATTTAAAACCATATTTATTGTTCGTATCGTGTAGGTAAATACTTGAACTGTTATCAAAAATAAACTTAAATTTTCCTAATGCATTTCCTTCTCCAGAGCCTTGTTTAAATGTAAATGGCAATTTTTCTCTAGCATATTTATTCCACTGAATAGTATCTGGATCAAATACTTGTTTTCCTTTGTAATATACTTTTATGTTACTATTTGATAAATAATAAGGATCTTTTCTGGCCATCCAATAAATCTCACTTTGTGCAATACTTACAGGAATATTCCAAATTGGATTTACTTGTATCGAATTAAAAACACTTACCAATTGAGGTGTTTCGTGATTTTTTGGTTTATCATCTAAGTTGCCAGATTTTAAGAATAGTTTCATTTTTTCTGTGTAAGTCGCTTCTCTTTTGCCACCAACACATACCTTCATATGAGCTAAGGTATCTTGCTTATTAAACCATGTCAATGAAAAATCTGGAATATTTACCGCCACAACCTCATTAGTTTTTACCGGCAACTGCCAGCGTAAACGCTCCATATTTAGCTTTATAGTTCTAATTGCAGGATCATTTTCATTTTTAATGCTATCGCGATAAAAAGATAACATTGCTTTTAAGTCTAAATAGCTTTTTGATGTTGGTTGAGCATTTTTTAATGAAGAAACTATATCAGTTGTATTTAAGAGCGAATCCATTCTTAAACTATCAGGACGATGAACATTAATGTAATAACGGTTATATATTTTCCGAGGATTTACAATTCCATACTTTGTAAAACTAGCGTATCTTAAAAAAGCATCAGCAGTTTTAATTTCTAATTCAGCAATAAGTGGGTAAACTTCCTCAATACTTTTAAATTTATTCGCATTTAATGTGGTCAGAAGACCTGTTAGTTCTTTTATTTTAAATACTTCTGGATTAAAACCATCTGCTTTGCTCCTTTCTATATAATTTTTTAAAGTATCTAAACCACCATTAGTATAAAATCGCGTAATTAATAAGGGGTTATTTTCATGGGCGGCATAAAAAGCCTTTGTAGTTTTTGGATTGGACAAAGAACTGCTCAATTCGTCCATTTTTTTACTGAAAATGGGATTATAAAATGCGGTATCGAATTTATAATAGAGTTTATTTTCAAAATGTTTTGCTAATACAGTTGCTATTTGTGGTTTTTCTTTAAACCATCCACAAGAGCTCAAAAACAAACATGAAAGGATCAATAGGAGCGTTTTCTTCAAAGTATGATTAGTATTTAGATGATAGTTTTTTAAGGTAAGTTATATTGATAGCTTCAAATAAAATGCCATATTTTTTTGATTTCACATTAACAAAGTTATATTTGCATCATCTTCTGCCCAAAATTACGGAAAGAAAAGCAATATATGATCCAAGTTTTAAACCATCACGTACATTTACATCATCGCCATTGTGGCGATAGATAGATGTATGTTTTGTACACAAAACGGTTTTTAAACAGATTCAATATTCTTATTCCTAATTTTATACAAAGTGAAAACACTTAAAATCGCTATCCAAAAATCGGGTAGGTTAAACGAAAAATCAGTAGAAATTCTTAAAAATTGTGGTCTTTCTTTCGAAAACTACAAAAGTTCATTAATAGCAACCGTAGCTAATTTTCCTCTAGAAATTCTTTTTTTAAGAGATGATGATATTCCAGAATACGTTCAAGATGGCATTGCAGATTTGGGTATTGTTGGAGAAAATGTAATCATCGAAGCAGGCGCAAATGTGTCTTATTTGCAGAAGCTAGGTTTTGGAAAATGCACCCTAAAAATTGCTGTTCAAAGCACTAGTAACATCACCGAATTAGCGCAATTAAATGGCAAAGCAATTGCCACATCTTACCCTGTAATTTTACAAAAATATCTTTCAGAAAATAACGTCGATGCGCAGATTAGAAACATCTCTGGATCGGTAGAAATTGGTCCCGGTTTAGGATTAAGTGATGCGATTTTCGACATCGTTTCTACAGGCGGAACTTTGAAAAGCAATGGCCTAAAAGCATTCAAAAATGTGATGGATTCTGAAGCTGTCTTGATTGCTAGTAAAGGGATGGAATTAAATCCAGAGGTATTAGAATTACTGCAACGCATACAATCTGTTCTTAGAGCAAAAGCTACAAAATATGTTGTACTGAATGTAGCTAAAGAAAATTTACAAGCTGTGGTAGATTTATTACCAGGAGTAAAAAGTCCTACTGTAGTTCCATTGTTTGAAGAAGGCTGGGTTGCTGTACATTCAGTAATTGCCGAAGAAGATTTCTGGGAAAAAATTAATGGATTAAAATTAGCAGGTGCTCAAGGAATTGTAGTGATGCCAATTGAAAAAATCATTACATAATTTACCTTAAAAGTGCTAAAAACAGGTAATTTTATATTAACTATTAGTTAAATACAAAACATAAAGCATTGAAAATCTACGATTATAAAGATTTAACTCAACAAGAAATAGAGGAATTATGTTCACGTAAGGTAGAAGATGATAATTTAGTCTATTCAAGAGTTCAAAGCATCATTTCTACCGTAAAATCCGATGGTGATTCTGCGCTCCTCTCCTACGCTGAACAATTTGATAAAGTAAAATTATCATCACTTTTTATCGGCAAAGATGAGCTAATCCAGTTGGCAAAGCAAATTCCAAAAGAAGTAAAAAATGCCATTGATATTGCTTACCAAAACATCTATAAATTTCATGAAGCACAGCTAAAAGGCGAAGCTAAAATTGAAACAATGCCTGGTGTAAATTGCTGGAGAGAAGCTAGAGCAATTGAAAAAGTTGGGTTATATATTCCAGGAGGAACAGCAGTTTTACCAAGCACTTTTTTGATGTTGGGCATCCCCGCAAAAATTGCAGGTTGCAAAGAAATCGTGGTGTGTTCTCCTCCACAAAGTGATGGAAAAATCAACATGTATATTGCTTATGTTTCTACTCTACTAAACATCGAAAAAGTGTATTTAGTTGGAGGTGCTCAAGCGGTCGGAGCAATGGCATTTGGAACCGAAACTATACCAAAAGTTGACAAGATTTTTGGGCCTGGAAATCGGTATGTAACCGAGGCAAAAAAGCTAGTTCAAAACACCGTTGCTATTGACATGCCAGCTGGTCCATCAGAGGTTTTAGTAGTGGCTGATGAAACTGCAAACCCTTCTTTTGTTGCAGCCGATTTATTAGCACAAGCCGAACATGGAATTGATAGTCAAGCCGTGTTAGTTACAACTTCGAAAAAAATTAGTAGTGAAGTAATTTCAGCAATTGAAAAACAAGTACTTGATTTACCAAGAAAAGACATCGCTCAAAAAGCAATTGAGAATTCTTACATCATCTACACTGAAAATTTAAATGAGGCAATGGAATTTAGCAATACCTATGCTCCTGAGCATTTAATTTTGGCTACTGAAAATTTTGAGCCCCTTATTTCATTAATTAATAATGCTGGTTCAGTGTTTTTAGGGAATTTAACTCCAGAAAGTGCTGGAGATTATGCGTCAGGAACAAACCATACTCTACCTACAAGTGGATTTGCTAGGGCTTTTTCAGGAGTTTCAGTCGATACTTTCCTCAAGAAGATCACTTTTCAACATTTATCAGCCGAAGGTTTACAAAACATTAGCAACACAGTTGAGGTTTTGGCTGAAGCAGAGGGACTACAGGCGCATAAAAACGCAATAAGTATACGATTGAATTTGATTAAATAATAAATCGTCATTTCGAGCGTAGCCGAGAAATCTTTGAATTGTGTTTAAAACAAATTGAAAAGATCTCTCCACAAGGTCGAGATGACGAAAAAACGAATAAAATGGATATTAAAGACTTACAAAGAGAAAACATAAAAACCCTTAAACCTTATTCTACCGCTAGAGATGAGTTTAAAGGACAAGCAAGCGTATTTTTAGATGCAAATGAAAATAGTTTTGGCTCGCCTCTACCTGCTAATTATAATCGTTATCCAGATCCTTTGCAATTAGATTTGAAAGATGCAATTAGCAAAATTAAAGGTGTACCTATAGAAAATACCTTTTTAGGTAATGGCAGCGATGAAGCAATCGACCTTTTATACCGAGCTTTTTGCAATCCTGGAAAAGATAATGTCATTATCCTTCCTCCTACTTATGGGATGTATGAAGTTTCTGCAAATATCAACGATGTCGAAATTAGAAAGGTTGATTTATTACCAAATTTCCAACTAGACCTAGAGAAAATTGCAGAATCAATTGATGCAAACACGAAAATGATTTTCATTTGTTCGCCAAATAATCCTACTGGAAATTCAATTAACAGAACAGATATTGAAACAATCTTAGCCAATTTTAAAGGTCTAGTTGTCATTGATGAAGCTTATATCAATTTTGCCAAGCAGAAAACATTCATCCAAGAATTAACTGAATATTCTAATCTAGTTATCCTTCAAACGTTTTCTAAAGCTTGGGGATTAGCAGCTTTACGTCTGGGAATGGCTTTTTCATCACGACCAGTAATTGATATTCTGAATAAAGTAAAACCGCCATATAACATCAACCAAGCAACTCAAGATTTAGCTTTGGCAGCTTTAAATAATATTCAGCAAGTAAACGAGTGGATTAAAATCACTGTTTCAGAACGTGAAAGATTGAGTACTGAATTAACCAAATTAACGCTTGTAAAAAAAGTTTATCCATCTGATGCTAATTTTATATTGGTAGAGGTGATAGATGCGTTGAATACCTATAATTTACTGGTAGATAAAGGAATAATTGTTCGTGATCGTTCAAAAGTTTCGCTTTGCGAAGGTTGTTTAAGAATTACTGTGGGTACAATTGACGAAAACAATCAATTATTAAATATTCTAGAAAAATTATAATGAAAAAAGTATTGTTTATAGATCGCGATGGCACGTTAAACATCGAACCAGCGGATGAACAAGTTGATAGTTTTGCTAAGTTAAAATTCTATCCAAGATCATTGTATTACCTTTCTAAAATTGCAACAGAGCTGGATTTTGAGTTGGTGATGGTTACGAATCAAGATGGTTTGGGAACGCCTTCAAATCCTGAAGAAAACTTTTGGCCAGTCCATAATTTCATAATTGACACTTTCGCAAATGAAGGTGTGGTTTTCAGCGAAATTGTAATTGATAGAACATTCGCAAAAGACAATGCTCCTACCCGTAAACCCCAAACAGGTTTATTAACTAAATATTTGGGTGAAGATTACGACTTGAAAAATTCGTTTGTAATTGGAGACCGATTGAATGACGTGATTTTAGCGAAAAACTTAGGTGCAAAAGCCATTTTCTTACGTCAGAATGATGCATTAGGTAGTACCGAAGGAATGGCTAAAGTGGAAGAGCTTATCGATGTTATTGCTTTAGAAACTCAAAAATGGGAAGACATTTATACCTTTCTAAGAGCTGGGGCAAGAACAGTTAATCATGTTCGCAAAACGAATGAAACTGATATTACGATTAATTTAGATCTAGATGGAACTGGTAAAGCAACGATTAAAACTGGTCTAAATTTCTTCGATCACATGTTAGATCAAATTGCTAGACACGGCAGTATGAATTTAGATATTATTGCTAATGGCGATTTACATATTGATGAACACCATACGATTGAAGATACTGGAATTGCTCTAGGGGAAGCTTTTGCACAAGCTTTAGGTAATAAATTAGGTATTGAACGTTATGGCTTTTGTTTACCAATGGATGATTGCTTAGCACAGGTTGCTATAGATTTTGGTGGCAGAAACTGGATTGTTTGGGATGCGGAATTTAAACGTGAAAAAGTTGGCGATGTACCGACAGAAATGTTTTTTCACTTTTTTAAATCCTTTAGTGATGCTGCAAAATGCAATTTGAACATTAAAGCAGAAGGTGAAAATGAACATCATAAAATAGAAGCTATATTTAAAGCTTTTGCAAAAGCAATTAAAATGGCTGTTAAACGTGATGCTGAAAAAATGGTTTTACCAAGTACAAAAGGGTTATTATAACTAAAAATGATTGGAATAGTTAATTACGGAGCTGGCAATATTTTCTCCTTAACTGCTGCTTTAGAAAGGCAAAACATCGCCTATGGCATGGTAAATTCAGAAACTGATTTAGATAAATACAGTCATATCATTATTCCTGGAGTTGGCCATGCAGGTGCTGCAATGAAAAAATTAGAGCATACTGGGTTAGTTAAAGCGATTAAAGCCATAAAAAAACCAGTCCTCGGTATTTGTGTAGGTATGCAGTTAATCACCCAACATTCGGAAGAAGGTAACGCTAATTTATTGGATATCATTCCGTTAAAGACTAAACTTTTTAATAAAGATTTAGGTATTAAAATTCCTCACATGGGGTGGAATACCGTAGAATTTAAAAACAATTCATTATTTAAGGATGTTTCTGTGGGTACACAGTTTTATTTTGTGCATTCTTATTTTATTGAATATAACCCTACTTTTGATATTGCATCTGTTAATTATGGGAACAAATTTTCAGCAGCCATACAAAAAGATAATTTTTATGGCGTTCAGTTTCATCCAGAAAAATCTGGCGAAGCAGGCGAACGCTTATTGAAAAACTTCTCAAACCTAAATTCATAAAATGTACATTATCCCTGCAATTGATATTTTAGATGGAAAAGTTGTCCGCTTACGTGAAGGCGACTATAGCCAGAAAACAGAATACGATGTTTCCATTCAGGAAATGATAGAACGTTACCGCTCAAACGGTACAGATTTTATTCATATTATTGATTTAAATGGTGCTAAAGGCGATTTTACCAATCAAAAAACATTATTCGACATCATTAAAAAAACCGATATGCGGGTTCAATACGGTGGTGGAATACGGACTATTCAGCAAGTAAACAACTTATTAGATTCTGGAATTCATCGCGTTATTGTTGGGACACAAGCCATTAGCAATCCAGATTTTTTACCAGAATTGAGTGCTGCTTTTGTAAAAAAAGATGGCTATGCCAATAGAATTGTAATTGCTATTGATGTGTTAGACGAGGTAATTAAGTATTCTGGATGGATGGAAAGTTCTCCGATAAAATTAATGGATTACGTTGATAAATGTCTTGCATTAGGTTTCTTCCGCTTCTTATGTACCGATATTAATAAAGATGGAAAGTTAGGAGGAGCAGCTGTGGATTTATACAAGAAATTACTTGATCACTCTCCTTTCATTAAATTAATCGCATCTGGCGGAGTAAGTTCTATGGATGATATCAAGGAATTAGCGCAGTACGACATTAGAAGTGTTGTTGTAGGCAAAGCGATTTATGAAAACAGAATTTCTATTGAAGAAATTAAGGAGTGGAATTTGAAAGCATTGAGTTCGATTTAAACCCCTAAATCCCCTAAAGGGGACTTTGCCCCTCAAATTTGAAACATAAATATAAAAATGTATCCAGAACCTGACGATGATTTTGAATTTTTAAGAGTAAATGAACCAACAATGTTTTATGGTGCATCAAACTTGATATTTGAAAATGCAAAAGATTTAAGAAATAGAGTTACAGAAAGTGAGAGTTTACTTTGGGAACATTTAAAAGGAAAGCAATTAGGTTTAAAATTTAGAAGGCAACATCCAATTTCGCTTTATATTGCAGATTTTTACTGTCATGAAGTAAAATTAATTATAGAATTAGATGGAAGTATTCATAACCAATCTGACGTTCTAAAAAACGACATTGAAAGACAAAAAAATCTCGAAAAGCTTGGTATAACCGTTATAAGATTTACGAACAACCAATTACACAATAATTTAAATGCTGCTTTGGATAAAATAAAAGAAGCCATACAGGCTAAGCAGTTTGCACCTCCCCCTTCAGGGGGATTGAGGGGGTTATCAAAAAGAATAATCCCTTGTCTTGATGTAAAAGATGGTCGTACAGTAAAGGGCATCAACTTTGTTGATTTACGTGACGCTGGCGACCCAGTTGAATTAGCGGCACAATATGCAAAACAAGGCGCAGATGAATTGGTCTTTTTAGATATTACTGCCACTCACGAACGTCGTAAAACGATGATTGAGATGGTTAAATCTATTGCCATACAATTAAACATCCCTTTTACCATTGGTGGCGGAATAACTGAAATTGCTGATGCAGAAGCACTTTTAAATGCAGGTGCAGATAAAATAAGTATCAATTCTGCGGCAGTTAAAAATCCGCAATTAATTGAGGATTTAGCTAAAACGTTTGGTGTTCAATTTGTGGTTTTGGCAGTCGACACCAAACATATAAATGGCAAAAACATTGTCCATTTAAACGGCGGTCGATTAATTACGGAACTAGAAACAGAAAGTTGGATTAAAAAAGCTGAAGATCTAGGAGCCGGAGAAATTCTATTAACCTCTATGGATCATGATGGTACAAAACAAGGTTTTGATTGCGATTTGCTAGGCAAAATAAATAAGATGATTAATATTCCCATTATCGCATCTGGCGGAGCGGGAAAAACTGAACATTTTACTGAAGTGTTCCAAAAAGCTGAAGTTGATGCTGCATTAGCCGCCTCAGTATTTCACTATGGAGAAATATTAATCCCAGATTTAAAACAAGAATTAAAAAGAAATAATATTCCAGTAAGGATATGAAAATAGATTTTGATAAAGGAGACGGTTTGGTTCCTGTTGTACTACAAGATGACCAAACTTTAGAGGTTTTGATGTTGGGCTATATGAATGCCGAAGCATTTGAAAAAACACAAAATGAAGGTAAAGTAACGTTCTATTCTCGCTTTAAAAACCGTTTATGGACTAAGGGTGAAGAAAGTGGAAATTTCCTTTTTGTAAAATCTATTCATATCGATTGTGATAACGATACAATATTGGTTAAAGCAAATCCTGTTGGACCAACTTGTCACACAGGGAGCAGAAGTTGTTTCAAAACAGATTATAATCAGAATTTTATTTTTGAATTAGAGAATATTATTAATGATCGATATGAAAACCCTGTTGAGGGCTCATACATTAATAAAATGCGTAAAAAAGGTTTAAATAAAATTGCACAAAAAGTTGGAGAAGAAGGAGTTGAAACTGTTATTGCAGCTCTTGCAGAAACTGAAGAAGATCTAATTGGAGAAGCATCGGATCTACTTTTTCATTTACTATTTTTATTAAAAGAAAAAGGGTTATCTATTCAAGATATCGCTAAGAATTTAGAGAAAAGACATAAATAGTCGAATCCATGCTTAAACACTTACAAACCTTTTCTGGTCATCAAAACCCTGTGTATGCTTTGGCATTTTCAGACAAAGACGGTATATTTTTTAGTGCTGGAAATGACAAAGGGGTTGTAGAGTGGTCGCTTAAAAACATGGGTTTTGTAATGGTTAAAGTACCTGTTCAAAGCTCTGTTTATGTGCTACACAATTATAATAATCAACTATTTATTGGAGAAAGAAGTGGTGCATTTAGTGTGTATGATTTTATAGAACAGAAAATTATAGCTCGCGTAAATGCACATGCGAAACCTATTTTTGATCTAAAAATTATCAAAAGTAAAAATGAGTTATTAACTACAGGGGAAGATGGTGCTGTCGCCGTTTGGTCGTTAACAGATTTTACTGAGATTTACCGTTTTCAAGTAGCTTACGATACTGTAAGATGTATTGCTATTTCTCCCGATGAAACTGAAATCGCCTTTGGCTGTAAAGATCATTTAATTCGTATTTACAATTTAGCAGATTATAGTTTAAAGCAACCTTTAGAAGGTCACAAACTCGGTGTAACTTCTTTGGCTTATCATCCCACTGGGAAGTATTTAATTTCGGGTAGCCGGGATGCGCAATTAAACATATGGAGTTTGGCCCATGACACAAATTATGAGTTGACACAAACTGTCCCAGCACATTTATTTACAATTTATAATATTGCTTTTCATCCAACTCTACCCTATTTTGCAACAAGTAGTCAAGATAAAAGCATTAAACTTTGGGATGCTGAAAACTTTAAACTTTATAAAATTTTAAGTTTAGAAAAAGCAGGAATTGGGCACACTCATTCTATCAATAAAATTAGCTGGAGTAATGACGGAAAATATTTGATTTCTACTGGTGATGACAGGAAAGTAATGGTTTGGGAGATGGAAGATTAGTTGAAAATCCGCTAATCATTTTAAGTTTTAACGAATTACTATATCTTAGCCTCATGGACACGAAAAATTTACCAGTTCTAGATGCAGCACAAATAAGAGTTTTAGGTGCTCTGATGGAGAAATGCAAAACTACACCAGATTATTACCCAATGACATTGAATGGTTTAGCGGCTGCTTGCAATCAAAAAACATCTCGTAAACCTGTTGTTCAATATGATGATTCGACAATAACTACTGCATTAAACGCTTTAAAAATTGCCGGATTAATTTCCACTGCAACCGGTGGTTCGATTAGAAATATTAAATACAAACATAACTTCGCTATCGTATTTCCTCTTTTACCTTCGGAAGTTGCAGTGATGTGCTTGTTGTTTTTACGAGGACCACAAACTCCTGGCGAAATTAACACCAATTCAGGAAGATTATATGAATTTGAAACTTTAGAAGAAGTTCAACAAGTTTTAGAAAAATTAGCTAACGAAGAACCAGCTTACATTAAACAATTACCTCGAAAACCAGGGCAAAAAGAACAGCGTTATATTCATTTGTTTGCAGGTGATATCGAAACTTTCGAAGAAGAATATGTTGCAGACGAAAGTCCTAAATCTACTAGTGATTTAGAAGAACGTTTAACAAAAGTTGAAGAAGAATTAGCAGAGCTGAAAGAAAATTTGTCCAAGTTAATGACTGAGCTAGGCGTTTAGCACCTTGATTGAAGCCTTATCATTCGGACTTTCAGACTAAAAACTTCGGACTTCTACACAAACCTCTTTATAATTCTCAATTTGTGTGTATATCTCCCTAATTCTGCATTATAAATCCCCTGATCATCAATTGGATCTATTCTTACTTTTCCTGCAGCATGAATAATTTTATCATTGCTCAGCATTAAACCTACATGAGTAATTTTCCCATCCTCATTATCAAAAAAAGCTAAATCTCCCAATTGAGCTGACGCCAGAAAATCAACTAATTCGCCTTGTTCTGCCTGTTGAGAAGCATCTCTTTTAAGTTGTATTCCATTTAATTTATATACAGTTTGCACAAATCCAGAGCAATCTATACCAAACAAAGTTCTACCTCCCCATAAGTAAGGTGAATTCTCAAAAAACTGAGCTGTTTTTTCAACTTTCGTTTTAAAGTTTGCTCTATCAGGAAGTAATGGTGTAGATTTTACTTCAAATTTTTCATCTCCTAAGTAACAAAATCCATCTTCGTAAAAGGGCAAAGTACTACCTGGACTTAAATAGTAAGCGCTTCCATCGTTTGCAATTAAAGTGTTATTCAACTGAATTGGAGTAACGTAAATATGATCATTATCGGCTGCAAACTGCAAATCAGAAATCTTTTGTAGTTGCTTATAATCCATCCAACCTTCATAATTATCATGATGAGTTTTAATTAAGCACCATTTTTCAGTTTTTTCTAAAACCTTAACTCTATCTCCAAACAATAATTGAGATACAATTTCGCTTCTATCAGATGGTTCCTTTCTTAATGGTGCAACAGCAACTTGGCAAACGTGGTAGTTATCCATATCTAAAATGTATTTCCAAAAATAGTGATTAACATCACAACATAAACATTTACATTTTTTATTTGTTATTTTTATGTACTTAAATGCTTGAGCCATGAATTTCAAAAAAATATTAATTGCTGTAGATAACAGTACATGTTCTGAAAAAGCAGCAAAAGCTGGCTATGAAATGGCAACAAAATTTGGTGCAGAAGTAGCGCTTTTGAACATTATAGAGCCTGCCCCAGCAACTGTAAATCCAGATTTCACATTAGCTCCAGTTTTCATGGAGATGTATGATAATAGCGAGGAAAATAGTCACACTTTACTTAAAGAAATATCATATAAACACGGAAACGGAATTCCAACAACTTATTTAACAAGCTTAGATACAGCAACCCACGGCATTATTCAACAAGCAGAGGAATGGGGCGCTGAGTTAATTGTAATTGGAACACACGGTCGATCTGGATTATACCATTTTTTAATGGGTAGTGTAGCAGAACACGTGGCTAGAAAATCAGCCTGCCCGGTCTTAATTGTACCTAATAAGGATTAATTCAGTTTTCAATTGCCAATTTTCAGCTTGTAAAATAATGAGCATAAAAAAAGGAGATTTAAATAAAATCTCCTTTTATATTATAAATAACCTGAAAATTGTTAACAGGAAACTATCCTTCTTGGTGTAACCAAGCTTTTTTAGCTAATAATTCTTCTTCAGTCTCACGAACATCTTCGTCGTCAACACAGCAATCTACTGGGCAAACCGCAGCACACTGAGGCTCATCATGAAAACCCTTACATTCTGTACATTTATCAGAAACTATATAGTAAACCTCATCAGAAACAGCTTCTTGCGAAGCACTAGCATCTATTTGTTGTCCACCAAAATCAATAATACCATCTAAATTAGTACCATCAGAAAATCTCCAGGCTGTACCTGCGTCGTATATTGCATTATTTGGGCACTCTGGCTCACATGCTCCACAATTAATACATTCGTCTGTTATTTTAATCGCCATGTCTTCGTATAAGTCTATTGCTAAGTTTAACTTTGCACTGCAAATATAACACATATTCATTTATAATAGTTCTAAATATGTCATCACTTACCAAAGGAAAATTAATTATTGCATTAAAAAGGTTAAGCGAATTTATGGCTAACCCTAGTCCAGAATTCAATGCAATAGTACAATCTGCTAGTCATAGCAATGCTTGGTTTACTCCAGAGGAAGTAGAAAAAGCGCTTACATCCTTAAGTAATATGCTAAATAACTATGATTTAGCACACTGGTTTGAGCATATCCAGCTTAGTGAGCATCCTAAAAAAGTGGGATTGATTTTAGCTGGCAACATACCTTTAGTTGGTTTCCACGATGTACTTTGTGTGTTAGCGACTGGAAATATTGCCATGATTAAAATGTCGTCATCTGATGATAAATTATTACCTGCCTTGTTAAAACAGTTAATTTCGTTTGAACCAGCACTCGAAAATCATATTGAATATGCAGAGCGATTAAAAGATTTTGATGCTATTATCGCCACTGGTAGCAATAATACTTCTCGTTATTTCGATTACTATTTTGGAAAAGTGCCTAACATCATCCGTAAAAATAGAAATAGTGTTGCTGTTTTAAATGGTAATGAAAGCATAACTGAATTAGAAAGTTTAGGGCATGATGTTTTTGATTATTTCGGTTTAGGTTGTAGAAATGTATCTAAAATTTATGTTCCAGAAAATTACGATTTGAAGAATTTCTTCGAGCCGATTGAAAAATATCAACCAATTATTAATCATTTCAAATACAATAATAATTACGATTACAATAAATCCATTTATTTGGTAAACGGCGTAAAACATTTTGATAATGGTTTTATTTTAGTGAAAGAGGATGAAACCTTTGTATCGCCTTTGGCTGTTCTGTTTTACGAAGAATATAGTTCTATCGAAGATCTAGAGGGGAAATTAAAGGCACAAGATGAACAGATTCAATGTATAGTTTCTAATGTCCCATTGGAAATTAACAAAGATAAAATTGGATTTGGGCAAAGTCAAAACCCTAAACTTTGGGATTATGCAGATAATGTGAATACAATTGAGTTTTTGCAAAAGCTATAATTACACTATAATTTCCACAACATTAACACAACAAAGTTGATCTATATCTAATAGACTATAAAAAATTGCTACTTTGTTTAAAATTTACCGAATAGCAATTGACACAAACATTTCGCAAGTATTTTATTGCGCTTATTTTATTCTTTTCTTTTTCAGAAATTAACGCTCAAGTGTGCAATGGCACATTGGGAGATCCTGTAATTAATATTGATTTTGGAAGAGGCGCTAGTGCATTTGGTTCTGCTTTACCATCGGGAACCAACAATTATAATTTTGTGACTGGCACACCAAATGATGGAGATTATACCATCTCACAGAATACCTTTGGAATGCACAGTAGCGGAAATGGTTGGTTTCAAATTAATAACCATACGCCAAATGATGCAAATGGATACATGATGGTGGTTAATGCATCTAATAACCCAGGTATTTTTTATCAAACTACTATTACTGGTTTATGCCCAGGTACAACTTATGAGTTTGCCGCATGGATTATTAATATTTTAAATTATTCTGGCATTAAACCGAATGTTACTTTTCAGATAGAAACCACCAATGGAACAGTTTTAAAACGCTATGATACTGGCGATATCTTAGAAAGTACAACCGCTACATGGAAACAATATGCCACCATATTTACTACATCCAGCAATGCTAATATTGTTTTAAAAATGATTAATAACGGACCAGGTGGTAACGGAAATGACCTTGCGTTAGATGATATCACTTTTAGAGCTTGTGGTCCAACAATAACACCCTCAATTAACAATGTTGTTGGTGTTAATGCAGATTTATGTGTTGGCCAAAGCAGAACCTACAATCTTGCTGCACAAGTTTCTGCAGGATATACAGATCCAGTATATCAATGGCAATCGTTTAATGGTTCGACTTGGATAGATATTCCTGGAGAAAATACAACTCAAACTCATGTAAGCTTTACAAATGCTATTGTAGGAACTTATAAATATCGTTTGTCAGTGGCAGAGCGACCAAATATCAACTCGGTAAATTGTAGAACTTCTTCTGCCGTTTTAACTATCAATGTAAATGATAAGCCCAACCCTACTGCGAGTAATAGTGGCGCAGCTTGTGTTGGTTCAGCTATTCAGTTAAATGTAGATCAGGGTGTTTCTTTTAGCTGGACTGGGCCAAATGGATTTAGCTCTCCATTTCAAAATCCAATTATACCAAATGTAACTGCAAACTCAAGTGGTATGTATACCGTAACCGTTTTAAATGCTTCGGGTTGCTCAAATACAAGTCAAACTCAAGTGCAAGTTTTACCGCAGGTTATCGCAAATACTAATATTACAACAGCCACAATATGCGAAAACGAAAGCATCGAATTAGAAGCGACTGGCGGTTCGAGCTATACATGGCTTCCTACAGATGGTTTATCAAACCCTACTAGTGCAACCCCGGTTGTAACCCCAAAACAAACCACAATTTATGCTGTAAAAGTTTCAAATGGGACTTGCTCTACTACCAAAGAAATACTAATCACTGTTTTAAAAAATGCATCAGCCAATGCTGGAGAAGACAAAAAAGTATTTCTTGGTCAATCCATTACCTTGAAAGGAAATGCCACAGGCGATAATATTACTTATTCATGGTCGCCTATTGATTATCTAGATGATCCAACGAAACTTAATCCAATTGCAACCCCGCCTAACGATATCACCTATACACTAACTGTAAACTCTAATTGCAATGTAAGTACGGATGAAGTGTTCGTAAAGGTTTATCCAAAAATAGAAATACCAAATACGTTTACACCCAATGGAGATGGAATTAATGATACTTGGAATATCCCAGCGATAGCTGCATTTATTAATCCAAAATTAAAAGTAGTGAACAGAAGTGGGCAGTTGGTTTTTGAAAGTACAAATGCACAACCGTGGGATGGAAAAACCCATGGTAAAAATTTACCAACCGGGGTTTATTACTATACTCTTTATTTGAATGAAGATTTTAAAATATATTCTGGCTGGGTTTTATTAACCAGATAAAATCGATTATTTCAATTCAATTATCAGCTAGAAATGTTATTTTTGGACAAATGTATATCATAAAAGTAAAAGGCATCGCCAAAATACCCGATTACGTACAGCTGAGAGATGAGAAGTTTACATTATTAGCTTATTTTAGAGTAGATCGTCCTGATAAATCTTTAGAGAAATTAGGCTTTGGCGATAAACTGCCTTACATTATGAACATTATAAATGATTTACCTTTTGGACAGGTTACCAAATTAGATATTTAAACATGGCAGAAAACATAGTTATCAACTTACAAAATGTAGATGTTTTTCAACAAAAACACTTGGTTTTATCAAACGTAAATTTAGACATAGCCAAAGGCGAATTTGTTTTTTTAATAGGTCAAACAGGTTCTGGAAAAAGTAGTTTGTTGAAAATAATTTATGGTGATTTACACATTGGAAATGGCAGTGGTACAATTGCAGGCTTCGATTTAAAAAACCTAGCGGATAAAGATGTGCCTTACTTACGTAGAAAACTAGGGATTGTGTTTCAAGATTTTCAGTTGTTAAGTGATAGAACTGTTGAGCAAAATTTAGAATTCGTTTTAAAGGCAACTGGCTGGAACGATAAAAATCTAATTAACGAACGTATTAAAGATGTATTGGAGAAAGTTGGTTTACGTTCTAAAATTAAAAAAATGCCTCATGAGATGTCGGGTGGCGAACAACAACGTGTTGTTATTGCTAGGGCATTGTTAAATAATCCAGAAATTATTTTGGCCGATGAACCAACTGGAAACTTAGATCCAGATACATCTGAAGAAATTGTGTTGTTGTTAAAGCAAATTAGCCAAAGCGGAACTTCTGTTTTAATGGCAACTCACGATTACCATATCATCCGTACTTTTCCTTCACGCATTATTAAATGTGAAGGTGGGGTTGTACATGAGGATGCACAAATTGCCTAATTGATTTTAGGTTTTAGATTTACGAATTACGATGTCACAATGTGCTAATCTAAAAATCGTAAACAATATAATAGCTAATGAATGGGATATACATCCTGCTAATAAATTGTAAATCTAAGATCGTAAATCCCATTGTCAGTTAATCAGCCATTCTGTTCAGTAATACCTAATTAAAACTGACAGCATGGCTGATTTTAGGTATTGGCAACACTTTTGAGTTTGAAAATTGCAAAGGAATCCCTTTGGGAAAAACACGAGTATACAACATGTTTAATAAGAAGAAAAAGGAAGAAGAACCGGTTATTAAAAATAACGAGTTAGAGCAAGAAATAGAAAACGCACAAAGCGAAGAGACTCAAAGTGCAGAAAATACAGCTACAGAACCTATAGTGGAGCTTTCTGCAGAGGAAAAATTACAGCAAGAAAATGCTGCTTTGAATGATAAATATTTACGCTTATTTGCAGAATTTGATAATTATAAACGTCGTACACAAAAAGAACGTGTAGAGTTATTGCAAACAGCTGGTAAAGATGTAGTAGTTTCTTTATTGCCTGTTTTAGATGATTTTGAACGTGCACTTAAAGCGACTGAAAATGCAACAGAGGTAAGTGCAATTCGTGATGGTATTATGTTAGTGCAGACTAAACTGAAAAGCATTTTAGGCCAAAAAGGATTAAAAGAAATGGAAAGCATTCATACTGCTTTTGATACAGATATACACGAAGCAATTACTAAAATACCTGCACCATCTGATGATTTAAAAGGTAAAGTAGTTGATGAATTAGAAAAAGGATATACGCTTAATGACAAAGTAATTCGCTTTGCAAAAGTGGTAGTAGGTAGTTAACAATGAGCAAAAGAGATTTTTACGATATACTTGGCGTAGCCAAAAACGCATCGGCGGAGGAAATTAAGAAGGCTTACCGCAAGTTAGCTATTAAATATCACCCGGATAAAAACCCTGATGACAAAGTTGCAGAAGATAAATTTAAAGAAGCAGCAGAAGCATATGAGATTTTAAGTAGCCCAGAGAAAAAACAACGTTACGATCAGTATGGTCATGCGGGTGTTGGTGGAGCAGGTGGAGGCGGAGGCTATGGTGGTGGCGGCATGAACATGGAAGATATCTTTAGCCAATTTGGCGATATTTTCGGTGGTGGTGGCGGCAGCCCATTTGATAGTTTCTTTGGTGGTGGCCAACAATCTCGTGGTGGTGGTCGTAGAGTAGCTAAAGGCAGTAATTTACGTATTAAGGTTAAATTAACGCTTGAAGAAATTGCTCATGGCGCTGAGAAAAAGATAAAAGTTAATAAACAAATCACTTGTAAAACCTGCGATGGTAGCGGTGCGAAAGATAAATCGTCTGTAAGTACTTGTAAAACTTGTGGTGGTAGCGGTGCAGTTCGTAGAGTAACCAATACTATTTTAGGACAGATGCAAACTACTGCAACCTGCCCTACTTGTCATGGTAGTGGACAACAAATTACGGCTAAATGTAATGTTTGTCATGGTGAAGGAACTACTCGTGGTGAAGAAACAATTACCATAAATATTCCTGCTGGTGTAAGTGAAGGTATGCAGTTAAGCATGGCTGGCAAAGGTAATGCTGCTCCGAATGGTGGCGTTCCTGGCGATTTAATCATTTTGATTGAAGAATTACCTCATGATACGTTGAAACGTGAAGGCAATAATATTGTGTACGATTTGCACGTAAGTATTGTTGATGCTGCGTTGGGTTATAGTGCTGAAGTGCCTACTATTGATGGAAAGGCAAAAATTAAGATTGAGCCTGGTACGCAAAGCGGAAAACTATTGCGCTTAAAAGGAAAAGGTATTCCTGAAATAAATTCTTACCATCGTGGTGATGAAATTATTCATGTAAACATTTGGACTCCAAAAGCCTTAAGTAGTGAAGAAAGAGCCATTTTAGAGAGTTTAAGAGAATCTCCAAACTTTAAACCGCAACCTGGTAAAAACGACAAGAGTTTCTTCGATAAAATGAAAGAATATTTTGAATAAGAGAAAATCCCGACCAAATGGTTGGGATTTTTTTTGACCTCACCAACCAATGCAAGGTAATTGCAAAAGCTTGTTAAATATCACATTTCGCAACAACTCAAAAGAACTGCTTGCTTTGGGTACTAAACCCGATTGGAGTGAAAATACTTTTTGTGTTGTGCAATCTAGAGTGTAGATACATGGTCTAAAGGTTTCCCCACTACGGTCGAAATGGCGATGAAAGTTGCTCAAAAAGATTGTAATGGAAAGCGGGATTGAAATGGCGATGGAATGCTGACCTTGTTTTTCTAAAGGTTATTAACAAAATAGAACATATAAGTAAAGGTTTAAAACAAACTGTTCATAACCGTAACATTTTTAACTGGTCTGCATCTTATATTTACTAACTAAACAAACATCGTAAAATGCTAAGCGTAAAAAATATTGTAAAACAATATGCAACGCACCGTGCCTTAGACCAAGTTAGCTTGGAAGTAGAAAGAGGTAAAATATTTGGTCTCTTAGGACCTAATGGTGCTGGCAAAACTTCTTTAATTAGAATCATTACTCAAATTACTGCACCCGATAGTGGCGAAGTGCTTTTTAACGGTCAGCGATTAAATGCCGACCATATTTCTCAAATTGGCTACTTGCCCGAAGAACGCGGCTTGTACAAAAAAATGGAGATTGGCGAACAGGTTTTATATCTATCTAAATTAAAAGGGTTAAGTACTGCTGAAGCTACTAAACGTATTAAATTTTGGTTCGAAAAGCTAGAGATGGCGGGCTGGTGGAACAAAAAGGTGGAGGATTTAAGTAAGGGTATGCAACAAAAGGTACAGTTTGTTGCTACTATTTTGCATCAGCCTGAGTTGATTATTTTAGATGAACCTTTCTCTGGCTTTGACCCTGTTAATGCTGATATTATTAAAAATGAAATTTTAGAATTGAACAAACAGGGAGCTACTTTTATATTTTCTACGCATAGAATGGAAAGTGTAGAGGAACTTTGTGATCATATTGCTTTAATTGATAGATCTAAGAAAATTTTAGATGGTAGTGTGGATGAAATTAAGGGTACTTATCGGAATAATACCTACTGGGTTGAATATGAGGGTGAGTATAATGTAGCAAGTGCAAAAGGAGTTTTTGAGGTGTTACAGACTGAAAATATTAAGGGAAAAACCTTAATTAAAGTGCAATTGCAAAAAGATAAAACTGCTAATGAAGTGCTTAGTTTATTGTTACCTCATGTTTCTATTCATCGCCTTGATGAGGTGATACCAACCATGAACGATATTTTTATTGACAAAGTTAAAAGACAAGATTATGAATAAGATTTTACTCATTATACGTAGGGAATATTTATCGAGAGTGAAGAAAAAATCGTTCATTATTATGACTTTTTTAACTCCACTTTTAATTGCAGGGATTTATGGGTTAATTGGTTATTTCACTTATAAAGGCATAAAAGATACACACGATAAAATAGCTGTAGTTAGTACTAATAAAACGCTAACGGAAAAATTGGTCACAGATAAAAACATTGAATACGATTATGTAAACAAGGGTTTGGATGAGATGAAGAAATCGCTAAAAAAATCTGATTATGATTATGTGTTGTATTTACCTGAGTTTGATTTAAAAGCGCCAAAAGGTATTGAGTTGTTTGGTGCAAAACAGGCTGGCTTATCCTTAAATAGTAGAATTTCTGGTGATATTGAGGAGTTGATTCGCAACCAAAAGTTGAAAGAATCTGGTATTGCCCAAAGTGATTTGGATCAGTTGAAAACATCGGTTGATGTTGAAACTAAAAAGATTGCTGAAACTGGAAAAGAGGAATCGAGCAGTGCTGGCGCAAGTACTATTATTGCTTTTATAGCCGGGATTTTAATGTTTATGTTTATTATGCTGTATGGTATACAGGTAATGCGTGGCGTTATTGAAGAAAAAACAAGCAGAATTATTGAGGTTATGATTTCTTCTGTAAAGCCTTTTCAGTTAATGATGGGCAAAATTATTGGTATTGCTTTAGTAGGTTTAACGCAGTTTATTTTATGGATTGTTTTAACGCTTACCATTAGTACGGTTGCTGTTACTGTTTTGGTAGATAAAGCTGATGTTAAAAAGATAGCCACATCTGCTCAAAGTGGAAGTCAGGTTACAACTGGTACTCAAGTTGTATCGCCGGCACAAGGTCCGATGATGGATATTCAGAAAAGCTTAGCAGGTCTTGATTTTAGTAAAATTGTTTCTGTATTTATCTTTTTCTTTATTGGTGGATATTTGTTTTACAGTGCTTTGTACGCCGCTATTGGCTCTGCGGTTGATAGTGAAACGGAAACTCAGCAATTTATGATGCCTGTGATGATGCCACTGTTATTGGGTTATGCTTTATCGTTAAGTGTAGTTACCAATGATCCGTATGGGAATGTTGCCTTTTGGCTTTCTATGATACCGTTTACCTCTCCTATTGCTATGGTTGTACGTTTACCATATGGCGTACCTAATTGGGAACTTGCTTTATCTATGGTGATTTTAGTAGTTGGCTTTGTAGGAACGGTTTGGATTGCAAGTAGAATTTATAGAGTTGGCATTTTAATGTACGGTAAGAAAACTACATTTAAAGAAATGTTTAAATGGTTTACGTATAAAAACTAGCTAAAAGCTAGTTTTTATACTGAGCATTTTTACCGTTAAGATCTAATATGCAAAAAGCAATTATTGTTGGTGCAACTTCTGGCATTGGAAAGTCATTGGCTTTGCTATTAGCAGATAATGGATATAAAGTTGGTATAACAGGTCGAAGGAAAAATCTATTAGCCGAATTGCATACTGAAAGGCCTAACAGCTTTTATAGTTTGGCATTTGATGTTACAGCTAATCATTTAGAAGAGAATCTGCAGGTTTTAACTGAAAAATTAGGTGGATTAGACTTATTAATTTTTAGTGCAGGAGTTGGAAAGTTAAATAAAGATTTAAACATTGATTTAGAACTGCCGACTATTAATGTGAACGTGAAAGCGTTTAATAAAGTTGTTATTTGGGTATATCATTACTTCGAAAAGCAAAAAACTGGACAACTTGCTGTCATTAGTTCTATTGCAGGTTTAAGAGGCGGGGCTATTGCTCCAGCTTATAACGCCAGTAAAGCTTATCAAATTAATTATCTAGAAGGATTAAGGCAAAAAGCAAAAAAACAAAAGTTAGCTATATCAATTACTGATACAAGGCCTGGTTTTGTAGATACTGCTATGGCAAAAGCAGAAGAGAAATTTTGGATGGCTACTCCAGAAAAAGCAGCTTTACAAATATTTAATGCAATTAAAGCCAAAAAGAACGTTATCTATATAACTAAGCGTTGGCAAATTATTGCTTGGTTATTAAAGTTGATACCACGTTTTTTATACGAAAGAATGTAACATGAAGTTAGCTGTAATAGATTTAGGGACTAATACTTTTCATTTAATAATTGCAGAACAACATGCAAATGAACTTCATGTACTTTATAAAACCAATCAGCCTGTAAAATTAGGCGAGAATATTACTGCCAATAATTTAATAATTCCTACCGCATTTAAACGTGGTATAACTTGTTTGAAAGAATTTAGAGCAGAGCTAGATAAATATGAAGTTGATGTTATTAAAGCAACGGCAACATCTGGTGTTCGCAATGCAAAAAACGGATTAGACTTTGTTGAAGCTGCAAGAAAACAGGCTAATATTGAAATTGATATTATTGATGGTGATGAGGAAGCGCAATATATTTACGAAGGTGTAAAATGGAGTGGCGCTATTAAAGGGAAATCTTTAATTATGGATATTGGTGGCGGTAGTACTGAGTTTATTTTGTGTGATGAAGAAACCCTCGTTTGGAAAAAGAGCTATAACATTGGTGCAGCAAGGCTGATGCAACGCTTTTTTAAATCTGATCCGATTAATGAAGCAGATCAGCAATTAATAAAAGAACATTTAGATGAGGAATTAAAAGCGCTTAAAGTAATTTGTGCAGCTTATAAACCTAAGACTTTAATTGGTTCGGCTGGTGCATTTGAAACCTTTGCAGGGATGATTTCGCCAAAAATTGATATTGCTAAAATAAGTACAACAACTATTTCTTTAACAGCCTATACTGAATTGGCTAATACCTTAATTAAGGCCAATCACGATGAACGTGCAAACATGAAAGGTTTAATTCCACTTCGTGTAGATATGATTGTAATGGCCAGCATATTAACGTATTATATTTTAGATGAGCTGGATATTAAAAAGATAAAACTCTCTACTTATGATTTGAAAATGGGTGTTTTACAAAGTTTAAAAGTGTAGGTTTACTTATCACTACCCCCAACCCCGCCAGTGGGGCACAGCATTGAGCTTAAAAAATAAATTATCCCAAATCGCTTAAGGCTTGATATAATTTTTCTGTTGGCAAACCCATTACGTTGGTATAAGAACCTTCGATGCGTATAACTACAACTAATCCCCACCAATCTTGTACACCGTAAGAGCCCGCTTTATCGTAAGGTTTGTAAGTATCAATATAGAAATCTATTTCTTCATCACTTACTTCTTTGCAATGTACTTTGGTTAAATCATAAAATGATACTAATTTATGATCTTTAATTAACGTTACTCCTGTATACACTTCGTGTGTTCGACCAGATAGTTTGCGTAGCATTTCTTGTGCATGAGGTTTATCGTTTGGTTTTCCTAAAATTTCGCCATCTAGTGCTACGATGGTATCAGCAGTAATTACAATTTTATGTGCAGCGTTACCAAATGCTTTTGCTTTTTGTTCGGAAATATATACAGCAACTTGTGCAGGACTTAATCCATCGGGATAGCTTTCATCTACTTCTTTTAACTCGATAGTGAATTCAAAGCCAATCAATTCCATTAATTCTTGACGGCGTGGTGATTTTGAAGCTAAAATAATAGGTTGCTGTTGTTGGTACATGTTGTATAAATTTGTGCTAAAATAACAAATATCTTCTTTGTCATTCCGATTTGGAGAAATCTAATATTAACGAGCTAATAAATAGATTCTTCGCTTTGCTACCGATGTAAATCGGTACAAGTCTGATCCGATAGCTATCGGATGACAAAACCTATAAATAACAAAAGCGACCATATAAGTCGCTTTTGTTATTTATAAAATGTGATGGTTTAATTATTGACCACCGCCTTGTCTTTCTTTCATTGCTTTTTCTCTAGCCGCTTTCATTTCATCTTGCCAAGCTTTGTATGCTTTTTTCTGATCATCGTTTAAGATAGCATTTACTTTAGTGTCAAGATCTGATTGCATTTTTTGCATTTTAGTCATCATTGCATCTCTGTCTCCACCGCCAGCTTGCATTTCCTCCATCATTTTTTTACGGTCAGCAGCTGCAGCAGTATAAACTTCAGTAGCTTTAGTTTTTTGATCATCAGTTAATTTAACTTTCTCATCTAATTGTTTTACTCTGTCTTCTGGAGCCATCGCACGACGTTGACCACCTTGTTGTGCATTTGCTGCGAATGCTAATCCTGCTACAAGCACTAATGATAATACTAATTTTTTCATGTTGTTTTTGTTTTTACGTGTTTTTGAGATCTCATGCTTAGGCATAAAAATCCCTGGTTCTTTATGTTTTTGTATTTCTTAGAACGTAAAAGTATTAGAAAGTTTAATTGATTGTCAGCAAATAATTGTAACAATCTTAAACACTTAAAAAACAATGAAATAAATTTTTATTTGCTCGAATCGGCAGCAGAAGGATTAAGGTCGAACCAGTTTTGTTGTACTTTTAATACCTTTTCAATTATATCTCTAACCGCAGCTTCTCCTCCTTTTTTAGCAGAGATATAATGTGAGATTTTTTTAATCTCGTCTATAGCATCAAGTGGGCATGTAGCAATGCCAACTAATTGCATTACATAGTAGTCGGGCATATCATCGCCCATGTATAAAACCTGTGCAGGTGAAATATTTTTTTCTTTTAGATAGGTCTCAAAAACCTCAACCTTGTCAACTACTTTTAAGAAAACATCAGGTAATCCTAAATTTTCAAAACGTTTTGTTGTTGCGGCGCCGCCACTCCCTGATATAATACAGATGTTATATCCTTTTTTTAATGCCAATTGCAGGGCGTAACCATCTTTAATATTAAAAGTGCGTAAAAGATCTCCAGATTCTGATGCAATTACAGTTCCGTCGGTTAAAACACCGTCTACATCGAAAATAAAAGTGGTGATATTTTTTAGGTTTTCTAGAAACATTGCAGTTAACTAATCTTGATTATCTCTCCATTCGTAAACCCAAGCAGATTGAATTTGCTCTAAATGTCCTTCATTGCTTTCTTCACGAGTACCTTTAAAATTAGGTAGTGCAAGTACCCAATCTAATAATTCTGTAAATCTAATACGGTATATTTTAGCCTCGTTAAATTCATCACCAAACTTTTCGTACAGTTCTTGAGCTATATCTTCGTGGTCATTCCAGTAAATCGGTAATGCAAATTTATCGTTGTTCATTAAGATGATTGTTTAACTGATTAATTGTTGAATTGGTTAACTGTCAACTGAAAATTGTTAATTAAAAACTGTCTAGTGGCCTAAAAATTCTGATTGATCTGGTATAGTTACTTCAATATCGCCATCTAAAACTATACATTGGCATGCCAAACGCGAAGTAATTCTCGGTCTTACCGCTCTATCAATAAAATCTTCTTCTTTATCTGATATTTCTTGAATATTATCCATGCCTTTGTTCACATAAATATGACATGTACTGCATCCACAAACGCCACCACAATTGTGCTGTAGTTCTATCCCATTATCCAAGCAAATGTCTAAAACATCTTCACCGGCTGCAATCGGTAGTTCTATTGGCGTTTTGCCTTGTTCTTCAAAATTTATCTTTAATTTAAAAATACTCATAATTAGTTGCAAAAGTAAGGAGCTAAAACCGCAATTGTGCAATTATCTGGTTTTTTTAATGCTCTCACTTACTATTTTATATATTTCCAATAATTGTGGTTGTTGTAACAACAATTCTTCGTGTTTTTTTAACGTTTGTTCATCATTTCTAATTGCCGGACCTGTTTGTACAGTTAATGGCAAAGCATGTTGAACTTTTGCAGCAGTTTCGGTAATTAACGGTCTTAAAATATCAAATTCTAATTGATGCGCTGTTAAAACTTCTTCTGCCAATGCGTAAAAATGATTGGTAAAATTACATGCAAATACTGCTGCTAAATGCAAAATTTTACGCTTTTCACTATCTATTTCCACCACACGACTACTCAATTTATTTGCCAGCTTTTTTAAGAACTGTAAGGTAGTGTCATTATTTGCTTCTATACAAAGTGGAACAGTTGCAAAATTTAATTCCTTATCCTTTGAGAAAGTTTGTAGCGGATAAAATACGCCGTAGTTTGCGCTACCACTTAAAACATCAATATTAACACTGCCCGATGTATGTGCAATTACACCTTTAAAATCAATTAACTGTTGAGCTATCTCTGCAATCGCATCATCTTTAACTGAAATTAAATAGATATCAGCATTGTTATCAATCGCTGCTAAGCTTTCAATCGGAGTCGCTTTTACTTGATCTGCTAATAGTTTTGCATTAGTATAATGATAAGACCAGACCTGTGCGATTTGCACATTTGCCGCAAGCAGAGCTTTAGCCAAATGTGTAGCAACATTTCCAGCGCCTATAATTACAACTTTCATTTTAATTCGCTTTCAGTTCTTTCTTCCTTCTAAAAATAGAGATTAAGAAACCGATTACCATTACAATTGTACCTATCCAATATAAGTTGATGTATGGGAATTCGATAGATTTGAACACCAACCAATCTTTTGCTTGTTGTGGTTTTTCGTAAATCTGCACTTCAAACTTTCCTTGTTCAGGTATTATTTTGGTAAATCTAATTCTCAATCCTAATTCTTCAATTTTTCTAGCAAAATCGAATGTGTTATTTCCTTTTACTAAAAATAAAGGTTCGGTTTTGTAAATTTTACCGCTCACATTAATTTCTAAAGGCAAGCCAACAGCTAAATCGCCAGCATCAATTTTTAAATCTCTAACGACAGGTTTATTGTTGATAGGTTTTACTGTTAACACACCACTACTCACATGAATAGTATCGCCAACACTTAAGTTTACAATTCGAGGTGCTTTATAATTCTCTTCTTCAGAATGACCTTCGTGATCGCCATGTTCTTCTTCTTTTACAGCAGCGCTCGTAATGTGCGTGTAAATATCAGATGTTACATAGTGTTTGGTATCTGGTGAGGCAATTAAACCCATTTTTCCGTTTTCTTGGATACTAGGATTTACTTCAAAATCCTCTTTTACTTTTCCGCTTTGCGCATCAATTACTTTAAAATTAAGTTTGTAATATGTATTTGGTGCAATCGTGGTATCGCTGATATAGGTAACTGTATACTTGCCCATTTTCTTAGGCTCATTTTTATACAGCATGATATTTTCTCCTGGTTTAGCGGCTTTTTCGAAATCCTTAACTGGGATAAAATTAGTTTCGTTTATAGAAATTGGATTACTTGTTGCAGCTGCTACTAAAGCTCCTAATAATAAGATGGCAAAACCAATGTGCGCTACTGCAGAACCGACTAATTTACTTCCTTTTCCAGCAAATGCTGTAGATAATAATCTGGCGTTAGATAAAACAGCAAAAATACAACTGAACGTTAAGAAGATATACATTAAATTGGTGTAAACACCTGTTAACCATACAAAGCCGCCAGTTAAAACTAATGCAAAAACGATTGATGAGATTAAACTGCTATAGAATTTGCGTGGATCTGTCCGTTTGTATTTCAAAAATTGAGAGAAACCAGAAATTAAGGTAATTAATATGGCAAATGGCGCTTGCCATTGATTGTAAAACCTAATTGCATCTTTAATTGGTGCATAGTTTGTACCAAATGCTTTGTTAAATACAGGTACTGAAGTGGCAAAAATAATATGAATACAAGATACTGTAAGTACTAAAGCACCAATAAACATCCAAAATTCGCGAGAATATGTTTCTTCATCCTTATGGGTAATTGGCAATTCACTCCACCTTGTGGCTACAAAATAAATTGCAATAATTAAGAATACTACATTATAGGCAATCAAATGACCGAACATGCCTAAATCGGTAAATGCATGTACTGAAGTATCTCCTAAAATACCGCTTCTGGTTAAGAAAGATGCATATAACACTAAAAGGAAACTAATCAATACCAAAGCCATCGCTGTGAAGTAAGCATGACCAGTATTTTTGTATGCGATGATTACGTGTAATCCGCCAATTAAAGTTAACCAAGGAATTATTGATGCATTTTCTACAGGATCCCATGCCCAAAAACCACCAAAGTTTAGTGCTTCATATGCCCAGAACGAACCCATGATAATACCAGTACCTAAAATCATTACCGCAAATAATACCCAAGGCAATACAGGTTTAACAAACTCTTTGTAACGTCTTGTCCATAAAGCAGCTATGCCATAGGCGAAAGGAACCACCATACTTGCAAAACCTAAAAACAATGTTGGTGGATGTATTACCATCCAATAGTTTTGCAATAATGGGTTTAAACCTTTACCATCGGTGATAAATTTTAAATAATTTCTAAAATTCTCTGGATCTGCAAAAATTACTGGTGCAAATGATTTTAAGTCATCTGCTTCTCTTAACAGGATAAAAGGAGAGCTACCAATTCTTTGTCCAAAAATTTCAACACCCAATAACATTGATGTTAAAAACACTTGGGAAAATGCAACTACAGTCATTACACCGTTTTCCCAAGTTTTTGCCCTCCAAATTAGTAGGGTACCTAAAACAGATTGCCAAAATGCCCAAAGCCAAAAACTTCCTTCTTGACCTTCCCAAAAAGCAGAAACTATATAATATACAGGAAGTGTTTTTGAGGAGTGGTGATAAACGTAATAATACTCGAAATAATGATTTAAAATAAGGAAAAACAAGGTTACTCCAATACCAATAACACTTGCAAAATTGATTAAGAAACCAATTCGACCTAGTTTAACCCAAGATTTATCTTCTAAATTTTTGTTTTTTACCGCAAAGAAATAAGCGATAGTTGATAGTAGCGATGCAGCAAACGCTAGAACAATAAAAAACTGTCCAATTTTACCTGGAAGGAGGTTTTCTCCTATAAATTGTATATCCATTAAGGTTTCTTGTATTGTTTTACTTGACCGTCTTGATTTATTTCAACCAAATTATCATTGTATTTAGAAGGGCATTTCATTAATATTTTGGTAGCATAAAAGGTATCATTTTCCATTTTACCAATTAGAACCAATTTCTCAGAACGTTCGAAATCTTGTGGCTTAGTACCATTTAGCACTACTTTTTTCACTTTACCCTTTTCATCTTTCATGTAAAAAGCAAAATGGTTTGGATCTTTAAGTGCATCGTATTGTGTGCCTTTACTTTTTTCCCAATGTCCCATTACGTGCTCTTCTTTATTGGAAGAAGCAGCTTCTGTAAAATTAGAATAGGTATCAGTATCTGCATTTAGACTTACTAGAAAGCCAATACAAATGGCAATTGTAATTAAACCGATAATAGCACTTTTTCTCATGTGGGGTTTAAATTAAAAATCCAAGACCACAAAGATAAAAAAACTACTGTAGCAGGCTATTGGTAATACACAACGTGACAATTAATTGATATTATTAATTAATTAGTCGGTTGGATGGTTAGTTGGTTAGTAGACTTGCCAAAAAAACCAAAAAACTGATGACCAAAAAACTATTTAAATTCGTCTTTCAACAAATTAGGGAAGGCTTTTCTTAGTTTTTGAATTTTAGGTCCACACACATTTACTACGTAACCCTGATTAGGATTAAGTTTCACAAAATTTTGGTGGTATTTTTCTGCCGGATAAAAAGTTGCCATTGGCTTAACTTCTGTTACAATTTGACCTGGATGTAATTGGGAACGATTACTTTTTAAGATAGCAGCTTCAATCTGTTTTTTCTCCTCTGGATTGCTGTAAAAAGCAATAGAACGATAACTTGTACCAATATCTGGACCTTGTCTATTTAATTGAGTTCCATCATGCACTACAAAAAACACATCTAATAATTGAGCAAAACTGATTACTGAAGGATCATAAACGATTTGAACTGCTTCTGCATGACCTGTCGTTTCTGTGTTTACATCTTCGTATGATGGATTTTTAGTTGTACCACCAGCATAACCACTTGTTGTTTTAATTACCCCTTTTAATTCTGAGAAACCTTCTTGTAACCCCCAAAAACATCCACCAGCAAAGACTGCTACTCGTTGATTTTTTGAAATTTTTGGAACTTCTGCTTTTACTTTTTCCTCTGCATTGGTACAAGAAAAAAATACGGTTACAAATAAAAGTGCGATTAGATTTTTCATGCTGATTATTTTATACAATATACGCTTAGAAATTGAAAATAGTTTTTCTTAATTGTCATGATTAAATAATAAATGAATTGCTCTTTTACTATAAATACCCAATAGTAGGTATATGTATTGGTCTGTTTATCAGCTAGCTTTGATAAATAATGCAAAACGTTCAAAAAGATATTAGTCTAGCCATTCTTTATTTTCTAGTATCTCTATTCATCAGCATTGTATTTATTAGTCAAAACGATTTGTTATATATCGATGCAAATCAAATGATCTTATCTACAAGTATTGCTGGTGCAAAATGGGGCATTCAAATAGTAGCTGCCTTAATTTTTTTAAGAAAAGAGAAATTCGAATTTATTAGAAGAATAAGTTTGGTTTGTCTTATTGGTTCTATCTCACTACTCTCCTATTATGTTATTGGATTATTTCCACTTTCTAATTGGCAACAATTTGTATTAACGTTAATAATTTGCGTAATTACGATGTTGATTTTTTATTTTATTGCCGTAACCAAAAGCCGTGTTGGGCTTCAATGGTATTTCGGATGGATATTTTGTCTTATCATTGCAATTCTCCTTCAATTAACGTGTGTTTTTAATATCATCACTTAAAAACTTTAAACAAATCACATAAAAAAAGCCCCAATAAATCGGAGCTTTTATTATATAAAATATATTGAACTATGGCCAGATACCTAAGTTCATGTAAGAAATAGCAATTTTATCAATAGAATTTACAAAAGCTGCTGTTCTTAATGTTTTCACCTCTGGTTTGTTAATTAAAGTTTCTCTAATTTCTCGGTAAGAATGGATCATCGTATCTTCTAATCCTGAATTTACCAATTCCATTTCAGATGCACCTTTAACAATCATTAAACGGTTTTCGTTAGGGATTTTCTTACCTGTTAAGTTCTCTAATGTATTAATCAAGTTTGCATTAGAGTTTTCAGCATAACGACTTTCCATACGACCAAAAGCAACGTGCGAAAGATTTTTTAACCATTCGAAATACGAAACTGTTACCCCACCTGCATTACAATACATGTCTGGAATAATCATACCGCCCATTTCAGTAAAAATTTCTTCTGCTTCTGGAGTACATGGTCCGTTTGCACCTTCTGCAATAATTTTTGCTTTAATGTTACGAACGTTTGCTGCTGTAATTTGATTTTCTAAAGCTGCTGGAACTAAGATATCACATGGTTGCTCTAAACCTTCCATAGAATTTTTAAAGTCTGTTGCACCAGGGAAGCCTAAAATAGAACCTGTGTTTTTACGGTGAGCAAAAACCTCATCTATATTAAAACCATTTGCATTGTAAATTGCACCTTCATATTCTGCAATACCAACAATTGTTGCACCAAATTCAGCCAAAAATTTAGCAGAGTGGTAACCTACGTTACCTAAACCTTGTACAATTACTTTTTTATCACCTAAACCAGCTTTTAAACCAATTTTAGCCATATCGTCTGCATGTGCTACACACTCACGTACTGCATACGCCACGCCACGACCAGTTGCTTCTTTTCTACCACGAATACCATGTAATGCAATTGGTTTACCAGTTACACAACCCAAAGCATCTAAAGAGCCAGGGTTCATAGTCATATAAGTATCGGCAATCCAGCTCATTTCACGTTCACCAGATCCATAATCAGGAGCAGGAACATCAATGCCGGGACCAATAAAATTCTTTTTAATCAACTCTGTTGTATAACGACGAGTAATTGTTTCTAACTCGGCAACAGAATAATTTTTTGGGTTGATACAAATTCCGCCTTTGGCGCCACCAAAAGGAACGTTAACAATAGCACATTTGTAAGTCATTAAAGCTGCAAGTGCCATAACTTCGTCTTCGTTAACCATATCACTATAACGAATACCACCTTTAGTTGGACTCATGTGATGAGAATGTTCTACACGCCAAGCATCAATTACTTCAAAGCCATTACCTCTGCGAATTGGGAATTGAAAACGATATACACTGTTACATGCTTTTATCTGAGCCAATAAACCTTCTGGATGTGAAGTAAATTGTGCGGCACTATCAAAGTTCTTACAAACATCTGTAAAAAAACTTGTTTCGTTTGCTGTATTAGCCATTTTTTGTGTTTTATAAATTTGAATTTTCTTCTTGTACGGTGCAAAATTGCATTAAAATAAACCACTAATGCAAGTCCAAATTTGCTTAGTGTATCATAAACACCATTACAAAAAAGGTAAAAGGTTAGGAATAGGACGTTTAAAATTAGTTTTTGCTAGAAGATTTTTTTTCTAACATTTTTAATCTTTTGTCTAAAGAGAAGAGATAGATTAATAAACCAAGCAAAATTATTACGATTACAGCAACAACAACGTATATTTTTCCATTGCTACGTAAGGCATCGGCCATTTCTACAGTATTGTTCTGAGCGAACAAATTAAGGGTAGTTACTAACATTAATAAAGTCAAAATAATTTTCTTCATGGCATTAATTTGTTTGATGTTCTATAGAACGAATTCTAAAACGAATGGTATAAATCCAGTACCCAATAATAGACCATCCGATAAATGCTGGATAAAGAACCGCCCTCATCCTGCTATCTAAATCATAACTATTAAACCCGGGATTACCACCATTTCCTGGATGCAAAGACGATTGTAATCGTGGTAAAACCATAATTAATACGACCATCATTGGGAAAGCAAAAATATTATATATGGCAGATATTTTAGCTCTTTTTTGCTCTTCGTCAATTGAATTTCTTAATACTAAATAAGCAAAATAAAGTAAAATGGCAATAGCGCTAAAATTTTGCTTTACATCAAAACTCCAAAAAGCACCCCAAGTAAATTTTGCCCAAATTGAACCTGTTACTAACCCCAAAATACTAAATATTATACCAACATTAACGCTTTCTACAGCTCTTAAATCGTCCTTTTCATCTCCTTTCCATAAAAATTTAACACTATAAAAAATGGAGATAGAAAAGAGTGTAAGCATGGCAAACCACATAGGTACGTGGAAATACAAATTTCTGATGGTTTCATTTAAAATATCTAAATGCGGAACGCCTAATAATAACCCAGCGATTGTTGAATAAATCACTAAAACAGCACCTAAAATTTTCCACCAAGATTTTTGCATTTTTATTTTAATTTGGTTTTTAATCCCGCCAAAGGTAAGGAAATAACAATAAAGACACAGCCATTACCAATACATTTATCACGGCTAATAAGCCTATATCGTCTAAACTTACACTTCTATCTAAGCCATCAATGGCATTTTTTGCTAATTTGATTAACACAATTAATACTGGAATAATAATTGGAAAACTTAAAATCGCCATCAACATTCCACCATTACCAGCTTTAGAAGCAATTGCAGAAACCATGGTAAATATGGTTGCAAAACTTAAGCTTCCTAAAACTGTTGCTACCAAGTACATTCCCATATCAGCACCTGCTGGAAAAGAGAAAACTAAGGTATAAAACAGCAAAGCGATCAGTGTTAAACCAATCATTAATAAGCTATTGTAAACTGTTTTAGCAATAATTAATGCTACAGGACTAACCAACGTATAAATGTATAAATGTCTGCCTCTACTTTCTTGCAAAAAACTTTTAGCTACAGCATTTATAGAAGCAAAAAGCATAATAATCCAAAATAGGGCATTCCATGTTAATTTTTCTGGAACACTTACAAAGGATAGAAAACAAACAAATACAGTTGAAACTACATACAACAAAATGCCATTGAGCGCATATTTAGAACGCCATTCCAATAACATTTCCTTGCGGATGAGTTGTTTAACCTGATTTGCAATTTGCATAGCGACAAAGATAGTTTTATTGCTAAATTGTTGTATTGTTAAATTGTTGTATTGTTGTAATATTGTGTTGTGGATCAAAAATATTGTAGTGTTGTAAAAAGTCCGGTTGGAGATATAATTATTCTAGCTGATGATATTGCTGTAAATGTGATTACGTTTGGTGAAAGAGAAATTGAGGGATTGGAAGAAAATGAAATCAGTAAAACTGCAGCCAAACAATTACGAGCTTATTTTGATGGGCAATTACAAGAATTTACATTCCCTATAAATCAAACAGGAACTGAGTTTCAGCAAGAGGTTTGGCATAATCTATCTAAAATACCATATGCTGAAACAATATCTTATGCAAAATTTTCTGCGCATCAACCTTTAGCCATTAGAGCAATAGCGGCAGCAAATGGGAAAAATAATATTGCAATTGTTGTTCCTTGCCACAGAGTGATTGGAAGTGATGGTAAATTAGTTGGTTATGCTGGTGGTTTATGGCGAAAAAAATGGCTCTTACAACATGAACGAGAAGTTGCACAAAAAGGTCAAACAGAGTTGAAGTTTTAAGAAAGTCAGGAAGCTCATAGTCGGGAAGTCCGAAAGTTTAGCCTGTTTATTTCAATTCTCCAATCATCAATCTAAAATCGTAAATTTATTAGATGAATCCTTATTTAGATATCGCATTGCGAAGTTTAGCTGTGTATACTTTTATGCTAATAGCTATCCGATTAACAGGTAAAAAAGAGTTTTCGCAATTAAACACCATTGATGTGGTGCTTATTTTATTAATCAGCAATGCGGTACAAAATGCAATGGTAGGTAATAATACAAGTTTACTTGGCGGATTAGCTGCAGCTGCTGTGCTTTTTATTTTAAACTATGGATTAAAAAAGTTGATGTTTAACAATAAAAGCGTACGAGAATTCATTTCTCAACATCCAGAAATATTAATTCATGATGGTAAGCTAGAGTTTAATAAATTAAGTCATTTAGGAATTAGTGATGACGAATTAAAAGAAGCCATGCGAGAACATGGAGTTGAACATTATAAAGATGTAAAACTTGCTATTTTTGAAGTAGATGGTAATATCAGCATCATTACAGGCGATAAAACATTAAAGCAAACGCACTACAAACGTAAAAAAGCGCACAAAACGTTAACTGTTGGCGGTTAACCTTTCTTTTTTTACACTCGTTAGCAATAATAAAACAGCAACTAATAAAACAATCCACCCCCATTGATAGTGAATAGTTTTTGCTAAAACTTTATCAAAAAACTTAGAACCAAAATAATTGTTCGATTTAAAATAAACCGCAGCTGCCATTAATAAACTCCAAACAAATAGCACAATTGTTAGTAATCTAAATGCTTTTAATTGTCTTACAAACAAACACAATGAGGTTAATGCAAGGATGGCAAAAGTAATTAGAAACAAACGTTGATCTGTTTGATATAAATTCCAGTTTCCTTTTACTGGCACTTTAATTATTGGAGAAACCCCTGCAGCAATTACTGCTAAAAGTAAGCCTAAATAAGCATTAAATTTTTTTACAATTAACATCTTTTGAGTTTTATTTATAAGTGGTCGTTCAAAGTTACATCTAAAACTGAAAACTGAATTATTTCCTAGTATCAATACCCATTTTATCCGCAAAATGTGCACAATAATCACGTAAATCTTCTACGATATTTTCTTCACCAGTTGCTTTTAAAAAGCTATCCCCCATGGTTTGTAAAGTCTCGTAGAAAAAGCGTTTCATTTCATCAACAGGCATGTCTTTTGTCCATAAATCAATGCGCATTGAGTTTTTATAATTATGATCCCAAAAAGATAACATCATAGATTTTACCGGTACTTGGTCTTTATTCGCTCCATCTGTACTTTGATATAAAATTTGATCTGGTAAATTATTATCGTCTAATTCTACTGTTACTTTTATCTCTGCTGTCTTCATATTATTTTTTTTACGGTTGCAAATATGCTGATTTTACAAAGCATATTTAAACGCATATCGTTTTACTTTTGTAATATTAAAATAAGGATAGCGGTTAGTACGATGAACACTAATTCTACAATCCAAATTCGTTTCAAATCCTTAAAGGTAAATCTAAAAATCAAATCACTAACAAAACTTACTACGACTAAACAACCTAAAAGAAATTTGTAAAAAGCCGTCATATCAAAATGTTGGCCAGTGGTTTTTGTTTGAAAAAAACTAATCACTAAAAGCGCAAAACTTAGTGCAGTTACAATATTTAATGGCGTTAATCGTAGTTTCATTATGATTTCTTCTTATCAAAACGTTTTTTATTCTTAAACACTTTTCTTTTGTGTGCTTTATTTCTAGCTTTTTCTCTTTCGCGATCTTCGATTTGTTTAGCATTTTTCTTTTCGTGGAAAGCACCTTTAAAATCTGGATCTTCTTTACGTTTTTGCAAATCTATTTCTTTTGCAATTTGTTGTTTTTCATCGTAAGGTGTTTCTTCTACAAAAACTCCTTCAGGAATTGGCTCAACTGGAATAAACTGGCGTGTTAATTTCTCAATTTTACGGATGTAATATTTCTCTGCCTCTGTGCAAAAAGTAATGGCATCTCCTGTGGCAAAAGCTCTACCAGTACGCCCAATTCTATGCACATAATCTTCAATAATAATGGGTACATCAAAGTTTATCACATGACTTACGTCCGTTACATCAATCCCTCTCGAAGCGACATCTGTTGCTACCAAAACCCTAATATTTCCTTCTTTGAAGTTATTTATTGAATTGATACGTGTATTTTGTCCTTTATTTGCATGAATAACTCTCACCGATTCCTCACCAAAACGACGAACCACGAAACTGAAAATATTATCAGCTACTGCTTTGGTTTTACAAAAAATGATTAGTCTACTAAAAACTTCAACATCCTTCAGCAAATGCTGTAATAAATTGATTTTCGTTTTAAAGTTTGGCACTTCATATAAAACCTGTGTAACCGTACTTGCTGGTGTTGCTTGTTCAGATGCTTCAATTATAGTTGGGTGTTTTAAGAAATCTCCTGCAATTTTCTGCACTAAATCGCTCATTGTAGCCGAAAAAAGCAAGTTCTGACGCTTACGCGGTACCACTTCTAAAATTCTGTGGATAGAACCGATAAAGCCCATATCCATCATTTTATCAGCTTCGTCTAACACTAAAAACTGTAAATATTTGGTATTAATGTCTCCCGAAAGATAAATATCTAAAAAGCGACCTGGTGTAGCAATGATAATATCAACACCGGCTTTTATCTGTTCTTTTTGTGCTTTTGGACCAATTCCTCCAAAAATTACCACCGATCTTAAATCTGTATAAGTGCTAAATCGCTTCACTTCTTCAGCAATTTGCATGGCTAATTCGCGAGTTGGCGCTAAAATTAAAGCTCGTGCAGCATCACCCTGCGCATACTTTAATTTCATTAACATTGGCAAAACGTAGGCTGCAGTTTTACCAGTTCCAGTTTCGGCAATGCCACAAATATCCTGACCTGATAAAACTGGCGCAATTGCTTTTTCCTGTATCGGAGTGGCAACAGTGTAACCCGCATCGGCAACTGCGTTTAATATTTGCCTATTTAAATTAAATTCTTCGAACGATTTTGCCATAGCGTACAAAGATACGGAATAAGGTTGAGGGTTTGAAGGCGTAAGGTTCATAAATCCAACATGCAAAGTCATCTTTAGGGGATTTAGGAGTAAAGCAGTTTTAGTGCTAATCGGCAATTTCAGCCCTGCTATCCACTTTACTTCGCGGTTAGCCAAAAGAGCTAACACTACGTGCCCGCTACTATCAGGTTTATTTAACAAAAACTTGTACAAATCACTTTCTGACTTCCCGACATTCGGACTTTCTGACTCTTAATTATTAACTTTACCAGCATGAATACGTATCTGATAAAAGGCGCAACTTTAGTTAACGAAGGACAGCAATTTATAGCTGATGTTTTAATAAAGAATGGATTAATTGAGAAAATTGGTCAGAATTTATCAGCTCCAGAAGCGCAAGAAATTAACGCTGATGGACTTTACCTTTTACCAGGAATGATTGACGACCAAGTTCATTTTCGCGAACCTGGTTTAACACATAAAGCAGATATTTTTACAGAAAGCATGGCAGCCGTTGCAGGTGGCATTACTTCTTTTATGGAAATGCCAAACACTGTTCCAAATACATTAACGCAAGAATTATTAGCCGACAAATATGATATCGCCGCACAAACATCATTAGCTAACTACTCATTTTACATGGGTGCTAGTAATGATAATATAGAAGAAGTTTTAAAAACAGATGCTAAAAACGTGTGTGGGATTAAGGTTTTCATGGGTTCTTCAACTGGAAATATGTTGGTTGATAATGAACAAACGTTAGAAAACATTTTCAGTAAAGCGCCTATATTAGTTGCCACACATTGTGAAGATGAAGCAACTATTCGTAAGAATTTAGCCATTTTCAAAGCGAAGTATGGTGAAGATTTAACAATAGAAATGCATCCTTTAATTCGAAGTGCGGAAGCTTGTTATAAATCCTCTTCCTTAGCAGTAGAATTAGCTAAGCGTTATCAAACTCGATTACATATTTTACATATTTCTACGGCGAAAGAAATTGCTCTATTTGATAATTCAATTCCATTAAAGGATAAAAAAATTACTGCCGAAGCCTGTGTACATCACCTTTGGTTTAATGATCAAGATTATGCCACAAAAGGGAATTTTATCAAATGGAATCCCGCTGTAAAAACTGCAGCTGATCAAGCTGGAATTTTGCAAGGTGTTTTAAATGACAACATTGATGTCATTGCAACCGATCACGCACCTCATACATTGGCAGAAAAACAACAACCCTATTCACAAGCACCTTCTGGCGGACCATTAGTACAACACGCCTTGCCTGCTTTGTTAGAAATGCACTTGGAAGGCAAAATCTCTCTAGAAAAAATCGCAGAAAAAACTGCTCATAATTTGGCTATTTGCTTTGACATCGAAAAACGTGGTTTTATTCGTGAAGGGTATTGGGCAGATTTAGTTTTAGTAAACCTAAACGATCCATTTAAAGTTACGCCATTAAACATTTTTTATAAATGTGGTTGGTCGCCATTTGATGGAGAAACTTTCCAAGCGAGTATTACACACACCTTTGTTTCGGGCAATTTAGCGTATCAAAATGGGAAGTTTGTAACCAGTGAAATTGGAAAGAGATTGAGTTTTACTCGTTAATCGTTATATTTGTTATAATTAAATGAAGTAAATCTATGGAAACATTAATCGCACATCCTAAAAATAAAGAGCAATTAGCAGCTTTAAAAGCAGTGATGAAAGCTTTAAAAGTAGATTTTGAAACTGAAAAAAGTCCATATAATCCAGAATTTGTAAAAGAAATTCTAAAAGCTAGAGAAGATATTAAAAATGGCAAAGGTGTGAAAATTGCTGTTGAAGATTTATGGAAGTAATATTTGCTCCAAAAGCAATAAATGACTTAGCTTTTTGGAAAAAGTCTGGAAACAAAGTAATCCAAAAAAAATTGACCAACTAATTATAGCTATTCAAGAAAATCCTTTTGCTGGAATTGGGAAACCCGAACCTTTAAAATATGAATTATCTGGTTCATGGTCGAGAAGGATAAATGAAGAGCATAGAATTATCTACGAAATCACGGAAGAAGATTTGATTGTTATATTAGAAATACAATCTCTAAAAGGTCATTACAAATAATGATTTTGTCTCGTAAATTCCTACTAAAATCTGCCTTAATCTTCGGCATCGCCTTATTTATATTTATTTTTGGATTATTTCCTCAAGTAGTACTTACCGTTTATTCAAAAGGTTTATATCCTATTATCTCCTCTATTTTAAGGTGGATTTCTTCCATTTTTCCTTTTGCTTTAGGTGATATTCTATACGGACTACTGATTATTTTCGCTTTAGCACAACTCTTTTTATTCTTTAAAAGAAGAAAATCACTAACTAAAGCTCATCGATTAATCATTCCCTTAAAACTGTTTAATCTAATCTTGATTTTATATATCGCTTTTAAATTGCTTTGGGGATTAAACTATTCTCGACCAAGTATTACCCAACAATTAACCATTAGCGATGAAAAATACAGTGTTAAAGAATTAGTGCTTTTAGGTAATTACTTTATCGACAAATTAAACACGCTTCAGCCCCAAATATCTCCTAAACTTAGTTATGATATTAATCGACTTCGTGAAAAAGCAGTTGTAGAATATCATCGTATGGAAAAGAAAAATCCATTTTTCACCTATAATGCACCATCTGTAAAACCAGTATTAAACGATTGGATGGTTAGTAAAATAGGAATTGAAGGGTATTACAATCCATTAAGTGGCGAAGCGAATGTAAATATGAAATTACCAGCTTGGGTATTGCCGTTTGTAGCTTGTCATGAAATTTCGCACCAAATGGGTGTTGCCAGAGAAGATGAAGCCAATTTAGCAGCTTATTTAGTAGGTATAAATAGTAGTGATGTCAACTTCCAATATTCTGTAAATTATAACATGTTGCGTTATATTTTATTCGAAATTAGGATAAAGTCACCTGAAGATTATCTTAAAATGCGAGATAAAATTGCTCCAGAAGTTTTAGCAAATTTCAAAGCAGAAAATGAATTCTGGGCAAAATACAATGGACAAATGTCGAATTATATGGGTGTAGCTTTCGATAAATTTTTAAAGCTTAACAATCAAAAGAGAGGAATTAAAAGCTACCAAAATATTGTGATTTGGTTATGGAATATACATAAGAACGAGTTGACAGTTACCAATTAACAGTTGTCAGTTTTAATATTGTTATTCAACTGAAAACTGCAGACCGAGAACTAACTAGCCATGTATCGCTTCTTTATTACCAAAACTCATAATTAATTCTCCTTCAAAAGCTAACCATTCTTTCCAACGTTTATCTACATCGACATCTACGGTATACTTACGAGCAAAGTTTAAGAAAGTGGTATAATGCCCAGCTTCCGAAACCATTAAATCATGGTAAAACTTAGCTAATTCTTTGTCCTGAATATTTTGAGATAATACTCTAAAACGTTCACAACTTCTCGCTTCTATCATTGCAGCAAACAATAATCTTTCTATAAAACTATTGTTTCTTGAACCATCTTTTTTGCAGAACTTCATCAACTGTCCAACATAATCGTCTTTTCTACCACGACCGAGTGTATATCCTCTTTTTTTAATGATATCCACCACTTGCTGAAAATGTTGCATTTCTTCTAATGCAATAATGGTTAATTCCAACACCAAATCAATGTGTTCGCAATTATCTGCGATCAAATTAATCGCATTAGTAGCCGCTTTTTGCTCACACCACGCATGGTCGGTTAAAATTTCCTCTAAATTAGATTCTGCAATATTCGCCCAACGTGGATCAGTCAATAATTTAAGTCCTAGCATGTTTCAAAATTAATAAAATACTCCGAAGCTAGGATATTCGGAAGTTCTTACTTTTTACATCTTTTGGACTTTAACGTTACAACATTATTGTAAATTTGCAACGTTATGGCAAAAATATCCATCAACCTGGCAACAGGTTCATTACAACAAGAAGAAATTATAGTCGGTATAGATTTAGGCACTACGAATAGTTTGGTTGCTTTTATCAATCCAGAGAAAAACCCACAGGTAATTAATGATACTGGAAAAGGGCTTTTAGTACCTTCTATTGTGCATTTTAATGAACATGGTGATGCCGAAGTTGGTAACGAAGCTAAAGCTTTTTTAACTTCAGATCCTGCTAACACAATCTTTTCTGTAAAACGATTATTAGGTCGTTCTTACAAAGATGTAGCTAGCCATCAAGATATTTTTAGCTATAAAATCATTGATGATGATACCGATGCTTTAGTGAAAATTAAAGCTGGAAATAAATTTTATACCCCTATTGAGCTTTCAGCAGAGATCTTAAAGGAACTAAAAGCAAGAGCAGAGCACGCTTTAAAAACCCCTGTAAATAGAGCAGTAATTACTGTGCCAGCCTATTTTAACGATAGTCAACGTCAAGCCACTCGCGATGCTGGCAAACTAGCTGGACTAGACGTGTTACGTATTGTGAATGAGCCTACTGCTGCAAGTTTAGCCTACGGTTTAGGTCTTGATCCTACACAACAAAAAACAATTGCAGTATACGATTTAGGTGGTGGGACTTTCGATGTTTCCATCCTTCAAATACAGAACGGAATATTTGAGGTTTTAGCTACTAACGGCAATACTTTTTTAGGTGGAGATGATTTTGACAGAGCCATTTTAAACTATTGGATAGAGAAAAATAACTTAGATTTTGCTACGGTTGCTCAAGATAATATCCTAATGCAAACCTTACGTTTACAAGCAGAAGCTGCAAAAAAAACATTGTCAACTCAAAATTTATACAACGAACAATTAGGAGAAATTTGGTGTACGTTAGATAAACAAACGTTCGAAAAACTAATTGCAGATAAAGTTACTGAAACCTTAACCTGCTGTAAATTAGCATTAACTGATGCAAATTTAACTATTGATGAAATTGATGAAGTAGTTTTAGTTGGTGGTTCAACTCGTACGCCGTATGTAAAAAAAGCGGTAAGTGATTTCTTTAATCGTCAACCACACGATCAAATTAATCCAGATGAAGTTGTGGCTCTAGGTGCTGCCATTCAAGCAGATATTTTAGCTGGAAACCGCTCGGATATTTTATTATTGGATGTTACTCCTCTTTCCTTAGGTATTGAAACTATGGGTGGATTGATGGATGTAATCATTGCTCGCAATAGCAAAGTGCCTACAAAAGCTGGCCGTCAATACACTACATCTATTGATGGACAAGTGAATATGAAAATCTCTGTGTATCAAGGTGAGCGTGATTTAGTGAAAGAAAATAGAAAGTTAGCCGAGTTCGATTTAAAAGGAATTCCTGCTATGCCTGCTGGTTTACCAAAAGTTGATATCAATTTCCTACTAAATGCAGATGGAATTTTAACTGTTCAGGCGATAGAGTTACGCTCAGGCGTGAAGCAAGAAATAGATATTATTCCGAGTTACGGTTTAAGCGATGATACAGTAGAAAAAATGTTAATTGATAGCATTGAAAATGCCAAAAGTGATGTAGAACAACGTATGCTTATTGAAGCTAAAAGCGAAGGCGAACAATTAGTGTATACTGCAGAGCGATTTATTAAAAAGAATGGCAATATCTTAAATGAGCAAGAATTAACCTTAACCATAGTGCTTATTGCTGAACTTAAAGATGCTTTAGATAGTGGCGAAAAAGATCGCATTTTAAAGAAAGCCGACGAACTGAATGAGTTTACTCGTCCTTTTGCAGAGCGATTAATGGATATGGCAGTTGGTCAAGCGATGAAAGGTAAAAGCATAGATGAACAGTAATTAAACCTGTGCGTAAATTCTATTTCTCCCCAAACATCATTTGCCAAAAAGTGTATACATAACAACCTACACAAATTGCAAAAACACTTTCTAACACTGCAAAAACCAATAATACACCTGTTAAAACTAGTGCAGCAAGATCAAATTGCATAACATAAACTGCGCTAATAAGTATGCAAAAAACAAACCCTAATGTTGCAGCAAATTTCTTTGGCGCTAAATCTGTCATTTTCGTTGGTAAAGAGAATACTTTAAAAACTTGTAGCGCAATAGCTTTCAACACACTCCATTTTCCACCAGTGAAAGCTCGTATTGCAAAATCTACCATTAAAAATATCATTGCATAATAATTATCAAAAGCAATACATACAATTGCAATGATCGCTACTAATAACGCAACTATTCTAATCACACTCTCATTAACTCTTTCTGCAGAAATAGGGCAAGAAACTTCCATTATTTTTTTCTACAAAGATAATTCAAATCGACCTATATTTAGTTAACCAAAGAGTCACAATAACCCAAAGGTTTAGAAATTAAATACAAATGATTAATTGCATAAGAGCAAACTCTGAAAATAAAGACTTCCAGAAATTGGTAGCTGAACTTGATGCTGATTTAAAAGTTAGAGATGGAGAAGATCATTCATTCTATGCACAGTTTAATAAAATAGACGCTATTAAATATGCAATTGTGGCATATGAAAATGGAATTGCTGTGGGTTGTGGAGCCATTAAAGAATATACACACGATACAATGGAGGTGAAGAGAATGTTTGTATCTCCTGCTAAGCGTGGATTAGGAGTAGCTTCTACTATTTTAAATGAACTAGAATTTTGGGCAAAAGAACTTCACCATAAAAAATGTGTGCTCGAAACAGGCAATAAGCAACCTGAAGCCATTGCAATGTACCTAAAAAGTGGTTATCAAATTATACCGAATTACGGTCAGTATGAAGGCGTAGAGAATAGTGTGTGTTTTGAAAAAATACTAGCTTAATTAAAAGATTTCCCTATCTTCATTTTATGAAAAGATTAACGATTTTACTATTGTTAATCATCCCGTTTCTATTTTGCACTTCTTGGGGCTTCTTTGCTCATCGAAGAATTAATCAACTCGCGGTATTTACATTACCAGCAGAAATGATTGGATTTTACAAAGCTGGTTATAAATACATTACCGAACACGCTGTAGATCCAGATAAACGTAGATATATTGATACGTTGGAAGCTCCTCGGCATTATTTAGATGTAGAAAACTATGAGGAGAATATAGATAGTATTCCAGAAAAATTTAATGCTGCCTTAGCCAAATATGGGCAAAAGAAACTAAATGAAAACGGAATTGTCCCTTGGCAAATTCAACGAACCTACTACAGTTTAATTAAAGCGTTTAAAACCCACGACTCATTAAAGATTTTAAAATATTCTGCCGAATTAGGTCATTATATTGGCGATGCTCATGTTCCTTTACACACTACTAATAATCACAATGGCCAATTAACCAACCAAGTTGGAATACATGCTTTTTGGGAAAGCAGACTACCGGAATTATTTGCTGGTGGATATAATTTTGTGGTTGGTAAAGCTTATTACATTGACGATCCTTTAAAAACTGCTTGGGGAATTGTTAAACATTCGCATAGTTTATTAGATAGCGTTTTACTTTTTGAAGCAGAGCTGAATAAAACATTCCCATCCGATCAGAAATATAGTTTTTCAGAGCGGAGTAATACAGTTACAAAACAATATTCACCTGCCTATTCAAAAGCTTATCAGGATAAAATGAACGGTATGGTAGAAAAACAAATGCGTTCTGCTATCTTAATGATCGGCTCTTTTTGGTTCTCTGCATGGGTAGATGCAGGTCAACCTGAACTTAAAAATCTAATCAAAATAGAAATAAGTCCAGAGGAACGAAAAGCTACAGAACTAGAAGAAAAGAAATATAAAGAAGGTAAAATTATTGGAAGAGAAAATTAATCCTCTTTTGGTGCAGTTACATCAACTTCTTCCACCAGCTCTTTAACTTCTTTCTTGCTGAACAAAGATTTTAAAGCACCATAAACAACTGGAACAAAAGTGCCAATTGCAATAACCAATACTAAGATTTCAAAATTTTTCTCTACGAATGGGATTTTCCCCAATAAATAGCCTGCAAATAGCAAACTAGTTATCCAAGCTATACCACCTATAATATTATAATAAGTAAACTTACCAAAAGACATTCTAGCAGCTCCTGCCACAAAAGGTGCAATCGTTCTTACAATAGGCAAAAACCTACTAAAAACAATAGCTCTTGCGCCATGTTTTTCAAAGTATTCGTGAGACTGATGATAGTATTTCAGTTTAAGAATTTTATTGTTTTCTTTAAACACTTTAATCCCAAAATATTTACCTAATTGATAATTTACAGAATTCCCTAAAATAGCGGCAATGATTAAAATAACTAACATGAACCAAATATTTAAACCTGTTCCATTACCGGCAACTAAAGCGCCAACTGCAAACAACATCGAATCTCCAGGTAAAAATGGTGTAACCACAAATCCAGTTTCTGCAAAAATAATGATGAATAAGATAAGGTAAGTCCAGGTTTTATATTCCTGCATAATTACTTCTAAAGTTTCTTTTGTATTAGTAAGTAATTGTATAAGTAAGTCTAAGAATTCCAATTTTTCTGTTTTTTTCAAAAATAAGCATATGGTTTTGATAACCATGCTTAATTTCAAATTTAGATGTTAATTATAGGTAATTTTATTTATGGTTATATTGGCATTCGAGGTTCCGCTAAACCAAATGGTATATATTTTTCCAGCTTCAAATTCTGTTCCTGGAAGCACTTTAAATCCGCCAGCACCTAAAATAGAAACTCTCAAATCAATAGTTGGATCTATAGTAAAGTAACTTGAAGCTTCTTTAAAGGGTAATGAATTAATTAATAAAACATTTCCTGTCAAGTTTACATTTATTGCATTCGTAAAATATGGACTTAAATTTATAAAACGCACATTTGCTTTCCCAGGTGCTGTAGTTCCTAAATTATCTTCAAAAGTTAAAACCTCTCCTTTGTTGGATTTATCTTCTACATAGAATGAGGTATATGATAAGGTTGGAACAAAAATGACTTCTGCAGATGCATTTTCGTCTGTGTTTGAAAAAGAGGCATTTTTACTACCTGAGGGAATTTTTAAATAATCACTACCCTCTCCAAAGGCTATAGCTTTAGGACTAACCTTAACATTGTCTAAATAAAAATCTATTGCAGAAGCAGTATGAGACGCGTTAACTAATTTAATTTTTGCTTCTCCTTCAACAACTTCATTAGAAATTACAATGTCCTTTTTACACGAAAAAAGACAACAAAGTGTAGCAAAACACATTAAATTTAAATAGAAATGAACTCTATTAACAGCGAGTAGCGGTATTTTCATAAATTTAGTCTAACTCTGGTATTAAACAGCAATGGCTCGGTCAAAAACCAAGCCATTGTTATGAAATTGTAAGTTTAAAGTTTAATTAATCACTAAAAACAAAACTTATATACTGATTAGTAACTATTATTTAGCATTACCGGCATCACTAACATTAAAACGTCTTCGTTTTCGTCGTTAGTTTGTGGGATTAATAAACCTGCTCTATTTGGTGTAGATAATTCTAAAGTAACCTCTTCGCCACTTAAATTACTTAGCATTTCAATTAAGAAACGAGCGTTAAAACCAATTTCTAAATCTTCGCCTTCGTATTGGCAACTTAAACGTTCGTGAGCTTCGTTTGCAAAATCTAAATCTTCTGAAGAAATATTTAATTCGCTTCCATTAATTTTTAATCGAACTTGATGTGTAGTTTTATTCGCAAAAATTACAACTCTACGTAATGTGTTTAAGAATAGCGCTCTATCAATTACCAATTTATTTGGATTATTAGCTGGAATTACTGCTTCATAATCTGGATAACGTTCATCAATTAAACGACAAACTAGATTGATATTTTCAAATTTGAAGAAAGCACTTGTTGCATTATAATCTACCGATACATTTACATCTGTGCTTGGTAAAGCAGCTTTTAATAAAGTCAAGGCTTTTTTAGGCAAAATAAATGACGATGCTTTATCAGCTTTGCTATCTGTTCTGCGGTAACGCACTAATTTATGTGCATCTGTTGCTACAAACGTAATGTGTTGAGGAGATAGTTGACAATACACGCCTGTCATTGCTGGGCGCAACTCATCGTTACTTACTGCGAAAATGGTTTTAGTGATTGCTTCAATTAAAACTGATGCAGGTAAATTTACCGACGAAGCGTTTTCCACTACTGGAATTTTCGGAAAATCATCTCCGTTTTCGCCACTCAATTTATATTTTCCATCGCCTGCGCTAATCTCAATAGAGAATGTAGTATCATCAATATTGAAAGAAATTGGCTGATCAGGTAATGTTTTTAAGGTGTCTAATAATATTCTAGATGGAACGGCAACTTTACCTTCTTCTTTCGATTCTACAGTTAACGATGTGGTCATGCTCGTTTGTAAGTCTGTAGCAGAAATAGTTAAATTTCCATCTTTAATTTCGAATAAGAAATTTTCTAATATTGGCAAAACAGTACTGCTGCTAGATGCGCCGTTAACTGTTTGTAAATGTTTTAATAATGTTGATGTTGATACTATAAATCTCATAGTTGATTTTATCTGTTCTCAAAAATATAAAAATTACTTTGCATACTTATGTTTACGGTAATAATGTTGAAAAATTGCGAAACATATTAACAATAGTAACGGAGCAACCGCATTAATTAATTGCCATTTTGTTTTTTCGGTACGTAAACGAGCTTTATCTAACAATCTCACCTTAATTTCTTTATTGCGCAGGGTGATCAGATTATCGTCATCCGTAAAATAATCGGCAATATTTAATAACAATGCTTTATTCCCGTAATTCTGTTGCGAATATCGATCAAAGCCCAATGGAAAAGGCGTATTTTCTGATTTACTTACCTGATTACTAAAAATATCTCCATCACCTATTACAATCATTTTGGTGGGCTTACTTGTTGCAGGCACATCGTATTTTTCTGTAATTCCTTCTGGCACTGGTCGATTTAAAAACACAGATTTAAAACTGCCTTCTAATAAAATCCCAGCACTTTTTGGCGTACTGGCATATTCTTCTGGCGTTGGCTGTTGAGCTAATAATTGTAATGAAAGAAGTTTAGGTGCATCGTAAATTTTATTATTTGGCGATGTTTGAAGAATGATTTTCTTGTTTACATTCGGAACGCCAATGGTATCTACTGTACTTGCAAATTCAGTTCGAATGCCATCAATGTTTTTTACTACATTACTGGTTGTATCGGGCATTAAAATTGGAAAATACCACCATGGTGCAGTGTCAATTTGAGTTTGTTGCCCAGCAGCACCAGTTGCATACGGAATTAAAGCACAATTAATATCTGTAATTAAATTATAGTTAATTCTAGCACCGTATTCAAAAAGCATATCATCTAAATTCAATTGCTTATTAACCGCCATAATCTGTGGTCGCTTTTGCAAACTATCTAATTCTGCACCCACTTGATCAACTGCCCAAACTACTCGTCCGCCCTGCATTACAAAATAGTTAATTTTGTATTTCTCCACTTCTGTTAATGCCTGCTGAGGTTTAGCAACAATTAATACTTTCAAATTATCCAAGCCTTCTTTGGTAATGAGTTTTAAATCTACTCTACCTACGTAGTATTGTTGAGATAAAGAAGTAATGGCATCATATAAATACAGATTTGAAGGTTCGCCGTGTCCTTCTGTAAAACCGATACGTGGATTGCTTTTGGTAATTATCCTTTTAATGGCTGATGTAAACGTATATTCAAGATTTTGAATAGAACTGGTAATATTTTCCTCATAATCTGTTGCTGCTCCCCCAGTTTTTTGCAATAAATTAACTGGCATTTGCATTCCATCGCTTTCTATAAGCGCCATTGGAAAAATTATTTTTTGCGTAATACCTGCATCACTTTTAATGTTAACTGCCAAAGGTTTTATACCGATTTGCAAATACCTATTGATGATGGTATCTTGTTCATTAGCGGGAACATTTGCTAAAGGATCTTCAAAAACAATTTTTACGTTAGCATTCGAATATGCTTTATAATCGTTTAATAAATCTTTTGTCGCGTTGCGTAATCTCTTAAAAGCAGCAGGTATTTCTCCATCTAGAAAAACAGTAATGGTAATGTCTTTTGTGGTTTTTTGTAAATTCTCTTTCGTTTTTTGCGTTAAGGTATAGCGTTTCTCTTTGGTGAAATCAAAACGTGTATAAAAGTATTGAGCTAGTACATTTAGAAGTACCAATAGCATGACAAAAAGTATAACCTTAATAGATTTGTTTTGAAGCTTTACCATTTCCTACCTCCTACTACGATTTTGGTTAAACCCAAAAATACAAGCACAAAACTGATGAAATAGATTAAATCTCTTGTATCCAAAACTCCTCTGCTAATCGATTGATAATGTTCATTAATTCCTAAATTGATGAATACGGTTTCCAAATAATTTAATTCGAACAATTTACTCAGCGAATCAAATCCGCTGAAAGCGAAAAAACATAAGAAAACAGCAATAGCAAATGCAATTACTTGATTTTTTGTAATGGATGAAGTAAAAATTCCAATCGCTGTAAAAGCATTTCCTAGTAAAAACAGCCCCAAATAAGAACCTATTACGGCTCCAGAATCTACATTCCCTTTGGGTAAACCTAATTGATAAATGCTATAATAATAAACCAATGTTGGTAGTAGAGCAAAAAGCAATAAAACAATACAGGCTAAATATTTTGCCAAGATAATTTGTAGATCACTTAACGGTCTAGTCGCTAAAAGTACGTATGTACCTTCTTTACGTTCTTCTGCAAAAGACCGCATGGTAATGGCAGGTATTAAAAACATAAATAAAAATGGCACTAAACTAAAAAAGCCATTTAATTCGGCATAACCATAATCTAATATAGATGTATCTGGAAAATACCATAACAGTAAGGCACATGCCAACAAAAAAATACCAATGGTGATATAGGCCATTAGTGAATTTAGAAAACTGAATAATTCTCGTTTAAAAACTGCGTACATGCAATGAGATTAATGAAGCCGAAGTTATACAATATCTGCTAAAACAAAAAGGCTCCCCAAATTTCGGGAAGCCTTTAGCCTAAATTATATGGTTTTTAGAAAGTAAAGCCTAAGCCAACAGTAAAGACTTTGTTTTTAAACTTTACATCAAGATCTTGTTGATCAGGAATTACACTGCTTAAACCTAAGCCATAACCAGCATGTATATTTACGCGATTAAGTTGGTAACCACCTAAAAAGTTTATTCCAAAATCACTACGTTTAAAGTTGTCTTCATCACCGCCGATTTCAATTTTTTCTTTTACTCCACCAGATTTCGCATACGCATCAACTGCAAATGCATAATATGGACCAGCACCAAAGAAAACTTTACCAGTACCTGCCGTAAAATTTGCTAATAAGTTTACTGGGACTTCGATGTACATCGAATTGATGGTACCACTTTGGTCTGCACTTACTGAACCACCACTAAAATCAAAATCTCCACTATTTATTTTTGTTCCTTTGTTAATTAAAGTTAAGCCAGGTTGAACCGAGAATATAGTTGAAACAGGGATATCTGCTGTTCCACCTACATAAAATGATGTTTTCGAATCGAAACTTGCCGATACTCCCATTGTAGACAAAGTCATGTTTGAGAAAGTTACACCAGCTTTCACACCGAATTTAACTGGAGCTTGAGCCAAAAGTGCCGTGCTTAAGCCAGCAATTAAGGTTAAGGATAGTACTAGTTTTTTCATGTTTTCTTGTTTGTTTATCTAATTGTAAAACTATAAAATTAGTACCAATAAAAAAGCCCCAACAAAAAATATTTACTGGGGCTTTTTTATTAAAATTGATACTTACAAACCGAATGCAAATGCTGCACGTAAGCCAATAATACCTGTTGAATTACCGTTGTTAGACCAATTTTCATAACGTAAACCGAAATCTAAGCTAGATTTATCAGATACTGCAAATGAAGCACCTAATGTTGGTCCAAACGCAAAACTTGTTGTTCCGCCTGTTTCTGTGCTAATTGCTGCACCAGCTTCTGCTGCTCCATAGAAATTTCCGCCAAAGTAGTATTTCAAACCACCTTTTAATGGAACAATGCCGTAACTTGTTTTTTGACCTGCTGCTTTTAATAAGTCTTTTGTATCTCCTGTAGCCATAATTGATAGATAGCCACCTGATACTGTTAAATTTAATGATTTAGCTATTGGTTGTTCGAATTGTAAAGATCCACCTGCAATAAGAGCATCTGAATTTTTTTCAGTTGGAATACCAAATTCTGCACCAATACTTAATTTTCTAACAGCACCTTCTGTTTGTGCTGATGCTGCAAAGCCTAAACCTGCAACAAGGGCTAATGATAATACTAATTTTTTCATCGTGTTTTTTTGTAATTATGTTTGTATTAATTGCCACATTAGATACAATAACTAAGCCAGCAGTTACAAAGAATTGTCAGATTTTTGACAACTTATACGAATAATCAGCTAATGAAATGAATTTCAATTGGTTAATTTCCTGAAGACTTCCTCTAAAGAATCGGTCTTATTTTGTGCTTTAAGTTCTTCTATTGTAGCATTTGCGACAATTTTCCCCTTATTGATGATAATTACCTCATCGCAAATCGCCTCAACTTCTTGCATAATATGTGTAGAAAGAATAACCGTTTTATCCTTCCCCAAATTTTTAATTAATGTTCTAATATCTGCCAATTGATTTGGATCTAAACCAGAGGTTGGTTCGTCTAATATTAACACTTGAGGGTTATGAATAATTGCTTGTGCCAAACCGACACGTTGTTTATAACCTTTAGACAGCATACTGATTTTTTTATGCTGTTCTGGCGTTAACCCAACTTGCTTAATTACATCTTCTACCCTGTGTTCTAAATTTTCTAATCCATAGGTTTGGCCTACAAAACTTAAAAATTCACGGATGTACATGTCAGTATATAATGGGGTATTTTCTGGTAAATAGCCTATTTGTTTTTTTATGGCTAAAGCATCTGTCAAAATATCCTTATTACAAATCTCAATACTACCCGTTGTAGCTGCCAAATAGCCAGTCAACATTTTCATCGTAGTAGATTTACCAGCACCATTTGGACCTAAAAAACCTAAAATCTTACCAGGTTTCGCTTCAAAACTGATGTTATCAACTGCTTTTTGTGAACCGAAGTGCTTAGATAGATCTTTTACTTTAATACTCATTTTAATTCCCTATTAAGTTTGCAAACTTAAGCTTTTTATCGTTTTTTTGGTTATCATCTAAAATGTTCAAAATGGTTTTACAAACTTTGAAAACGTGTGCTAAAAAAATTACTTTTTGAACATACTTTCATCGGAGCTTCTTCGGATCTTCTTCGGAGTAATCCGAAGGAAGTGCGATTGAAATCTGACTAAACTATGAAGCAATAGCTATTATCTTCTTTATATAACTCTAGCATTCTTTTAAAAACCTCATTTCCATCACCTACACCTTTAAGCCTTTTTATTATATTTGCCTCACTATGGCTAAAACAAACGACGAACAATTTAAAAATGTAATATCACATGCTAAAGAATACGGTTTTGTATTTCAAAGCAGCGAAATATATGACGGTTTAAGTGCCGTTTATGATTATGGACAATTAGGTGCTGAACTAAAAAACAACATCAAAACCTATTGGTGGAAAGCTATGGTGCAAATGCATGAAAACATTGTAGGAATTGATTCTGCAATATTTATGCATCCGAAAGTATGGAAAGCTAGTGGTCACGTGGATGGTTTTAACGATCCAATGATTGATAATAAAGATTCTAAAAAACGTTATCGTGCTGATCAGTTATTAGAAGACAAAATTGCTCGTTACGAGAAAGATGGTAAAACCGAAAAAGCTGCAAAATTGCAAGCGGATATGGATGCTGCTTTAACAGCTGAAGATTTACCTCGTTTAAAAACTCTAATTGAAGAGCACGAAATTGCTTGTCCGGTGAGTGGCACCAAAAACTGGACCGATGTTCGTCAGTTTAACTTGATGTTTAGCACTCAATTTGGTGCAATGGCAGAAGGAAGCGATGAAGTTTATCTTCGTCCAGAAACAGCACAAGGTATCTTTGTGAACTTCTTAAACGTACAAAAATCTGGGAGAATGAAAGTTCCTTTCGGAATTGCACAAATAGGTAAAGCATTTAGAAATGAAGTAATTGCCCGCCAGTTTATCATGCGTATGCGTGAATTTGAACAAATGGAAATGCAATTCTTTGTTCGTCCAGGTGAAGACAAAAAGTGGTTTGCGTATTGGAAAGAAGCTCGTTTAAAATGGCATAAAGCATTAGGAACTGCTCCGGAAAAATACCGTTTCCACGATCACGTTAAATTGGCACATTACGCAAACGCAGCGACTGATATCGAGTTCGAATTCCCTTTTGGTTTTAAAGAAGTAGAAGGAATTCATAGTAGAACAGATTTCGATTTAACACAGCATCAAGAATATTCTGGCAAGAAAATGCAATATTTTGATAACGATTTAGATGAAAACGGAAAACCTTATGGCAATTACGTTCCTTACGTTATCGAAACTTCCATTGGTTTAGATCGTATGTTTTTATTAACGATGATTAATGCTTTTGAAGAAGAAGATTTAAGTACCCCAGAAAGACAAGACAGCAGAACATTGCTACGTTTGCATCCTGCTTTGGCACCAATTAAAGTGGCTATTTTCCCATTAACCAAAAAAGATGGTTTACCAGAAAAAGCTCGTGAAATTATGGATCATTTGAAATTCGATTTCAACTGTGTGTATGAAGAAAAAGATGCAATCGGAAAACGCTACCGTCGTATGGATGCAATTGGTACTCCTTTCTGTGTAACCGTAGATCATCAAACATTAGAAGATAATACGGTTACTATTCGTCATAGAGATACGATGGAACAACAACGTATTGAGATAAAAGAATTACATACCATTATTGAAGGTAAAGTAAGCTGGAGAAATTTACTAGCTCAGTAAATTGTAGAAACAAAAAAGCCGCTAGCAAAAACTAGCGGTTTTTTTATAAAATATCATCGAGTGCATCATCGGTTCTTGCAATAACTGCCCTATCCCCATTCACCACAATTGGTCGTTGTATTAAAATTGGGTTTTGATGCATAGCGACAATCCACTCTTCATCTGTCAATTCTTTTCCTTTAAATTTTTCAAGATAAACCTTTTCGGTTTTCCGAATTAAATCCTGTGGTTTACAGCCTAATTTATGAAGCAGCTCTTTCAGCCCAGCGACGCTTGGTACTTCTTCCAAATAATTAATCACTTGAAATTCTTCATCGCCGTGCGTTAATGCTTTTAACGCCTCACGACTTTTACTACAGCTACTATTATGATAAATTGTCAGCATAGTTTTTAATTTTTTCCGTACCAATCGTGATGATCTACTCTAGTAATTTCAGGTTTACCAATGGCAGTTAAAATCCTACGAGCACCAACTAATGTGGTTGATTGGCCTTGATCGTAATTAGTAGCGGTCGGCACTAAACTATTAATCTTAACCATACCTGCACTCTGAATAAACTCTCCATTACCCATGTAAATTGCCGTATGTGTAACCCTTCCGCCATTTATTCCCCTACGCTTAGCAGCAGAAAAAAACAACAGATCGCCAGGCTTTAAATTCGCTAAACATTTAGTTACACTAACCGTATCGTTTTCTAAAACATCAATCGCATCACCAACCAAAGCCTGTTGAGAAGCATCACGAGGGATAATAATTCCATTTAAAAAATAGGCCGTCTTAGTAAATCCACTACAATCTACTCCTTTAATAGAAGTGCCACCCCATAAATAAGGTACGCCCAATAAAGTTTGTGCTGTCGCCAAAACAGCAGTAGCAGTTGGGTTAGGTCTTTTTAACCATTGTTTATAAACTCCAGCTTGTGATTTAGGTATAAAAGCAATTCGCTTATCAGGAAAACTCACTTTATAGAAACCATTGTCTTCACCTAAAACTTGTAAGATATTTCCATTTACTAGATCAGAAACTCGAGTAGAATTCACATCAGCTTTGCTAAACGCATGACCATAATCGGCAGTAAAAACAACTTTATCAGCCTTTTGCCAATCCTTAAAAGTTTGTGCATTCATTACAGCAAGTGCACCACCATCTGTCCAAGCTAAATAGCCGTCTGGTGTTTTAACCAAATAAAATCCGCCTTGCTTCTTAAAGATCTCAACAGGCGTTCCTAACAACATTTGTGTCATCAGCTCTGCTCCATGTTGCGGATTGCTCCTATTATTTCCCACAGAAATATTAGCCACACCGTAAACTAAGTCATTTAATGATTTAGCAGGCAATAAAGTCGATGTAAACTTTACATTTTGAATCGTAGGCTTCATCTTTTCGAATTCAAGCAAAGCTGCTTCCGATGTACTTTCTAATCGAACCGAATCACCTCGCATCTGCAGGTTAAAATAAACAGAACGTTTATCTGGAGCATACTTTTTTTGTATCTCAGTAGCAATTCTACGATACACCGAAGTATCTGATTGCGCCTTAACTCCAATTACACAAAAACTTAAAAACAAGCCTAAACATAAACTCTTCATTTGCATACAATTTGATTAACGAAGTTACAACAAATAGAATTATATACATATTTCGTAACTGGCAACTTACATTGCTTATCTAAACCTTAAGAAGTTAAGGAAAACTAAATCTTAATCCCTTAATGGTAAAAAACCATTTCTTAGGTGGTAAATTAATTAATAGTAACTGGCAACTTACATATATATTATTTAAACATTAAGAAGTTAAGGAAGACTAGATCTTAATCTCTTAATGGTAAAAAACCATTTCTTAGGTGGTAAATTAATTAATAGTAACTGGCAACTTACATGTATATTATTTCAACATAAAGAAGTTAAGGAAAACTAAATCTTAATTCCTTAATGGTAAAAAACCCTTTCTTAGGTGGTAAATTAATTAATAGCAAATACGTAAATTGCCAAACTTTTAGCAAAAAATGAAACCCCTAAATAAAAGAGAACAATCCATTTATGTAGCGTTAGTCTATCGTTTTATAGTGTTATTACTATTATATACGCTCTGTAGATTAGGTTTTTATCTCACTAATCGTTCACTTTTTAATCATATTCCTTTTACCGATTTACTGTACATTTTTGCTGGCGGCATAAAGTTCGATATTGTTGCCATCCTCTACATCAACTCCTTATACATTTTATTACAAGCAATTCCATTTCCTTTTAGGTATAGAAACGGTTATCAAGTTTTTTGTAAATGGTTATTTATCATCACAAATAGCATCGGTTTCTTAGCTAATTTTATAGACTTCGCTTATTATAAATATACCTTAAAACATACAACAGCAAGTGTTTTTTCTCAATTTAGCAACGAACAAAACAAGTTAAAATTAGTCGTAGATTTCTTAGCGGATTATTGGTATTTACTCATCTTATTTATCATTTTCATTTACCTATTTATAAAACTATACCAAGTTGTTCGCATACAAAAAGCACCTAAGTTTACGTGGTACATATACCTAACACACACTTTGGCTTTAGTGCTAATAGCCGGTTTAAGCGTAATTGGCATGCGTGGGGGCTGGCGTCACAGTACCCGACCAATAACCATGAGTAATGCTGGCGATTTTGTAAAATCTCCTAGCGATATGAGTTTGGTATTAAATACGCCTTTTACTATCATGAAAACTTTGAAGGCGGCCAATTTAAAACCCATCAATTATTACAACCAGCAAGAGCTTGATAATCTTTATAATCCCATTCATCAACCAGAAAATAAAGGCCCATTTAAAAAACTGAACGTTGTATTTCTCATCATAGAAAGCTTAGGAAAAGAACATATTGGAGCATTAAATAAAGATTTACTAAATGGAACATACAAAGGCTACACTCCTTTTATCGACAGTTTAGTAGCTAACAGTTTTACTTCATCACATACATACGCCAACGGGCGAAAATCTATTGACGCTCTACCGTCAATTATTTCTGGCATTCCTTCTATTCGCGAGCCCTTTGTGCTTTCATCCTATTCTGGCAACAAAACCACAAGTATTGCGAAATTATTAGGTGATGAAGGCTACGAAACCACTTTCTTTCATGGCGCACCAAATGGATCAATGGGCTTTTCAGCGTATACCAATCTAGCTGGAATTAAAAAGTATTACGGTAAAACAGAGTACAACAACGATGCAGATTTTGATGGCATTTGGGGCATTTGGGATGAACCTTTTATGCAATACATGGCAAAAACCATTAACACGTTTAAGCAGCCATTTTTCTCTGCATTCTTCTCGGTTTCCTCACATCACCCATTTAAAGTGCCCGAAAAATACATTGGTAAGTTCCCAAAAGGGCCACTACCTGTACAAGAACCAATCGGCTATACCGACATGGCGCTAAAAAAGTTTTTTGCTACTGCCTCAAAAATGCCTTGGTATAACAATACCTTATTTGTGTTGTGTGCAGATCATGCCACCGTATCTTATCTACCCGAATATCAAACTACTCCAGGTTTTTTCTCTATTCCTATTTTATTTTACTATCCTGGTGGAGATTTAAAAGGCAAAACAGATAAACTGATACAACAAGCAGACATTATGCCTACTGTTTTAAACTATCTAAACTATAACAAACCTTATTTTGCCTTTGGTTTTGATGCATTTAGCGTTAAAAATAACAACTTTGTAGTGAATAACAACGATGGTAGTTTTAGCTTTTACCAAGGCGATTATCTTTTAATTAACGATGGATTAAAATCTACTGCTTTATTTAATTTAAAAACAGATCAATTAACAAAAAACAACCTTGTTAATCAAGCTTCAGAAGTTCAAAACACCATGGAAAAATACCTGAAAGCCTTTATACAACAATACAACAATAGAATGATTAAAGACCAATTAACTGCAAAATAACATGAGAAAAAGAGCATTAATGGTCATCGATTTCTTTTACCCACCATTTAAAAAATGGTTTACCTTACACACATTTAGGTATATGGCATCTGGCGGCATAACCGCAGCAACAGGTATTATAGGTTATTTTCTAATCTACAATTATGTATTACATCAACAAGACGTTAGCATTGGCAATTACTTAATCACTGCACACATTGCAGCATTAGCCATCGAATCTGTTTCTACATTTATTGTTGGTTTTACGCTAAATAAATACCTCGTATTCACACAATCAAACCTAAAAGGGCGTATCCAACTCTTTAGATATGCAACCGTGGTTGCAACAAACATTCTACTCAACTATGCCCTCATGAAAATCCTAGTAGAAGGTTTTCAGTTTTATCCAACTATTGCAAAAACGCTGATCACTATAGTATTAGCGGTATTTAGCTATTTTTCACAAAAGTATTTCTCTTTCAGAGTAAAAAAGGAATAACGTTTTAGAAAAGCATGGCAAGAAAAAGTTTAGAGCCCTAGCGGCGGCGAGCTAAAAAGAAAAACCAAATAAAAAATGACACTCATCATTTTAGCGTAAAAGGACATTCTTTTCTTGCATTCCTAATGCAAACAAGCTAATTTAGCCATAATCAATACCTATACCACAATGAGTGATTTTAATAATCAGCAAGTAGCCAATCTCCCTAAACATTTAAGGCAGTTTATAGTAGAGCAACATTACGAAAAATACACACCAATAGATCAAGCAGTGTGGAGATATGTAATGCGTCAAAATTATAGCTATTTAAAACATGTGGCATATTATCCATACATCAAAGGTTTGCAGCGAGCTGGCTTAAGCATAGAGTACATCCCCGATTTACAAACCATGAACGATAACCTAGGCAAAATTGGCTGGGGAGCTGTTACTGTGGATGGATTTATTCCACCAGCAGCTTTTATGGAATATCAGGCGTATCGAGTATTAGTTATTGCAGCAGACATTCGTCAAATTAACCATATAGAATACACACCAGCGCCAGATATTATACATGAAAGCGCCGGACATGCACCAATTATTGCTGATACAGATTACAATAATTATTTAAGTTATTTTGGTTCTATCGGTGCAAAAGCAATGTTTTCGAGTAAAGATTTCGAATTATACGAAGCCATACGCAAGCTTTCTATTTTAAAAGAAGCGGTAAACGCTGATGAAGAAGAAATCGCTCTTGCCGAAAAAACATTGCGTCACATTGCAGACAATATGGGCGAGCCATCAGAAATGGCTTTGTTAGGTCGTTTACACTGGTGGACGGTTGAATATGGATTAATTGGAACATTAGAAAGTCCTAAAATTTACGGCGCAGGCTTACTTTCATCTATTGGCGAAAGTGCAACCTGTATGAACCCAGATGTTAAAAAGATTTGGTACAATTTAGATACGATTAACTACCAATACGATATTACACAACAACAACCACAGCTATTTGTAACACCAACTTTCCAAAACTTAATAGATGTTTTAGAAGCGTTTGCAGATACCATGGCATTTAGACGCGGTGGTGCCGAAAGCATTTTAAAAGCAATAGAATGTAAAAATCCTGCAACAGCAGTTTATAGTTCGGGTTTGCAACTTACTGGCACATTTACAGATATTGGTTTAAGCAAAGCTGATGAATTGACTTTTGTAAAAACCACAGGTCCATCTGCATTGGCATTTAATGGCAAGCAACTTCCAGGACATGGAAAAGATTACCATAAAGATGGATTTTCGTCGCCAGTTGGCAAATTAAAAGGCGTAGCAAAACCATTTGAAGAACACAATTTAGCAGAGCTAGAATTACTTGGCCTTATAGAAGGAAAGCAGGTTGAACTTACTTTCGAAAGCGGTATAAATGTAAATGGTACAGTTAAAGAAATTGTAATTAGAGAAAGTAAGGTCATCTTAATTGTTTTCGAAAACTGTACAGTTAAAGAAGACAATGGCAATATTTTATTTAAACCAGAATGGGGAACTTACGATATGGCCATAGGCGAGAAAATAATTTCGGTATTTAATGGGGCAGCTGATAAAGATGCGTTTGAAGAAATTATTTTTGTAAGTAAAGAACAAACACATAAAGTAACGTACGATGAGACAACGCAGCAATTGCATACTTTATATCAAAAAGTTCGTTCGGTAAGAGAAAACCAAAGTGGGTATGAAGAATTAGCTGCTATTTTTAACACGTTGAAAACTGCTCATCGCACAGATTGGCTTTGTGCCTTAGAAATTTTAGAAATTGTATACCACAAAAAATTAGATCCAGCATTTGAAAAAGAGTTGCGTATTTATTTAGAAATGAAAGCCGCAACAGAACCAGATCATGCAAAACTAATTAATGATGGTTTACATGTAATAGCCAATCCAGTAACGCAATTAATAACTGAAGAAGACTAAAGAGGTTAACTGGTTAACTGTTTACATCGGTTAACTTTCTCAAGGCAATTAACCGATTAACCAATTTAAACAATAAACACCAGATGAACGTAATAATAACCGGTGCAAGTAGTGGTATAGGTTTCGAAACCGCATTAGAATTTGCTTTAGATAGTAAGAATAAAATCGTCTGCGTAGCTCGCTCAGCAGATAAGCTGCGAAAACTACATGAAATTGCAAAAGGCATAAACCCAGATTGCACTTTATTACCTGTTGCATTTGATTTAGTAAATGATGATTATGCAGCCTTAGTTCCTTTCATTCAAGAGCGTTTAGGTATTGTTGATATTTTAATAAATAATGCTGGCAGTTTAATCAATAAACCATTTACCGAAACTACCGAAGCAGACGTAGCAGACATGCTAGAACATAATGTAATGAGTCATTTTAAAATGATACGCCATACATTGCCATTTATGCAAAGTGGAAGTCATATCGTAAATATCGGTAGCATGGGTGGTTTTCAAGGAAGCGTTAAATTCCTAGGCCTAGCTGCCTATTCTGCTAGCAAAGCAGCCTTACATACATTAAGCGAGTGTTTAGCTTTCGAATTAGCAGAAACTGGAATTAAAGTAAATTGTTTAGCATTGGGTTCAGCCCAAACTGAAATGCTAGAAGCAGCATTTCCAGGTTATGAAAGTCCTGTCATGGCTTTTGAAATGGGAAAATATGTGGCTGATTTTGCTCGCACTGGGCATAAATTTTTTAATGGAAAAGTATTACCAGTCGCTGTAACTACCCCATAGCACTTTTTTGTTTGGCAATAGGTTTGAATAGTAGTAATAAAAAATTCAAACCTTATGGAAAACAACGTTACTACAACAACAGACAGCGGAAAAACTGCTGCAATCATTAGCTATTTTGGGATTATCGGCTGGCTAATTGCTTATTTTGCCTTACACAAAGACAAAAAAACAGAGCTTGGAAGTTTTCAACTCAGACAAACTTTACTTTATGCAATTATCTCAACAGTACTTTATATATTATTATCAATTGTCCTTACAATTGTAATAATTGCAACAGGAATTATCTCATTAATATACTTATCATATTTGCTATATGTAGTTTTACTTGTAATATGGATTATCGGTTTTATTGGCGCTGTTAAAGGATTAAAAACACCAATGCCAATTATCGGAGCAAAAGCTCAAACAATGTTTTCATCTATTTAATTGTTAAGAATTTATAAAAGCCTATTTATATTTAGTATAAGTAGGCTTTTTTACAAGTAATGATTTTCACAATCGCCAAGTTTTCAACACTTTACCTCATTTACTTTTTTTTCTTATCTTTGGCAACCTGATATGAAGAAATTTTTAACTATCCTTTCTTTTATTTTGTTCTTTGCCTTAACTGGTAAAGCTCAAGAAACAAAGTCGCTTCCTAAACAATATCAAGAAGCGGTTACAGACATCTTAGGTAAAATTCCAGATGTTGCTGCAAATCAAGCTACTCAAATCATGGATTTTGCAAAATCACTATTGGGCGTTCGTTACAAATATGCTTCAAGTAGTCCAGAAAGAGGGTTTGATTGCTCTGGTTTTGTAAGTTATGTTTTCAAAAATTTCGGATTTACTGGCGCACGATCTTCTAGAGACTTTGCAAAACAAGGAAAACAAGTTGCACTAAATGAAGCTAAGGTTGGTGACGTTTTAGTGTTTACTGGCACCAATGCAAGATTAAGAACCCCAGGTCATGTTGGCATTATTTACTCTATTGATGAAGATGGGAAAATCAAATTTATTCATGCTTCTTCTGGTAAAGCACATGGTGTTACAGTAACCGATTTAGAAGGGTATTACAAAACACGACTTTTAAAAGCTGTTACTGTTTTAGAATAATTCGGCTCACAATTCCAGTTCTTGATTCGCTGATCTTCTCTTTGCCAAATGGCGAAAATTCCTTACTTTCATGTTCTCAATTAACTGAAAATGGCTGAACTTAAAACCAAAGTTACTGAAGTAGCTGTATCCGATTATTTACAGCAGATTACTGATGAAAATCTCCGAAAAGATTGTCAAACGATTTGCGAGCTAATGGAAGATGTAACCAAAGCCAAGGCAAAAATGTGGGGAACCGCAATTATTGGTGTTGGAGATTATACCTACAGTTATTCGACAGGAAGAACTGGCGATTGGTTTATGGTAGGTTTTGCTCCTCGTAAAACAAACATTAGTTTATACATTATGGGTTGTAAGGCTGATGAAAGAGCAGATATTCTTTCCCGCTTAGGTAAGCACAAAACTGGTAAAGGTTGTATTTACATTAAAAATTTAAAAGATATTAATGTGGATGTTTTAAAAGAAATGTGTGAGATTTCTTATCGGAACTTGAAGAAATAAAGATTTATCATTCAAAATACACTTCATTCAGAGCGTAGCGAAGAATCCTATTCATTAATTCTATCTAAGAGATTCCTTCAAGTCTGAATGACAAAAATCTACAACAAAACCACTTTCAAGGCATCTACCACATTTCCAATAGCCAAAAGCTGATGTGCTAACTCATATAATTCGCGTTCTCTATTCGTTTCATCACCTATTGTAGCATCTAAAATATCTTTTACATTGCTATTCCATCGCATGGCATCTATTTCTTCATCGGTTGGTAAATGTTCAATATTGCCTAACATCCCTAAATCATTACCAGTTAAAACAGATGAATTTCTAACGGAAACAGGCAAAGCATCAACACCTATCCCAAGAGTTGTTAAAGGTTTTGCTACTTTAAACAAACTTTCTGGAGTAACTCTGCAATACCAATCACCACCCAAACGAGCCACCAGATCTATTTTAGCTTGATCAACTTTCCCTTCCTCATCTAAAATTTCTTCCTTTAGGTGAATTAATTTTATTTCTGCAAGCACTAAATTTCCAGCTCCATGTTGATCTCCCAATGGGATAACTTCTTTTACAATACATTCTAATTGAACAGGTGCTTCAGCAACTCTTGGTGGTCTTATCAATTCAGATTCGAGCATAGTAAAACCTGCTTTCTCAAATTCATTCACACCTTTAGCATATTCCGTACTAGCCAAGCTCGTTTGCTGTACCATTGCGTAATCAACAATGTTGATGACACATTCTTTAACTTCCAATACGTTTTGCAAACTATGTTTAGTGGTATTATCTCGAACCCTACGTGCAGGAGAAAAAATACACATCGGTGGATTTGTGCTAAACATATTAAAAAAGCTAAACGGACTTAAATTAATATTTCCTTCAGAGTCTATTGTCGACGCAAAGCAAATTGGTCGCGGAGCGATGGCATATTGCAAATAATTTTGCAATTGCATTGGTGAAAGATCTGATGTTTTTAGTGTTAGCATTTAGGGAAATTATAAAGTTGGAATGTTGTAAAGTTGGAATGTTGTAAAGTTGGAATGTTTTGGATGAATATCTTGTAAATCTATCAACTTAAATCCTGCTAATATTTGAATATTTTGGATGTTTAGTTAGATAGCTGCCTTTTTTACCCCCTTCTTATTCTTTTCAAATTCCTTGAGGTAATCTATAAAACGTTTAGTTTTTGAAGAAAACTCTATGGCTTTAGTATAAAAGAACAAATAATCAGTTTCATTTATTTTATTAGTTTCTTTTAATATGATAATCTTGTTTCTAAACTCACCAGAAGAGCCTTTAGCGTATACCAAAAAACGAACAAAATCAGGATTATTATTGTATTCAAAACCTTCTGCGACATTATCTGACATTGACATTGCCGCTCTTCTAAATTGATCTTTCAATCCGAAATCAGATTTCATTGGTTCTAGGTCAGAAACTCGGTAAGCTTCAACAGCAATCTGTTTTCCAATTTGCCAAATTTCCATGTCTTCAAATTTTTCAATCTTTGCCATATTTTATGCTATCTCAATCTGAATCCAAAACTTTCCAACCTTTCAACTTTAAAACATTTCAACATTAGCATTTCTTCAATGCTAATAAAGAAAAATCTGTATCAGTTTTAGTGATGATATTGGTTAAACTTCCCAAACCAGTAATTTCCATTTCAACATCATCACCAGCTTGCAACCATTGTACCTTATAGTTAGGATCATTTAATAAACCTGTACCATTTAACTCTAAGAAACAGCCAGTTCCAACAGTTCCAGAACCAATCACATCGCCTGGTAAAATATCTACACCATATGCACAACGCTCAATAATCTCTGCAAAAGTCCAATCCATATCTGCCATATTTCCTGCAGATACTTCTACCCCGTTTACTCTACACGTCATTTTTAAATTGTATGCATTACCTACATGATTTGGTTTTGCAGCTACTTTATATTGCTCCAATTCATCTGGCGTTACCAACCAAGGACCAATTACTGTAGAAAAATCTTTCCCTTTAGCAGGCCCCAAGTTTAGTAGCATTTCTTGCATTTGTAAAGTTCGGGCACTCATGTCATTCATAATCATATAACCAGCAATGTATTCATCAGCTTCTGCTGCTTTTACATTACGGCCTTTTTTACCAATAACAACCGCTACTTCCAATTCAAAATCTAATTTCTGAAAATGATCTGGCATACATTCTATTTCTCCAGGACCTTGAATTGCATTGTGATTGGTGAAATAAAAGATTGGATATTGATCAAATTCTGCAATCATATCCACCTTACGATTACGCCTTGCCGCCGCCACATGTTGACGAAAAGCATAGCCATCTCTGCAAGAAGTTGGATGTGGAACTGGCGCTAGTATTTGATAAAAAACTTCTTCTTTAGGTTTCAAATCTCCACTAATAATATCTTGATTGATTTGTTTAGCTCTTTCCATCAAAGCATCTCCGCCTTGTAAAAAAGCATTCATATCGTCAGGAATTAACTTATTACAAGAATTTAGATTGTAAATATGCCCATTTACAAAAACACCCAAGTGTTCTCTATCTTCGGTTTTGTAGGATACTAATTTCATCTTTTTTATATTTTGTTTTAAAGGTTAGATGTAGCCTTTGGTGATTAAAATAAATATTCTAATCAAGTCCGGTTCATAAGATATCTGGTTAAATATGGTGGTAAAGCTAAGAATTAGTGCTAGGTTTCAAAATTTTTATCCGATATTTCTATCCTATAATTGTTAACTAAAATATAACTCTATGGTAACTAGTAATCATATCTCCTTTTGCCATTATTATGGTGTCGGTTAAGTTTACAAAAATACCATGCGCCAAAATTCCATCTATTTGATTCAACTCATTGGCTAATTTCCCAGGATCATCAATTAATCCAAAGTCTGTATCAAGAATATAATTCTGGTTGTCGGTGATAAATGTTTTACGGCCTTCAACGCGTTTTACAGGCTTCCCTTTTAGCTTTTTAAGTTTAAGCATCACATATTTTTCAGCATTAAGATCAATTTCAATTGGCACTTTAAATGCGCCTAATTTATCCACCAACTTACTTCCATCGGTAACAATAATCCTTTTTTTACTAAGTGATGCAACTATTTTCTCTCTAAATAATGCTCCTCCCCCTCCTTTAATGAGATTAAATTCTTTCGTAAACTCATCTGCACCATCAATACTAACATCAATCGAATTAACTTTTCCTAACGCTAACAAAGGAATACCTAATGAAATTGCCAGTTCTTTTGTAGCTTCCGAACTAGGAACTCCAGTGATTTTAAACCCATCTTTTAACCGCTTTGCTAATTCTTTAATGGCTAATGTAGCCGTAGAGCCTGTGCCTAAACCCACCACATCATTATTTTTCACATAGTTGATGGCAGCCTTTGCAGCAGTTAATTTCTCCAAATTTTGATTGTCGTTTGCCATATTTAAAAGTATGAATTAATTTGAAATTAGCTTTAAAAATCATAATTTTACTCAACGAAATGATTAGCAAATCAACATATCAAAACCATAATGCAAACGAAGTTCTTGCAGCTTTTAGATATGCTATGCTTTCAAAAATCATTTTTGCGCAATATTCTTTTTAAGTCGTTTTTCTGAGCGTCAATTTTAAAACGTTTCTTACGTTTTAATCGTTATATATTTACATTTCTAACCAAATTACCTAACGCTATGCCAATTTACCATACATTAGGAACTATTCCGCCGAAGCGACATACTGTTTTTCGTAAACCAGATGGCAATTTATACGCTGAGGAATTAGTTTCAACTGAAGGTTTTTCGAGTTTATATTCATTGGTTTATCATTGTCACCCACCAACAATTGTAAAATCTTTGGGTGAGCCTTATTCTGTGGAACCAAAAATTGCTCGTGAAAAACACTTACGCCATACGAGTTTAATTGGCTTCAACATTAAACCAGAAGATGATTATTTGAAAAGTCGTAAACCGGTTTTGGTGAATAGCGATTTACATATTTCATTGGCAGCGCCGAGAAAATCAATGACCGATTATTTTTATAAAAATAGTCAGGCAGATGAAGTAATTTTTATTCACGAAGGCTCTGGAACATTAAAAACCGGTTTTGGTAAAATCAAGTTTGCTTATGGCGATTACTTGGTTATTCCTCGCGGAACGATTTATCAATTAGAATTTAATGATGAGAAAAATAGACTTTTCATCGTAGAAAGTTTCAGTCCCATTCGTACGCCAAAACGTTACCGTAATTCATTTGGACAGTTGGAAGAACATTCTCCTTATTGTGAAAGAGATATTAAACGGCCACAAGATTTAGAAACAATTGATGAGTTTGGAGATTTTAAAGTCTTGATTAAAAAACAAGGCATCATGTATCCTTATACGTATGGAACGCATCCATTTGATTTTGTAGGTTGGGATGGTTTTCATTATCCATGGGCATTTTCTATTCATGATTTTGAGCCGATAACTGGCCGTTTACATCAACCACCACCTGTTCACCAGACTTTTGAAGGTCATAATTTTGTGATTTGTTCTTTTGTTCCTCGTAAATACGATTATCATCCATTGTCAATTCCTGCGCCGTATAATCACAGTAATGTGGATAGTGATGAAGTTTTATATTACGTAGATGGTGATTTTATGAGTCGAAAAAGTGTAGTTAAAGGACAAATTACTTTACACCCAGGAGGAATTCCTCATGGCCCACATCCTGGAACAGTAGAAAAATCAATTGGTAAAGAAAAAACAGAAGAACTAGCCGTAATGATAGATCCTTTTAGGCCTTTAATGTTAACTCAAGATGCAGTTGACATTGAAGATGAAAGTTACCATACTAGCTGGCAAATTAACGTAGAATAATAGTCAGGAAGTTTTTAGTCAGAAAAGTCCGAAAGATATTCACGGACTTTCAGACTTCCCGACTTTCGGACCATAAAAAACAATAAAAATGAGCACACAAACATTTGCAGAAAAAATAGCAAAAGCACAAGATTTCCTTCCTATAAATGGAACGGATTATATAGAATTTTACGTGGGCAACGCCAAGCAGGCCGCTCACTACTACAAAACAGCATTTGGTTTTCAATCTTTGGCTTATGCCGGACCTGAAACTGGTGTGAGAGATAGAGCTTCTTACGTTTTACAACAAGGCAAAATCAGGTTGATTTTAACTACAGCTTTAAAATCTGATAGTGCAATAGCAGACCATGTAAAAACACACGGTGATGGTGTAAAAATATTAGCGCTTTGGGTTGATGATGCATATAGTGCATTTGAAGAAACAACCAAACGCGGTGCTAAACCCTATTTACAACCACAAACGCTAACCGATGAGCATGGCGAGGTAAAAATGAGTGGGATTTATACTTATGGTGAAACTGTTCATATGTTTATTGAGCGAAAAAACTATAGGGGCATTTTTATGCCTGGTTATAGAGCATTACAAAGTGAATATAATCCAGCAGATGCAGGGCTTTTATACATTGACCATTGTGTAGGAAATGTGGGTTGGAACCGCATGAACGAAACCGTAAAATGGTATGAAGAGGTAATGGGTTTTGTGAATATTCTTTCTTTTGATGATAAGCAAATTAACACTGAATATTCTGCGTTGATGAGTAAAGTGATGAGTAACGGAAATGGTTTCTCTAAATTCCCAATTAATGAACCAGCAGAAGGCAAGAAAAAATCTCAAATTGAAGAATACCTAGAGTTCTATGAAGGTGAAGGTGTTCAGCATATCGCAGTTGCGACAAAAGACATAGTTAAAACAGTTACTGATTTGAAATCTCGTGGGGTAGAATTTTTAAGTGCACCTCCAGAAGCGTATTACGAAATGATGCCAACTCGTGTTGGAGAAATAGATGAAGAAATTGCATTGTTAAAAAGCCTAGGAATTTTGGTTGATTGTGATGAGGAAGGTTATTTATTGCAAATCTTCACCAAACCTGTTGAAGATAGACCAACATTGTTTTTTGAAATTATTCAACGTAAAGGAGCACAATCTTTTGGAGCAGGAAACTTTAAGGCTTTATTCGAATCATTAGAACGTGAGCAAGAATTAAGAGGAAATTTATAAACCATTTTACTGTTATACATTATGGCTTTAAAAATTAAATTATTGTTGATTGGGTTTGTGATCTTACAGACCCAAACTTGCAAGAAAGATGATTTTAAGGATGTTCCAGTTTGTGTCTTGGAAAAAATTAAGGAGTTAAAAACTGAAGATCTATCAAATCCACCAGCAAGTGTTTGGCAATATGAATATAATGGACAAACAGTTTATTTTATTCCACAAAAATGCTGTGATCTTCCTAGTTTGCTTTACGATAAAAATTGTAATCTAATTTGTAGTCCGGATGGGGGTTTTACAGGTAAAGGCGATGGAAAATGTACAGACTTTTTTGAAAAGCGCACCAAAGAAAAGCTAATTTGGAAAGACGATAGAAAATAGAAACCAAAAGCTGCTTAGAAAAATAAGCAGCTTTTTTAACAATGTCCTAAAGCGTAATAAATAATTACAAATATTACAATGGTGGATAAACACCCACCTCCCAATTTTTTAGCGCCGTAACCGGCTATTATTGTTCTGAAGAAATTATTCATATTAAATGGTTTTAGATATAACCATTATCAACCTGAAAAAGTTTTATTTCTCCTTAATCACTACTAATAATCCTTTCCCTTTTGGTATTAGAATTTCACTTTGTGGGTTTAAAGAACTTTGATTTTGAAAATCTTTCACTTCTGGAACAGTAATCACAGCTTTTGCTGGATCAATCCCTAATTTCTTCCAATCGATGTTTAATGTAATTTTTACATCATTATCTGCCCAACTTGCAATAGCAACTAAAGCAGCACCTTGTTTTTTATAAACTGTTGCCAAAACCTCAGCATTGCTCGTTTTAACTGGGCAATTTTCTGACCAATAGCCAATCATTTTTGTGCCTTTCATCCCAAAGTCATCCCAAACTTTCCATATTGGGCGAGGGTCATTATTTCCAGACCATGGTAAACGATTAGTCATTCCATAAATCATTCCACGCCATTGATTTCCTCCATCTTGCAGCATTTCACCCATTAAACCAAATGGAATTCCGCTCACTTCTGTTAAAAAGAAATCAGGTTTGTTCTTTTCATAATCGAAATATTCACCAAACCAAAGGCGATTTAAATACGGAAAATGCTCCATGTATAAATTAGCACTATTGTTAAATCCGTCGCTTTTATTGTACTGATTTGCCGAGTGCAAATCGATAATTCCTGGATGTCCATCTTGAGTTAACACACGTTTAATACGTTTCATGGTTATCCTATCGAATGCAACATCATCTAAATAAATGCCATCAATCCCAACATTTTTGGTTAACCAATTCATGCCTTCTACATAGTAATTATGCCAACGACTCATACCACTATTTACAATTGCTGCGTCTTTAATTTCTGGTACAAACCAGGCCGCGATATAATCATCTTTAACATGCTCTTGCAACCAAGAAAATCCGCCTCCTTTACCTGGCGAATAAATTTCATGTCCTAAACTTCGCATTGGAAATGTCTCATAAGCTCGATTAGATAATTCGCGAACTGTATTGTAAATCTTTACTTTTAGTCCTTTACTATGCGCTTCATCTATATAGTTTTTCATTTTTTCATGCTCAATAAATGGATAGTTAATCCAAGGATTGATCGGTGTTGCATGGTGAATATTGATCACTGTTGCACCTGTTGCTTTAATGCTATCTATGGTATTATATTTATGATAAAAACGGTTTTCCCATTGGAAATCGGTATTTATAGTATGAAATGGCGTAATTAATAATGTAAAGTTATAATACAATACATCACCTTTTTTTAGTTGACGTTCGCCAGTATAATTGTTCGCTAACATTGAACTTCCTTTTATACCTATGGTTACACCCCCTTTATTTTCATTGCCCCAAGAAGTTGGCAGTAATAATGGTTTTTGTAAATAGAAGTTAGTATTTAATGGTCTAACATATTTTTCATCACGTAATGCATATTGCAAACCTGCGTTTACGTTTCCTAACCAAGCCCCATCTTGATTTTTATTGGCAACGTCCCATTTCCAATCGAATTTTTCAGGGCGTAAACCTCCTTTTTGCCCAAATCCCATCATGTAAGTTACTGCAGTCTTATTAAAAGGAATATGCATGGTTACATCCTTCAAATCAACATCTTTTAAGGCAGTTACTTTTACAGTATATGCGAGAAAACCATCAAATTCCAAGCTGCCGGCAACATCCATTTGTAAACTATCATTTGCATTTTTGCTCTTCCATTGTACAGTTCCTGCTTCCTTTTTGGTAAATTCTACTCCACCATCTTTAAGCACCGTATTTTTTCCATCCGCTTTGCGCACAAAATGGAAGTGAATATTTTCTGCCAACAAATTATTTGGAGTTGTTGTGTAATCCGTCATTTCTGGACTAAAGAAAGTCTGAATTTGCTTTGGAAAACCATTTTTATCTAATTCTACTTTTCTACCCAAAAGGCTAATCGTATTCCCTTGAATTTGTAATGCAGTATAAGGAGCAATTACTGTATTTTTTTGAGCCAATGTAGAATTTAACCACGTTAAACGCGTTTGTTTCCATGGTTCATCAATCCCGCCATTTGTTCTTACAGTTCTAGGAACTACCATTAAATTTATCTTCACGACCTGTGAAGGAGCATTAGCTGAAGAAACTGTTACTGTTCCACTATACGTTGTGCTGTATGCATTAGTTGGAATAGTAAGCAAACACCATAATGCTTGAACTTGATTAACAGGCACATCCACTTCTTTTTTAAATGGGACTCCATCATAAGCAATTCCATCTGTATTTAAACATGAAAGCAAAGCTGATGAAATTTTATGTCCTGTTTTATCTTTTAAATCGCTGAACTTCAATTTTACATTTTGTAAATCTTTTAAAGCAAGAATGCCCAATTGAAAAGAAAAATTTTCTCCTCTAAAAGCTCTATCCGTAAATGTCTTTTGCACTCCTTTATTAACCCATCGTTGTGGAATATCATTTCTCATGATGATTGGATAATTTCTGCTTTCAGGAAACACGAGATAAGCTGGCTCAGCATTCTTTACTCTTAATGCGTTCATTTCATCCGCTGTTGCAATAACTTCCATTGGATATACACTATTAAAAGCATTAATAGATTCGATTTGAACCACTTTAGTGTTTATAGCGGTTGCATTTGCTCCTTTTACAGAAATTTCTCCATCAAGCTTTTCTTGTTTCGGATAAACACCTTTTGGGTAATTTGATCTCCCTTCATTTTTGTAAGGTTGATAATAAATATAATATGTGCCAACTCCACTTTCTGGTTCGAAACAAATCAGTCCATTTTCTTTATTTATTGAAATAGGTAAAATACTTTTAACTTTCTTACCTGTTTTTGCATCCTGAACAATGATTGCTTTTTGCTCTGGATTTGGATCGCTTCTGCGCCAATTAATCATCACCTTTGCTATTTTTCCTGGACCACTAAAATTAACTACCGCTCGTTGATTTCCCAGAGAATCGGCATTCCAGCTGTTATTTCCTGAGGTATACTTTATTTCTTGAGCATTTACATAAAATGATACAATGCATACTAACAATAAAGAGGAAAATAGATTTTTCATGAATTAGGGATTTAAGTAGCAGTAAATTTAATTTTTTTCTTGATTGTTTAACAGTAACTAACAAATTAAGCGCATTTATACCTTATAAAACTTGTTTTTAATGCTTAAGAGAAATTATTTACCATAATTTTATTAATTTTGAATTCAGGGTAAACGCTAACGATGCAAGCAATTACAATAAAGAGATCTCGATTATTTTTTAAACATTTAAGAATAGCGTTTAAGTTATTTCAAAAAAATGATCCTTTGCGTTTAGCTGGAGCAACTGCTTTTTTTGCCAATTTTGCTCTTCCACCAATCTTACTCATCTTAATCCGGTTGTTCGGATTTTTTATCGATAGAAAAATATTAGTGACTAGATTATTTGAGCGTTTGGCTAATATTTTAGATGATAGTAGTACTGCTCAAATTCGTCAGACCTTAAGAAATATACGTGGAGTTGATTACAATTGGTGGGCAACAATCCTCAGTTTTGTGTTTTTCATTTTTGTAGCCACTACCTTATTTAGCGTAATTAAAAGCTCTATGGATCAGATTTGGAGTATTGGATTAAACGAGAAATTGGGAATTCTATTTAATCTCAAGCTAAGAGCTCGCTCTATGATTATTATTCTATTGGCTGGTATCTTATTCTTCGTCGGTCTATTAACCGATAGTATACAAGCAATAATTGGTAGTTACATTAATACCGCAGCACCAACTTTTGGAAAAATATTTCTCTCCATATTAAATCAATTGCTTTTTATAATCATTGTAACGGTTTGGTTTACCGTTTTATTTAGGTTCCTAACCAATGGCAGACCAAGTTGGAAAACAGCCATAAGAGGTGGTTTATTAACTGGTATTTTATTTACACTGGGTAAATTCATTTTACGCATTATGCTCCCATTGAGCAACATAGGTAATATCTATGGTGCCTCAGGATCTATTGTTTTAATTATGCTTTTCGTATTTTATTCTTCCTTTATTTTTTATTTTGGCGCCTGTTTCGTAAAAGTACTTAGCGATGCTGGTAGCAGGCCAATTCATCCCATTAAAGGAGCTTTCCTTTATGAGTTAAAAGAAGTTATTAAAGAAAAGCATTAATTAGTTCGCATTCCTACTTGTTCAAAACCTTGCATTTCGAATACAGCTAATTTATTCAGAAGATTGCAGTGTAAGGTTCCAAAAAAATTAAAAATTCCGTCTTTATTTTTTCCTTCAATACAAATTGTCTCTTTAACTATTTCACGTTGTGCTAAATTCTGGTCGCCAAGAATTAAATTTTCGTCCTGAATAATGATGTCTTTTGCCTCAATTGCAAACTCTTTTAATAGCGCCAAAAAGCTCTGGCCGTTTAGTAACAGTTCTTTGATATTCATGGTGTTAAAGGTTAGGGTTTTGATTAAAAAACACTTATCAATTTTAACGCCAAAAAAAATGGATAAACTTAAAAAGTCTATCCATTTTTTATTAATTAGAAAAGATGATTTAACTAAAACAATTTGTATGCTAAACCAAGTGTAAATAAATTCAATTTTGTTGAAGAATAACCTTCTGCGTTGAGTTTAGAAAGACCTAGTTCATATCTTAAATCTACGCCTAATTTACCAAGATCTAAACCCGCACCAAATTGCCATGCAAAAGCTTGATCTTTAAAACTACCATTAAAAGCAGCTGATGCAGCTTGAGAAAGGCTTTGATCTTCGTTTAACACAAATGAAACAACTGGACCAGTATTTAAGCGTAAACCTACACCAGCAGCTCCTAGTTTAGTTCCCACTAAAATTGGCACATCCAAACTGGTAAATTTTACTTTATTCTCAACACCTGCAGAATTTTCTAAAGTTGCATTTTTACCAGACAAATAAAGTTCTGGTTGTAAATGCAAACCTGCAGCTCCAATACGAGCCCAGACCCCTGCATAATAACCTGCTTGGTTATCGCTACTAAAAGTATTAGATGTATTAAATTTTGATAAATTCATTCCTCCTTTTAAACCAAATTGGAAAGAAGGTAGCACTTGACTAAATGCAAAAAAACTACTGCAAAGAAGCAATAAAGATAAACTGAGCTTTTTCATGTGATAATAATTGTTTGTATAAATGTACTATAATTTTAATTAGAACTTATTCTTTGATTTAAAACCAACTATACTGAAATTCAATATAAATGGTATCTTTATTGGATATTTTTTTTCACCACTTTCAATGGATTTTACCTACAATGCCTATGCCATCTTTTTATTAATATGCGGCGCTGTACTTCTAATTCTGGCGAATTATATCTTTAGAAGAGGTGGCAATGCCGTAAAATGGTTTAGCTACATGATGATTTCTAATGCCATATGGTCTATTGCATATGGTTTAGAATTGGCAAGTAGTTCTTTGTGGCAAATTAAGTTTTTGATTAACATAGAATATATTGGCATTGCCAGTTTACCCTTAAACTGGTTTCTATTTTGTCTGCATTTTTGTGGTAGAGAATGCTGGTATAAAAAGCCTTTAAACCTAATTCTTTTGCTCATCATGCCTATCGCTGCAATAGTATTGGTATGGACAAACGATCTGCATCATTTATATTATGCGAACATTAAACTAGCAACAGAAGGACCATTCCCAATGGCGAATATCACTTTTGGGCTATTTTATAAAGTTTTTACCATCTATTTCTATTTGTTATTAGCTTGTGGTTGCTACCTTATTTTTGTGAAATTCAGGATATCAGATCCTATTTATAAAAAACAAAATTACAGTATTATTATAGCTGCACTTTTACCTTGGCTTGCAAACATTGCCCATGTTTTGGGTGTACGGCCTCTTGGCTATCTAGATATCACTCCGTTTGCATTTATTTTTACTTCCTTTTTAATTTTAATAGGCATTTATCGCTTTAAACTTTTCGATATCATTCCTATCGCAAGAGAAAAAGTACTGGAATTAATGCGAGATGGCTTTTTGTTATTAGATCAACAAAATAGAGTGATCGATTATAATGAATCTATAAAGAAATATATTACTACGAACGGGAAAAAATTAATAGGTCTCCCAATCGAAGAAGCGTTTCCAAATCAACCTGAGTTTTTTAAACGAATTAAAGATCACGAACAAGGTAAAATTGAATTAAATCTTACCATTAACAATGAGAAGCTCTATTTAGAAACAGAAATACTCTTTTTAAACGACAATAAACTCAACAATGATTTTGCTATAATTAAACTGCAAGATTTAACAAGCATTAAAAATGATACTATTCGTACTAAAGAGCAAGCCAAAGAGCTTGAAAAATTAAATCAATTAAAAGACAGGATATTTTCGATTATTGCACACGATTTAAGAGGCCCTTTAGTCAATCTTTCTGAAGTTTTAAAGATGATTGATAATGATCAGATTACCAATGAAGAATTTAAAAGCATCTCTCCTACACTCAGTAAAGATATTATTTACACTACCGATCTTTTAGAAAATATCCTTCATTGGTCTAGAAGCCAACTAAAAGGATTTGGTATTAAACAAGAATTCTTTAACCTTCGCAACCTCATTATTAATGAAATAAACTATCATTTACCTGGTGCTACGTTAAAAAAAATAAAAATCATTCATGATGTTTTCCCGGGAGAAATGGTTTATGCTGATATTTTAATGGTACAAATTGTAATGCGGAACATTATTAACAATGCCATTAAATTCTGCTATGAAGATTGTGAAATTCTCATTACAGCTGCCTATCAGAAAAATGGAATGATGCTGGTTTGTATTAGAGATAATGGTATCGGTATAGCAAAAAATATTCTCGACAAACTTTTTAAAGATGAAAATATTACCACTCGTGGTACTTCTAACGAAAAAGGAACAGGGTTAGGATTGATGGTTTGTAAAGATTTTATGAACCGAAATGGCGGTAATATTACTGTAGAAACGGAAGAAGGAAAAGGTTCTAAACTTTGTATTACTATTCCTACTACAAAATAAAAGGGTTTCAGAAATTTCTGAACCCTTTTACAATTACTTATTGACCAGTAGCCTCATTAATGGCTTGCTGTTCTTTTAAAGCATCTACATTATTTTTGTCTCCAAAGTTTTGGGTTTTATCTGCAAAGTAAGCAAGTATATCCACAATCGAATCGAGATTATCTGCTACACGTTGATGCATATCGGGCAAATCTTTATCCAATTTTTTATCACTTAGTTCTATATTATCAACTTCAATTTTTCCAATTTTTTGAATAATTGCTTGTTGCGAATGTTGTAAGTCTTCTAATTCTCTTACAATCTTTTCCATTAATTCAAACTTTTTTAGAGTATCCATATGGTAATTTATTAACGTTAAAATTTATAATTATCCATTATAGAACGCATTTTTCATTAAAAAGTTTGAAATATCTTCATGAGATATTGCAAATCTAAATTATAACTAATAAATTAGTTAAAAAATACGTCACTATGAAAAGGTCTATTTATACCCTTATTTTTGCATTTGCTTTTCAATTTTCATTTGCACAATCAGTAGTTCTAGATAAAGAAAAATTACTTGAGTTTTATCAAACTCAACGCTATGCAGATGCAGCCCTATATCTTCAGAGCATTTATCCTTCAGATACTAAAGATGTAAAGGCGTTAAGCCAAATGGCCTATTGTAATATGATGGCAGGCAAGTTACCAGAAGCTGAAAAAAGCTATTTAAAGATTAACGAAATCCAGCCGAACACACTACCTGTCCTTTTTAATCTAGCTAATATCAATACAAGAAGAGGAAATGATTTAAAAGCAAAAGGTTATTTAGAAAGTATTGTTAAAATAGATACTACAAATTTTAATGCTTTTAAGCAGTTAGCTGGATTAATAAAGGATAGTTTACAGTTAAAAATTGCTTATTTGAAAAAAGCTAATTCTCTAAATCCAGCAGATGCTGATGTAGCAACTGACTTGGCTCAAGTGTATAGAGATTTACAAAAATGGGCATTAGGATACGAGGTTTTAAAAATTGCTATTGCGGCAGATACCAGCAACTTATTTTTACTGCAAGCACAATTGCCTTTTGCAAACGAATTAAAAAAATACAAGGAAGTAATTTATGTTGGTGAAAAACTGCTTAAAGATGGTGCCGATGCAAATGTGGTTAAGGATGTTGGTAAGGCCTATTATTTTTTAAAGAACTACGAAAAGTGTATTAGTTATTATCAAATGCTTGAAAAAGTTGATAAACAAACAGAAATGACACTTTACATGATGACTTTGAGTTATCGAGAATTAAAGAATTTAGAAATGGCCGCAACTTATGCGAAGAAAACCATTGAAGAGGGAATTTCTCCAAATACGAGTACCTATTACAGCTTATTGGCTGCCTTACTAGAAAGCAATGGCAAATTAACCACAGCCGCAGCATCTTATAAAAGGAGTTTAACTTTTAACGAAAATGGAAACACTTATTATAGGCTGGGTTTATTGTACGATTTAAAATTAAAGCAGCTGAAAAACGCTTCAACTTACTACACCCTATATTTAGCTAGTAAACCTGATCCGCAAGCAGAAAAAGCGCAAATAGACTATGTAACAGGGAGATTAGCTGATTTAAAATCGCTTACGAAATAGATTCGAATATTGGTTTTACATCCGACCAGAATTGGTCTAGGGCAATTATTCTAGGTTTTAAGAAGGAGATTAATGCTTGCCAATCATTTTGATTGAAAATACTGACTCCATTTAAAGTGGTTGAAATTCTGGATAAAGGTGCCCCAAAATCATTTATGGTTTCATCTTTCCAAATCCAATCTTCAGCTAAAGCATCTTTAAATAATGTTTTAACAGCTAAAAATTGTTCAAAGTATAGTTTTCTAATTTCCTTATCGGGATGTGTAATATCTATTGAAATTATTGCCTGTTTTTGTTCGGCATTCATTCTGAAAAAAATATGTTTTACACCAGTTTTGTAGTTAATCCAATTTATAGGTAAGCCTTCGGCTGATGAAATGGGTTTCATGTACTTACCAAAAGTTATCCAAAATTGTTGCCTGATTTTTGATGCTTCTTCTTTACTGTACATCGTTGCTAATTTTTAACCACCTAAGAAACCTAAGTTCACCTTAGCTTAATGGTGATTATTGTAATTTAGGCCGTTACTTATTCGCCATTAATCGGGCAACATATTTACCTATAATATCAAACTCTAAATTAACCGTATCCCCTACTTTTACTTCATGCAAATTGGTGTGCTCAAAAGTATAAGGAATAATAAATACCGAAAATTCATCGGTTTGTGAATTTACAACTGTTAAACTAATTCCATTTACACAAATTGATCCCTTTTCTACAGTGACGTTGCCTAAATTTGAATTGTATTTAAAGCGATATTCCCAACTGCCATCTAATTCATTTACTAAAATACAGTTAGCCGTTTGGTCTACATGGCCCTGCACAATATGACCATCCAAACGAGCATTCATTTGCATGCAACGCTCTAAATTAACTTTACTGCCAATTTTTAAATTGCCTAAACTCGTTTTATTTAAGGTTTCTTCTATTGCGGTAACTGTATGTGAATTCTCATTTAGCGCCACGACGGTTAAACAAACGCCATTATGTGCCACACTTTGATCTATTTTTAACTCGGCACAAATAGCAGATTTCACTGTAAAATGAACATTAGTTCCTTCTTTTACAATATTTTCGACTTCGCCTAGCGTTTCTATTATTCCTGTAAACATTTAACTGTATTTCTTTCTATTTTTTCGCCAATTATTAGCAACTTCATTGTTTTCTGTAAGGTTGATTTTGTCTTCCTTTTTAAGTAATAAAACTGCAGTAAGAGCTGCTAATAATGCTTCTTCTTCGTTATCGTTTTTTAAGCTATCGGCGTTAAAATACTTACTTACAAAATGTGTATCAAACTTACCCGATGTAAATGCTTCATGTTGCATTACAAATTTACCAAAGCTTAATGTTGTTTGTATGCCTGTAATGTCATATTCATCAATCGCTCTGATCATTCGCTCAATTGCCTCTTCTCGAGTTGCGCCATAGGTGATGAGTTTTGCAATCATCGGATCGTAATAAATCGGGATTTCCATTCCTTCTTCAAAACCATCGTCAACCCTTACTCCGTTTCCTTTTGGAGTGCGATACGTTTGTAAAGTACCGATATCTGGCAAGAAATTATTTAAAGGATCTTCTGCATAAACCCTTAATTCCATAGCATGACCACTGATTTTTAACTCTTCCTGCTTAAAGCTCAATACTTCACCCTTGGCTATTTTTATTTGTTCTTTAACTAAATCTAAACCTGTAATCATTTCTGTAACAGGATGTTCTACTTGCAAACGCGTATTCATTTCTAGGAAGAAAAAATCTAGATTTTCATCTAAAATAAATTCTACTGTCCCTGCGCCAACATAATTAACCGAACGAGCAACATCAACTGCACATTTACCCATTGCTTGTCTAATTTCTTCAGTTAAAACAGATGAAGGTGCTTCTTCAACTACTTTTTGATGGCGACGTTGGACTGAACATTCGCGTTCAAATAAATGAACAATATTTCCGTGAGTATCACCTAAAACCTGAATTTCAATGTGCCTTGGTGAAGTTACGTAGCGTTCTATAAATACCGAACCATCGCCAAAAGCTGATGTTGCTTCACTTACTGCTAAATGCATTTGTTCTTCAAAATCAGCAACTTTTTCTATAATGCGCATTCCTTTACCACCACCGCCTGCAGCTGCTTTAATTAAAATAGGAAAACCAACTTCTACCGCTCTTTCTTTTGCTTCATTTATATCGGTAATCGCCTCTTCTGTTCCTGGCACCATTGGAATATTATAGGTTAAAGCCGCAGCTTTAGCCGATAATTTATTTCCCATAATTTCCATGGCTTCTGGTGTTGGGCCGATTAAAATTAATCCTGCCGCTGCAACTTCTTTGGCAAAAGCAGCATTTTCTGATAAGAAACCATAACCTGGATGAATGGCTTGTGCACCTGTTAATTTACAAGCCTCAATAATTTTATCGCTTTTTAAATAAGATTGATTTGATGGCGCTGGACCAATACAAACTGCTTCATCTGCATACCGCACATGTAACGCCCCTCTATCAGCTTCTGAAAAAACAGCGACTGTTTTAATGTTCATTTCTTTTGCAGAACGCATAATACGCAATGCAATTTCGCCACGATTGGCAATAAGAATTTTTGAAATGTGAGCCATACTTATTATAGATGTAGATGTGTTAAGGTTTCTATGGCTTTATCAACCATTGTTGAAGAAATATCCAAGTGCGTAACCAAGCGAATGGTTTGACTAGATGTACTATTGCACAAAATGCCCTTCGCTTCTAACGCTTTTACTACATTATCGGCTTTTAAACCTGGCGAAACATCGAAAAGAACAATATTAGTTTCAACTGGCATTACTGAATTTACGTAATTTGTTCTGCTTAATGCATCTGCCAAAGCTTTTGCATGGTTGTGGTCTTCCGCCAAGCGATTTACATGATTATCCAATGCATAAATCCCTGCAGCTGCTAAAAAACCTGCTTGTCGCATGCCACCACCTAAAACTTTTCTGATTTTTGTGGCTTTTTTAATAGTAGCTTTTGAGGATAACAAAACAGAGCCAACTGGGGCACCTAATCCTTTAGAAAGACAAACAGAAATTCCATCGAAATATTTGCCGTAATCCTTTGCTCTATCGCCTGTGGCTACTAATGCATTAAATATTCTTGCACCATCAAGGTGAAGTTTAATACCTTTTATAGCGCACAAATTATGAATAGGTTCTATTTGCGAAAGTGTATAACATTTGCCTCCACCTTTGTTTACTGTATTTTCTAAAACGACTAAACTTGAATTTGGATAATGAATATTTTCGGCATTAATTTCTGGTTCAATCATTTCTGGCGTTAAAATTCCTCTTTCACCATTTAATAATCGAACAGATGCTAAAGAATTATAGGCAATTCCACCACCTTCATAGCGATATACGTGGGCAGTTTGATCGCAAATTACTTCATCCATTGGTTGAGTAAAACATTTTATAGCAATTTGATTACTCATTGTACCGGATGGGCAGAATAATGCAGCTTCCATATTAAATAAGGTAGCCAATTTTTCTTCTAAAGCGTTTACAGTTTCATCTTCTCCAAAAACATCATCACCAACTTTTGCACTCATCATTGCTTCAAGCATTCCAGCTGTTGGCTTGGTTACCGTATCACTTCTAAAATCTATTTTATCCATAATTTTTTTCAACATTAAGAAATTAAGAAAATTAAGAATTATTAATCTCTTAAAAACCTGAAATATTCATTCACAAATGGTTTCATCGATTTCGAAATATTATCTGTAAAAAAATTGATAAGTAACCCTTGTGGGATCTTTAATAACTTCATATATGTCAAAATCTGCGCTTCATGAACTGGAAGAATATTCTCAACCGTCTTTAATTCCACTACAATCAAGTCATTTACTAATAAGTCTAATCTTAAATCTGTATCGATTTGCAAATTATCATAAATTACAGGAATAATCAATTGTTGTTTTACATCAAATCCATTTTTCTGCAATTCATATTTCAAACATTGTTCATAAACGCATTCTAATAGCCCTGGTCCTAAAGACTTATGCACCTTTATAGCGCAGCCAGTAATTTCATAAGATAATTGAGTAATTTGTGTTTTTGTCATTTAGGTTTTTAGTAATCCAATACTAAAATCGATCCTAAATATTCTTAATTCCTTAATGGTTAATTTTGAATCAATTACTAATAAATTTATAAAAGTCTACAAATTCTCTATGCCAAAACCATTCGCTATGCTTACCATCAGCCTTTTCGACCATGATTATATTTTTATTTTTCCCAGTAGGATTTAAAATATGATACACATTTTTCATATCACTAACCATCGTTTTGCTCTCTAAATCTCCAGCTACTAAATAAACTTTGTTTCCATTTAAATTCTTAAGCTCATTTTTTAGATCAGACTCTATTGTTTTACCCAACCAAAATGCGGGTGAAAAAACCCCAACCTTGCCAAAAACTTTTGGATAAGTTGCGATGGCGTACATAGAAATTAATCCACCCATAGAACTACCGGCAATTGCGGTGTTTTCATTATCTTTTTTTGTCCTATACTGTTTATCTATATATGGTTTTAAGGTTTGAACTAAAAAATCAACGTAAGCTTTGCCTTTTCCCTTACCATATTCACTATCATAAGGATTATATTCCTTTAATCTCTCGCTGCCACCATGATCTATACCAATAACAATATATTCCTTTTGTCCTTTCGCAATTAAACTATCCAATAATTCATCCACTCCCCATTCTCCGTATCCGCTCGTCAACTGATCAAAAAGATTTTGTCCATCATGCATATATAATACAGGATATTTTTTGGTCGACAAAGCATAAGATGGTGGCAAGTAAACCCAAACTCGTCGTTTTGCAGCTAATTGAGGAATTAAAAAAGCAGTATCAATGATATGAACATTAACTGATGCCGTATGTTTAAGTGGCTCTTTTTTAAATTGATCTGCCCAATTTGCAACAGCAATTTTAATTACTGTATCCTTTTTCAAATTCAAACTCCGATTTCCAAAAGCATTTCCTTTACTACCAGTTTCTACCTTATCCCAACTACCACGTGTAATTTTATATTCGTATGTATCAGACGGTAATTGCTTTTCTAGTAAATAATCACCATTAACTTTTGAAAACTGATATGCAGGATCATTGGGTTTCCAATTATTAAAATTACCAGCGAGAAAATATTCAGGTATTGAATCTTTACTTTGAGGAATATTTTGCAATTCGAACCTAACTTTAACTTGTGCTTTAGCTCCTAGAAAACTGCTTGCAAAAAGGAGGAAGAAATAAATCCATTTCATTATTTTTTACTTAATTGGTGTATTTATAGCTTGATTTTTAAAAACTAAGTCAATTTTCAAATCATTTAACAAATAAATAGAAATAATTACTTTTTTTATCATTTATATTTACAGCCAAATAAATTAACGAGAAATAATTGCTATCAGTAGAATGGATAACGTCAATATCAAAAAATTAGCCAAAGCCCTTCACCTTTCTACTTCTACCGTTTCTAGAGCATTTAGAGACAATAGCGATATCAACGCTGCTACAAAAGAACGTATTTTGGCAATGGCAAAGGAATTAAATTATCAGCCAAACCATTATGCAAGTAATTTAAGGGAGCAAAAAAGTAAAACAATTGCTGTTATCGTACCAGAGTTAGCCAACAATTATTTCTCATTAGCCATTCAAGGTATCGAAAGAGTAGCAAGTGCAAAAGGCTATCATATTTTAGTGTATGCTACAAATGACCAGTTTGAGAAAGAAGTTTCTTTTATCAAACATTTACACAATGGCAGAGCGGATGGAATTATAATGTCTGTTTCTGGTGAAGCAAATGATCACAATTATTTAAACGAACTTTCTAAAAAAAGACTTCCATTAGTTTTTTTCGATCGTGTTTACGAAGATATTATCACTCCTCGTGTAATTACAAACGATTATGAAAGTAGTTTTTCTGCCACCAAACATTTAATCCAACAAGGTTGTAAACGCATTGCTTATTTGGCAGTAAATAAAACTTTATCCATTGGAAAAACCCGTATGCAAGGGTATATAGATGCATTAAAGAAATTTAAAATCCCGTTTAAGAATGAATTAATCATCGATTGCACGAACAATTACAAAGAAAACATAGATCATTTAAAGCAAGCATTTACCGAATTAAAACCCGATGGTGTTTTTACCTCGGTTGAGCGTTTGGCTTTTGCCACTTATTATGCTTGTTATGACATTAACCTTTCTATCCCAAAAGATTTAAAAGTAATTGGTTTCTCTAGTTTAGAGATTGCACCGTTGCTAAATCCTGCTTTAAGTACAGTAACTCAACCAGCCTCAGACTTAGGCAAAACAGCTGCCGAATTACTCTTTAAAATGCTAGAAAATCCAGGCGACATAAACCCTGATAGTGAGGTGATTTTAAAGTCGAAATTAATACAAAGAAAGTCTACCGCAAACGACTAAAAATCTCTCCTATTTTACGTTAATTTTTAGCTTAAAAAATCACTCTTTTTTTATCAAAAAAAATCTGGTTTTTGCCAAAACACGCAGAATTTTGCCTTTGGTGCTCGAGCAACTTTTCATTTTGTATTGATTTTTTCGGGAACGTTCCCGAAAACATTCCCGAAAAACCTAAAAAAAACAGCATAGTGTATAGACTACACTTTATTTTAAAAATTTAAAATATAAATAATTGAATAACAATACTTTAAAAAATCAGAATTAACTTTTTAAAAAATAAAAATTAACGAATAATTCGCTTTTTTTAGCGTTTTACTTCCTTAAAATATGGTGTTTAAAAAAAATATGATATAAAATTTTGATTTTTCATATCCAACGTTAAATTTACGTTAACGTGTTACAACACATTTTATAACCAAATATTTAAACTTTAAAACGGGCTTTTTCTATGAAATTATTTTACCCCATTAAGCTTAGTATATTGATGTTTTTTGCGCTCTGCTCTCTAACTGCATTTGCGCAAACCGGAAGCATTTCTGGTAAGATTATCGATGATACTAAACTTCCTATTCCTGGAGCATCAGTTCAAGTTGATGGCACCCAAAAATTAACTGTTACTGATAGTGAAGGAAACTTTAGAATTACAGGTTTAACAAGTGGAACTTATACCTTAACGGCGAAGTACATTGGGTTTACTGCTTTAAAATTAACCACTACCGTTGGTACTGGTAATACAGTATTAAATTTTAACCTCAAATCTGAATCTCAAAATCTTAATGAAGTAATAGTTGTAGGTTATGGTACACAGACTAAACGTGAGGTAACTGGAGCAATTTCTAAAGTTAGTGGAGATAAACTTACTTCATTACCAACACCAAGTTTCGAAGCAAGCTTGCAAGGTCAAGCACCCGGCGTACAAGTTACCCAAGGAAGTGGCTTAGCTGGTAGTGGATCTGTAATTAGAATTAGAGGTATTGGCTCAATTAGTGCAGGTGGCGATCCCTTATATGTAGTAGATGGTATTCCAGTAACATCAGATCCTTTTATTACAGGTAATCGTGGAGCGATGAACCAAAATCCATTAGCAACTATTAATCCTAACGATATTGAATCGGTTGAGATTTTAAAAGATGCTGGTGCTGCAGGTATTTATGGTTCTCGTGGTGCTAATGGTGTAATTTTAATTACAACTAAAAGAGGTAAAACAGGAAAACCTAGAATATCTTTTTCCTCAAAATATGGTTTCAGTACGTATGCTAACCGCCCAGAATTTGTAACAGGTGCTGAATGGCTACAATTACGTCAAGAAGCTTGGACAAATGATGGCAATACTGGTTTAGCAAGCTTACCTGGCGGATTAACTTGGGCTCAAGCTCAACAAAACAATACCGATTGGTGGGGCATTTTAACCCAAACAGGTAAATCAAACGATCAAGCTATTTCATTTAGTCAAGGTACTGATAAAATTAAAAGCTACATTTCTGCTAATTATAGTAATAATGAAAGCTTCTTAGTTGGTAACTCTTATGAACGTTATGGTTTCAGAACAAACTTCGATATAAAACCAACTTCGTATTTCACAACAAGTATTAATGTGGGATATGATAAAGGTATTAACAAACGTGTTAATGCTGCTTGGGGCGGTGGTTTAGGCGATGCGATGTCTGTTGCTTTACCAATTTATCCAGTTAGAAATGCTAATGGTACTTTCTTTAGTAATGGTGCAAATCCTGCTAGAAGTCTTGGACTGTTAGATTGGAAAACCAGAAATGAGCGCTTGTTAGCCGGAATAACAATGGAACTAATTCCTGTTAAAAACTTAAGCATTAAAGGAAGTTTTAACATGGACAATTTAGATGTTCAAGATAATATTTATACCCCTGCTGCTTTAGCAGGTACAACAGATGGAAGTGCAACATTATATCCTACAAAAATATTTAATCGCAATTTTTCTGGTACAGCTACCTATAACTGGCAATTAGATACAAAAAACAAGCTAAAGTTTTTGGTTGGTGTTGAGTCCCAGTTTAATTATAAAAATACTTATCCAAATGGTATTTCAGCAACTGGACCAAATATTACAGAACCATTCTCTGAAAACAAGACCAATCTTTATTTGGCAATGCAGGGTTTCGCAGCGCAAAATAATTTGTTATATTACAGTGGTTACCAAAGAGATACGTTTGCTTCATTATTTGCACGTATCAACTACTCGTATGATGAAAAATATAATTTGGAAGTACTGGCTCGTAGAGATGGATCTTCTAAATTCGGTCCAGAAAACAAATATGGTTATTTCCCAGCAGCTTCTGCTTCATGGTATATTAGTCAAGAAGATTTCTTAAAAGACAGCAAAGTAATTAGCAATTTAAAATTAAGAGCTAGTTACGGTTTAGTGGGTAGCTCTAGTTTCCCATCTGCTCAATATTATCAAAATTTCCAGTTCTCTGGAAGTTATAATGGACAGCCTGTATTATTTCCAACAAACGTTGCTAATCCAGCTTTAAAATGGGAAGAAGGAAGAAATCTTGATTTAGGTTTAGATTTCGGTTTATTTAATGGTCGTATTAATGCAGAATTTTCATACTATAAGAAAACAACAAATGGCGCATTAATTAATGGAGGTATTTCTCCTTCAACAGGCTTCGGTTCTGGATATTTAAATGTGGGTAAAATTTTAAATGAAGGTTATGAGTTGAGTTTAAACACAACAAATATTCAAACAGATAACTTTAAATGGGTTACCAGATTAAATGCTTCTAAAAATTATAATGAGGTATTAAGTTTAGGCGGTTTAACTCCAGATGCAGTTGGTGGTGGTACAAATGATACACGTATTGCTGTTGGTTATCCTATCGGGACTAACTTTTTAGTGAGATATAAAGGTGTAGATCCAGCAGATGGCTTACCAATTTGGCTAGATAAAGATGGCTTTGAAACCAAAACATTCTCATTAGATAATCGTGTTCCAGTTGGAAAAATTCTACCTGATTACGTTGGTGGTTTAACAAATACCTTCTCTTACAAAGGCTTTGAGTTAAATACATTATTCACGTTCGCCATTGGCGGAAATCTGTACGATGCTTCTGCAAAACGTCAATTAGGTGTAGTTACGGATTGGAACATTAGAACAGATATTGCTAACCGTTGGAGAAAACCTGGAGACAATGCAGACTTCCCGCGTTTAACTTTAAATCCAAGTACATATGCAGGTCTATCTAGTGAGTGGCAATACAATTCAACTATGTTCTTGTATGATGCAACATTTGTACGTTTAAGAGAAGTAACACTTTCTTATACCGTACCTGCTAGTTTTACTAAAAGATTAAGATTACAAAACCTAAAATTATTTGCAACAGGTATGAATTTATTAACCTTTAGTAAATACCCAGGTGGTGATCCAGAAATTGCAAGAGATTTCGAAAATCCTCAAGATAGGAACATGAGTCCTAACGTAACCTATTTAACTACGCCTCAACAAAAATCGTTGACTTTTGGATTATCAACTTCATTTTAGATAAGATATTTAATAGATAAAAAAATGAAAATCAATTATAAAAATATATTAAAATCATTCTTAATACTTGCAGTAATAACAGCTGTAGGAACAGGATGTAAAAAATTCTTGGAAACCCCACCTATTGAGTCTCTTCCGAAAGATGTAGCCATAGCGGATGAAACAGGATTGAAATCAGTAATGAATTCAGCTTATCAAATTGTAGGAGGAGGAAACATGTTTGGTGGTAAAATACAAGCTATCAATGAAATGTTGGCCGATCAATTAAATGGCTCATTACTTAATGGTGATTTCGGAGAAATCTATGGTCGCAAAACTTCTGTATTTGGCGAATATAAAAATGGGATGTACACTGATATGTATCAAGCTATCTTCAGAGCAAATACAGTAATGGAGAATTTAGATAAAGCTACCTCAATGAAAGATAATTTAGAAGGCCAGGCTAAATTTATAAGAGCTTTAACACATTTTCAACTTGTTCAATTGTTTGCACAACCTTATGGTTTTACAACAGATAACTCACATTTAGGGGTGCCAATAAGAACGAGTACAACCATTGATCCGGGCGTTCGTGCTACCGTTAAACAAGTTTACGATCAAATTATTGCAGATTTAAAAGTAGCAGAAGTAAAACTACCTGATGATAATGGTGGTTATGCAACTAAATGGGCAGCTAAAGCATTGCTAGCAAAGGTCTATTTCCAAATGAACGATTTTACGAATGCGTATGTATATTCTAATCAAGTAATTGCTAGTAATAAATTTTCTTTAGACACCTATGCGTCAAGATTTGCGATAACTGGATCAAAAGAAAGCATTTTCAGAATTATTTTTACAAATGGTGGTTTTGAACCAGGAAATGAATTAAAAGGACAGTTTAGATCCGATTTTAATGCTCCGACATTAAGGTTTACTACAGATTTTTATGCAAGTGTAAATACACCAAACGATGTGCGTAAAGCATTGTACGAAACCACAAAATATCCTGGAGTTATTGCTACTAAAAAATATAACTCTGACCATATCGAAGTGCCAGTACTGTACTTAACTGATATGAAATTAATCAGGGCAGAATCTGCAGCTGAGACAGGAACAAACTTAACTGTTGGCGCTCAAGACATCAACGATATTTTAAACAGAGCCTATGCTGGCACGAAAAGTATTCCTCTAGCATCTTCCGCAAGCTTAATTAAAAGTAATGCTCGTTTCGAACGCAGCATTGAATTTGCAGGTGAAGGAAATCGGATTTCTGAAATTAAAAGAATTGGCGCAAAAGGTGAAAACATTGATAAACGTGGCTCGGTATGGAATTGCCCAGGTTTAATCTTACAATTTCCACAAGGAGAAATGGCAAGTAATACCAGTTTCCAAAGAAACGTAGAAGGCGGCTGTAACTAATTAAAAATATAAAAATGAAAAACATTAAATATATCATGATGGTTGTATGCATCTTATCGGTATGGGGATGCAAGCCAGAAGAATTCGGACCAATTGGTGCCGAAGAGAACATTTTGAAGGAATTGCAAGGAACTTGGGGGTTAACAAAAGTTACTCAAAAGGATGAAGATGCAGTAACCAAAGGCTTTCCTTATAAAGAGCTAGACATTACAAATTTATATGCGTATAAAGATTTGGTAATCGCCTTTCAAGGTGATGCTGCTGGTGCTCCAACAGCATTTACGATCAATCCAGGCAACTCTCCTAAAATCTCTGACTTTAATACAGGCACTTGGGTAGTAGACAATGCTAAAGCACCTACAACCATTACCTTAAAAAATGGTACCGCCACTTCAGATTTAACATTAGGTTCTTATGCTGAATTGAAATCAGGAAAGTTTTATCTTAAAAAGGTGAAGAAGTTTAACGGTAAAGCTATTGTAAGTTATACCTATCAATTCACTAAAAAGTAATCGATAAAATAAAGAAATTATGAAAAAATTAATATTATCAATCATATTTACCTTAAGTGCAGCATTTGCATTTGCTCAGGTTACTTTTAGTCCAGCTACTTTTACTTCAGAGGATGAAGTCACCATTACACTAGATGTTACCGGTACACCCCTAGCTGGTCAAAACGATGTTTACATATGGGCATTCTCTAACGATGGTGTTGGAGGCGGTAAAGATGCGTTAACAAATGGTCAATGGGGCAATTCTTCAGAATCAGCTAAAATGACCAAAATTGCTACCAATAAATTTACATTTAAATTTACGGGTACAACTCTATTCGGTCAAAGTCCTGCAGAACTTATCAATTTTGGCTTTTTAGGTAAAAGCAAAGATGGCACAAAACAGACACAAGATTTTAAACCTTATAAGTTTGATCCTTTAGTGTTTAGTCCTTCTCAATTCCGAATTTTTCCAGCTAAGCAAGATTTCACAGACATGAGTACGGTTTACTTCCATCAAGATTTGGCAACAGATCAAAACTTACAACGTATGTTTGATGTAAAAGTTAACCTTACTTTTTACAATGATGCTGGAGCAGTTGTTGCTACCAGAACAGCTTTAGTAGCGGTTAAAGAATCAAGCACTGTATATTCTTATTCATTTATTCCGGAGAAATTAATAACACTACCTGCTGGAACCAAACTAAGCAAATTTACCTATCAATTTACAGGTAGCATTAAGGATGCAAATGGTGGAAATGTTGGAACTACCGGACCTGTCAATGAAGTTATTTATACCGTATTTAATTAAGCTCTATCATGAAAAATAAGATATTATATACCTTACTAGCTTTTGTAGCAATTGCATTTGGTTGTAAAAAAACAGAATTCGACGAAATGTCTAAAGGCGAAGCACTTGGTACCTTCACCGTTGCTGCGCCAGTAAACAATACCATGTGGGTATTAAACTCGGCAACGCCAAATGCTAAAGTAGTTTTTAGTTGGAGCGCTGCAAAACCTGGTGTAAGTACTATGCCAACTTATAAATTTGTAGCAGCCTTGAAAACTGGCAGTCTAACTACACCTTTATTAGAAATACCTTCTGATAACAATGGAGCAAGCACTACCTTAACCTTTACTCAAAAACAGTTAGATGATGCTTTAAAAGCGAAATCAATTGGTGATGGTATTAAAGTTGATTTAATTTGGGCAGTTAAAGCTACCAATGGAGATATGACCGTAAGTACCTCTCCTGCATTAAATATTGCGATCACTCGTATGGGCGATGGAGTAAGTAACTTCCTTTTATATGGACCGGTTTCATCAAATACTCCTGTAGTGATTAACTCAAATTCTACAACAGATTTCATGAACTTCAAATGGCAGAAATCTTTCCCAGGTGTAACTGCAAACGCTACTAAATATCAAATTAAGTTTGTTGCAAAAGGCGGCAATTTTTCAACGCCTTTATTTACCTATACTGCAAATAACAGTGGTTTAGATTCAGCATTAGCGATAAGCTATAAAGACATTAGTGATAAATTAACTGCTGTGGGTTATACAGATCAGGCTACACCAGTTGCTTTACAGTGGACTGTGGAGGCGACTTCTGGTTCATTCAAAAAAACAGCTGATTATGTAAACGATTTGGTAATTACTAGAGAAGTTAAAATGTTCTTAGTTGGTGGTGATACACCAGCAAGTTGGACGGCTGAGAATGCATTACCAATGATTGCGGACAAAAATAATCCAGGTACTTTTTATATTTATGTAAAATTAAACGCAGGTAATGGAGGTTTAAAATTCTTAAATCAACAACAATGGCCGGGTGGTAGTTTAAATTCTTCTGATTGGGGTATGAAACCTGGAACTCCAGGTGATGCTGCTGTTGACAACGAAGTTAACATTGAAAACTACGGTGCAAGCGGTGTATATCGTGTATCATTTGATCAAAAAAATCTTAAATACTATGTTCAAGATGGTAGAATGGGAGCTGTAGGTGATGCAACAGCTGCAGGTTGGAATCCACCTAACGTTTTCCCATCGCAAGGTCTTACTTTGATATCAACTAATAAATTTATTGGCTTTGTAAATCTAACTGCAGGTAACTCGTGGAAATTTATTGATGGTAATGCTTGGGGTGATGGTTCAGTTGCTGGATCCAAAGATTTTGGAAAAGTAAAAACCAAAACAGATGGTTCTATTACACAAGGAGATGCAGACAACATGACCGTTCCTGGTGCAACAGGACCATATCGTATAATTTGGGATGGAACAGATATTAAAAACCTTAAATACTCTATAACAGATGGAACAGTATTTCTAGTGGGTGATGCAACTGCTGGCGGTTGGGATAACTCTGCCGGTAATGCTTTACTTCCAGCAATGACTTATAGCGGAAGCGGAAAATGGACAGTAACTACTAACTTAAGTGCTGGTCAATTTAAATTCATTGTAACTAAAGGAAGTTGGGAATATAATTACGGAGGTTCTGCTGGCGTCATTGCAGATGGTGGTGATAACTTAGTAATAGCAACTGCTGGAAATTACACTATTAAATTAGATGAGTACAACAGAACGTATTCTATTACAAAAAACTAAAACCTCATTTTAAAATGCAAAAAGCCCTTAATTAATTTTAAGGGCTTTTTGTTTTTTAAGATACTCGATACCAATAAAACAATCAGTCCAAAATCTGTGTTATTAGTGTATAAAGTACACTTTTAAAAAAACTTTCATTTAAGCCCCATCAATCGTTTGATTATAAACTTATCATTACCAGAATAAAAACTATATTTTAATTTTTTATTTCAAAAAAAGCCACATATATTGCTGCACTTTTTACGTATTACACAACTTAACCAAACCAAAAATGATAGTTATTGCAGATGGTGGATCAACAAAAACCAATTGGTGTTTGATTAACGAAGCAGGCAGAAAAATCCATTTTAATACCGAAGGATATAACCCCTATTTTGTAGACACCGATTATATTGAGAATTCTTTAAAGAATACTTTACCAGATCATCTTGAGCCAGAAAAATTAACCGAAGTATATTACTATGGAGCTGGCTGCTCTACCGATGCAAAAAGAAAGATTGTTGAAGATGCCATGCAAAGGATCTTTATCAATGCAAAAATTAACATTGGCCACGATTTATTAGCTTCTTGTCGTGCTTTATTAGGCGATAACGAAGGCTTTGCAGCTATATTAGGTACAGGAACTAACAGTTGTTTATACGATGGAAAGGATATTTCTTTAAACATCGACTCTTTAGGATATTTCTTAGGCGATGAAGGAAGCGGAAGCTATATTGGCAAACGCATTTTGGCCGACTACATGAAAGGTTACATGCCAAAAGGATTAAGAGAAAGCTTTTATGATAACTATGCGTTAACTAACGAAGATATTTTTGATCACATTTACAACAAACCTTTACCAAACCGTTTTTGTGCAAGCTTTAGCAAGTTCATTTACGATTTCAAGGAAAACTACGAAGATTACACCAATTCAGTTGTAGATTATGCATTTACTGCTTTCTTCGAAAACTTAGTAATCCATTACCCTAACTATAAAAACTACGAGTTAAACTGTGTAGGTTCTGTTGGCTATAGTTTTAGAGATAGTTTAAGTATAGTAGCCGATAGATATGAAATGGGGGTAGGTAAAATTATCCGCTCTCCTATAGATGATCTAGTGGATTATCACTTAAGCAAAAAATAATTTTTTCCTGTCATGCTGAGCTTGTCGAAGCACAAACTAAAGTCTTCGACAGGCTCAGACTGACACAACTAATTTCAAATCATAAAAAAAGAAAGCCTCGATTAATTAATCGAGGCTTTCTTTTTATCTATTATTTAAGAGAAATTACTGTACAATAATCTTTCTGCTAAAAATCTTATTATCAACCTGTAAAACTAAAATATACATACCCGAGGTAATGTTGTTTTTAGCCAGTTGCCAATCGTACTCGTGTTTACCCGCAGCTATTTCTTGCTTAATTAAAACGGCCAACTGTTTTCCTGTTAAATCTACTACGCGTAATGTCACCTTTGCTTTTGTAGCAAGCGTATAGGCAATGGTAGTTTGAGTGGTTGCAGGATTTGGGTAATTGGTAAAAGAAGGATTTTGCTTAACAAGCAATGCAGATTCATCATCCCAATCAATGTTGTAAGTAGAGGTAGCTGTTAAATCTATAAATGTATAATTAGATGTAGTGGCAGAATCTGTTGCTAAAGATGGAGTATAGGCTTCTGATTGCGCATAAACAGATATATTCATCGCAATTAGTCCAACAAAAAATACAAACAATTTGTAGAGTTTCTCCATACAAGCAGATTGATAGTGTAAATATAACACATGAAGCCTAAAAAAAGCAACGAAATAATGTATTTTTTTTTCGATACGAATTTTATAGACTTATTTTTTTGTCCTACCGTCTAATGGGTAGTGTTTAAACCTGAAATTTCCTTAAAAAGAAATTTCCTTACCAAATAGTTTCGCGTACTTTCTTTTATCAAATTTATACAATGTTGCTGCCCTAAATGAAACACCTTTTTGTTTTTCATCCAATTCTTTTAACACCTTAAAGCTCAATATCTTTTTCCTGAAATTACGCTTATCTAATTTCTTACCTAAAATAAGTTCGTAAACGTTTTGTACTTGTGTTAAGGTGAATTTTTCCGGCAATAATTCAAAAGCAATTGGTAAATGCTTAATTCTACGCTTAATCTTTTCTAAGCCTTTATCAAATATGTGCTGATGATCAAAACCTAGTTTTGGTAATTCCTTAACGTTTATCCATTGTGCTTTTTTAGCATAGCTAGTTAGCGGTTTTAAAGCTTTATCGCCACCTAAACGCAACATTGCATAATACGCAACCGTAATTACCCTACCTTGAGGGTGTCTATCTACCTCTCCAAAAGTATAGTATTGCTCCATGTAAATATCACTCAAGCCAGTAAGCTCATGTAAAATACGCGAGGCCGATTGATCTACACTCTCATTCTCCCCTACCAAATTACCGGGCAAAGCCCACCAATCTTTAAAAGGTTCTTCATTTCGCTCTATTAATAAAATTTTGAGCTCTCCGCCATCAAAACCAAATAAAACGCAGTCAATTGAGACCGCCGAATTAAACACAGGTAATACTTCTTTCAAGACAAATCCGTTTTTATATTTTATAATATTAGAACAAAATAAATATACTTACTTCGTTTATTCACAATAATAATGAAAAAAAATTACTTAGTGTAAAAAATACACAGTATATTCGTATATTAAAATGAAATCTAATATCAAAAATATAGCCGTATTAACTTCGGGAGGAGATGCCCCAGGAATGAATGCTTGCATTAGGGCGGTTATTCGTACTGGAATATACCACGGACGCAATATGTTCGGCGTAACGCAAGGTTATCAAGGTTTAATCGACAATAATATTAATGAAATGAACGCCCGTTCTGTAAGTAACATTTTACACATGGGTGGTACAATATTAAAAACTGCCAGATGTTTAGCTTTTAAGGAAGACGAAGGCATGGAACTCGCTTTTAAAAATTTAAAAGCAAAAGAAATAGACGGATTAATTGTGATTGGTGGCGATGGAACATTTACAGGTGCTAAACGTTTTGGCGAAAAATATGGCATTAACGTAATTGGTATTCCGGGTACAATAGATAATGATTTATACGGTTCTGATTTTACCTTAGGGTACGATACTGCTGTGAACACGATTATAGAAGCGATTGATAAAATTAGAGACACTGCCGATTCTCATGACCGATTGTTCTTTATTGAGGTGATGGGTAGAGACTCAGGGTGCATTGCGCTAAGAACAGCCATTGCAAGTGGCGCAGAAGCGGTGTTATTACCAGAAAAAGAAACTTCATTAAAAGACTTAATTACAAAATTGAAATCAGGTGCAAACACCAAGAAATCATCAAGTATTGTAATTGTTTCTGAAGGAAATAAATACGGTGGTGCTTACGATATTGCTAAAAGTGTGAAAAGAAAATTCACGCATTACGATACGAAAGTAACTATATTAGGTCACTTGCAACGCGGAGGTAGTCCTAGCGGTTTCGATCGTATTTTAGGAAGTAGATTGGGATATGCTGCCGTAAATGAAATGATAAAAGGCGAAACGATGCAAATGGTTGGTCTTCGTGGCAACGAAATTAAACTGACCAGTTTAGAAGAAGCCTTACATGTTCACAGTTACAAGTTAGAAGCTGATTTATTAGAAATGACTCACGTTTTATCCATTTAAATATATAAAATGATAGCAGTAGTTTATAGCGGATCTAAAAGTGCTTTTTGGAAAATTGCAAACGAAGGCAAATCAGTTGCCGAATGCACTATTCCAGGCATTAATCCTTGCTTTAACGACCAAAAGCATATCCTTTTTCTATTAAATAAAAACATCACCTTAATCAATCACGCCGAGAAAATTAAAAAGCTGTACGTTTTTGCTGCTGGTGCATCATCAGTTGCTATGCAAAACTCTTTGGCACAAACCTTAGGCATGTTCTTTAAAAATGCCAAAATAAAAGTTAAAGACGATTTATATGGTGCATCTATCGCAGCGTGTTATAATCAAAGTGGCATTGTAAGCATTTTAGGTAGTGGTGCAAATTGTGCTTATTTTGATGGCAAGCAACCTGAACAGAATAACTACGGGTTAGGCTATATTCTTGGCGATGAAGGTTCTGCTAATTATTTGGGCAGAATACTATTGAAACACTTCTTAGAAGAAAGACTCCCAGCAGACTTAACTAAACTACTGGTAGCTAAATACAATTTAGATAGACCGTTAATTTTAGAACGGATTTACAAGAAACCAAACGTACAAAATTACTTGAGCTCTTTTTTAGATTTCTATATCGAAAATAGAAACCATAAATACATAGAGCAGTTAATAGATCAAGCTTTTGATAAATACATTAATACCTATTTAGCACCAACGGTAACACAACACCCTAAAGAACATGTTCATTTTGTGGGTACTGTTGCCGGAACGTTTCAAGATAGATTACGTTTAGTTGCAGATAAACATGCAATTAAAATCATAACGATTACTAAAGAACCGATATATAATTTACTTAATTATTACACAAATTAAATACAATGACTAAAGTAGGAATAAATGGATTTGGCCGCATAGGCAGACTAGTTTTTAGAGCTGCATTGAAAAGAGGATTGGATATTGTTGCCATCAACGACTTAATAGAGCCAGATTACATGGCTTATATGTTAAAATATGATACTACGCATGGCCGTTTCGACGGAACTGTGGAAGTAAAGGACGGACACTTAGTGGTAAACGGAAAAACAATCCGCATTACTGCAGAAAGAGATCCGGCAAACTTAAAATGGGATGAGGTTGGTGTAGAAATCGTAATTGAATCTACAGGCTTATTCTTAACTCGTGCAGATGCAAATAAGCATATCGCAGCTGGTGCTAAAAAAGTAGTCTTTTCTGCTCCTGCAAAAGATGATGATATCCCAACGTATGTAATGGGTGTTAACCACGATAAATTAACGGCAGATCAAACTGTTGTTTCTAATGCATCATGTACTACGAACTGTTTAGCACCAATTGCTAAAGTGTTAAACGATAACTTTGGTATTGTAGAAGGCTTAATGAGCACGATACACGCTGTAACTGCAACACAAAAAACAGTAGATGGTCCAAGCGCAAAAGATTGGAGAGGTGGTCGTGGAGGTTTCTCTAACATCATTCCATCATCAACTGGTGCAGCAAAAGCTGTAGGTAAAGTATTACCAGAATTGAAAGGTAAATTAACAGGAATGTCATTCCGTGTTCCAGTTGCCGATGTTTCTGTAGTAGATTTAACAGCTCGTTTAGAAAAACCTGCTACCTATCAGCAAATTAAAGATGCGATGAAAGCTGCATCTGAAGGGTACTTAAAAGGCGTGTTAGCGTACACAGAAGATGAAGTAGTTTCATCTGACTTTATTGGAAATGACCACGCTTCTATTTTTGATGCTGGAGCTGGGATCTCTTTAAACGATAATTTTGTTAAAGTTGTTTCATGGTATGATAACGAGTGGGGTTATTCTTCTGCCCTTGCTAAGTTTGTAGAATACTATGGAAGCTTAAAATAATTTCCTTCTACATTAATTAAAATGGCGATGCTTTTAGTATTGCCATTTTTTTTGTGCTTGTTTTTTTAGGGATGGTTTGTAGAGAATTTTGCCACAGATTACACAGATAAACACAGATTTTTTAATACGACATTTTTATAACACACTCGTCATACCCAGCTTGACTGGGTATCGTAATGCACTAATAGGTAACTAGCAAATCTTTTCAACGCATTACGTTTCCCGTTTTCACGGGAATGACGAGCAAACCTCACCCATGCTAAGCATTTTACCACATAGATACATAGAAAACATATCTGTATTTCGCTTAATCTGCTAAAAACTTTTTTGCCACAGATTACAGATAAACACAGATTTTTAATACGACATCCTATAACACACTCGTCATACCCAGCTTGACTGGGTATCGTAATGCATTGCTAGGTAACCAGCAAATCTTTTCAACGCATTACGTTTCCCCTTTTCACGGGAATGACGAGCAAACCTCACCCATGCTAAGCATTTTATAACATAGATACATAGAAAAACATAGTTGTATTAGCTTAATCCCCTAAACAAAGGAGGAGATTGCATTGATGCTACGCTGATCGCAAAAGACAATGCACCATAAACCATGCACTTTCCCTAAAATCCTTAATAAAAAGCTTAGGATGTATCATTAATTGTCCAATGCTCATGAAGACTAGCAAATTGTTGATGAACACTAGCTCAATGTTCATGAACACTAGCACAATGCTGATTAACATTAGTAAAATGTTCATGAACAAAAGTTCATTGTTCATCTACAAAAGCAAAATGCTGATCGACATTAATAAAATGTTCATGAACAAAAGTTCATTGTTAATCTACAAAAGCAAAATGTTCATGAACAAAAGTTCATTGTTAATCTACAATAGCAAAATGTTCATGAACAATAACAAAATGTTGATGAACAATAGCTCAGTGTTCATCAACAAAAACCCAATGTTCAAGAACAATAGTAAAATGTTGATGAACAATAGCAAAATGTGTATAGTATCTCACTTATCTTCTTTGTTTCCGCCAGCATTTACTCCTACCTGCCTAATTATTTAACACAAGTTTAACATCATTTGCTCAATACAGTAAAAGATTGGACCTATTTTTGCGTTATAGAAGCAAGCAAATGATAGCACTACGTAGGTTTTGTCATTTCAATAACAGGAAAGTAACAAAATTGAAACTTTTCTTAGTGTACTTTTTACACTATTGAAAATTATTATTATATTTGCATTATCATTCGTTGATCAACATCGGATAGATTAAAAAAAGAAATAAATGTTTCCTTCCTGGTTAGAAGGAATTAAAAGATAACCCGTTCATACAGGTTTATATTTGGTTAGAAAAGGAGATTAGTCTGGATGGATAATCTCCTTTCTTTTAAAAAAGACTTTTTCAGCATGATTAAGGCACTTTTTACCTATTTTATTAATTCAAAAATTAGTAATAAACCAAAAAATTAATGCACATTAAAAACCCCTTTAATTGCAGAAAAAATGGGGTAATAAATGTTTAATATTGCATATTAGTACTAAAATAGTACTAAAACCATTCTATTTTTTGCGTTTGGAAATTGCTTTTTTAGCGTGATTAGTAACTATTTCATCAAAGGATATCGGTTCAGCATCAGCTGGTGTAATTCGATTCATTTCCAAAATGGTTTCTTTTACCACGTTTTGAAGCGTATCATTATTTTGCAATAATAAATTTCTCAACTGCTCATTCTCTACATCTACCCTACCGAAACCGTAAACCAATTTTAAATAATAATCTGGTGCTGTTGGTTGGTTTCTTAGAATTTCAATTTTTTCAATTAAGGAATAGCTAGAATATTTTTTCATGAATCAAAGTTAGTTATCATCGCATTAATTTCATACCTATTTAATAGATTTGGTAACCTTAACCTCCTGGATATTGCAAATTGTGTAACTATAGTTGGCACTTTTAAATTATGGAACATCATTACAAACATCAATTAGTTGAAAACCTTAAAAAGCACTATGAAAATCGAGGCTGGAAAATTACAATTGCATTTGTTGAAAGAGATGAAATAAAATTCATCTTACCTTCTGGTTCAAATGCTAAAAAAGAAAAGACAGAATTATTTTCTGTTTTAGAATCTTTGCCAGAAATTGATTTTCCAAAGGAAAGAGTGAGAATTGTATTTTGGGTTGAAGATGAATCAATGCACAATTGCCAAATTGAAATAATTAATCCTGATATTGAAGATTATAGAATTTATGCTATCAGTTCAGAAACGTTTTTGACTAAACAAGAATTTGAAAAATATCTAACTACCAAGTTTTAAAATAAAGTTTCTTCTGGAACAGGTGCAAATGCTTTTGGGTCATTACCAATCTTGATTAAATCCCTACTTACTCGATAAGCTGCCATTGTAGAGTCATTGCAGGGTGTCATCATATGGTTTATTTCTTCTTTATTGATATTAGGGTTTAACCAGTTATCAATATTTTCATTATCAATTATTAAAGGCATTCTTTTTTTGGTGTTGTGAATTGAAGCCATTAATTCATTAGCTTCACCTGTAACGATTGAAAATGATTTAACCCATTCTTTATTAAGAGGATTTTGATAGAACGAATAGATACAGGCTAAGTTGAAATAAGGATGTGCTTTAGGATGTATGAAGTACGGTAATTTGTCTTTATTAACCTCTTTGTACTCATAAAATCCTTCAACTGGTAAAATGCACCTCTTGTTCACAATAGAGCCTTTAAAACTCACTAAATCGTATATCGTTTCACTTTTTGCATTTAGGGTATTATTAGACATCTTCACCATATCTTCAATTGGTTTTTTCCAATTAGGCATCAAACCCCATTGCATCCTTTCTAAATTTCTTTGTTGGTCTCTTTGGGTAATAATTGCTAGTACAGGATGTTCAAACCCATTTGCGTGATAATAAGGTAAGCCATCAGTTACTTCATCCGTTACAGGTGCATTATAATAATTCACATATTCATCAACAATATCTGATTGCTTTACCCTATAACACATATTACATTTCTTTTTCAGTAATTAGTTCACCAATCTGTTGCGCATAATCATAACCTATCAAATCAGAAGATAACCATTCATTTGTCATATCATCTTTAGTTATAGCCCTAATATTACCCAGGCTGTTAATACCTAAAAATACATCAAATGAACCATCACTTTGAGCTTTGATAGTTAACAAGTCACCAGCTAATTCAATTTCAAATTCATCCATTATTTTAAATTATTTGGGAAATCACCATTAAATCCGCCACCACCATTTTCATATCTTTTTTCATTGTTATTATAATAGATAAGGTTTATTGGTGAAAGAAAATTCACTTTGCTAGTAAATTCTTTTCTTGACTGTTTAATAAATTCTTCAATTTTAATATTGTCTTCAAGCTTTACAAAGAAATCATATTTATTCTCTTGCACCACATAACTCACTACTGTGTTTGGGTAGTGACTAATAATTTCTTCCATAAACTTTATCTTTAACGGAAGGTCATCTTTAAATAATTTATCGTGTGTCATTCTGTAATTGCTTACTGATAAAATAACCTAACTCATCAACTGTATCTTGCAACATTTCCCTACCTGAAATCTGAACCCATTTATCACTAATTTCAACAATTGAACCTATCATAGTATCTCCATCATAAACAAAGAAGCTTTCATTTTGTTGATACTGAAACAATGTATATTCAATTGGTATACTGAATTGATTTGATATGTAATTGACTTTAACCACTTAAATCTTTTTTTAATTGTTCTAATTTTTCTTCTATTGGTAAATAGTAATCTTTATGATAATCATCATGAGATTCATGATTTTCCCAATGTTCAACCTCCCCATCAAATTCACGCCATATTGCGCCATAATCAACACCATCAACCTGAATATGAAATTCAATACCAACTTTGAAAATTACAACATGACTTACTTTTTCTTTAATTGGAATATGAAATGTTATCATCAAAGGCTCAATAATACCAGATGAAAATTCCTCTACATTTTCTTTATTCCAAATTATTTTTAAATCATCGCTCATCTTTAATTAATTCCTATTTCAGTATATTCTGAAATACCATACTCATAAAGGTGTACATCTAAATGTTCTTCAAACTCAACTGTATCAAGTATTGAATCAGAAATGTATTCTAGCACATCTTGAAACTCTAATTCTGGACGTGCAACCACAATAAGGTTTTCATCTTCATCAATCTTTGCTGAAATGATATAATCTTTGTAGTATTCCAAAAATTCAGCACTCCATCTTTCTAATTCTTCTTTGGTTGTCATGTACATTACTATGTGATTTTAATAATATCACTTAATCGTGTTGTGTAACATCTGGTTAATAATTTTTGTTTCATTTTCCATTTATCAGCTTCAAAACTCATAGTTCCATACCTTAAAGTATTTGTACCGTTCAATTTATTAATCCTGTCCACAACCTTCATTAATTTATCATTCTTTGGTCTATCTTCTTGAACAAATAGATTTTGTGTACCATCTGATTTGTCTCTTAAATCCATTAACATTATTCCAACACGCTTATAAATATAGCCCTTTCTGTAAATAGCTTTTAACCCTTTTATTGCAAGTCTAATTATAGTAGGCGTATGTGCTGTTGGTATATCTAATTTACAGGAAATCGAATTGAAGTATTGCTTTTGCTTAGTATTCCAACTATTTGTTTGAACAATAACCTGTATTTGACCACAAACACTATTTTGTTTTCTCATTTTCTCACAGCACCGACTAACATATGTTGCAAGTGCTTGTTCCATAAAGTTTAAATTCTCGGTGTATTCACCAAAGCTCTTTTGACTTGCAATAATGTCTTTCCTTTTGGGTACGTATTCTAAATCAATGCATCTCTGACCGTTCAATTCCCTAATCATTCTTTCACCAACGATTGTTAAGTTCGTTCTTGCCCAATCGGGCTTAACCAAACTTAAATCATAAGCCGTTATAATTCCAAGTTTAGATAGTTTCTTTGTTAGTTGACCACCAACACCCCATATATCATTAATTGGTGTAAGCTTTAAAAGTTCAATTCTTTTTTCTTCTGTGTCGATTGCAAATACACCTACATCCCTATTGTGTTTTTTAACGAAACGATTTGCAATTTTGCAAAGTGTTTTAGTTTGTGCAATACCAATTGAAACAGGCATCCCAATTCCGTGAAGAATGCTTCTTCTAATCTCTTTGCAGTAATTTTCGATGTTGAAATGCTTAAATGAATCAAAGTTTAAAAATGCTTCATCAATAGAATACACTTCCATATCTGGGCAAAAGCCAAAGAGTATTCTCATAATTCTTGCAGAAATATCACCATAAAGCGTATAGTTAGATGATAATGCAATTACACCATACTTATCCAATGTTGGTTTTAACTGATGATATGGTGTAGACCATTCAATTGGCAATGCCTTAGCAATTTGATTTTTGGCTATAGCTTGACCATCATTGTTAGTTAACACAATTATCGGTTTACCTTTAAATTTAGGTTCAAATATTTCTTCACAAGAAGCATAACAGTTATTACAATCAATAATCGCTAACATTGTACCTTCCTTTCACATCTTGAATTACTCTAGTTACAACACCCCAAATTTTAAAATCATCAAATTCAGCTACTCTAATTGGTTTAAATCTTTTATTAGCAGGATAAAGAAAGAACTCTTTACCATTAATAGAAATGAATTTTGCTGTAAATTCTGAATTGATTACTGCAACAATTAAATCACCATTTTGGGGTTTAAGTGATTTATCAATTATCATTATATCACCTTCATAAATATGGATGTCTTGTAATGATTTACCTGTTACCCTTCCTAAAAATGTTGTTTCCTTGTTTACCATGCAAATATCATCAAGACTAAGAATTGACTCTAAATAGTCATCAGCTGGTGAAGGAAACCCTGCTTGAATACAAGTACTAAAAAATGGTAGCTGTATTTCGGAGTCTTTAAGTTTGTTAATTGCAAGTTGTAACATCATTCAAAATTACTAACAATATTAGCATTTCAAATGTTTGAGAAAATATATTTTGCACAACATGTTGAAAAATCAGTATAAATACCTAAGAATGACCAGAAACAATTTGTTAGGTTTAGCAGATAAATATTAAAAGAAAATGAACAAACATGTAAAATTATTAGAAGCATCCAATGGTTGGAATAGTATAACACACCAATTACATACCACAGATGTTATTGTAGCAATTTATGATTTAAGCAATTATATGCAGATTGAGACTACCGTTCAAATTAAAGATGAAAATACCTTATTAGTAATTTTTGGAAGTCCAATTGAAGATGGTAGATATAGAGTAGTAATAATCGGATAAAAAAAGGTGTGTTAAAAACACACCTTAACAATTTTTATTTTATTACAATTCTTTATTTACAATTTTAATCAAAAAACCCATCAAAAAATTTATCATCAACCTCAATTTCAAGGTTATCATAAATTTGGGTTCTTTCAAGATGCTGAACTAATGTTTTTCCAGCAACTTCTACATCCATTGGGATGGTGTAACCTGTTTCTCGTGTGGTTAACACTCTGACATTAACTAATTGTGCCATTCTTTTTGGGTTAATTTTTACCGATTTAATTAACGCCTTGTTAACTTTTACAAAGGTAAATAACTTTTTAAAATTTTAAAAATCGTTGCACACTAGTATAATTAAAGGTTTCGAAACCTATTTAAATAATTGTTCAAAAGATGGTACATTAGGTATTAGCATTTAATCCACTATTCAAACTTACAACAAACAATTAATTATGAAAAGTCCGTATGATGAAGTAGTTAGTATCTTTAGAGAAAATCTTAATGATGCGGTTGAAAATGACAAATCAGCGCAAAGTTTTTTAGATTCATTCACAACATGGTTACTAGGTTTATCTGTTGGTTCAATAGCACTTTTAATTGGAAACATCGAAGCCATTTCTAAATATTATAGCATTTGCACTATCAAAGGCATCGTGATATTATTGCCCATTTCAATTATATTTGGAATCCTCCATCGACTTCTCCTTTTTTATTTAACCGTTAAGTATAATCACGCACTTTTTTATGTTAAAGGGGCATTGTCAGAAAAGGAAGTGATGACAACTGAAATTGTTGACCTATCCACAATTAGCAGTATAGATGAGTTAGTGATGGTAGGTAAATTAGATTTTGATATAGACTTTTCTAAAGAACGGTTAGTTTATAATGACCTCGATGATACAAACAAGAAATTATTGTTTGATGATATGCTGAGATATTACCATGAGACCAATTTGAGAGCTAAAAAAAGTTTCGAAGATGGAATGGAGTATGTTACTAAAATAATGAAAGATGTTTATTTGTATCAAGGTAAATCTTACAAAATAAGTTTAGAAGCTAAAAATCCAAATCTTCAAAAATTAAACATATTACAAATATATTGCCTTTACCTAAGTTGCCTTACCTTCATTATTGCATTGATAATGGTTATGGTCGGCTTTGAGATTTAATATTGCTTAATTAATAAGAATTCAGCAAATATTTTGCGCTATAAAATGTTATTTGTACATTTCTTAACTAAGTTTTTGAACTCGAATTAAAAAATGTCCTTATTCCAAAAATCAGTAGTTACAAAATATCTCCAAGCTCAAAATAAACCTCGTTTAATTGATAGATGGGATGCATTCAAAAAGCACTTTCAAAACCCCTTGATTCAAGAAAACATTAGAGGCAGTAAGGAGGAGCAATACCAAGGCGAATTTATTATTGATTTATTTGTTAATGTTTTTGGTTACACGAAAAACCCTAACCCCAACTTTAATATTACCACGGAATATAAGAACGTTAAAGATAGCAAGAAAGCAGATGGCGCAATCATAATTGATGGAAACGTTAAAGCAGTAGTTGAGCTAAAAGGCACTAAGACCACTGACTTAAATAAAGTGGAGGAACAAGCCTTTGGTTACAAAAACAATCAACATGATTGTGTTTATGTTATAACCTCAAATTTTGAAAAGCTGCGGTTATATGTAGATAATGCTACCGAATTTATCGAATTTAATTTATTTACACTTGCCCAACAGGATTTTGATTTAATGTATTTGTGCTTGGCATTTGAGAATTTGTCAAATGGTTTGGCTAAAATGATTAAAGAAGAATCACTTAGTAAAGAAAACGATATAACCAAGAAACTATATTCTGATTACGCACTTTTTAAGAGGGAATTATATCAAGATTTGGTTACTGCAAATCCAGATATCGACCCATTAATTTTATTTAAAAAATCTCAAAAGTTATTGGACAGATTCTTGTTTCTTTTCTTCGCTGAAGACAGACAATTATTGCCTCCAAATTCAGTTAGATTAATTTTAGCTGACTGGAAAGACTTGCAAGAACGAGACGAAGACATAAGGCTGTACAAGAGGTTTAAGAAATATTTTGAATATCTAAATACTGGGTTTACAGGAAAAAGATACAATGTGTTTCCATATAATGGTGGACTTTTTAAAACTGATGAAATTCTTGACAATATTGAAATTGATGACGAATTATTGTACAAGCACACTCTAAAACTTTCAGAATATGATTTTCAAAGCGAGGTTGATGTTAACATACTTGGACACATCTTTGAAAATTCACTAAACGATATTGATGAAATAAAGTCCCAGATTGAGGGTACTATTATCGATAAAGCAAAAACGAAGCGGAAAAAAGATGGTGTCTTCTATACACCAAAATATATTACGAAATATATTGTTGACAACACAATTGGAAAATTATGTTTAGAAAAGAAAGAACAATTAAATATTGTTGATGAAGATTATATTTTAGATAAAAAAAGACAAAAAAAAACTATACAAGCTTTAATTTTTAAGTTGAAAGATTATCGTGATTGGCTATTACATTTAACGATATGTGACCCAGCATGTGGCTCTGGTGCATTTCTAAATCAGGCACTTGACTTTTTAATTAGAGAGCATAGATATATTGACGAATTACAATCCAAATTATTTGGTGATGCCTTAATATTGAGTGATTTTGAAAAAAGCATCTTGGAAAATAATTTGTTTGGTGTGGATTTAAATGAAGAAAGTGTAGAAATTGCAAAATTATCATTATGGCTACGTACAGCACGACCAAATAGAAAGTTAAACGACTTGAATAACAACATTAAATGTGGAAATTCTTTATCAGCAGATACTAACGTTGTCGGTGAAAAATCTTTTAATTGGCAAGATTCATTCCCACAAATTTTTGAGAAAGGTGGTTTCGATGTTATAATCGGCAACCCTCCATATGTAAAGGAAGCAACAAATAAAGCTGCGTTTGAAGGTTTACATAAACACCCAGGTTATCAAGGAAAAATGGATTTATGGTATCTTTTTGGTTGGTTAGCGATTGACATTGTAAAAAACAATAATGGCTTAATTGGCTTTATTGCTCCAAACAATTGGATTACAAATGATGGTGCATCAAACTTTAGAAACCAGCTTCTAAAAGAAGCTAAGTTAATTGAGTTCATCGATTTCGGAGATTTTAAAATTTTTGAAAATGCTGGAATTCAAACGATGATATATATAATGAGTAAGAATATTGAAAATGAAAATTACAAATTTCAATATTCCAAAATAATAGAAAAGAATGTTAATAATGAAGATATTCAGCTCTTTCTTTCTAAATCCGTTTCAAACAAATTTGAAATTTACCAAGCTTCGATAAGTAGAGATGCTAGCATAAATTCTACTTTGAATTTTCCAAATGAAACTAATAAGCAAATTTTAGAAAAATTAGAGTTGGAAGGAAATTTTAAATTTCAACCAGAAGAGATTAATTCTGGTATTGATATCGGACAGGATTTTGTTAACTCCAAATCGCAATCGATACTAGGAGAGAATTTTGAAATTGGGGATGGTGTTTTTAATTTATCACTACAAGAATACGACAGATACAATTTTACAAACGAGGAGAAAAGTTTAATTAAGCCTTTCTTTACGCCAAGGGAGATAAGTAGATACCTAACAATTAACAAGAATAACTACTGGGTAATTTATACATCCTCCAAATTTAAAAATCTAGAAGAAATCAAGCCTTATCCTAATATTAAAAACCATCTCGATAAATTCAGCCGAATTATAACCTCCGATAATAAACCCTATGGACTCCATAGAACCAGAAATGAAAAAATCTTTATTGGGGAAAAAATTTTATCTATTAGAAAGTGTTCTGCACCTTCATTTTCTTATGTTGACTTTGACACCTATGTAAATCGAAGTTATAATATAATCCAGACCAGTAGGGTGAACCTGAAATATTTAACCTCCTTACTTAATTCCAAACTTATTAAATTTTGGTTAAAGGAAAAGGGTAAATTGCAAGGAGATTTATTTCAAATTGATATAACTCCTTTACTATCAATACCAATAAAAACAATTTCAGAAATCGAACAAAAACCATTTGTAGAATTAGTTGATTGTCTTTTAGTATTAAATAACCAGATACATGAGCAGACTTCAAAATTTTTAAGAAGTGTAAAGCGTAAGCTTGCCGTAGAGGAGTTACCAAGGAAATTTTATGAGTGGTATAACCTCAATTATTCCGAATTTATCAAAGAACTATTGAAATCCAACATCAAACTATCAATTAAAGATGAAGCAGAGTGGGAAGAATACTTCTTACAGGAGTCAAAAAACGCTTTAGAAATTAAATCAAAAATTGATAGAATGGAAAGGTCAATTGATTCAATGATTTATAAATTGTATAACATTAATGAGCAAGAGATTTCATTGGTTGAGAAGTAACATAAAAAATTCACTTCTTGACTGCTTATTCGTTAGCCCATAATTGGTGAGATAATTATTAAAAATGGCTTGAAAATTTCTTAATTTCCCATCCTATTCGTTGTTGCCTATAACTGAATTTGACTATATCTCTCCCGATTCGCTTCCTCAAAGTCTCTGCGAAGATTAAAAAAAAGCGCCTTCTGGTCTTCAAAAAGCATTTCTTCAGTAATAATTGTCTTTATTATGTTTATATTTACTTGTCTTTCGCCAAAAACGTATCCTTCTGCGGTCGCACCAACAAAACTCACTTTATCTTCACTATTATTATCTTCAAAGCAATGGTAAACAGCATTTAAGTCCTTATCCACTAATGTTGCTGCCAATCCCCATTCATATCTAAAATATCTTCTAATAACATCAGTATTTGATAATTTTTCATCTTTTAGAATACGTTGTCTATACCTAATGAAGAAGTGAGGAGGAAATATTGATGTGACTTTCATATCAAGGGACAAAGCTGCGGCATAATAACCCTCTGGGCGATAATATATACCAAAAGCACTCACAAATGGCTTTTTCCAATCACTTCGTTTTAATGCAATAAAGTTTACAACGAAAAGATTTTTTTTGATACTGGTGAGGCAATCGTATGAATGAGTGATAGGATATTTACTAGACTTTAAAGCTTTTCTCCCAAATTCCTTTTTTAAATTCGAGATTTTACTTTGGATGCTCTGGATATCACTAAAAAGTTCATTATGGATTTCATGAACGGTCATGGATGATACAATCATAGAAATTTTCTTTTATGGAAAATAGTGAAATAATTGAACATATCAATACGTATTATGATTTCATGGTTTCGCAAATTATCCACATTATCCTCAATTATAGATAATTGATTTACTTTTGATTATGGAAGAAATTAACATACCTATACCAGATGTAATGTTTAGAGACATCGTATTAGATAAGGCTAGAATCACGATTAGTAAATATTTAGGTTATGCGAATTTAATTCGAGATTTAAATTTTTATGATGATGAAAAACTATTTAATGATATAAATTCTATTTACTTAACGGTTAATGGTGATTCTGATAAGATTTTATACATATCTGAAATTTTAGTTTATGTTGGAAATTTATACAAGCAACATAATTCTAAACCCACCCCAAACCACCATGACAAGGCGATATTAAAAAGAATTGGTAATATACAGTATGTTTTACACAATGAAATTTTAGGATTAGGTTTCAATATTGATACTAACCAATTTAATATGGAGGAAACCAACACCCTTAAAATTGAAATTGGTGATGTTATCGATAAGCTAGATAAAATAGCTGGTGGTAATGAAATTCTTTTTGAACGAATAGAGGAGTTACAAGAAGATTTCAAAAGTCTGTTAGCCTCGATTGGATTAGGAAAGAAACCATTTTACCAAAGACTAGTTGGTATCACTCTAGGATATTTAGCTGAAAAAGGTTCTGATGAAGTATTTGAAACAATAAAACCTTTGATAAATGAGGGTGGTTCGGAGATAATAAATCACATAGATAAATTAATTTCATAGTGGCAATTATACCAGAAATCCAAACAGCATTTTATGAAGCAGATAAAGCATTAAATAATCTTGAAATTGCTATTCGTAAAACACATGCAACCCCGCTGTATAACATAAACCCTTCTGACTATCGATTGTTTAATGTTCCGAATTATTATATAAGAAAGCGAGAGTATTATGTTAATACATTTAATCTTGCCTCACTGGTTTCAGAAATTAAGTTGAGAGATAGCATCGCTTATGCATTAATGCAACATGATTTTCACAATTACATTATTTATAGAGTTAACATTTATGGTGTGGTTAAAAGCCTATTTATTAAAAATGCTATCATAAATCTTGTTTCAATTATTGAAGCGATGATAATATCTGCTTTATCAAAATTACATCCATTTTGCCTTATGGCTGGTGTAGTTTGCAAATACAACTCATCGTGTACAACTTATATTAAATCAACTAAAAGCCTGCCAGCAAAACCATCTGTTGAAGAATTTGAAAAGAAAATTGGTTTTCGGGACAATGACATTTATACTGATACACTAAAGGTTTTCGATATTAGAAACAATATACATCTTTCAATAATCAAAGTTCATGAATTTGCTACAGATGAATATTCAATGGCAAATTACAAAAGGTGTTTAGAAATATTAAACTACCTTAAAGATAATCTGATTCCTTATTGTAAAGATTTTCATCTAGCCAGAACTGGAAGTTGTAAATCCAGAAATCCTTAAATTAAATTATTAGAAATAAGATAACCTAGTCACATTTATTGGGCTATCAAATAGTTAAGATAAAACTTATAATCAAAGAGAAAGTTTCTTTTATTATGAAGTATGCGATTAGGGAGAATGAAAGTAAGAGAATTAAAATTATTGAAGCAAAAAGATTAACATTTAAGACTTCATCTTTTATTCTTAATCTTATACTTTTAACGCCACCCAAATCTAAAATTTTTGCACCCGTAAATAACGCAAGTCCTACAGATATCGCATAGAGAAAAAAAGGTATTAAAATTATAGAATAGATAATAAACCCTAAAAAGGATAGTGAAATTGTAATAAAAAAGACAAAGTATTGAACCCCGTCTATTGAACTATTAAGGTCACTTTCTTCTTCCTTTTCAAATGCCTCTTCCAAAATAGTATACAGGACTAATAACGATAATACGATGAATGAACCTGACAAAAAAACCGTAATTGTTGTTTTAATTGCTGTAAGACTAAATATTAGGAGTGCATTAAAAATTCCAAAACAAGTTAGCCTATTAGTTACTTTATCTAGATATTCACGAAATTTCATATTGATTGTTTAAAAGGTTATTGTTTTCTGCTACTCATAATATTTCTGTTTTCTTTTGTTAAAGGCAGGCATAGCACCTTCCAGAACCTTTACAATACAGCCATTGATTTCTGGATTTTCAATTGAACCTGATTTGAAACTAAATTTATTATGATTTTCTTTATCCAAGTCCACAAAGATAATTTGCTCTGCATCCGCTACTACCGCTAAATTTGGATTATGAGTAACTAAAATAATTTGTCGTTTAGCTTTTGCTTTTTTGATGAAAGGAACTAATACATTAGCAACACTATGATTATCTAAGTTGTCTTCTGGTTGGTCAATTATTAAAGGTATATTATTGTTGTCCAGAAGCAGATAAAATATTAGAAGTAATGCACCTTTTTCCCCAGGTGATAATTGCTCTAATTTTTTTACGCCTTGCTTTAATTCATAATTGTAATCAAGAAAATCTAAGGAAAAGATGTAATCATAAAATTCGACTACTTCATCAACCTGCATCTCTATACTCGTTGGCGTATTACTATCGTTCCGTTTATCTCTAAAAAATGATTCTATAAACTGTTCTAAGAATTCTTTAACTTCAATAAAATTATCCCAATTAACGTTTTCTATTAGTTTTTTTAATTGTAATTCTGCATTATCCTTCCCATAATATGTCCCTACTTTATTTAGCGATACAAAGTTTAAGAATCTGTTTTGAAAATTGGTTTTTAAATTAAATGCAGCATCTATGTTGATTTTATACTGACTTAGCAAATCTGAATTTGAGTCAATAATAACGTCAATTTTCTTTTTTACAGTTTTATAAATATCTAAAATTGTGGTCATCTTAATGAAAATCGAATGCACTATTTCAAGTCTTTGTGTTCTTTCAGTTGCAACATCATTCATTAAATTTTCATTTACGTACTTCAATTCCTGTTCGTAAAATCGTAAAGTGTTTGGAACATTTGCCTCACCAATTATTTGCAACTTAGCTTCCTCCCATACTTTCTTTTCTGATAGATATACCTGATACTTCTTTTCCGCTTCGTCTAGGTTCTGTTGAATTGCTATTAATTGCTGATGTTCTTCATCTAATTGTTTAGCTAAAGATTTAAATTCAGGTTCACTACTATTTTCATCTCCTAACAAGATTCTAATGGCAACCAACTCCCTTTGTTTTGATGACAACATATCATCAATTTGAGCAAAATTAAATTGGAACTTTAATATATTATCGAAGCCAATACTGAACCTATTAAGCTCGGTAGTTTCATTCGTTTTGAAGTAAGAGAGTTCTTCTTCCTTATTTTTAAAACGTTGTCTAACATCTCTTAAATCATTAATTTCTGTTAGAAGAGTTCTTTTAATATTTGTTTTCTCCTCAATTTCCTTTTCTATTAAATTAATCTTTTCTTTTACTGAATTTATTAAGAAGTTTATTTCTTTATTCTTTTCGGCAATTGCAGAATCTTCATTTGGATTTTTAATTTCAACTGGTTCAGATAGGGCATTTAATTCTTCCTTTTTTCTTCGAATTTGTGATTCTAGATTAGTCTTATAAATATTGTTTAACTTTTTTTCTTTGTCGAATAGAGATTGGTTTGCCAATGTCAATCTTTCTTTTAAAGTATTGATTTCATGAAAAATTATCTCTTTTTTCTTATTTATAAGCTCGTCAAAAGAATTTATACCAAATTTATCATCACTATCTAAATGAGTATAGACCACGTTCTCAATCTCCGTTTTAAACTCTTCTACAGAACTTATTTCGTTGGTTAAACGTTCGAAATAACCTTGTGGCAAATACTTAATAAGCTCTACATCCCCATTTGACGAACGACTATCTAAACATTTGGTATGAGTTATATCACTTTCCCAGGTAATTGTTGCTTCGAAATTTTTTGCAACTTTACCATTACCGATATTGAATTTTTTTGAATTTAGAAATGAGAAATCTTCGTGGTTACCCTTAAAATTTGAGCATAAAGAAATTATATCAGCTAACGCACTTTTCCCACTCCCTTTATTCCCTATGATTGCAATTAACTCATGGTTTAACGGTATTTCTATATCATCAAACCAATCACCTTCGCTTCCATCATAAGAGGCAATCTTATTAATTTTTATACTTTTTAGATATTTTGTTCTATTTAAAGAAACTTGGTTCATTATCTCTGGCTCAATACTAGTGCGAACTCTGTCAATGGGCTCAATAAATAAATGCTTTAATCCCTTTATGGTTGGGTCACATTTTAAATAGCTAAATTTTGAACCAATAGTCAATAATGAATTTGCATCAGAGGAGTTTATCACTGCAATTTCCTTTGTTCCCCAAGATGTATGTTTTCCTTCACAAATTCTCAATAAGTCTTGACGACCAGAGTTTAATGGAAAATCTACAATACCAAAGTTATTATCATTGTAAATTTCCTTTCTATTACTTTCTTGTAATTCCTTCCATAATCCATCATCATTGATAATATGCGGAAACACAGGCACAAAATCCCATTCTTCACTTTTTGCAATTATCTCCCTCGCACCTAAACTGCTTGAATTTGATGGTTTAGTTTGAGTAAATCTTGGGTTAGGAATTTTAATGTCATCAAGAAATTTATCAATGTATTCTTTCCATGTCAGTTCCCTTTTTATTGTCAATCCATCCAGCTCAAATTCATACTTCTTATTGTTAACTGTTGAAGGATTGAAAACAATAATTATATGACACCTATCATTACCACCAACCTCTGTCCCTGGAAAAATAAATTTATTTGAATATATGGACTTAGGATTAGCACCCTTCTTAACTTCAAGGTAGTTAACAATTTCTTGTATGCCCTCTCCCGAATTATGGTTTGCAAGAGCTATTACATCCATATCGTTAAAATGCACAAAATGCTCTACGAACAATGCTGCGTATTCCTCATCGTTGAGATTTTGATGGTCATTATTAATCTGTTGCGCAGTTAATCCCGTCAACTCAATTAACTTAGTTAATTTTTCGTCAACAAAAGTGACACCTACATACCTTCCATAGTTTTTTGTTCCAACTTGTAAGTCCCACTTTCGCCATATTGAGCCTTGGTTATCCATAAAGAGAAGCATTAATTTGAGTTAAAAATCTAAATTAGTAATAATTAATTGAGGCAAGGAATATGTAAAAAGAATGAACATTATCTTGAGTCAAGTACGCAATAAATTTGTGAACCGTTACGATATAAATCATCTATAGAATAAGTACACTTATCCACAAATAAAATTTCATTGAGATTTGCTTTTGAGCTAAAAATGTACTAACTTTATTCTATGATTAAAAACAGTACTAATTTAAGAGTTAAATACAATCGTGTCTCAACACTTGCCCAAACAGGAAATCGTTTTCAAGATGATAAAGATATATATGACTTAGTTCTTTTGGATTGTGTTAGCGGTAAAGTTGCTTTTGCAGAACGACCAGAAGCAAAGAAGTTAATCAAATTGCTAAACGAAAAAAGAGTTGCAGAGATTGTAGTTGAAGAATTATCCAGATTGGGTAGAAACACAGCAGATGTTATAACTACTTTGGATTGGTTGGCAAGTATTGAAGTTAATGTGGTAATAAGAAATCTGGGCATTCAATCCAGACCCAACGACAAAACAAACCCAGTTTTCAAATTACTTTCTAATGTACTTAGCTCTGTTTATGAAATGGAACTGGAAAACATTAAAGAAAGAACCCTTGTCGGACGAAAGGTATATGTGCAAAATGGAGGAAAGCTTGGCAGACCCTCTGGTAGTAATGAAACAAACAAATCGTTCTTAGAAAAAGAATCATCTAAAAAGATTATCAAAGAACTTCGCAACAATTTAAGTGTAAGGAAAATCAGTAAAATTGCTGATGTAAGCGTAAGTACCGTTATGAAGGTTAAAAGTTTACTCGCAACTGGTTCATAACCTGGGGTTTTCTGGTGCATAACCTATGATTATTGTAAATTAACTATGTTGCTTTCCGTTGTGTTTACTGCGTTTCAACACAAATTTCCACAGAAAAGGGCTAAGCATTCATGCAATTAAGGTAGAAATATGAAAAATAGCGGATACACGTTCGATGCGAAGATAAACTTTACATGAAAAATTTTCAAAAAGGGTATCCCCACCCCTAACGCCCCCGTATCCCCTTACTCCCAGACCACCCCACCTAGCCAATTCCTATGACGGAGGGCTTTCTTTAACTAAAAATTGAAAGCGAATTTGAAAAAACGACTTTCCGAAAAAAATTTTCAGAAAAAAATTTTGGTTTAAATTTTAGGGTTTAAGACCTTACTTATTCCCCTTCACTCAATCGGCTTTTGAAAGCAGCCAACATTCTATAGGCATGTGAATCAGAAGTCAAACTGCAATCGTAATTGCACTCAACTACTTTATCACCAATAACAGAACGAATATTTTTATCATCCTGATAATATTCCTCGGCTGTTGGAATATCATATAGATTATCACTTTGGAGTGTAAATTTTAACCTATTATTTTCAAAGTAATATGCTTTTTTCCTAACTCCACCACGTGAAGCAGAAAAGACAAACTCTTCCCGAATTAAACGCAAGTTAAAATTCGAATCATAATAAAACGTGGCATTTTTCCCATAAAACTTTCCACTAAAACTTTGAAGTGTATCTTCATGTAACTGGATGTAACGACTGTAAATTTGCTCGGACAACGATTCTATATGAATGGTATCAGATGAAGCTTGCTGCGGTTCAGACACCACAAATCCCCCATAACTAGAATCGTGATAGTAACCTCTATCTTCAACAGCAGCAACGTCTTTAACTATCATTGAATTTGCGTTATCACTGTATCCATATAAGATGACCAGATGCTGTAGTTTGCCATTTTTTAGCACTTTATTATAATAAATTAAATGACCTTTGCGCAAACTAGGTGTTAGACCTTTATCATTTGGCTGACCGAATAAATCATAAACTTTGGATAGATTATTATCTAAAAGACCTAACCGTAGAGTTGTAATGTCCTGCACCTTAGCCTTTCTATCTTTATCGCTAGTATCAGCGGATTTCGTCTGGGAAGATTTATCATCATGACATGCTTCAAAGGTGATACAAGACAGGAATACTAGTGCAAATTTCAGAAAAATAATTATTGATTTTGAGCGCATAGTTAGGGCATAATTTTAGTGAGCAAGTTTGAACAATGGTCGAACGTTTTTTGACCACCAGCTGTCATGGATATTAACCGATTTTGTGTCCTTTATTTCCATTGCAGTGATAAATCCAGCCAACCAACGGTGGCATTCATCCCTAGTTATATTTTCAACCAACAGTACTTGACTAGAGTCGTTGCTATTTTGCCAATTGACATCCACAAAATCATATTTTGCAACACAAACGATTTGGTGAGTAGGCAAATGGGATTTTAGTTTAATATTTGCTAAATCTCTTAACTCAAAAATGTCTTTATAAGAATATCTCATGTTAGTTTGAAAAGAATTGTAATAAGGAATTAAGTTTACACTAAAAAGTAATTGAACGTTATTTAGCTTCTGTAATCGAATTAATTGTACGAAGATTTGAGCCATATTGACCTTCAATGATACGCTTTGCATCGGCGTAAGTTTTGGCATTAACTGTTGTTAAAATTGAAGCAGGTGAGCTATTTAATGTGTATCTAACGTTCCAAGTTTTCATAAACAAATATAATAAATTCTTAGACAAATACCCAATGTATTGGGTGGTTTTTTATACTTAATTGTTTGAATTTTCCATTGTGATAAACAATAGGGATAAAGCTATTTTGGAAAGTTTTGGAAAGCACCTAAGAACAATTAGGGAGTCAAAGAATTTGAGTCAACAACAGCTTGGATACGATGCAAGAATTTCTAAAAATCAGATAGGGAATATTGAAAGAGGTGAAGTTAATGCCACATTGATTTCAATATTGGCTATTTCTAAAGCATTACAAATCTTACCAGAAGAATTGATAAACTTTGAAAAATGATTAAAACATTAAGTTGCGTCTGCGGAATAAAATCTTCTAAGTTTTTCAGCCAAGATTTTAATTTCTTTATTTTTTGCAATACGACGTAGCCAATATCTAGGGATTTCATCAAATTCATATAATGCACCAGCCAAGCCGCCTGTTACCGCACCAGTTGTGTCAGTATCATCGCCAAGATTAACAGCTTTTAATACGGCATCGCTAAAATTATCAGTCGTTAAAATACACCAGATACTTGCCTCCAATGTATCGACCACATAACCACCGCTTTTAATGTCATCAATGCACTGTTCACTAATATCATCATGTAAAAGTCTTTCGAAATGGTGTAACTCGTCTGAAGTGATACCGATGCTTTTCAGAAAGCTTGGGGTTTCAATTTTAAGAGCTTTATAAGCCTCGAACTTATCTATACCCAAAATAATTTTTCTCAAAAATTCGAGGTAATAAAAACAAGCAATAATTGAACGGATGTGGCGATGAGTAAGCGATGAAACAGACTTGACCAAATTAAATCGTTCATCAATTGGTTTGTCAATTAAATTGAACACTAATGGGGCAATTCGCATCAGTGAACCGTTACCATTATCCGTTTCCAGGTCACCTCCACATAAATCAGCATCCATCCCCTGAACATATCTGTTTATTGCCTTATATGTTGTGATTCCCACATCAAAGACGTTGCCATGTGCTGTCCAATAATTACTTTTGAGCCACATGGAAAAATTCATAGCTACATTATCAATGTCAAATGGATTCGTTAAAGCCTCGGCTAAACAAAGAGTTAATGAACCATCATCACTAAAAGTACCTGGGGGTTGATTATGCGTACCATATCCAACTATATCAGTTACAGGTTTTATCAATAATGCTTCACGGGTTTCAAATTCATGAGAAAGACCGAGAGCATCCCCAACCAAGACACCGAACAGGATTGGTTTTATGCATTTAGTGTGTTCTTTATTCATAGAATACAAAGATAAGTGCAGATGCAGCGAGACGTATATTAAATTAATTTATTGTCCCATAACGCTTAAAGTTTATCATAGGATTTAAGCCAGATGCGTTAAAAACATGTATTAGTTTTTTTTCGATTTCATTTTTGTGATGGTCTAAACAAAGGATACTGTCGAAGATATTGAATGATGGTATGCCACTTTCTATAAGTTCCAAATTGATTTTATCGAAGATTAAATTAGCTTCTTTCCTTTGCAGTTGAATTGCAAATTGATTATAAGTTTCTGAACCAATTCCCCCTTTGATAAAATCAATTGCTGACATAGCTGAAGGATATTTGCCAATAAATTGTTTTTTTAGTCGGGACATACGTTGAGTCACTCTAGAAAAAAACACTTCGGAAAAAAACCTTTTTTTAAATTCACCTCTATCGATATCATCAACATTATTTTCTTTCATGAAATAATCATAAAACACGCCTTGTTCACAGTCTTGTTGATATTGCCAAACATCTTCAGGAATACGTTTATAGTGTTTTAACCAATATTCTTTAATTAAGATTGTTGCGATAAGTGGTTGGGAATTTCTTATGTCCAATTCAATAAACGGTTCATTATCATATCTTAGGAAATCCCTGAATTCTCTTTTTAAATTAGTCAGATTTGTATAAATTCTACTTTCTGCATCTGGTCTGTGTACAAACCAATTTCCTTCCTGAATAGCGGTTAAACTGTGGATTTGCGCATCATAATCACGCACGGTAACATAATCTAGTTCTTCAACAGGTAAACCTGAATTATCTAAAAGAAGTTGATATTTAATGGGTAGTGATAAGGTAATATTTCTAATAAAAGATTCATAGAGTTCCAATGAGGGAGAATTGGTGGTTAATTTCTCCTTTCGTTTTGAAATAATCTTATATGGAATAGATGTATATTCTGGTTTTGCGAGAATAACTTTAAATTCATCTGGTTCTGAAACCAATGAATAGTGCTGGGCATAGCTTTTAGGCTCATAGCCACCAATCTTTTTAATAATTGAAATTTCCTGCAATTCCTTTAATTTTTTACTTGCTTCTGGATTCATAGTTCCCATTATTGAAGCTAAAGTCCTTTGATGCAAAGAACATCCCTTATAGTCTATCTTTTTGCCTGTGGCAGCAGGCTTAACGTAGTTATCAATATAATGGGCAGTAATTGCGTGAACAATGTAAACGTATTTAAAATAATCACGTGCTACATTTTTGTAATGTGAGTTGGTTTGCACAAAGGTTGTTAAAATCTCTGCTGTTCCTTTCGGTAAGGTGAACTTTACGGTATTGTATTTTTTTTCCATGTTGTTTCGATTATTGCTTTATGCAAATCATCCATGGCAATTGTATTTCAGAAAACTAGAAAATCAAGTTCTATTACCTTCTTTTTTTTCTATATATATTTTATATATATATTGTATTATTGATATAATTATATATTTATTTTATATATTATTTATTCTATTATTTGCATTCTCCTATGATGTAAGTTTTTTACCATAGATTGTTGTATTTGATTCAATCAAATTAACCTCACCAATGGCAACAAATGAAAATTACAAGGCTTTAACCGAGCAAAAAGTACTTTCCAGTGCAAAAACAAATACTGTAGAGAAGGAAAAAGATTTGGGACATAATCATCAACAATAGTTGGTAGATTGCTAACATGTCCATTGTACCGCTGACCAAAAAGAGCACAGTTCAGCAAAACATTGAAAGAGACAACAAAAGGCATTAATTGAACTAAACAGCGGTTTGAGTATTTTGAAAAGGATTCAATTAAATTATCTCAATCACTAGAAATAAAACAAAAATACCACACAATTAAATGCCAAAAAAAATGATTGATTAAATTATTTTCGAATTTCCAAAATATCCTCCAAACTAATAGCACTTGTTTTAGCCTCACTCTTATCGTAAAGTTGGGTCGTAGATGCCTTAGCGTGTCCTGCCCTTTTCTGCGCCCCAACTAAGTCTGTTTGGCTAGTTCTTGTTATGGTAGTGTGTTTAAAGTCATAATTTTGAACATCCTTAAATTGCGGGTATTTTTCTCTGAACTTGATGGTTTGCAGCTGCCTGAACAGTCTTTGTGAATATGGAAGTCCACGTTTAAATTGATTATGTCCACCAATTAACCAATCATTATTTTCAATTGTTTTGCCAGCGTTTAGTGTATTGTTGTAAATCTTTTGAATCAATGATTTTGTTTTTAAACTTATCACTATTGTACGCCACTTTTTGCCCTTCATGTCGAATACGATTATCTCGCTTTTTTCAAGGTCAATGTGCTTCGCCTGTATACTCCTAACCTGCACTGGTCTAACTGTGTTTTCTGCCACCAATCGAGTTAAAACATGTAACCTTAACCATCTATCATTTTCACCTTCCAATGTTTTAAAATAAGCATTAACAACTTCATTTGACAGTTCTTTAAACTTGCTTTCTTGCATTGATGTATCAAGCTTTTTCAACTTTCTAGTGTGGTTAACCAAAGGTAATTCTTTATAGTCAATCAACCACAAATAGAGGCTACGCACATAAGTCATATATTGGTTGATTGTACTGTTTGCCAGTTTCTGACTCTTCAAATAACTTCTAAAACCATCCCAAACATCAGCATCAAGTTCTTTTAATAAGATAGTTTTCAAATTATCATCAGAGTTGAAGTAGTTCGTTAACTTTTTGTTTCTATCTGTATAGTTTGTTATGTCTGCTAACTCACCTCTGGCGTGCTGGTCTTTTTGCATATCAAAATAGATGTTGATTGAATCTATGACTGGCGTATAAACTGAAAGTTTTTTAAGTTTATTTGGTGTTCCAGTAATCTCTAAATCTTGAATCACTTGATTGATGTTCACCTGAAACAGTTCTTTAAGCTTTTCAACTTTTTCTAAAATATCCATTTTAGGTTGAGACTTTGCCCATTTGGAAAATATTAAATAGGATTCTTTTATACCAGCCTTTATTTTAGCCTGTCTTTTATCGAAGTAATATTCCAAATAATATAATGGGTATTTGTCATCATTATGCTTTGTTGGCACTACGAGTTTAAAGCCAACTCCTTGGATTTTTCCAAGGTCTAATCTTAGATATTTAGGTTTAAGCATTTTTCTTAGAATTAATAAATCTTTTCTTATTGGTAGTACTAAATTAGTACTAAAAGATTAAAATCAAAAGATAAACTACCTCTATTATATTTAAAAACGTATTTAATTATTTACATTACTGTATTGGTTAGAAAAAGAGATCAGTCTGGATGGATGATCTCTTTTCTTTTTTAAAGCCTTAGTGAGTTTCTCTGTATTTTAAGGCATTCATGACAAAAAAGGCAGTCGATTATCTTTTTTTGGTGTAGGTAATGTGATAGTCGTCTATGCCGAAATCAAATATTACGTCAACGTCTTTATTACTATAATTCTCGTACACTATCTCACCTTTAGATGGTTCACCGTATCGTTTTGTTAATTGCTTTTCAAGGTGTGCCAGATAAGCATCAGGAGCTTTGCTACCATCAAAAGATATTACCATTTTGATCAATTGATTATGTTCAAAGTCTAGCAGCGCTGTTCCATCTTGCAATCCCAAATGAGTAAAGTTAAAATAAGTAAGATGGGTGTCATCTCCCTTTGCACTTATCGCACCTCTTCTTGCAAAAATTTTCCTCACCAAATCTTTTGATGCACCAAAAGGAATTGAGTTAAAGGATGGATATTGTCCCTCTTTGACTAGCTTCTGCATAAGTGGCATATCTCGAAGATATAAGCGAACAATGTTTGATCCATCTAACATCAAAAAAACATCCGATCTTCCGGCAGACATCTGCTTAGTCTTAAAATGGGTAACAAGACTACCCCTACCATCAGAAAGCACCTTTTCAATTGTACTTCCATCCTTTTCATAACTCTCAATCTTCTGCGCTATTCCATATTTAGTTTCCAGATTCTTTTCTATACTGGTAAATGTATTATACGCCTCCGTTACATTATTTCTGTAAAAAAATGCACCGATCTGATAGACTATATCATTTCCAACAGACAATACAATCTCTGCATCCATTTTAAAGATCTTGCCACCATTAAGCACTACATAAGAGTCTTCTCCTGTATTTGGGGTAACAGTAAAACCTTTTGCGATAAAATCCGAAACGGTTTTTTTCACAGATTGACCAATTGGCACCCCAATGATTTCCATTTGGGTTTCTTGTTGGGCCGAGGCCTCTAAACCTATTAAGGTTAATAAAATAATGATGATTTTTTTCATGAGATGTTGTGTAACAGAAAGTATGTTCGTTTTTTATGAGGATAATAACTAAGGTAGATTTAAAAGCTTTATTATAAAATACCTAGAAGTAGGTATATTTTTTCCTCAATCAAATTGAAAGGCGACAGCGACTGCCAGAAATGATTGAAACCACTCCAACAATCCTATCCAAATCAAAGAAAGAATCTTATCCGATTTTTTAAAGAGTTGAAAAGAATTGATTATCGTCATTCGAACCCACCAGTAGCCTGGGTGGATGATATCTTTTCTTTTTTAAAGGGTTTGTGTTTTGACAAATTATTAGGTACTTTGATCTAAGCCAACTGCACTCATACTATTACATCACTTGTTTGCAGGTATATTCATATATAAGCCAAAATAAGTTCGATGATGAAATATAAAATGAATTATGTTTTAAATGTATGGTTGACTAGTGTAATTGTTGGATCTATTCTTCTCTTTTGCTTTTCATATTTCTTCAATCCAGGCGTTGTAACAAATGGAGGTTCATTTTCTGATACTTTAGGCGTTTATGTTGTGATAATGGTAATCTCGCTGCTCTTTTCAATTCCTGATTTAGCACTATTATGGTTAGCTGTATACTTATTAACCAAAACTCAGTTTAAGCTATGGCTAATAAAGCTGTTGTTAGCAATAACATGTTTAATTTTATGTGTCTTTACCCTATCTATTTTTCCTCAATTTCAATTTAGCAATGGTGATTTAATAATGTTAAGTTGTTATTCAATACCATTAGTCGCTGGTGTGTGTTTTTACAAACTAAGATAATATGGTGGAACAATTATAAATTCATGGCTTAAATGAGCTCCAAGCCATTTTGATTTATAAAATATACTATACAAATTTGTATATAACCCAATACCATGAAAATCATTAAATTACTCTTCCTAATCACTATCCTCACCATGAATGTATCGCAAGCACAAACTACAGGAAAATATGCAACTGTAAACGGTTTAAAAATGTATTATGAAATTCATGGTACAGGAAGTCCATTGGTTTTAATTCATGGTGGAGGTTCAACATTGCATACTACTTTTGGCAGGATTATTCCTTTCTTGGCAAAAACACATCAAGTCATTGGAGTAGAATTACAAGCACATGGACATTCGGGAGATCGCGATGCACCAGAAACCTTTCAGCAAGATGCAGATGATGTGGCGGCTTTATTGAAACACTTAAACATAGCCAAAGCAGATATTTTTGGCTTTAGCAATGGTGGACAAACGGCAATGGAAATAGGGATGCGTCATCCAAACAGTGTGAATAAATTAATTGTGGCTTCAGCATTTTATAAAAAAACGGGTGCTCCGGCTGGCTTTTGGGAAGGAATGGCACATGCCAAGTTTAGCGATATGCCACAAGTGTATAAAGATGAGTTCCTTAAAATAAATAACAATCCCGCAGCGCTGATGAACATGTTTACGAAAGATGCGCAACGTATGCAAACGTTTAAAGATTGGAAAGCGGAAGATTTACAAAAAATTAAAGCACCTGTATTGGTTTTAATCGGCGACCACGATTTGCCAACGCCAGAACATGCCGTAGAAATGTACCGTCTTTTCGAGAATGGCCATTTAGCGATTGTACCTGGTTCGCATGGAAGTTATATGGGCGAGATTATGACCAGCAATCCAGATCTTGAAACCTTACGGTATTTTGTAGCGGTGCTCAATGAATTTTTGAGCAGCAAGTAAAATAAAAAAGCAGCGCTGAAAAATCAACCCTGCTCCTTATACTATTTAATCTCTTTTAGGATTGAGGTTCATCGTAGTTCACCATCCAATTGATACCAAACTTATCGGTAAACATACCGAAATAAGCTCCCCAAAAGGTTTTTTCCATTGGCATGGTTACTTTTCCACCTGCGGATAAGCCGTTAAATAATTGATCTGCTTCTTCTTCACTATCGGTATTAATAGAGATGGAAAAGTTATTTCCAAGTACGGCTGTTTGACCGAATGCTTCAGAACTATCACTTCCCATTAAGATCGTTTCTTTGCTAATTGGTAAAGATACATGCATTATTTTCTCTCCTTCTTCTGCTGACAGTTCAGGACGTCCTTCCATGGGTGGCATCTCGTTAAATCTACCTATATAAGGGAATTCTCCACCAAATACTGATTTATAAAAATTAAATGCCTCTTCGCAATTACCACCGAAGGTTAAATATGGATTTATTTGTGCCATGTTTGTTTGTTGTTTGTTTGAACTATAAAGTTATTATAAATACGGCTACCTAAAAAATGTATTGCCAGGAAGTTTGAGGTCAGCTTGTAAATAAGCAAGATCAAATTTAACTTAGTTGATGATCTTTTTTGCTGGTTTATTAGCTCGTTGTGGTCGTGTAGGTTTAAACGTTTTAACTTCCAGATGGTGATGTTTATGGTAAGCACCAAGGTTGGTTAAACTGACTACTATTCTTTTGGCTGTTTCATTTAACAGTGCAGTTACATCACCAAAATTAAAGCTTTCTATGTTAGGTAACTTTTCTTCAAAGTCTAGCGCAATTTCGAAATAGTAATTGTTCAAGTAATTAATTAAGGAAACAAAATCTTCATGTTTGTGAGTAATATTTAAGGTACACACCTTTTCTGAAAAGTAATTAATGAGCATGTTGTTAAACAGATCAAACTCTGCCAATTCCCAATGGATCACTAAATAGTTTTGGCCAGTCGTTTTCGATTTACCTAAATCGTAATCGATTTTAAAATTAGCTTTATTACCCTGCGTGAGATAAGGGTTAAGATTAACATCAAATCGTATTACATTAATTGGCGTTGCTTTATCTATCATGTGAGCTATAGATTTTACCATCAATTACTTAAATAGGAGAAGCGTTATATAAAGTTATAAAATGTTATACTAAAATGGTAGCGTAATTTTAAAATTGAATGCGTAATTAATTTTAAGTTAACGTAATTGCGCTCAAAAAAGAAAAAGGTAATAATGAAGTTGAAAACAACTGTGTTCTTTTACTGTTTAATCTAAAAAAGAAAATTATGATCACACCAGAAAACACTATTCCTCTTGATGATTCTGAAAATTCAGAAGCGGAGGATCAACAAAGTCAGAAAGATATACACGGTAATGGTTTGGGTGAAGAAGATGTAATTACTGGCGAAGAGGAACAACCTGATACTGAAATACTCAAACAAGCTTTTGATGCTTCGGAACCTTCTTATACATTAGATGTAGATAAAGGTATTGCCCCGAAGACTAATGAGGGTTAAGTTTTAATTTTATCTACCACATAGGCACATAGAATCGTCTTTTCGACTGGAGCGCAGCGTAATGGAGAAATCTTTAAACCATCGTCTTTGCGAAGGAGATTCTTCATCGACTGTGTCAATCTCATTGCTATTAAAAAGGGATTTGTTTTGCTAGAAGGAGATTGCCACTTCGCTACGCTCCTCGCAAAGACGAGCAAGGCAAAACATGATATGACCTCTACGTCATTCCCGTGAAAACGGGAATCTTAAAGCGATAAAAAAACTTGCTACGGCATTACGTTTCCCAATCGAGTTGGGAATGACGAGATGTGATATAATTAAGATTTAAAAGAAATTGTAAATGTTGTTCCTTCATTTAAACAACTGTCTACATCTATTTTACCACCTAATGAGGTGATATGTTCGTGAACTAAGTGTAGACCCAAGCCTTTGCTATCTTCATGTTCATGAAACACTTGATACATCCCAAAAATTTTATCTTTTACTTTAGCCATATCAAAACCCAAACCGTTATCTGAAATTAATAACTGGTATACTCCATCTGTTATGGCAGCAGTAATTTTAATACAAGGTGGTTTGCTAGGATTAGCATATTTAATAGCATTTGTAATTAGGTTGAGGAATATACTCTCTAAATACAATTTGTTAAACTCAATGGTGGTAAACGCAGAAAAATCACTTTCTAGTTGCGCATTGGCATTCAGGAGCAGAGAGCCGATTGATTTAGTTACCGTATGCAAAACATCAGCTAAATTTAGTTCTTCTAACGGTATCCTTAGCTTATCGTTTTTAATCATCACATCTACAAAATTATTAATAGTATGATGCAGGCGCTCACTGGTAGATTTTAAAATATCCACCAGCTCTGCCGTTTTTGGATCTTCTATTTTAGTATGATCTAATAGCTTAGAAATAGCTAGAATATTATTTACCGGAGATCTCATATCATGAGAAGTCATTTGAGTAAAGCTTTGTAGGTCTTTATTAATTTTACTCAAGTTAGCAATTAATAAATTTCGTTCTTCTTCTTCACGTTTTTTTAGTGTTACATCCTTCGCAATGCCAAATACTAATTTATTTTCTACAAAAGGCATAGAAGTCCAGGCAAGCCAAACAATTTCTCCTTTTTTAGTCACGTACCTATTTTCAAAATTACTTAATAGGGTTCCGCTGTATACGGTGTTACGTGAGTCAGTAGTTATATTTTTATCATCTATGTAGACAAAGTCGTTAATAGGCCTAGCCATTAGCTCTTCTTCGGTATAGCCTAATAATTTAATAACTGCCGGATTTATTCTTTTAAAATAGCCATCAAAACCTGCTATGCATAACAAATCTGCAGAAATTGTAAAGAAATTACTTAACAGCAGGTACTCGTCAAATGTAGTTTTTGAAATATGTATACTATCTGGATTGTCTATTTGCTCCATAAATAAGTGTAGTGAGCGCTACTTAGCTTAAGGATGATTTAAATTCAATATTAAGAAATTTTAATGTTTCTTTTATTTAAAATAAATTTTAAATGTTGTGCCTTTGTTTAAGTCACTTTCTACTTCAATTTTGCCACCCATTGCTTCTACTTGGTTTTTTGAGATAAATAAACCAAATCCTCTAGCATCGGCATTGCCATTAAAGGTTTGATAGATGCCGAACATTTTATCACCGTATTTCTTTAAGTCTATTCCTATTCCGTTATCCGACATGTGCAATACCAATTGTCCATTTTCTTCAAAACAGGTAACAGAAATTACAGGTTCCCTATCGGGATGACTGTAGCGCAAGGCATTAGAAATTAAGTTTAATAGAATACTTTCTAAGTACGCTCTATTGTACATAACTTCTATATTTTCATCTACTTTGTTTAAAATAGTAGCTTGTTTTACTAATATTTGAGCATTTTGCGTATTTAGTGTTTTAACAATGTAATCGTACAGATTTAAAGGCTCTACTATAATATCTATACTGGTTTGAATATTGATTACATTATTGAGATTAAACAATGTTTCGTTTAGGTTATTGGCTACAGTTTTGAGTAGCTGGATCATTTCATTTCTATCGTCTTCTGTTTTAGCGCTTTCTATCAAGTTAGAAATGCCTTGTATGTTACTAGAATGTGAGCGTAAATTATGAGAAACGATGTAAGAGAAATTAAGTAAGCGCTTGTTTTGCTCTGTTACTAATTGAAATGATTTATTTAGCGCTTCTTCGGCGTGCTTCTGATTGGTAATATCAATCATTATACCTCTTAATTTTACAGGTTGATCTGCTTCTCTAATGATGGTTACAATATCTCTGATCCACACGATTGACTTATCTTTTGCAATCATTCTATATTCAAAGTCGCGTTGCTTATCTTCTCTATTGCTTTTAGAAATAAAGGCCTCTACCCTTTCTTGATCGTCTGGGTGCAAATGCTCAAACCAAAAGTTTGGGATATTCATAAACTGCTTAGGCGTATAGCCTAAAATATTTTGCACTTTCTTACTGGTAAAGGTATAGGTGCTATTGTTGGGATTACCTTCCCAAACTATTCCATCCACTGTATTAATAAGCGATTCAATACGTTGTTGCGAGGCGATTAAAATTTGCTCTTCTAGTTTACGTTTAGTAACATCTTCTACAATTACAATATGAGTGGTAGGCTCTTCACCTTCATTCCATAAGGGTGTTATAATTACATTGCCCCAACTTACTTTACCATCTTTTTTTAAATATCTTTTTTCAGTATTAGAGTGTCTAATTCTTCCACTTAACAATTGTTTAAACAGTGTTCTATCTTCATCTAAGTCATCTGGATAAATAATGGTTTTAATCTTTTTACTCATTAACTCCGCTTCCGTATAGCCTAAAAACTTACACAAATAATAGTTTGCTTCTAACACTTGACCTGTTTTTGAGTCTATTCTGGCTATTCCGATCGCGGCATGATCAAAAATATTTTTAAACTTACTTTCTGTATCTAGCAATTGTGAGGCTTGATCTGAAACTTTTCCTTGTAATTGTGCTTGCTTTTTAAGTAATCGAGTTAATAAATAACTAGATAAACCCGTTAGACCTAAGCCAAACAACATTGCACTGACTAACTGCACCCAACTACTGTAGGGATTTACGTTAACAACATATAATTTCCAATCACCATCTGGAAAATTGATAGATTTAGATTGTTGATTTGTGAAATCGTAAGTTGAAGGAATAAAAAACTCTTCTTTATGGGTTAAGTCGTTTACTTTAGAAAATTGAAATTTATAATCTTGGTACTTTTTATTATCAATACCTGCTGTTTTAAAAAGTTTCTCCAATCTAATAACTACAGCTGAAAAACCCCAAAATTTGTTATTGATAAATAAAGGTAATCTGCCTATTACACCAATGCCACCTTGCGTAAGTTTAACGGGGCCTTGGTAATACATTTTTCTACTTTTAATGGCTTTCTCGGCTTCGAATATAGTTCGTGGCGGACTTTTATACAGATTTAGATTAAGTACTTTTTCGTTTCCTTTTAAGGGATAGATATATTTAACCACTCCATTTGGCACCAATTGTACGGCTTGCAGATCTGGATTTGAAGCAATGAGTTGTTTGGCAACTTCGTCAAAATTTTGCGGAACACCATTATTATCTACGGTAAGTGCTAAGGTGAGTGCAACTGTATAACTATTTTTTAATGTCTGTTCTATGTTTTGCTCTACACCGTTGAGGATATTAGAAATTTCTCGTTCTTTATTTTCTTGAAAGAGTTGGTAACGTTGACTAACAATTAAACCGATAAGGCTCAGTAAAAACAGGAAGAATATAAACCCTGAGGTTTTAGGTCTATATAAAAACCAGCTGGATAGCTTATGAGGTTTCTTCTCCATCGTAATTAAAAAAGGCCTTGTTTGGCTACCAACATGAAATTTATTATTTGAGCGTTCTTTACTAGGCTAATATACTAAAATTGGTTAAATGGAGTTTCAACAAATAAAAAAATAAGGCAAACCACATAGATAACATAGACAAAGCGAATTAAAACTATGTTATCTATGTAGCTATGTGGTAAAATAATTACAACTTTTCTATCAGCTCTATTGCTTGCTTATAATGCGTAGTTCCTTGTGGTATTTTTTGCAACCAGTTTTTACATTCTGCTTTTTTATTTTCTTTTAAATAACTTAAGGCAATTGCATACGCTGAGTCATATTTAAAAACAGATTCACCAGCATGAATTTGAGTTAATACTGTTCTACCACTATCTATTTGAGCGGTTTCTAATAAAGTTAAACCATAGTAATAGCCCAACATTGCATTTGTTGGCTCTTTAGCGTATAATTTTTCAAGTATAGTTTTAGCTGCCGAATAATTTTTCTCATTGTATAATGCCGCTGCTCTATCTAAATCGGTTGTAGCTTCCGCTCCTCTTTCAGTGACTAACATTTGTCCGTTGTTAGCGTATTTTTCATATAAATTACTTCGCCAAGGCGCCCAAACTAAAAGCCCAATTATTAAAACCGCAGCAACTCCACTTAACCATTTTAGCGTAGGTTTAAAAGAGACAACTTTAGGCTCGTTTCTAAAATATTCTTTATTTAGTCCTTTTAAAGTACTTATAAATCGTTCATCATTCTCGTCATTAACCAATTGCATTTTTAAGCTTTGATGAATATGCTGGTAATCCTTTAAATGTTCTTGCAATTCTGCATCGCTTTGCAAACGCGTTTCAAATAAAGCACTTTCATCTTCATTCAAATCGCCCTCGGCATAACGGGCAGTTAGTAAAATTTTATCCTCAGTCATCTTTTCTATTTATTAACCTGAACCATTTTAATTAGGCTCGCCATACATTCTGATTTCTTTTTTCTTAAATAGCCATACGTAACACCTAAAGCTTCTGCTACTTTTTCTTGCGCATCGCCTTGCATGCTCCACTTAATAATTTCTTTGCACCGTTCACCTAATTTCTCAAACGCTTTTAAAAATAAAACAGCTTGCTCTTGTTGTTGTTCTAGCAATTCGGCTTGTTCAAATGTATCTTCACCGATATGTAATAAGTCGTCCTCGTTTTTTGTTACCGGTAAAACGGCTCTTTTTTTCAATTCATTTAACCATTTACGTTTACACACCAATAAAAGGAACGGCTCAAAAGGACAAGTGAGTTGCAAATTTTTGTATTTAGCCTGCTTATAGACATCTACTAAAGCTTCCTGAAAAATATCTTCTGCATCACTAGCTGTACCGTTATTAAAAACGATAAAGGATTTCACTTTGCCTGCACATTTTTTATAAATCTCATTAACTACCCCGGTATCATTAGTTATCAACGCTGTTAAATACCGCTGATCGGGATGTATTGCTTTAGCCATTGGCAAGTGATTTTGAGGAGTTTGGTGCTCTAATTTAATGTTTCTTCCGCATTGCGAAAAAAAAATTAAAAATAAGGGGTAACAAATTTTAGGTAACGCTGATATAACATCAAACCCTATAAATGGCGGCTGCTGAAAAGCCTGTAAAGAGTAAGCAAAATATAAAAACTAGAAATCATGAAAAAATTTAACTTAACCTATGTAATCGTTGCCCTTATCATTTTATGTTCGGCAGCATGTAAAAAAGATTCAAATACTAAAGGTGTTGCAAAATCGGCTAAAGAATTTGCAGAACTAAACGGACCACAAGTTCAAACGTTAAAAATGAACAACACGGTGGAACATACATTTACCTTAAAAGGCGGAACAAAAATTACCATCCCTGCTGGTGCCTTAAGACTTGGTGGCGCTCCTATTACTGGCGATGTAACCTATACTGCAATTGAGGTATTAACTAGAAGTGCTGTTTTATTTAGCGGCACCAACACGAACCATATTAGTGGCGCTCCTTTGGCATCTGATGGTTTTATTTACTTAAATGCAACTGTAAATGGTGTAAAAGTAGATCAGGCATTAACTGCTCCTATTAAAATTTCTATTCCTGCAAAAAGAGCTGGTGTTACGCAAATTTGGGAAGGTGTAGAAAAAGTAGGTGCTGATAATCAGATGGCATGGCAGGCGCCTGCACAAGCTGCAAATGGTGTAGGCATTAAAAGAGATTCGGAAGCAATTGGTGGTAATTTCACATTTGATATGGGAAATTTAGGATGGATTAACTGTGATGTATTTTATAGCTATACCAATCCAAAAACCACTACAAGAGTAACTTTAGTAAACAACCCAGGTACGATGGCTTCTTTTAGAGCATTTAGCGGAGAAACTTTTGTATTCTTCTGTGCAAAAGGAAGCAACGTAGCTGCTCAGTTATATACTCCTGATGGCGCTAACAAAGTGAAAAGTTACGATGACATGATGCCAATTGGTGTGCAAGGTAAATATTTATCGTTTTGCATAAAAGATGGAAAATACTATTATGCTGAGCAAGAAACGACAATAGTTGCCGGTCAAAGCATTACCTTAACATTGGTTGAAACAACCGAAGCACAAATTCAACTAGCCATTAATAGTTTAGATGGTTACTAAAGATAAAAATTCCCTAATTTTTAACAGAGAGATGGAGCCCGTTATGGGTTTCATCTTTTTTAGTCATTTCTTTATTACAAATAAAATTATATAAATTTATTAGTGATGAAAACGCTACTCTTTATTTTATGCTGTCTTGGATTACAAGTAGTACATGCTCAGGTTTTGCCAACAGATACTGTACCTGCTGTTATTAAATTTACGACAGAAAATGGTTCTACTAAGTTTGATTCGGAGCTTAGACCTTTACGACAAATAGCAGGAGCTCCTGCCCCGTTTTACACTTATTTTTGGGAGTTTGGGGATGGTGGATTTAGCTTTGAGAAAGATCCTATCCATCACTATAAAAAATCAGATTCTGTAGTGGTGAGGCTTTTTGCGACTAATAATTACGATGATGGCAAACGTCCACCTACAAAACCACGACCAATAAAGCCTCTTGCTACTAAACCAATGTTGGCGTCTAATGATCCTTCTGGATTATTTAAAATGGGCGGAAATATAGAACTAAAAAGTAATTGCATGCCCAAACCTGGTGATGATATGATGTTGGTTTTTGGTTATCGAAATAAAGCAACAAATGGCCTTCAAAATGTGAGTGGTACGGTTGCCATTTTATATAATGATAGAGAATTTGCGAATAACAATTTTGTATTAGCTGAAACCAGAACGTACAACAACGAGAAAAAAGGTGATTTAAAATCGATGTTAACTACGGCTTACGTACCAAGCAAAAAAAGTTCACCGGTTTATTATGCTTCTTTAACAGATGAACTGCCAAGTACGACTGCCTTTGATGAAAAGGTATTGTTAAAAGATAAAACAAAGGATTTTAAAAGCAGCGAGAGCTGGAGATTTGAAAACTTAAAACAAGACGAAGAACGTTTTCTTTTCATGCATTTTAAAACCACACCAGAAATGGTAAAGGATACCAATGCGGTAGTGAGAATTTCTGCAGTTTTTATTCCTGACAATCCTTTACTAGAAACTGAGTTCTTTAATATGGAATTGCAAATTGTTGCTTCTCATGACCCGAATAAAATGGTGCTCAGAAAAAGCAGAATGAATTATCGCTTTACCGGAAAAAACAGAGAATTAACGTATAAAATTCGTTTTCAGAATACAGGAAAAGGTCCAGCAAAAAAGATAGATGTTGCTGCCAATATTTCTGAAGTTTTTAGCATGACTACACTTAGAGTAACCAAAACAAAACCCGAAGTATTGAATTGCGACTCGGCCTATTCAGGACAAAGTTGTATTAAAACGATTAAAGGAACAGATAGTGTTCATTTTGTATTTAGCAATATTTACCTGCCAGGACTGCAGCAAAAAGGTGTAAATGATGCAGACTCTACCATGGGTTTTGTAGAATATAAAATTAGATTTAAAGAGAAACCAAAAAAACTCCCTATTAAAAGCGGGGCAGCCATTGTATTTGATAAAAATGAACCTATTTATACTAATAGAGCTGTTGGCCGATTTAAAATGGGTTTATCTCCTGCTTTAATTATAGGCTATGGTTTTCCTTTTCAAACGGATAATAGAAATTATTTGAACAATAAAAATTTTGTAATTGGTGCAAGTTTAGCACCTTATGCACCACATCGTTCGTATTGGCAAGTAGAAGTTTATCTCAATACCTTTAAAGAAAATACATTTTTGGTGAATACAAATGTTGGCGGGCTGAGAGATACTTTAATTAATAAAACTCCCTATCGAATTGATAAAAAAGAATATTATAGAACTACCAAAATCATGACTATTAATGCTGTGCCTTTACAATTCAGGTACAACTTAAACAAATACATTGGGGCCGGTGCGGGTACTTTGGTTTCTGTTAATTTATACGATAAATCTACTGATGAGTTGAGGTACAGATTAATTCCTACACAAGCAGGTGGTACACAAGTAAATTTAAATGTAATTGCAAGTGAGCTAACAAAGCGTTTTTCCAATATCAACGCTTCCTTTTTTGCAGATGTACAGTTGGGTTTAGTTCATGTTGGACCATCTATTGGGTTTAGATACCTATATGATCCAAGAACTAGTAATAGTCGCATGGGAACGTATGTAACTTGGAAATTGTAAGAATAATTTAAAATCTATGCTTTCCCGAACTTTCTAGATTAGCATCTTTCTTGTTATAAAACTACGATGTGGACATATCTTTTTAAGCATCTTGTTTGGCTATATGCAAGGTTCGTTCAAAAAAAGCAGTCTTCCGCCAAGAACGACCGTCAATCACCAGTGCCAGCCAATCAAAAAAACAGGTGCACAAAAGAACAAATATCACTTCCGAACCTTGAACGCAGTGGTTTTGTGCTCAATTTTGCAATACGTTCATTTACCACTGCCAAGCAAAACGCAGTGATGTTGTTTTTTTGATAGGGAAGGATGTGTGAAAAGGCACATCAGGTGGATTGACAAGCATTTTTGCATACTTTTGATGCTTCAAAAGTTTGATACCCTGCGGCATAGAGCATAAATAAAACTAAATATTTGTGTTCACATAGTCGGCTATAAAGACCCTGAAATAAATAGCGAAGCTTTCTTTAAAACAAAAATCAATAAAAGCTTGAAAAATTTCAGGGAGACGACCGGTTATATAAATCTATTTAATAAATTAGCTGAAATGCGATCTTAGTTATGCGTTCAGCTCTTTTACGTTGCACTCTTATTTTCTTATTTCTTTGCTTAAATAACTCTGTTTTTGCACAGAATGATGGCGTAAAACGTAAACTAGATTCTCTTCAAAAAAAGAACAATTTAAATGAATGGTTGTACGAAAGGTTAGATTATGTGAGCTTAAATCCGCAGCAGCGATTATCGTTTTTATTAGAAACTCAGAAAAAACTTTGGCGTCAACCAAAAACACAAGATGAATATTACGCTTATCTAGATCTTTTAAATACACAAGGATATTATAAATTATTAGCTGGGAATATATTATCAGCTATTGATAGTTACGAAGCTGCCTTTGTTTATTATAAAAAAAACAAGGTAGCCAGTTATGATATTGTCGAGTATACGTTAAAACCCTTAAGCAATAATTATACACGCTTAGGGGACTATGAAAGAGCTTTATTCTTACAACAAAAAGCAGTTAATTTTCTTATTCAAACTAACGATAAACCCGAAAACATAGCTGCGGTGTACAGCAATATGGCAATTTCTTATCGTTCGATGGGAAACCTTAGTGACGCTGAAAAAAGTATTAAAGCTGGATTAGCTTTGGTAAAACCTAATACGCAAGTCAATATCATTTTGAATAATATTTTGGCCGATCTATTTTTCGATCAAAAGGCATACGCAAAAGCTGCAAAACTGATTGAAAGTAATATCAAAAACCAGAAAAATATAAGCAAAGAGAATGCTTATTGGTTAATGAGCTCCTATACCACTGCTGGAAATATTTATTTAGCATTAAGCAAAACTCAAAAAGCCGATGAATATTTTAATAAAGCCTTAAACGTACTTAACACCTATAATGCAAATAGTCGTTTACGAGAAAAAGCTAATATTTTAACTCAACTTGGCCGAATAAAATTGCTGCAAAACCAACCATTAGTCGCATTACAGTTCTTTAATAAAACACTTACTACGCTAAAAATCGTTGATAAAAACAATTCGCCTATTATAAGTAAAATATATGGCGACAATAAGTTGGTAGAAGTCTTTGAGCAAATGGCAAATGCTTATCTCCTACTTAAAAAAACTACCGAAGCTTTTCAACATATAAAACTGGCGTTGCTTTCTGCTGATAAAATTAGAAGCGAGTTTGCCGATGATGAAACAAAAGAACGTTTACAGGCTGATCTTAAAATAGTTGCTGAAAGAGGGATAGAAATTAGTTTTAATCTCTATCAACAAACAAAAGATAAAAGTTTATTGACTGGAATTTTAGAGTTAGCTGAACAAAGTAAAGCAAGAACACTTTTAGATCAGATTAATAGAAATCAACAATTAAATGCAATTAATAAAAAGGACTCTCTTTTTATAAAAAAACAAGCATTGGAACGGGCAATAATTTATAATGAGAAACAAGCATTAGAGGTAAAAGAGAGTGAAAATGCAAAAACTATAGCTTCTTTAAAATATGATCTTGCGTTAATTAACAAGCAGATTAAACAAAAATACAAACAGTTCAATTTTGATAATGAAATCAAAGTTTCCACAGTTTTATCTGCTTTGCCAAACAAAAGAATATTGGAATATTTTGTTGGAAAAAATGCGATTTACCTAATTGACATTAAAAATAGGAAAATAGAGAATGTGGTGAAGATAGAGAATGCTTCAAATATAAAGTTTGCATTAAAAACGTATTCGGACACTTACTTCCAGCATGGACCAAATGCCATGTTAAATGCACCAAAAGAATTCTTTTTAGCATCAAATATAATCTACCAATCTGTTTTAAAAGGCATTAATTTAATTAAAAATGAACCTATTATTATAGTTCCAGATGAAGTTTTAGGCTACATTTCTTTTGATGGATTAATTACTACTAATCAATATACGCCTAACATTTCAAGCTGGCCATTCCTTATAAAAAACAATACCATTACTTATGCTTTTTCGCTTAAAACATTAACTGCGAACAAAACTGAAGTTAATCCTAAAGATTTTGCAGGGCTTTTTATTACGCATCAAAAAAATAATAATAAACCGTTAAAGGCTGTACAAGATGAAGCGAATGGTATCAAGAAATTAATACGTGGAAATTTTCTATTTAATGATGAGGTGAACTCAAAAACGTTTATCAGCTCATTTGAAGAAAGTAGGATTTTACATATTGGAACACATGCTTATCTATCTGGCAAAAACCAAGAACCTACATTAGATTTTGGCAGAGAGAAAATCTTTTTATTTGAACTTGCAGCAAAGAAAAGTGCACCATCTTTAGTTGTGTTAAGTGCTTGTCGTACAGCGGATGGTTTATTAGCAAATGGCGAAGGAATTATCAGTTTATCTAGGGGGTTTAATGCCATTGGTACACCAGCTACAATTGCAGGTTTATGGAATGTAAATGATGTTGCAGCTTCGGTAATTACTGGTAATTTTTACAAGTATTTGTTAGCGCACAAAAGTAATGGTGAAGCATTGCATTTAGCTAAACTAGATTGGTTAAATGCTAATCAAGCTACTGATGCACTTTACTTACCTTATTATTGGGATAGTTTAATTTATATGGGAACAGACCAACAATTAGAGCTGAAACCTGCTATAAATTGGGGTTTATGGCTTAGTATTGGCGCAGGAATTTGCATCTGTTTTATCCTAGTGCTTCTTTGGAAAAAGAAAAGAACACGCTAACATCCATGTTTGTCATTCAGAGCGCAGCGAAGAATCTATAAAGCGGCTAAGAGATTCTTCGCTGCGCTCTGAATGACAATTTGCCTATCGGCGGGTGTCTCCACCCGCCGAAATTTAATAACTAAATGTGGTCGGTGAGACACCAACCCTAGGCGAAAAAACCAATCTTTCAAACTTTGACAATCTAAAAAAAGATTGTCAAAGTATTTACTTCTGGAGAAAGAGATTGCTCCGTTAGCGAAGAACCACCTTGCCCATCATGCTTGATACGCCTAGTCGTCATTGCGAGCGTAGCGTGGCAATTTCCTATTTGTATTTCTTAGCAGCAATGGGATTGCCACGTTGCTATGCTCCTCGCAAAGACGAACAAACTAAGAAACTGAAAAATAAATTTTCTGCGGAATAGCTTTAAAAACAAATTTTGTCACTTCGCATAGCCAAAGTTTAAGTGCTACTTCTTTACCTTGATAAGTTTCTAAAAAATATATCCCACCACCGCCTAAGTTTTCTTCGCGGATACGTAAAAGCGTAAGTACTTCGGCACTATCAAATTGTTCCTCAGCTAATGTAAGTTTTACAGTTGAGGTATTGTTGCTGACTAAATCTAACCATTTATCGGCTCCTTCAACCATCTGTAAATCTTCCGGATCTCCATTCCATTCTGGCAAATTCAGATACCATTCGTTCTTTTCATTCTTATAAAATTCGAAGTCTCTTTTTACCATTTCATTTATTAGACAAGTCGTCACCCTGAATTTATTTCAGGGTCTTAGTGGCTGAAAAGATGCTGAAATAAATTCAGCATGACGATAGTGATAAATTATTTCTATAATTAAACTCCTTTTTTAAAAATTACCACTCCCAATGGCGGAATATTAATTGCAATAGATTGCTTTTGATTATTAAATGGAATATTTTCTGCTGGCAAAGTTTCTGTATTTAATTTTCCACTACCATAAAATGCTGTAGCATCGGTATTAAAAATTTCTTTCCATTTGCCATTCATCGGAATACCAATTCTGAAATTTTCTCGGTAAACCGGCGTCAAATTAAGCACGATAACCAAAGTGTCTTTTGCTTTATCAGATTTTCTAGCATAAATAAACACCGAATTATCTGCATCATCTGCGTTAATCCATTCAAAGCCTTCGTAAGAAAAATTGTATTTGTATAAAGCTGGCTCTTTTCTATATAACAGATTTAAGGCTTTCACCAATTGTTGCATTCCTGCATGCGGTGCATGTTGTAATAAATCCCAGCTTAATGACTTAGTGAAATTCCATTCGTTGGTTTGCGCAAATTCATTGCCCATAAACAACAATTTTGTACCTGGATGTGTAAACATATAGGCATAAAGTGTACGCAGGTTAGCGAATTTCTGCCATTCATCTCCGGGCATTTTATAAATCATTGATGATTTGCCATGCACTACTTCATCATGCGAAAAAGGCAACATGAAGTTTTCTGTAAAAGCATACGTCATGCTGAAGGTTAACTGATGATGGTGAAACTTTCTATTGATCGGATCGTTTTTGAAATATTTCAAGGTATCGTTCATCCAACCCATCATCCATTTCATGCCAAACCCTAAACCACCTGCATAAACTGGTCGTGTTACACCATCAAATGTGCTGCTTTCTTCAGCTATAGTTTGTACACCTTTATATTGGCCGTAAATTGCTTCGTTTAAATCTTTCAGAAACTGGATAGCACCTAAATTTTCACTTCCTCCAAACTCATTTGTTCCAGCTTCTTCGGCAGTTCTCGAGAAATCGAAATACAACATAGATGCTACAGCATCTACGCGTAATCCATCTGCATGGTATTTATCTATCCAAAATAACGCATTGCTGATTAAGAATGAGCGAACTTCATTTCTATCGTAATTAAAGATGTAAGATTTCCAATCGGGATGAAAACCTTTACGCATATCTGCATGCTCAAACAAATGCGTACCATCGAAATTAAATAAGCCATTTGCATCGCCTGGAAAATGTGATGGAACCCAATCCAGTATGACAGCAATATTGTTTTTGTGTAGCTCTTCAATCAAGTGCATTAAATCTTGTGGAGCACCATGTCTGGAACTTGCCGCGAAATATCCAGTAATCTGATATCCCCAAGATGGGTAGTACGGATATTCCATAATTGGCATAAGTTCTACATGTGTAAAACCCATGTCCAAAATGTAAGGAACAAGGCTTTTAGCAATTTCGCCATAGCTCAGTACCCGCTCTGGATTACTTGGATCGCGTTGCCATGAACCCAAATGCAGTTCATAAACAGACATTGGCTGGTCGAGCGCATTGAGTTTTGGACGTTTGGTTAACCACGATTTATCTTTCCACGTATAATCTGTATCCCAAACTATGGAAGCTTTTTGTGGGGGATGTTCCCAACGCAAGGCATACGGGTCTCCCTTTTCTAAATCCGTTCCATCAAACCCTTTGATATAATATTTGTACACTTCGCCTTTGCCCACATGCGGAATAAATCCTTCCCAAATACCTGATGCATCCCAACGTTTATTGAGTGGGTGGCTTTCTCTATTCCATCCATTAAAGTTGGCTATGACTGCAACTTGCTGTGCATTGGGTGCCCAAACTGCAAAATAAGTTCCATTAATTTTATTGACGGTACACAGGTGTGCACCCATCTTTTCGTATAAACGAAAGTGCTTTCCTGATACAAATAATGAAACATCAAAATCGGTAAGTAAACTATGAACCCAAACACTTTTAGCAAAATCTGTAAATGGATTTTCTTTTGATATTGCCTTTGTTTTTTTAACAGGGGTACTTTTTTTTGTGTTGGCCATAGTTCGAAAATTTACACCTCCTAATTTACTTGTTTAAATACTACCTTAACCTTTTTTATCGAATTATTATTTGGGTAAATAGTTATGCAGCCTTAAATCATCTTCGTTGTTGATTGTATAGTTACAACCGTTATGTAGTAGCATTATACGAGATGAAACTTCTATAATTTGGCGATAATAATGGTCTGTAATTATAAATCCTTTCTCGGGTTTCAATTTGAAAATGTGTTCTTTTAAATCATTTGCTAGTAAAGGTGCCAACTGAGAAAAAGGTTCATCTAACAATACATACTTAGCATCGCTGTATACAATTAATAAAGCTTCGACCAATCTTCTGTTTCCGCCAGATAAATTTCCAAGTGGTTCACCTAAGTTCGATTTGAAAACATCTAGTTGAAGAATTTGTTCTTTGTACCGATTAATATATAAATCGATCAAGTCTTTAATTTTCAAATAATGTGGAATAAAATATCCTTGTGGGAGATAAGAAATTTGATGTGTTAAGTACCCTTTTGTCTCTAATTCTCCGTTAACTTTTAAGTGCTTAAATTTTGGTTGTATGCTGCCAAAAATGATTTTTAGTAAAGTTGATTTCCCAGAGCCATTTCTCCCTAGTAAACCAACAACCTCACCAACTTTGCAGCTCAAGTAAACGCTACTTAATACTTCATTATCACCATAGCGATGATTTACACTATCTATATAAAGCTCCTGCATACAAAAGCAACTAGTAAGAATATAAGAAAAATAGCAAAATCTATAGCGAAAAAGGTGGAGAATAATTTGCGATAACTTAACCCCAAATTGCGGTAATAGAAACTTCGTTGTGCAAATAATAGTTTTTCAATTCCCAAAGTTGTTGCATATGCTAGTAATTTAAAGACAATGGCAATATCATATAATGGAATTTTATCAAATCCTTTTAGGAGGAATAGATAAGCAAAGAATAGACTTAAACAAAAATTAAGAAATAGAACTAGTTTGAAATGATGACTGTAAATGAATATCAATTTCTTGTACATAGTTCTATTCTAATCACTTATTACTTTCCTTCTTTCGCTTTAAGATTGCTTCATTCCTCGCAATGACGGTATCTTTCCGTCTTTATTTCGGTCGGTGGGACACCAACCGATAGCTAAATATCTATGCTCCTATAATTTTAATATGTATAAAGTTTTTATTCGATTTAAATCTTAGTCTACTGCGTTCGTCGATGCTAAAATCTGTTACTTCTTTATCATCAACAAAAATCTTACTTACATTAAATGGTAAACCAATCACATTATAATCGTACAATTCATAGTTTGGCGTATATAAACCTTCTGTATCTTGTTTGATAAATAAGTTTTTACCATCACCTTTTACACTGAATTTCTTCTCTAAATAAATATCCTGTTCATACGCAAATGTATCTCCATGATCTTCAAATAAAAATGAATTCACTTCGTAATCAGCATAATATACATTTAACCAAACTTCATCAATTGGTTTCTCGCCTACGTATTGCATGACTGGATATTCTGGAATTACTGATCCTGCTCTTACAAACAAAGGCATGTCTTCTAATGGAGCAGCAATAGTGTATTCATTTTCTCCATTTAATAATTCGTGAGTCCAGAAGTTGTACCATTGTCCTTTTGGCAAATACACAATTCTAGAAACTGCGCCTTGCTCTAGCACTGGACAAACCAAAATCTTATCTCCAAATGTAAATTCATCTTGACGGTAATGATTGCTGATTTTATCTTGCTCTAGCATTACCAACGGCCTTAAAATTGGGAAACCATAACGGTGATGCTCCCAAAAAACCGAATATATATACGGCATTAATCGGTACCTTAACTCGATAAATTTACGATTGATGCTGGTAAAAGGTTCTCCAAAACTCCAAGGTTCACGTTCGGCAGTATCCCCTGCAGAGTGCGCTCTCATAAATGGAGAAAAAGTACCTAACTGGATCCATCTAGTAAATAATTCACCATCTGGCTCACCACTAAAACCGCCAATATCTGTTCCGCAAAAAGGCACACCAGAAACCGACATACGCTGGCATTGAATGTTACCTAGTTTTAAATGCTCCCAAGTTGCTACGTTATCTCCAGTCCATACACAGGCGTAACGTTGCATACCTGAATAACCTGCTCTCGTAATGGTGAAAGGACGTTTATTGCGCATTAATTTCTTTAGGCCATCGTACGTAGAACGGACCATTTGCATGCCGTACACATTATGTGCTTTGCGATGCGAACCACGATAGCCATCGTAATTATGCCTTACATCATTTGGAAAAGTTCCTGCACCGAAAACTGCTGGCTCATTCATATCGTTCCAAACTCCTGCTACACCTAAATCCACAAGCTCCTTATATAATCCGCCCCACCATTCTCTTACTGTTGGATTGGTAAAATCTGGGAATTGGCATCTACCTGGCCAAACGTGACCTTCCATAAAATAATCATCGCTTCGACGACAGAAGTAATTATTTTCTTTTCCTTCTTTAAACACCCAATAATTATCGTCTACTTTAATTCCTGGATCTATCATCACAACGGTTTTCATGCCGATGTTTAATAAATCTTTGATCATCTTTTTAGGATCTGGAAAGTATTTTTTATTCCATGTAAAGCAACGATAACCATCCATGTAATCAATATCAAGATAGATGGCATCGCAAGGAATTTGATAGGATCTAAAACTTTCTGCAATATCTCTTACCTTTTTCTCTGGATAATAACTCCAACGACATTGATGAAAACCTAAAGCCCATTTTGGTGGTAATTGATGTGTTCCCGTTAGCGTTTGATAACGTTTAACCACATCCATCATGTGTGGACCATGAATGTAGTAATATTGCAATTCACCTCCATCTGCCCAAAAGCTAGTTTTAGTGTCATTTTCCTTACCAAAATCAAAATAAGAACGGAAAGTATTATCAAAGAAAATTCCGTAGCCAGCACCTTGATGAATGCCAATGTAAAAAGGAATAGTACGATACAATGGGTCTTGATCCCAACCAAATGAATAGGCATCTGTATTCCAGTTTTGGAATTTTCTACCACGTAAATTCATGTTACCAGATTTATCTCCTAAACCAAAGAAATTTTCTTCTGGTAAACATTCTTTTGTGGCATATACATAGTAACCTCCAAACTCTACGTTTTCTTCCCAATGCATTGGAGAAGTATCTTGAGTCATGATGGTACCACTTGTATTATCTGTAAAAGAAATTAAGAAATCTTCTTTTTTAACTTTACAGGTTACGGTATTGGTAGAAATAGAGTAATACTCTTCGCTTTCTTCTAATTTAAATGTGGTTACTTTTTGATCTACTAATGGGACTGCATAAGAAAAATCATCTAAGAAAACCCCATGAGGAGCTAATCGTACTCTAATGATTTCATCACTTACAACCCTTACTTCTACTCTAGCATTTCCATCAGAAAAATAAAACTTGTTTCCTTCTTTTTTAACTCCTTTTACCGCCGTTAAATATTGTTTTACAATTGGCTTTAAACTAGTTACTGGATTGTTAAGATGCTGAATAACTTCTTCTTCTGTTTGTGACCCTATTGTTTCTGCTAAAATTTGTTTCTCTTCACTATTCGTTTCTTCTTCCATAAATCTAAACTGCTGTTGTACGCTTAACTTAATACTTCTGTATCTTCCGCCTGATGCGTAATTACCTTTTTATCGGTAATTAAGAAATTAGCTAAGCCTCCAATGATTAAAGAAGTACCTGCTAATAGCATTGCATTAATTACCGCCGAACCAAAAATTAAGTGATATAAATAGTTTAAACCACCGGTTGCAGCGATAATTTGCGGAATTACAATAAACATATTAAAAATCCCCATATAAATCCCCATTTTTTTAGGATTTATAGCACTAGACAACATTGCATACGGCATAGAAAGTATGCTGCCCCATGAAATTCCTATTAGAATAAATGAATAAATTAACTGCTGCGGGTCTTGAATAAAGTACATTGAAATGAACCCTAATCCGCCAGCAATTAAACTAAACATGTGAATATATTTTCTGTTGATGCTTTTTTTAGCGGCATAAAATGTAAGTAACAGCGCAAAAGCCATTGAAGATAGTCCGTACATACCCATGTAAGATCCTACTAAATCGGCTGCATCATTATATGCTTTACTCGCTGACATAAATAAAGCTTTTGAGCTTTCATCCGCCATATTAAAAGCACTTTCTATGGGTGCCGGTGCATGAAAAACGTGTGTAGTTAATGCTGGCGTAGCTAAACTCCACATGGCAAAAAAAGCAAACCAACTAAAAAACTGAATTACTCCCAGCAATTTCATTGTTTTAGGCATTTTACTAATGCTTGAAAAGATCTCTTTAAATCCGTTTAAAAAGCCTTTACTCTGCTCATTTTCTTTTTTAAATTCTTCTAAATCATCTGGCGGATATTCTGAAGTAGTGAAAATGGTATATAAAACTGAACCTAAAAAGACAACACCGCCAATTGCAAAAGCTATTTTTACAGATAATGGAACAATTCCAGGTAAAGCCTCGTTTGAAACACCCAATTTATTAACCAACCAAGGTAAATTACTAGCAATCCATGTACCTACACCAATAATTAAAGTTTGCATTACGAAACCATACGAGCGTTGTGAATCTGGTAATTTATCGGCAACTAAAGCTCTAAACGGTTCCATTGTAATGTTGATGGATGCATCTAAAACCCACAAACATCCTGCTGCCATCCATAAAACTGGAGAGTTTGGCAAAAAAAACAAAACAACCGTACTCAGCACTGCTCCTATTAAAAAGAATGGTTTTCTTCTTCCCCATCTTGGATTCCAAGTTCTATCACTCAAATAACCAATTATCGGTTGTACTAATAAACCTGTTAATGGCGCTGCAACCCATAAAGCAGGTATACTATCTTGACTAGCGCCTAAGGTTTGAAAAATTCGAGACATAAAGCCGCCTTGTAAGGCAAAGCCGAATTGAATTCCCAAAAAGCCGAAGCTCATGTTAAAAATGCTCCAAAATGAAAGTTTTGGTTTACGTGAAAAATCGGTCATGGTTTATTTTGGTTTAGGTTGTTTTGTCATCCGATAGCTATCGGGTCAGAGCGAAGCGAAGAATCTAACATGTTAAGAGATCCTTCGTTGCACTCTGGATGACAAGCGTTATTTAAAATTCTAAAATGACAGCACTTGTAGCAGCCATTGTAATATTCAGTCCGTTAGTTATATTTTCAGTTTTAAATTTAGTGTTTGATAGTAAATCTGTAAACGTCATTTTTCCGTTTAAGTTAAATGCTGCTAGTACATCTTTTGGCAACTTCATAGTTAACTTAATTTCATTTCTATTAAAGTTAGTTAAAACCAAAACTCGCTTTTTTTCTGTATATCTTAAATATGCGTAAACTTTATTGTTAAATCCTGTCGAGGCTTTATTTGCTTCTAAAAGCTCATAAAAATTGCCACTAGAAATTGCTTCGTTTGTAGTTGCTAAGTTTAATAATTTGCTATGAAACTGACGCAATTTTTTCTCATTCTCATTTAGTTTTCCGCCATCAAATGCACCATCGTTCATCCATTTTTGATGTTGTGGTACTCCCCAATAATCGAAAATTGAAGTTCGACCATCATCACCACCAAAACCTTCTGTACCGTTTGCAGGTTCGCCAACTTCTTGGCCGTTGTAAATCATTACAGGACCAGATGATAATGTTGCAGTAACAACCATTCCGGGTACAGCATACCACGGATTTCCAGCAAATGCTTTAGAAGCAATTCGAGTTTCGTCGTGGTTTTCCAAAAAGCGTAACATGTGCTGAGAAAATCCATTACTTTCTTTTTGCCAAACAAAGCTGATGTCTTTTACGGTAGCAGTATTATCGTTGGTTATTAAGCGTTTTAGTCCATCGTATAAACCAACTTTATCGTACAGGAAATCGAATTTCCCATTCACTAAAAACTCTTTATATTGATTCCTATCGTAAGCCTCACCAATAAAAGTTAGGTTTGGATATTTCTTTTTTAAATCTGTAATTACCCAATTCCAAAATTCTACAGGCACCATTTCTGCTACATCGCATCTAAAACCATCTACTCCTTTTGAGGCCCAAAAAGCCAAAATATCTCTCATCTTTTTCCAAACAGGAGGTTGCGGCAAAAAATGTTTGGCATTGTTATTTTGAACATCAACACCATAGTTTAATTTAATGGTTTCAAACCAATCGTCTATTTTTGGAGCAGAATTAAATATGTTATTCCCTGTCGCCTTAGCAGGATTTTCTTCAAATTTTCCATCTTTTAATGGACTTTTATATTCATTTCCCCCTGGGTTATACCCTGCTGGAACAATAAATTTTTGCTTTGGAATATAATAGAAATCATTTGTAGGATAGAAACTTTTGCTGACATCATCATTTGCGCCTAAATCAATTACATTGGCTGGTTTAGCATCAGAATGATAAGTTCTCGCCACATGATTTGGAATAAAATCCATTAGAACTTTTAGTCCTTGATGATGTGTGCGCTTTATCAAATCTTCATATTCTGCCATTCGATTTTTAACATTCACCGCTAAATCTGGATCAACATCATAATAATCTTTAATGGCGTATGGCGAACCCGCCCTTCCTTTCACAATATCGGGGTCATCAACTTTAATTCCAGCTGAGGAATAATCTGTCATAGTTGAATGTTCAATTACACCCGTGTACCAAACATAATTTACACCCAGCTTTTTTAATTCTGATAATGCTTTTTCAGTAATATCATTAAATTTTCCGCTGCCGTTTTCTTCAATTGAACCGTAATATTTGTTGGTGGTATTTTTGTTGCCGAAATAACGGACAAGTGCTTGATAAATCACCAACTTTCTATTTTCAATTTTCTCCTTGGTGGTTTGATTAGGATCTAACATTTGTAAATTATTTTTTTGTCCGCAAGCAGATAAGCCACAAATTATGACCATCAATACCGCTATTTTGATACCGCTTTTCAATTGATGGTAAGTTGTGTGTCCAGATTTAAAACTCCGTTAGCTTGTAAAACATGGTCTTCGCCAAAAATGTTTAAGGTTAAAGTTTTTTCACTTTCATTATTTAAACTCACTTTTTGCTGATCTACTTTAACAGTAATAATCGCTTCTCTGAAACCTATTTTAAAGGCATAAGATTTCCATTTTTTTGGCAACACCGGATGAAGATGTAATTGATTGTTTTTAATGCGCATTCCACCAAAACCTTCTACTACACTTAACCAAGTTCCAGCCATAGAAGTAATGTGCAAACCATCTTCTGTATCGTTATTGTAATCGTCTAAATCTAAACGAGAAGTACGTAAATAAAACTCATATGCTCTATCTAAATCGCCAAGTTTAGCGGCAATAATAGCATGTACGCAGGGCGATAATGAACTTTCGTGAACAGTGCGTGGCTCGTAAAAATCATAATTTCTACGGATGGTTTCCAAATCATAATCTTCTTCAAAAAAGTAAATTCCCTGCAAAACATCCGCTTGCTTTATGAAACATGATCTTAAAATTCTATCCCAACTCCACTTTTGATTTAATGGTCGATCAATTGCAGGCAAATCTTTTACTAAAACTTGTTCTTTATCTAAATATCCATCTTGCTGCAAGAAAATGCCTAATTTTTCATCCTCAGGATAAAACATTTTATTGATGATATCTTGCCAATGCGAAGTTTCCTTAGCTAAATTGAAATTGGTTTTACTTAATATTTGATCCAATCTCTTTTCATCATCTACTTTAACTTGAGCAATTGCCTCTATTGTATATTTTAAACACCATGTTGCAATTGTGCTGGTATACCAATTATTATTGACGTTATTTTCATATTCATTTGGACCAGTTACGCCAAGCATAACATACTTTTCTTTTTCAATGCTCCAATTAATACGTTGTGCCCAAAAACGAGAAATACCAATTAGTACTTCTAAACCGTACGCTGCTAAATATTTTTGCTCTCCTGTGTATCGGATATAATTAAAGATGGCGAAAGCTATGGCACCATTTCTATGGATTTCTTCGAAAGTAATTTCCCATTCATTATGGCATTCTTCGCCATTTATAGTTACCATTGGATATAACGCAGCTCCGTCTTTAAAACCTAATTTCTCTGCATTTTCAATCGCCCTTTCTAAATGATTGTAACGATAAATCAATAAGTTTTCTGAAACTTGTTGTGGTGCCGTTGCCAAATAAAAAGGCAAACAATATGCTTCAGTATCCCAATAAGTTGAACCACCGTATTTTTCGCCTGTAAATCCTTTTGGTCCAATATTTAAACGAGCATCTTCACCTGTATAGGTTTGATGCAATTGAAAAATATTAAAACGAATTGCTTGTTGTGCTGCTACATCACCTTCAATTATTACATCACCATTTTTCCATTTAGTAGCCCAAGCATTCGCCTGTTCTTTCAGCATTTGATCAAATCCTTTAGCGACAATGGTTTTTAAAACATTAACTGCAGCATTTTCTAGTTCTGCCTTATCATGATTTTCTGATGAAAGATTAACCGCATATTTATAAACAGTAGTTGCTTGATCCTTTTTAACATTAACAGAAAACAGCTGTGCTACCTTTTTTTCTTTAGTAGAAAATTGAGGTTTTACGTTTAAAACAACATCACCTTGATGAATCTCTGTGTAGATACCAGAGTTTACCCAAAAAGCAGTTTTTTTGGTTTCCATGGTCAACAATGCAAAATCATCTTGCCGTTTAGCACTTATTTCAGTCCAAAATTTTTCGTCATAATTTGAATCCTGATTTTTCACATCTCCATCTAAACTAGATTCAATCGAAATTTTCCCATCAAAATTATGTGGAGTAATGGTGTATTTAATTGCTCCAGCTTCATCATCAACTAAACTACAAAAACGAACTGCTTCTACACTGAGAACGTTCCCGTTTTTTAGTTCGACAATAAATTTTCTAGTGAGTGTTCCCCGCTTCATATCTAGCACACGACTAAAATCTGAAACGGTACAGGTATTTAAATCAAGAACTTCATCGTTAACTACAATATTTATCCCAATCCAATTAGTTGCGTTTAATACTTTTGCAAAATATTCAGGATATCCGTTTTTCCACCATCCCACACGAGTTTTATCAGGATAATAAACACCAGCTACATAATTACCTTGTAAAGTTTCTCCAGTATATTGCTCTTCAAAATTGGCACGCTGACCCATTCTTCCATTACCTAGGCTAAATATACTTTCAGAGATTTTGTTCAATTGCGGATCAAATCCCTCTTCAATAATCTGCCACTCGTTATATTTGATATAATTCTTCATTCTAATTATAAATTCTCCAATTTTTCAATAGTCATTTCAAACAATCCTTCTATCACTAAATCAGCCTCACTTAACACATCAGTTTTACCAATACCAACGGTTTTCATATTTCCTCTTTTGGCGGCTTCAACTCCTGCAATTGCGTCTTCAAAAACTACACATTCTTCTGGCTTAACTCCTAATTCTTGCGCTCCAACTAAGAAAACCTCAGGATTTGGTTTTGATTTGGTTACTTTATTTCCATCCACTAAGACATCAAACATATGTGCTAAGCCAATTTGCTTTAATATTGTTTCTGAGTTTTTACTTGCCGAGCCCAATGCTGTTAAATAATGATTTTCTTTAGCCAACTCTAAAAATTCCTTTGCACCTGGTAAAATTTCATTAGGTGTCATTTTAGTAATCATATTAACGTACCAAGTATTTTTTAGCGTAGCTAATTCCTGCATCTCATCATTATTTTTGCTTACACCACCCCAATTTAATATAATTTTTAAGGACTCTATTCGGCTAATGCCTTTTAATTCTTCATTTTGCGCTTCTGTAAAATCAAATCCAAGTTGATTGGCCAATCTTCTCCATGCTTTATAATGATATACTGCAGTATCGACGATAACGCCATCAAGGTCAAAAATACACGCTTTTAGATTAGACATATTATTGTAGTTCAAAGATGTAAGATGTATTAGCAGGTAGTTTTATTTTATCAATTGGGATTTTTTGATCCGTTATAATATTTAACGCCTTCTGATGCTTTCCAATTCTTTCCGAAAAACGACTCGTTACTACCTCTTTAGCTTGCTCATTCGTATTCAATACTACCATTACAGTTTTTTCATTATTGTATCTAAAATATACATAAATGCCATCTTCTGGAACATATTGCATTAATTTACCAGTTTGTAAAACGGAATTATTTTTACGGTAATTGGCTAGTTTTTTAACAAAATTAAACGCTTCATTCTCATTTTCTGTTCTGCCAGATGCGGTAAATTTATTTGTTTTATCACCTGTCCAACCTCCCGGAAAATCATCACGCACTTTACCATCTGGATTTGCAAAATTTTTCATCAAAATCTCTGTACCATAATACATTTCAGGAATGCCACGAAGGGAAAGCAATAAAATAATACCTGATTTATATTTATTAAAATCTTCGCCTACTTTCGATAAAAATCGATCTGTATCGTGATTATCTAAAAACAGCACATTTCTAGTTGGATCTTTATATTGATAATCACTTGCTAAAACGGTGTACAATTTATTCACGCCTTCTGTCCAGCCGAATTTTCCAGTTAACGTTTCGTTAATTGCAAAATAGGTTTGGAAATCGGTTACACCTTGTAAACCAGTATCAAAATGCTGATTAACTGTACTTCCTTCAGTAAAAAAAACTTGATTAGCAGTTCCGTGAACCCAAGTTTCTCCGAAATATGTGAATTTTGGGAATTCTCTTGTAATTGCCTTTGCCCATTCTGCCATAAATTTCAAATCGTTGTATGCATAGGTATCTAATCTAAATCCATCTAAACCTGCATATTCTATCCACCAAATATGGCTTTGCGTAAGGTATTTTTTTACTAGCGGATTTTGTTGATTTACATCTGGCATATGATGATCAAACCAACCATCAGACATTAATTTTTTATCAGCGTTTGATGCATATGGATCGAATAAAACTTGATCTTTATAAGTAGTTCCAGTGTATTTTGGCCATTGATGAAACCAATCTTTTGCTGGAGGATCTAAGAACAAAAAATGTTGATCACCAATATGATTATGCACTAAATCTTTAATCATTTTCATCCCACGTTTGTGGCATTCATCTACTAATTTCTTATAAAGAGCATTGTTACCAAAACGTCGATCTATTTGATAATTTTCTGTGTTGGCGTAACCATGATAAGATGTTTTATATTCATCATTCTCTAATACTGGGTTTAGCCAAAGCGTAGTTACACCAAGCTCTTGCAGATAGGGTAAATTATTTATAATCCCTTGAATGTCTCCTCCATGTCTATAATACATCGAATCGCGATTCAAAGTCATATCTTTCATGTCATTTATTTTATCGTTGCTTGGATCACCATTAGAAAAACGATCTGGCATAATTAAATAAATGAGATCTTTATTGGTTACACCTTCTGTATGGTTTGTTCTCGATTTTAACTCGTAAGTATACTTAATTGTTTTTTCTCCCTTTTTAGTAAAAGTTATTGGGAACGTTCCCGATTTTGTAGCTGAAGAAATCTGCAGGTTTACAAATAGATAATTAGGGTTTTCTACTTTTTGAACACTTACCAGCTTCACTCCAGAATAATTAAGTGAAACAGATTTATCTGAAATTCGATTTCCTCTTACCAACAATTGCAAGGATTGATCTTTAAAACCAACCCACCAATTGATAGGTTCAACTCTTTCTAAACTTGCCATCTGAGCTTTAAGGACTTGGAATTGGGCTGATAGAAATACCGCTAAAAGAAATAATTTCTTAATCATTTTATATTTGGTTAATATAACTCTAACGAAAGTGTTAATTTTTAAGTTAAAACGCAAAGATTTTTTAAAATATAATCGTAAACAAAAAAGCTTTCCGAAAAATATTCGGAAAGCTTTTTAATAAAAATACAATATCTACTATGGATTAAATGTAAATGATAAATAGTAAAGTGCACCAACTTCTGGATTACCAAATGAAGTGCTATAATATTTATTTAAAACATTTGAACCTCCTAATTTAACAACAGATTTAACCGAAGGTATTTTCAAGTTAACCTGTGCATCAAATGTTGAATATGAAGGAACTGTTCCAGTTGCAAAAGTTGAGTTCCAATAGAACTGATCTTGCCAACGGTATTGAACATTGAAACCAAAGTTTTTAATGATTTCTTTGCTACCAACACCAGCATTAAATCTCCATTCTGGAGTGTTAAAGTTGTTATCAAAACCTGCTGGAATATCACTTAATTTATTGTAAGAAGTATTTCCATTAAAGTTAAACTTGCCTACTTGATAATCTAAACCAAAAGCACCACCATACGATTTAACTTTTGTAGCAATATTTACAGGAACGCTAAATTTAACAGCTGTTGTAGTTGGGTTTTGATATAATTCTACACCACCAATAAAATCTTCGTAGATGTTATAATAAGCATAAGCATCAATCAATAAGCTATTTGTTGCTAAGCCTTTGTAACCTAATTCAAAAGATTTAACACTTTCAGGACGTAAACCACCAGCATCAAAAGTATAAGGCTGCAATAATGTAGTGTTTGGAGCACCGGCAGCAGCTGAAGCTAAAAATGCTCTATAACTTGCAGCAGTTACACCTTTATTTGTGTTTAAATTATATTTATTAATCGATTCTGGTAAACCACCAATTAAACGAGTTGAACCACCACCTACCGCTAAATCAATATACTGATCTTGTGTGGTTGGATTACGGTAACCTGTTTGGAACGATGCTCTAATATTATTGTTAGGAGCAACTGTCCATACACCTGTTATACGAGGAGTAAGTCTACCTTCAAAGTTTTTACTTTTATCGTAACGACCAGCAACAGTCATTTTAAATTTGTCGCCAAATTTCTTACCTAATTGAGCATAAGCTCCATATTCATTAATTACAATGTCACGAGTTAAATCATCAAAGATAGTACCTTCTGAATGTAGGAAGTAATCGCGATAAGATGCGCCAACAATTAACTCTACTACATTATTAAATGCGTTAGAGAAGTTGTACATACCTTCATAATGATATAAGTTGGTTTTATCGTTAAACTTAGCTCCATTTGCTGGACCAATAGTTTTAGATGCAATTGCGCTTTTAGCAGTTTCATAACCAGCTGAACCTGGCATTAAACGACCAATATCTGCTTGTGATCTTGCATAAGCTTGTGCAGCAGCATCAGTTTGCCCTCCTGCTCTAGCACCCACATAATTTCCAATATATTGAGGGAACCAAGTAGTAGATGGTTTCCAAGCCTCATTAATAAAAGTACCTAAAATCGTTGCATTATAAGCATCACCAGAACGTTCTTGAGTGGTATACCCTCTTAAGAAAAAATCTTGTCCTTTTAACTCTAATTTATATTGACCAATTTTAAAGTTTCTCAATGAATAACGATCTGTACCTGTGTAAACTGATGTACCAGTACCCCAATTAGCTTGTGCAATTGCTTCAACAGTATTGTTAAATTTATAGTGTAAAGAGGTTGAGGTTTTTAAAGATTTAGTATCATAATCAACTAAATCAGTTTCATTATAACCAGTTCTTGAAACAAATTGATTTGGAATTAATCCAGCTTTTAAACCTACATAAAATGGAAAATAATTGGCAACAGCTGGTCTTAATGCCGCTGGCAAACCTCCTAAAAATGCAGCTTGCTGTGCAGCATTAGGGACAATTCCTGGAAATGCACCATCTATCATTGTTTTAATATTTGGAATAGCACCGCTTGTTGCAGCATTAATACCTGCAATAGTTTGATTTTGTACGCTTTGAGATACGTTAATCATATTCTGACTAATCTCATCTCCATAAACGTTTACACCATCATAATTCGGATCACTATTTCTATCCCCACCCTTTAACTGACGAGCAGTTCTATCAAAGTTTCTTGTATCTGTAGCAGCCCAATCTTTAGCTTGTAAAAACCCAAATGATGTTTTAAAACCGAATTTATTATTCCATGATTTTGCCAAACGCACATTTAATTCTTTAAATTCTTGTACACCCTGACCTGTTTTATCATCGTTTACATGGTTAATACCTGTTTTGTATTGAAAACTTGCTCCTTGATATTGGTAAGGGTTTTTTGACGTCATTAATAAAGTACCATTGATACCACCAGCACCATATAATGCAGATGCAGCACCTGGTAATAACTCCACATTATCAACATCTAACTCTGTTAAACCTACGATATTACCAACCGAAAAGTTTAAACCTGGAGCTTGATTGTCCATTCCATCAATATATTGATTAAAACGAACGTTACCATTGGCATTAAAACCACGAGTATTGACTGATCTAAAAGTCATACTTTGAGTACTCATTTCTACGCCCTTTAAATTATTTAAAGCGTCATAAAAAGAAGGTGCTGGAAGTTCTTTTAAAGCAGCAGAACTAATACGCTCAATAGAAACAGGAGATTCTAAAATGCGCTCTGGTGTTCTTGATGCAGAAACAACTACTTCTTGCCCTAAAACTACTCCACTTTCTAATTCCAATGTTAAGTTAGAAGTGTTACCTGTCACTTCTCTTTCTACAGTAGTATAACCTATATAAGAAACGTTTAAGGTAAAAGGTAATTTTTCTGTCGTACTAAATGAGAATTGGCCTTTTAAATCTGTAGAAGATCCGATAGTTTTCCCTTTTATAGTTACGCTCACGCCTGGAATAGGCTCTTTAGTTAGTTTATCGGTAACAGTACCACTAACCACAATGCTTTGAGCATGCGCTACAACTCCAGTTGTGAGCAACATAAAAAGCATAAAAATGACTTTTGTAAAAATTTTCTTCATACTTAAGTAGTTTATATTTGTTTATTTACTATAAACTTAATACAAATTTTGTTAGTAACAAATTCTATTCTGCATAAAATTTATATAGCAAAATCTAATTTGATTATAATTGAATTTAATTTTATAGTAAATTGCAGAAGTAAGTTTCTGCAATTGAAACAGAATCAACCAAATAAACTTAAATTACCCTAATGAATAGAGCAAAAGCCCTTATCTGCATTATCATACCTATTTTATTAGCTTATGCCTTAAATACTAAGTTTGGAGATACCCCACCAATACTTAAATTTTTAAATCCTTTTACTGGTTTTTGGCAGAATGCCGAAAGTAATATGATTACGGCAAACAAGAAAATTGCTCTTAAAGGCGCACATGATAAGATTGACATTCTTTTTGATGATAGAATGATTCCCCATGTTTTTGCTCAAAATGATTATGATGTGTATTATGCACAAGGTTATGTAACAGCTATGCATCGCCTTTGGCAAATGGATTTTCAAACTAGATTTGCTGCCGGAAGAATTTCTGAAATTGTTGGAAAAAAGGCCATCGAAGTAGATAGATACCAACGCAGAATGGGAATGGTATATGGCGCCGAAAATTCATTAAAAGGAATGATGGCAGATCCAAAAGCTAGAGAAATGATTTTAGCGTATACCGCAGGAATTAATGATTACATCCATTCATTATCTAGAGTAAATTTGCCATTAGAGTATAAATTATTGGATTTTAAACCAGAAGACTGGACACCTATCAAATGCGCTTTATTGCTTAAGCAAATGTCTGCGGTTCTGGCAATGGGTTCTGATGAATTTTACATGACTAACATCCTCAAAAAGTTTGGTCCCGAAATCACTAAAGATCTTTTTCCAGATTATCCTTTTAAGGAAGACCCTATTATTCCAGTAGATACAAAATGGGATTTCACGCCACTTCCAATTCCACCCACACCAAAAGGTTATACCGAAATGCTGACTGGAAACGTGCAAACAAAGCAGAAAATTGAAGGAATTGGCAGTAACAATTGGGCAGTTTCTGGTGCAAAAACAGCATCAGGATATCCGATATTAGCAAATGATCCACATTTAGATTTAACGCTACCATCTATTTGGTATCAAATTCAATTACATGCTCCTGGTTTAAATTCTTATGGAGTTTCTTTACCTGGCGCTCCTGGAATTATTATCGGATTTAACCAAAATATAGCTTGGGGTGTAACCAATGTTGCGGCAGATGTACTCGATTTTTATCAGATTAAATTTAAAGACAACACGCATAAAAATTACTGGTACAATAACGAATGGAAAAATACAAGTCAGCGATTAGAAAAAATTAAAATTAGAGGTTCAGCAGATGAAATTGACACGGTTTATTACACACATCAAGGGCCTGTGGTTTATTTTCAAAAACCTAATTATAGCAAAGCAAGTAATGTTCCAGTTGGGAATGCATTAAGGTGGATTGCGCATGATAAATCGAATGAATTAATGACTTTCTATTATTTAAACAGAGGTAAGAATTATGCTGATTATAGAAAAGCGTTAACCTATTATACAGCTCCTGCACAAAATTTTGTTTTTGCCAGCGCCGACAATGATATTGCTATTACACCAAACGGTAAATTCCCATTGAAATGGAAAGATCAAGGTAAATTCATTTTAGATGGCTCAGATCCTGGAAATGATTGGCATGGATGGATTCCTGCATCTCAAAATCCAACAGTTAAAAACCCACCTCGCAACTTTGTGAGTTCTGCTAATCAATCTTCTACAGATACAAGTTACCCGTATTACATCAATTGGGAATTTTCTCCTTACGAACGTGGAAAGAGAATTAACGATAGACTTACTGCCATGACAAAGGCAAATGTTGATAGTATGCGTAATTTGCAGAGTGATTCATACAGCATAATCGCAGAAAATTTATTGCCTTATATTTTACCATTGGTAGATTCTACACAACTAAACGCAACTCAAAAAGAAGCATTAAATATTACCACAAAGTGGAATAAATTTTTCGAAGCTAAAGAGGTTGCTGCTAGTATTTTCGATTTATGGAACAAGCGCTTAAACTATGATATTTGGGATGATGAATTTACTATCGCAAATATTCCAATGCGTTATCCATCAAGAGATCGTACAATAGAATTGATACAAAAAGACCCAAACTCCAAATGGTTTGACAATGTAAAAACTAACAAAATTGAAACTTTAAAAGATTTAGTGAATGAGTCATTTAAGTACACGTGTGATAGCTTAGAAAGAAAATATGGTGCTATTGGCAAAAACTGGAATTGGGGAAAAGTTAAAAACACGAATGTTCCTCATTTAGCTAAAATTCCAGGTTTTGGTTCTAAAAAATTATTAATTGGCGGAGGCAAAAGCACAGTTAATGCGCTAAGTGAGAGCAATGGGCCATCTTGGCGAATGGTAATTGAATTAGGCAAAACACCTAAAGGTCATGGTGTTTACCCAGGTGGTCAATCTGGTAATCCTGGTAGTCCATTTTATGATAATATGATTGATACTTGGGCGCAAGGCAAACTCTACGATTTATTCTTTATGCAATCTCCAGATGATAAATCAGGCAAAATAATTTCTCATTACCAAATTTCAAAAAAATAAAATATGGTTTTTTTAGTCATCATTATAGCTTCTTTTTTACTACAACTCGTTTTGCCTTGGTGGGTAGTTATCATCATTTCTTTCGCTACTTGCGGTATAATTGGTAAAACTGGAAAAATCTCTTTTTGGCAACCCTTTTTGGCAATTTTTGTGCTTTGGTTAGGAATGGCTTTGTTTAAAAGTTTACCAAACCATAATATTTTAGCCACTCGCGTTGCCGAAATGTTAAGCGTTAAACTTTGGCCTTTAGTTTTATTTATCACCGTTTTATTGGGTGGTTTAGTTGCAGGTATAAGTGGCTATTGCGGTCATCATTTCAGAAAAGCAGTAATTAGCATGAAAACGCCTGCCTAAATCTATATTTCTTCGTATTTTTGTGCAGTGAATATAACTCCTGAACAAATTTTTTCCATCGATAATGAAGCCGCTTTTAATGAAGTGGCTTTAGCTATATTTCAGCACCAAGAAAAAAATTGTAAAGTATATCATGATTATATTCATCATTTAAATATTGATTTATCTTCTATAAATAATTACAAAAAAATCCCTTTTCTGCCAATTAGCTTTTTTAAAAGCCACGAAGTTCTAAGCTCAAAATCAAAACCTGAAATTGTTTTTAGCAGTTCTGGTACTACTGGCCAAATTACTAGTAAACATTTAGTTAGTGATGTGACTATTTACGAGCAAAGTTTTAACAAAGCTTTCGAACAGTTTTACGGCAATCCAAAAGAGATTTGCATTTTAGCCCTACTCCCATCTTATTTAGAGCGAGAAGGTTCATCTCTAATTTATATGGTTGATGATTTATTAAAGCAAAGTAAACACCCACAAAGTGGATATTTTTTGCATAACCTTGATCAGCTTCTCACCACTTTATTAGAATTAAAAAAAGTCAATCAAAAAACTATCTTAATTGGCGTAACCTATGCTTTATTGGATTTTGTTGAACAGTTTAAAATTGATTTTCCTGAATTAATTGTGATGGAAACTGGCGGTATGAAAGGCAAACGCAAAGAAATGGTTCGTGAAGAATTGCATGAAGTTTTATACACAGGTTTTGGTGTAAATCACATTCATAGCGAATATGGAATGACAGAATTACTTTCTCAAGCGTATTCTTATGGCCAAGGAATTTTTAATTGTCCCCCTTGGATGAAAATATTATTGAGAGATACCTCCGATCCTTTAAGTTTAGTTCACAACAAACAAAGTGGAGGCATTAATGTAATCGATTTGGCAAATATTAATTCTTGTTCTTTTATCGCTACGCAAGATTTAGGAAAATTTCACTCAGATGGAAGTTTCGAAGTTTTAGGTAGATTCGACAATGCAGATATTAGAGGTTGCAATTTATTAGTGCAATAAAAAATCCCAAACTTTTCAGCATGGGATTCAGTACGCTATAATTAAATTATTCTGCGATTAACAAGAAATAATTTTTCTTCCCTTTTTGAACAATAATAAATTGATCGTTAATTAAATCCGATGTTGAATAAGTTATTGTAATCTCTGCAACTTTATTTTTATTCACACTCAATCCTCCACCCTGAATAGTTTTTTTAACCTCTCCTTTTGATGGGAATACAGTTGTTTTCTCCGCTAAAAGGGTAGCAATGTCAATTCCATTTGCAAGTTCAGATTTAGAAATCGTAAACTGCGGAACGCCTTCAAATATTTCTAACACACTTTTCGAATCTAGTGTTTGCAAAAATTCTAAAGCTCCATTTCCAAATAAAAATTCTGAAGTTTTAATAGCAGTATCTAAAGCTTCTTTCGAATGCGTTCTAACCGTAATATCTTCAGCTAATGCTTTTTGTAAAATACGTAAATGAGGAGCAGAATCATGTTCTTCTTCCAATTTTTCAATCTCTTCTTGAGTTTTTAAGGTGAAAATGCGTATCCATTTTTTCACATCGTCATCTGAAGAATTTAACCAAAATTGATAGAATTTATATGGGGAAGTTTTCTCAGCATCTAACCAAATAGCACCGCTTTCTGTTTTACCAAATTTAGTTCCATCAGTTTTTTTAATGAGTTGAGTTGTAATTGCATACGCAGTTCCAGCATCTTTTCTTCTAATTAATTCTGTTCCCGTAACAATATTTCCCCATTGATCCGAGCCACCCATTTGAATTACACAATTATGATGCTTCCATAAATAATAGAAATCATATCCTTGTACCAATTGATAGCTAAACTCAGTAAACGACATACCCGTTTCGCCTTCTAAACGCTTCTTAACGCTATCTTTTGCCATCATATAGTTGACCGTAATGTGTTTTCCTACATCACGAATAAAATCTAAAAAGTTCATGTTTTTGAACCAATCGGCATTGTTTACCATTAGAGCAGCATTAGCTCCAGTTCCAAAATCTAAAAAACGACTTAATTGAGTTTCTAGTTGTGCTAAATTGTGATTTAGTATCTCTGTTGTCAGCAAATTACGTTCAGCAGATTTGCCCGAAGGATCTCCAACCATACCTGTTGCACCACCTACCAAAGCCACCGGTTTATGTCCAGCTCTTTGAAAATGGATTAACGTCATAATTTGAGTTAAGTGCCCAACGTGTAAAGAATCTGCGGTCGGATCAAAACCAATATAACCTGTACACATCCCCTCATTCAGCTTATCCTCGGTATTTGGCATGATATCATGCAACATTCCTCTCCAACGCAATTCATCAACAAAATTTTTCATCAGTTATTATTTATTTTCAATGGCATTCAAGCTATCCTCATCACATTAAATACATTCAATATAATGATGATGGATGTCATTTTGTAATTATTTTAGCTCGCAAAGATAACAGTTTAGTCCGAAAGTTTTTAGTCTGAAAGTCCGTTAAAATCTCGTTTTGAGATCCTATCTTAGGACTTTTCGGACTTCCCGACTTTCTGACTACCTTTGTAACATGAACTTCCTTTCGCATTTTTATTTTGAAAAAGAAAACCAAGATGAAAACATGGTTATTGGAACTGTTTTGCCCGACCTGGTTAAGAATGCGCACAAGGATTGGAATTTCTATCCGCAAAAAAAAGAAGAACTTTTTACAGATAATAGTCAATTAAACTCTTTACTAAAAGGATGGAAAAGACATTTAGAAGTCGATTTACTATTCCATTCCTCTGATTTTTTTAATACCGAAACTGCAAAACTTAAAAAACTCCTTATCCCTATACTTCAAGATAGTCCAGTACGCCCATCATTTTTAGCACATATTGGTGTAGAATTAGTTTTAGATCATTTATTGGTCGAAGATAATATTATAAATATCAATTCATTTTATGATCATTTAAACAAAGTTGATGATGAAGTTTTAAACATATTTTTAAAAAATTGTGGAAGTACAGATACTGATAAATTCTTTAGTTTCTTAAACGGTTTCAGGTCAAGTAGGTATTTATTAAGCTATCAAAAATTAGAAAACATCAGCTACGCTTTACAACGAATTTGCATGCGCTTATGGCCTCATCCTTTAAATGAAACAACCGTTGGATTATTAAACGAGCAGTTAGCGGTTTACAAAATTTCTATTGAAAAAAATTATTTATCCATTTTTAATGATATTGACAGCAAGCTTTTGAAAAAATAAGCTAGCGGTTTAAGCCGTTTTTTTATATTTGTTGTATGTCGATTTTTGCGGTAAAAGAACAAATGGATGCCCTGGTTGCTGAGTTAAATCAGCACACCTATAATTATTACGTTTTAGCAATGCCTACTATTGCTGATTACGAATTTGATCAAAAATTAGAGCAGCTTGCTCAACTTGAAAAAGAATATCCAGAGTTTGCTGATCCAAATTCCCCTACTCAAAAAGTTGGTGGCGACATTACCAAAAATTTCGTTACAGTAAAACACAAATGGCCCATGTTATCATTGGGCAATACCTATAATGAGCAAGATTTACGTGATTTTGATGAACGTGTAAAAAAAGCCATAGGCGATGATTTTGAATACGTTTGTGAATTGAAATTTGATGGATTATCCATTAGTTTAACCTATGAAAATGGTGTTTTAGCACGAGCTGTTACACGTGGTGATGGTACACAAGGCGACGATGTAACTACAAATATTAAAACAATTCATACCATCCCGCATCAAGTAAAAGGCGAAAACATTCCTGAAGTTTTCGAAATTCGTGGTGAAGTTTTTATGCATCGTGCGGCGTTTGAACGGTTAAATAAAGAACGCGAAGAATTGGGAGAAGTACCGTATGCAAATCCACGAAATTTTGCCAGTGGAACGGTAAAAATGCAAGATTCGAAAGAAGTACGCAAACGTCCTTTAGATTGTTTTTTATATGCACTTTATAGCGACAAGCAATTAGTTAAGACACATTGGGAAAGTTTACAAACTGTAAAGGATTGGGGATTCAACATTTCTGAACACAGTAAACTAAGCAAGAACATGGATGATGTTTTAGAGTTTATTGCCTATTGGGAAGAGCATCGTTTTAAATTAAGTTATGACATTGATGGTATTGTAATTAAGGTAAATAATTATGCGCAACAGCAAGAGTTAGGTTTTACAGCTAAATCTCCGCGTTGGGCTATTTCATATAAATACAAAGCAGCAGAAGTGCAAACTGTTTTAGAGAAAGTAACCTACCAAGTTGGAAGAACTGGGGCAGTAACACCTGTTGCTAATCTTAAACCTGTTTTATTGGCTGGTACAACTGTTAAACGAGCGACTTTGCACAATGCAGATGAGATTATCCGATTAGATTTACACGAAAACGATACTGTTTTTGTAGAAAAAGGTGGGGAAATTATTCCGAAAATAATTAAGGTAAATTTAGAGTTGAGAAAGCCAAATTCTCAACCAATCATTTACCTAACACATTGCCCAGAATGTGGAACAACGTTGATTAGAAAAGAAGGTGAAGTAGCGTTTTATTGTCCAAATGATGAAGGTTGTCCACCACAAATAGTAGGTAAAATACAGCATTTTATTGGTCGCAAAGCGATGAATATTGATGGACTAGGTGATGAAACTATCGAAACTTTTTACCAAAGGGGATTAGTTGCTCATATTAGCGATTTGTATACGTTACATGAAAAAGCAGATGAACTTAAGCTGATAGAACGTTTTGGTGAAAGATCAATAGAGAACATGTTAAAAGGTATTGAAAACTCTAAACAGATGCCTTTTGAAAAAGTACTTTTTGGTTTAGGAATACGCTATGTTGGTGAAACTGTCGCTAAAAAATTAGCCAAAGGTTTAAAAAACATAAACAATTTAGCAAATGCATCAATTGAAGAATTAACTGCGGTTGATGAAATCGGCGTACGTATTGCTGAGAGTATACAAGAATATTTTAGTAAAACCGATCATTTAAAGCAAATCGAACTACTAAAAATAGCTGGCTTACAATTTGAAGTAGAAGAAAAGACAATAGTCTATCAAAGTGATAGATTATTAGGAAAAACTTTTGTAATTTCGGGCGTTTTCGAAAAGTACAACAGAGAAGAATTAAAAGCACTTATTGAAGAAAATGGCGGTAAAATTCTTAGTGGCATTTCGGCTAAATTAAATTACCTAGTCGCCGGCGATAACATGGGACCTTCAAAACTAGAAAAGGCAACAAAATTAAATGTTCCTTTAATTAGTGAAGACGAACTGTTAACATTACTCGAATAATACATAAAAACATAGTTTTGAGATTGAATAAAATAACTGACTAATTAAAAATGAACAAATTTCACGGTACTGGTGTAGCCTTAGTTACACCTTTTAACACAGACGGATCGGTAGATTATCAGGGTTTAAAAAAACTGATTAATCACTTGGTTGATGGAGGTATAGATTACCTTGTATCCTTAGGTACAACAGGCGAAACTGCTACATTAACTAAGGACGAGAAGAAGAAGGTGTGGGATTTTACTGCTGAAATTAACAATGGTCGTTTACCGTTAGTTGCTGGTATTGGCGGCAATGATACATTAGCTATCGGAGAAACCATTAAAGCATTTGAGAACAACAATTATAGCGCTGTACTTTCTGTTAGCCCTTATTATAGCAAACCAACACAAGAAGGAATCTATCAGCATTACAAATATTTGAGCGAATTAAGCGAATTACCTATCATTTTATATAATGTACCTGGTCGTACTGGAAGTAATATGAGTGCAGAAACTACCTGTCGTTTAGCGCATGATTTTAAAAATGTAATTGCAACAAAAGAAGCATCTGGCAGCTTTGAGCAATTCAATCAGATTATGAGAGATAAACCCGAAGATTTTCTATTAATTTCTGGAGATGACCCAATCGCTTTACCAATGATTTCAATTGGCGCAGTTGGTGTAATTTCGGTAATTGGAAATGCTTTGCCTCAACAATTATCTGATATGATTAGATTATGCTTAAAAGGCGATTTTGCAAAGGCCTTACCAGCACATCTAAGTTTATTAGAAATAACACGGTTAATGTTTGCAGAAGGAAATCCAGCTGGAGTAAAAGCTACATTAAAACTACTAAACATTTGTGATGATGCAGTAAGACTTCCACTTGTTAAGGCTTCTACAACGCTTAATAAAAGCTTGGCTGCACAATTAGAAAACTTAGCTGTACCAGTATAATTTTCTAAAAATCATGACATAAAAAAAGCGCCTCGGTTATGGGCGCTTCTTTTTTAAACAAGAATGCTAATTAAGCTTTGTTTTTAGTTTCTTGAATCTCTAAACGAATGCTTTGAGCTAAGTTTTTAAGATCTTGCATACCTTTACGCACACGTGTACCTGCTGCGCTGTTTGCTTTGTTGTAGAATTTGTCTGCATCAGCTTCTAAAGCTGCAACAAGTGCTTTAACTTCATTAAATTTTTTCATTTTTTAATTACTCCTTTTTAGTTTTTTTTAAGGTTTTGATTAATACTCTATACTAAAGTAAGAGGTTTATTTTAATAAAAAAATTTTTGCAACAATAAAAAAGTGCTTAAATACCTGTTTTTTTCCACATTTTAGGTGGTTATAAACAACTGAGGTATCGAAAAATATAGTTATTCGATTGATTTACAGATATTTATATTAAATATGAAATAAAAATGCCCTCTACAGTATTGTGAGGGCATTTTTTATATTTTATTCTGTGGCTGAGAATTTATTCTCTTTATAATATCCACTTTTTAGTTTTTCAGACACTTCGCTAAAGGCATCCAACGTTCGTTGTACATCTTCCATTGTGTGTACAGCTGTAGGAATTAGTCTTAACTCAATCATTCCCTTTGGTATAACTGGGTATACTACAATGGAACAGAAAATACCATAATTTTCACGTAAATCCATTGTTAGAGCTGTAGCTTCTAATAACTCTCCTTTTAAGAAAACTGGAGTAACTACTGTATCTGTAACACCGATATCAAAACCGCGTTCTTTTAATCCTTGTTGTAAGGTTGTAGCAACTTTCCACAATTTTTCTCTTAACTCTGGATTGTTTTTCAGCAACTCTAAACGCTTCAACAAACCAATTACCATTGGCATTGGTAATGCTTTCGCAAATGTTTGAGAACGTAAATTATACCTAAAGTAATTTGTTAATTCTTCTGTTGATGCAACAAACCCACCAATTCCTGCCATAGATTTAGCAAATGTTCCAAAATAAACATCAACACCATCAATGCAATCTTGAGCCTCGTGCGTACCTGCACCAGTTGGCCCCATTGTACCAAAACCATGTGCATCGTCAATTAACAAACGGAAATTAAACTCCTTTTTAAGTTCAATGATTTCTTTTAATTTACCCTGAGCTCCTGACATTCCGAAAACTCCTTCAGTAATAACTAAAATACCGCCACCAGTTTGTTCTGCTAATTTGCTAGCTCTTTCTAATTGCTTACGACAATCTGCAATGTTATTGTGTTTATACACAAAACGTTTGCCCATGTGTAAACGCAACCCGTCAACTATACATGCATGCGATTCACCATCGTACACCACAACATCGTTTCTATCTACCAAAGCATCAATAATAGAAACCATACCTTGATAACCGTAGTTTAATACAAATGCATCTTCCTTACCAACAAATGCTGCTAATTCTTGCTCTAATTGTTCGTGATATTTAGAGTTACCAGACATCATACGTGCACCCATTGGGTAAGCCATACCAAATTCTGCTGCTCCTTTTGCATCCGCTTCTCTAACTTCTGGGTGATTAGCAAGGCCTAAATAGTTGTTTAAACTCCAAACCAAATGCTCTTTACCTCTAAAATTCATGTGTGGTGCAATCTCTCCCTCTAATTTAGGAAAAGAGAAATATCCATGAGACCATTTTTGGTGTTGCCCGATTGGGCCCATGCGTTTTGCTACTTTATCGAAAATATCCAATGTTATCTGTTTTTAGTGTGATCTATTTTTGTGGTGCAAATTTACGCTTAAAATACCTATTTAACAACTCATTAAAGGCAGATTTATAGCACAAAAAAAGCCTTAGCAATTTTCATTGTTAAGGCTTCGTATATTTATTTATTTGGTTTATTAATCAACGTTATCGTGTAAAAATGAATTATTTGGTCTAATTTCCGTCGATCCATCTTCATCATTACTTAAAGTAAATCTTGAAACTTGCGATTCTGAAGAATGTTGAACCTGTTGTAATTGCATTTGCTTACGCTTATAAGCTGGTTCATTTTCTAATTCTTGTAAACCATTTGTAGTACGCAATTTCATGCTCAAATCTTTCAGTCTTAAAATTCTCTCTTTTGATTTTTTTAACTGATCTTCAATTGATTCATCATTTTTATCATCATCCGCACCAACTTCCTCTATTTCTGCAATTGGTTCTGGAATACTAATTTCTTCTTCAATCTCAAGTTCTGCAACTGGAGTTTCAAATACGAAATCAGTTTCTGAAAGCTTTACTTCAAATTCGAAACCTGCTTCTTGCGCTGCTTCAGCAATTGGGGCTTCTTCTTCTACCGTTAACTGATGAACAATAGTTAAGTTTTCTTCTTCCTCTATTTTAGGTGCTCTATTCAAGTTAAATAAGTCACCAAACAAATCAGATTGTTTTGGCTCATCTTGCACTTTCAAAACAGGCTCATCACTTACAACCTCTTGTTTAGCTTCGATAAAAGAATTTACTGGCTCAACTGGTCTAACTAATGGTGCTTCTTCTGGAGTTAGTAAAGAGATTTTTTTAACATTCTGTTTATCTTTTGCTCTTTGCTCAGTAGTTTGGAAACCAGTAGCAATAATAGTTACCGATAATTTATCTCCTAAGTTTTCATCAATACAATTACCCCAAATTAAATCAGCAGAAAGACCTGCTTTATCTTGGATATAATCTGTAATGATTGTCACCTCATCCATAGTTACTTCACGTACACCAGAACTGATATTTAATAAGATATATCTAGCACCTTCAATTTCGTTATCTTTTAACAATGGAGATGCCAAGGCACCTTCTACTGCTGCTAAAGCACGATTTTCGCCTTCTGCAGCGTAACTACCCATTATCGATACACCACTATCTTTCATTACAGTCCGTACATCTTTAAAATCAACGTTGATGTAACCAGGAACTGTAATAATTTCTGCAATGCCTTTAGCGGCAGTTGTTAAAATATCATCCGCTTGTGCGAAAGCTGAACCCAGCGTTAAGTTTCCGAAGATTTCACGCAATCTATCGTTAGAGATAACTAAATATGAATCTACATACTTTTTCAATTCATCTAAGCCATCATCAGCTTGCATTTTACGTCTTTTACCTTCAAAAGCAAAAGGTGTAGTGATAATAGCAACTGTTAAAATATCAAGTTCTTTTGCAGCTTGAGCAATAATTGGACTAGCACCTGTACCTGTACCACCACCCATACCAGCAGTGATAAAAAGCATTTTGGTAGTGCTACCTAACATTGCTTTAATATCGTCTATGTTTTCAATAGCCGAATTTTTACCAACTTCTGGAATTGAGCCTGCACCCATTCCTTCGGTTAAGCTAGAACCTAATTGTACTTTATTAGGAATTGGGCTAAACTCCAATGCTTGCGCATCAGTATTACAAATAATAAAGTCTACACCAGTAATTCCTTGACGGTACATATGGTTTACCGCATTACCTCCACCTCCACCAACACCAATAACTTTGATGATTGACGACTTATCTTTTAACATTTCGAACTTCATATCGTTATGAATCAGTTGTTTAAAAATTGAAATTTTCTGTTCATCTCTTTTGTAATATTAACACTTTTTTAACAGGCGTTTTCCACAAGTGTTAATAATGTGGAAAAATCCTGATTTGTGGAAAAATATTACGGTTTAATGTAATCTTCGTCGCTTACATTCATATCATCCTTGATGAATTCTGTAGTTTTTTTAAGTAGTTTATCAAACAAACCTCCACCACTGCGCTTTTTCTCTTTTATTGCTGCAGGCTGTTCTACAAAAACACCTGGTTGTTTCATTTCTTCTAACAATTCTTCGGCTTTTTGAATTCCTTTAATCAACAAACCAACACTTGTTGCATACATTGGACTTTTCAAATCGTCGTAAATTGTTTTCGGCATATCTTCGTATTTAGATAAGTGCTCGTTTGGATATCCCACACGGCAATCTAAGCCTGTTACGTACTCTACCAATTGGTTTAGATGTTTTAATAACGCTCCACCACCTGTAATTACTACACCACCAATCAATTTTTTCTCATATCCAGAAGATTTAATTTCATAATAAACATGCTCAACTATCTCTTCCATACGGGCCTGGATGACATATGCTAAGTTTTTTACCGAAATTTCTTTTGGCTCTCTACCTCTTAATCCTGGTACACAAATAATTTCATTTTCTTTATTTTCTTCAGCCAATGCTGATCCAAAACGAGTTTTTAACAACTCTGCTTGGTTACGCATTACCGAACAACCTTCTCTAATATCTTCAGTTACGCTATTGCCACCAAATGGGATTACAGCTGTGTGGCGAATAATTCCTTCGTGGAAAATCGCGATATCCGTTGTACCACCACCAATATCAACTAAACAAACTCCTGCTTCTTTTTCTTCGTCGCTCAACACCGATTCTGAAGATGCAAGAGGCTCTAAAATAAGCTCTTGTGTTTGTAAACCTGCATTGGTTACGCAACGCATAATATTTTTAACCGCAGTTACCTGACCAGAAATAATATGGAAATTCGCTTCTAAACGAACGCCGGCCATACCAATTGGATCTTTGATACCTGGTTCATTATCAATGGTAAACTCTTGGGGCAATACATGAATAATTTCTTCGCCTGGAGGCATAACCAGCTTAAACATATCGTCTACCAATTTGTCGATATCTTTTTTGCTAATTTCATTATTTAACTCTCTACGCGTTAAAATTCCACGATGTTGTAAACTCTTAATATGCTGACCAGCGATACCTACGTTCACTACACGGATTTCTACATTAGATTGACCACTTGCCAATTCTACTGCTGAGGCAATACCCTGCACCGTTTTTTGAATATTGGAAACAACACCACGCGTTACTCCAGCGGATTCTGCTTTCCCAATACCTAAAACTTCAATTTTATCGTGATGTGTTCTGCGACCCACAATAACACAAATCTTTGTTGTACCAATGTCTAATCCTACTACGATTGGTGATTGAATGGTAGATTTTTCTTTGCCCATAACTTTATTGTTTTGTTGAGTTTGTTATTTATTTTTCTTGGTATCTGTTTTCTCTTTTGTTGTAGTAACTTGCTTAGGTTTATCTTTTGCAGTTACTGTTTTTGCAGGAGTTGTACTTGCTTTGACAACTGCTTTCTCTGCAGGTTTTTCTTTTGCACTAACGGGTTTTACAACCGCAGGAGTATTAGTTTTTGGTGTTACTTTTTTTGCTGCAGCAGCCTCAGTAGATGCCTTTTTAATCTCATCTTGTATTGCACCCTTTATTAAAGAATCAACTTCTTTTTTAGCAACAACTGCGCTATCAATTACAGCAACGGGTGTAACTTTTTTAACCGCTAACGAATCATATTTCTCGCAAACAATTTGATTTACATATTTCAAATTGATGGTTTTATAAGCGCTCCATCCAACTAGTGGCATTGCCTGTTTATAAAAAGCCAATAGGTTATTCATTTTAGTTTCGAGCGAATCCGCATTACCCAAAATAATTCGTTGATTACCTACACGAGGAATTAACTCTATATCGCTTTTCTCATTCACATACATTTGTTCAATCTGCGCATCCCATAACGTATCTTTCTTTATAAACAAGGCTGCTTTGTATAAATCAGATGCAAGTGGTGTAAATAGCGTATCAACCTTACCGCCAAATCCTTCTAAAATATTTCCAGTAGCAACAAGAACATTGGCAGTAAAGTTTGGTGACATTGGCATTTTTAAACCATCGCTATCAATGTAATAATCTTGTCCTCCAGCATTTAAAATTCTTAATACAGGTTGACGTTGTTTAACTTCAATATTTATAATCCCATTCATATCTGCATAAACTTTTGCAAATGCGATGTATGGGTTAGATTTTAATGTTTTTTCAATTTGATGAATATTAATCTGCTCTAAATTTCGTCCTATTAATTCTCCCTGACTTTGTTTTAATATCGCATCGATTTCTTCCCTTTCAATGAAATTATCTGCCCCTGGAATTAATATTTTAATACTAGTACATTTTACTTCATGTTTTTTAATTTCAATAAAACTCATCAGCACAACCACACCTGCTAGGCAAATAAGCCATGCAAATCCTTTAAAAATCGCTTTCCAATTAATTCTCTTAAGCATGATTTAAGGCATTCTTTAATGGTTCTACTAAGGTGTCAATATCTCCTGCTCCAACAGTCAAAAGTAGTTCAGGATTTTTATTCTTTATATGTTGTAACACTGATTCTTTTCCACATAATTCTTTGTTTGCAGCGGTAATTTTATCTAGTAACATCTGTGAATTAATACCTTCAATTGGCAATTCTCTCGCTGGATAAATTTCTAATAATACTACATCATCAGCTGTGCTTAAAACTTTTGCAAAATCATCGGCAAAATCACGAGTACGTGTAAATAAATGAGGCTGGAATATTACCGTTAATTTCTTGTCAGGATGTAACTGTTTAACCGCATCAAAACATGCTCTTAATTCTTCTGGATGATGTGCATAGTCATCAATGTAAATATGTTTTGCTGTATTTACTTGTTTTTCAAATCTGCGTTTTACACCTTTAAATGAAGCAACTGCCTTTTTAATGCTTTTTGGATGAATACCCAAACTCAAGGCAACGCCAATTGCTGCAACTGCATTTTCTACATTATGTCTGCCTGGCATTGCCAAGTTCAATTCTTTAATTGTAGTGTAGCCATCTTCGAAATCGAAAACAAAATTTCCATTTTCTACATGAATATTACTCGCTCTTAATGCAGAGTTTTGAGTTGCACTATACGTTATTCCATTTAAAGGTAGACCATCTTTAACAAATAATTTACCATCAGTCTTTAATTGATTTGCAAATAAGTGGAATGATTCGTGCAAATGGCTTTCATCTCCGTAAATATCCAAATGATCTGCATCCATTGAAGTTACAACAGCTACATCAGGGTGAAGCGTCAAGAAAGAACGATCGTACTCATCAGCCTCTACAACTACTACATTATTTTTTCCAAATAGAACATTACTGTTATAATTACTTGTTATGCCACCTAAAAATGCAGTACAGCCAAAACCTGTATCTGTTAAAAGATGGGCAATCATTGATGAAGTTGTAGTTTTACCATGGGTACCTGCAACGGCAATGCAAAACATCCCTTGACTAATAATTCCTAAAACTTCAGAACGTTTTTTTAAGCTAAAACCATTGCTTTTAAAATGATTTAAAATATTCGAGTTTTTAGGAATCGCTGGTGTATAAACCACCAATGTATCTTCATGATTTTTTTGAAAACAAACCGAAACTGCAGATTCTTCGTCTAGATATGTTATTAAAATCCCTTCACGTTCTAACTCAATTGTTAAATTAGTTCTAGTCTTATCGTATCCACAAACTACAACACCACGTTTAGCAAAATAACGAGCAAGCGCACTCATACCGATACCACCGATACCCACAAAATACACTCTATTTATAGTTGCCAATTCCATTTTACGATCTATTAACTAATTTCAATACTTCTTCTGCAATTAGTATGTCGGCATCTTTTAATGCCATTTTACCAATATTTTCACTCAATGATTTACAACGGGTTCCATTTTCTAATAATTTCAACGCTTCAGCAACTAATGTATCCTCAGCTGAGCGATCGTTAATTAAAATTGCCGCATCATTTTTAACTAAAGCCATTGCATTTTTTGTTTGATGATCTTCTGCAACATTTGGTGATGGAACCAAAATCACTGGTTTTTTAATTAAGCACAATTCAGCAATAGTTCCTGCGCCAGCTCTAGAAATAATTAAATCTGCTGCAGCATACGCTAAATCCATTTTATTTAAAAACTCCAAAATGCAAACATTTGGATGGTAGTCTAAATCCAATCTTTCGATAATGCCTTTGTAATAAAATTTACCTGTTTGCCATACTATTTGCACATCGTTTGCGATAATTTCCGGCAAATGCTTTTCAATACTTTTATTCAATGTTCCAGCGCCTAAACTTCCGCCAGTAATTAATATCGTTTTCTTTAAAGGGTCTAATTTTAATAACTCTGCACCTGCATGATGCTTTCCTTCAATCTCAACTATGTTTGTTCTAACAGGATTTCCAGTTTTTAATAGTTTATCCGCTGGAAAAAATGTTTCCATTCCATCAAATGCTACACAAATTTTAGCAGCGTTTTTGCCTAATAATTTATTAGTTATACCTGCATACGAATTTTGCTCTTGTATCAAATACGGGATTTTCTTTAAAGAAGCTGCATACAATAATGGTCCAGAAGCATAGCCTCCAACCCCAACAACTGCATTCGGCTTAAAATCTGAAATTAATTTCATCGCCCTGCGCACACTTGAAATTACTTTAAAAGGTAAATTCAAATTCTTTAAAATCGATCCTCTTTGTATTCCACTTATATTTAATCCCACAATTTTATATCCAGCAGCTGGAACTTTTTCCATTTCCATTCTTCCCACTGCGCCCACAAAAAGTATTTCACAATTTGGCGAAATACTTTTCAACGCATTGGCAATGGCAATAGCGGGAAAAATATGCCCGCCTGTGCCACCTCCAGATATGATAATTTTTGGGAAATTATTCATTGTTATTATTTTATGCCATTGCTGGAATTTCTCCAACAATAACTTTTTCCTTTTTACTACTATGTTCTTCTACATCTCGGCTTACACTTAAAATAATGCCGAAAGCTATACTTGTAAATATCATGGACGTACCGCCCATACTAACTAATGGCAATGGCACACCTGTTACCGGACCTAATCCAACCGCTACGGCCATATTTGCAAATGCTTGTATGGTTAAGCTAAAACTTAATCCTGCTGCTAGCAACGCTCCAAATGCCTTGGGACTCCGCGTTACAATCCGTACGCATCGGTAAAGCAAAACCAAGTAGAGCACTACAATCGCTAAACCTCCAACTGTTCCATATTCTTCGATAATAATGGCAAAAATAAAATCAGAATATGGGTGAGGTAAGAAGTTACGCTCTGTACTATTACCCGGCCCTTTACCAAATAACCCACCACTTGCCAAAGCAATTTTTGAATGATTTGCTTGGTAATTCTTATCAGAAGTTTGTTTTTCTGGATGCATGAAAGCATTAATACGTGATTTATAGGTATCTCTTCTTGGTCCTAGGAAAACCACAAACATTAATAAAACCATTCCGCCAGCACAAACTATTGCAATTTGTTTGATACTAATACGACCTATAATCAGCAATAAAATACTTACACCAAATAACATTAATGCAGTAGATAAATTGGCTAAAGCAATTAAGATAAAAACTACACAAACCGAGCCCATAATTGGCACGAATGAGTTTTTTACATCCTTAATATTTTCTTGTTTACGAGTTAACATTCTTGCTAAAAAGGTAATTAAAGCCAATTTTGCTAAATCGGAAGTTTGAAAAGTTAATCCAATTACTGGAATTTTTACCCAACGAGATGCATCGTTAATACTGCTTCCAAATATTAAAGTGTAAAACAAAAGTGGTATGGTAACAATCATTAATATTTTAGAAATTCCTGAATAGTATTTATAATCTAACAGGTGCGAAATATAAATCATTGCAATGCCCAAAAGCACAAAAATAACGTGTTTATATAGCAAGTATTTTTCAACTGTTATTCCTTTTTTATAAGCAATAGCTCCAGTTGCGCTATAAACCGCCATAATAGAAATCAGTGATAACATTATGATTATCAACCAAATCCATCGGTCTCCTTTTGTTCTTTCTAGAAGTGCGTTGATATTAAACATTTTATAATTCTTTTACTGCTGCTTTAAATTGGTTACCTCTATCTTCGTAGTTTTTAAATAAATCGAAACTTGCACACGCTGGAGATAATAATACTGTATTTCCCTTTTTAGCTAAATGATATGCCACTTGAACTGCTTCTGCCGCAGAAAAAGTATTTACAATAATATCTACATCATCTTCAAAAGCTTCGTGAATACGTTTATTGTCTTTGCCCATACACACAATCGCACTAACTTTACTACGCACTAAATCTTTAAGCATTGTATAATCATTTCCTTTATCAACACCACCCATTATTAAAACAACATCTGAACCAACACTTTCTAATGCATACCATGTAGAATTAACGTTTGTTGCTTTAGAATCATTGATGTAAGTCACATCAGATATTTTGGCAACAAACTCCAAACGATGCTCAATATTTTTGAAGTTCCCCATGCTTTCGCGGATGGTTTCATTACGTAACTCTAAAACTTTGGCTACTATGCCCGAAGCCATAGAGTTGTAAATGTTGTGCTTGCCTTGTAAAGCTAACTCTGAAATTGACATGGTGAATGGTTGTTTAAGGTGTGTGTTGATGTGTATTGTTTGGTCTTCTAAGTATGCGCCTTCTTCTACTTTTTTACGAATTGAAAAAGGATATTGCTTAGCATTTATTTTTGTTTTTTCTAGAGATTTGATCGTTTCTTCGTCATCAGCGCAGTAAATGAAAAAATCTTTATCAGTTTGATTTTGAACAATACGCATTTTTGATGCAGCGTAGTTTTCTAATTTATAATCGTATCGATCTAAATGATCTGGCGTGATGTTTAATAAAACAGCGATATCTGCTTTAAAATCATACATATCATCCAGCATAAAACTTGATATTTCTAATACGTACCAATCGTATTCTGCATCACATACTTGAGCTGCAAAACTCTGACCGATGTTTCCACCTAAGCCAACATTTACGCCTGCATTTTGAAGAATATGATAAGTCAACATGGTTGTAGTCGATTTACCATTTGAACCTGTAATGCAAATGGTTTTGGCAGTAGTATATCTTTTAGCAAACTCAATTTCCGAGATTACTGGAATATTGTTTTTAACTAATGCTTTAACAATAGGTGCTGTACTTGGAATACCTGGGCTTTTTATCACCTCAGTTGCCTTCAGTATCGACTCGTTTGTATGCTGTTTTTCTTCAAAAGAGATATTCAATTCTTGCAGAGCCGATTTATAGCGATCAGCAATAGCACCAAAATCAGATACAAAAACATCGAAACCATGCTTTTGCGCCAATTTTGCCGCACCTACTCCGCTTTCGCCTGCTCCAAGAATTACAATTCTCTTTGTTTCCATTATCGTAGTTTTAAGGTTACGAAAGTGATAATTGCTAGCATAATGCCTATAATCCAGAAACGGGTTACGATTTTTGCTTCGTGGTATCCTTTTTTCTGGTAATGGTGGTGCAAAGGCGACATTAAGAAAATTCTTCTTCCTTCGCCAAAACGTTTTTTAGTGTATTTGAAATAACTTACTTGTAGCGTAACCGATAATACTTCGATTAAAAACACACCACATAAAATTGGAATTAACAGTTCTTTACGAATCATAATTGCGAAAACCGCGATGATGCCGCCAATTGTTAAACTTCCAGTATCGCCCATAAAAATTTGAGCGGGATAAGAATTATACCATAAGAAGCCCACACATGCTCCTACAAAAGCGCCAGCAAAAATGATTAGCTCTCCTGAGTTGGGGATGTACATGATATTCAAGTAATCTGCAATTACCGTATTACCAGAAACATATGCCAAAATACCCAGGGTAATTCCAATTATTGCGGATGTTCCCGTTGCTAAACCATCAATCCCATCTGTTAAATTAGCTCCATTTGAAACAGCTGTAACTATCGTGATGACAAAAAACAAGAATACAATTAGTGCATATTTCTCATAATCTTTACCCAAGAATTTAAGTACTTTAGCATAATCGAACTCATTATTTTTATAAAAAGGAACATTCGTTTTCGTCGATTTTACATCTTGCGTGTAATAAAACTTCTCTCCTTTTTGTCTCAAAATCATTGGAGCACTGTTTTTAGAAACAATACTATCATCTACTGTTTGCCGTACTACAATATTTGAATTGTAAAACATGGTTAAGCCTACAATAATCGCTAAACCAACTTGTCCAACTACTTTAAATCTACCAGCTAAGCCTTCCTTATTTTTTCTAAAAACTTTAATATAATCATCAACAAAGCCGATTACACCCATCCACACTGTAGTAATAATCATTAAAATGACATACACATTGGTGATATTGGCAAATAATAAAGTTGGAATTAGAATACCTAATAAAATCATGATACCACCCATTGTTGGTGTACCTTGTTTTTGCATTTGACCTTCTAAGCCTAAGTTTCTAACGGTTTCACCAACTTGTTTACGATGTAAATAATCAATAATTCTACGACCATAAACTGTAGTGATAATCAACGATAAAATAATCGATAACGACGCTCTGAATGTAAGATATTGGAACAACCTTAATCCAGGAAAATCATAGTGCTTATGCAAATATTCGAATAATAAATATAACATTAGTTGATTTGGTTTAGTTGTTCTGTTAGTACTTCTTTATCGTCAAAATGATGTTTTATACCATTAATTTCTTGGTATTTTTCATGGCCCTTTCCAGCAACCAGAATAATATCTCCAGGTTTTGCTAGGTGACAGGCCGTTTTAATTGCTTCTTTTCTATCTAAAATGCTTAAGGTTTTACGCTGATTAGTTGGCGAAACCCCTTTTTCCATTTCATTAATAATAATTTGTGGATCTTCTGTTCTCGGGTTATCCGATGTAAGAATTACTTTATCGCTCCAATCGCAGGCAACTTGCGCCATAATTGGACGTTTAGTTTTATCTCTATCGCCACCGCAGCCAATAACAGTTATTACTTGTTCTGTACCTTTTCTAATATTTGCAACAGTGCTCAGTACATTTTGAACGGCGTCTGGTGTATGTGCATAATCTACTATTCCAATAATTCCCTGTTTCGAAACGATATAATCAAATCTTCCTTCAGCACCACTTAATGTGCTCAAAATGGTTAAAACCTCTAATTTGTCTTGTTCTAATAGTATCGCCGTCGCATACGTCGCTAATAAATTATAGGCATTAAATGAGCCTACCATTTTAAAATAAACATCTAAATCATCAATGTTTAAGTGCAATCCACTGAATTTATTTTCGATAATTTTCGCTTTAAAATCAGCCATTTGTTTTAAAGCGTATGTCTTTTTAGTTGCCTTTGTGTTTTGCAACATCACTTTCCCATTTTTATCATCCAAATTTGTTAGGGCGAATGAAGATTTTGGCAAATGATCGAAAAATTCCTTTTTAGCTTTTAAATAATTATCGAATGTTTGATGAAAATCTAAGTGATCATGAGTAATGTTAGAAAATACACCACCTCCAAAAGTTAATCCCGCAATGCGATGTTGAACTACCGCATGAGAACTCACTTCCATGAAACAATATTCGCAATCTGCATTTACCATATCCTGCAATAAAGAATTTAAAGCAATTGGATTTGGTGTAGTATGCGTTGCAGGAATTATATTCTCATTAATATGATTTTGAACAGTAGAAAGCAGACCAACGCTATAACCTAACCCACGAAACAATTGAAATAAAAGCGTTGCAATCGTCGTTTTTCCATTAGTACCCGTAATACCAATTAATTTAAGTCTAGTTGATGGATTTCCGTAAAAATTACTAGCAACAATACCTAAAGCAATGGAAGAATTTTCCACTTGAACATAGGTTACAGTTGATACTATCTCGGTAGGTAAAGTTTCGCATATAATTACAGTTGCACCAGCATTTATGGTTTGTGCTATATATTCATGGCCATCAACCACTGTTCCTTTTACTGCAAAAAATAAAGTATTTTCAGTTACCTGGCGGGAATCAAAAGCCAAAGCGACAACCTCTTGATGAGGTTTTCCCGTCAAACTTTTAATTGCTACACCATATAATAAATCTTGCAACTGCATTTTATTGTAATTCTATTTCTACCATTAACCCCTTACCAATACTACTACCAGGTTGTATCGATTGACTTTTCACTTTACCACTACCTTTTACTCTTGCTTTTAAACCAGCATTACCTATTAAATACATGGCATCTTTTAAACCCATACCATTTACATTTGGCATGATTCCTTTGACAGGTGCATTTTCCTGATAAGCAATTCCGTTACTTGTATCTACTGAATTGAAATAATCTGATTTTGCGGCATAAAGCGCTTTAATACCGAATGCATTGTATACTTTTTTTGTTGCTTTACTTTGACCAGCTTTTGCTTCTGGCGGATTTGTATTGCCCACAAGATTTTGTTTAATCCCGCTATACATTTTTATATCACCTGCATAAATGCGGTCTGCAATTTTTCTGAAAACTGGCCCAGAAACTAATGCGCCATAATATTCGCCAATTGGATCATTGATTACAACGATCATTGAATATTTAGGCTTTTCAGCAGGAAAATAACCAACAAATGAAGCTTGATATTGCTTTTTAGCTTTATAACCTAAATTATCATCAGCAACTTGTGCTGTACCAGTTTTACCAGCAATTTTATACAATGGATTATATACAATTTGTCTTCCGCTTCCATTAGTTACCACTCCTTCTAACATTGCTTTTAACTTACTCAAGGTTTCGTCAGAGCAAACTTTTTCATTCATTACTTTTGCCTTGAACTGTTCTATCGGATTACCTAATCTTCTAATTTCCTTTACAAAAATTGGCGAAATCATTTTACCGTCATTAGCAATGGCGTTATATAACGTTAACATTTTTAGAGGCGTTAACATCATTTCATAACCATAGGCCATTTGAGGCAAAGTCATATTTTTGTTCCAGCTTTTGTTTGTAGCTGGATTTTTAACCACAGGTCTTGCCTCTCCAGGAATTTGCAATCCTGTTCGTTCGTTCAAATGCCATTTATACAAATGATCAGTAAACTGTTTTGGATTATCGCGATAGTTATTATTAACCAATTGAGCTACAGCTGAATTAGACGATTGCTCGAATGCTCTTTTTACGGTTACCGTTCCAATACTTCCGTGAGAATCTTTAATAACATGTCCTCCAGGCAACTTATAATTTTCAGTTCCGATTAACGTATTGGTATCTACTTTTTTATCGTCCAATAAAGCCATATAAGAAGCTAATTTAAAAGTAGAGCCAGGATCTTGGTTTCCTGCAATTGCATAATTAAATGCCTCTTCGTAAACTCCTTCTTCTTTTCTTGTATAATTTGCAATAGCTCTAATCTCCCCAGTAGCTACTTCCATAACAATTACGGCACCATGATGCGCTTTACTTCTAATCAACCCTTCTTTTAATGCATTTTGTGCTAAATCTTGCATGTTAATATCAATGGTTGAAATAATATCAGCACCATCTTTTGGGGCAACCTCTGCATCATTATTCACTGGAATCCAAACTCCACCACTAATTCTTTGCATTAACTGTTTACCACTTTCGCCGTTAATGTAATTACCATAAGCTCCCTCTAAGCCAACTCCATTTTTTACATTTTCATTTTTGTAGCCTATGGTTCTTGATGCTAAATCTTTAAATGGTTTAATGCGTCTATTTTGCTGGATTGCCATTAAACCACCAGTATATTTTCCAATATTATACAATGGAAAAGTTCTAATTACTTTTAAATCCTGATAAGAAACCTTACGTTTAATTAGCACATAACGAGCGCTATCTTGTCTAGCTTTACGTAAAAAACGAGAATAATCTTTAGCACTTTTATCTCCAAAAAATTGGGATAATTTCATGGCCAACGAATCTACTTTACTATCAAATACTTCTTTGTTTTGAATTCCGCCCGCCAACATATCCATGCGCAATTCGTATTCAGGGATTGATGTTGCCAACAAACTTCCATCGTTAGAATAAATGTTACCCCGAGCCGCTTCAATATCAAATTCTTTAGTTGATAAACTGTCGGCCATGGCACGCCATTTATGCCCTTGAATAAACTGCACATCTCCCAACCTCAACAAAACAGCAAAGGCGAAAAGTACAATCAACCCAAAGGCTAAGTACACACGCAGTAAAATATTTGCTCTAATGTTCATTTCTTGTTTATTATGATTTTTTTTGGTGGCTCTATTAGTTCTTTTATTCCAAGCGTATCTACTTTTTTTGCTACTTCAGTTAGTTTACTTTTGAACATTAAATCCGCTTTTAGCGATTTATATTCCCAGCTCAATTCTTTAACTTCTTTATTCAGCTTATCTATATCACGTATATTTTTTACCGCCATGTGGCTATTAGCAATATAAATCATTCCCAAAACGCATAAAAAAATCAAAAATGGAAGCATATCCGTTGCTGATTCTTTACTTACAACTCCTTCTGTAAATAATTTTCTAAAAAAGGCCGTTGTAGGTCCATCTTCTTTAGCAGGTTCTTCTACAGTTTCCAACTTTTCTTGTTCCTGCGCCTCTTCTTGCTCTTCTAATCTTTTTTTGAATTGGTTATTCATATTTTTTCTCCAATTCTTAATTTTGCACTTCTAGCACGACTATTTCTTGCCAATTCTTCTTCGTCTGCTATTATCGCCTTACGAGTTATTGATTTAAAAGGCTTTTCTTCATTACCGAAGAAATCTTTATCAACTTCTCCTCTAAATTTTCCTTTAGCGATAAAATTTTTCACCGGCCTATCTTCTAATGAATGATAAGACATCACTACTAATCGCCCACCTGTATTTAAAACTGCTGCACTTTGCTCTAAAAAACTTTCTAAAACCTCTATTTCCGCATTTACCTCAATTCGCAAAGCCTGAAAAACTTGCGCCATGTATTTATTCTCTTTTCCTTTTAGGATATGAGCCGCAATTACACTTTTAAAATCTTTAAGCGTAGCTATTGGTTGGTTTATACGACTAGTTACAATCGTTCTAGCTAATGATTTTGCATTTTTAACCTCACCATAAATCCCAAAGATTTTATGCAATTTATCTTCAGCATATGTATTCAAAACTACCGCAGCAGTTAATGGACGTTGCTTGTCCATACGCATATCTAAATCCGCTTCGAAACGAGTTGAAAACCCTCTGCTAGGTTCATTAAATTGATGAGAAGAAACACCTAGATCAGCCAAAATGCCATCTACATGTTTGTAACCCAATAAACGCAGATTATTTTTAAGGAAACCGAAGTTTTGATCTACAAAAATGAAACGTGGATCATTAATTTTATTTCTTTGCGCATCCGGATCTTGATCAAAAGCAATGAGCACACCGTCTTTACCTAAGTTTTTTAATATCTCTTTAGAATGACCACCGCCCCCAAAAGTAACATCAACATATACACCGGATGGTTTAATATTTAGCCCTTCAATACATTCTTTCAATAAAACTGGCACATGGTAATTATTTTCCATCTTCATCTCTCCTATCTTTACCACCCATCACTTCTTCTGCAAGATTTGCAAAGTTTTCTGGTTCGTTATCTAATAAATTATCATAAGCAGCTTTAGACCACACTTCAATTTTATCGAATTGACAAGCCAAAACTACATCTCCATTAATACCAGCAAATTCTAATAAAGATTTTGGCAATAAAACTCTACCTGAAGCATCTAAACTTAATTCCGTGGCCCCACGGGTAAAAAAGCGAATGAATTCTCTTGTTTTTTTCTCGTACTGATTTAACTTACTTAGCTCAGCTACAATACTTTCCCAAACTTTTTTTGGATAAATAACCAAGTGTTTTTCGAAACCGCGGTTAATGACCAAGCCCTCTTGCTCTACACTAGGCAATTGTTTTTTTAGACTCGAAGGCACCATTAAGCGACCTTTCGCATCTAATTTACAATCAAACTCTCCTAATAGCTGTATCATTTTACCACCAACACTTTTTATGTAGTGTAAAAATAAATACTTCTACCACAATTTACCACTTCTTACCACAAAAAGTTTTCAACATATTTAAAATCTCCATTTTGCCTCATTTTTTACGGTTTTTTGAGAATTTTTTTGAGAATCAAAAAGGCGATGTTTCGAATTATATCCGAAACACCGCCTCTTACCTATTAAATATGAGTGATTTACCTAGCTTTGAATGGCTTTTACACCTGGTAATTCTTTACCTTCCATATATTCTAATAATGCGCCACCTCCCGTAGAAACGTAACTTACTTCATCTTCTAAACCAAATTTAGCAATTGCCGCAGCAGAATCTCCACCTCCGATTAAAGAGAAAGCACCATTTTTTGTAGCTTCAACTACAGCTTCAGCGATAGCTTTTGTACCTTGTTCAAAATTGGCCATTTCGAAAACACCCATTGGACCGTTCCAAAGTAATGTTTTAGAATTTTTAACAGTTTCACTGAATAATTCAATTGTTTTTGGGCCAATATCTAAGCCCATCCAGTTTGCTGGGATTTTTCCTGTATCTACCTTATCCTTTGCTGCATCATTATCGAATTTATCAGCAATGACTGTGTCAACTGGTAAAATTAAATTTACCCCTTTAGCTTTAGCCTTATCTAATAATTCAAGGCACAAAGCCATGCGATCTTCTTCTAAAAGTGATGTACCGATTTCACCACCTTGCGCTTTAGCAAAAGTGTAAGCCATACCTCCACCAATAATCAGATTATCAACTTTATCTAATAAACTTTCGATTAGTAAAATTTTATCGGACACTTTTGCGCCTCCCATAATAGCTGTAAATGGTTTTGCAGCACCATGATTTACTTTCTCTGCATTTTTCAATTCTTCAGCCATTAAATAACCGAAACATTTAGCATTTGGAAAAAATTGAGCTACAATAGTTGTTGAAGCATGAGCACGGTGAGCTGTTCCAAAAGCATCGTTAACGTATACATTACCAAGTTTTGATAATTTTTCTGCAAACGCAACATCACCTTTTTCTTCTTCTGGATGAAAACGCAAATTTTCTAATAACAAAACTTCTCCTGGGAAAAGATTTTTAGCTTTATTTTCAGCATCGGCACCAATACAATCGTCTGCGAATTTCACAGTTAAATCGAGCATTCTCGATAAATCACCTAAAATATGTTTCAATGAATATTTTTCTTCTGGTCCACCTTTTGGCCTACCTAAATGCGACATTAAAATCACTGAGCCACCATCATTTAGTATTTTATTAATGGTTGGTAAAGCAGCACGCATTCTTTTATCATCTGTAATGGTATAATCTTTATCTAAAGGCACGTTAAAATCTACTCTTACCAGTGCTTTTTTATCCTTAAAGTTACATTCGTCTATTGTGTTCATATTAGTATAAGTTTAAAATCATTTCATAGTGCGGCCCAACTCCTGCTATTTCAAATTCATTCGAAACAAGGTTGAAGCCTAATTTTTTATAGAAATCGATAGCCGAACTTCTAGCATTACACCAAATATATTTTGCGTTTGTATTTTTAATATATTCGATAGCAAATTTTACTAATTCCGAGCCATATCCTTTTCCTGCAAACATGGTATCGCTTGCCATTCCTCTTAATTGATAACCTAATTCCTTTTTATCCTTATAGTTGTTAGGAAAAAACGATGCAACACAAGCTATTTCCTCATCAGTATAAAAAGCTAAATGAAAAGCTCCCGCAATCTCATCTGTAGGAAACACGCACTGTTGTAAAGGCAAGCCATTTCTTAAAACCTTACTTCTAAGACCTAAAGTTAGTTCAAATGGAATAAATTTAACCATTTGCAAGTGCTATTTTTTCAACTAAATCAACCAATCTATTCGAATAACCCGATTCATTATCATACCACCCTACCACTTTTACCAAATCGCCAACAATAGAGGTAAGTTGAGAATCAAATATACAAGAATGTGTATTATTAATAATGTCAACCGAAACAATTGGATCTTCTGTATATTCAATAATTGATTTTAATTTACCTTCTGAAGCTTTTTTAAAAGCAGCATTAATTTCTTCAATTGTTGTCTCTTGTTTAAGAATACAGGTGAAATCCGTTAACGAGCCATTTAAAACAGGCACGCGAATTCCCGCTCCGCCAAGTTTTCCATCTAAATGAGGGAAGATATGTGTAATTGCTTTAGCTGCGCCTGTACTTGTCGGTATAATTGAGGATGATGCAGCTCTCGCTCTTCGTAAATCATTATGTGGTGCATCATGCAGGTTTTGGTCGCCAGTCATAGAATGAATAGTGGTAATATAGCCATCTTCTATTCCCCAATTATCATCCAAAATTTTTACCATTGGCGCAACATTGTTTGTGGTACATGAAGCGTTGGATATAATTTCTGATTTAAGATCAATTTCATCGTCATTTACACCAATTACCACCATTGGAATAGTTGCATCATTAGCTGGCGCAGAAATAATCACTTGTTTTGCCCCTGCTTGAAGATGTAAAGAAGCATTAGCACGATTGGTAAATTTACCTGTTGATTCGATTACTAAATCTATTTCAAGTGCTTTCCAGGGTAGTTGACTAGGATTTGCAACGGCAAAAATCCTAATTTTTTTTCCATCAATAATTAGCAAATCATCCTCATAAGTAACATCACCATTATAAACTCCATGAACAGAATCATATCTAAATAGATGTGCCAATGTTGCGGCCGAGGCAAGATCATTAATAGCTACAACATTAAGTTGACGCTCTATTGCGGTACGTAAAAAAGTTCGGCCAATTCGGCCAAAACCATTTATTGCTAACTTCATGTAGCAAAACTACCTATATTCTTTTAAAGCAATTGTTATTTTTTGTCGTTTTTTAATCACAACATTAATCGGTAGAAGGCTTAAAGGTATCTTTAAAAATAACATCAATTAATTTATACTTTTTATTGGTCTTTTTACCGATAGCATAGGTTATGGCAGCATTCATAACTATACAAATTGATATTAATAATGTAATTAGCGTGAAATTTCCAACGCGTTGTAATTCAACTGCAAAGAAAATCATTGCAACATTAAATCCACCCAAAATCATTACTATTTTATTGGATTTAAAGCCCAAACGTTGTAAACGGTGATGAATATGGTTACGATCACCTTTAAATGGAGAACTTTTATGCAAGATGCGAATGATGAATATCCTCAGAGAATCGAAAATTGGAACCAATAGAACTGCAACAGCAATTGAAGGTGCAGAGTAAAAATATGGTTTAGGTAAGGAGCCGATTTTATTAAGTTCTATAAATTTAATGGCTAAAATTACACAAACAAGGCCTATAATTAATGCACCAGTATCACCCATAAAGATTTTGGCTGGAGAGTAATTAAATATTAAAAAACCAGCGACAGCACCAAACATTGCAAAAGCAATAAATGCGTACGGCAAAGCGTTAGCTATGGCGAAAAATATTCCAAAGCTTAATGTAGCTATTGCGCCTAAAGTCCCCGCCAAACCATCTACTCCATCGATCAAATTAAAAGCGTTGTTTACAAAAATAATTACAATGACTGAAAACAAACCTCCCCAGATTGCATTTACCTCCCAAACATAAAAAACACCATATAAGCTTGTTAGCTTAAACCCACCTAAAACAACTAATATTATTGCTACTATTAACTGGAGCAAAAATTTAGTGCTTGGCCCTACTCCATATAAATCGTCTTTAAGCCCTAAGCCAAATAAAATAATACAAGAAGTGATTAAAAAATTAGCTTGCTGATAATTTACAGTAGTAGCAAATAATAATATAGTTATTGTAAAACTGCAAAAAATAGCGACTCCGCCTAATCTTGAAATATGAATTCGATGTGATTTTCTATGTCCATCTGAGTTATCGAACAAACGATATTTTATAGCTGTAAAAATAATAGACGGGATGCCAGCTATCGATAATATAAATGCTAAACCAACAATTGAGATATAGTATATTAAATTCCCTTGTAAAAAATCCACAATAAATTGATTTGTCATTTACCCAAAAATACTTATTATATGTTTACTGAAAGTTAATTTAATTAATTTAATGTAAATACTGCTTAATCTTACTTATTTTTTTTGCAGCAATAGCTAATAGGGGAAATGAGACATCATTTGCCTTTATCGCTTTATAGTCATTAATGAATGCATGATAGCGGTGTTTAAAAGAAGCATTACTCATACCACCCATTCTCATATTTACTATTAACTGATTAAGAAATACTGCTTTAATTTGATAACGATATAAATATCTAAGCATCAATTCATAATCTGCAGCTGTTCCAAAATTTAGAGAATAATTACCCAAACGACCAAATAATTCCTTTTTTAGATATAGCGTTGGGTGTGCGGGCATCCAACCAAGTTCAATATCTCTTTTTGTAAATTGTTTTGAAACCCACTTTCTAATAATTTGATTTGCATCTGCCGGATTAATATAATTCAAATTTCCATAAACTGCATCTGGCTTATTGTTTTTAAAACACGCCACAATGTTTGAAATTACATCATCAGCCGCAAGCATATCATCCGCATTGAGTATACCAATTATATCTCCATTTGCTTGATCAATACCCTTATTTAAGGCATCGTACATTCCCTTATCTTTTTCAGAAATAAAATAATTAATATTCGATTTATACTTTTCAAGTATTGATAATGTAGAATCAGTAGACCCACCATCAATTACAATATATTCAATATCATTATATGTTTGACAAATAACAGATCTAACACAATCTTCTATGTATTTTTCTCCATTATATACTACGGTGATTAAACTTACTTTCAATGATAGAATTTTCTAAATAATAATTTTAAGGAATATTTGCTTTAATCTAGTGCTAATTACTTTAAATGCAATGAACTTTCTTTTTTTTAAGAATGCAAATTAATATTATGCAAAATATTTTAATTTAAAATTTAAATATAATAGAATTTACAAGGGATTAATGAGCAATTAAATCCACACTTATACCCAATTGTACTCATTAATAAAATATTTAAAAAATTAGATTAACTAACAGTTATAATATTTCTCTTATAAAGAAAATAACAGCTACAGCTCATTACCACACTAATCAAAACCCAGATAAAATCATCTACTGGGCAAGGTAGTGGACCATAACTTACATAATTCCCTAAACTATATGTTGTATTTTGTTTAATGTAGCAACCATTTGTTGAAATTGCTTGAACACAATAGACTGAGTTTGGGCTAGTAACTCTATCTGATGCACCATTATAAACATATGTTGGCAAGCTATTATAAGAAGTAGTAGGGGTAATATATAAGTTCCCTGAGGATGCAAATATGCAACCATTAGCTGCGTTGGCATTATTATTATTTATAAAAAACAAAATACTAAGGGAAATTATAAATTTAAATTTACTCATAAAAGGGGATGAATTTAATTGATATAGGCAAGTTTTAAGCCGAAAAATTATTTCGTTTAAAGAAATACATATAGAGAATAAAATTAATTTTAGAAATTTTATTTAGTGAAAGTTAAAACTACGTTTTTCTTATTTTCATATTTTTTCAGCATCTTTAAGCTGTATTTATAGTTTTATTATTTATATAGACGATATAATCCTACAAGAAATACCATACTATGCACAAAGTCAATCTTCTAAGAAATTTATTCCTAATTCTCACTACAGTTTTACTTTTATCAGCTTGTGCTGCTCGCAAAGAAAAAACTCTTTTTAATGCATCTACCGATATAGTAACCGACACCATAAAGCAAGTTTACGTAGTAAATGATCAGGGACTAGGTGACATGTATTATAAAATCAAAGTAAACGACATTTTGGCTGTTAGAAATGTTCAAAACAAAGAGTTTGGTTCTACAAGTGCAGCTGGGGCTTCTTCCGAAAATCCCACAAATGTTACTTCTTATCCTGTTGACAATGATGGAAAAGTAAATCTTCCAGCAATTGGAAAAATTGCCGTTGCTGGTTTAACCCGAAAAGAAGCTACTGCCAAATTACAAGCAATTTATGAGGAAAAGCAACTAGTAGACCCAATTATAGAAGTTACAATTGTGAATGTTAAGGTTACATTGTTAGGTGAATTTATTAAGCAAGGCAATTTTTTATTAGAAAGAGATAATACAACATTAATAGATATTTTAGGTGAAGCTGGTGGCATTACTAAAACTGCAGATCCTAAAACTTTAAAAATTATTCGTGGAGACAGAAGCAATCCAGAAATTATTTATGTGAACTTAAACGATATTAATAGCTTGGCTAGCAAGAAGTTAATTTTGCAAAACAATGATATAATTGTATTACAACCTACTAAAAGTAGTGTGCTCGGCGAAAAATTGCAGAGCTTTAACAACATCATACAACCATTGCTTGTTGTAATTAATTTAGGCGTATTAATATTTACCTTTACCCGTTAATGAACAATCCAGAAATTTTACAACACACTAAATCCGTTAGACAGGATATAGACTTCTATAAAATATTTAAAGTTTTTTTTAGTCGCTGGTATTGGATTGCAGGTTGTGTAATTATTGCATTAATAATTGCCCGAATAAATATTCTGTATACACCACCGATGTATCAGACTAGTGCCTCATTAAAATTACAAGAAAGAAATCCTACCATAAATACAATGGGGGGCGATCCTTCCCAGGCATATAATTATACAGATAGAATACAAGCAGAGGGTGTTGTTATTAAAAGTAATGATGTTATTTTAAATGCAATATCTAATCTCGATTATAAAATATCATATTATATAAAAGGAACGATTAGAACTACTGAATTATACCCAAGAAAACCTTTTGAAATAGAAATCATTAAACAGGATTCAGTTGATTTTAGTCGGTTTTTATATCAAGTAGAGGCTGTTAATCCTCGAACATTTACCTTAATTTCAGAAAACAATGGTCCAAAAAAGGAGTATCACTATGGAGATACCTTAAAAATGGGCAATATGATATTTCGAATTAAAAGTCAGATTCCTTCCGGTTCTTATAGTTTTAAATTTAATTCAAAAGAGGATTTTATAGGTAGAGCTAGTGGTATTTCCATTAGTGAGATGGGTAATTTTACTAATATCATGTTATTAACACAAACAGATTCTAATCCTGTTTTTGCAGCAGATATTTTGAATTCCATTATGAAGGAATATGTCGCTTATGACATCATTGAAAAGCGAAGATCAGCAGAACAAACCATTGAATTTATTGAAAGTCAGTTAGGCTTTTTAAATAAAAAAGCAGACACAGCAGGTTCCAACTTAGCCAACTACAAGATAAAAAACAAAATGGTTGATTTAAGTGCTAGCAGTCAATTGAATTCTAGCAAGTTGAGCGCATTGGAAACACAAAAATCCGAAGTAAATATAGAATTAATTGGAATAAATGAATTAGAAAATCAAATCAATAACAATAGAGACAAAATAAAAATTAATTTTGATTTAGAAGGTAACATAAGTGGCTTATTAAGTGGCTTGATCGGTCAATTAAATACATTAATTAGCACGAGAGAACAAAAACTAACTCAATTCAGACCTAATTCAGAACCAATTCAAGAGCTTGATAAGCAGATTTCAGACGTCAAGGTTGCCATTAAGAATAATATTAGATCTTTAAAAGAACGCAATCTTAAATTGATGCGTTATTTCGACAATCAGATTGCTTTAGTTAATCAAAGCATAAGTCAAATACCAGGTAAAGAAAAGGATTTTGTACAATTTCAGTCTAACTTTGATGTAAACAATAAAGTTTTAACTTATTTATCAGAGAAAAAATTAGAATCTGAATTAAATGCAGCCGCAATTGTTGCAGGTGCTGCGATTGTAAATAAAGCATTTCCATATAATGTACCGATCTCTCCTGTAAAAAATAAAATATATTCTTTTGCTGCTATGATAGGATTGGCTTGTGGGTTTGGTCTTATTTTATTGGTACGTTTCTTAAACCCTTACATTTATGATAAAGAAACTGTTGAAGCTTTAACGAATACCCCTATTATTGGAGTAATTAGAAAATTCCCAGAATATATTGATAAGGATAACAGACAAGCGCTTTCTATCTCAAAACCAAAATCAGTTTTTGCTGAATCTGTACGTTCTGTTCGGACAAATCTTAGTTTTTTAGCCAGTAACAAAAAAAGCAAAACGATTTGTATCACCTCTGAGGTTTCTGGAGAAGGTAAATCATTTGTAACGGTTAATTTAGCTGGCACATTAGCTTTGATTGATAAAAAAGTAATTCTAATTGCTGCAGATTTACGTAAATCGAAATTACATAAAGTTTTTGGCAGCGATAATAAAGTTGGTTTGAGCTCTTACTTAATTGGACAAAAAACGCTAGAGGAAGTTATTATTCATGATGATGTTCATGGCATAGATTTTATCCCATCTGGCCCAGTACCTCCTAACCCATCAGAGTTGCTGCATACTGAATCTATGAAGAAATTGCTAGAAATATTAGCTCCTCAATATGACTATGTATTGGTAGATACTGCACCTGTTGGTTTGGTTTCAGATGCTATTCCACTTATTAGACAATCTGATGTAAATCTATTTGTAATTCGATCTGGAAAATCTCAGTTTAGAGCTGCGGCTATACCTGAAAGGTTATCTCGTGAGTATGGATTAAGCAACTTAGCAATCGTTTTAAATGCATTTGGAGATGATGCACTTCATTCTAATTACTACACTACCGACTATGCAAGAGGTGGTGGAAATAGCACCTATTATTATTCTGATTATTCTGGATATGCAGGTTCAGGATATTACGAAGAAGATCCGAAAAAATGGTGGGAATTTTGGAAGAAGAAATAATGTACGTGATGGATACCAAATATGATAGACAATAGTTACAAATGGTACCCTCTTTACACACGCTCAAGAGCTGAGAAAACAACACAAGAAGCATTAGCAAAAAAAAATATCATCTCTTATTTACCTTTAAAAAAGGTATTGAAACAGTGGAGTGATCGGAAGAAGATTGTTGAGGAGCCTTTATTAAAATCCTATCTTTTTGTCTACATCTCAGCAAAAGAATATGCAGAGGTATTAATGACTAATGGTGTTAGTCGTTTTATTTATTTTTCTGGAAAAATTGCTTCTATTCCCGACAAGCAACTAGCAGATCTAAAATTGTTATTAGCCAATGCAAAAGATCTTGAAGTAATTGAATATGATATTTCCTTAGGAGAAAAAGTTTTAATTAAGGCAGGTCCTTTTAAAGGAATTATAGCAGAATTAGTATCTTTAAAAAGCAAAAAAAGTATAGTTTTACGATTACAGGATATAGGTTATTCTATCCTTATTAACACCTCTATGGCTTTTATTGAGCCAGCAACATAATCATCATATTAATAAGCAGTTACAAAATTTAAATGTGATTGAGAGGGCGAAGCTGTGTTTGATTGGAAGAAGTTTTCTCATTAAAAAATTAAGTTACGCTCAAATAATTTTACAAATAGTTAATACATGTGCAGAATTGCTGGCATAATTGCTCCAAATTTTTCTTCTGAACAATTAAAACATCAGGTAACCTTAATGTGTGATAGCATGGTGCATGGTGGCCCAGATGATTTTGGCGTAATCGTTGATGAAGAAAAAAAAGTAAGCCTAGGGAATAGACGGCTTTCTATCTTAGATTTAAGTGCAGCAGGTCATCAACCTATGTTTAGCGATGATGAGCAAATTGTAATTGCTTATAACGGAGAAATTTATAATTTTAAAGTTCTAAGAGCACAACTTATTCAGGAAGGTTTTAAATTTAAAACAGATTCAGATACAGAGGTAATTATTAAAGCCTATCAATTTTGGGGAGAAAGCTCATTTAAAAAGTTAAATGGAATTTTTTCTTTCTGTTTACACGATAAAATAAAGAATTGTTGTTATTTAGTAAGAGATCAAAGTGGCGTTAAACCCTTGTACTATAGTCGAGATAATTATAATCTAATATTTGCATCAGAGGTAAAAGCATTTAAACATTCTGGCATATTTCAACAGGAAAATGAAAACTGGAAAATATATTATTTAGCATTTGGGCACATTCCAGAGCCCTTTACTACCCTAAAAAATGTATACAGTTTACCAAAAGGTAGTTTTTTAAAATACCAACTTAGTGATGGTTCCTTTAAAATTGAGTCTTATTTTCAATTTACCACAGCTATTCAGATAATTGATGAAGAAGAAGCCATTATCAGAATTAAAGAAGAACTAAATAAAGCGGTTAAACTTCAACTAATTTCTGATGCAAGTATAGGAGTTTTATTTAGCGGCGGACTTGATTCTAGTATCATCACTTTACTTGCTGATATGTATGCTAAAGGAAATTTAACTTCTATATCCGCTAATTTCAATGAAATAGACTTTTCAGAAAGTAATTATCGCCAAATCATTTCTGAACGAGTTGAAGCAGGTCATCAAGAGCATTTAATTACCTATCGGGATTTTGTTTATAATTTTGATACTGTATTAAAAAATATGGATCAGCCAACTACAGATGGTATTAACACATGGTTTGTATGTAAGTGTGCAAAAGAAAATGGCTTAAAATCGGTACTTTCTGGGTTAGGTGCAGATGAGTTATTTGGTGGATATCCTTCATTTGATCGCATTAGAAAAATACAAAATTTAGGTCGAATAAGTAAGGAATTGATTAAATCTGCTCGCTTTCTACAAAATACCAAATTAAATAGACTGTATTATTTAAGCTTTCAATCGCCAGTTGGCGAATACTTATGTTTAAGGGGGTTATATACTCCAGATATAATCGCCAAATTATTGGATATAGACGTGCAAACAGTTATTAATTGTTTGCAAAATATTCCTTTAAATGATGCCATCCGTTATTTAAATGATGAAGAAAGAGCAAGTTGGTTTGAGATTAATATGTATATGCAAAACCAATTGTTAAAAGATACTGACTTCATGAGTATGAGCCATGGTGTGGAAGTAAGAGTTCCATTTTTAGATGTTAATTTTGTAAATTTAGTAACTTCAATACATCCTTCTATAAAATTTGGAGTGTATCAAAAAAAGCGATTACTGATAGAGGCTTATAAAGAAGAGCTTCCTGAACAAATTTTAAACCGTTCAAAAATGGGTTTTACTTTTCCGTTTCAAGAATGGATGGTAAAAAACAAAGAGATCTCATCTCCAGACCTTTATCAAAATAAAAAGGCCAAAAAATTAATCACCTCATTTAATAACAATAAGTTGCATTGGTCTTCAGCTTTTGCACTATACAAAGTATTCCATGCCTCCTAGAGTTCTATTTTTAACCTTAAAGGTTTTCGGTTTTACTGGTGGAATTGAAAAAGTTTGCCGTTCTATTTGCCGTTCATTATATGATCTTGGGGAAGAAAATATAGTAGAGCCAACAGTTTACTCTATGTATGATAAATATTTTGACCGGGATTCTAGATATCTAAAAAAACAACAATATCATGCTTTTAATGAACATAGAAAATATTTTGTCATTAAATCTTTAATCAAGGGAATAAGATCTGATGTTATTATTTTAAGTCACATTAACTTATTATCAGTAGGTTATTTAATAAAAAGATTTAGTCCAAAAACTAAAGTTTATTTACTTGCTCATGGGATAGAAATTTGGAGAAAATTGCCAGAACCTAAACTGAAAGCACTTAAAAGGTTAGATAAAATTATTGCTGTTAGTCATTTTACAGCAGAAAAGATAAAAAGCATACATGGCATTAAAGCCGAAAAAATGGAAATACTTAATAATTGTATTGATCCATTTTACTTTTTTCCAGAAAACTTTAGTAAACCTAAACCATTACTAGAAAGATATGGTCTTAATTCTAATCAAAAAATATTAATGTCGCTTTCTAGAGTTGTATCTTCAGAAAAATATAAAGGATACGATAATACCATTTCTATTTTACCTGAGTTAATTAAAAAGTATCCAGAAGTGGTATATTTAATAGCTGGTAAATCTGATGAAGAAGAAAAATCAAGATTAGAGAAATTAATAGCCAAACATCAAATAGCCAGTCATATTAAATTAATTGGTTTTATAGATGAAGCAGAAATTACTGATCACTTTTTATTATCGGATATTTTTGTGATGCCAAGTAAAAAAGAAGGCTTTGGAATTGTATTTATTGAAGCAATGGCAAGCGGTTTATATGTTGTAGCTGGCAATAAAGATGGAAGTGTGGATGCATTAAAAGATGGAGAATTAGGTAAATTAGTTAATCCTGATGATTCCAATGAGATTGAAAAAACCTTAGATGAGCTTTTGAAAGCTCCTTTAAATCACGAAGAAAAAATTACTTTGCAGAAAAACGTCTTACAAGCTTTTAGTTATGAAAAATATCGCGAAAGCATTAAGAAGTTAATTGTTCATGGCACAAGTTATCTTATGTTCTTATAAATGAATAAACAACAAGAAACCTGGAAAATAGCTCCTTCAACTCATGTTTTTGACTTAAAACTAAAAGAAGTTTGGGCTTACAGAGATTTATTAGGCCTATTGGTAAGAAGAGATTTTGTTTCTTTTTATAAACAAACTATTTTGGGCCCGCTTTGGTTTTTTATACAACCATTATTTACTACCATTATTTTCACTTTTATTTTTGGAAATCTTGCAGGGATATCAACAGACGGATTGCCAAAACCGCTCTTTTACATGGCGGGAATTACTGCCTGGAATTATTTTGCTGATTGTTTAACAAAAACATCAACTGTATTTAAAGATAATGCTAGTATTTTTGGCAAGGTCTATTTTCCGAGGTTAATTATGCCTTTAAGTATTGTGGTGAGCAACCTTGTACGTTTTGCAGTACAAATGATCTTGTTTCTATTTTTTATAACGTACTATTATTTGTATAAAGGAGCAGATTTCCAACCTAGTTGGGCAATTGTATTATTTCCACTGGTAATTACGTTAATGGCACTTCTTGGATTGGGGGCTGGTATGATTATTTCTGCCCTGACTACAAAATATCGTGATCTCTCTTTTTTAGTAGGTTTTGGCGTACAACTATTGATGTATGCAACTGCAGTAATTTATCCATTATCTACTGCAGTTGAGAAATACCCGAAATATAGCTGGTTAATAAAATATAATCCAATGACAACGCTGATTGAAGTATTTAGATATGGATTTTTAGGTAAAGGGGCTTTTAGTTGGAGTTACTTAGGTTATACTTCCATTATAACTTTAATTATACTTCTAATAGGGGTAATCGTTTTTAATAAGGTAGAGAAAAATTTTGTAGACACGGTTTAAGCAATAATTAAAAAATGTCAATAGCGATAAAAGTAGAAAACCTAAGTAAAGCTTATCAATTAGGCCAAATAGGTACTGGAACAATTAGCCGTGATCTAGAGCGCTGGTATGCTAGAATACGAAATAAAGAAGATCCTTTTTTGAGCATTGGCGAGGATAATAATCAAACTTCTAAAAGTACAAGCGATATTGTTTGGAGCTTAAGGGATATAAATTTCGAAATTGAACAAGGAGACGCAGTTGGAATTATTGGCCGAAATGGTGCTGGCAAAAGTACATTGCTAAAAATTTTAAGCAAAATCACCTCTCCTACTACTGGAAAAATTACTGGCCAAGGCCGAATTGCAAGTCTATTAGAAGTTGGAACGGGTTTCCACCCAGAACTAAGTGGAAGGGAAAACATTTTTTTAAATGGTGCCATTTTAGGCATGCGAAAAAAAGAAATCGCAAGAAAATTAGATGAAATTGTAGATTTTGCGAGTATACAACGCTACTTAGATACGCCTGTAAAAAGATACAGTTCTGGTATGTATGTGCGTTTAGCATTTGCAGTTGCAGCCCACTTAGAAAGTGAAATTTTAATCGTAGATGAAGTATTAGCTGTGGGTGATGCAGAGTTTCAAAAGAAATGTTTGGGCAAAATGAATGAAGTTAGCAAAGGAGAAGGAAGAACTGTTTTATTTGTTAGTCATAACATGCAGTCTATAAATAAACTCTGTAATAGATCCATTTTACTCCATCATGGTAATATAGCTGGCTATGATTTCACGAATAAAATAATAGATCAGTATTCTTCAAGTGATAATAAATTACAAGAGATTCATTTAAATAACAACTATTTAAGCTTTCTTAAAATTGAGCAAATAGATAATTTCATTCGAATCCATTGCCATTATAAAAATTGTGAAAATTTCCACATTCCATTTCTTGGATTTACCCTAAGTGATTCTTATAATAATAAACTTTTTGGCACAAATCCAAAACTTCAAACACCTAGTAAACAGATAATTAAATCTTCATCTGGTCAAATTATTGCCGATATTCATGAGCCAAAATTATTAGCTGGAACTTATAATTTATCAGTGTGGTTTGGGGATGGAAGTTCAGATTATTTTGAACAAGAAAACATTTTATCTATTGATATTATTGATATGGGTACTTACGATATCCATACAACTGCAAACGAAAACGGCCCAATAATTCCTAAAGTTGTTTGGAATCAATTAATATGATAAAATTTACATGTATTATAACATGTTACAATAGAGAAGATCTTATCCAGAGATCTATAAAAAGCATTTTAAATCAAACTTTTCAAGATTTTGAGATTATTATTGTTGACGATGCGTCGACGGATAAAAGTATTGAAAAGATTAAACTGATTTTAGATAAAAGAATTAGATTAATTGTTCATGAAAAGAATTCTGGACAAAATGCTGCGATTAATACTGGAATTGCGGCCTCAAAATATGAATATTTAGCATTTCTTGACAGTGACGATGAATGGTTGCCAGAATATTTACATGAAATGTATCTAGCTTACCTTACAAATCCAACTTTAGGGTTTGTATATACATTTTGTGATCAAGTACCGTCTGTATTATTGGAAGGCGAAAAAATGTTTGCTGATGTATTAAATCAAGGTTATTTATCAGCGATGATAGCCATAACAGCAAGAAAAGATGCTGTTATGGCTATAGGCAAATTTGATGAAAGATATACCATTTGTCAAGATGATGATTTTTGTTTTAGACTTGCTAAAAATTATGCCTTTAAAGCCATACCAAAAAAGCTTGCCATTATTCATGGCGCTCCAGATTCCATGACCAAAAATTTATTAAAACTTGCAGAAGGATTTAACTTTTTGTTCGAGAATTATAAGGAAGATATTTTAATTAATTGTGGAGGCAAAACACTATCAAAACATTATTTAGATATCTCTATAATTTATTTTAGAGCTAAAGCTCTTTCAAAGGGATGTAAATTATACTTTAAATCTTTTAATTATTATTTCTTCTCTAAAGGGAATAATAGATTTAAATTCCCTTTGGATCAGTTTTTTAAAAAAACAATTTTCATCTTGAGAATAAATTTAAGTCATATTAAACAATTTATTTTAGGTAATCATGGTAGAAGAGGTTAAATTTAATAATCAAAAATTAGCCATTATAATTCGAGCTAATTATAAAAAAGAGGGTATTTCATTTTTTACCCCTGGAGATTTTTCTCAGCAATTGGGTTATATGAATAGACCTAAAGGTTATGTTATTGATCCTCATGTACATAATTTGGTCGAGCGAAAAGTTACACTCACACAAGAGGTGTTATATATAAAATCTGGTAAAGTGAGAGTAGATTTTTTTGATGATGATAGAAATTATTTAGAAAGTAAAATAGTAGAAGAAGGTGATGTAATTCTATTAGCAGCTGGTGGACATGGTTTTGAAATGCTAGAAGATGCCGAAATGATAGAAATTAAGCAAGGTCCATATTGTGGCGATGAAGATAAAGTGCGATTCGAACATCGTCAAGAAAATATTAATTACAAATAACTGTTTCAAAGAAATGAACGAAAATTTTAAATTGTATAGTCAATATTATGATTTGCTTTATCAAGACAAAAATTATGTTCAAGAAACAAATTATGTAAGTGGATTGATAGAAACTTATCGTCCTAAAAGTAACAGCATTTTAGAATTAGGTGCTGGGACTGGCAAACATGCATTTTTATTAGCAGACAAAGGTTATACTATATTAGGTGTAGAGCGTAGTGAAGAAATGATAGCTATCGCTAATCAGAAAAAAAATGAGAATGTAAGTTTTGAGGTAGCTGATATAACCGAATTCGATCTAAATCAAACTTTCGATGTTGCAACTTCTTTATTTCACGTGATTAGTTATTTAACGGATAATGAAAGCTTGATACAAACCTTTAAAAATGTTCATCAGCATTTAAACGAAGATGGAATATTCATTTTTGACGTTTGGCATAGTTCAGCAGTTTATCATCAAATACCAGAAAAAAGAACTAAAATTCTACAAAGTGATAGCATTGAGGTGATACGAAAAGCAAATCCTGTAATTTATTCAGAACAAAATGTTGTTGAAGTTAATTACGAAATAGCGATTACAAATCTTAATGATAAAAGTACAAACACAATAGCAGAAAAACATCCAATGCGTCATTTTAGCAGGCCAGAAATTGAGCTATTGGCTTATGCAACGGGATTTAAATTATTGGGTACTGAAGAATTTTTAACTGGTTCAGTTCCATCCACAAATACGTGGGGTGTATGTTATATTTTAAAGAAAATTTAAACTCAAACGAATTAAAATGCATCAACCAATTCCTGTAAACACCCCACTATTTAATGGCAATGAGCTAAAATATGTAACTGAATGCATAGAAACTGGATGGATTTCTAGCGAAGGTCCATTTATTTCGAAATTTGAAGAGGGTTTTAGTAATTATATTGGTTGTGAATATGGTGTCGCAGTAAGTAATGGCTCTGCAGCTTTAGATATCGCCATAAAAGCATTAAATATTGGACAAGGCGATGAAGTTATTATGCCAGCTTTTACCATTATTTCTCCTGCACAATCTGTTGTAACTGCAGGAGCTTTACCTGTTTTGGTAGATAGTGATCCGTTGACATGGAATATGGATGTAACTCAAATTGAAGCAAAAATTACAGCCAGAACAAAAGCAATATTAGTTGTACATATTTATGGTTTACCAGTTGATATGGATCCGGTATTAGTCTTAGCAAAAAAACATAATTTAAAAGTAATTGAAGATGCTGCAGAAATGCATGGTCAAACTTATAAAGGTAAAATGTGTGGGAGTATGGCTGATTTAAGCATTTTTAGCTTTTATCCAAACAAACACATTACTACTGGCGAAGGCGGAATGTTATTGACCAATGATAAAGCCTTAGCTGAAAGATGTAAGAAATTACGAAACCTTTGTTTTGAACCAAATGGACCACGATTTGTACATTATGAATTGGGTTGGAATTATAGAATGACAAATTTGCAAGCAGCCTTAGGTTTAGCACAATTAGAGCAAATTGATAGTTTTATTGATATCAAAAGGAAAATGGGAGCCAACTACCAACACCGGCTTCCCTTTTTGAAAGAGAAAGGATATCAATTGCCTTTAGGTAAAACTGATTTTGCAGAAAACATTTATTGGGTATTTGGTTTAGTTGCTCCTACAGAGAAAGAAAAGGAAGAAATGGTAAATTATCTAACAGAAAATAACATTGGCACTCGCCCATTTTTTTGGTGTATACATGAACAACCTGTATTTAAATCCATGGGTTTATTTGAAGATGAAAAATATCCAGTTGCAGAGAAATTAGCAAGAAATGGGTTTTATTTACCAAGTGGTTTGGGATTAACTGATGAAAATTTAGAGGTAATTGTAAATAAAATACGTGTGCGATAACTATGAGTAGAAAAATAGCTTATTTCACAAATTCAAAAACACTTTTTACAAATAATACTGTACTTGCGGTATTTAGAGAATTTCTTGAACAAGGAATTGAAATTCATTTGATATGTCCAGATGGGAACGTAAAATTACCTGATGATTTATCAACCATTAAAAAACATAAAATTCCAAATCCCCTAATTTTATGGCCAAAAAATCCTTTAAAAATAATTTCAGCAATAGCTGATTATATTTCTTTAGCCAAGTTTTTATATCAAGAAAAGGTACAAACGTTAATTGGACAAGATCATGTTGGACTAATTATAGCTGGTCGACTAAACAAAATTTTAAAGTGCAAAAAACTAGTTTATTTTTCGTTTGAAATCTATTTTCAAGATGAACTTAATACACTATGGGACAAAAAATTAAAAGAAAAAGAATTAAAATATTCCCATCAAGTAACTGATATTTTAATACAAGATAAAGTTCGAAAGTCTCTTTTGAAAATTGAGAATAGCGTTTCTGAAGACACTAAATGGCATCTTATCCCTGTTGCGACAACTTCAGATATATCTCATCTATCAAAAGACGTAAAGTCATTAAAAAAGAAGCTCTCCATACCAGATCACTATAAATTAGCTATCCATTCTGGAAGTGTAGAAGCTTGGAGTGGGGCTCAATTATTTATTGATGCATTAAAAGAAGATTGGCCATCAGAAGTTTGGCTTGTGATTCATAGTTTTGAAGAGTTTTCTGATAATCACAAAGCACATTTCGAGCTTAAAGAATTACAGAAAAAAGGAGTTAATGTTACATTATATCATCATATTTTCGAGAATGATGATCAGTATTTCGAATTTTTAAAATGCTTTGATGTTGGGTTTGCATTATATGCTGCTCAGCCTCAAAATGGATTAGGAAAAAACATTGGAGAAATTGGCTTGGCTTCTGGTAAATTTTCTAATTTAATGATGCTAGGCATTCCAGCAATTGTTACAAATAGTACTTTCTATCCTGAATTATTTGAAAAATACTTGGCTGGAGAAGTAATAAAGGAATATTCGCAAATAAATACAGCGCTCAGAAAAATTGTAAATGCTAATCAAGATAATTACGCTAAAGAGGCTAAAAAGCTTTACGACGAAGTATTAAATCCAAAAAAGGCAATACAAGAAATGGTAACACTATTGGTTTGAAAAAATGTCGAAAAAATCTATTAAAATAAAATTTCAAAACGGATTGTCATTCAATGATTTCGTAAAAGAGGTTTTTGAAGTCAATAAAATTACAGATGAATTTGATTTTGAAGAATCTGATCAGCCAGACTTCATCGTTTTCGGCCCTTATGGCAATAACATTCCGCCAATAGGAAATTATACAAGGATTGGCTATTTCTGTGAAAACATGACTCCAGATTTAACTACTTGTGAATATGCATTTGGTATCCCACTAGAAAAAGAAATCAATAACCCTAACTATAAAAGAATTCAGTGGCATGGTGTAAAACCTGAGTTATTTATAAAAAATTTCACTGATAACGACATTGATCGCATTGTTAATGAAAAAACTAGCTTCTGTAATTTCTTATATTCAAACAAAGTTCCATATAGAGAGGAGTTTTTTAGGCAATTATCAAAGTATAAAAAAGTCGATGCGCCTGGTAAATCAATGAATAATATGGGCGGTATTGATAGTTTGTATAAAGGAAATACATGGGAAAGAAAACGTCAATTCCTTTCTAAATATAAGTTCACTATTGCATTTGAAAATTATGCGTATCCAGGTTATCAAACTGAAAAACTATATGATGCTATGCAGGTAAATAGTTTGCCAATATACAGTGGAGATATAAATGTGAATGAAATTTTCAATGTAAAAAGCTTTTTAAACGCTAATGAATATATCAAGATTAAAAACAATAAAATCATCAGATCATTAGAAGAATCTTCTCAACAAAACTTTGTTGATTTTCGACCTCAAGAATTTAGAAAACCCCAACATCATTTAAGTAGGAAATTAAAATCTTATGGTAGAATACTAAAAATGTATTTAAATTATAACAACTTAAATTTCGAACCATTAATAGAAAAAATCATCGAAATAGATAATAACAAAGATTTATATATTAATTATTTGAAAGAACCTTGGTTAAACAATAATCAAGTTCCATTAAATTCATATAGTAAAGACACATGGCTAAAAATATTTAATGCAGGAAAATCATAAAGGATTTATTCAAAGCATTCAATTTTTAAGAGGTTTTGCTGCATTAGCTGTTGTATTATGTCATTATGGATCTACTTTAATAGCCTATAAAACTTTATCAAAGATTTTAAATTATGGCCAATACGGTGTGCATGTATTTTTCTTTGTGAGTGGTTATGTAATCTGCCTTGCTTTGATAAAGAATAATTATCATCCAAAACATTTTTTTAATTTTTTATTAAAACGATCAATCAGAATAGACCCTGCGTATTTGACAACAATTATTTTAACATTGTTATCATTTTGGCTATTCACCTCCATCCCATCGTTTAAAGGGCACAGCATTCCATTTATTCCAGCGCAATTTTTAGCTCATGTTTTTTATATCGTACCGTTCACAAATTTCGGTTTTTACAACCACGTTTTTTGGACATTATGCGTAGAATTTCAATTTTATATCTTAATAGGAAGCTTATATTTTTTGAATACAAGTCTATATTATAGAATATGTTTCCTGCTACTATTCTCATTAACTTCTTTCATTCCATTTGCAAATTCTGGTTATTTAGTTACCACCTATGCGCCTATTTTTGCCATGGGCATTGCAACTATGCATTATCATTCAACTAAAGAAAAAGAATATTTGATAGTTATTGCATTCAGCGCAGTAAGCATATTTCTAAATTTTAATATTGGTGTATTGCTGCTCATATTTGGCGTGGTATTTTTTGTTTCTTTCGTAAAGAAAATCGCAAGAGTATTCGATTTTTTAGGCAAAATATCATATTCCTTATATATCATCCATCCATTAGTACTAATTTACTTGCTTGGTATTTATAAAAAACTGTCAATACCAAAAAATTTAGAGCTTTTGACTTTAATAAGTCAAGTATTGATTTCGGTAATTTGCGCTTATATATTTTACGTTTTAATTGAAAAGCCTTCAATTGCACTATCCAAAAAAATAGCCTATAAAAACAAATGAAATCACCTCTCGTTTCGATAATTATCCCGTCTTATAACGCAGAAAATCATTTGGCGGAAGCGATAGAGTGTGTAATTAATCAAACTTGGCCAAATAAAGAAATTATTATTATTGATGACGGCTCTATTGACAATTCATATCAAATTGCTAAAAAATACGAGTCGGAAAGTATAATTGTCGTAAAACAAAAAAATAAAGGTGCCAGTGCGGCCAGAAATGCTGGTTTAGCTATAGCAAAAGGAGATTATATTCAATTTTTAGATGCTGATGATCTAATAAGTCCAGAAAAAATTGAGCTCCAAGTCAAGTTATTAGAGAAAAATGAAGGGTACCTAAGTATTTGTTCAACCATTTATTTTGATGATGGAGAAAATATACTTTTAAAAGAGCCAATAAAAAACTGGACTGATGGTTATTGTAGTGATAATATAGACTTTGCAAATAAGTTATATGCTGGAGAATTTATCGGATCGAACTATGGAGGAATGGTTACTATACACTCTTGGTTGTGTCCAAAATATATACTAGACAGCGTTGGGCCATGGAACGAAAGTTTAAGTATGGATGACGATGGAGAATATTTCTGTAGAGTGATCTTTAAAGCAAAAGGCATTTGTTATGCATCTGGTGCACTAAATTATTACAGACAACATCTTAAAAACAACAATCTTTCTGCCCAATTAACTTTCAAGGGTTTCGAATCTATGTTCAATGCCACCAATTTAAAATATGAACATTTAAAAGATAAATTCGATTTAAACTTACTCAACAAAATTTTTTCTTTACATTATCAACAAATAGCTACAGCAACCTATCCAAAATTTAAAAGCATTTCACAAAAAGCTGTTAGCAAAGCTGAAGAAATGGGATTAAAAAAAATAAAATATCTCGGAGGTCCTGTTAGTACATTTTTAAGTAGTTTTTTAGGCTGGAAACTAGTTAGAATTATAAATTATTGGCGTTTTGGATAGATTAGCATGAAAAAAATTATTGAAAGATTTCTCATAAAAATATTAAAGCTATTAAAGGTAAATCTTTTAGCGCATGCACATGTTCAAATTGGAGTGGGACATAATACCTATTCGTCAGGAGAAAAACATGTAATTGATAACATACTAATAGATATCTTAGGTAAAGAACCTACTGTAATATTTGATGTTGGTGCAAATATTGGTCAGTATGCTCATATGCTTAGAGATAGATTTAAAACAGCTGAGATTTATTGTTTCGAACCCGTTATTGAAAATTATTCAAGGCTAAAAGCAAATGTTTTAAACCTAAATATAACTTGTGAGAACTATGCTGTTGGAAGTAAAATGGGCATTTTAACATTATTCACAGGTTCAAATGACGAAGATGGCGCTATGTCTACGTCCTATAAAGGAGCTATTGAGCATATTTTCACTTTTGCCGGCAATATGGATCAAGAAATAGCCAGCACAATGATAACTATAGATGATTATTGTGATAAGAAAATTGATAATATAGATTTTTTAAAAATAGATATTGAGGGGCATGAATTGGAAGCGCTTAAAGGTGCTGTTTCGATGATAAATCGAAATAAAATAAATATAATTCAATTTGAGTTTAATGAGTTTAATTTGTTCTCTAAAAGTTCAATGTTTGACTTCTATCATATATTAAAAGAATTTGATTTGTATAGGATAATGCCTAATAATTCTTTATTTGCAATGGGTACTTACAATTCTATTCATGAAATTTATAGGTATCAAAATATTTTAGCAGTAAATAAATCTCTAAAATATGTTCAATAAAATTCAAAATGATTAATTACAACAATTCAATTAGCCTTGTCATTTTTACTTGCGAATCCAGAGAACATCTTTTGCTGAACACTTTTAAATCTTTTTTAGAAAACTGCGATTATAAATTTGATAAAATTATTCTAGCAATTGATGGCAAAGTTAATGCTCAAATTATAGATGAGATTTCTCCAACAGTCGTTGTGCAACAAGCGAATAGAAGCGGCTACGTAAAAAACATATTAAATGCATTAAAACAAATCAATACACCCTACTTTTTTTGGTTAGAAGATGATTGGAAGTTTCATAAAAAATTAGATTTAGCAGAACTACTAAATTCAATAAAAAGTAATGAAGATTGGGTTGAAATTGTGCTAAGCAAAAGTGGTGCTTTAAGTGCAGAACAGAAAGCAAATAAGTTAGCTAACAACTTATATGAAACAACGTTTGGCTTTTCTGCTAATCCTTGTTTGTGCAACACCCAACACCTTCAATCTGCTTTTAATGCATTAGAAAAAGCGCCTAGAGGAAGTAAATTGGGTGAAGATGGTTTCGAAAATTTCCTATCCAAAAAATTTGCAGAAGAAAATAAAAAATGTGTCATTCTAGATCCAGTAGACCAGTCGCATATTTCTCACGAAGGATATCTAGAAAGTACGCCAAGAAGTTGGCACATGACAGATTCTATAGAGAACAAAGCAACAACTCATTTACTAACTATACCTGCCCCGTCTTTATTCCGTAGATTTAAAATGATTGGAAAACTTTTATTAATGTTCCTAAAGCTTTCGAAATTGCAGTTACATAATAACAAAATTTACGAATACTGTTTCAGAGTAATTAGATCTTCAAATTCTGTATTAAAAGATGAATAGAAATATTTTAACTATTGCTACTGGCAAAAAGCTGTATGTTGATTTAGCTGTTCATTTAGCACGTTCATTCTATTTATGGAATGAAAATTCAGACATCACATTTTATATTGTAACAGATTTACCTGACTTAGTTGAAAGTGATGTATTAAAATATGCGAAAATCATTACGGTAAAAAAAGGAGAACTTGGCGAAGGTTTTTCTCCAAAATTACATCTCGATAAGCTTGCTCCAGGAGGTCAAACTTTATTTATTGATAGTGATTGTTTAATCTTCGGAAATCTTGATAGTGTGTTTGAGCGATTTAAAGGTAAATCCGTATCTGTTGTTGGGGGCTATATTGCTGATGGAGAATGGTTTGGAGAAATCAAAGAAATTTGTAAGCAATTTAATATTCCTCATATTCCTAAATTTAATGGCGGAATTTACTATCTTGAAAAGGGAGAAATAGCTTCAAAAGTATATGCTAAAGCACGTGAGCTAGAAAAAGATTACGATAAAATAGGATTTAAAAGGTTAAGAAATAGACCAAACGATGAAGTATTAATGGCATTAGCGATGCAGTTATATCAAATGGAGCCTATTGAAGATGATGCAACTATAATGAGCGATCCGCAAGCATGCCCTGGTGGATATGAAATTGATGTTATCACAGGTAAAAGATGGTTGTTAAATCCACCACCACCAAATCCATTGCATCGAATTTGGTATCCATTTACAAAAGTTGAGCCTTTAATATTTCATTTTTTAGGATATTATACACAACATTATCCATATAGAAGGGAGATTTATCGTTTAGATAAAAAACTCAAAAACAAGTTAAATTGGCAAACAAAAGCTTATGCCAAATTGAATATTGAATGGCCAGAAAAAATAAAAATAGCGTTCAAAGAATTATTTAGACCGCTATATAGATTAGTTTTTGGTACTAGGAAAATTGTAAAATCTGAAAGAATAGTTTAAATGGATGTAAGTATAATCATACCTGCATATAATCGATTGTGGTGCCTTCCTAGAGCAATTGATAGTTGTCGTAATGCCAATTGCACTGTCGAAATTATTGTAGTAGATGACGGCAGTTCGGATGGAACGTGGGAATGGTTAGAAAAACAGGATAATCTTGTTAAAATTAAACAAGCTAACCAAGGCCAAACTTACGCCATAAATAATGGAGTAGCTAACGCTAGTGGAAAGTATATTCGTTTTTTAGACAGTGATGATTTTCTTGTAGAAGGAATAATTGATAAACAATTTATAGCGGCTGAGCAACATGCAGCAGATTTAGTGTATTCAGGCGTAGATGTATATGTTGAGGATACAAAAGAAATCATTAAATCACCAGAAATTACTCCATGGGATGATTTTTTAACTGTACAACTTGGAAATAGCTACGGTAGTCATTTCTTAGGGATGCTATTTAAAACCGAACTTGTAAAAAAAGTACCCCGCAGGCCTGACTATGCATTCAGAGAAGATAGAATGTTTCTTTTAGAATATGGATTACTTGAACCAAAAACAGTACACGTGGCTGGTTGTGCCGGTTATTGGGTAAAACATACTGACCAAATGCAGGCAAACTATAGAGGTTTAAAGGCTCAAGTTACCAATTGGCAACATTTAAACATCTACAAAAAGATACTATCACGTCTAAAATTAGATGGGAAGCTTACAGAAAATAGAAAAAATGCAGCATGTAACATTTTATGGCCTTTAGCTCATTGGATTGCTTTAAATCATATTAATGAAGCAAATGAAGTTGTAAATTGGATATATGAATTAAATCCGTCTTTTAAAATTCCTCAAAAAGGCGTTTTAGGATCTTTGTATAAAAAAATGGGGTTTAAGAATACCGAAAGATTATTAGGTTTAAGACGTAAATTATTAGTAAGATGAGCAGCACTAATCCAATAAATATTTTTTACGAAGAACCTGAAGCTGATCGTTGGTTCAAATACGATCGTTATCCAAGAAAAATTATTAGAAAGATAATTAGAGGAAAACAAAGACCTGGAGGTGTAATGATGGTTGCTTTAGAATTAATGCATGGATTAGATAAATTAAAAATACCTTATCGTTTTAATGATTATAAATATGCCAAAAAACATCCAAATGAATTGATTGGTGTGATCGGGAAACCTCATCTAATTTTTGAAAAAAAATTTAAAAATCCAATTCTTTTTGGTGCTGGTGTGTTCTCTCATCCAATAGATTGTCCGGATCTTTTTAAACTTTATCCAAATGTTAAGAAAATGCTAGTACCAGGACCATGGATGCAAGTTATGTGCGAACCTTATTACCACGATAAAGTACAAGCTTGGCCAGTAGGAATTGATAGCGAAAAATGGTCGGATAAAATTAAAGGTGATGAGTTAAGTGTAGACTTTTTAATTTATGATAAAATACGTTGGGAGAATAATAAGTATCAAGATGATCTATTAGAACCTTTAGTTAAAGAATTAAAAGAGAAAAATCTGAGCTATCACTATATAAAATATGGCAGTTATCAGCCTTCGGATTTAATGAATGAATTAAGAGTTTGCAAAGCAGTCATTTTTTTATGTACTCATGAATCTCAAGGTATTGCTTATCAACAAGTACTTTCTACCAATACACCTATATTAGCTTGGGATAGAGGCGGTTATTGGCAAGACCCTTCCTACTTCCCTGATAAAGTAAAATTCGAACCTGTAAGTTCCGTTCCTTATTGGGATGAAAGATGTGGAATAAAATTTAAAGGAAATACTGATTTCCCTTTAGCACTTGACAACTTTATTTCCAAATTAAACCATAAAGAGTTCAAGCCAAGAAATTTCATACTAGAGAATTTAACACTTGAAATTTGTGCTCAAAAATATATGACTATTTATAACGATATAGCGAATGAAAATTCTTCAAATTCTTAATCCTGTTACTCCACTTCCTGCCAAAACCATTGGAGGTTCGGAAAGAATTGTAGAGTATTTAATGGACGAATTGGTTCAGCTTGGGCATGATGTTACGTTTATGGGACATGATGAATCTACTTTCACTAACCAAGTAAAACACATTCCTATTGGTACTTATTTAGATAAAAAAAAGACTTTAAGAACAGCATGGAAACATTTAATCAGCACTAAATACGATGTTGTTCACAATCATGGTCGATTATTATATTTTGCTCCAATAATATATAGTAAAACGCGAAAATTACATACATTTCACATGGCTGATTTAGAAAGTGGATTTCATAATTTTCAGCGGATGAAACCAAGAAATTTAACATTTAGTCCATGCGGGAAATGGATTCAAGAAAGATATCAATCACTTGGAGGAAATTGGCAATACGTTAATAATGGCTTACCTATTTCCAAATATTCATTTGATCATTCAACTATTACCAATGACAGCCCCTTAGTTATAATTTGTCGCATTGGCCCAGGGAAAGGTTTAGTAGATGCAATAGAAATCTCTCGAAAATCAAACAAAAAGTTAATAATTGCAGGGAAAGTTGGCGATTATCCTCATGAAAAAGAATGGTTTAATGAAAATGTAGGCAAGTATGTTGATGATAAAAACATAAAGTTTATTGGAGAAGTAAACGATATTCAAAAAAATGATTTGTTAAATCAAGCGCTAGCATTAATTATTCCAACAAAAGATAGTGAAGCATTTAATACGACAATGATTGAGGCAAATGCATGTGGCTGTCCAGTAATTAGTTATAATAAGTTCTGCTTTCCTGAATATATAAAAAATGGAGTAAATGGTTTTATTGGTGATACGATAGAAGATTTAATCGAAGCTGTTCTAAAAATTAATCTTATTGATCGACAAAACTGTAGAACATATTTTGAGCAAAAGTATACATCAAAAACGATGGCTTTAAATTATCTCCATTTGTATGAAAATCACTTAAATAAATGAAAATAGCAATAATTGCAGATCCATTTATTCCAATTCCTCCTTTAAATTATGGTGGAATTGAACGTATTATACATTTTTTAATTGTTGGGCTTAAAGAAAGAGGGCATGAAGTAATTTTAATTGCCCATGCGGATTCTGAAGTAGATATACCTTTAATCAAATACAAAAATCAAAACACAAGGCTGGCAACACTACAAAATATACTAACCATAAACAAGTTAAAGAATTTCAAACCAGATGTTATTCATAGTTTTGGTCGATTGATAAATCTATTACCATTTTTAAGTTCCAGCATACCTAAAATAATGTCTTATCAACGAGAGCCAACTTTATCGCAAATTAAAAAAGCGATATTGATAAGCAAAAAACAGACATTAAGTTTTACTGGATGTAGCGATTACATCTCTAATCAAATTAAACCTTTCGCAACTGCTGAAACCGTTTATAATGGTTTTCCTATACATACCTACGATCCAAAATTTGATTTTAAGGAAGATGCTCCATTAGTTTTTTTAGGGAGAATAGAATACATAAAAGGAACGCACATTGCAATTGAAATTGCCCAAAAAACAAATAAAAAATTAATTATAGCTGGTAATATCCCACCAGATGGCGAACAGTATTTTAATGAAAAAATTAAACCTTTTCTTTCTGGAGAGATTGAATATATCGGTCCAGTGAATGATATAGAAAAAAACACTTTATTAGGTAATGCATTAGCATTTTTAATGCCCATACAATGGAATGAGCCCTTTGGTATTGTAATGGCAGAAGCTATGGCTTGCGGTACGCCAGTGATAGGATTTTCTAAAGGATCTGTTCCTGAAGTAGTGGAAGATAATGTTACGGGTTTTGTTTGTACTACAACTGATGAAATGGTTCTTGCAATTGGTAAACTAGATTCTATTAATAGAGAAACTGTTTGGAAAACAGCAATGCGTAGATTTAGTAGTGATAGCATTGTTTCCGAATACCTAAAACTCTATGAAGCACGGATTAATAAAAATTAATTTATAACAAAACACTTACGTGCCTAAAACTATTATTCTTATTACGTCTGGTCAACCTTCTTTAAACCCAAGATTGGTAAAAGAGGCCGACGCGTTAATTGAAGCAGGTTATAATGTTCATGTAATCTATCAATATTGGAATAGTTGGGCCACGACTTTAGATGAAAAATTACTTCCTCAAAAAAAGTGGAAAGCAATAAGAATTAGTGGTGATCCTTTACAAGAAAAAGCAATCTATTGGCGAACCCGCATCACTTTAAAAATTGCTCGAAAACTGATTAAAACATTAGGTTTTAGTAATAATTTAGCCGAATTAGCGATAGGTCGCTGTACTTTTCAACTAGCTAAAAAAGCAATGAATACGTCTGGAGATCTTTACATTGCTCATAATTTAGCAGCATTACCTGCAGCAGTTTTAGCAGCAAAGCACAACAATGCAAAATGTGGTTTTGATGCGGAAGATTTGCATCGGTATGAAATGAGTAATGACGATTTAAATGATGATGTTCGCTTAAAAAAATATCTTGAAGAAAAATATTTTCCTCTAGTTAATTATTTAACTACCAGCAGCCCTGAGATTGCAAAAAAATATGAAGAATTTTTCCCATCCCTAAAATTTAACACACTATTAAATGTTTTTTCGAAGAACGAAGCAGAATTAACTACGAAAAATAATGAACAACCATTAAAATTATTCTGGTTCTCACAAAATGTTGGATTATCAAGAGGTTTGCAAGATGTTTTGGGGGCTTTAAAAATAATAGAAAATGAAAAAATCGAATTTCATATACTTGGCTTTTTAAGTCAACAAGTTAAAACTGAATTAGATCAAATTATCCAAAATCTCAACTTTATTCATTCTCCTAAAATTATATTTCATCCACCTATTGAATCTACAGAATTAACCAAGTTTGCAAGCAAATTTGATATAGGTTTAGCTACTGAATCTGGATTTTCTATCAATAATGACATCGCTCTGAGTAATAAAATTTTCACCTATGCACAAGCTGGTTTGGCTATTATCGCATCTGATACAACTGCTCAAAGACAATTTATGACTGCATATCCCAATATGGGAAGTATTTATGAAAAGAAGAATTCGACTAGCCTTGCCTTAATTCTAAAAAACTACATTGAACACAAAGAACTCTTAAATCAACATCAAGTTCAATCAGCTCAATACGCAAAAGAAAAATTAAATTGGGAAGTTGAAAAGGAAAAATTTCTTACCATTATTCAATCTATCATTTAGTTAAATTGAAACGCGTCCTTATCATTTCTCCTCACTTCCCTCCTGCAAATGCTGCAGATATGCAACGTATTAGAATGAGTCTGCCTTATTTTAAAGAATTTCAATGGGAAGCAGAAGTTGTTACCATCGATGAAAATTATGTAGATATGGTAAAGGACTCTCTTCTGCTAGATTCCATTCCCAACAACATCACCATACATAAAGTTAATGCTTTTTCTAAAAAATGGACTAGCAAAATCGGACTTGGAAGTTTAGCGTTACGTTCACTATGGTTTTATCGCAAAAAGGTTAATAAAATATTAAAAAATAAGAAGTTCGATTTAATTTACTTTTCTACAACGGAATTTCCAGTATGTGTTTTGGGTTCTTATTGGAAAAATAAATTTAATATCCCCTACGTAATTGATATGCAGGATCCTTGGCATAGCGATTATTATCAAGATAAACCAAAATCAGAACGACCAAAAAAATATTGGTTTTCCTATCGTTTACATAAATTTCTGGAGCCAATTGCCATGAAAAATGTAGATGGTTTAATCAGCGTGTCAGAAAAATATATAAATACCTTAAAAGGCAGATACGCTAATTTGGCAAATGTACCAGCTAAAGTGATCACTTTTGGTGCGAACGAACAGGATTTTAAAATTGTTCAAGAAAATAACGACCAATTAAAATTATATTATACTCCATCAACGACGCAACTTAATCTTGTATATGTAGGCAGAGGTGGTTATGATATGCGAGATGCAGTAGAAATTTTGTTCAAAGCATTCAAAACTGGACTTAAAAATGAGCCACACTTATTTGAAAATATTCACTTTCATTTTATCGGTACAAGTTATGCTCCTGCTGGTAAAGGTATAGCTACGATAAGCCCAATAGCAGAGTCAGTAAATATCTCAAACTATGTTACAGAATACACAAATCGAATTGGTTTTTATGAAAGTATAAAACAGCTTATTTCTGCTGATGGACTAATTATAATTGGTTCAAACGATAGTAGTTATACAGCTTCTAAATTATATCCTTATATTTTAGCTAAAAAGCAATTACTAGGGGTTTTTAATGAAATGAGTAGTGCCGCAAAAATTATGATGGATTGTAATGCTGGTGATTTAATTACATTTAACGACAATCAAAATGAGGCTTATGAAATACTACATCGTTATATTGTCAGCGTTAAAAAACAATTACCAATTTCAACCAACTTTACAGAATTTGAACCGTATACGGCTTCATCAATGACAAAATCACAAGTTGAATTATTTAATAAAGTATTGACTAGTAAATAAAATGTTATTAAAAAATATAGCTAGAATCATATTAAGAAGACCATTTTTCAAAGGACAGGACCGTATTTTTAATTATCTATTTAAAAAAAATAAATTAAATCAGGGATGGCGTATCGTTAAACCAATTCAAGGAAATTTTAAAATTAATTGCGATACAGCAACATGGATAGGCGCTAAAATAGTTTACACTGGTAATTATGAACCCGCACTTAAAAGTGTATTTCAAGCTAACATCAAAAAAGGAGATCGTGTTTTAGATGTTGGTGCAAATATTGGATTTCATACGCTTTTTTTTGCAGAATTGGTTGGAGACCAAGGTTCAATCATGGCATTTGAACCTGTTCCTTATAATTTTGAGACGTTGAATTATAACATCAGCCTAAATAATTTTCATCATATAAAAACAAAAAATATTGCTCTTGGAAATAAAAACGAGCAAATTAGCATTGCTGCTGATGAAAAAAGCACAAATCCAGGCACATTTAATCTTTTTGATCAAACTGGCGACACCTTAATTACCTGTTGTGTTGGAGACGAAATTATTGGAGATGAAAAAGTCGATTTTATTAAAATTGATGTAGAAGGTTACGAAAGTTTTGTAATTCAAGGCTTGCTCGAAACCATTAAGATGAACAAGCCTAAAATTATATTTGAGTACGATGTTAATTACCATAAAAAAACTGGATTAGCTAAAGATTATATCTTTTCACTATTAGCGGATTTGAATTATCGTTTTATGCATATCTATCAAGAAGGCCCAATCTTTTTAGATAATTTCAACGAACTTAAATCTGGTAATATCCTAGCACTTCCTAATGACTAAGAAACTAGCAATTATAAGTACTCATCCTATTCAATACTATGCCCCTGTATTTCAATTAATTGCAAAAAAAATGGATGTTAAAGTATTTTATACTGCTGGTAACTCTCTTGAAAAATATGATATAGGTTTTAAACAAAAAATTGAGTGGGATATTCCTTTATTAGAAGGATATGAATATGAATTTCTAGAAAATAGTGCTAAAGATAAAGGAAGTCATCACTTTAATGGTATTATTAATCCAAATGCAATTTCACAACTAAAAAACTTTCAACCAGATGCAATTTTAATATATGGTTGGGCATATAAAAGTCACTTAAAAATTATTCGATATTTTAAAAACAAAATTCCTGTTTATTTTAGGGGAGATTCGACTTTATTAAATCAAAAATCTAACCTCAAAAATTTATTACGCAGCTTGTTTTTAACTTGGATTTATAAACATATTGATGCTGCATTTTATGTTGGCACAGCAAATAAATCTTACTTTAAAAAATTTGGATTAAACGATGATCAATTAATTTTTGCACCGCATGCCATTGATAATAAACGATTTGGAGAAATCAGGCATACAGAGGCTCTAAAACTTAGAGAGCAATTTAGTATTAAAGACAAAGATATTTTAATACTTTTTGCAGGTAAATTAGAACCTATTAAAAATCCAGAGCTATTACTTTCAGCTTTTAAAAAACTAGATTCAACTAACGTACATTTATTATTTGTAGGCAATGGCAAATTAGAGAAAAGTTTAAAAGAGCAAGTACTGGACAATGGCCAGCCTGCAAATAATATTCATTTTTTAAATTTTCAAAATCAAACACAAATGCCAGCTACCTATCAAGCTTGTGATATATTTTGCCTTCCATCTAATAGTGAAACTTGGGGATTAGCAATAAATGAGGCAATGGCATCTGGAAAAGCAATATTAGCTTCCGATAAAGTAGGATGTGCAATTGATTTAGTGAACGCTAAAACTGGAAGCATCTTTAAACATGGTGATTTAATGGATTTAACTCAAAAATTAATAGCTTTAACAAAAGATAAATCCGAGCTAGAAAAAATGGGAGAAAACTCATTAAAATATATCCAGAATTGGAGTTTTGAGAAACAAGTAAATGTAATTGTAGAGTATGTTAACAGATAAGAATCCTAATTTTTCTCGTCAAAAAGTACTTATCTTAATCTATGTACCTTGGTTCTTAGCTATAGTCACTCAACTAGATCCTGTTATTTCTTATTTTGTAGCATGGAGTGGGTCTTTTTATATTTTTTACTTGACATTATTTTCTAAAGTAAAATTTATACCTCATGATTTACCGCTAACCAGACAAGTAATGCGACCAATTGTAATCATTCAGCTTATTTTTGCTGGTTTTATGTGTTGTACTTCTGTTTTTTACTTTATGGATCATATGGGATATGAATACTTTAACAAGGTAAGCATAATACCTTTTAAGGCAAATGAACTAACTTATTTTATTGCAAAATGTCAGCGAATGTCATTGTTAGCACATGCGGCATTAGTTACAGGTATGATTGTTCAAATTAAACAGTTCCCAGTCATTAAGCATAAACTAAACTTAAATTTGGATTTCTTTTTAATTTGGTTGTGTATTGGTTGTTATCTTTTAGGTGCAACCGCTTCTAAAATTGCAAGTATTTCACAGTTCTCTTTTGGTTTAATCAATATTTCTATTACTTGTAGCGCTTTAGTATTTGTAAGAGGTATTGTACAGAGAAAAAGAGGTTATATATTTTTTGGTGGAGGGCTATTTATCTTTAATTTTTTAGCATCAACGTTAACTGGCTACAAGGAAAGTATCATTATTAATGTAATTATCATTAGTTTTTTGCTATATCCTTACTATAAAAAAGTTATTTTAACCTTAGCAATACCAACAATTTATATTCTATTATACATCTTACCAACTTTCGCAAGTATAATAAGATCTCAAGCATGGTCTGGACAAAAAACAGCCTTGGAAGCAAGAACAGCAGCTTTCAATGCCGTGTTAACAAGCGATGCTCCATTAATTGATGAAACGAATTGGGGATTTCTAACCAATCGCTTAAGTGAAATTAGTATGTTTACCAAATTTGTAAAGCATATTCCTGAAGAAAGAAATTATTATGGCTTAGAAATTTTTAAGAACTCCTTATTAGCAATTATTCCCAGGTTTATCTGGCCCAATAAATTTATTACTGAAACCATTTCTATGGAGCGTGTATATGAAGCAAGGGTTGCCTATAAAGGATCCGATGTATCTGCTAAAACGAGACCAGTTGTTGATGGTTATGTAAGCGCAGGTTTCATAGGTGTATTTATTTCAATTTTCTTATATGGTTGGTTAACTCAGTGGCTATGTAATAAAGCAGAAGAATGGTTTGGTGGCTATGAACTTGGATGCATTGTCATGTTCAATGCTATTTTTCAAAATTTATGGCGGGGAAATAATTTCGAATTCTTGCTTAATAATATTTTTTATGGGTACATAGCGATGTATGCCATTTTTTGGATGCTAAAAAGGTCAAATACACTAACAGAAGTAGATGTTTATAAAAATACTGCAGGTAACAGCAGCATATAAACCTGCTCATATTTATGGCGGGCCAACAATGTCGGTTGCTAAATTATGCGAAGTGTTGACTGAAAATGAAGTTGAAGTTGAAGTTTTGACAACAACTGCTAATGGCAAAACTGAATTAAACGTTGTTAAAAATAGAGTTCAAAAAGTTGATGGTGTAATTGTTACTTATTTTAAAAGGCTAACGAAAGATCATACTCATTTTTCACCAGGACTTTTAAAAAATTTAAGGCATATCATTTTAAAAAACCCAAAAGACAAAAAATTAGTAATTCATATTCATGCATGGTGGAATTTAGTTTCTATTTTTAGCTGTCAAATAGCGAAATGGAGCAATATTCCGGTTATTTTATCACCACGAGGAATGTTAACTAATTATACATTAGGTAATAGAAATTCAGGCTTTAAATCAATTATTCATGCTGCAATGGGTAAAAAATTATTAACCTACTGCCATATTCATGCTACTAGTGAAAAAGAAAAACAAGATGTATTACAGTTTATACAGCCAAAAAGTCTTGTAGTAATTCCAAATTTGGTAGAGCTTCCGAAAAACAATAGCAAAGAATTTGTTCAAACATTTGAAGATGAAAACCTTTTTAAACTTATATTTTTATCCCGCATCGAAGAAAAAAAAGGATTAGAGTTACTTTTTGAATCCTTAGTAGGCTTAACAATAAATTGGAATTTAACCATAGCCGGATCTGGCGAAGAGGAATATGTAAAAAGTTTGAAACTAAAAGCTGAGAGTTTAAAACTTAAGGATAAAATACATTGGGTTGGTCAAATATCAAATAATGATAAATTCCAATTACTCGCAGACCATCATTTAATGGTTTTAACTTCATACAATGAAAATTTTGCTAATGTGGTTGTGGAAAGTTTAAGTGTTGGCACACCTGTGTTACTTTCAAATCAAGTTGGTTTAGCTGATTATATTGATAAGAATGATTTTGGTTGGATCACTGATTTAACTAATGAAACCATTCATGAAAATATAAAAAAAGCCTTTATAAACCAGGAAAAGAGAGCAAAAATTCGCCAAACAGCACCAAAAACTATAGAAAGCGATTTTAGTTCTGAAAAATTAATTCATCAATATATTTCATTTTATCAACAAGTAAATTAATGTCAGAATATAAAGATTTTGGATTTCAACATGCCAATGCTTCGCATGCTCATCAATATTTGGACGGACCTATATTAGGTTTATTAAATGTGCAAAAAAATAGAAAAATACTTGACTTAGGATGTGGAAATGGCGCTTTGGTAAAGCTTCTATTAGAAAAAGGATTTGATGCTTACGGAACTGATGCGTCAGAAAAAGGAATACAAATTGCATCAGAACTGTTTCCTGATCGTTTCGCATTGCAAGATCTTTCTAAAGATGAACTTCCAGATAAGCTAGCAAGTTTAAGTTTCGACACCATAATTTCTACAGAAGTAATAGAACATTTATATGATCCTAGACAATTTGCTTCATTTTGTAAAAAAATATTAACTAAAAACGGTGGTGGAGAACTAATTTTAAGCACTCCATACCATGGTTATTTAAAAAACCTCATTATATCTTTAATGGGTAATTGGGATAAACATGTTGATCCGTTATTTGATGGAGGTCATATTAAATTCTGGTCAAAAAAAACAGTAACTCGATTATTAGAAGAACAAGGGTTTAAGGTTACGCATTTTGTAGGATGTGGCCGATTTCCCTATGTTTGGAAATCTATGATAATTAAAGCTACCATATAATGAAAGATTTTAGTTTCATCATTTTAACCTTTAACGAAGAGCAACATTTACCAAGATTGCTTAAATCCATCGCAGATTTAAATGCATCGATTTATATCTTAGATTCTGGCAGTACAGATGAAACTTTAAAAATAGCTGAAGGTTTTAAAGCTGAAGTTAAAATTAATCCATTTGAAAATCACCCCAAACAATGGGATTTCGCCTTAAAAAATTTCGATATTCAAACTCCATGGATTATTGGCTTAGATGCAGACCAAATTGTAACGCCAGAACTTTTTGAATTATTAAAAAACTTCAAAGACGAAAATTACAAGAACACTAATGGCATCTATTTCAACAGGAAAAACTTTTTCAAAGGGAAATGGATTAAATATGGAGGGTTTTATCCGAAATATTTGCTTAAAATGTTTAGAACCAATATCGGATATTCAGATTTAAATGAAAATATGGATCATCGTTTTATTGTTCCTGGTCAAACAGAAATTTGGAAAAATGGTCATATTCTAGAAGAAAACCTAAAGGAAAATAAAATCAGTTTCTGGATAGCGAAACACAATAGATATAGCGATTTAATTGCCGAAGAAGAAATTGAACGATTAAACAACTTGCGTAATCAAACGATTACACCTAATTTTTGGGGTAGCCCAGATGAACGTAATGCTTGGTTAAAAAGACTATGGTGGAAACTTCCTTTAGGTTTAAGACCCTTTCTCTATTTTAGCTATCGCTTAATTTTTAAACTTGGTATTTTAGATGGTTCAACAGGTATATTATTTCATTTTTTGCAAGGATTTTGGTTTAGACTAATTGTTGATGTAAAAATCAAAGAAATGATAAAATCTAAAACCGTAAATTAGTCTATAAATTAACTGCCATGAATCAATCTCTCGACAACAAAAAAGCAGCAAATAAAACAGCTATCTTCTTTGTAGTAAAACTTTTATTTTTCTACTTCCTATTTAGCCAAGGCAATTTGTTTATGAATAGCGTGATGAATGAAGGAAGTAGATTTTACAATGCATATATTTCCAATCATTTCGATTATATCCAAGGATTAAAAACAGCATTAATTGTACCTGCAGTATGGATTATTAAGCTATTCGGCTTTTATGCTATTCATAATGAAATGGATGTATTGGTGGTAGCTGGACCTCATTTAAGAGTAAATTATTCATGTTTAGGTCTGGGTGTAATGTCGTTTTTAACCGCTTTTATAATTGCATTTCCAGCAAAATTAAAATCAAAAATTAAGCTACTTATTTTAGGATTAATTATGATTTACATACTGAATATATTAAGAATAGCTGCACTTGGAGTATTATTAGGCTTTTTCCAATCTCAAAGAGACAATTTCACTTATCATCACGAAGTGTTTAATATTATAGTTTATGTTATTGTATTTATAGTGCTTTATTATTGGATAAAAAAGAATAGCACTCCCATTGTTAACCAAGAACCCCAATCAAAAATTGACTAAAGAAACCCAACTTAAAAAGGATTTTGATAAAAAGGATTTTAATCCTGGCGCTTCTTCTTTAAAAATTGCTTGTTGGTATTTTACAAGCATGCTTTTTTTTCGATCAGGTTTAATTCCTTTTAGCTCAATTTTAGTTTTTATTTTAAGAGTCTTCGGTGCAAAAATTGGGAAAGATGTTCGGATAAAACCTTTTATTTATATCCATTATCCGTGGAAATTAACCATAGGTGATTATTCTTGGTTAGCGGAATGTAGAATTGAAAATTTGGCTGAAGTTCTTATTGGTAAAAATGTATGTGTTTCACAGCAAGCTATGTTATTAACTGGAAATCACGACTATAAAAAAATAGGTTTCGATTTAATTACAAAATCTATTGTATTAGAAGATGGAGTTTGGATAGGCGCTAAATCAATTGTGTGCCCAGGTATTGTCGCAAAATCACATGCTGTTCTTGTCGTTAATTCTGTCGCCACAAAAAATATGGAAGCGTATTCCATTTATCAAGGCAATCCTGCAAATAAAGTAAAAGACAGAATAATAGATTAATTATTCTTCATTAATTGCTTTCCACAACATATCTTTTAATTCGGTTATACCTTGTTGGGCAACTGCCGAAATAAATAGCGTAGGAATTTTTGGTAGATCTGCCTTCATTTCAGCTATCAGCTCTTCATCAAGCATATCTGATTTTGTAATTGCCAATAAATGAGGTTTTTGCATTAACTCTGAATTGAACTGTTGCAATTCATTTTTTAGAATTTCATATTCTTCTTTAATGCTTCTGCTCGTATCTGCAGGTACCATAAAAAGCAAAACAGAATTACGTTCAATGTGGCGTAAAAATCTAAATCCTAATCCTTTTCCTTTAGATGCTCCTTCGATAATTCCAGGAATATCTGCCATTACGAAGGATTTCGCATTGCGATAAGAAACAATACCTAAATTTGGAACTAAAGTTGTAAATGGATAATCGGCAATTTCAGGTTTAGCAGCAGATAAAACAGATAACAAAGTTGATTTCCCGGCATTTGGAAAGCCTACTAAACCCACATCTGCTAATACCTTTAACTCTAATACCATCCACTCCTCTTTTCCTGGCTCTCCAGGTTGTGCAAAACGTGGGGTTTGTAAAGTTGGAGTTTTAAAATGCCAGTTTCCTAAACCGCCTCTTCCACCTGGAGTTAAAATTTTAGTTTCTCCGTCTTCTGTAATCTCAAATAAAATATCTCCTGTTTCTGCATCACGAGCAATAGTTCCAAGTGGAACTTCTAATATTTCATCTTTCCCAGTCTTTCCCGTCTTCTGGCTACTTCCTCCACTTAATCCATCTTCAGCAATAATGTGTTTGCGATATTTTAAGTGAAGTAAAGTCCAAAATTGAGAATTTCCTCTTAAAATAATGTGCCCACCTCTTCCTCCATCTCCACCATCTGGCCCTCCTGTAGAAGTCAGTTTATCACGGTGCAAATGTGCAGAACCTGCTCCTCCTTTACCAGAACGGCAACATATTTTTACATAATCTACAAAATTCGATCCCTGTGACATAACAATTTATTTAAAAATAAAAAAGCGGGAAGAACTGAACAATCTTTCCCGCTATTCTTTATCTCATTTATACTTTAATACTTATCTATAACGGCACACAAACTGTTAAATATATCATCAATATTTCCGATACCGTTAATTTTCGTTAATTTTTTTTGCTCATCATAATAAGGCAATACTAAAATGATCTTATTGAAATACTCATCAATTCTTTTTTGAGATTTTTCTGCTTGATCATCTAATCTACCAGTTTCTTTTTGACGTAATGCTACGCGTTTAACCAACTCGTCTTTATCAACGTCTAAAGCAATTACGCCATCAATCTTACTTCCTTTTCCTTCTAAAAACTTATCTAGTTCAACTGCCTGAGGAATTGTTCTAGGAAAACCATCAAACACAAATCCTTTAGCATTTGGATTTTTGTCGATTTCTTCTTCTAACATATCAATGGTGATTTTATCTGGGACTAATTCACCATCAGCAATTAATTTGCTTACTTTTTTACCTAAAGCAGTTTGATTTTTAATGTGTGCTCTAAAAAGATCTCCTGTAGAAATATGCACTAACTGATATTTACTAATCAGTTTTTCAGATTGGGTGCCTTTGCCTGCACCTGGAGGGCCAAAGAGAACTAAATTCAGCATTAAGGTTGTCTTTAAAAGTGAAAAAGCCTCACCGCCTGTTGGCAGCAAGGCTCTTTAATATTGGTGCACTTGTAGGGATTCGAACCCCAAACCTTCTCATCCGTAGTGAGATGCTCTATCCAGTTGAGCTACAAATGCGAATGTTAGTTAATATTTCCGTGTGGTTAACGGATTGCAAAAGTAACGCTTGAAATTCAATTTAACAATTTTTTTATTGAATAATTCAAATTAATCCGTCACCAGCTTTTTAATTGCATCAAAATCAGGTAAATCTGTTGCAACATCTAAAACCTCTGCGTACTTAATCACACCTTGTTCATCTATTACAAACGCAGCTCTTTTAGAAACACCCTTTAAATTAAATACAAATTCTTCGTAAAATGAACCAAAAGCCTTAGATACTTCTTTGTTAAAATCTGATAATAAAGGAAATTGATAAAATTGTTCTTCTTTAAATTTAGCTAATGCAAAAGGAGAATCAACAGATATAGCAACAACTGCCGCATTCATACCTTCATAAAAACCAAAACTATCTCTCATAGTACACAATTGAGTAGTACAAGTTCCTGTAAATGCTAATGGGAAAAAGTGTAAAACCAATTTTTTTCCTTTATAGTCATTTAATGAAACTTCTTTTAGTTCTGAACTAAATAATTTAAAATCTGGGGCTTTATCGCCAACTTTTAATGACATATCTTTTGTTTAATGTTTATCTATACTATTGTTTATTAGCTTAATTGTTCATTAATATGCTTAATGAAATAATACTTCTAAACTAATTAATTTCTTTCTTTGAGCTGTTGATCTAAAATCGCAAGCCCTTCTTCAAAGCTATGTGGTTGATAGTTTAATTCAGTCATCGCTTTGTCTAAAATAAACCCAGTGCGAACAGGTCGTTTTGCAGTTTGATTTAAGGTATCTGCACTGATTTCATTGATTAAACCTTTATCTAAATGCCAGAAGTCGGCCACTCTTGCAACTAACTCAGAAATACTCATCATATCTTTTCCAGAAGCATTGAATACTCCTTGCGCATTATGGTTTACTGCTAACAAACAAATATCAGCCAAATCCTCAGCTAAAGTAGGCATACGCCATTGATCGTTAACAATATTTAATGGTTGTCCTTTTTCCAATGCCCCTTTTGCCCAAAGCACAATATTGCTTCTGCTCATATCACTTACAATGCCATACACAATAATAGTTCGCAAAATAGCCCACTTACATTGTGAATTTTTAATAGCTTCCTCTGCTAATAATTTTGTTTCTCCATAATAACTTAATGGATTTGGTGCGGCTTCCTCATCATAAGGGCCGTCTTCTCCATCAAATATAAAATCGGTTGATAAATGTACCAATTGAATATCGAGTTGCTCGCAAATAGCAATTAAGGTGATTACAGACTTTACATTTAAATCAAATGCCAATTCTTTTTGATCTTCACAGGTATCCACATTTGTCATTGCTGCCGTATGGATAATTGCATCAGGTTTGTATTTTTCAATAACCGTTTTTACTTGATCAGGATTTAAAATATCCATATCAGCGTATATATAGCCTTCCTTTACAGGAAAACGATTTTCCCTTTTTGATGTAGCTATCAAATTTACGCCACCTTCTTTCAAAATTTTCTCAGTAATTTTTTGCCCCAGAAGCCCATTACTACCAGTTATTAATACGGTTTTCATAGCCGCTAAATTATCGATAAAAATTCTGTTGAAAAATTTTTTATTATATATAAAATTTACATTGAAAAATCTTAACTTTGCAAACCGAATTGCGGGCGTATAAAAGCGCCTTTAACATTTTGATTTTTATAATTTTACCAAAAACAATATATGCCTAACATTGGAAAAATAGCGCAGATTATAGGACCGGTAGTTGACGTAAGTTTTGCTAACGATGCCCATTTACCTAAAATTTTCTCTGCATTAGAGATTACAAAAGAAAACGGACAAAAGATCGTTTTAGAAGTTCAACAACACCTTGGTGAAGACCGTGTACGTGCCATTTCAATGGATTCGACAGATGGTTTGGTACGTGGTATGGATGCAATAGATACTGGTGCACCTATTAAAATGCCTGTTGGAGATCAAATTAAAGGTCGTTTATTTAACGTAGTTGGTGATGCCATTGATGGTATCACAGCGGTTGATAAAACTGGTGGTCGTCCAATTCACAATGCTCCTCCTAAATTTGAAGATCTTTCTACAGAAACTGAAGTATTATTTACTGGTATTAAAGTTATCGATTTGTTAGAGCCTTATGCAAAAGGTGGTAAAATTGGATTATTCGGTGGTGCCGGTGTTGGTAAAACTGTATTAATCATGGAGTTGGTAAACAACATCGCTAAAGCTTATGCTGGTTTATCAGTATTTGCTGGTGTAGGTGAACGTACTCGTGAGGGTAACGATTTACTTCGTGAGTTTATCGAATCTGGTGTAATCAACTATGGTGATGATTTCTTACACTCAATGGAAAAAGGTGGATGGGATTTAAAAACCGTTGATACAGAAAAATTAAAAGAATCAAAAGCAACATTGGTATTCGGTCAAATGAACGAACCTCCTGGTGCACGTGCTCGTGTAGCTTTATCAGGATTAACAGTTGCAGAATATTTCCGTGATGGTGATGGTGAAGGCGCTGGAAAAGATATCCTTTTCTTCGTTGATAACATCTTCCGTTTCACTCAAGCAGGTTCTGAGGTATCGGCACTATTAGGTCGTATGCCATCTGCAGTAGGTTACCAACCAACATTGGCAACTGAAATGGGTTTAATGCAAGAGCGTATTACTTCAACTAAACGTGGTTCAATTACTTCGGTTCAAGCGGTATATGTACCTGCGGATGATTTAACTGACCCTGCTCCAGCAACAACTTTTGCCCACTTAGATGCAACAACAGTACTTTCTCGTAAAATTGCCGAGTTAGGTATTTATCCTGCGGTAGATCCATTAGATTCTACTTCTCGTATCCTTTCTCCTGCTGTTTTAGGCGATGAGCATTACAATACAGCTCAACGTGTGAAAGAAACTTTACAACGTTATAAAGAATTACAAGATATCATTGCGATTTTAGGTATGGACGAATTATCTGAGGAAGATAAATTAGTTGTATCAAGAGCTCGTCGTGTTCAACGTTTCTTATCTCAACCATTCCACGTAGCTGAGCAATTTACAGGCTTAAAAGGTGTATTGGTTGATATTAAAGATACCATCAAAGGATTTAACATGATCATGGATGGTGAAGTTGATGAGTATCCAGAAGCTGCATTTAACTTAGTTGGTAGCATTGAAGAGGCTATCGAAAAAGGAAAAAAATTATTAGCAGAATCTAACTAGTACGTTGTACGTAAAAGTGATACGTTATAAATAAGCATATAACGTAAAACGCAAAATTTAAAGAATGACTTTAGAAATATTAACTCCAGATAAAAAAGTTTTCGAAGGCGATGTAACTTCAGTTACTGTTCCTGGAACTTTAGGTTCTTTTCAAATTTTAAAAGGCCATGCTCCTATTATCTCTACTTTAGAAGATGGTTTAGTAATTATTAAAGACTCTAACGGCGAAAACACCTTTAATATTAAAGGTGGTGTAGTTGAAGTTCTGGACAATAAAATTATAGTTTTAGCAGAAGCAGTACTTTCTTAAGTATAAATTTGCTAATTTGTAAAGCCCTTTGAAATTATCAAAGGGCTTTTTTATTTTTATATCAATTTGCTCTCATTATGAAAAACGAAAATCAAGAGATTACCAAACAAGAAATTAAGAAAGAATTTCAGCTAGAACGCATGATTTTATTTAGCGATGCAGTATTTGCAATCGTGATCACATTAATGGCTATTGAAATCCATATACCAGAGTTACCAGATGGAGAACATTACACTGAAATAAGTTTCTTTGTTGCATTAAAACATGTTTACCCATCAATATTTGGTTATGTTTTAAGTTTTTTCTTTGTTGGTGCAATGTGGTATAAGCATTTACAAATGTTCAGCTTATTAAAAGATTACAATAAAGGATTAATTGTTAGAAATTTGATTTTCTTATGTTTTATTGGCCTATTTCCGTTTGGCGTTTCTCTAATTACATTAAAATTGAATTTCCTCTTGCCTGCATTCCTTTATTTTCTGATTATCATTTTATGTATGTGTGCACAGCTAGTTTTACACGATTACATCTTAAATAGAAGTAAAAGCATTATTATTAATGTTGACTATACTGATCAAAAATTGGATTTAAAAAAACGTATATATATGTTAGTATTAATGGTTGTCATTGTTACATTAGCCTATATTACATATACGTTTTTCTTGGAAAAAGAAGATAAATCATTAGCTATGTTATGGGCATTAGTCTTTATTCCAATTTCAATTTATATTAATAAACGTTTTAAACTTAAGAAAGCTTAAATTCAGGTATAGTGCGGTTTGGTCTGTGCAATTTTTATGTGTTAGAAAGGAATAATTTTTCTAATTATTTTTCAATTTTTTTTATCAGATACATCATTTTACGCCGAAAATCTGCTAATTACAATGCAAGCATAATAAACATACCAAATACCGAAATCATATTTAGTCTACTTCATCCCAATGTATAACTCGAACAAACCTAATAAATAGGTATCTTATTCTGAATTTCATTCAAAAACAAAACAAAATTTTTTTTAAATTATTTTTCATTTGCTATTGCTTGTTTATGAACCAAAAACTAAATTGGTTTTATAAACAATGACAATGTACAACCCTAGCAATTTAGATTTACGTTTAACAAATAGAGCAGGCAATATGCCTACTTTATATGTCATTCTTATTGCTATTATTCTGCTACTAAGTAAGCAGCAAGGGTCGCTATAAAATGAATATTTAATACTCAAAATATACCTAAAGCGTCCCAATTAAAAGGGACGCTTTTTTTAAATAAAAAAAATTAAGATGCAATACTATAATTCGAACACAGTAATTTATGTAAACGGACGGTTTGAAAAAGCCGAAGAAGCCAAAACAGACTTGTACGGTCAGTCGTTACATTATGGTTTTGCCGCTTTTGAAGGAATAAGGGCTTATAAGACTCATAATGCTACTCGAATATTTAAAATTAAAGAGCATTACGATAGGCTACAACGCTCATGCGAGTTGGTCAATATTCCATTTCTATGGGACAAAAACGAGTTAATCAAACAAACGTATCGATTATTAGAATTGAATAATCTGAAAGATGCCTACATCCGTCCTTTGGTATATTGCGAACCAAATATGACGTTGATTGCTCCACAAAAAGCATCAATTATGATTTGCGCTTGGGAATGGGGTGCTTATTTAGGCAACAAACAATTAAAAGTTTGTATTTCTCCTTTTCAAAGACCTAATCCAAAATCAACTTTTGTTGAAGCTAAAATTAGCGGACATTACGTAAACTCTATCCTAGCCACAACTGATGCAAAAAGCAAAGGATTTGATGAAGCATTACTATTAGATATGCATGAAAATGTAGCTGAAGCTCCAGGTGCGAACATCTTCATAGAGAAAAATGGAAAATTATATACTCCTAGTTTAGGAAATATCTTAGCAGGAATAACACGCAACACGGTTATCGAATTATGCAACGTGTTAGACATTGAAATTATAGAAAAAAGCATCAGCGTTGCTGAGTTAAAAAAAGCAGATAGTGCATTTTTCTGTGGTACTGCAACCGAAATTATTGGAATCCATACTATTGATGATGTAGTTTATAAACAAAAATGGAATGATAGCATTGGTGCTACCATACAAAGAGCCTACAAAAATTTAGTATTAGAAAAAGTAAACTATGAAGTGATCATTTAGGATCAAAACTCGACCTAATGAGAAATGAACTAATCAAACCAATTGAATAAATAGAAATGAACGAGATCAATAAATACAGTAAAACATTTACACAAGACCCTACTCAACCAGCAGCACAAGCCATGTTATACGGAATCGGTTTGACCGATGCGGATATGGCAAAAGCACAAGTTGGCATTGCAAGTATGGGTTATGATGGAAACACCTGTAATATGCATCTTAACGATTTAGCTAAAGATGTAAAAACTGGTGTTTGGAAAAATGATTTAGTTGGTTTAGTTTTTAACACAATTGGTGTGAGTGACGGAATGAGCAACGGTACAGATGGTATGCGGTATTCATTGGTTAGTCGTGATGTAATTGCAGATAGTATTGAAACTATTTGTGGTGGTCAATATTACGATGGCGTAATTGCAATTCCTGGTTGTGATAAAAATATGCCAGGCGCAATTATGGCAATGGCTCGTTTAGATCGCCCTTCGATTATGGTTTATGGCGGAACAATTGCACCAGGATATTATAAGGGAGAAGAATTAAACATTGTTTCTGCATTTGAAGCTTTAGGACAGAAAATCTGTGGTAATCTTTCTGAAGAAGATTATCAAGGCATTATTAAACATACTTGTCCAGGTGCGGGTGCATGCGGTGGAATGTATACTGCAAACACAATGGCAGCTGCAATTGAAGCTTTGGGTATGAGTTTGCCTTATTCTTCTTCAAATCCGGCAGTAAGCGAAGAGAAAAAACAAGAGTGTTTGGATGCTGGAAAATACATCAAAATCCTTTTAGAAAAAGATATTAAACCATCTGATATTATGACGAGAAAAGCATTTGAAAATGCAATTCGTTCTATCATAATCTTAGGTGGGAGTACAAATGCAGTGTTGCATTTTATTGCAATTGGAAAATCTGTTGGCGTAGAAATTACGCAAGACGATTTCCAAAAAATGAGTGATGTAACACCTGTTCTTGCCGATTTTAAACCAAGCGGTAAATATTTAATGCAAGATTTACATCAATATGGTGGTATACCGGCGGTGATGAAATATTTATTGAATGAAGGTTTATTACATGGCGATTGCTTAACCGTAACTGGAAAAACTGTAGCAGAGAATTTAGCTGAGGTGAAATCGGTTATGGATTACGATCAGAAAATCATTCAAAAACTAAGCGAACCCCTTAAAGCTTCCGGTCACTTACAAATTTTGTATGGAAACCTGGCTGAAAAAGGTTCAGTAGCCAAAATAAGTGGAAAAGAAGGAGAAAAATTTGAAGGTCCGGCTCGAGTATTCGATGGTGAACATGATTTAATTGCTGGTATTTCTAGCGGACGAGTAAAACCTGGAGATGTGATTGTCATTAAAAATGCTGGTCCTGTTGGCGCTCCTGGAATGCCAGAAATGTTGAAACCAACTTCAGCAATTATTGGTGCAGGATTGGGTAAATCGGTTGCTTTAATTACAGATGGGCGTTTTTCTGGTGGTACACACGGTTTTGTTGTTGGTCACATTACTCCAGAAGCTTACAAAGGCGGATTAATTGGTTTAGTAGAAAATGATGATCCGATTTTAATTGATGCTGTAAATAATATCATCAGTTTACAAGTAAGTGAAGAAATCATCGCAGAGCGAAGAAAAAACTATAAGCAGCCAGCCCTAAAAGTAACTAAAGGTGTGCTTTATAAATATGCTAAAACTGTTTCAGATGCAGCAAGCGGCTGTGTAACAGACGAATACTTATAAACACAAAGAATTAAGAAGCTAAAGAATTAGAATAAAGACTATGGAAACTGCACAGGAAACATTACAAGCGACTGAGGCTAAAGCAGAAACCTCAACAAAAACTTTCAAAGGAACTGGTTCACAAGTTCTTTTAAATGGATTAATTGAAGAAGGTGTACATACCATTTTTGGTTATCCAGGTGGTGCTATTATGCCAATTTACGATGCGTTATATGATTATGCAGATAAATTGAAACACATTTTGGTGCGTCATGAGCAAGGTGGAATTCACGCTGCTCAAGGTTTTGCCAGAGCAAGTGGTGAAGTTGGTGTTGTTTTTGCAACCAGTGGTCCTGGTGCAACAAATTTAGTGACTGGTTTAGCTGATGCACAAATTGACAGTACTCCCCTAGTTTGTATTACAGGGCAAGTTTTCGCTCATTTATTAGGAACTGATGCTTTTCAGGAAACAGACGTAATTAATATTACTACGCCAGTTACCAAATGGAATTATCAAGTTACCGATGCGAATGAAATTCAAGAAGTTTTAGCTAAGGCGTTTCATATTGCTAGAAGTGGAAGACCAGGTCCTGTTTTAATTGATATTACAAAAAACGCACAGTTACAAATCGAAGAGTTTCCTGAATATGTTAAGTGCAATCACATTCGCAGTTATCGCCCAAAACCAAAAGTTAGAGTACAGTATATTGAGCAAGCGGCAGAATTAATTAATACAGCTAAAAAACCATTTATTTTATTTGGTCAAGGTGTTGTTTTAGGCAAAGCCGAAGAAGAATTTAAAGCATTTATTGATAAAACTGGAATTCCAGCTGCTTGGACAATTATGGGCGAAGGTGCAATTCCAACTTCTCATCCTTTAAATGTGGGTATGTTGGGGATGCATGGCAATTATGGACCAAATGTTTTAACTAATGAAGCTGATGTAATTATTGCCATCGGAATGCGTTTTGACGATCGTGTAACTGGTCGTTTAGATAAATATGCAAAACAAGCTAAAATTGTTCATTTAGATATTGATCCTGCTGAAATTGATAAAAATGTGAAAGCTGATGTTGGCGTTTGGGGCGATTGTAAAGAAACTTTACCGCTATTAACCAATTTGGTAAACGAAAATAAACACGAAGATTGGTTAGCTAAGTTTAGAGATTACAACCAACAAGAAATAGATCAAGTAATTACGCCAGAACTTTACCCAACTGGGGATGAAATGACCATGGGCGAAGTATTACGCAACATCAACGAAATTTGTGGTGGCGATGCAGTAATTGTTACCGATGTTGGTCAGCACCAAATGGTTGCATGCCGTTATGCTAAATTTAATAATACACGGAGTAACATCACATCTGGTGGATTAGGCACCATGGGTTTTGGCTTACCAGCAGCAATTGGTGCTAAATATGGTGCACCAAATAAAACAGTTATTGCCATAATTGGCGATGGCGGTTTTCAAATGACACCACAAGAATTAGGTACAATTATGCAATTCGGTGCTGCTGTAAAAATTCTGATTTTAAATAATCGCTTTTTAGGGATGGTTCGCCAATGGCAAGAATTATTTAATGACAAGCGCTATTCTTCAGTAAACATTACCAGTCCTGATTTTGTGGCATTAGCAAAAGCTTATTATATAGAAGCTAACAAAGTTGATGAACGAGCAACCCTAAGAAAAGCGTTAGAAACGATGATAAACCATGAAGGTTCTTACTTATTAGAAGTGATGGTTGGAAGAGAAAATAACGTTTTCCCGATGGTGCCGCAAGGTTGTAGTGTAAGTGAAATTAGATTAAAGTAATTGAGCAATTAAAAGAGAAAAAATGAGTACAATAGATCATTTCGAAAATAAAAGCACCCCTTTAGTTGACGGGAAAGAAGAATATACGATAACTGTTTATGCAGAAAATCGCATTGGTTTATTAAACAGGATCGCTATTATTTTTTCTAAAAGAAAAATAAATATTGAAAGTTTAAATACTTCTCCATCAGAAATTGAAGGCATACATCGCTTTAATATTGTAATCCACGAAGGTTATGAAGTAGTGAGAAAACTTGCTCGTCAAATTGAAAAGCAAATTGAAGTGTTAAAAGTATATTTTAATACGAACGACGAAATTATTTGGCAAGAATTGGCGCTTTATAAAGTATCTACAGATGAAATTGCTGAGAAAGTAACTGTTGAGCGCTTGCTAAGACAATATGGTGCAAGTGCGGTAGTTATTCGTAAAGATTATACTGTTTTCGCGGTAACTGGACATAAAGAAGAGACAGATGCATTAATTGCTGCTTTAGAGCCTTACGAATTAATTGAATTTGTACGTAGCGCAAGAGTTGCAATTATTAAAGATAGTGCAGGTTTCCACGAAAAATTGAAAGAATTTGAAGCTATTGAACCAGGTGAAGAATTAGTAGAAAATGAGTTTCTAGAAAAAGGCGCAAAAATATTTACGATGTAATATTTTAAAGAATTAAGATATGAAGCTACTAAATGTAATACCAGTTTTAAGAATATTCGATTACGATAAAACGATTGAATTTTATGTGAATTGGTTAGGCTTTAAAATAGATTGGGAACACAGATTTGAAGAAAACACACCTGTCTATATTCAAGTTTCGTTAGGTGATATTGTTTTGCATTTAAGCGAGCATCATGGTGATGCTTCACCGGGCGGAAATGTTTTTGTTCGTTGCGAAGGTGTAAAAGAGTTTCATAAACAATTAATTGAAAAGAAATATAAATACAATCGCCCAGGTTTGGAAGAAACTTTTTATGGCAGTTGGTGCGTAACAGTAAATGACCCTTTTTATAATAAAATTTCATTTAATGAGGATATTGATAAGGTAGAGAAATTGTAATCTGACCAATGAAAAACAGAAAATAATTAATTAAACCCGATTGAAATGAAAAGCCCACAGCGTAGCGAGGACTTGAAATGAAAAGCGGGACAAAAGAAACCGAAAAGCGCTGAACCTGCTTTTCAAAATAAAATTGAAACATAAACTAATAAAGAAATAAACAAAAACAATGGCAAATTATTTTAACACATTACCACTTAGAGAAAAACTAAACCAATTGGGCGTTTGTGATTTTATGGACAGTTCTGAATTTTTAGATGGTGTAGACGCTTTAAAAGGTAAAAAACTGGTAATTGTAGGTTGTGGTGCGCAAGGTTTAAACCAAGGTTTAAATTTAAGAGATAGCGGTTTAAATATTACTTATGCATTGCGTAAGGAAGCCATCGAAGGCAAAAGAGATTCTTGGAAAAATGCTACTGATAACAATTTTACTGTTGGTACGTATGAAGAATTAATTCCGACAGCAGATGTGGTAATTAACCTTACTCCAGACAAACAACATACCTCGGTGGTAAATGCGGTAATGCCATTGATGAAAGAAGGCGCTACATTATCTTACTCACATGGTTTTAATATTGTAGAAGAAGGCACGCAAATTCGTAAAGACTTAACCGTGATTATGGTTGCTCCAAAATGTCCTGGAAGTGAAGTTAGAGCAGAATATGTGAGAGGTTTTGGTGTACCAACTTTAATTGCTGTGCACCCAGAAAACGATCCACAAGGTAAAGGTTTAGCACAAGCAAAAGCATATTGCGTGGGTACTGGTGGACATAAAGCGGGTGTATTAAAATCATCTTTTGTGGCCGAAGTAAAATCTGATTTAATGGGCGAGCAAACTATTTTGTGTGGTTTGTTGCAAACTGGTTCTATCCTATCTTTCGATAAAATGGTAGAGAAAGGAATTGATGCTGGTTATGCTTCTAAATTGGTTCAATATGGTGTGGAAGTAATTACCGAAGCTTTAAAACAAGGTGGCATTACTGCCATGATGGATAGATTGAGTAATCCTGCAAAAATTAAAGCATTTGAAATTTCGGAAGAATTGAAAGATATCATGCGCCCGTTGTTTCAAAAACACCAAGATGATATTATGAGCGGTGAATTTAGCCGCATTATGATGGAAGATTGGGCAAATGGCGATAAAAATTTATTGGCTTGGAGAGCTGAAACTGGTGAAACTGCTTTTGAAAAAACACCAGCTGGTGATGTGAAAATTGGTGAGCAAGAATATTTCGATAATTACACGTTAATGGTTGCTTTTGTAAGAGCAGGCGTTGAATTAGCTTTCGAAACTATGGTTCAGGCAGGTATTAAACCAGAATCTGCGTATTACGAATCATTACATGAAACACCACTAATTGCGAATACAATTGCTCGTAAAAAATTGTTCGAAATGAACCGTGTAATTTCTGATACTGCAGAATACGGTTGTTATTTATTCGATCAAGCTTGTAAACCATTATTAGCCGACTTTATGAAAAAAGTAGATACCGATTTAGTTGGTAAAAACTTTAACGATGGCAAAGATGGTGCAGTTGATAACAGAACGCTAATTGCAGTAAATGAAGCTATTCGTTCTCATGAAGTAGAGCAAATTGGTGCTACGTTGCGTAAAGCGATGACAGCAATGAAATCAATTAAAACAGCATAGAATAAAAAGAATGTCATCCTGAGCCTGTCGAAGGAATTCTTTTTATTCATTTAAAAGTCTTCGACAGCCTCAGACTGACAATATTTAAATATAGCAAGATGTCAAAAACATTAGTAGAAAAAATTTGGGATGCTCATGTAGTAAAAAGTGAAGCAGGATTTCCTGATATTTTATACATTGATACACATTTCATTCATGAGGTGACTAGTCCTCAAGCTTTTGATGGCTTACGCAAACGCGGATTGCCTGTGTTTAGACCAAAGCAAACCATTGCTACTGCCGATCATAATGTGCCAACTTTAAATCAGCATTTGCCGATTAAAGAAGAACTTTCTAGGTATCAGGTAGATATGCTAACGAAAAATTGTGCAGAATTTGGCGTTGAACTATATGGTTTAGGACATCCTTTTCAAGGTATTGTTCACGTAATTGGACCAGAATTGGGAATTACCCAACCTGGAGCAACTATAGTTTGCGGCGATAGTCATACCTCTACACATGGTGCTTTTGGTAGCATCGCCTTTGGCATTGGTACTTCTCAGGTTGAACAGGTAATGGCAACGCAATGTTTATTGCAGCAAAAACCTAAAACCATGAAAATTGAAGTGAATGGTGAAACCGGTGTTGGTGTAAGTGCAAAAGACATTATCCTTTATATTATTTCGCAAATTTCTGCAGCTGGTGGAACGGGCTATTTTATTGAATATGCAGGTTCTGCAATCACTTCTTTAAGTATGGAAGCTAGAATGACCATCTGTAATATGAGTATTGAGATGGGTGCTCGTGGTGGATTAATTGCTCCTGATGAAACTACTTTTGAGTATTTAAAAGGTAGAGAATTTAGTCCGAAAGGGGAAGAATGGGATAAAGCGGTAGCGAAATGGAAAACTTTATATAGTGATGCTGATGCTCATTTTGATGAAGTTTTAACCTTTAATGCGGCTGATATAGAACCAATGATTACCTACGGTACAAACCCAGGTATGGGAATGGGAATTACGCAAAATGTACCTGCAACTGATAAACAAGCGGTTCCTGAACAATTATCGTATCAAAAAGCATTGGATTATATGGGCATTGCCGATAATTCTCCTCTATTGGGAAAATCAATCGACTATGTGTTTATTGGTTCATGTACCAACTCAAGAATGGAAGATTTACGAGAAGTTGCACATTTTGTAGAAGGAAAACATAAAGCTGATGGAGTTACCGTATGGATTGTTCCTGGCTCTAAACAGATTGAGCAACAAGCAATTGCCGAAGGTTTAGATAAAATATTTGAAGCCGCTGGTTTCCAATTACGTGAACCTGGTTGTAGTGCTTGCTTAGGAATGAACGAAGATAAAATTCCTGCAGGAAAATATTGTGTTTCTACATCGAACAGAAATTTCGAAGGAAGACAAGGGCAAAATGCAAGAACATTATTGGCTAGTCCGCTTACAGCCGCAGCCGCTGCAGTTACTGGGCGAATTACAGATGTGAGAGAGTTATTAGTTGAAGCTTAAAATGATATTAGAAGTTGCCATATTAAATGTAAAAGCTGGTTTATCAGTTGATTTTGAAAATGCTTTTAAGGAAGCTCAAAAAATTATCTCCTCAATGGAAGGTTACATTTCGCATCAACTTCAAAAGTGTTTAGAAACAGCGGATAAATATATTTTGCTCGTAAACTGGGAAACATTGGAGGCACATACCGAAGGTTTTAGAGGGTCTCCACAATACCAAGATTGGAAAAAGTTATTGCATCATTTTTATGAGCCTTTTCCAACAGTTGAGCATTATATAAACCTGGTGGAAGAATAAGAATAAAGAAACAAAGATTGAAAATTAGCAATCATTTTAAGACTTAGATTTTCTAAGATTTTTAAGATGTTACAAATTAAAAAGAGATGCCAGAAATATATTGGGATAGCAAATTATACGACAAACAACATCATTTTGTTTCTGATTATGGAGCAGATGTGGTGCAATGGCTTGCTCCAAAAACTGGCGAACATATTTTAGATGTAGGTTGTGGAACTGGTCAATTAGCTGCTCAAATTGCTGAAAGTGGTGCCAGTGTAACTGGAGTTGATGCTTCGTTGGAGATGATTAATAGCGCAAAAGCTGCTTATCCTAATTTAGATTTTGAAGTAGTTGATGCAACCAAGTTGCCTTTTGAAAGTATATTTGACGCCATTTTTAGCAATGCAACTTTCCATTGGATAGAAAACCAAGATGCATTAATCAAAGGATTATATAAAAGTTTAAAAACTGGTGGCAGATTAGCTGCAGAGTTTGGCGGTAAAGGAAATGTTAAAAGTATAACGGATGCTATTGAATCAGCAGCCGGTCAATTGGGTTTAACCAATCAAATTGTAAGCAATTTTTGGTTTTTTCCATCTGTAAGCACCTATACTACTTTACTGGAAAAGCAAGGTTTTGAGGTTGAACAAGCTTGGTTATTTGATAGACCAACATCACTAAATGGTGAAAACGGGATGTACAATTGGATTAGTCAATTTGCACAACATGCGTTTAAAAACCTAACAACAACACAGATCGAAGAAGTCAAAAATTTAGCCGTACAACTACTAAAACCCAATTACTTTAAGAATGGAGAATGGGTTGCAGATTATAGAAGATTGAGAATTAAAGCTTGGAAGAAATAAGCCTAAGAAAGTAATTAATAAAAGAATGAGAAAATTCGAAAAATTAACATCGGCTATAGTGCCTTTAAATATAGAAAACATTGATACCGACCAGATTATACCTGCAAGGTTTTTAAAAGCTACTACCCGAGAAGGTTTTGGAGAAAATTTATTTTGCGATTGGCGATACGATGAAAATCGTAATCCTAAACCAGATTTTGTTTTAAATGATAAAACGTATGCCGGTAAAATATTAGTAGCTGGTAAAAACTTTGGTTGTGGCAGTAGTCGTGAACATGCAGCTTGGGCTATACAAGATGCTGGTTTTGATGCTGTAGTAAGTAGTTTTTTTGCAGATATTTTTAAAGGAAATGCATTAAACAACGGTCTTTTACCAGTTCAAGTAAGCGATGATTTTTTGCATCAACTATTTATTGAAGTGGCTAAAAATCATGAAAATCAAGTAGAAATTGATTTAGAAAAACAAACTATTACCATACTAAGCACTGGTCAACAAGAAACTTTTGAGATTAATGCGTATAAAAAATCATGTTTAATAAACGGTTACGATGATATAGATTTCATCTTAAATCAAAAGCAATTAATAGAAGAATTCGAACAAACAAAATAATGATACAACCAGTCGTCCATATTGAAAATTTAAACTTAAAATACCAACACAAATTGGTGTTAGCGGATTTACATTGGACAATAAATCGTGGAGAAAACTGGTTATTAAGTGGTAAAAGCGGTAGCGGAAAAACTTCATTAGTTAAACTTATCGCTGGATTAATAAGTGCTCCTGGAGCTATCACAATTGAATTTGATTCTACTCATAAATTACCTTCAAAATCGTTATATGTTGCAAGCTGGTATCAATTTAAAGATTTAGAAGGCGAATCTAATTTTTATTATCAGCAGCGTTACAATAGTCAACAAGCACATCGTACTCATACAGTTTATGCTGAATTGTCAAACTACGGCATGGAAAATCAGCTTGAATTTGATGAACTTGAAAATATTTTAAACGCTTTAGGCTTTGCTGAATTGAAAGATGTTCAGTTAATTCAATTATCAAGTGGAGAGCACAAAAAATTGCAATTGGTTAAAGCGATATGGTTAAAACCACAGTTGTTAATTTTAGATCAACCGTACACAGGGCTGGATGCACTTTCACGTAAAAATCTAAGTGCACTACTAAATGAGATTTCTTCAGAAGGTGTGCAGTTAATTATGATCACTGATCCTAGTGAATTGCCAACGTGTATTAATCGCTTTGCAGAAATAAAAGATAGACGTTTAACTGTTTCCAAATCATTAGAATCCATTTCGGTTTTACCTAAAAAGATCGTGAAAACCATTCCAAATTTTTTAAGTAAAGCTCCTGTTTCTAGTACAGAAATTTTAATCAGCATGACTGATGTAAATATTAGTTATGGCGATAAGAAGGTATTGAAACATATAAACTTGGAAGTTAAAGCAGGAGAAAAATGGTTATTACAAGGTCATAATGGTTCAGGGAAATCAACTTTGTTAAGTTTAGTAAATGGCGATCATCCTCAAGCATATGCGAATAACATTCATCTGTTTGGCAATAAAAGAGGAAGTGGAGAAAGCATTTGGGAAATTAAAGCGCATATTGGTTTAATATCTCCAGAATTACATTGGTATTTTGATGCAACGGCAACTGTTTTCCAAAGTATCGCCTCTGGCTTCTTCGATAGCTCGGGTTTATTTAAAACAATTGGGGCAGAAAAACAGGCTCAAGTTGAAGAATTAATTGACTATTTCGAGTTGAATGAATACAAAAATGAATTATTAAAAGTACTTCCTCTTGGCAAACAAAGACTGGTTTTATTGGCTAGAACAATTATCAAAAATCCAGAATTATTAATATTAGATGAACCTTGCCAAGGTTTGGATCAACAACAAACAGAACATTTTAATTACTTAATAGATGAGCTGTGTACCAACGGAATGACTTTAATTTACGTTGGGCATTTTGAAACTCAATTACCAGCTTGTCTCACTCATAAATTGCTGTTAAATAACGGCGAAGTAATAGAAAATATAAAAGCCTACCACACAAAAAAAGAATTAGCATAATGAAGAAGCATATATTAGTTATTCCTGGCGATGGAATTGGACCAGAAGTTACCCAATGGGGAAAAGCAGCATTAGAACATATTGCAGCAACTTACGATCATGATTTTACGTTTGATGAAGCCCTGATGGGTCATGCTGCAATCGAAGCTACAGGAAATCCATTACCTGATGAAACCTTAGAAAAAGCTAAAAAAAGTGATGCTATTTTATTCGGCGCAGTTGGTCATGCGAAATACGATAATGATCCTTCGTTAAAAGTTAGACCAGAACAAGGTTTGCTTAAAATTAGAAAAGAGCTGGGTTTGTATGCTAACCTTCGCCCTATTTTATTATTTGACGAACTTTTACATGCCTCAAGCATTAAACCTACAATTTTAAAAGGAACAGATATTTTGTTCTTCAGAGAATTAACAGGTGACGTTTACTTTGGAGAAAAAACCCGTTCTGAAGATAGAACTACGGCTTCTGATTTAATGATTTACCACAAATATGAAGTTGAACGTATTGCACATAAAGCATATGCAGCAGCTCGTCAACGTCGTGGAAAATTATGCTCAGTAGATAAAGCAAATGTATTGGAAAGCTCTCGTTTATGGCGTGAAACCGTTCAAGAAATTGCAAAACAATATCCTGATGTGGAAACTAGCCATATGTTTATTGATAATGCCGCCATGCAATTAATTAAAGATCCGAAACAATTTGATGTGGTATTAACTGCTAATTTATTTGGAGATATTTTAACAGACGAAGCATCGCAAATTGCTGGTTCTATGGGCATGTTGGCATCTGCTTCTGTAGGCGATGGAACTGGATTTTTTGAACCAATTCATGGTTCTGCACACGATATTACTGGCAAAGATTTGGCAAATCCGCTGGCTTCTATCCTATCGGCTGCGCTAATGCTCGAAATTAGTTTTGGACTAAAAGAGGAAGCTAAAACTTTGGTTGATGCAGTAGATAGAGTATTAAAAGAAGGTTTTAGAACGAATGATATTGCAGATAGCACTACGAATCGATACAAGGTATTAGGTACCAAAGAAATGGGCAAATTAGTCTTAAAATTTTTATCACAAACCGTTACCACAAATTCATAAAGCGATGATACACGATCCTAATAAAGTTTACATTTTTGACACCACCTTGCGTGATGGAGAGCAGGTTCCAGGCTGCCAATTAGATACGAATCAGAAAATCGAAATCGCAAAATCTCTCGAATTTTTAGGGGTTGACGTAATTGAGGCTGGATTTCCCGTATCAAGTCCTGGCGATTTTACGAGTGTCATCGAGCTATCAAAAGCCGTAAAAGATCCAATTATTTGTGCGTTAACTCGTGCAAATAAAAATGATATTGATGTTGCAGCAGATGCGTTACGTTTTGCAAAAAGACCTCGAATTCATACTGGAATTGGAGCAAGTGATATGCATATCAAAACGAAATTTAATAGCACTCGTGAAGATATTTTAGAACGTGGAGTCGAAGCAGTGCGATATGCTAAAAAATATGTCGAAGACGTAGAATTTTACGCTGAAGATGCAGGCAGAGCAGATATTGAGTTTTTAGCAAAGATGATTGAAGCAGTAATTGCTGCTGGAGCAACTGTTGTAAATATTCCAGACACCAACGGTTATTGTTTGCCAGATCAGTATGGTTCTAAAATTTTGTATTTAAAAGAACATGTTAAAAATATAGACAAAGCCATCATCTCTGTACATTGTCATAACGATTTAGGTTTAGCAACAGCAAATTCAATTGCCGGTTTACAAAATGGAGCTCGTCAGGTTGAATGTACGGTGAATGGTATTGGCGAACGTGCTGGGAATACTTCGATGGAAGAAGTGGTAATGATTTTAAAAACACACAAAAGCTTAAATCTTCATACCAATATCAATACACAAGGTTTTTACAACATTAGCAGACATGTAAGCGAGCAAATGCACATGCCTGTTCAACCAAATAAAGCTATTGTTGGAGGTAATGCTTTTTCTCACAGTTCCGGTATCCACCAAGATGGTTTCTTAAAAAACCGCGAAAATTATGAGATCATTAAACCAGAAGATGTTGGTTTCCCATCAGCTGCAATTGTATTAACAGCAAGAAGTGGCCGCCATGCTTTAAAACATCACTTAGATAGATTAGGTTATGCTTTGGATAAAGACAATTTGGATATCGTTTACAAACAATTCTTGGTTTTAGCGGATAGTAAACAAGGCATTGATGATCATGACTTAAATCAGCTAGTAGCTTTACATTTAGTTTAATAGATTACATCGTAAGACGATAAGAATAGAATAATGACAACAACATATACATTGGATTTTTTAGCAGCAGCGGAAAGACTGAAGGGTACTGTTTTACACACACCTTTAGAATTTAATCAACGGTTATCGGAAAAATATCAGGCAGAAATTTATTTAAAACGAGAAGATAAACAAGTAGTTCGTTCGTATAAATTGCGTGGTGCGTATAATATGATGAGTCAAATTCCTGCTGAGCAAATTCAAAATGGAGTTGTTTGTGCAAGTGCAGGAAATCACGCTCAGGGAGTTGCTTATTCTTGCAAAAAATTAAAAATTAAGGGCACTATTTTCATGCCCGAAATTACGCCAAAACAAAAGGTTAGTCAAACTACTTTATTTGGCAATGGGTGGATAGACATTGTTTTAGTTGGAGATACTTTTGATGATTGCTTAGCTGAGGCGCTACGATTTACTGAAGAAAATAAAATGACTTTCGTTCCTCCTTTTGATCATTATCATGTGATAGAAGGGCAAGGAACAGTCGGTGTAGAAATTTTAGAAGATTTGCCAGATACGGAAGTCGTAATTATGCCAATTGGTGGTGGTGGTTTAGCATCAGGAACTGGAACCTATTTAAAAGAAACCAATCCAAAGATCTTATTAATTGGCGTTGAGCCAGAAGGCGCTCCTTCTATGGATGCTGCTTTTAAAGCTGGCAGACCAATAAAATTAGATCAAATTAATCGTTTTATTGATGGTGCGGCTGTAAAAGCTGTTGGTTTATTAACTTACCCTATTTGTAGAGAAGTTTTAGATGAAATTATGCTTATCCCAGAGGGAAAAGTTTGCACAAGCATTTTAAAATTATACAATGAGGATGCGATTGTAGCCGAACCTGCTGGTGCTTTAGCAGTAGCCTCTTTGGATTTATGTGCAGATCAGATCAAAGGCAAAAAAGTGGTTTGCATTGTGAGCGGCGGGAATAATGACATTGAAAGGATGCAAGAAATTAAAGAGAAATCTTTACTTTTCGAAGGATTAAAGCACTATTTCATTGTTCGTTTCCCACAAAGACCAGGAGCATTAAAACTTTTTGTAAATGAAGTTTTAGGACCTCATGATGACATTACCCGTTTTGAATTCATAAAAAAAACAGAACGTGAAAATGGTCCAGCTTTAGTAGGTATTGAACTTAAAGATAGAGAAGATTATGAAGGATTAGTAAGTCGTATGAAAACCTTTAAATTCGACATCATTGAGCTAAATCAAGATCAAACTTTGTTTGAATATTTGGTGTAAGTTCTAGAGCAGATTTGATCAATAGTTAAAAAAGCGCTTGGTCTTTTCTAGTGTGTAAAATTTGGCAAAAGTTTTGCATTATAAATTGCAAAACACACACACAACATGAAAAAGCTAACCTTACTCCTAATCTGCATCGCCTCACTAGGTCTGGCGTCTTGCAAAAAAGACACTATTGTTCAAAGTGCGAACAATTTGACAATTATTAAATACATAGAGCCTAACCAATGGAAGTTAAGTGATGACGGCTATACGTATTATGCTACTATTAATGAAAGTAGAATCGATCCAAGAACTTTCGAAGACGATGGTATTTTAACATATATCTCAAGAGGAGACAATAATACTTACGAACAATTACCTTTTGTATACAATGTAGATGCTTATAGTTATGTAATTAGACAGGGTTCAATTGAAATTGATATTCAAAGCTCTGATGATCAAAATACTGCCCCTATAAAACCGACCACAAGAACAAGAGTAAAAATTGTACTTATCGAATCATCTCAATAAAAAAATTGATTAAAACTCTAAGAAATGGCCAACATTCGCTTGAATGTGGTCATTTTTTTTGTGCTCTCCACTATTAAGCTGTAAAGCTCTAATTTTTACACCATTTCGTTCTAGCAAAAGTTCATCGTAAAAACCTTTGTAATAGACTTCTAGTACTTCAAACCGTCGGCTTTGCCAAGTGCTTTTTAATTCTACCCATTCTGGATAAAAAACCACATGTTGTTTTGCAGTTTTAATGCCCAATTGTGAAGCTTCTTCTTGCGTTAAAATAACTGCATTTCCTAAAATTTGGGCAGTATATAAATCTGAAGGATTTTGATAAATGATTTCTGGCTTATCGTTTTGTAAAAGTCGACCTTGTTTTAGAATCAATAACTGATCAGCAAGAAATAATCCATCTGTTGGATCATGAGAAACCAAAATAATAGTCAATCCAGTTTCTTTTGCTAACCGTTTAATATCTGCTCGTAATTGGTTTTTCAATAATGAATCAACCTGACTAAACGGTTCATCTAATAATAAAACTTTTGTATTGCTAATTAATGCTTTTGCTATTGCAACACGTTGCTGTTCTCCCCCGCTAAGCTCAATTATTTTTTTATCTTTTAGTTTTGTGATGTGCAAATGCTCCATCATTTCTAAAGTTTTGCTTTCCTTCGCTTTGATGTCGGTATTAGAAAGCATAGAAGCGATATTATCGTAAACTTTAGCATAAATATTGAGTGAAAAATCTTGAGTTACCATTTTCATTTCAGCATTACCTGGAATAAGCTGTTCATCTGGTCCTTTCACTCTCTTATCATTCATAAAAACTTCACCAGCATCTGGTTTAAGCAAACCATAGATACATTTTAACAAAGTTGATTTTCCACTACCGCTTTCACCAATAATGGCAACAATATCTCCTCTTTTTATAGAAAAATTAATGTCTGTAATACCTGATGCTTGAGTTTGCTGGTATTGTTTTGTTAGATTATTAACGGTGATTATCTGCTCATTCACATGGCAAAGATAGAGAAAGTCTGGAAGTTATGGAGTCAGGAAGTCCGAAAGTTACCATTCAATAAATAAAAAGATGTTGAAATAGACTCAGCATGAAGACACGTTTCAAACAAAAAAAATCCTGCAAACTTTCGTCTGCAGGATCAGGTTGTATTTGTGTGTTGTGTGTGTTTATTATATTAGTTTCATTTGTTCATCAGTTCATTGCGAAATGTAAACTGAAAACTATTTTTAGTTTAATCCAAATGTTAAACCGAATGCCATATTTTTTAATCCTTTTTGAGGAGTACTGTCAAACATATCGCTTGCATAATATTTAGCAAATAAGGCTAATCCGTTAGTACCAACTCTTACTGTACCACCGTAACGGAATGGAGCAAAGTTGTAATCATCTTTAAATTTCTCTTTTCCGCGTTCATCACTAATCTGTTTTACTTTTCCATTTAACAAGAAACCTACTTCTGGACCAGCAATTAAATACCAACGTCTGCCTTTGTTATTTTCTTTAGTTCTTAATTCAAAATTTAAAGGAATATGTAAATAACTGCTAGAGAAACGGTTTTTACTAAATATTATAGGTTCATTAATATATGTTAAATCTGCAGTATTTTTTTGCATGGTGATGTTCTCTTTCAAACGAATTAAAGTCCAATCGAAACCACCGGCTACATAAATTTTAAAGTTTGAGTTAAATCTATATCCCATTTGTAAAACATCAAATGAAAGGTGGCTAGTTTTCCAAGCTTTGTAGTCTAAAAACTGATTTGCTGGCGACAATGAAAAACTTCCGTTATCAATTAACTTAGAAAAACCGATATCTAAACGAGTAAAAGTAATTCCTCCAACAAAACGACCTTTACTTTGATCAATTTTACCTGTACTATCTTTTTTACCACCTATATTAATACCTAATCCATAGTTGATATCAAACTTTTTGCGTTTTACGCTATCTTGTTGTGCACTAGCACTTGAGCCTGCCAGAAAGGTAAGTCCGCTTACCAAAACTGCTGTTAAAATTAAAGATTTCATTTGTGTGTATGTTTGTTTGGTTTATGTGTATTTTGTTAATTGTTGTTGTAAAGTTGAAATGTTGTAATGTTGTAATGTTATTCTCTAATCATCTGCTCTATCCTGCAAATCCTAAATCCTGATCCTATTTGTGTTTTTTACTGTTCAATTTTAAAAAGCCAATGTTTATTCCAATTAGCGATGAGTTATCATCATCATCTGTATTAAACCTTACCAATTTCTTTTCTCTTTTATCAACTTTATCTACTACGTAGTTTACTAAATCTCCAACATTTCTAATCCCTCTACGTTCCGAACTATTCTCTGTTTCTGTAATTACTTGACCTTCTTCTTTCTGAGGTTCAACTTGAGCAATTACTGTTGAATTATTTTCTACAGGAACTTCTCTTTCTATTACATCCAATGGTTTAACATCAGCGGATTTAATAGGTAGACGCTCAGTTATTGTATTCGGTTGCACGCTTGCTAAAATAATTTTCGAATCATTTTCTGATGGTGTGCGATCTAATAACTGCACTTTTTGAGTTCTTACTGTTGAAGATGTTGAATTGCTTTCTTTAGCAGAAACAGTTGCAACTTGAGCTTCAGTAGCTGGTATTACCTCATCTTGTTTACTAGGTTCTACTACAGTTGCAACAGTATCATCTCCATGTAATTGTATTTTTTCTGTTTTTTGAAAAACCAATAACGCAGTAATTGCAATAGCTACACTTGCAGCTGCCATCCAATAAATCGGAATAACGCGTTTACGTTTTGGCTCCAACTGTTGTTCTATAGTAGCCCATAAATTTGCAGATGGCTCAATCTCCGCATCTTCAAACTTATTTCTAATTAAATTATCGAATTCTTTATCCGGCATGTGTTGCATAACCAAAGCCCTCCATTTTAATAATTTCTTGTTGCAATATTGCTCTCGCTCTACTTAATTGAGATTTACTGGCACCTTCTGAGATGCCTAGTGTTTCTGCAATTTCTTTGTGCGAATACCCTTCTATAATGTACATGTTAAATACCATGCGATAACCGTCTGCTAATTTTTGTATCACTTTCATTAAATCTTGCATACCTAAACTGCTAAAATCAAAACCTGTTGACGGTTGCTCATATGCATCTTCAATAGGCACAACATTTAATGTCCGCAAATTTTTTCTGTAACTTTCTATTGCGGTATTTACCATTATTCTTCTAATCCAACCTTCAAAAGATCCATCACCACGATAATCCTTAACTTTCTGGAAAATTTTAACATAGCCCATTTGTAAAACATCTTCAGCTTCCATACGGTCTTTGGCGTAGCGCATGCAAACGGCTAACATTTTCGATGCAGTTTGCTTGTACAGCATCTCTTGCATTTTCCTGTCGCCAGCTTTGCAGCCTTCCAGTAAGTCATCAATCGTATATGTTTTAGTCACCTTCATTTGTTGTTTGTATAGGGTAGATGAGCCCTAGGGGTAAAAGGTTGCACGGGGTTGCAAATATTTTTTTATTTATCGATTTCACAGTCTAAAAATACAATATTAAGTGCTTAAGATAAACCAAGACTTAATATACCTTCACTTCTTAATGTTTAAGATTTTTTGAAAACGAATGTAAGTGTTTTATAGATTCTGCAGTCCCGCTATCCGCTCCAAATTTTTTTGTGCTTCGACAAGCTCAGCTTAACAAAAAAGATTTTCGCTGCTATCAGGTTTAGTAAAGAAAGTAGGTGGTTCTTGGGATTAACTTTGACAAAAGTCCTTGCAAACTGTATAGTAACTTTGACAAAGTTTCTATTTTTTCTTAAAAATTCTAAAGTCTTCCTTATAGGTTAAGAAAAGTGAATGATTAAATTGGAAATCAGCATCTGGAGTTCCTAAGTCCCAATGTGGTTCAAAGCGAACGTCTAAATATAAATTAGGAATTAACTGTTTCTGATAAACATATCTAACAGCTAAAATACTTCTGCTACTTTGTTTAAAACCAGCATCGTATAAATTTTCAGAAACAGATTGGTACAACGGCATTCCTTTTATGGTAAGAAACTTATTTCCCTTCCAATAAGAAGCAACTAAACTCCCCCATTTGGTTTCCATGCCTGCATTTAACCATAAGCCGAAACCACCTTGGTACGCTCTAACTTTTGTTGGTGAAAAATCTTTGTAAACAGCGATGTAATTATCTGTAAAAACTTCTTTTACTTTATCACCAACAGCTTTATGCAGTTTAAATCCAGCAGCCCCATTAAATAAAGTGCTAATCGGAATGTTTTTTAACACATCGATTTGTCCACCTTGATGGTACGCTAAAAATTGAGCCGGAATACTCAGTTTCCAGCCATCTCTTTGTATCAAAGTTGATTCTGTACTTAGTCCTCCAACAATTTCTTCTTTTTCTGGAGAACCTTTGTAAATCATTTTCTGCCAAGAAATCCAGCTATCTAATTTGAATTTTTCTCTATCAATTAATAATTGGGTTCCGTATTCAATTGGTGTGGTAATTTTACGCTCAAAATCGTAAATCGGTTCAATGTAATTGTGTTGAATATTTCCTTCTAGACTTCCAAAAACTAAGGTTAAGTTTCTTTTATGATACTTTAAACTAAATAGAGGTTTAGCATCATAAATTCCTTCATTACCAAAATCTTTGCGCAAATAAGCGCCAGCAGTAATTGCCAAATTCGGATTTGCATAATACACCAATTGAGGTTCTATTTGCGTTCCATATAAAGTGTAGCCGTCGTGAAATTTATTCGAATATTCGTAATTACGAACGTAATTGAAATTGTAAAAATTGAAATGTAATTCTTTATCTAAACTATCTGCAGGGCGAATACGATTAAAAATTGTCTCATTATTAAATTGAGCCATTGCTGAAGAAGCAAATAAAGTAATTAAGATTGCTAGTAGTTGTTTCTTCATATAATTTTATTCTAAAACAGTTTGTCATTCAGAGCATCGCGAAGAATCTCTTTATCATATATAAGATTCCTCGTTCCTCGGAATGACAAAACCAAGGAAATGACAAAATTATTTACTCTCCTTTTTTCTCTCTATAACGCTTATAAATCTTCACAGCCGTCATAATAATTACTGCAAATGCAATTAAACCAAGTAAACCGTAAATCCAGTTAACTGCACTTTTTAAAATTACTGTAAATACAATGGCAACCAATAAAATAGTTGCTACTTCATTCCATAAACGCAATTGATTAGAAGAATATTTGAATATTCCCTTTCTCAGCTGTTTCATTATATTCTGACAAATGAAATGATAAATGATGAGCAAAACCACAAATGCAATTTTTACCCACATCCAATCTTGAGTAACTAAGAAATCGAAATGGGTGTAGTACATTAAAGCACCAGCCAAGACTGTTAAACACATTGCCGGAATGGTTATAATGTTCCACAAACGACCTTCAATTTTTGTGAATTCTTTTTGAAGAATATTTTTCTCTAATTCTGGTCTATCGTTAGCTTCGGTATGGTAAATGAATAATCGAACACCATAAAACAGTCCAGCCATCCAACTTACGACGAAAATGATGTGAACCGCTTTAAAATATTCGTAATATTCTTCCATACTCAAAAAGAGAGTTTTGTTTAATATCTAAATTCCTTTACCACTTCAATGGCATATTTTACATTATCAAAAGGAATATCTGGCATAATGCCATGACCTAAGTTAAATATAAAACCTTCTGTACCACGCATTCTTTCGAACAATTGATGAATGTGTTTTTTTATAACTGGTTGATCTGCGTATAAAATATGTGGATCTAAATTGCCTTGTACAGCAATTCCAGCAGGTAAAGCATTTTTAATATTCAATAAATCTGCATTCCAATCAACTGAAATTACATCAGGTTTTGCTTCAGCCATAATTGGTGCAAAAACCGAACTTCCTTTGCAGAAAGAAATCACAGGAACGTTAGTTCTATTTAAGCCAGCAATAATTTGTTGGTTATACTGATGAGAAAATTCCTGATAATCGTTCCAAGATAAAGCCAATGCCCAGCTATCAAATAACTGAACAGCATTTACACCAGCAGCGATTTGTAAGTTCAAATAATCGGTTGTTACTTTTGCAATTTTAGCCAATAAACGGTGAGCTAATTCTGGGTGATTGTGCATTAACAACTTAGTTAACTTAAAATCTTTTGAAGAACCGCCTTCAACCAAATAACTCATTACCGTAAATGGAGCACCAGCGAAACCGATTAAAGGAATGCTACCATCTAAACGTTGTTGAATAACTTTAATCGCATCAGCAACATATTCTAGTCTATCTACAACATCAGTTTCTAATTTATCGATATCAGCTGCAGTACGAACAGGATTTGCGAATTTGGGTCCAACACCTTGAGTAAAACTTAAATCGCCGCCCATTGCTTCACCAGTAACCAAAATATCGCAGAATAAAATAGCTGCATCAATTCCCAATAAATCCACTGGCAACATCGTAACGTCAGCAGCAATTTCAGGGTTTTTGCACATTTCTAAAAACGAATATTTGTTTTTAATTTCCCAATATTGTGGCATAAAACGACCAGCTTGTCGCATCATCCATACTGGTGGGCGTTCTGTGGCTTTTGAATTTGCAGCGTCTAAAAATAAGTTATTGTTCATCCGTTTGTAGTCTTTCTGTTTGTAGATGGAGCCTCGTGTTTAAAATAAATAGAACTTATTTTAAACATTTTGGGTTCATCTCGTATTAGGCCAAACTGTTGGCTTCTTTTTCTATAATTTTTATAATTTCTTTAGCTCTTGATGTTGTAGCCAACTCTTTCGCCTTTTCTATGTATACTTTTGCTCTCTCACCATCTTTTTTCCGCAAAGCGAGATTAGCTAAATGTATCATCACAAACGCTTTATCATTTTTACCGCCTAATGGGAAACGACTCGCAATTTGAAAGTGAAACTCAGCAGTTTCAAAATCTTCTCTTTGCAAAGCGATATTAGCTTTCATAAACTCATAATATCCTCGGCGATTTTTAGCTAAACGATCGGGATTTGAAACTTCATTTAATACTTGCTCAGCTTTATCATAATCTGAATTTTTAAAATGTTTCGATGCCAACAACACCGAACTATGTTTAAAATGACTCCATAAAATAAAAGCAAAAAGAAAACCAGCTATTGCAGCTAACTGGTATTGATTGTAATATAAACTTACTAATGCTGAAAGGGCAAAAGTTGCCATTAAAGCATATCTGCTCCAAGTATTATACATTAATGCGTACTATCTGTAAATTTATAACCCACTCCTCTTATTGAGTGAAAATATACCGGATTTTTCTGATCTGGTTCAAAATACTTACGGAACGTTAATATAAAGTTATCGATTGTCCTTGTTGAAGGATATACATCGTAATTCCAAACAGTTTCTAAGATTTGCTCTCGAGAAACAGCCTCATTTTTACGCTCAATTAACAACTTCAACAACATTGTTTCCTTTTTAGTTAAAGGCACAACAACGCCATCATCTTGTTTTAATTCAAAAGAGTTAAAATAGATAGTTTTATCGCCGATTTTATAAGAGTTTAACTCTTTTAAATCATCAGCTTTTAAGCTACGTTTTACTAAAATTCCAACGCGTAGAATTAATTCTTCTAAGTTGAAAGGTTTTACTAAATAATCATCAGCTCCTTTTTTAAGGCCCATTACACGATCTTCGCTCGTATTTTTAGCAGTTAAAAACAAAATAGGAACTTCAGTATTTTCTAAACGAATAGTTTCACACACTTGGAAACCATCCATTTCTGGCAACATTACATCTAAAATAATCAAGTTAAAACGTTCTTCTTTGAAAATTTTTAGCGCAGTTTTACCGTCTTTAACAGCATGAACTTTATAACCCTCTAATTCGAGATTTAATTTAATGGCATCTAACAAATGATCTTCGTCTTCTACCAACAGTATTCTTAATTTTTGTGGCATATCAATTAAATGTTACTTCAAAAATTGCACCTTGCGGTACGTTATCTTTAACGCTAATATCAGCGTCGTGGTTTTGTAATACCTCTTTAACAATAAACAAGCCAAGTCCAGTACCTTTAGATTTGCGCACATTTTCATCGCCAACGCGGTAAAATTTATCAAAAATAAGCATCTTTTCTCCATCTGGGATACCTGGACCTTTATCAGAAACCGTTAAAAAGGGCTTGCCGTCATTTTGACATAGCTCTACTGCAATTTCGGCACATGGACCAGAATATTTAACTGCATTTTCTACCAGGTTCGTCACTACCGATGATAAAGCAAATTTATCGCCTAGTAATTTGATGCCTTTTTTTATTTTAGTATTGATTAACTGTTGGTTACCACACGAATGAACTTGTAATCGGTCTGTTATTTTAGTAACCATTTCTGAGAAATCAAACTCTTCTTTAGGGAAAGAATACGTACGACTTTCGATCTTAGTGGCCAATAACATATTCTCCACTAAATCATCTAAACGCTCAATATCTTTTAATGAGTTATTAAGCAATGAAGTTTGCATTTGCTTTTCTAAATCTCGTTTTACTATAGTTTGCAAAGAAAGTTTTATGGCAGCCAATGGCGATTTGAGCTCATGAGTAACCGACATTAAAAAATTCTGTTGTTGTTCTTTTAATCTATCTTCCTTCTTAATAGAAGCATGAATAAAATAAGCGCCAACGCAAAGTAAGAAGATGAAAATTGAACCTTCTCCCATTATCATCCCCATTTTTTGTGGCTGTAAATCAATTACAACTGAACCCCACCAAAACATTTCTAACAATGCGTAGAGTAGTAAAAAATAAAATATGAGGATTGATTTTTTCATTATACTTTTCTAAAAACTAAATCCAATGCATCAAAAATAGCTCTTTTTGCTTTCTCTAGTTCTATTTTTGTATGTGCTGCAGAAACAAAGCCAACTTCGTAACCAGATGGGCCTAAATAAATGCCTCTGTTTAATAATTCACGGTGCATTACTTTAAATTTTTCCATGCTTGTTGGATCAATATCTTCTGCTGTTTTAATTTCTTTATCTGTAAAGGCAAACCAAAAGATGGAACCTACTGTAAACACTTTAAATTTATAGTTTCTGGCAGTCGCAAAACGCTGAATGCTATCGGTAAATTCTTGTGTTTTTGCATTTAAATCTTTGTAAAAACCTGATCGCAATAATTCAGTTATTGTTGCAATTCCTGCAGCCATTGCTACCGGATTACCAGATAATGTTCCAGCTTGGTAAACTCCACCATCGGGCGAAATATGACCCATAATTTCTGCAGAAGCGCCGTACATTCCTACTGGCAAACCTCCGCCAATAATTTTTCCGTAAGTCACAATATCCGGCTTGATGCCGTAATGTGCTGCTGCACCTTCAATACCAACTCTAAAGCCAGTAATTACTTCATCAAAAATTAATAAGGCATTATTTTCTGTACAAGCTTGTCGCAAAAACTCAATATACTCTTGATCCTGCATCAACAAACCATTATTGGCAGGAATTCCTTCTATAATTACCGCAGCAACTTGACCTTTAAACTGTTCAAAAGCTTCAGAAATTGCATTTTTATCATTTAAAGGAATAACAATAGTTTCAGCTGCAAAAGATTTAGGCACACCAGCCGAAGAGGTTTCTCCAAATGTAACTAAACCAGAACCTGCTTTTACTAAAAGCGAATCGCTGTGACCATGGTAGCAACCTTCAAATTTGATGATTTTATCTTTTCCTGTGTAGCCACGGGCTAATCGAATTGCCGACATAACAGCTTCTGTTCCAGAGCTCGTAAAACGGATTTTTTCTACAAACTTGTTATTCTTGATAATCAGCTCTGCTAATTCATTTTCTAATGCAGTTGGTGCGCCGAAGCTCATTCCATTTTGCATCACTTCAATTACCTTTTCTCTGATTTTAGCGTTGTTATGGCCTAAAATTAATGGGCCCCAACTTGCGCAAAAATCTATAAACTGATTACCGTCTGCGTCCCATATATAACAACCATCACCTTTCTGAATAAATAATGGTGTTCCATAAACAGATTTAAATGCTCTAACTGGTGAATTTACTCCGCCTGGAAAATAGGTTTTCGATTTCGCATACAACTCTGCCGATTTCTCACGACTGATATCAGGTTTACTTCCTGTATTTATCGGCATCTCTTCTTCGGTTCCTGAAAATATTTTCTTTAATGATTCTAACATTTCTTAAGTTTTAAGTTATACGTTGTAAGTTTTAAGTGAGTTTAACTTACCACTTAGAACTTATTACTTACAACTCTCCTACATCCAATTATTCTCTACTATATCTCTAATGTGGTACGTGGTAATAATACTTGCACCTGCTCTGGCAAAGGCATGCATCGTTTCCATTACTACTTTTTGTTCGTCTATCCAGCCTCTTTGCGCTGCTGCTTTAATCATCGAGTATTCTCCCGAAACGTTATAACAAGCAATTGGCAAATCTGAGTTATGTTTTAATTTGCTAATTACATCTAAGTAAGCCAAAGCAGGTTTAACCATCAACACATCTGCACCTTCACTTTCATCTAATAATGCTTCTCTAACTGCTTCCGTTCCATTCCTAAAATCCATTTGATATGCTTTTCTATCGCCTTTATTTGGCGCACAATCTGCAGCTTCCCTAAATGGACCATAATATGCTGATGCAAATTTAGTGGCATGGCTCATGATTGCTGTATTTACAAAACCACTCTCATCTAATTTATGTCTTATGGCAGCCACACGACCATCCATCATATCTGAAGGCGCTAACATATCCGCACCTGCTTCTGCGTGATTTAAAGCCATTTTCGCAATTAATTCTACTGACAAATCATTTTGGATATAATCGTCTTTCATAATTCCGCAATGACCATGAGTGGTATAAGAACAAACGCAAACATCGGTAACTACATATAAATCATCACCAAAGTTTTTCTTTAATTCTTTGACTGCAACTGGCACTAATGAATGTGGATCATAAGCAGATTTTGCATCTTCACTTTTTTCATCGCCCACACCAAACAACATAATTTTATTTACGCCCAGTTTTAATCCTTTTTCTACATCTTTCAATAATGTATCCACAGAAAAATGGTTTACACTTGGCATTGCATCAATCGCTTTGGTTACCCCAGTTCCAGGAACAACAAAATAAGGATAGATAAACATGTCCTTTGATAATCGCGTTTCGGCAATCATTTCTCGTACAACTGGATTTTTTCTTAACCTACGTGGTCTGTGCATCATAATATGGAGTCTATTTATCAAGTATAACTTGAATTCAACTAGTTATATGTCAATTCCAAAAACAGCTTCTGCCAAGCCAATTTCATCTGGTGAATAAGGTAATGTATATTTCACACCCATTTCATCAAACTTCTTGCCTGTAGAATTACCTATTGCAATTACTTTTTGCTCTGGATCTAATAAGTTATCCGTAAAATAAGCATCAACATTACTTGGGCTTGTGAAAATTAAAACTTCAGCGGTTGTGCCATCGATGTCATCACTTACTACCGTTTCATAAATTGGTAAATCGACAACTTTTGTAGTTGCACCTAAAGATTTTTGAATGCTCAATAACGAATCTTGTGCTCTTGGAAATAATACGGTTTGTCCATCAGCCATTTTTGCAAATTCTTCTGCAACTTCAGTAATATCTCCGCTCTCGCCAACAAAATCAGCTAAATGTCCGAACTTTCTCAAGGTATCTTCGCTACCGCGACCAACTACTCCAAATTTTACTTTTTTTGCTAAAACTGGATTTAGTTTAAAGAAATATTCTACTCCATTTCTACTACTAAAAAATATCCAATCAATGTTCTTTAAATAAAATGGATCCAAAATATTTACAATTGGGAATGTACGGATTAACGAACGCCCATCAATTTCTATATTGTGTTTTTCTAAAGCTTTTCTAAAATAACTGTGCTCACCAATTTCTCTTGAAATGAAAACCTTAGCAGGAAGTTTTCTTGATTTATCAAATTTTGCTACAATTTTTTCAGCTAAACCTTCGGTAGTTGAAGTTCTTAAAAACAAACGATCTGGGAAATCTTCATCCGTTTCTGCTTTTGATGTCCAAACTTCAAATTCGCCATCTTCTTTTTTGCAATAACATCCTAAAGGCATATGGCAACCGCCTTCAAAAAGGTTTAACACTTTACGTTCAACAGCAATCTCTTCCGCCGTTGCGGTATCATGTATTTTTTGTAAAGCAGTAAAAAGTTCTGAATCATTTTCGCGAATTTGAATAGCTAAAGCCCCTTGTGCGGGTGCTGGAACTAATTCAGTTGTATCTACAACCTCTACGTGAAACTCACTTAAATCTATTTTTAATCTATTTACACCAGCTTTTGCCAATAAAATAGCATCGTAATCTTCATCTCGTAATTTCTGAATACGCGTTGGTACGTTCCCACGTAAATCTTCGATATTTAAATCTGAACGCAACGCTAATAATTGTGCTTTACGTCTATTAGAAGATGTGCCAACCATTGCTCCTTTTTTTAAGGATAATTTCTGACTTACATCTACACAGTCTTTTAAAATCAATAGTAATTCTGACGGATCTTCACGTTCAGTAACTGCGGCAATAATCAACCCTTCTGGATTTGTAGTTGGTAAATCTTTGTGAGAATGAACGGCAATATCAATTGTTCCGTTCAATAATTCTTCCTCCAATTCTTTGGTAAAAAACCCTTTTCCCTCTAATTTATCAAGTCTAAGGTTTAATATTTTATCGCCCTGCGTTTTAATAATTTTCAATTCTGCATCTATACCAATACTTGCTAATCTATCTTTTGTGTTGTTAGCTTGCCATAATGCCAAATCGCTTCCGCGTGTACCAATAATTATTTTCTTCACCTTATGCTTAGTTTTTCCGCAAATTTAATTAATTTTTCTGCAAGAGAGATCCTGAATTAAATCAGGCAGACGGGAATATTAGCTATTTTTTACTAAGATTTCTTTTGCCATCACCATTGGTATGGTAATGCATTTTTTCTCCATGTAATCCATTACCCGTTCTAAAACTGCTCTCGAATTATCATCTAAAGTATTTATTTCATCAGCAAAAACACCATTGATAGCCGTATGTTTTATCTCTTTGATTTTTTTAGGCACATCACTCATCGCAATTTCTATTTTGCGTTGGCGTAATACGGATTCAAATTCTTTAATATTTTCGTCGATGATATGTTCTGCATTAACTAATTCATCGTAACGTTCTTGAATATTTTTGCGGGCAGTTTCTTTTAATGATTCTACTTCGATATAATGTATTGGAAAGTTTTTTACCACTTCTGGTACCACATCATTAGGAACTGCTAAGTCTATAATTATCTTTTTACCACTATCTCCGTTTAATAATTTAGTATAAACTTCTTCGGTAATAATAGGCTCAGTTGCGCCAGTACAGGTGATAATTACATCAAATCCTTTTTCGTAATCGGCTAATGCCGAAAGTGGATAAGCTGTTCCGTTTAAATCTTTCGCTAAGCATTCTGCTTTTTCTATGGTTCTGTTGAAGATAGAAAAGTTAGAATATTTATGTTTTTTAAGATATTGGGCAATATTTTTATTGGTTTCGCCAGCGCCTATAATTAATAAACGCGGATTTGCACACATTGTCAATTCTCGCAATTTGCGATATGCTAATGATACAACAGAAACTGGATTTTTTGAGATATTAGTGTGGGTATAAACTTCTTTAGCAGTTTTAACAACACGGTTCATTACCATGCGCATGTAATCACCAGTAAATCCAGCAATGCGACATGCCTCGTAAGCTTTACGAATTTGAGCAAGAATTTCTTTCTCGCCAACTACTAAACTTTCTAAAGAACAAGAGGTGCGTAATAGATGATTAAATGCATCTACTTTTTCGTATATCGAAACATTCTCTATGAATTGCTCCATGTATTCTTCGGGCAAACCCATATCCAATACATGTAAAAAACGGCTAATAAATGCTTTATCAAGTTCTGCTGCTGAAGTAAATACAAACTCGACACGGTTGCATGTGCCAACATAAAATATTTCTTTTATGTTTAACTCTGATTGGATATTTCTCAACCTATCGTCCAACGTATGCTCACATATAACTAATTTCCCTAAAGCCTTTAGGTCAATCTGTTTGTGTGTAAATGCAATGATCTTTAAATATTCCAAAATGGGTACAGCCTATTAATTTAGTGCGAACAAAAGTACTAAACCCAAACCTGCAAAACTGTCATTATGCTGTAATTTAGGCTAATTTAGAAAGATTTTAAATTAACTCAGAATTAACAAACCATGTCTTTTTAAAATTGTTATTAAAGTTTAAAATACTAAGTTTAAGATAGATTATGATACAAAAAGAAGAATTCTCGTTAACTGGTGCAGAGCAAAAAATTATTGTTGGAGATATAACTTATGACGATAAGAATACAAAAGCACCATTGGTAATTTTTGTTCACGGATTTAAAGGTTTTAAAGATTGGGGCACTCATAATTTAGTAGCTCGTTATTTTGCGCAAAATGGTTACCGCTATTTGAAATTCAATTTATCACATAGTGGAGTTACATCAGAAAAACCAAATGATGTAAGCGACATGGATGCCTTTGCTGCTAATACAATTTCTAAGGAGATGTTAGATGTTGATATCGTTTTAGATTATGCATTAAAAAAGCTAGATGTGAGCGAACTATTTTTAATTGGTCATAGTAGAGGTGGTGGATTAAGTATTCTACAAGCTGCCAATAACCCACATATAAAAGGTTTAATTACATGGAGTGCAATTGCAGATTTTAGTAGTTTATGGGGAAAAGAACGTGAAGAAGAGTGGAAAAAAGAAGGCAAAATATATGTAATGAATGCTCGCACAAAAGAGAAAATGCCACTGAATGCTACCTTACTCTCAGATTTCGAAGAGAATAAAGAAAAACTAAATATTATAAGTAGTGCAAAGCAGATTAATATTCCTTGGTTAATTGTGCAAGGCGATGACGATGTAAACGTCCCTTTTGAAACTGCACAGCAACTAGCTAATGCAAACCCAAGTAGCAGATTGCTTAAAATTGAAGGGGCTAACCATGTGTACGGGTCTTCTCATCCTTATGATAAAGAAACTTTACCTCCGCAATTGTTGCAGGTTTGCGAAAAGAGTTTATTGTTTTTGAATGAGGTTTTGATAAAGTAATTATTGGTTCTTAATCGAGCTTAGGCAACGATACAGTAAATTTACTACCTACACCTAGTCTTGAATCTAAAGCAATGGTACCACCTAGCTTTGTAACAGATTGTTTAATGATGTACAGACCTAAGCCTGTACCTCTTTTACGAGAATCGAGTATATAAAACATATCAAAAACCTTTTCATGGAATTCTTCAGCTATACCTATCCCATTATCTTCTATTTTGATCACTAAATTATGATCATCACTTTCTACAATCACTTTAATAAACTTGTCCTCTTTTATAGAATCACAATATTTAAAAGCATTGGAAATGAGATTATTAACAATAATTTTAATAAATACAATATCGCTATTAATCTCCTCTAAGTCTTTAGGGACTTGTAATTCAATCCTTATTCCTCTACTCTCGGAAGTATGTTTATTAAAAGAAAATGCATCTTCAATCAATAACTTCAAATTTATTTTTTTAGGCTGAGGAGTTAGATTTCTTCTTTGAAGCAGTGAAATTACATCCTTAATAAATACATCTTGTTTGTCTAATAATTTATCCATTAAAAGCATATTTTCTTTAATCGACATTATATCTGTTTCTAGAGCTGAAAATTTAACTAAACCTTGTAAAGAAGTTAAAGGCGCTCTTAAATCGTGAGAAAGACTATAAACAAAAGTATCTAATTCTAAATTTAAGTCGGAAACCTTATCATAACTCTCCTTAAGTTCTCCTTTAGATTTATATAATTTTGCAATGATTAACATTAAATATGCCGATAAGCTACCAACAATTAAGATAGTAACTAGCACATTAACCCAGTTTAGTAGTCTTTCAATTTTTCTTGCCAAGTTGCTTAATGTTTTTGAAAAACCTGTTTCTAAGACAGTAAGCACTTCATTGGATGCAGATATTTTTAAAGCAAGTTGTTGCTTTGTTGTCGTATCTAACGTTTTATTATCAATTTTAAATTTAAGTTCTTCTGCAGATGTGTTTAAATCAATTAATATAACCTCTGATTTTGCCCAAAAATCAACTGCTTCTCTAAATTCTTTAATATTTTTAAAATTCTTAAACATCCATATAATATTGTTTATATCTGCTGGATGAACTTTACCATTAACAAAGTGATTAAAAGCTATTGAATCTGGTTTCTTCTCTAGCATGGCATGGCGAGCTTTATTATCACTCATAGGAACTATTAAGTAATTTTTATACCGATGCCAATAAATAGAATCTTGCGTATTTAAGTAATAGGTTAAGTTTAATAATGCATCTTTTTGGCCTTTAGAATAGAGAGACTCTCCATTTATGTACGACCTAACACCAGATTTGATTTTTGAAGAATAAAAATTAAATAAGATAAGCGTTAGCGAGGCAAGAGATACCAAAACAACAACAAGCTTACTACGTGATTTAAAAGTCATTCGTAAATTTTATTGAAACTAATGAATTCTTATCACTTTTTATAATGAATTTCTTTTAGGTCAAAAATACTAGTCGAATTTTAACTATAAGTTTATTTTAATTACAACCCATTGATTAAAAAAAGGCTTATACAAGAAATTCAAAAAATGGTAACTTTGTTTTCTATTTAAAGACCATGAAAGAAGAAATTTTCCGTCAATTTGCCGATATTGAAGTTAAAGAAATGAGCCCTGGCTTTTTTTCAAAACTCATCCACACTGATAATAACACGATCAATTTTATTGACATTAAAGCAGGAAGTGATTCCCCTATTCATAGTCATCCACACCATCAATGTGCTTTTGTGTTAAAAGGCCAGTTCGAAATGACGGTTGGTGAAGAAACCCAAATTTTAGATACAGGCAAATTTGTTGTTATTCCTGGTAATGTACCACATGGTGGAAGAGCAGTTACAGATTGTACGTTATTAGATATTTTCAGTCCCGGGAGAGAAGATTTTAAGTATTAGTTTTTTACTCAGAATTGATTGCTTATGGAAATGCTTCAAAAAACGATTAGTTTAAAAGCCAGAAGCCGAGGTTTTCATTTAATTACTGATGAAATCTTAACAGCTATTCCAGAAATCGAAGATTTGAAAGTTGGAATGATTCAAGTCTTTATTCAGCATACTTCAGCATCATTAACCATTAACGAAAATGCTGATCCCACAGTACGAAAAGATTTTGAAATGTGGTTTAATAAAGCTGTCCCAGAAAATGACCCAGACTACAAGCATGATTACGAAGGTTCGGATGATATGCCAGCACACCTAAAATCAGCTTTGCTAGATACTGCAGTTTTAATCCCAATTAGAAATGGACATCTTGCTTTAGGAACTTGGCAAGGGATTTACTTATGTGAACATCGTAATTATGGTGGCAATAGAACTGTAGTATTAACAGCTTGGGGAATATAATTTAACCTTCAACTGTTTCCACCCAATTCCCATCTTCTCTAATAATTTCGATGAGTTCATCTAAAGCAGATGGAGTATCTACATTTTTCTTTACCACTTCTTTACCGCGATACAGAGTAATTTTTCCAGGGCCTGTACCCACATATCCATAATCTGCATCGGCCATTTCTCCAGGACCGTTTACGATGCAACCCATAATAGCAATCTTAATTCCTTTTAGGTGATCCGTTTTTGAACGAATGTATTGTGTTGTTTCTTGTAAATCGAATAATGTACGTCCGCAGCTTGGACAAGAAATATATTCTGTTTTTGAAATACGTGTACGTGTAGCTTGTAAAATACCGAAACTAGTAGAGTTTAGTAATGATAAGCCAATGTTTTCGGGTGCATCAATCCATACTCCATCACCAAAACCATCTGTTAATAAAGCACCCATATCACTAGCTGCATATAACATTAGTTGATCGGAATCTATATTTGTATAGGTATTTTTAATAATGACTGGAATTTGAGCATTATTCTTAGCTAATTCAACAAAAAATGGTCTTATTGATTGAACACCTTCGTTGCCTTCCAATATGAGTACGAGAGGTAAATTAACCAAATTAGGTAGGGTTAGCGCAAACCCACTGAAATGATCTACATTAACTTTTAAAAAATTTAATGTATCATCTTTAATATCTCCATTCGAAAAACTATCAAAATCGAATAATGGATAACAGTTGTGTTTATCTTTTAATTTTAACCAAGTATCATAATTATATACCTGCTTTAAATTTCCAGGAAATGAAAATGAAGGTAATTCATCACCTAAATAAACTAAATCACAAGCTTGGTCTGTAAGATTGTATTTGTCTAAACCGGCACTGTAGTTATAGCCTATTGAGCTCAAAAAATAAGGGTCTTTTAGATTTTGGTTACTCACATCAATCATGACAACCGGAGGATTATGCCCGCCTATTTGCTGAACTTGTTCGGTAATTCTTCTGGAATATTGATAAGGGTTATAAGATAAATTTTTAGCATCAAGTGTGTAAATGAAACGTTGAGTGTTATTCCTTAAAGGCTTTTCATATCGATCTGCTAATGCCCTAGCCACTGGCGCCTCAAACTCTGGATCTTCAGTTAAAGAAACCCGTATGGTATCTCCTAATCCGTCAGCTAATAAAGTACCTATACCCACCGCAGATTTAATACGTCCGTCTTCTCCATCACCAGCTTCGGTAACACCTAAGTGCAAAGGATAATTCATCCCTTCTTTCACCATTGTTTCTACTAGTAAACGATAAGCTTGCACCATTACTTGTGTATTACTGGCTTTCATCGAAATACACAAATTGTAAAAATTCTGGTCTTCGCACATGCGGATAAACTCCATTGCAGACTCAACCATTCCTCTTGGTGTATCACCATAGTGGCTCATGATTCTATCTGAAAGAGAACCGTGATTAGTACCAATACGCATAGCGGTGCCGTATTCTTTACAGATCTTAACTAATGGTGTAAATTTTTTATAAATGCGTTCTAACTCTGATTGATAAGCGTCTGTAGTATATTCTAAATTTTCGAATTTCTTTTTATCCGCATAATTACCTGGATTTACGCGAACTTTTTCAACAATTCGAGCAGCAGATTCTGCTGCGTTTGGGGTGAAATGTATATCTGCAATTAAAGGAACATCGTACCCACGTAAACGTAGTTCCCTTTTAATATTCGCTAAATTTTCGGCTTCTTTAATACTTGGAGCAGTGATGCGCACATATTCGCAACCCGAATGCACCATTCTGATAGTTTGCTCTACCGTTGCTATCGTATCCATTGTATCGGTAGTCGTCATGGATTGGATGCGAATAGGATTTAAACCTCCCATGGGAATATTCCCTATTGTAACTTCTCGAGTTAAAAATCTAGAATAATTGGTTAAACTATTACAATAACCGCCTTCTAACTGATATGGTTTAGCTACTTCTTGCATCGATACAAAGATACTTTAAAAGTTGAAACGTTTTAATATTGAAGAGTGGAAATGTTGTAAAATTTGCAATTCGCAACCACTAGTTATTAAACTAAATAAGTCGCTGCTTAATAACAAGTGTATCTGCAATTACATCATGCAAGCATTGTTGCTTTTTATTGAGAAAACTATAAAAGTAGCCTAAAAATAAAGGTATTACTGAAATAGCTTTTGCCAAATTCCTACCAAAAGAAACACCCAAAGGAACACGATTTCCCAGCATGTCGGTAACTTTGATATCTAATAAACGTTTTCCAATTGTAGCCTGTTTGATAGAGGCTTCTGCAAAACTGCTATAGACAAGTTTAGCTAATGGAATCAGTGCTAAAAACACTAAGGCTGTTGTAATGCGAGATGCTTTTTGATCGATAAAAATGAATAAAATTAACACTACAATTACGTAGGCAATCATTAAAAAGAAATAATCGATTGCAGCGGCGAGTAATCTTTGATCAAAAGAAGCAAAATATTGTGGTGCAGTTTGTTGATGACGAAAGCCCAACAATTCGCGTAACTCTGGCAGTTCGTGAGCTTCTTTGTAGTCATCCATACCTGGAGTTCTGATAAAAGTACCAGGCTTTATATTTAGATTTTTTAATTCCTCTAAACTGTACGGGCCTTCTGGTTTACCATTGATAACTACTGTATACTCCATTTATATTATGTTCTGTGTATTAAGATATAAGTTATATGGCATCTTACAAAAATAATGGGTAAAAAATGATTCGATTTTCATTTTTTACCCATTTAAAAATAAGCTTATTATTAATATCTATCTACTTCAAAGCTGCTTAAACCACCATCAAAATTAATAAATATCTTTTTGGTTGATGATTGGTAATTCGGAGTTTCGTAAACGCCTTCGCTCACTTTGGTAAAGCCTGTAAAATCTTTTGAAGACAAACCTGTTTTGGTTTTAATACGACATCCAGATCCTGTAGGGATTTTAATTTTTACATCAGCTACGCCAGTTTTAACATTCACGTCAGTAATCGGCAATAAATCGCCTAATTTAACATCTAGCTCTGCTGCACCTCCATCAAAATTGAATGTTCTTACTTTATAGTTTGTTAAATCAAAATCTATTTGACCAGCCCCCATCCCAAAATGCATTTCCCAAATCGGGTTCGTATTTAATCGTACATCAACGTTATTACTTCCACTTCCAATCGACCAGCCTCTGCGATTGTTTTTATTCTGCATTTTAAATGTTAAGGTATTTACGCTATCAGAAGTTGTTTTATCTAATGCGAAATTTCCATTTCTTTTTTTAACATCTGCCGAGAATAAACTATCCGTTTCTCCTTTAAGGTTGAATGAAGTACCTCCGCCAGAAATATTTAAAATCGTTTTTTTAAGTGTATCCTCAGTCGTAAATGGTTCAGAAAAATTCAATTTTGTATAATTAGAATTATCTTCATCATCGTCGTCCATATCGATATTAACATGGTTCCCACGATCGTTCCACCAAAAACCACGTTCAGGTCTTTGTTGTCCTTTCACAAATAAAACCGACAGTGTAATCACCAAAATACTTAATGAAATGATATTTCCAGTTTGAGAATTATTTCTATTAAAAAGGATATTTACACCCAAAATAATTAGAAATACTGGCCAAAAATCCCACACATTACGCCAATAAAATTCAATAACGTTAAAGTTATCTAATAATAGTACGCCACCTATAAACAAAAGTAGCACGCCCCATATTACTTTATCTAATTTCATCTTGTTTAAATTTATTTGTGCTTGGTGTATAGTTCGCATGAAAACTATCCAACCTAAATTAATTATTTATCATGCTTGTTGGTTTGGTTGATACGATTAAGGATTTGGCGTTGCCGAATCTTTATTCTCTTCTACTATAGTTGCATCCTCAACCGGCTTTTGCGCTGTTGTATGCTGAGCATCTTCTGTAGTTTTTTTAAAGGTATCCCACTCGTTTTTTCTTTGATTTCTAAAAATTAAACTTATACCTAACGCTACAATTGCTAAAGGCCATAATTTGTAGATTTTAAAAATATTAAACCAATGCGGGATAACATCAAATTGTCTTAGCAGGAAATAAAAACCTAAAATTAATAAGATTAAACCTCCAATTGTACGACCTGTATCGTTCCCTTTTGGAAATTGGTTCACAAGGTTTGGGTCTTTAAAATCTGGACCAGCATTAGGTGTATTCCATTTGGTTTGGTCGCTAGAATTTGATGGATTATTAAACGCGTTAGGCGAATTGAACATAGAAGGATCTTGCTTGTTTTTATTAAAGTACTCATTAAACTTTGCGTAACGAGCAGCAGGATCATTATTTACTGGCACTACTATCCACATTACAATATAAACCAACAAACCTGTACCTGCTAAAAATATGGTTGCTAATACAAATAACACTCTGATAATTGTAATGTCTACTTGCATATAATCTGCCAAACCAGATGCAACACCGGCAACGGTTTTGTTGTGTTCGTTTCTAAATAATCTCTTTTCCATAACGTTATCTCCTTCTATTTATGTGTTAAAAATTTAAAGGCTTTAAGACTATCTCATCAACGTTTACACCACTACTTAAACTTAAAATGGAGTATAAAGAATTAGCAATATCTTCTGGTTGTACAAATTTCTCTGGGTTTATGGAAGTGCCTTCCCATGAAGCAGTTAATGTAGAACCTGGCAAAATTGCCGTTACTTTTACGTTGTATGCTGATAACTCTTTCCGCAATACATTATTAAGACTTAATATCGCGGCTTTTGTTACACTATAGCTACCTGCATTATCAATTATCGCTGTACTTGCGATGGAACAAATATTAAAAATATGGCCAGATTGCTGATCCCTCATTATTTTGCCAAAAAATTTGGATAGATAATATGGTGTATTTAGGTTGATCATGCTTTGATATTCAAAATTTTTATCTTCTTCTTCTAGTAAATTTCCGGGCATAAAAATTCCTGCGTTATTCACTAAAACATCAATTTTAGAATATGCGTTTTTTACTTCGGCACAAAAATTATAAACCTCATCTTTATCGCTCATGTCTGCCTTGACGGCAATAATTTTAACATTATAGTGTGCTAATTCATTTTTGAAAGCTTGCAAATCAGTTTCAGTTCTAGCACAAATAACGAGGTTATATCCTTGTTGCGCTAATTTTAACGCAATCGCTTTTCCAATTCCTTTGGTAGCACCAGTAATTATTGCATTCATAACTTATTTAAGATGTTTATGTAACACAAAAAAGGGTATTAATATTGGGAAACAATAATATTTTTTAATAAATACACAAAGCCTGAACATTTTTTATTGTTTCTTTGTATAATATTGTATTTACACTACAGCTAATCTTTATTAAATGAACTTTACCAATTTTGGCAAGTATATCCTGCTATTAAAAGCAGCGTTCAGAAGACCCGAAAAAACTAAAATATATTTAAAATCCATTTTTCAACAAATGGAATTTATTGGAGTTGGCTCGTTAGGCTTAATTAGTATTATTTCTACTTTTATAGGTGCCGTAATGACCTTGCAAATTGCTTTCCAGTTGGTAAGTGATTTCATTCCAAAAACTATTATCGGCTCTGTTAATCGTGACTCGAGTATATTAGAGTTAAGTCCTACCATTAGTGCTATTGTATTGGCTGGTAAAATTGGCTCAGCTATTTCATCAGAAATTGGTACTATGAGAGTAACAGAACAAATTGATGCATTAGAAATTATGGGTATCAATGCACCAGGCTATTTAATTTTACCAAAAATTATTGCAGGTATCACTATGGTTCCTGTTTTGGTAGTAATCTCAATGGTATTAAGTATTACTGGTGGTTATTTAGGCGGAACACTTTCTGGAGCGGTTTCTGCGGCAGAATATATACAAGGTATTACGACAGATTTTAATCCATATACTATTACTGTTGCTTTAGTAAAAGCATTTGTTTTTGGCTTTATCATTACATCTGTACCAGCTTATGAAGGTTTTTACGTAAAAGGTGGCGCATTAGAAGTTGCACAAGCAAGTACAAGAGCGGTTGTAGTAAGTTGTATTAGCATTTTAGCATGTGATTATATTGTAACCCAATTATTATTATGATCGAGATTAAAGACATCCATAAATCGTTTGGTGATAATGAAGTTTTAAAAGGGATTTCAGGGAAATTTGAAGAAGGTGTTACCAATTTAATTATTGGTGGTTCTGGCTCGGGAAAAACAACCTTATTAAAATGTATGATTGGCTTACACCAACCTGATCAAGGAACTGTATTATATGACGGTAGAGAGTTTACCCAGCTTAATTTTGAGGAACGTATAGAAATTAGAAAAGAGATTGGCATGTTATTTCAAGGTTCGGCATTGTTTGATTCAATGACCGTTGAAGAAAATATCATGTTCCCTTTAAATATGTTTACGGATCAGCCACGAAGCGAAAAATTAGATCGCGTAAATTTTTGTTTAGAAAGAGTGAATCTTCCCGATAAGAACAAACTATTTCCTGCAGAACTTTCAGGCGGAATGAAAAAACGTGTTGGTATTGCTAGAGCTATTGCCATGAACCCAAAATATCTTTTTTGCGATGAACCTAACTCTGGTTTAGATCCTAAAACTTCAATTGTAATTGATGAATTAATTAAAGAAATTACCGAAGAGTACAAAACGACAACCATTGTGGTTACTCACGATATGAACTCTGTAATGGGCATTGGTGATTATATTATCTTTTTACACGAAGGAAAAAAATTCTGGGAAGGTTCTAATAAAGAAATTTCTAAAACTGATATCGACGAACTTAACGATTTTGTATTTGCCAGCCGTTTCATGAAAGCCGCTAAAGGCAAACTTTAATTTAGTATACCATTTATGATTAGCCTTTTAACTCCAACACACTGGAAAGATTACGAATTAATAGATTGTGGAGATTTCGAAAAATTAGAACGTTTTGGCAATCTTGTACTTTCTCGTCCGGAACCGCAGGCAGTTTGGAAAAAAATATTATCTCCACAAGAGTGGAAGAAAAAAACCCATATTAATTTTAAAGGTCGTTCTGCAACCACTGGAGAATGGATTAAAGCTGATAAAAATGTTCCAGATCGCTGGAATGTAAATTACAAAAACGACGATATCAGTATTAATCTTAGATTAGGTCTTACCTCTTTTAAACACGTTGGTGTTTTTCCAGAGCAAGCAGTAAATTGGGATTATATTTCTTCATCCATTAAAAAGTTTAAAACTCCAGTACCAAAAGTTCTTAACTTATTTGCTTACACAGGAGCAGCATCTTTAGTAGCTAAGGCTGCTGGTGCGGATACCACGCATGTTGATTCGATAAAACAAGTAGTGAATTGGGCAAACGAAAACCAAGAATTATCTAATTTAAAAGATGTACGTTGGGTGGTAGAAGATGCATTGAAATTCGTAAAGAGAGAATTAAAACGCGGAAAAAAGTACAACGGAATTATTTTAGATCCACCTGCTTTTGGTCATGGGCCAAATGGCGAGAAATGGAAATTAGAAGATCATATTCAAGAAATGATGCAAGATGTTGTTCAATTATTGGATGAAGAAGAACATTTTCTTATTTTAAATACCTATTCATTAGGTTTTTCATCGGTAATTGTAGAAAATCTCATCAAAACTTCTTTTCCACAGGTGAAAAATTTAGAAACTGGTGAGCTCTTCTTACAAGCTACATCTGGTATTAAACTGCCTTTGGGTGTTTTTGGCAAGTTCAATACTTTTAAAAAATAATCCATTAAATCTTAATAAAAATCATCTTTTTTGACAGAATGTTAATCTGTTGATAATTATAACATACGTCCAAACCGAATTGGTGTATTTTTGATGAACTAGAAAACACTAAAAACTAAAATTAAATACTACTTATGAAATTAACCAAAATTGCGGGGATATTCTTAATTGGAATAGCTACAATTAGTACATTCTCTTACTGCACTTCTGACGCTAAAAATGGCAAGGGTAAAACTGCAAGTACAGATTCAACCAAAGTTGAAGAAGAAAATCTACGTGCACCAGTTGATACGGCAAAGTACAATGCTTTAATTAAAAAATTGGCCAATGGCGATACAACTGGAAAATGGCCAGTAAAAAACCAACCTTATCCACTTGATGGAGCAATTTTACCTTTTAAACGTATTGTGGTTTATTATGGAAATTTACACTCGAAAAAAATGGGTGCATTAGGAGAATATGCTCCAAAAGAAATGTGGTCTCGTTTAAATGCTGAGGTAAAAAAATGGCAAAAAGTAGATCCTTCTACGCCTGTGCAAGTTGGCTTACATTATATAGCTGCAGTTGCAAGTGGTACGCCAGGTAAGGATGGAAAATACATTAACAGAATGGGAAACAAGCAAATTGATTCGGTTTTAACGATTGCTAAAATGCACCCTAATACCATTGTGTTTTTAGATTTGCAAGTTGCTTTAAGTACTATAAAAGCAGAGTTACCTCATATAGAAAAATATTTAGAGATGCCTAATGTGCATTTAGGTATCGATCCAGAATTTTCTATGAAAGATGGTTCTTTACCTGGAAAAAAAATTGGGACATACGATGCAGCTGATATTAACTATGTAACTGGGTATTTAGCTGATATTGTTAAAAAACACAACTTAACGCCTAAAGTTTTCGTCTTACACCGTTTTACTAAAAAGATGGTGACAAATAGTCAAAACATTAAATTAAGACCAGAAGTGCAAATTGTAATGCACATGGATGGTTGGGGTGAACCAGATTTAAAATTAGGAACATATCGTCACTTTATTTATGGTGAGCCTGTACAGTTTACAGGGTTTAAATTGTTTTACAAAAACGATATTAAAAAAGCACCTAATCGCATGATGACTCCTGAAGAGTTGATGAAATTAAAGCCATTGCCAAGTTATATTCAATATCAATAATTGATATTTCAAACAAAAAAGGCTTCGAAAATTCTCGAAGCCTTTTTTTTATGGGAGTTGCCCTTTCGCTGCAGGAGGTGGATCTCCTGCTCCACCGATACTATTAAACACTAAATAACCAAGTTGATAATCTTTGTTAACTACAATAGTTACATCCCCTTCTATCTGATTGGCTTTTGCATAAAAGATGTATTTATAAACATAGTCCTTATAGGAAATAAATTTTATAGACTTTAATTTTCCCATCATACCAAAAGTTTCTTTCATCTGCTTGGTTACCCATTCTAAAGGAACCTTTTGTTTATATACAGGCGCATATAAATTATATGCTTTCTGGTAATCTTGTTTATTAAAGCAATCTATCCATTTATTTAAACAGAATCTACTTTTTTATCCTGAGCAAAAGTTACTAAGCTGCTAATGCATATCAATGAAATAATTACAGTTTTTTTCATATCAAGTTTAAAAAAACCCTAGTTGCCCTTTGTCATCAATCTTTATATCATCTGGATTGGTGATTTCGAAATCTACTTTTTTAGCAGGTTTTGGTTCTTCAATTTTTACTTCTTCAGTTTTTACTTCTTCTTTTGCTTTTTCAGCTTTTGGTTCAGTTTTAACAACTGGAGTTTTTATAACTGGTGTTTCAATCTCTTTTTCGGGTTCTACATCCGCAACTTCAGTATTCTCCAAATCTGTAGTTGAAGTTTTATTTTCTTCAACGTTGTCTTCAACAGCAGTTTCATCAACTATTTCAGTTACATTATTCTCTGTTAAATCTTCTTCTTCATCACACGATGTATTAGAATTCACTTTTGGAGTTTCAACAAGCTCTGTTCCTATTTCAGATTCAGCATTAACTAAGCTCACTTTCTTTACTTCGTGTTGTGAAAGTCGATTACCGTTTGCCTTTAATCCTTTCACGTCAATTAATCCTGACAAGCCTAATAGTAATGTTTCTGGAGTTTTGGACTTTCCTTTTTCTACATCAACTTGAACTTGCGCATCTGGTTTCCCTGTTATAAAAATTAGTTTAGAGCCAGGTTCTTCACTAATAATGCTGACTTCTTTACCTGCGGGTTGCAACTCGAATGTAAAGCGTTTTACATAATAGTTTTTCGCTTTGGCATCGTAATGTACCAATCCGTAAATTTTCTCGGGATCAAACTTTTGCATTAACACAATTCCAGGATCAAAGTGATTACTTAAATCGAACGAAGTCAGTTCATACCAACCAGCAGCGTTAACTTGCAAAATTTTATCATCACCATCAAACTCGCCAAGGTATTTTCCTCTTCCATCAACATTTAATCGTTTCAATAATTCATCATACCAAATCTTCAATCCTGATAAGGTAGAGACACCTTTGCTCTTGAATAAAACCTTTTTAATAGGATATTTAGAAACTATATTTCCTTGAGATGCTCTTCCTTTTATGGCAGTTTCTGCAAAATCTATATCAAATTGTAGCTTTTTAAGTTTAGAGTGTGGCTTAAGTTGTACTGTAATAACTTCTGCTTCACCATTCGGATTGGCGGTAAAATATAATATCTTAGAACCCTTTGTTCCTTTGGTTAAATCGTATTCTTTATCGCGGGTAACGCCTAAAACCGAGAAACGTTTAATGTAATTTGTTCCGTTAGCGCCATCTCTATAAATAAGATTATATACAGTTCTATCATCGCCTTTTTTAAATACTTGCGCATGGATAATTCCCTTGCCTACAAAAGTTTTATCCGCCACTTTTGTCACAATACATTTTCCATCTTCACGGAAAACTATAATTTCATCTATATCAGAGCAATCTGCAACAAACTCATCTTTCTTTAAGCCTGTACCTACAAAACCATCTTCTTTATTTACATAGAGTTTTACGTTTGCAAGTGCAACTTTACTAGCCTCAACCCGATCAAATAAACGGATTTCTGTTTTACGTTCTCTGCCTTTTCCGTATTTATCTTTTAGTTTCTGATACCATGCAATTGCATAATCTGTTAAATGACGCAAATGGCCTTTTACAACTTTAATTTCATCTTCTAAAGCTTTCATTTGCTCATCAGCCTTTTTCACATCAAAACGAGTGATGCTACTCATCGGCTTATCGATTAGCTTTTTAAAATCTTCTGGTAAAATTTCTCTATATAGTGAGGCTTTAAAAGGTTCGAATAAAAGATTTAATACGGTTACAACAGCTTCAAAATCACTTGCATTTTCATATTCAGGGTTTTTATACATCCCTTCTTGAATGAAAATCTTTAACAATGAACTAAAGAAAATCCGTTCTTGCAATTCGTGCAAACGTATTTCTAATTCACGTTTTAATAAGAATTTAGTGTGTTTGGTATTTTGCTCTAAAATATCGTTAACTGTTAAGAAATGAGGTTTATCATCCTTAATAATACACGTATTTGGCGAAATAGAAACCTCGCAAGCGGTAAACGCATATAAGGCGTCAATGGTAACATCTGGCGAAATACCTGGCGCTAATTGAATAACAATTTCCACATTTGCAGCGGTATTGTCTTCAATTTTTTTAATCTTGATTTTCCCCTTATCGTTAGCAGCTAAAATACTATCAATAACAGATCCTGTTGTGGTGCTATATGGAACTTCGGTAATCACCAAAGTCTTTTTATCTTTTTCTGTAATTTTTGCTCGAACTCTGATTCTACCACCACGCATTCCTTCGTTGTAGTTAGAAAAATCGGCCATGCCACCAGTAAAGAAATCTGGCAAGATATTGCTTCTATTTCCTTTTAAAATTTCTATCGAAGCATCTAATAATTCCACAAAATTGTGTGGCATTACTTTCGTGGCTAAACCTACAGCAATTCCTTCTGCACCTTGCGCTAATAATAATGGAAATTTAACTGGCAATGTAACGGGTTCGCTGTTTCTACCATCATAACTTAATTGCCAAATGGTAGTATCGGCATTAAAAACAACGTCATTCGCAAATTTCGATAAACGAGCTTCAATGTAACGTGGTGCTGCAGCGCTATCTCCTGTAACAGGATCTCCCCAGTTTCCCTGACAATCTATTAATAAATCTTTCTGACCAATTTGCACCATCGCATCGCCAATTGAGGCATCACCATGCGGATGGTATTTCATTGTATTCCCGATTACATTGGCCGCTTTATTAAAACGACCATCGTCCATTTCCTTAAGCGAGTGCATAATACGGCGCTGTACGGGTTTTAAACCATCGTGTATGTGCGGTACCGCCCTATCTAGAATTACATAAGAAGCATAATCGAGAAACCAATTTTCATAAAGCCCATTGATTGGGGTGATTGTATGTTTATTTTCTTCGTTTAAGTTGTTTTCTAATTCTTCACTCATTCGCTATAAAAGTATTTGGGATGCGTAAATATAATGCTTGTTAGTAGAATTTTAGAGAGAAGTTTTGAACAGGGTGTTGAGAGGTTGGTTTTTTGTTCGCAGATTAGTTAGAAAATGATTTTACTGTTAAATTAACCACATAGAATCATAGATAATATAGGTTGGTTGCAGATGCAAGAAGCTATTGCACAAGCGAAAAGTCTTTCTGCATAAGCAAGAACACTAGTTGCACAAGCAAGAAGTCTTTCTGCACAAGCAAGAATACTAGTTACACAAGCGAAAAGTCTTTCTGCACAAGCAAGAACACTAGTTGCACAAGCAAGAAGTCTTTCTGCACAAGCAAAAACACTAGTTGCACAAGTGAAGTCTTTCTGCACAAGCAAGAACACTAGTTGCACAAGTGAAAAGTCTTTCTGCACAAGCAAGAACACTAGTTGCACAAGCAAAAAGTCTTTCTGTATACTGAAGAAGTTTAGTTGAGGAAGTAGGAAGTCTTTCTAAGCAAGGAGAAAGGTAATTGTAGTAGCAAGAATACTGATTGCAAAACTAAGAATGTAAACTGCAGCGAAGAATCTGTTTTTTAAACTACTTCATAAATTCCTCATTCTTAGGAATGCCAAAATTCTTTAAAATTACTCGCCCAATCTATCCTCTACAAAACCAAAAGGCAATAAACTTTTTACTCCTTTTACTTTTATAATTTTGCCATCAATGCAGTAAAACAACACATCAATTGGTGATTTTTGCTTTTGTTCGTATTCTGCCATTACTTGTAAGCATGCACCACAAGAAGTAACCGGATTTTCTATTTTAAAATTAGTTGTTTGTGCTGTAATTGCCATCGACTTTATAACTGCATTTGGATAATTTGATCCAATTGTAAACAGTGCAACGCGTTCTGCACATAATCCAGATGGATAAGCTACATTCTCCTGATTACTTCCTAAAACTACTTTATCATCAGTCAATAAAACTGCTGTTCCAACTTTAAATTTAGAATATGGTGAGTATGAAGAAGCCAAAGCTTCTTTTGCTTTATTGCATAACATTTGGTCTGTTTCCGAAAGTTCTTCTATACCATCAAAGGTCTGGTAGCTAATTGTAAAGTTTTGTGTATTCATATACTTGCTTCCACAAATTATTGCGGGGGTATAAACCTAAGGTATTTTTTCTTTAAATACTAAAGAACTTTTTTAAGCCTATTTTGTTTAAAAATTACATGTTATGGCATGGTTATAGTTTAAATAGTTTAATCATCTCAATTTATCTCGCTTGAACAAGTATTTACGCAAAGGTTTAAAAATTATTTTATGGATAATTGCTAGCATAATCATGCTAGTGATACTGGTTGCGGTTTCTCTAAATATCCCAGCTGTACAAAATTTTGTTAAAAATAGAGCGATAACTTATCTCAAAAACAAAACAAAAACAGAGATTAGACTAGAAAGCATCAAAATTGCCTTACCCAAAGATGTAGTATTGAACAAATTTTACATCGAAGATCGTAAAGGAGATACGCTGCTATACGCGGAAAAATTACAAGTTGATATTAGTCTTTTTAAGTTGCTCAAAAATACGGTTGAGATTAACAATATTGAACTAAAAAACATACGGGCTAATGTAAAACGAATAAATCCGGATACGAGTTTTAATTTTTCTTTTTTGGTAGATGCTTTTATGACGGAGGAGAAAAAAAATCCTGAAACTGATACTGCTTCTGCCCCACTTAAATTTAGAATTGATAAAGTTTTATTTACAGATATTGGAATCACATACCACGATGATGTAGCTGGTAATGATATGAAATTACATCTTGGTGAATTTAAATCTAGAATTAAAGATTTTGATTTAGCTAAACAAAACTACGTAATCAAAGAATTGAGTTTAAAAAATTCATCGTTAAATTATCTCCAGCAAAAACCTTTAACGCAATTAGTACAGCACATTACAAATAGTGTGGACAGCTCGCATAAATCCAATGGAAAATTACCGACGATAACTGTGCAAGATTTTTCATTTAGCAATGTAAAAATTAACTACGACGACCAATTATCAACTACAAAAGCAATTGCAAATTTAAATGATTTAGGTTTAGTTAATCTAAAAGTAGATCTAACAAATGGCAAGTATAATGCAGATGAAGCGAGATTAAATAAATCGAAAATTTTGTTTGCGTTTAAACCTGCACCAAGCAATAACTTAAAAAAAGTAAAAGATACGGTTCTTGTAGAAACATCGCCTTTGGCTCTATTTTTAAAGAAAGTTGATTTTAATGAAAATGAAGTCCAATTTGATAATCTAGCTGCAAGACCAACAAAAGGTTTAGACTTTAATCACCTTAACATTACGAATTTAAATTTAGGAGCTAATGATTTAAATTTCAGCAATGCAGGGATAACTGTTAAAGTAAATAACGGTTCATTAAAAGATAAAAGTGGCTTTATTTTAAATGAGTTGAAAGGTGATGCGATTTATAATGACAAGCAAATTAGATTGGCCAACTTCATTTTAAAAACTCCGAATACTACTATAGAAAATGCGACAGAATTGAATTTTACTTCGCTAGATGATTTAACCAAACATCCTGAAAAAGTAAGATTGAGTTTAAACTTTAAAAACACAACCATTGGCTTAAAAGATGCTGTCTTTTTTAGTGATGCTATTCCTGCAAATTATCGGAATGAAAAAATTAAAATCAATGCGAATGTAAATGGATATTTAAACAATTTGAACATTCCTCAATTGCAAATTAGTGGTTTAAAAAACACACAAATTGACATTAGCGGTAAAGCCAAAGGATTACCTGATATTAATAAAACTTACCTTGATTTAACGATTAAAAAACTTCACTTAACTAAAAGTGATATTTTAGTTATCGTTCCAAAAAAATCACTCCCTCCTACTATTGAATTACCGAATGTAGTTAATGCAAAAGGGAATTTTAAGGGTTCAATGACTAATTTCAACACCAATCTAAACATACAAACAGATATGGGTGGTGCTGTGGTTGTTGCAAACATGAAAGGTGCAAAAGGTAAAGAAAGCTATAAGGCAAATATCAGTTTAAACAACTTTAATGTAGGGAGATTACTAAAACAACAAGCAACATTGGGTAGAATTACCACTAAAGCTGATGTGGTTGGAACAGGTTTGGATCCTAAAAAAATCAATGCAAAGTTTAATGCGAAAGTTTTAAGTGCTAGCTATAACAAATACACATATCGTAATTTAAGTTTAAACGGAACGTATGCTAATCAGCTGGTAAACATCAAAGGAACTATGCCTGATAGCAATGCCAATTTTAATTTAAATGCACAAATTAACTTAGCAGGAAAATATCCAAGTTTAAAAGGAAATGTAGATTTAAAACAAATTGATTTGCAAAAACTGAATTTTAGCAAAACTGAGTTTAAAGTTGCAGGTAATATCAAAGCGAATATTAGCACTCTTGATGTAGATTATTTGAATGGTGATGTTTTTGCAACTGGATTGCAACTGGTGAAAGAAGGTAGAAAATTTAATGTAGATACGGTTGAAATTCATGCACTTTCCACAGCAACAGAAAATAGGCTTTCTTTAAATTCTGAATTACTAAGTGCAAAAATTGATGGGAAATATCAATTAAGTAAAATTGGAAATGCGATAGTAAATCAGATCAACAAATACTATCAATTCGGTGAAGTAACTTCCATTCTAGACCAACGTTTTAGGTTTGCTATTAACATTTACAACCCTAAATTTTTAAAAGATTTTGTACCTCAATTGACCACTTTTGTACCATCGACTATTAATGGATTATTGGACACACAAAAGGACAGCTTATTAATGAATGCTTCTTTTCCAAAAATAGTTTATAGCGATTATGCATTAGATAGCACACGAATTGTGGTAAATAATAGCAATCAAAAATTAAATTACAACTTCACGATTAAAAGTATTCAAAGTCCTTCTATCGTTTTATTCAATAGTGAAATTTCTGGTAATGCGGCTAATAATCAATTAGATTTAAACGTGTTTCTTAGAGATAGGCAACGAAAAGACAAATACGTAATTGCTGGAATGTTTAAATCATTTAATAAAGATTTTAGATTTAACCTTGATCCAAACAAGCTGCTATTAGATTATGAGAAATGGACCGTTGATCCAGCTAATTACATACAATTTGGTCAATCGGGTATATTAGCCAATCAATTTAATTTAAGTCAAGGTTCGCAATTACTCAGCATTAATAGTATTAGTAATACGCCAAACTCACCCCTACAAGTACAGTTTAAAAATTTCCAAATAGAAACGCTAACTAAATTTGCAGAAACTGATACAACTTTAGTAGGCGGTACATTAAATGGAAGAGTTGATGTAAAAGATTTAGTTTCAAATCCTAAGTTTGAAGCTGATTTAACGGTTACAAAATTGCGCTATCAAAAGGATGAACTTGGAGATTTGAGTTTATTAGTAAATAACAATACTGCAAATGCTTTTGAAGTTGATGCAAGATTAAAAGGTGTTCACGAATTAAGCGCAAAAGGTTTCTATTACACTACTCCAGAAAGTGCATTGGATTTAGCAGTAAACATTGATAAAATTGATTTACGAGAAATAGAAAGTGTGAGTTTAGGTCAGATAAGAAATGGAAAAGGAACTCTAACTGGAAAATTTTCTGTAAAAGGAGAATTAACGTCACCTAAAATATTGGGCGCACTTAAATTTAACAATGCCGGATTTAACGTGGCCTACATCAATTCGTATTTCACCATGCCTGATCAGCAAATTGCATTTACCAATGAAGGAGTTAGGTTTGATGATTTCACGTTAATTGATTCGTTAGGGCAAAAAGCCATTATTGATGGAAATATTTATACCACCGATTTTAAAAATGTAAAATTTGGTTTAGACATTAGAACGAACAATTTTAGAGCAATAAATTCTACCGCAGCTGATAACGACATGATTTATGGTACAGTGTTTTTAACCAGTACCATAAAAGTTCGAGGAGATTTAAATCAACCAGATGTTAACATGAATATTAAAGTTAACAAGGGAACAAAATTCTTTTACGCCTTACCAATAAATGATCCTTCGGTAATTGAACAGGAAGGAATTGTACAATTTATTGATAAAGATGCGCCTCCATTTAATGGCAAAAAAGATTTAAAAGCAGACAGCGTGAGTAAATCTCCGCTAAAAGGATTAAATCTCGTTGCTGACATAACTATAGATCCAGAGGCTGAGTTAAATGTTGTTGTAGATCCCCAAAATGGAGATAATTTAAGTGTAAAAGGAAATGCCAATTTGAATGCGACAATAGATCCAAGCGGAAAGATCAGTTTGACTGGGCGTTATGAAGTAATAGATGGTTCATATAGTTTAACTGTTGCTCCATTAGGTAAAAGACCGTTTAAAATTGTTAAAGGAAGTACTATTATTTGGACAGGCGAACCTACCGCAGCAACTGTTAATTTAACTGCATTATATGAAGTTAATGCTGCTCCAATTGATTTAATTAATGAGCCAGATAACATTAGAGCAAAGACGAAATTACCTTTCCAAGTGTATTTATACATGAAAGATGAGTTGTTAAAACCAACCATTTCTTTCAAAATTGATTTACCAGAAAATGAACGTGGTGCATTAGAGGGAACGGTTTACACCAAATTACAAAATGTGAATAGAGATGAAAACGAGTTGAATAAACAAGTTTTTGCATTGCTAGCATTAAACAGATTCATCGCCAATAATCCTTTCCAAAGCTTAGTTGGTGGCGGTGGTGGCGCTTCTACTTTGGCCCGTTCTAGTGTAAGTAAATTACTAACTGAACAATTGAACAATTTAGCATCTGATTTAATTCAAGGTGTAGATTTGAATTTCGGTGTAAACTCTTCTGAAGATTATTCTACTGGAGCGCTACAACAAAAAACAGATTTAGAAATCGGTTTATCTAAAAAACTATTAAGTGATAGATTAACGGTAACTGTAGGAAGTTCATTCGGTTTAGAAGGTCCAAAAACGCCTGGACAAAGTTCGTCGAATATTGCAGGAAATGTAAATATAGATTATGCGCTTTCTGCGGATGGAAGATATAGATTAAGATTTTATCGCCGTAACCAAAACGAAGGAATAGTTGAAGGACAGATTATAGAAACTGGCTTAGGATTTACATTAGTTGTAGACTATAATAAGTTTAGAGAGATTTTCCAATCCCGCAAGAAAAAAATAAGAAACCAAATAGAACAGAAACCAAAAGATGAAACAACTAATTAAATCGATATTATTTTTATTGGCTTGTTTGGTTGTGGCGAGCTGTAGTACAACCAGCAGATTAAAACCTGGACAATATTTGTACACTGGCGCAGATATTAATATCAATCCAGATTCTTCAGCAAGAATTGATAATCAAAAAGAGGTTAAAAAAACCTTGGAAGGGAAAACCAGACCACGACCAAATAAATCGATATTAGGCATTAAATATAAGTTGTTGATCCACAATTTAGCGCCAGATACGGTGAAGCCAAAAGGAATTGGAAATTGGTTAAAAAATAAAATTGGTGAACCGCCAGTTTTATTGAACGAAGTAAAAATTAAATACAATAATGATGTCTTAGAAAGCTATTTAATTAGTCAAGGATATTTGCAATCGGATGTAACTGGAGATACGGTTATAAAAGGCAAAAAAGGAAAAGCAGTTTATACTGTAAACACAGGAATTAGGTATAAAATCAATAGCATAACTTTTCCAAAAGACACTGGAAATTTAACACATATCATCAATTTAAATAAAGATAAAACGCTACTAAAAGTTGGTGATTTTTACGATTTAGACACCTATAAAAATGAACGTATTAGAATTGATAACGACTTAAAAGAAAATGGTTATTTCTATTTCAACCCAGATTATTTGATTTTACAAGTAGATAGTACCATTGGTAAAAATTTGGTTGACATTAATGTAAATATTAAGAAAACTTCTCCAGAGGCTGGATTGAAACCATATACCATTCATAATATTAATATTTTCCCAAATTATAATTTACGTAGAGATAGTTTGTTAAGAAATTTGAAACCTGTGCAGTATAACGATTTCAACATTTACGATAACAGAAATACCTTCAAACCTAAATTATTCGATAGATTGGTTTTCTTCAAAAAAGGAGAAAATTACAATAGAAAAGATCATAATCAATCTTTAAATAGAATGGTAAATATTGGTGCTTTTCAAGATGTTAGAGCAGAGTTTTTGCCAATAGACAGTTTCAAAAATAATCAGTTGAACTTAAATATTTATCTCACTCCACTCAAAAAAAACTCACTCACTTTCTCGGTTACGGGAACAAGTAAATCAAACAATTTTGTCGGGTCAGAAGTTAAACTGACACAAACTACTCGTAATTTATTTAGAGGTGCAGAGCAACTAGATATAAGCGTAAGTGGAGGTTTCGAAACACAAGTGAGTGGAATTGCAAAGGGCTTAAACTCTTACTCGTTTACGGCAGAAGGAAAGTTAACGTTTCCCCAGTTTATAGTTCCATTTTATAAACCAAGTGTTACTAATGCTTTCATTCCTAAAACAATAGCTTCTCTTTCTTATCAATTGTTAAGCAGAGGATCGCAATATTCATTAAATGCATTTAAAGCAGAATTTGGTTATAACTGGAAAGAAAACATCAGAAAAGAACATAATTTAAACCCAATTTCTGTGAACTATGTACAACCAAGTTTTCTAAATACAGACACAAGAGATAGCTTATTTGATGCAAATCCAATTTTAAGGAGTTCCTTACAACCGCAATTTATTATAGGTAGCAATTACAATTTCACCTATTCTACTCAAATGGAACAATCGAGAAGAAATACGACTTATTTTAACGCCGGTATTGAAACTTCTGGAAATTTATGGGGATTATTTGTCAAAAAAGATGAGCTAGGGAAAAGAGAATTATTTAGAACTTCATTAACTCAATTTGTAAGATTAGAAACTGATTTAAGAGATTATTTTAAAATTAATAGAAATGTAACTTGGGCTAGTAGACTAAATCTTGGTTATGGATATGCGTATGGCAATAGTACATCTTTACCTTTTGTTCGTCAGTTTTTTGCTGGTGGAAGTAATGACATCAGAGCATTTAGAGCTAGAACCTTAGGTCCAGGAACCTATAAAGTGCAAGAAGACAAAACATTTTCAGACCAAGGTGGTGATATAAAAATGATGTTAAATACAGAACTCCGATTTAAAATTGTAAGTGTTTTATACGGTGCTGTATTTGTAGATGCAGGTAATATTTGGTTAAGGAAAGAAGATAAAGGAGACCCTGCAATTCCAGGAAGTGAAAGATTAGGTTCTGGATTTAAACTCAAAAATGCGTTAAACGAATTAGCTGTTGGTACTGGTGCAGGTTTAAGAATTGATGCGCAAATATTTGTAATTAGATTAGACGGGGCATTTCCAATCCGAAAACCTTATTTACCTAGCGGACAACGTTGGGTGTTAGATCAGGTAGATTTTGGAAGTAAAACATGGCGAAAAGAAAATTTTATTTTAAACATTGGCATCGGATACCCGTTTTAATAGTATGATTAACTTAATAAAGAAGGCAAAAAACTTATTAGTAGTTACCTATCACTTGTTCATAGCGGCTGGAAAAGGTTTTATAGAAGATCGTGTAATGAAATTAAGTGCGTCTTTAGCCTATTATACCATATTTTCCCTTACGCCTTTAATCATCATTATTATTTCTGCCACGAGTATTTTTCTTGGAGATAACATGGATCCTAATACAAAGCTATTTGCAGAAATTAGTAAGATGATTGGTACAGATGCAGCAAACCAATTAAGAGGTTTTGTTGAAAATGCAAATCTTTCTGGCAAAAGTACAATGGGTTTAATTATTGGAATTACAACATTACTAATAGGGTCAACAGCAATTTTCATTGAAATCCAAGATAGTATTAATCAAATTTGGAAAGTAAAAGCTGTTCCTAAAAAAGGATGGAAAAAGTTAATTACCAATCGTTTATTGTCATTTTCACTTATAGCTTCTTTAGGGTTTTTACTTTTAGTTTCTCTTGTTATCAATAGTATTGTAGTAGGAATTGGCAATAAACTAGAGGTTTATGCCTCTAAAATTGGCATTGAACAACTATCAGGTTTTTTTATGCTCATTGTGACAAATATTTTAACCTTAGCGGTGGTAACAGCCATTTTTGCTATCATTTTTAAAGTATTACCTGATGTAAATTTGAAATGGAAACCAGCATTAATTGGCGCATTATTTACCGCTTTAATGTTTAGTTTAGGTAAATATGCAATAGGTATTTATATCGAAAAAGGAAATCCAGGCTCTGCTTTTGGAGCTGCAAGTTCAATCATTGTTATCTTAGTTTGGATTTATTATACTTCCATCATTTTATATTTTGGTGCAGAATTTACTCAAGCATATGCCGAAAAATATACCGACGGCATTACTCCTTCAAAATATGCAGTTCATTTAAAAACAATTGTAGTAGAGAAAAAAGTAGAAGTTTTGCCGCCTCAACATCCAGAAGATACGGTCGATTGTCCAGAAACATAAATTACAATTTTATCCATCAATTCTTTCTCTGAAAAAGGTTTAAGTACTAAATCATTAATACCAGATTCAATATACTTGTCACGATCCTCTTTTAAAACATTTGCGGTAACTCCTAAAATAGGAATATTGGTTTTTATAGGATCAGCATGCAATCTAATTTTACGGGTTAACTCAACACCTCCCATTTCAGGCATTTGAATATCAGTTAAAATCAGATCATAGGTATGTTGCCTAAATAATTCAAATGCCTCTTTACCATCATACGCAACATCAGTTACTATTTTATATTTTTTGATAACTGTCTGTATCAATAATACATTCATTTTATTATCATCAGCTAATAAAATTCTTTTCCCTTCCAGATTAGCAATAGTATTAAAAATTGGGGATTTAGTTGATTCTACATTTTTATTGCACAATTCATAGGGAATTTCAAAGCTAAATATAGAGCCCATCCCTAATCTACTACTCACTCCTATTTGTCCATTTTGAAACTCTACTATCTTTTTGCAAATCGCTAATCCTAAGCCAGTTCCTTTCTGTTTAATTTTAGTCGATGAATAATATACCTGTGCGAATTCATCAAATATCATTTCTAAATTTTCTGTAGTAATTCCAATTCCTGTATCTATAATATGAACTTTTAATACCGCTTGCTTTTTAGCATTTAAACTAAAATCAGCCTTTAATGTTACCGAACCTTTATCTGTAAACTTAATAGCATTGCTTAATAAATTCATTACAACTTGCTTTAAACGAAGTGAATCTCCAGAAAAGCAAATGTTGTTCTTAAAAGAAATATCCTTTTTTAACTCAATCCCCCTTTTACTCGCCAAAATGCTCATACTGGTAAATACTTCTGTAATCGCATCAAGCGGGATAAAAGAAATCGTATCAAAGCTAACCTTACCAGTTTCGTATTTAGAAAAATCGAGGATATCATTAACAACATCTAATAATATTCTTGATGAATTTTCTATTGCGGTTAATTGTTCTGTTTGTTGTTCACTTAATTTACTATGACTTAATTGTTCCGAAAAACCAATAATCGAGTTTAAAGGTGTACGTATTTCGTGGCTCATATTTGCTAGAAATCTGCTTTTAGAAATGGCATACTGAGAAGTCTTTTGACTATACTTAATTAACGCATTTTCATTTTTATAAATTTTCCAAATGTTATATAGAATAGCAGAAACTAAGATTAAGAGTATTAAAACACTTAAAATAAAAATTTTGTCAAGGCTTTTAAACGTATCATGAATATCCTCATTTATTTCTTTTCGATTTTCTGATATAAAAACCATTTCGCGTTTTTTATAGTTTTGCAATAAAGAAACCAACTCTACAATTAATCTATTATTGATTTGTAAAATAGCTATCTCATTCTTTTTGAGCATATTATTAGCCATATACAAATTATTTACCTTCTGTAATTGAGTTAAATAAGAGGTTTTATTTTGTGATGAAGTATCAATCTTCGTCTCAGTCCTAACTAACTTATAAGCAGTATCTTCTGCTTTAGCCTTCTTTTTGGAAAACACAGCAGCTAATCTTTCAAAAAACTTTGGTTTCGGCTGAGTTTTAATGGGAGTGCTAATGGTATCAACCTTAACTATTTTCTTAATCTTTTTAAAGCTAAAATTAGTATGGGTATCAGCTATAACTCGAGCAGCTGTATCCACTGTCGAAGAAATATTAATTAAGCTATCAGTTAACAATCTTAACTTTAAGTAGAGTTCTGTTCTACTTCTTTTTTGATCAACTAGTGTTCTAATGTTTTTGGATCCATTTTTTTCACCCTCATTCGCCTTAGCATTCATTTTATCTAAAGTGTTTGAAACAAAGTTTATATCGCTTGTAAATCTTTGGATATAGTATTTTTGACCTGTAGCAGCAAATAATCGGGAATTATTATCTGCATTGTACAATACGATTATACACGAATCTATCTGACTGTAATCTTCTTTTAGCTCAGAAAGTTGATGAATATCATTTAATAAAACAGTGGTTCTATTATTTCGAACATAGAAAAAAATAGCACATAAGAATAAGGCTAATATCAAAAAAACGACAAGACTGTAACGTGTTGAAGGATTTTGGGCAGAAGAAAAAGGCATAATACTCGTTAATTAAAATTGCTAATGCCCAAAAATTAAGTTTAGGGCAATTTTTTTAATAACAAGTAGAGGGGTACACAAACATACACAAAATAGTATTGCTTACCAGTTAATTAAAAAAATTAAGCTACCTCTAAACTTTCTGGTTCTTCAGTATTTGTATTTGCATCGTTTCTTTCTCTCTCTTCTTCCTTGATTTCGTCTTTTTCTATTCTTAAATTTTTAATGATATGTTGCTGTCTTTCTGGCGTATTTTTACCCATGTAATACTCTAGCAAGCTTTTTATAGTTTGGTCTTTCAAAATCACAGGGTCAAGTCGAATGTCTTTCCCTATAAATAAACCAAACTCATCTGGTGATATTTCTCCCAAACCTTTAAATCGAGTAATTTCTGGTTTGCCGCCTAATTTTTCAATCGCATCACGACGTTCATCTTCACTATAACAATAAATAGTTTCTTTTTTGTTACGAACTCTAAACAATGGCGTTTGCAAAATATAAACATGTCCAGCTCTTACCAAATCCGGAAAAAACTGCAAAAAGAAAGTCATCATTAACAAACGAATGTGCATTCCATCTACATCGGCATCGGTAGCAATTACAATGTTGTTATAATGCAAGCCTTCTAAACCATCTTCTATATTTAAAGCGTGTTGTAACAGATTAAATTCTTCGTTCTCATACACTACTTTTTTGGTAAGCTCGTAGCAATTTAAAGGTTTTCCTTTTAAGCTAAAAACAGCCTGACAATCTACATCACGAGATTTTGTAATCGATCCAGAAGCAGAATCTCCCTCGGTGATAAATAAGGTAGTTTCGTATCTCTTATCGTGAGGAGTGTTAAAATGAACCTTGCAATCTCTTAGTTTTTTATTATGTAAGGATGCCTTTTTCGCTCTATCATTTGCTAGTTTTTTAATGCCTGCAATATCTTTTCGTTCTCTTTCCGACTGGATAATTCTTTTCAGTAAAGCATCTGCAACATCGGCATGTTTATGCAAATAATCGTCTAATTCTTTTTTTACATAATCGTTAATGAATGTACGAACTGATGGCCCTTCTGGACCCATATTTTGCGAACCTAATTTTGTTTTAGTTTGCGATTCAAAAACAGGTTCTTGAACCCTAACAGAAACAGCCGCAATAATTGAAGCTCTTACATCACTTGCATCAAACTCCTTTTTATAAAACTCACGAATAGTTTTTACCACCGCCTCTCTAAATGCAGCTTGGTGTGTTCCACCTTGTGTGGTATGCTGACCATTTACAAATGAATGGTAATCTTCACCATATTGCTGGCCATGCGTCATTGCAATTTCTATATCGTTTCCTTTTAAATGGATTATCGGATAGCGAATATTTTCAACGTCTGCTACTTTATTTAATAAATCATACAATCCTCGCTCCGAGAAATATTTCTGATTATTAAAATTGATGGTTAAACCTGTATTTAAGAACACATAATTCCATATCATGCTTTCTACAAAATCTGGAATGTAGTGGTAATTTCTAAAAATAGTATCGTCTGGATAAAATGTAATTGCGGTACCATTTCGTTGTGTAGTTTCAATTATTGGCTGATCTGAAACAATTTCACCCTTGCTAAATTCTACTTTTTTGGTTTTGCCATCGCGATAACTTTGTACCACAAAATTAGTGGATAAAGCATTTACAGCTTTCGTACCTACTCCATTTAAACCAACCGATTTTTGAAAGGCATTGCTATCGTATTTACCGCCTGTATTTATTTTCGAAACACAATCAATAACTTTACCCAAAGGGATGCCACGACCATAATCGCGAATATTAACTTTATGCTCTGAGAGTGTAATTTCAATAGTTTTGCCAGACCCCATTACAAATTCATCGATAGAATTATCTACAATTTCTTTCAGTAAAACGTAAATCCCATCGTCTTGTGCAGAACCATCACCAAGTTTACCAATGTACATACCAGGACGTAAACGGATATGTTCTTTCCAATCGAGGGAACGTATACTATCGTCATTATAAATCGGTTCTGCCATAATTCGTATATTTTAGATGGTATTAAGATCGTCATTGCGATTTCGATTCTTCATTGAGAGAAGTAATCCTTCTTGCTAACAACTCAGCATTACAAATTTAATTTAATCTCTATGGAAATCAATTACAAAGTTTCCACAAATGAACAATTCGCTAATTTTAATCTGCAAAAAAAATTCCTATCTTCCAAAATCAATTTAAACTTCATGCAAATTAAAAAACAGCTCTCTCTTTTCGACCTTTCCATGATTGTGGTCAGCTTAGTAATCGGAATGGGAATTTTCAAAACCCCTGTTAACGTGGCTGCAAAAGCTCAAATTCCAGAATTATTCTTTTTAGCGTGGGTTATTGGAGGGATTATAGCTGTTTGTGGTGCATTAACCTACGCAGAAATTGGTTCTCGTTATCCTGTTACTGGCGGATATTATAAGATTTTCTCCGTTTGTTATCATCCATCCATTGCATTCGCTATCAATTGTATCATCGTAGTTTCTAATGCCGCATCGGTTGCTGGTATTGCTTTAATTGGTGCAGAATATTTGAGTAAAATTATACTTGATCCGCAAATGCAAACGGGAGAATATCGAATCTTAATTGCTACGATAAGTATCATCATCTTTTACGCTGTTAATTTATTGGGATTAAAAGCAAGTTCCAAAACACAAAATGTGTTAACCATTATTAAAATTTTAATGGTGCTTACCTTAATAGGTGCTGTATTTTTTGGCGAACAAACCACTAGCATCACTCCTATTTTTAATAGTGTAATGGGTGGTTCTCCAGTTTGGAGTGATTATGGAAAAGCACTTGGATTATGTTTAATTGCAGTTTCCTTTAGTTTTGGTGGTTACCAACAAACCATCAATTTTGGTGGCGAGGTAAAAGAAGCAAAAAAGATTGTCCCTCGCTCAATTATTATTGGTTTAGCAATTATCATCACACTGTATATGGCTATAAATTACGCTTATGTAAAGGTAATTGGTTTCGAACAATTAAAAACTGCCGAAAGCATTGCTGCCATACTTGCTGGTAAAATTTTCGGTCCTATCGGATTTTCTTTATTATCCATTTTGATATACCTTTCTGTTTTAGGCTACGTAAACGTGAATTTATTGAGCAACCCAAGAGCAATGTATGCCATGGGCGAGGAAAGAGCTCTACCTAAAATATTTACTAAAACAACCAAGAAACATGGCGTAATGATTGTCAGCTTAACTGTCTTTACCATTATTGCAATTTTCACTTTGTTTTACGCTCAAACTTTCGATAAGATTTTAAACTACTCTATATTTTTAGATTGCATAGGATTTGCAACTTCAGCTGCAGCCATTTTTATTTTACGTAAAAAAACTGCTCATCTCGCTAAAAAAGATATTTATACTGTTCCATTGGGACCAATTTTGCCGCTCTTATTTATAGCTGCATATTTGTTTGTAGCCTTTAGCATTTATAGCGATGATCCAAATGCAGCATTAAATGGCTTGTATATCTTCATAGGATTTATTATTATTTACTTCATTATCAGATATTTTAATAATAAAAAGGACAGCAAACAGCTTTCGTCAGAATAAATGCCAATACAAGCCCTACCTTTTAAAAAACAGCTAATTTATGCATCGGGCATGATGGGTTGGAGCATTATGACCAATCTAATCATTGTAATGCTGCCGTATTTTTATTTACCACCAACTAATTCTGGTTTATCACCCTTGGTGCCACAATTGTTAGTTTTTGGTGCTTTTAATATTCTATCGTTAATTGCAGCATCTGGCCGATTATTCGATGCCGCTTATGACCCTTTTATTGCTTCAATAAGTGATAGCAGCAATAACCCAAAAGGCAGGCGTTTTCCCATTATGAGATGGGCCATTTTACCCGCAGTGATCTGTTGTGGCTTGGTTTTTACTCCACTAGTAAAAGGAGAAAGTATAAACAATGCATGGTGGCTAACCATTATCTTAGCAGGATTTTTTGTTTCTGTAACTACCTATATTATTCCTTATAATGCATTGTTAGCAGAATTAACACATACTCCTGAAGAAAAAGTAAAGCTATCTACCTTTCAACAAGTAGGTTTTGTTTTGGGGATGATTTTAGGAGCACTTTGTAATAATTTCGCTGATTTAATCCAAGTTGTATTTCATGTGACTGAACGGTTTGAAGCATTGCAATACACCATTTGGGGATTAAGCATTTTCTCGGGTATCGTGATGGTTTTACCTATTATTTTTATTAGTGAGAAAGAATATGTGCAAAGTAAACCAACCCATATTCCTTTATTGCCAGCAATTAAAAATACATTCAGAAATAGTAATTTCAAATATTATCTCATCTCAGATTTCACTTATTATACAGCATTAAGTTTAATGAGTAGCGGATTGTTATTCTTTGTAACGGTATTACTTGGCTTACCCGATTCCGATGGAGGTAAATTTATGGGATTAATGGTAGTTTTATCATTGGTTTTCTATCCATTCATCAATTATGGATCTAAGAAATTTGGTAAAAAACCCTTAGTATTATTAGCCTTTGGGGTTTTAAGTTTAATTTTTGTGACTATCTTCTTTTTAGGAAAATTACCTTTTACACCGAGTAATCAGATGTATATCTTGGTGATTTGTGCATCTTTTCCCTTAGCTGCATTGGGTATTTTACCAAACGCCATTTTAGCAGACATTGCTCAAAAAGATACTTCAGAAACTGGTGAAAATCACGAAGGAATGTTCTTCGCAGTCAAATATCTCTTTGTAAAACTTGGTCAAACCATTGGAATTGCAATTTTTGCGATGCTAACTATTTACGGCAAAGATCCTGGTAATGATTATGGATTGCGTTTAAATGGCGTAGTTGGTTTTGCTCTTTGTGTTTTGGCATTACTATTTTTTACACGGTTTAAGGAGAGGAAGTAAAAAGGGTTAATTGTTATTGGCCAATAGTTGGTAGCAATATGGTCTACCAGCGTATTTTCGAATGACTTTTCAGTTTCCCAATAATCTAGCAATTGAACAATAAAACAATCCCCAATTCCTCTTCCATCTTACCTTTTCCATTTCCATTAATATTTATGTATCTTTGCAGCGAAGCAGAATTTCTTTATCATTTAAAGCAACTCGCAAGTTAGTCCTTCCAGCAATGATTGTTCTAGCTTCTTCGACATTTTACATTTAAAAATTATACTTTGTTATTTTCAGAATTAAACCTCATAGCCCCTATTTTAAAGGCGCTTGAAACCGAAGGTTATACACAACCTACACCTATACAGGAGCAATCTATACCCTCTATTTTACAAAAACGCGATTTATTAGGCTGCGCTCAAACTGGTACTGGTAAAACTGCAGCATTCGCTATACCGATGTTGCAATTGTTAGATAAACCTCATACAAACACTAAAGGGCCTAAACCAATTAGAGCCTTAATTTTAACACCAACAAGAGAACTAGCCATCCAAATAGAAGAAAGTTTTAAGGCTTATGGTCGTAACCTACCTTTAAAACACTTGGTAATTTTTGGCGGTGTTGGACAAAAAGCACAAACTGATGCCTTACACAGAGGCGTTGATATTTTAGTGGCCACTCCTGGTCGTTTATTAGATTTAATGAACCAAGGTTTTGTGAACTTACGTGATATCGAGATTTTTGTATTGGATGAGGCTGACCGTATGTTAGATATGGGTTTTATCCACGATGTGAAAAAAGTTATCGCAAAATTACCTGCTAAAAGACAGACCTTGTTTTTCTCAGCTACTATGCCAACTGAAATTCAGAAATTGTCTAGCACTATATTAACTAATCCTGTGAAAGTGGAGGTTACTCCGGTTTCTTCTACAGCAGAAAAAATTACGCAAGCAGTTTATTTCGTAGAGAAAAACGACAAAAGAAGTCTGTTAGCTCACTTATTAAAAGACAAAGCGATTGAAACTGTTTTGGTGTTTACGCGTACTAAACATGGTGCAGATAAAGTGGTTAAAGATTTATTGAAAATTAATGTGAAAGCTGAGGCAATTCACGGAAATAAATCACAAAATGCTCGTCAAAGAGCTTTAACAAACTTTAAAGCCCGTACCACTCGTGTTTTAGTAGCAACTGATATTGCTGCTCGTGGTATTGATGTAGATGAGCTAGCACACGTTATTAACTATGAATTACCAAACATTCCAGAAACTTATGTACACAGAATTGGCAGAACTGGAAGAGCTGGTTTAAGCGGTATTGCGTATTCGTTTTGTGATGGCGAAGAGAAAGAGTTTTTAGATGATATTGAGAAATTGATCGGTATAAAAGTTCCTGTAAACGAAGACCATCCTTATGCAATGAGCTGGCAAAGCTTAATGAGCTCAGCCGCTGCTGCTAAAAGTGGTGGAAAGAAAAAAGGTAACCAACGCGAACCTCGTGAGCGTGAGCCAAACTTAAGTGGAGCAAAAAAGAAACCTCAAGGTGGTGGTGCTAGAAAACCTAATCATACTGGTAGCACTGCAAGTGCAAACGCTGGTGGCGGTAACCGCAGATTTAGCGGGGGTAGCAGTAGACGAAGAGATTAAATTCCGTTTTTAAAACAATTTGTCATTCCGAGCCTGCGAGGAATCTTATTTTTGAATTCATTAATGAGATCCTTCACTGCGTTCTGGATGACAAAACTTTATATAAAAAAAGGTTCGTAGCAATACGAACCTTTTTTTGTTTCCAATCCGTCACCCTGAATTTATTTCAGGGTCTGTTTAGCAGATGCTGAAAATAAATTCAGCATGGCGCCTAGTATTATACATTCCACCTTCAACCTAACGTTCCGTATTATTGGGCCTTGTATAAACCATTTGCATTACATTGATATTCCTCATTTCAAATGCAGCTTCGCAATAGTTTAGATAATAGTTCCATTTGCGGATAAAACGTTCATCGAAACCTAATGCTTTAATCTCATTTAATTTGTGATTAAATTCAATAAACCATAGTTTTAAAGTTCTGGCATAATCTAACCCTAAATCTTTCAGGTCAACCAGGGTTAAATCGCTGGTATTGTTAATTGCTTTATTAATTACGGCTACCGATGGCAATAAAGAACCTGGAAAAATGTGCTTCTGAATCCAGTCTACACCTCTGCGTAAATTGTCATATCTACTATCTGGACTAGTAATTACTTGAAAGGCGAAAATCCCATTAGGTTTTAAGACTTCGGCACATTTGGTGAAATAAGTTTCTAAATAATTGTGCCCAACAGCTTCTAACATTTCTACAGAAACAATTTTATCGAACTGTCCTTCGATGTTTCTATAATCTTTAATGATGATCTCTATTTTATCTGCTAATCCAGCTGCTGCCACACGTTCTTGTCCGAGTTTTTGTTGTTCTTTCGAAATGGTAACCGTGGTAACTTTGCAACCATAGTTTTTTGCCATAAAAATAGCATTTGCACCCCAACCACTACCAATTTCTAACACGTGGTCGCTGGCCTTTAACTGTAATTGTTCGCAAAGGCGACGATATTTTTCATCTTGTGCTTGTGCCAATGTCAATTCTGGCGTTTTAAAAAAAGCGGCAGAATAAGTCATCGAAGGGTCTAAAAATGTCGCAAAGAAATCATTGTTTAAATCGTAGTGCTCTGCTATATTTTTTTGAGAACCTGTGATACTGTTTGAGCGGTTGTTATGATAAATTCTATTGAACCACTTGAACAAATTTAACCCTAAAGATTTCACCTTACTTCCAGAAACTGATGGTGCATTTTCGATGTTTAGGATAATCCATTTTATGAGGTTAGTGATGTTATCGGTATCCCAAAGCCCATTTACATAAGCTTCCCCAAAACCGATATCTCCATATAAAACAACGCATTTAAAAAAACTAGCGTCTTTAACTTCCAAAGTTGCACTTAAATCGCCATTTGCATTACCAATTCCTAAAATTTCTCCACTAGGCAAAGTCAGGTTTAAAAAGCCTTTATTCATTTTAGAAAGCGCATTTACTACTGCTTTTTCGTAAAAGCTTGATTTCGATTTAGTTAAATAGAGCGTTGACATCGAGTTGTTTTAATTTTGTTTACAAGGCTTATATACGTCTTTTTGTAAATCTTGGTTTGCTGCCTTTGGATGATATTTTATTTTTTTAATCCACAACTTAAAGGCTTGCCAATGAATTAGCCACATTATTCTAAGAGGTATCATCGGGATAGCAAAGAAATAACGTAGCATACTGGCATTCGTTAAAGCTCTATTTTCACCTTTCAAAGTACTAATAAAAAACCGATTTCCTTCTTTATCGTAGTCATCTATCTTTATATCCAATTTTTCTGTCGGAATTACGAGATTAAAGTCAAAAGAATCATCCAAATCTATAAACGGAGATACGTAGAAATGTTTTTTAATCCGCTGTTTAAATGTATTTCCATCCAACTCATCCTTCCCAAAAAAGAACATTTTCATTTCGTGGTAAGTATTGCTAATTTCTGCCACTGCGCAAAGCGGATGGCTATTCTCATCGAAACAGAAGTAAAAAGAAACAGGGTTGAAGTTATAGCCAAGCACCGATAGGTTAGTCAACAACATAATTTTACCATTACCAATCTCCACATTGTGGGATTTTAAGTAAATTGAAATTTGCTGTTTTACGGTTTTACTTCGATCCAGATTTTCTTTTGGAAGCTGTAAATGATCTTTATCTCTAAAATTGAATAAATTAAATCGATTATAACTGAACCAACGAAGTTTTTTATCAAGAACTTCTAATTCATCCAAATCAATGTAAAACATAAACACATTGTACCAAAAGCTATGCTTCTTAGGGGCTAACCTGTGATGCATTACTTTAGCTGAATATATGGATGAGGTTAAGTTCATTTTAAACAAATTTTGTCATTCTGAGTGCAACGAAAAATGTATTCTTAACATGTTGAGATCCTTCGCTCTGCGCAGGATGACAAATCACTTTAATATTTTACACAAATCCACCGCACTTTTATAGGCATCTTCATGAAAACCGTATTTAAAATAACTTCCACAATAATAAATAGGGCCAGTTTCATTTAGTTTATAAAGTTCTTCTTGAGCTAGCATTGCAGGCACATCAAATAACGGATGCTCATAGGCAATCTCTTTAATTATTTTGCTTTTATCGAGTGTAGCTGATGGATTGATAGAAACAAAATAATCAATCTTATCTGAAACGCCTTGCAATTGATTCATCCAATATATGGTACTTGGCATTAATTGATCTCCTTGCTTTTCTACTCTGTAATTCCAACTGCTCCAAGCTATTTTTTTCTTAGGCATTTGCGTTTTATCCGTATGTAAAATTGCAGTATTAGGCTGATAGTTGAATTTAGATAAAAGTCGTTCTTCGTCTTCCGTTTTTTGGTTTACTATCTGATAAGTTTGGTTAGCATGACTAGCCATGATTACTTTATCAAATTCTAATTTTTCACCTTTTGAAGTAGTCACTAAAACCTTTCCACTTTCTAAACGCTCAACACTAGTAACTTTACAGTTAATTCTTATTTTATTTCTAAATGGTTCAATCAGTTTTTCTCGATAAGCTTGACTGCCATTATGTAATGTAAACCATTGATGTTGTGTGTCTAAACCTAGAAACCCGTGATTTTTAAAAAACCTGATAAGCGAAACAGCAGGGAAATCTAGAATTTGTTCCATCGGTGTAGACCAAACGGCAGAACTCATCGGGATGAGGTATTTCCAAACCATATCTTCGCTATAACCAAATTCCCTTACATATTGGTCGAGCGAGTAATTAGCATATTTTGGATCATCTAAAATGGCTACACTTTCTTTATTGAAGCGATTAATCTGCATCAACATTTTTAAAAAAGAAGGATTGAAAATATTCCGCTTCTGCGCAAAAAGATGTTTGACACTCGAACCGGAATATTCTAGTCCACTTGGGATATATTGAACACTAAAAGACATATCGGTCTTTTTTACGGGTGCATCAATTTCTCTAAAAAGTTCACATAAATTCGGATAAGTTTCATAGTTAAAAACCATAAAACCAGTATCTATAAAAACTTCTTTTTCACCTTCCTTAACCGTAACAGTATTCGTGTGCCCTCCAATATAATTGAGCTCTTCGAAAAGTGTGATGTCGTATTTTTCATGAAGGAAATACCCACAACCCATTCCAGCTATTCCAGTTCCTATTATTGCTAATTTTTGCATAATTCCATATAAGATTTTGTCATTCTGACGAAGGAAGAATCGCTAAATGAGATTCCTCGCAGGCTCGAAATGACAATATCACTTCTTCTCAAACAAATAGTGACAAACCATCCACTCGTTGCCCTTATTGTAATTAAATAATTCAGCACAAGCCATGTAAAACAATCGCCAATACACCCACCATTTTACAGCTTGGTCTTTCCTATAAGTGTTTTCTAAAATTGGCATAATTTCCTTTTTGTGTTTATCCATATTGCTTAACCAAGCCTCGGAAGTTTTGCCGTAGTTTGTGCCATTTACTACCCAATGTTTGCTGATTTTTAAATCGTCATTAAAGTAGAAAAACAGATGGTTAGACGGCATTATTCCGCCAGTAAAAAAGTATTTACTCATCCAATCGCTTTCATCAATTACTTCATATTTATAAGCTAAATTTTTATGCGTAAAAATATGGACGAACAATTTACCATTGGGTTTCAAGAAGGATGAAACTTTAGCCAGCAACAATTTATAGTTACGCATGTGCTCAAACATTTCTACAGAAACTACCCTGTCAAAACTATCGGCAATGGTAAAAGTATTCATATCTGCAGTTAAAACAGTTAGGTTATGAATTCCTCTTTGTTTTGCTGTATTATCTATAAATATTTTCTGTGTTGCAGAGTTTGATACAACTGTAAATTTGCTTTCTGGAAATTTTGCCGACATATACAACGACAATGAGCCCCAACCGCATCCTAATTCTAAAACGTTTTGTCCGTTTTGCAAATCAGCCCTTTTACAAGTTAACGCCAACATGTCATCTTCAGAAGTATCTATATCTCTAACACCTGGGTTCCAATAACCGCTACTATATTTCAGGTTTTTACCCAAACAATATTGAAAAAATTCTGTCGGTAATTCGTAATGTTGCTCATTGGCATCGGCAGTATTTACTGCAATTGGTGAAGCTTTTAATTCATCTACCAAGTTGATGAACTTGCGTTGTTGCAATTCTTCATCACCTAAGGTTTCATCTGCCAAGCGTTGTTTTAACAATTTTCTAATGCCAGCCCGCAAAACTGAGTCTGGTAATTTATCGTTTTCTATAAGTTTATCGTACCACATATTGAGTTATGAGTTGTGAGTTCCGAGTTGTGGGTTAAAGTTGCCGATCCAACTGGACAAATGAACCTGCAATCGTAACCTTTAACCTTTTTTTCCCCAAGGAAAAAAAGAAGAAGTTGTTTCTTGGTATTTTTTATAAGCCACAGGTTTACTGCGTAAATTTTGTTCTTCGTTGTTAGGTACACCTGTAACTTTTAATAATAAATATAATATTATAGCAGGGCTGATGATTGCCAAAATACCCCAAGGCGTGGCTAAAGCAAAAATGAAATAAGCCATCCATGTTAACCATTCGAAGAAATAATTGGGATGGCGACTGTAATACCATAAACCTGTATCGCAGACTATGCCTTTGTTTTTCGGGTCTTTTTTAAAATTCGCTAACTGATTATCGGCTATCATTTCCCCGATAAAAGCAATTAGCCAAATACCTAATCCTATATATTCTAAAATCGAAATTTCTGTTGATGGATTTGCAGTAACGATAAAAAATGGGATTGCTAAAATCACATTTGATATGGCTTGAAACTGGAAGAAAAAGAAAAAATTCCTATCTGCTTTATCTCCCCATTCTTTGCGCAATTGTTCATACCTGCCTTCTTCTTCAGTTAAATGACCAATTACACGTTTCCAAAGGTGAATTCCTAATCTTAATTCAGCAATTAAAAACATACCACAAATTAGTAGTTTACGTGTTTCAAGGCCATCCGACAGAAAAAAAGTAACGCTAGTAATTACTGGAAAATTGAGTGCCCAGAATACATCTACTATGCCAGCATTTTTGATTTTTTTTGCCCATAGCCAAACCAAAAACATAATGGTACAACAAGCAATAAGAGAGATGAGTGCGATAAAAAGTAGATGTTTGTAATCCATTTATTTAAAATTTGCCGTCATTGCGAGATACGAAGCAATCTCCTGATTAGTATTTCAATCTACTTTCGCTTTAAGATTGCTTCGTGCCTCGCAATGACGAATTCTTTACCTTTTCCCCACAAGTTCATTAATACCTTCTCCGTCCTTAAGCTTGAATAATTTAATCAAAACATAAGAACAAGTGGCAATGCTACCTAAACATACGAATAATATTACCCAAACGATTTTAAGAAGGACTGATTTTTCTTTATAAAACATCCATAAGGTAATAATGAAAATATTTGCATAGAAATCCCATAGTGTTGCCCTCATCCAAGGGATTGAACCCAAAAAATCCCACTCTTTAAATAAAGAACTTTCTAAGCTTGTACTAATAACTATATAAGTAACCCAAACTAAAAGTGCAGAGAAAATAATCTTTAAGGCTGTAATCATATGTGCAATAAACGAAAAAAGAGTAACGCAGGTTTTTTAGAAACAAAAAAGGTTAGTACGCGTACTAACCTTTACAATTTTCCAGTATGAATGTAATTAGATTTTTCTAATTTTTATAATTCTCATCCAATGTAGAACTTTCATCATTGGGTAAGTTGGGTCGAACTCCCACCATCTGGTTGCAAAATTTGGACTGTTAGGTTTTTTATGGTGATTGTTCTGAAACAATTCTCCCATTAGTAAGAAATCCCAAGGCAATGAGTTTTTGCTATGATCCTCATTATCATGATTTGAATATCCATATTTATGTCCACACCAATTTACAATAGCACCGTGTAGTGGGCCCATTAAAAAGTGGATAGGCAATAAAATAAACATCCACCAATGTTCTGCAAAAGCGATGTAAAAACCAATGTAAAACAAGCCACAAGCAATTCTCCAAACCCAAGAATTTCCAATTCTATCCACCAATGGCCATTCGGGATAATTTCCTCTAAAAGCTGGTTCTGGTTCTATTTTATATTGAAGATAATTCATGTACATGTTTTTTGTAGCAATCATCATCCCAAATACATCCTTAAAAAAGTGTGGTGAATGCGGGTCCTTCTCAGTATCGCTGTAAGCATGATGCATGCGGTGTAAAATAGCATATGCTCTTGGATTTAAAAACGAAGAACCTTGAGAAATTAATAAAATGAGATAGAAAAATCGCTCCCAAAATAACTCCATTTTAAACATCTTATGCGATGAGTAACGGTGTAGAAAAAAAGTTTGACTGAAAAGGGATAAAAACCAGTGAGCTAAAAAGAAAAATAGAATAATCATGCAGTATTGTGTGTGTTATTTTGTCATTCCGAGCTTGCGAGGAATCTCATTTTGATTTAATAATGAAATCCGTCACTATATCTGATGACAAAGCTTAAGTTATAAACGAGTTTGTGTTTGATTTAGTTTTATTTGAAGTAAAACTATCTTCCAAAATCGTCTTGTACACGAACAATATCGCTCTCATCTGATGGATTTTCAGCATCTGTATGTTGCCAAATTTCTGCTACAACTCCCCAATCCTCTAATCCAATTAATCGGTGACGTTCACCTTGTTGTAATTTAATTTGATCTTTTGGATGGTATTTTTTCACTTCACCTTCTACGTCTGTTTCGCTTATTTTGATACCAACAGTACCGCTTACTACTTGCCAAATTTCAGCTCTGCGGTGATGGTATTGCCATGAAAGGCGTGTACCTGGTGCAACAATTAAAACTTTTGGACTTAATTTACCCCCTATTTTTAAGCTATTTACATCTAAACCATCAAAATAAGTATCAGCAAATTGTTGTGCTTGTGCTTCATCAATTACAAAAAAACCACCCCATGGACGGGTTTCATCACGATTTACGACATTAAAACCTTCAATTTGCAAACGTTGAGCAACTGTATCGAATATATCTTTCTTCTGAGTTTCCATATTGCCGTAAAAATACGGGTTACAAATTAAAAAAGCCCAACAGGGCTTTATTTTATTTAAAAAAATACTAAAATTTTATTCTTCTATTTAATATCGTTTATTAAAATATCGATAGGTAAACCTGTAGTTTGTACAATAAACGGCAAATTTGGGTTATTTAAAATCCAAAGTTGCATTTTAGAATCTTCGCTTATTACTTGAATAACGTCTGCTTCTTTTCCTCCATATTTCATTGGAGTAGTATCTGATGTTTTAGCTTTAAATTTTATTCCATTATAGGTAAATGTTTTAGTGTCAGTTAAAGATTTAAATGCAGCTTTTGAAATTAAACAATACGTTTCACTATCTCCTAATTTAGTAACACCCATTCCTGGCTGACCCATAAACAAGGCTGTTCCGCTTTGCATCGCTTTTTCATTTATTTCAAAAGCACCATCACCATATCCATCTACAGACCAAGCTAGTGTAACTGGAGCTGTTAAGCTTTTAACTGTTATGATTAAAGGAAACTCTTGGCCCTGTACAAAAGCACTTGCACTCATTACGGTGCCCGCTTTAATTTCGGGTAAAGCTTTTTGTGCTTGAACAGCAATAAAAAAACTTAAACTTAATAGCGTAAAAATGATTTTTTTCATAAAATGAAGATAAACCTTTTTTTTTGAGAAAAGAAAATGTTTTAATGCGAATAACCCTATCTGGCTAAGATTTAAAATCATTAAATAGCCAAAGAGAATTTATTACATCTAAAAAATCAATTTTAATAAATGATTAACATTTAACAAATTAAAGTTCAGTCTATAAATTTTATCTTAAAATCACCCATAAGGCTTAAAAAAAAACTATTTTATTGAACTCATCTATCTTAAACCATCTTAAAAGATGATTTAATAAGAGTGCCAAAACTTTAATTTTGCGGATGAATTTTGATTATAATCATTTATAGCAAATAATCCTTAATTACACTCTAAGCCCTAAATCAAAAAATGAATTTAAAATTTCTTTATATCGTTACTATTGTAGCGATGAACTATTTCCTTCCGACAAAAGTTGGAGAATTAACTCCTTCTACAATGACCAGCTTAAAATCGAGTTCTTCAATTATAAAGGACTATTTGATGGTTCCTGGACCTATCGGATTTATGAAAAAAAATTATAGCCTATCTTTTAGTGCACATCCATCTCCTACTTACTTTCAGCAGGAATACATTACTAAAGGAGAATTGCCAGAAAAATATAACGAAATGGTAATGGTGCAGTTGATGTTTGGAGAAATGAAAATTCAGGATGCAGTTGCATCAAAGATTAAGCAACTTCAGCTTAGAAAAGCCAATGATATAATGGTTAATTTTAAGGTAACAAACTTGCCTAAGTCAGGAGAAATTATTCTTGAGTTTACGTTAAGTGATGGGCAAGGTGCTGCAAAAATTGCAGAATGGAATGTTTATCGTTATCATTCTTATAGTAATATTACCACAAAACAGACTGGCATTTCTCTTTTTGGTTTTAGTAAACGCTTTTATGGCGCTAAGGCCTATCAGCTTTTTAACGACGCTAATAACAAATTAAGCATTATGAAAGCTGAGTTTCTAAAATTGCATTCACCAGATTTAAAACCTTCTAAATAATTCTCTACTATATGCCTCAATCAAACAACAATCTAGGTCCATATATAGAAGAAAGTCAGAATAAAATTTACAATTTATTATTTGGAGATGATTTAAGCTTGTTCCTTGAAAATCAATTACCAGTTTTCCCCTTAAATCTATTAAATAAGGACATGTCTGATAAAGTCCAAATGTTAAACGTAGCAAATGACATTACTATTCAATCTCGATACCGCTTAATTTTTTGGAAAGAGCTCATCGCCAAGGGAATCGATCCTGTGCAAATGGAAGTGCTTGGGGTTGTTGTCGAAGTGGGCTTGGAAAATGGTTTAGACGTGGTTGCAGCTTATAAAGATGGTTCTTGTCGTTATATAAACCATACTGGCAAAACTATTTTCTTTGATTCTCCAAATGAGGAATCGCTAAAACTAACTACTGATTTAATTACTAATGGCCAAGCAGTAGCTAACAAAATTGGTCCTTGGGATAAACCTCGCAGAGAGTTTCCAAAAAGCGGAACGGTTCGTTTATCTTTTCTAGCCAATGACGGGCTATATTTTGGTGAAGGGGCTTTTGAGATCATGTATCAAGATAAAATGGCTAGCCCAGTTATTAATGTTGCAATATCATTAATGAATCATCTAATTGACAGAGTTTTATCTAAAAATTAGGGGAAAATATTTTTAAATAAAAATAATGAATTTCGTGAATCCGCAATCAACTTAACATAGTCGATTGCGGATTTTTTTGTAGAGAATATCTAATAGACATTTCGTTTATTTCAAGCTCTAAAAGCAGTTTTATCTGTCATTTTGGTAATTTGGCTGATTTTTGATATAGTTTACTTAGCACGGCCACTCCCATTTGAAGTTTTTGACTGCAGATACTTTTATAAATCATTCCGTGATATTGGCATACATGTTAACTATAATTAAAAGAATTAATTATTGCTTTTTTAGCGAATAAAACTTTTGTTATTCTAAATTTCATTTCTCCCACACTCCTCCTAATATCCTTCTTCGTTTCTCCTACAAAACACCGTTTTAGAAGAACAAACCTAGGGTAAACCTCGAACAACACTAGAACAAAACAACTTTTATACTGACATTTTCGGACATTCACAGACAATTTCGGACATTTTAAATCACTGCTTATGGCTCGAAAAATTTACTGTTCTTTGAGCTATGAAATTTATGGAACTTTTTATAGCAATCGAACAGTTTACTTATTCAATTACAAACCTGCTTTTTGATAATCGATGAACATTTTTATATAAAAGCTATATTCTAATATTAGATGCAATTCTATGGTGCTAATTCCGTGTTGAAAAACCCTAAAATCAAACTTTTAATAACAAAAAAGCCCTTAATATTAATTAAGAGCTTTTACATAATCGGTGGAGAATATCGGAGTGGATATCTCATCAATTGCGAGCTCTAAACGCTGTTTTTGATGCTCTAAATGGGGTTTTTTGTCGGTCATTTTGGGTAATTTGGCTGAGTTTTGGCAGAGTTTTTAATATTCAAAATCATTAAAAATCCACATTGAAAGGCATTTAAACTGAATTATTATAAAATTTCTTATTACCTAAAATACAAAATTTGGCTGAATATTCCAAAAAAAACTCAAATATTTGTGGATAATTTTGCATTATATACGATATAAATGATGAGATAAATCCATACATTTCACTCGCTATCTAGCCTTTTATTGTCTTAGTTTTGGCAGAGTTTTAAATAAGGGCTATAGTACAGATAAATATGGTTTCTTCTCTGGCAAAACCACCTATTATTACTTAATGTATGACAAAAAATAGGCCTTCCTGTCAAATCGCTTCGGCGTAGTCTTGAACATAGCCTGAAAAGCATTGGTAAAATGTGCCTGGTCGTAAAACCTATTGGAGATCGCAATTCCCGTAAAATCGGATTTACCATTCCCACCAGCTGCGATTTTGTCCACGATACTTCTTAATCTAATGATATCGGCAAATTTTTTCGGTGTAAGCCCCAGTCCTTTTTTGAAAAGCTTCTGGATGTATCTTGAAGAACACCCTAACATTGTCGCCACAACCCTGATACTAATATCTCCAGAAGCCTCCATAATCAACGATGTGCTGCGCTGCAGGTCCATTGCAGGCCTTACATCCTTTGCAAGTGATCCCCACCTATCTGCCATAGATCTGCAGAGTTCACCGCTGGATAGATCGATACCTTCAGGCAAACCTGGCAGAACATCATCGGTACGGTAAAAATGGTCGGTATAATTATGCATGCCCTGGTCGGTAAAGTAGGCGGGAGTCCAAGGAAAGAGCTGCAACATCGTGGCTCTGCTCTTGGGATGTATCTCAATGCCCAGTGATTCGGTCATTTGACCGCAGAAATAAGTTCCCGGGCTCAAGTGGATTATTGTTTCCCGGTGGGTGATCTTAAGGCCGTTGCCCCTAATAACTGCAATGTTGAAGCAGCCGTTGGGTAGCACAAATCTGTCCATGACCACCGAGGAACTGTCTAGGTTATCAAGCGTCCAAACCTTTTTCACAAACAGGGACATGCTCCTTGGTACCCGATACTCACTGTAGCTAAACTTTCCCATTTCTAATCTATCTGTTGTAAATATACATTTTAGGCAGCATTAACTGCAACAAGGGTTTGGAGGGAAAATCCCTATGCCAAATCGCCTTTCCCACGTTCGCTTTTCTACAAGTTTTTTTGATTGGCGCCAAATACCTTTGATCAGGTAAATGGTAAAACAACCAACCCAGGTTAGCCCATCAGTTTGTGTGGCAATCAGGGTCAAAATAAAATAACAGTGATAATTTCAATAAATACAAGTAACAATGATAGGTCAGCAGGTCTGCTTGATTTCTTTGCTGTCTCTGTCTCAACGGAAAATGGTTGGGTCAACATCAAGTATGAGAACATCGAGCAGATCCCGTCCATATGTAGGATACTCGTGGAGGCCAATATCGATATTTTCAGTATATCGATCATCCATATTGACCAAAATACAGGCCTGTGACAAATTCCCGGTCGGCTCCAGGTCCGGGATACGCTTTACCACAAGATGTCGGGAAATATAAAATCATTTTTTTGAGCACATCAAGCCAGGCTGGAATCCCAGTTAACGGACAGACCAAAGGCTGAGCTAAAAATATATGGACGGACTTAGTGAAAAATTTTTTACATATCTTCGAGGCTGGTTGAGATCCACCTAACCACAACGAGGAAAAATCAGTTACCAAAATGACATATGCTTAAACATACGCTTATAGTGGCGGTCTCATTGGCTGCCTGTGCTACCTTCTTGTTATCCTGTTCATCTGCAAAAGATGCAAGACAGGCCAAGGCCCTTGGAATGTTATCGGGGGCACGAGACCCGCTCTATCTCGAAATCGGAAAGCTGGGCGCAGATCTCACAAGGAAAGAAAGTGTTCCAGGGGTAGCCGTGGCAGTAATCCGTGATGGAAAGATAGCATTCATACAATGTATAGGATATGCAGATCTGGCCAGTAAGAGACCAATAACAAAAGAAACTATCTTCAACGTTGGCTCTGTATCAAAGATGGTGTCGGCATGGGGATTTATGCAGTTGAGCGAAAAGGGATTGGTAGACCTTGATTCGCCGGTGAACCGCTACCTGAACAGGTGGAAAATTCCCTCTTCACCTTTTAATATCGAAAAGGTTACATTGAGGCGGATTTTGAGCCATACTGCCGGCCTTTCGGTGCACGGATACGGAGGGGCCGAGCAAGGCACCAAACTACTCTCGCTGCAGGAATCATTGGAGGGCAAGACAAAGCGAAATGGCGAAAGTGTTAGGTTGGTCAACGAGCCGGGCACAAAATGGCAATATTCGGGAGGAGGATACACCCTTGCTCAACTGCTCCTGGAGGAAAGAACCGAAAAAACATTTGCAGCATACATGCGCAGGCATGTGTTCCAGCCGTTAGGCATGAACCATACCAATTATGAATGGACCGAGCATATGATGGCAAATTCCGCAACCGCCTATGACACCGTTGGAGCTCCGATAAAGAACAAGATATTCACCGAGCAGGCAGCGGCCGGACTCCAGACGACCATTATGGACCTGGCGCATTTTGCCGAACTGTCCATCACAAAAAATTCCAGTCAACTTAATAAGGTATTGAGACCAGAAACCATACAGCTAATGGAGCAGCCTGTAATGCCATCCTCTATCGAGGGGGAAAGTGGGCTGGGGTACCGCTTTATGAATTACGATGGCATTCGCACCATTGGGCACACAGGCGAAAACGTCGGTTGGAGTGCGGCCGTCTTTATGGATATGCAAATCAAAAGCGGGATTGTCGTGCTGTGCAATGGTTCTAACGGTGATAGGGTTTGGTATCCCATCTATCAGAAGTGGTTGGCATCAATGTCGCGAAATAAATAATGTTCAGAAATTTAAATGACCTGGAGATGCGGGCATTTCAAGTATGGCTGCCTAATGTCCTAGTTTATCTCGCCAAAACCTGGTAAGGACTGATCACATCTTTTAATCTTCAACAGTTTTCAATGCAATATTCTCCACAACATTATGATTTTCGCAGTCACAGATAGAATAAAAGGCCATTTCAGTTAGCAAAAGTCATGACTCAGCCACAATATTAAACAAAAAAAACACATAACAATTTGATGATCAAACTATTATGTGTTTAAGTGGAGAATATCGGATTCGAACCGATCACCTCTTCACTGCCAGCGAAGCGCTCTAGCCAAATGAGCTAATCCCCCTTATGTTTAACTAGCCATCCCGATAGCTATCGAGAGAGCTAATCCCCAATTGTGGATGGCAAAAGTAATTAAAAGTTTAGTGCTCACAAATTTATTTATGGGAATCTCTGCATTTAGAAAAATGTAAGCGAATATTTAATTCTTGTTTCAACATGTATCATTTTTGTTATTTATTACTATTTTAGGTGTTAAATTATGCACTCAAAATTTACGACTCTCAAATTCTCAATTTTGTTGATGTTCATTCTCATGAGCACCATTTTGTCTGCGCAAACCCCTGGCAGCCCTCCCCCAGTAAAAGATATTTCAGAAATAAAGTTGATGTCCCCATCAATTGATAAGGTAAATCAGTTGGTTCGTTACTGCCGAAATCCAAAAATGATTTACTCTGATGATTTAAAAAATTTACTAGAAGAATCACTACGTTATACACAAGAAGCAAAGCGAGATGAGCTTACAGTTAGTTTACTTTCTGTTACAGCACTTGCTGAGTTAGGTTTGGGTAATCAAGAAAATGCAATAAAGTACATTAAGCAAGCAGAAGCTTTTTTGGGACAATTACCAGAAAGGGCTGTGGTTAATGTATTATCTGATTTAACGAGAGTGTATACACGTATTGGTGATGTGGAGAAGTCAATGGTATACAATGAGAAATTAGAGGCATTTACAAAAGATAAACCTCAATTTATTATTCCTCGCGTGCTGAATTTAAGAAACAGAATTAACATAGATTTAAAAGCAGGCAATAGCGAAAAGGTAAAGTCTAATTACGAAATCGTTTTAAAATTAGCGAAAGAAAGTAATAATCCAGCGCTCTTAAAAGACACCCGTTTTTCCTATGCGAATGTGCTTTTAAACATGCACAAAGATGATGAAGCTTTTACTATTCTAAAAGATCTCATTCCAGATTTAGATAACGCATTGACTGATCGGACCGCTTTGTTTTTTGAGATTTTATCAAGAAACTATGAGAAAAATGGCGATTACAAGAATGCATTTATCTACGCAGAAAAGACGTTTAATTTGCCCAATGCTACTACTCAACAAAAAGGAAATAGCATTAATAAAATGATTAATCTCTCGTTCTTATTAAAGAATTATAGCAATTTCGATAGTTATTATGCCGACCATAAAAAGTATGGTATGGATCAAAATAGTTTACACTCTCGTAAACTATATCAGCTGGCAGAAAGTCGCTATTTCGACGCTAAAGAAAACCACAAATTGGCTAAAGCAAATTACTTCAAAGCTTTTAACCTATCAATGGATAAACAGCCTAATCCGAATATGGATGTTGAGATTTTGACTGGACTTGCTAGTTTGTATGCTCGAGAAGGGAAAAGTGATTCTGCCTCGTTTTACTTTAAAAAAGCAGAGGGAATGATCAAAAAGTATTCGATGCCGCCAGCTACACGGTTTATTTATTCAAATGCTTTTAAAAATTTCGCTCAATATACTAGCCTTGGTCAAGACACATTGATTAAAAACTTGGAGCAAGAAATGCATTTGAAAGATACTTTGTATCACATGAGTTTATCTAAAATCACAAATGAACTCGAAACCAAATACAGAGTAAATGAAAAAGAGAAAGAATTAGAACTGACTAAAAAACAAAAACAAGTACAAGAACTTGAGCTTAAAGAACAGAAACAGCGGAATTTATTAATTATCATCGGTGCTACCATAGCAGTTTTATTGTTTGGCGGCATTGCTTATTTTTTATCTCAGCGTAAAAAACAAGCCATCCTCTTGCATGATGCAGCAGTAAGCGATTTAAAAAAACAACATCGAATTGATATCATGAATACGCTTACTGATGCGCAAGAAGAGGAAAAGAAAAGAATAGCAGGTCGATTGCATGATGAGGTTGGCGCCATGTTATCTATTGCAAAATTGAACATTAATACGTTGCAAGATCATGTATTTGTATCTGGTAGTGAGGCTGAACATAAACTAACTGTTACTAAAACCTTGATGGACGATATTTCTGAAACGGTACGAAATATTAGTCATGCACTAATGCCAATTGCCCTCGAAAAGTATGGATTTAAAGCAGCCATTTTAGACCTCCTTACCAACATTAAAGCTGCAAATAGTTTAAGCGTAGAACATGTGATTGAGGGATTAGACGATACTAAACATTGGCCACAAAACTTTACACTAAGTGCTTACCGTATTATTCAAGAGATCTTAAACAATGCGATTAAACATGCACAAGCCACTCATTTATTTGTGCAGATTATTGAGCTAGACAATTCAATAACCATTTACATTGAAGATAATGGGAAGGGAATGACTACAGAAAATACAGATGCAAATGGTGTTGGAATGAAGTTATTACAAACCAATATTGCTTATTTATCTGGAAAATTAGAAATTAAAGGAGAGCCAAATGCGGGCACCTTTGCATTAATTGAACTACCTATACCAAAAGCTGTAGACTTATGAAAATCCAATTGATATTAGCAGATGACCATCCTGTAGTTTTAGAAGGCATACAGGCTCATTTTAGTAGCAATGAGCGATTTGAAATTATTGCTATGGTAAATAATGGGCTAGAACTTTTAAACTGTTCTTTGTTAGCTAATGCGGATATTATTCTATTAGATTTAAATATGCCCGGCCTTGATGGGCTTAAGGCTTTAACTGAATTAAAAGACAAAAAAAACAAAGCTAAAATCATCGTCCTTACCAATTACCATTCATTTGAATTGGTAAAAGATTGCAAACAAAGGGGCGCAAGTGCTTATATGGTAAAATCTGATGACCTACAAAACTTGGCTGATATGATGTTAAAAGTATTGGATGGAAAAGAGGTTTTTCCAAGTTTTGATGAAAAGGAACGGCCAGATACTCAGTTTTCTTATTTCGATGATTTCCTTAAAAAGTATAGACTAACCAAAAGAGAAGTAGAAATTATTCGTTTGGTTTGTCAAAACCTTCGTACAAAAGACATAGCAGAGCGATTGTATCTTTCAGAATTTACAGTGCACACGCATCGGAAAAATATCATGCGCAAACTAGAATTATCAGATTCTACTGTGGCTTTGTATGAATTTGCACTAAAAACGAACTTAATTAGTTCATAGAGATAGTTTAGCCAAAGATTAACGGATTTCTCTTAAGCTTCTCAGAGAACTTTATCTAGATCCTTCGACAAGCTCAGGATGACAATACGTTAAAATCTAAGCCGCAGATTAGCAGATTAAAGTAGGATTTAAACATCCAAAATCTGCTAATCTGTGGCTAAAAATTCTTAATGTTATTTCTTCGCAGTTGAAAATGAGTATGGAAAAGCACTTTCGCTCGTTCCTCTTGTTTTATTTGGTGTTGCTGACATACCAAAATCTAAAACTGCTCCTTTCTGTAAAGCTGAATGGCTTAACCAATTTTGATTGTAATTAGCTCCATTTATTTTTAATGTTTGGATATATCTATTGCCATCGCTATTTGCTGGAGCATTGATCACTACCTTTTTACCATTTTCTAAGGTTAACGTTACTTTTTTAAACAACGGTGCCCCAATAACATATTGATCTACCGCAGGTGTAACAGGATAAAATCCCATTGCTGAGAACACATACCAAGCAGAAGTTTGACCATTGTCTTCATCGCCACAATAACCATCTGGTGTAGCTCTATACAATCTATTCATGGCTTCACGAACCCAATATTGAGCCTTCCAAGGTGCACCACCATAATTGTACAAATAAATCATGTGTTGTATAGGTTGGTTCCCATGTGCATATTGACCCATATTTGCAATTTGCATTTCACGAATTTCATGAATTACACCACCGTAGGCACTTTCGTCAAATACCGGAGGCATAGAGAAAACAGAATCAAGCTTTTGTACAAACTTCGAATTCCCACCCATCAGCTTTGCTAAACCAGCTACATCTTGAAAAACTGACCAGGTATAATGCCAGCTATTACCTTCGGTAAATGCACCACCCCATTTAAACGGGCTAAATGGCGATTGAAAAGTTCCATCGGCATTTTTGCCACGCATTAAACCATAAGCTGGATCAAATAAATTCTTATAATTCATGCTTCGTTTTGCATAAATATCTATTTCACTAGCTGGCTTACCCAATGCTTTACCTAATTGATAAATTGCAAAATCATCGTAGGCATATTCTAATGTTTTTGCAGCATTTTCATCTACTTTAACATCAAAAGGCACATAACCTAACTCATTGTAATATTTAACACCCGAACGACCAACTGCTTCCATTGGTCCTTCATTGTTAGCACCATGTTTTAACGCTTCCCATAAGGTTTCAATATCATAACCACGCATCCCTTTAATGTAGGCATCTGCTACTACCGAAGCAGAGTTATTACCAATCATAATATTAGCATACCCTGGACTGCTCCATTCTGGCAACCACCCACCCTCTTTGTAATCGTTAATTAATCCTTGTTGCATTTCTTTATTAATAGAAGGATAAACTAAGTTTAAGAATGGATATAAAGCTCTAAATGTATCCCAAAATCCTGTTCCTGCAAACATATAACCTGGTAAGGTTTTTCCATTATATGGGCTCCAGTGTACAATTTTGTTATTCGCATCAATTTCATACAGTTTATTAGGGAAAAACATGGTTCTATAAAATGACGAATAAAAAGTACGAGTTTGATCAACCGTTCCACCTTCTACAGAAATTCTGCTTAAGGTTTTGTTCCAAATTGCTTTTGCTTTTGCTTTCGTTACATCGAAACTATCGTTAGCCAATTCTCTTTTTAAACTAATTTCTGCTTGTTCAAAACTGATAAAAGAAGAAGCAACTCTCGCATTTACCTTTTCGCCTTTGGCCGTTTTAAAACCAATTACTGCGCCCGTATGATCGCTTTGTAATTCTAAATCTGCATTATTTAATTTATTACCCGACCACGTTTTGGCAATCGTAAATGCTTTATCAAAATAAATAACGAAGTAATTTTTAAAGTTACTTGGCAATGGGCCACGAGCATATTTAGTCGTATAACCAATAATTTTCCGCTGTTGCGGAATAATTTTAATGTATGAACCCTTATTCAACGCATCTACCACAACAAAAGCACTGTCTGTTTTAGGAAACGTAAAACGGAATTGTGCTGCTCTTTCTGTTGGTGTAATTTCTGTGGTTACGTTGGCATCAGCCAGATAAACGCTGTAATAATAAGGTTTTGCAATTTCTGCTTTATGTGTAAACCAACTCGCTCTATCGTCTTCTGTAAATTTTAAATTTCCAGTAACTGGCATAATTGCAAACTGTCCGTAATCGTTCATCCAAGGAGATGGCTGGTGAGTTTGTTTAAAACCACGAATTTTATCTTGATCGTATTGGTATGCCCAACCATTGCCCATTTTACCAGTTTGTGGTGTCCAAAAATTCATTCCCCAAGGAACAGCAATAGCCGGATACGTGTTACCATTTGAAAGATCTGGTTTAGATTGCGTTCCCATTAAAGGATTTATCCATTCTACAGGATCGGTAATTTTGCCAACAGTTTGTGCGGATAACCCTAAAGCGGTAAAAATTAAGGCAGTAGTTAATAGTTTTTTCATCATTATCTTTTATCTAAAGATTGAGTGGTTCAATTGTATTGTTAAATTGTTTTATTGCTTAATTGTTGATTGAATTATGAACCTGGATTTGCTGCATAAGCTGCCCAAAGTTCATCAACAGTTTTACCTGTTAACTCTTTCCACAGCGTATCTTTATAGGTGTTAGTTCGCATTGCGGAATCAAGTTTCACTACAATTCCTTTATTTCCATTTAGCTCTAACCAATTTAAAAATCTGGCTGTGATTCTATATGCATTTTTATAACTATGTTCTGGCTTAAAAGGTGTTAAAGTCCATTTTGCACCAGGATTATCTACTCCATATTTAAAACGAACGTAATCTGCAATTCCCTCCGTTAACCAACCCGGGCCATCATTGTCGCCATAGTTTTGCACAATATGCATCACTTCATGCGTAACTACATCTATATCACCAGGATGTTTTACAAACCACTCTGGATTATAGACAATTCTACCTCCGCCAGTTGCGGCAACACCTTTATAAGCAGTATCTATATAAAATACCACTTCTTTATCGGTTTTAGTATTGAAATCTTTTGCGAGTTTTGGATAAACTTCAAAGAAAGTTTCTACCATTCGCTTTTTTAATGCAGGATCAAAGTTTGCATAATTATTTTTAAAGATTAAAGTGTAGCCTTTTTCTTTAAATGTTTCAGTTTGTTGAGCTTTTGCAAAGCTAATGGTACAAACAAGTACAATTAGTGAAAAGAATTTGTTCATTATGTAGGACTTAGTATTTTAATTTTCTATTTCAATAAATGAGGTTTTTCATTGTATACCTTCCATAAAAATTCGCCGAACAGTGTATTTGCCCAAGCAAACCAACTACGTGTAAAGTTTTTTGGATCATCTTTATGGAAACTTTCATGCATAAACCCTTTACCAGCATGCGTACGTTTCAGCATGGCGATACAATTTTTAATTTCAGCATCGCTAATAGAAGTTAAGCCTCGCATGGTTATCGCCATTGGCCAAATCATATCGGGACCAATGTGCGGTCCACCAACGCCTTCCGCAGCTGTACCTTTAAAAAAGTAAGGGTTATTGTTTGATAAAATGAATTTTCTTGTGTTTTTATAAATTGGATCTTCCACGTTTATAGCACCTAAATATGGCATGGATAATAAACTTGGCACATTGCTATCGTCCATTAAATATGCACTTCCAAAACCATCAACTTCAAAGGCAAACATTTTACCGAACTCGGGATGATCTTTAACTGCGTATTTCTTTAGCGCTGCATCAACTTCATTTGCTAAGGCTGATAATTTATCTGCCAAAACTTTATCGTTGTGTAATGCAGTAATCATTTCTGCTGCATGTTTTAAACTACTTACTGCAAAAAAGTTAGATGGAATTAAAAATGGATAAACGGTCGCATCGTCACTTGGACGGAATGAAGAACAGATTAAACCCACTGGTTTTACCGGAAATCCATATCCACTCATGGAAAGTGTATCTGTTGGATATAAACTTTCCCGTTGAAAGCGATATGGCCCTTTGTTTTCTTTACGTTGCTGTTCAATAAAGGTCTTTAACGTAGTTTCAATTGCTTTTTTCCAGTCTGCATCAAAAGGAGCTTTATCGCCTGTTTTTTTCCAATAGTTGTAGGCTAAACGAATGGGATAACATAGTGAATCAATCTCCCATTTGCGTTCATGAACACCTGGTTTCATGGCAGTCTTGTCGCTTTTCCATTCGCCTACTTTGTTTTCGTCATTGTAAAAAGCATTGGCATACGGATCTTTTAAAATGTATTGCGTTTGACGATTAATTACACCTGCAATAAGATCTTTTATTTTTTGTTCTTCATTCACAAATTGTAAGTATGGCCAAACTTGTGCTGAACTATCTCGCATCCACATGGCATCAATATCCCCGGTAATTACATAAGTATCTGGCTTGCCATTTTTAATGGTATGGGTAACGGTGGTATCCAATGTATTTGGAAAACAGTTTTCGAACAACCAGCCCAATTCTTTATCAGCTACATTAGCTTGGAAAGTTTTAATGGCTTTATCAACTGCAACACTGGTAAAGTGACGTTTTGAAGCAACAACTCTTACTACTGGAAAATCTTCTGGAGCAACTGCAAAGGAGAATTTAGATGCAAGTACACCTGCACCTAATAATCCTGTATTTTGTATAAATCTTCTTCTTTTCATAATTAGATTTTGAGATAGGTTGATTTTAATTCATCGTTATTTAGCTACTAAATCCCAACAGCTGGCAGCACCAATTAAAGCCGCATGTTCATTTAATCCTGTTAGTTTAATTTCTGTATCTAAGTGAAATGCTTTTAAATTACTGATTAAATGAGGTGCAAATAGATTAAAAGCTTGCGATATATTACCGCCTAGCACCACAACTTCAGCATTTTTCTCTTTGATGATATCAGCTAAAAAATGCCCAAGTGCTCGACCAAATTCATTAAATACTTGTTTAGCATAGGGATCATTATTGGCAATAGCTGCTAATTCTTTAACACCAGCTAATTTTTTTCCTGTTAAGCTGAAGTACTTATTTACAAACCATCTGGTAGAAAGATAATCTTCGGCTATGCCGCCTAAAAACTTCGAATCCCATAATGCTGCATCTTTCGCAACACCATTTATAGAAACTGCAGACCCTAATCCTGTTCCTAAGGTTAAACCAAGTGCATTGGTGTATCCTTTAGCAGCTCCGTTAAAAACTTCGCCTTGCATAAAAGCAGCTGCATCATTTATAAATTTGATGTTAGATGGCTCAATGTGTAAACGCTTGGCCAATTCTTCTTTGATATTTATGAGGTATAACGACTTAAATTTATCTTGGTCTTTAATTAAGGAAATTCCATTTTCGTAATCAAAAGGACCTGGCATAGCAATGCCTATTTGTCGCTCGTTAGGTGTTGACCCTTCAAATGCTTTATTGATTACTTTGCACCAATCATTTAGAATTTCTTCTTTATCTTTTTTTGAATCTACAGCGTTACGTTTAATAGAACCTTTAATTAAGGTTCCATTTTCTAAATTTACTAATGCGGCCGTAATGTGCGAACCACCAATATCTACCCCTAATACAACAGGTTTGCTCATGTTTATCTTTTATTCTTTATCTAGTATCCTTAAAAGCCAAAAGTATTAATTATTAACCTAAACAGGTTTCTCATTACTTTAAGCAATTAATGAGCTCTAATTGGTAAATCCTTTATAAGCTCAAGGATTTTCTTGGTTGTTTTATTAATCTATTTACTTCATTCGTCAACAACACACTGATTTTCAACAATATGCAGTAAACCATTTACTTCTTTATCAAACTTATATTAAAATATGGCCTTACTTATTTTGTCCACATTCCATCCATAAACTTCTATTGCACAATCCTTTAAATCAACATTGTTACAATCTACACTAACCATTTTAGAGGTTCCAGGTAGAATACTTACGTAATTATCCGAATAAAAAGCAGGCAGTACTCTTTTACCTGTTTGTTTATCTATTAATGCTATTCTAGTAAAGAAAGCTACGGGCTGATTGGAAGGAGCAGTCAATTTAACCTCTAGTTTATTCTTAGCTATTATTTTAGGTTGAATTGAAACTGAAGTTTTATTCATTTTTTGTAGTCCTTTATAAGTGCCGTCCTCATCTTCTAGCCAATAAAAATTCTCACTTAATACCTGCTCTTTTTCATCTAACAAAGACAACTGAATGAACAGGCCATCTTTTTGTTTTAGCTTTTCAATTGCATTTTTTATAGAGAAGCATTTTTTAACTGTAGTTGGATTAATTTCATAAAAAATCTGGTCAAGAAAATAAGCCTTCCCGGCCATATCATAGGCGGTGGCTTTTACCATTAAATTACGTTTAGGCACAAAATGGTTATTGACAACGGTAATCATGCTATCAGCCGGATTTAACATGATATGTAAAGGCTCACTCCCCGATCTTAATCCATATAAAGCTGCATTTACATCTAAATAATAATCATACATCTGACCTCGTAGTGCTGTCCAAGGGTTTTGAGTTTTCCAGATAATCGATCCGGTATACCAATCCCACATGTGTGCAGAAAAACCTTCCATTAACGCTCTATATTGATTGTAATTCACCAATTGTGCCTTTTGCGCAAAATCTTGTGCATTTTTGGCTTCTCCATAAGGTTTAATGTATTGTTCATAGCCAATATATTTATGGTATTCCCAAACGGAATCTACTTTATTAGGATGTTGTGGTGCAATGAGGTTGGCTTCTGGAATAAATCTTTTTAAGGATTCGTAATCGCCTGTACCTACCGAGCCAATTTCAGAATTGAAAGGAAAAGTTCTGTTAGTCCAAAATGTTCGTGGGTTTTGGATATTATATGGTCCATCCCCATTACCGCCAAACGTATTTACAGACATGGCATCGCTATTAGAAAAATCAATAAAAGTGCGAGTGCCGTCTAATTTTGGCAAAATTTCATTACGCAATGGAATAAGAATATCATCAGGTGGTGTAATTTCATTTCCGCCACACCAAAAAGCTAGTGAAGCATGATTTCTAATCATTTTAATTTGATCAGCAGCAGCTGTTAAAACCAATTGATGATTGTCTGGATATTTTCTCCTTGTCCATTGATCTTCCTTTTTAAGTGGATCATACCATCTGCCATTAGCATCGCCACTAAACCAAAAATCTTGGAAAACCAATAAACCATATTTATCGCAAGCCTCGTAAAATTCTGGTCGTTCAGTGATAGCGCCTCCCCATATCCTGATCAGGTTCAAGTTCATTTCTTTATGGAAATGAATCTCTGCATCGTATCTTTGAGGTGAAAATCTTAACATGGCATCAGAAATAATCCAATTGCCACCTTTGATAAAGATTTTCTGTCCATTAATGGTAGTTTCCATACTTTGTGTATGGGTATTGAATGTTGTTTCTATTTGTCTTACACCTACATTTAGATTTTCTTCATCGGAAACTGTAGCAGAAGTGATAAACTGTAATTTAACTGGATATAGATTTTGTTCACCATACCCATTTGGCCACCACAATTTGGGATTTGATAAAGAAAGTTGGGGCAATTGAACTTCTGTAGTTTTATTTGCAGGTAGAACAACTTTGGTCTGACTTGTTTTACCAGCCATCGTCAATATTAATGTACCAGCAACTGATTTGGAACTTGTATTTATCAACTCAGCAGATGCTTTAATCATTGCGGGTTGCTGCGGACCTTCTACCGAACGTTTACCAGGAACTAAGGTTATAACATGGGGATTTTGCAAGTTCACCACTTTTGTTTTTTCTATGGTTACTTTGTCCCATATCCCAGTATTGCGATCTCTAATGGGTTGTATCCAATCCCAGCCAGCAGTATATTGTGTAGTTAAGCCTTTGGCAATGGTTCCATCACCACCTTGTCCACCATTTGGATCGCCAGGAAAATCTGGCGGATACACCAAGACTGCTAAACGGTTGTTTCCATTGGCTTCCAATAAAGAAGTAATGTTATATTGTTGTCGCAAGTGCATGCCTTCATGTATTTGTGCATTTACCTTTTTACCGTTTAAAAAAATCTCTGTTTTATAGTTTACACCTCTAAATTGAAGCCAAACTTGTTCATCGCCTTTGGCTACTTGAGTAAATGATTTTACAAACCAATAAGTGTAATAGGCATTTCCAGTATGGTAAATATCTTTAATCAGTTTATTATTCATCCCATAAAATGGATCTGGAACTTTTTTATTATCCAATAAAGTTGTCAATACTGTACCAGGTACCGTAGCTTTCATCCATTGGTCTACTGAAAAATCCGATTTAGACAATTGTTCACCCCCTACTTTCACCTCATTAATGTTGGCACAATACCAACCGGAATTAAGCTCATATTTTTGTTGTGCTGATACGGGAAAAGCGAAAAAAAAGGAAATTAAGGAGTAGGCTAAAAACAAATAAGCACTTTTTATCATCTTCATAATTTATAGCTGTAGATAATTAATTCATGTTAGAAACTGGTCTGTCTTTAACCGCTACACCAAAAGTTTTCGAAGGTCGATTATCCATAAAAATTTGTAGGTTACCGCCTTTTACAATAGTCTGATGCAATAAATAGGATTTAGTGTACGCTTTACCATTAAGCACTATTTTTTGGATATATTTATTTTCAGCACTGTTGTTGATGACTTTGATGGCAAACTTTTTATTGGCTGGTAATGAAATTGTTGCTGCGTTTAATAAAGGTGAGCCAAAAACATAAGCGCCATTTGCTGGGTTAACTGGATAAAAGCCCAAAGCAGAAAAAATATACCATGCCGACATTTGGCCTACATCTTCGTTTCCACATAACCCATCTGGTTTTGAAGTGAAAAATTCTTTATCAATTTTTCTAACAAGATCAGCAGTTTTCCAAGGCTGGCCTACGTAAGGATACAAATATGGAATGTGATGGCCTGGTTCGTTACCTTGTGCATAATTCCCAATTAATCCAGAAATATCAGGCGAACTTTCTTCGCCAAATTGAAATGGAACAGTAAATAATGAATCCAATTTAGTCACAAAAGATTTTTCACCACCAAACAATTGAACCAATCCCTCTACATCTTGTGGAACCAACCAAGCGTATTGCCAAGCATTACCTTCTGTGTAATCATCTTCACGATGTTTAGAAGCAAATGGACTGAAAGGTGTACGCCAATTACCATTGGCCAATTTTCCACGCATAAACTGAGTTTTCGGATCGAAATAGAGTTCGTAAAGTTTAGCTCTTTTGGTAAAATATTGATAATCGGCAGTTTTGCCTAATGCTTTTGCCATTCGGGCAATACAATAATCATCTACCGCATATTCTAATCCTTTAGCTACAGATTCGTTTACTTTATCAGCAGGAATAAACTTTAATTGTTGGATGTAATCGATGCCCTCTGTTTTTTGCATAGCCGATTGTTTAATGGCTTCATAGGCTAATTTCACGTCAAAACCTCTATAGCCTTTTAAATAAGCATCAACAATAACAGGAACTGCATGGTAACCGATCATGGTATTGGTTTCGCTTCCCATTAAGTGCCAAACTGGTAATTTACCTTGTTGTTTGTAAATGGCCAACATAGAATTGACTACGTCATTCACTTTATCTTGATGGAGAATGGTATACAAAGGCTGAGCAGCACGATAAGTGTCCCAAAGTGAAAACGTAGTTAAGTTATTAAAATTCGCCTTTTTATATACTTTTTTATCTGTACCACGATAATCACCATTTACATCATTAAACAATGATGGGGCAACCATAGTGTGATAAAGTGCGGTGTAAAATATTTTTTTTGAATTGGCAGAAGCCTCTATTCTAACTTTTTGTAATTCCTTTTCCCATTTTTGATCTGCCTTTATTACTGTGCCACTAAAATCCCAACCTGGCAATTCTGTTTTGAGGTTGAGTATAGCATTTTCAACACTTACAGGAGATATAGCTACCTTAATTTGCAGAACATCCTTTTGAATGGCCTGAAAATTAATAACAGCTTTTAATTGTTTTCCTATAGCATCGTTTTCATTTTTTAGTAATGGACCATCGTAAATGGCAATGTTTTTAACGAGTTGCGATAACTTAATTACAAAAAATAATCTTTGATCGGTAGACCATCCTTTAGAATTTCTATACCCAACTATTGTTTGTGGATCTACTAACTTTATTTGTGAAACCACAGCTGCATCCCAACCAATGCCCTCTACTAAATCGAGCATTAAATGCGGGTTCTCAGCATTCTTTTTAAAGGTGTATTGATGAAAACCTACTCTTTCTGTGGCTGTAAGTTCTGCTTTAATTTCATATTTATCAAGCCAAACACTATAATAACCTGCTTTGGCAACTTCTTGATCATGAGAAAAGGTTGAAACATAACCATTGGCCAAATTATCCTTTTGTCCTTTATCTAAAATCAATTTTCCTGTGGTAGGCATAATGGAAATATCGCCAAGATCTCCAATTCCAGTTCCACTAAGGTGTGTATGTGCAAAACCAGTAATAGTATTGCTTCCATAATTGTAACCACTGCACCAATCCCATCCTTCAAAAATATTGTTCGGACCTAATTGGACTGCACCATAAGGAACATTAGCACCTACAAAAACATGCCCGTGTTTTGCAGAACCTATAATTGGATCTACATATTTGGTTAAACTAGTATTGGTATTTTGTTGAGCGCTTGAAAATTGGGTTAAAGAAGTAAGTAAGCCAATAGTCAACATTGTTCTTGTGTGTTTGCACAATTGACCAATTGTAATTGATTTGAATAGCATAGGATTTATGAGCTTATAGGTAGATAGGTTATCCTATCGAGTATTGTATCGTTGTGATAACTGTTATTAAATATTGGAACAAATAACAGAAATGCATTTGTTGTTTAGAACTTTCAACTCTTAAATATCGACTGGATCGATTTTAATCCAGTCGATATTAATAATGTTATGGTTTTTTATCCCACCAAAGTTTGGTGCCTCCATTATCAGGACCTCCAAGGGTAGCGATTGCTCTTTGATAGCCACCTGGATTACTGTTGATAAATTTGGTACAGAATGGTAACCTGCGAATAAATCCTGTTGTAGATATTGTACCTCCACTTGCATTGTTAATTACAGGGAAAAGTTTTGGGTAACCTGTTCTTCTAAATTCAGACCAAGCTTCTTGTCCATCAGGATAGATAGCAATCCATTTTTGAGTGATGATTCGTTCTAACTTTTTCTCATCCGAAGCAGCACCATCCCATTTAATGGTAATGTTACTTAAATAAGGACTTCCAGTTAAAACATCATTCTGACCTGGCACTATCGCTTTTGGATCAATATAAGGTTTAGCTGTACTTGTGTTATCTGCTAAATAAGCTGCAGCAGAACCGCTTACACCCCATTCGTCAAAAGAAACTTTCACGCCATTTTCATAATTAACTTGGATATCTCCAGCATTTGCCCAACCCAATAAAGCAGCTTCTGCTCTTAAGAACCAGGTTTCTGCAGCACAAGCTAATCTTGCTTTCCCATTGGTACCGCTAAAATAATCACCGTTAGCAGAAAGTGCGGCAGGTTTAGAATAACTTCTATATCTGTCGTTATCTACCAATGTAATTCCATTACGAATACCAATGAACTGCCCACTTACAGCTGCATCAGCTGCTGGTGTCATGTATTTTGGTAAACGAGGGTCATTAAGTCCTCCTAAAATTGCTCCAAGTGGTGCACCCGCTCTGCAATCGCCCCAAGAATTGATGATATCATTGATAGGGTGACCAGCGCCATAGTTAATGAAAGCATTGTCTTCATTCTTTTCGATTAAGCCTCCATTTGCAGCATTTAATGCTTTTTCGCCTTGTGTTTTAGCGGTAGCTGGATCTGCATACCTAATTCGAATAGCCATTCTTAATCTTAGCGTGTTCGCTAATTTTATCCATTTGCTTACGTCACCACCATATACCATATCTCCAGCTTTCATTGTGGTAACATCACCAGAATTAGCTGCTAGCTTCAATTTTGCAATGGCATTATCTAAAGCAGTAAAAAAGTTGTTGTACGCTGCTTGTTGGCTATCATAATCTACTGATAAATCGGCATTTGGTTTTCCAAATTTACTATAGATAACTGGTCCGTGTATATCTGAAACTTTTTGTCCTTCTATCACCGTTAAAATACTAAGCATAGCTGAACTGTAATTAAAAGTTGCAGAAGGATACGCTTTCGTTCCATCCTCAAAACTCTTTACTTTTTGCATTACATCATCCAACTGGTTAATCATGATTCTATCATTCCAACCATCTTTCATAAAGTAATTGGTGTTGTTATCTCCACCATATGTGGTTGGGCTCATAAAATACCCGCTATAAACGTCACCATTTAAGTTCTGTTGCAACTGATAGATCCAGTTCGTTTGATTAATCAAGTTACGTTGCACTTCCTTCATTGGACCAATTACTTTTGTATAATCGGCATTTAACTGTGCATCTGTAAGTCCTGATAAACCTGTATTAAATTCTTCAAAGTTTTTTTTGCAACTAGCAAATACTGCCATTGCAGCCATCGTAAGGCTTAAAATTTTTATCCTATTTTTCATGATCATTCAATCTTTAAAAACCACATTTTAAACTAAAGCCAAAGCTTCTATAAGTTGGCAATCCAAATACATCAACACCAACACCACCAGCATATACACCAGAAACTTGCTCTGGATCAAACGGTGCATCTTTTTTAATAAAGAATAGGTTAGTTCCAATTGCGCTTAAAGTAAGGTTGCTTATTCCTTTAACTTTTACAGGAACACGGTATGATAATGATAATTCTCTTAAACGGATGGCAGTAGCACTATACATGTAAGCTTCATCAATTTCGTTTCTTCCTCCTATTTTCGAGTAATAATCTTGAGCTTTAGTTTTACCTGTCCAAGCTTTACCATCTGCAGTTGCTGCATTTGGAATAGTTACACCACCTGCATCTCTAGCAGCTGCACTGCGCTGACTTACACCATATGAATCGTAAAACGGTTCAGATAAACTCAATACTTTACCACCAAATTTACCATCAACCAATACACTTAAAGTTAAGTTTTTATAAGTGAAATTATTGGTCCATCCTACAATAGATCTTGGGTTAGGATTTCCTAAATAAGATTTAGTTTCATTACGACTTGGTACTCCTTGTGCATCAACTAAAATACGACCTTGTGCATCACGTTGGAAAGTTGTGCCATAGATATCACCAAAAGAACCTCCTTGTTTTAAGTAGTTATTTCCACCACCTACAAGCGTTAGTAAGCTATTTGGATCTACACCAAGTGCAGCTGGGAACAATTCAATAATTTTGTTTTTGTTGGTACTGAAATTAACAGTTGTACTCCATTTGAATGCACCTTCGTTTAATAATTTATATCCCACAATAGCCTCGATACCAGAGTTTTGAATATCACCTCCAGAAATATCTCCTTTTGTACCTGCAGCAACACCTGGAGGCAAGGTTACATCTTTTAAGAACTGACCTTTAATATTAGATTTATACCATGTGAAATCTAAAGTTAGGCGACTTTTGAAAAATCTCCATTCTGTACCTAACTCTATAGTATTGTTCAATTCTGGTCTTAAATAATATCTTGGATCTTGAACTGGAGATCCATCTGGACTTACAAATGAACCTGCATCGATATTTGGTTGAGGATTTGTTCTATTATCTTCAATACCGTTACCAACTGTTGCATAAGAACCTCTTATTTTACCAAAATTGATTGCTTCTGGCATTTTAAACAATTCTGAAATTACTGCATTGGCACCAATTGAATAATAGTTATACGATTGTTTTGGTGTAAATGCTAAGGTCGAAGACCATTCTTCTCTATCTGTTAAGTCTAGGAACAATTTGTCTTTATAACCTAATTGTGCACTTGCAAAAATAGACTGTGTCTGAATATGGTGGTTTTCAATTCTATAATGACGACCATTATCATTTGTACCATTAAATAATAGATTAGAAAGAGTAAACAAGTTAGGATAAGATAAATTTCCGTTCTCAATAGTAGTATTGATTTTCTTGATATCTGTAACCGATGCACCTGCTGTGTATTCTAATTTAAAATCATCGCTTAAATTATTTTTACCCATAAAAAGTAAATCGCCATAATAGGTTTTCGATTCAAATCCATTATGATAAAGTTTACCATTAACGCCGCTTATAGTAGCTTGAGTAGTTGCATAAACATCTCTCTGCGCTTCAGAATTGTAGTAGTTATAATTACCACGAGCTTGAACATTTAACCAGTCTGTTAATTTATAATTTAACGAAGCTGATGTATAGATGTTTTTGTTGTTGGTTTTAACCTTGTTTCTGTTTAATACCCAATATGGATTTTGTTGGTCATCACCACCAGTATAATTTTTATCTAAGTTGATGTTCCACCAGTTTTGTGCATTTAAATAACGCGAAGGAGAAAAATATTCAAAGTTATTTTTATAACTATCAAAATCTAATCCTCTTGGAAACAAATACAAACCAAGCAATGGACTAAAATACATCCCAGGATTAACCCTGTTTTCTACCTTTTGGATAGAAGCCATTACACTTGCATCTAACGTTAATCTGTCATCGAAAAACTTGCTTGAATTTCTATAGTTCAAGTTGTTTTGATCAAACTTACTAGTAGGAATAATTCCTTTATTAGTAGTATTTGAATAAGAAAAGAAATTGGTTGATTTTTCGTTACCTGATGAAAAGTTTAAACTATTAATCCAAGTAGAACCTTGATTAAAGAAATCATCAACATTGTTTTTCGAAGTACCTTTTGCGCCCCAGCTTTCTTTACTACCTGCATCACTTGCAGTTGGCGCAGACGTTTGTAAATAACTATTTTGTAATTCTGGAGTTCCAAAAACATTATCAAAAGTAACACTGCTTGAGAAATCAATTTTTCCTACACCTTGTTTTCCTTTTTTAGTGGTGATCAAAATTACGCCATTACTACCCGCACTACCATATAGAGCAGTAGCCGCAGCACCTTTTAAAAAGTTGATGCTTTCGATATCTTCTGAATTCACTGTACTCAAGATATCTCCATTATCAGGCATTGAACTATAGATATCTACTTTCGCACCTTCAGTTGGATTGGTAATTGGCATACCATCAATTACATATAAAGGTTGAGAATTACGTGTAGATTTATCGCCACGAATAGTGATACGAGCAGCACCACCAACACCACCAGATGTTCTGTTAATCTGAACACCAGCAACTTTACCGTTTAGACTGTTGATTACGTTTGGCGTTTTTACTGTGTTTAATTCATCGCTTTTAATGGTTTGCGTTGAATATGTTAATGTTTTTGCTTGTCTAGTAATACCTAATGCGGTAACTACTACCTCATTTAAATTGCCAGATTCCGATACCAAACTAATAGTAACTGTTTTGGTATCTGCATTAACTTGAATTGTTTTTGGTTGATAACCAAGGTAATTCACCTCTAAGGTTACCGAACCAGATACGGTTAAGGAGAAGTTTCCTTTTGCATCTACTGAAGTTCCGTTTGATGTGCCCTGTACTTTTACTGATGCCCCAACAAGAGGTGTTTTTTCGTCCTGATCGACAACTGTACCGGTTAAGACCCTGGTTTGGGCCATTACGTTCATAAAGCTAATTAGTGCTATGACTAATAATAGTAGCCGTTTTTTCATAAAGATTTAAATTAAATAAGTTTTTTCTTTGGTTAGTTTGGTAGTGTAAGTACACTAATTTTTAGACATTAAAATCCTTTCATCTTTTTTTAGGTCATATATTATATTTGGGTTAGTTTCTCTTTTAATACGTAAGTGGAACGCCACTAAAACGTTTTACTAATTCATCAAAACAGAAGTTGACAACAAAGTGAACAACTTACATTTTAGACCGTTCACTTAAAGCCATTGCACAATTTAGTACTTTTCGAACCTTAAGTAAAACGTTTTAGTAAATCAATATTAATTATAAGTCGTGTAAAAAAATAATGCTAATTGTATCTTTTATGTTACATTAGAATAGAGGACGTCTCATCACTATTTTTAACAATTATTTTCTTAAAATTAATTTTGCTGGAATAATAATTTGTTGGTCGGGAAGTTTAGTTTTAGAAGAGAGTTGATTTAAAATCAACTTAATAATTGTCTCTGCAATTTCTTCTAGCGGTTGTTGAATAGTAGATACACTTGGAGTATGCAACTCGAAAGCTTCATGGTCATCATAACCAATTACTGCAAATTGATCATCTATCTTTTTATGGATTTGCTTAAGTACTTTTAATCCGCTTATAGCAAGATAATTTGTCGCAAATAATACTGCATCAATCTTTTTTGCTTTAAAAAGTTGCTTGATCTGTTTAATCGTATCTACTTCAGGTTGGTTGAAAGGAATTTTAAGCACTAATTCTTCATCAACAGGAATTGCATAATCAATTAATGCTTTTTTATAGCCTTCATAACGCTCAATAATTTGTTGTACGTCAATATCAATTGTAACGAGTGCTATATTCTTTTTTCCTTGCTTAATAAAACTTTCTACACCTTGGTAAGATGCCACAAAGTGATTTGCACCTACATAATTGGTATTCAATTCTGGCAAATTCCTATCGAATAAGATGACAGGTTTATGCTCATTTAATAATAGTTGAATATCTTCTTCGATGCCCTTAATTGGAGAAATGATATAAGCATCTACCTTTCTTGATTTGAATAAATTAATTAGCTCCTGTGCCTTTTCTACATTGTTTTCGGTACTTGAGTAAATAATTTTATATCCTTTTTTGTAGGCTTTATCTTCAATTAATCTGGCAATTCTAGAAAAAAAGGAATTCGAAATATCTTCAATAATTAAACCTATAATATTAGAATTGCCCGTCCTTAAACTACGGGCAATTTGATTTGGTTTATAGCCACTATCTATAATAATTTGTTGAACTTTTTTTATAACAGCATCGCTAATTGATTTCTCTTTAGCCTTTCCATTAATAATAAAAGAAACCGTTGTTATGGATACATTTGCCTTTAACGCAATATCTTTTATAGAGAGTGCTTTCATAATTTGATTTACCTTCTTAAGTAATTAGTAAAACTACTAATTAAATATTTTCAATCTCATTATATTCTCCGATAGATATCGTTTAAGCAAACTTATTTTGTATAAGGGAAATTTCTAGAAACTTTACGCATCATACGTTCTACTAAATCATCTGTAGAAGTAGTAATACCATCATCCATGGTTTTAAAAAAGCGCCATAATAAATTACCACTAACCCCATTATTTAGCGTAAGTGTCAGAGTTCCTGTCCCAGTTTTACCACCAAAGCCTCCAAACAATACAGCAGACGCAATGGCTCCAGCTTCTGTTTTAGTTTGTTCAGTTTCAAAACGACCACCTAAAATTGCATCAACTCCTAAAGCTTTTGCAACTTCATCTTTGGTAAACTCATCCAATTTATCGGTCATACCAGCTTTTTTTAACAAAATATTCGTTTTATCTACATCTTGAAACTCAACAGAATAATTTTTTCCTTTTCTTAGCAAGAAAGTGTACATACTAGATTGAATAGATTTAGACATTGTCTTTTCTTGTTCTTTGTTCCCTTCTACGCTAAAATTTTTAGGTTGTTTTTTATAAGATATTTTTGTGTCAAATGGTAAAATTGCAACTAGTTTGTGCTGTGAAATTTCAGATTTTAAATTTGGACTTTCGAAAATTTGTTTTGACCCTTCAAACTGAGCTTTTGCGACAACAGATAAACTAATAATGGTGAGAATTAATAAGATTTTTTTCATGTATGTGTTTTTTAGACACAATAATATCCATTCCAATTAAACTATACAAAAGTTTACTTAAAAAATCCTAAATATTTAGTTGATCGAAAATTTATTGTCGCAAAAAGAAAATTTTTATCGTAAAAAATCAACAATGAGCTTTGCAGTTCGTTCAGATGCTCCAGCAGTTCCCATTCTTTTTGCAAGTTCATTGTACTCATTTAACATTATTTTTCTTTCTTCTCCAGACAAAATTTGGCTAAGTTCTGAAGTGATCTTTTCTGTAGTACAATCGTTTTGAATCAACTCTGTGACTACTTTCTTATCCATAATTAAATTTACCAATGAAATAAACCTAATCTTTATAACCAAACGGGCAATTCCGACAGAAATAGCTCCCCCCCTATACAAGACAACTTGTGGAACTTTAAAAAGTGCTGTCTCTAATGTAGCAGTTCCTGATGCTACCAAAGCAGCTTCTGCATGGTGAAGCAAATCATAGGTGTGCGAAAAAACAAGCTTTATATTCTTATCGCCTATAAATTGCTGATAATAATCTGCCGTAAATGTTGGAGCCGCAGCCACTACAAATTGATAGTCAGGAAAACTTGTCGTTACACTTAACATATCTGGCAACAACCGTTCAATTTCTTGTTTTCTACTTCCAGGTAATAAAGCAATAATCTTTTGTTCGCTTAGATTTTGATTTTTTCTAAAATTCAAGTCTGGTGAAAAATTGGCAATTTCATCTAATAATGGATTACCAACATAATTAACTTCCATTCCCCATGCTCGATAAAAATCTACCTCAAATGGTAAAATACAGAATAACTGATCTACTACTTTTTTGATTTTTAATACTCTTTTCTGATTCCAAGCCCAAACTTTAGGAGAAATGTAAAAACAAACCTTAATGCCGTGTTGCTTAGCAAATTCTGCTATTTTTAGGTTAAATCCTGGGAAATCTACTAAAATCAAAGCATCTGGCTGATAAGCTAATATATCTTGCTTACATGCTTTTAGGTTTTTAAAAACTGTTCTCAAATTAAGAATTACCTCTGTAAAACCCATAAAAGCCATTTCAGCATAATGTTTTACCAGTTCACCTCCTTGTGCTTCCATTTTATCGCCACCAAAATATCTAAAACTTGCATTTTGATCTTCGATCTTTAACGCTTTCATTAAGTTAGCGCCGTGCAAATCTCCAGATGCTTCTCCAGCTACGAGGTAGTATTTCATTTGATATCTAGTATTAAACTTTATAGAAAAAGAAGGCGAAAGCCCATAAAAAAGTAATGCTCAAAATACCTCTTCCAATGTTTTCTTTATTCAATTTAAAAAAATAGTTCATTAAAAAAGCATTAATCGCTACGCAGCCAATTAGCAATAAATCAGCATGGCGTAAAGCTGTAACGTGTCGCATTAAATACCAAATTAAAACTCCTGGTACAATTGGAGTAATAAATCCAATTGCAACGCCATTCCAAACTGTATTTTTTATAGCGCTAATTCTTTTGTTCATGTTAACCTAAACTTTTTCCGTCTGGACCAGCGGTTTTATTTACGGTAGATTTTGAGTTGTTGGTATCAGAAAATCCCCAGCCATTTAAAATTGGAATAGCATGATGAGCGGTTAAATCAAATTGTACAGGAACAACCGACACAAAACCATGATCTAAAGCCCAAACATCAGTATCTTCTCCTTTATCGTAGTTCTCAAATACGCCAGTCAACCAATAATAAGGACGTTTATAAGGATCCGTTCTTTCCTCAAAATCTTCTGCCCATTTAGCATTTGCTTGTCTGCATATTTTAATTCCTTTTAGATTTGCTCCTTTTGGGAAGTTTACATTCAGCAAAGTAGCTTCTGGCAATCCATTATTTAACACTTTTAAAGCAATTGTCTTAATGAATTTTTTACAATGACTGAAATCAGCTTCTTGAGCAAAATCATCTAATGAAAATCCAATAGAAGGTATTTTTTCTATCGCCCCTTCTACTGCAGCAGACATGGTTCCAGAATAAATTACGTTGATCGAGTTGTTCAATCCGTGATTAATTCCAGAAACACATAAATCTGGTTTTTTACCTTTAAAAACTTTATTTACAGCTAGTTTAACGCAATCTACAGGTGTACCTGAACATTTGTACATTTCAACTCCAGGGTATAAATCTACTTTATCGAAACGTAAAGGTTTACCAATAGTAATGGCATGACCCATCCCAGATTGAGGCCCATCTGGCGCTACAACTACAACATGCCCAATTTCTTGCATTACTTCAATTAAGCTTTTAATGCCCGGAGCAGTTATTCCATCATCATTAACAACTAAAATAGTAGGTTTTTTGGTGTCATTATTCATATTGTAAAAATACGAGAAATTATTGGAAGCATAAATCAGCTTATGCATAATATTAATTTTAGTTTATTTTTTATGAAAAGTATGAGGTATCCGCTTATATTTGAATTATAACTTATTCATTATGAAAATAAAACTACTTTTATTTGTCTGTTTATTATTAACAGGTCAAAATTTATTTGCTCAATCCACTTACCAATGGAAAACAGCTCAATCAGGAGGTTACACTTATAAATATGTAACTAACGACCCCTCTAAAACGCGTTTTTACACGTTAAAAAATGGGTTAACTGTAATTTTATCACCAAACACGAAAGAACCAAACATTCAGTTTAGAATGAGTGTAAGAGCTGGTAGTAATACCGATCCTAAAAATGCAACCGGTTTAGCGCATTATTTAGAGCATCTTTTGTTTAAAGGAACTGATAAATTCGGAACAGCAAATTGGGCAAAAGAAAAACCTTATTTGGATAAAATTGATGCGTTGTATGAAAAATATAACAAAACAACTGATCCCGCTCAACGTAAAGAAATTTACAAGGAAATAGATAAAACTTCAGGCGAAGCCTCTAATTTTTCTATTGCTAATGAGTATGACAAGATGATAGCTGGTATTGGAGGTAGTTCTTCAAACGCACATACTTGGTACGAAGAAACAGTTTACAATGAAGATTTTCCTTCTAACTCGGTTGACAAATTTTTAGCTTTACAGGGTGAGCGTTTCCGTAAACCTATTTTCCGTATTTTCCATACTGAATTAGAAGCTGTTTATGAAGAGAAAAATCGTGGTTTAGATAATGATGGTAATAAGTTAGATGAGGCAATGATGGAATTATTATTCCCAACTCATAACTATGGTCAACAAACTACAATTGGTACAATTGAACATTTAAAAAACCCTTCGTTAATTGAAATAAGAAATTACTACAATAAATATTACGTACCTAATAATATGGCCGCCATTTTCGCAGGAGATTTTAATCCTGATGAGATGATTAAAAAGATTGATAAAACCTTTAGCTATATGGTATCTAAACCAGTTGCGTTGTATAATCCTGTTCCAGAAAAACCTTTAACAAAAATACAACAAGTTGATGTGTATGGACCAAGTGCAGAAGCTGTAGAAATTTATTACCGTGGTTTCCCTGAAAACTCTCAACAAAGTTTACTTTTAAATTTAGCCAAAAGTGTTTTATTTAATGGTAAAGCTGGTTTAATTGACATTAACTTAAACAAGCAACAAAAAACATTGAGATCTAGCGCAAGCTATCAGCAAATGAAAGATTATGGTGTGTTCAATCTATCGGCAACGCCAAGACAAGGCCAAACTTTAGAACAAGCTTCTAAATTATTATTAGAGCAAGTTGAACTTTTAAAACAAGGTAAATTTGATGATGATTTACTAAAATCTATCGTTGCAAACCAAAAATTAGGCTTTTTACAAGCTTTTGATAGCAACAACAATAGAGCAGAAAATTTATCGAATGAATTTATTTTAAACAGAGGTACCGAATGGAATAAAAGCCTTGGTGAAATAGAAGCAACTGCCAAAATTACTAAAGCACAATTAGTTGCCTTTGCTAATCAGTATTTCAAAGACAATTATGTAATTGGTTTTAAACATAAAGGAGAAGATAAAAATGTAATTAAAGTTGAAAAACCAGCAATTACACCTATTAATGCTAATGCAAATTTAACATCGCCATTTGTAAAAAGTATCTTAGATGCTCCTGTAAAACCAATTGCACCTAAATTTTTAGATTACAAAAAGGACATTGTTTTTGGTAAAGTTGGCTTAGCAGAAGTTTTAACTACAAAAAACAATGACAATGCTATTTTTAGAATGAGTTATAGAATTAATATTGGTGCTAATAATTATAAATTACTGCCATATGCTTCTACTTATTTAACTTTCTTAGGTACTGATAAATATACTTCTGAAGAATTGAGCAAAGCGTTTTATAACATTGCTTGTTCTTATAATGTAAGTGTTGGTACAGAAGTTACAACAATAAACATTAGTGGTTTACAAGAAAACTTTGATAAAGCAGTGAGCTTGGTTGAACACATTTTAGCAAATGTAAAACCAGATGAAAAAGCGTTATCAAACCTTAAAAGTACCATCTTAAAAAGTCGTGAAAACAATAAGTTAAATAAAGGTCAAATCATGAATGCATTGACTTCATATGCACAATATGGCAATGTAAATCCATTTAATAACATGTTAACAAACGCTGAAGTTAATAGCATTAAAGCTGAAGATTTAATTTCTCTTATTCACAACTTAACTAATTACGAACATGTAATTACTTATTATGGACCTAAAGATTTAGCCGCTTTTACAGCTGATATTAAAAAAGTTCATTTAATGCCTAAAGAATTCACTCCAGCAGCACCAGCTAAAGTTTATACTTATGCTACTCAAAATGCAAATCAAGTATACTTTGCAAATTATGACATGGTACAATCGGAAATTCGTTGGTTAAGAAATACAGGATTGTACAATAAAACTGATGCCGCGAATATCGAAGTATTTAACAGTTATTTTGGTGGCGGAATGGGTTCAATTGTTTTCCAAACTATCAGAGAATCTAAAGCCTTAGCCTATTCTACTTTTGCTCAATACGTTTCTCCAGATAAAGCTGATAAACAATATAGCATGATCGCTTATGTTGGTAGTCAAGCAGATAAAATGACTGATGCTGTAAATGGAATGAACGAGTTGTTAAATGTTTTACCACAGAGTGATAAATCATTTGATGGTGCAAAAGCAAATGTTTTAAATGGTTTAGAAACCGCTCGTATAACGAAAGACGGTATTTTCTATTCTTATTTTGCAGATAAAAAACTAGGTTACGATTACGATTCTAGAATGGACTTATATAAAGAATTGAAACCTATTACTTTTTCAAGTATTAAAGATTTCCATACTCAAAAAGTAGCGAACAAACCATATACGTACTTAATTGTTGCTTCAGACAAAAAAGTAAAAATGGAAGATATGCAGAAATTTGGAGCTGTAACTACATTAACTTTAGAACAATTGTTCGGGTATTAGTAGTTTTAAAACTCTTAAAAAATCGGTTTTCAGAAATGGAAACCGATTTTTTTTATGCCTTCAATTGCTGTTGAAAATTTAAACGTTAAAAGTTAACTTTAGCAAATGCGCTTCCTTATTCTATCCCTCCTTCTTTGCTTCGGTTTGCAAACAACATTTGCGCAAAATTCAGTAGAACAAAAAATGGCTTGGTATGCTTTAGCAAAACCAACAAGTAACCTTTTCGTACACTTTGATAAAAATGTATACTCAAATAATGAGACCTCTTACTTCACTGGTTATTTAATCAAAGAAGCAAAAACAGCAGCAATTAAACATAAAGTGTTATCTGTTGCTTTAATTAGAGATTTAGATAGCACCTTGTTATTTGAAGATAAATTTTTGATAGAAAATGGATTGTCTTTTGGCAGTTTAACATTACCCGATTCCATCACAACTGGGAATTATCGATTTTTAGCATACACAGACAAACTAATAAACGGAGTACCGGAAGCAATATTCGTTCAAAATATTACAATAAAATCTAGCATTGATCCTGCTTTCAAAGCGAATATCAAACTAGCTGAAGCAGTCAATGTAGAAAGCAAATCGTATAAGGTTTTAATTGCTGCCACTACAAAAGACGATCGCTTTTTACCAAAACCACTTAAGGTGAGCTATACTTATGGCAATATTAGGAAAAACACATTTACAGATGCATCAGGACAATCGTTAATCACCCTAACACCACAAGCTAATTTAGCAGATCCTAATATTTATGTGAAGTTAAAATCCGAAAAAGATAGCAGCTTTATCAATCTAGCTTTGCCGCAAATTAAAAATAAAGCCGTAGTTAAATTTTATCCAGAAGGTGGAAATTTAGTTGCTGGTTTAACCTCAAATATTGGTTGGGAAGTTAAAGATCAACAGCAAATGCCATTAGCTTTAAAAGCATTTCTATATAAAAACCAAAAAGTTATCGATACCATTGAAACCAGTAGTTATGGCATAGGAAAGTTCTCCTTAACACCAGAAAATGGCGCAGATTATACTGTTAAACTTATTCATTCAAGTTTAATTGACACACTGTATCATTTGCCAAAATCGGTTGAAAAAGGCCTGACTTTAAGTATGCAAAACGCTATTGCTAAAGATACTGTACGTTTAAATCTAAAAAGTAAGGGCTTTAAAAAATTTACTATTCTAGTTCACAATTTTAGAACCTGCTTTTTAACCACTCCATTTGATATGGATCGTGAGAATATCATTATAAAAATCCCATTAGCTGATGTTCCAAAAGGTTTGGCAACCATTACCATTGTAGATAGCTTAAACAGGCCATTAGTAGAGCGGATGTTCTTTGCACATTACGATAATTTAGAAAAAATATCCATCACAACAGATCAAGAAACATATAAACAAAGAGAAAAAGTAAATTTAAAACTCAATCTCAAAGTTGATAAAAATGCATTGGTTTCTATCGCTTGTGTGCAAAACAACAGATTGGAAATCAAAAAAATGAGCGATATTGAAAGCTATACGTACATAAATAACGAATTAAGTCAACTTCCAATTAATAGTAAAGGAAACAGTTATAAAGACCTAAATTATTTAGAGCCAATTTTATTAGTAAAGTCCTGGAGAGATACACTTGGCAAGGTTTACAAGCTATCAATTATACCGACACTGCGACGCTAGTAGATAGTTTAGAAATGAGCGGTCAGGTGACGAAATTAAAAAAAGAAATAAAGGATTCGCTGGTGATTGGTTCTATGGTAAGCAATCAAATAAATTTAATTAAAACAACAAACAAAGGTTTATTTAACCTATATCTTTCAGATCTAATAACTCCAGCTGATAAGAAAATGCATCTTTTTGTTAATGGAAATAACAAAATTCCCTTTCCTACTAAAATAGTAATTCATGATGAATTTGCAATCATGAATCAAAAACTTGCTAAATCAACAACTATTGAACAACCAATATTACCATCAACTTTACAAAATAATGCAGAACTTATATTAAAAAACGATGAAAAAGCTATTCGGTTAAAAGAAGTTGTCATTCACAACAAAACCGATAATAGTTTTAATGGCACTGGTGCTAATGCTTGTGGAGATTATGTTTGTTCATACAACAACTTAAATTGTCGCAATCACCCTAATGGCACTCCTGGTAATCATCCACCTATTACTGGTGGAATGTATAATGTTAATGGTATTCCTACTTTATATCAAGGCTGTACAGTTGTAGATCAAAATATATTTACCCTTATTAAAGGTATTCATCTTCAAAAAGAGTTTTATTTAAGTGATTATAAAGACCCAGTTGAGCCAGCTTTTTTTTCTACAATTTATTGGAATTATGCAACTATCCTAAATACTGGAAAAGAAACCGAATTAAGTTTTTATACCAGTGATATAACTGGAAAATTTAAAATTGTTGTTCAAGGAATAACAAATAAAGACGTAATTTATACAGAGAACTTTTTTGAAGTAAAAAGGGAAATAAAAAACGACTAGCCAATGAAGGTTAGTCGTCTTTTTTATGAAGTTAAAATAATGTTATAGTGAATTAATCCATTTTACTAATTCATCTCTACCTTTGCCTGTTTTTTGTTGAAGTTTGCCTAACAACTCGTCATCTTTTCCTTCTTCGTGTGTTAAATCATCTTCAGTTAAATCGCCATATGCTTGTTTAACTTTCCCTTTGATTTCATTCCACTTTCCTTTTAATTCTAACTTGTCCATGTCTTTATGCCTATGTTTTACAAATCGGTTGATTGTAAAAATAACAGACTAGAAAAGCAATTGTTTTAAGAGTTTTAGATTTGAGTATTATAATTTTTTCGAATTGTCTATAATTTCTTGCACTACAGTTGGATCTAACAGAGTTGAAATATCGCCCAAATTCGATGTATCGCCCTCAGCAACTTTACGTAAAATACGACGCATAATTTTACCAGATCTAGTTTTAGGTAAACCTGATACAAATAAAATTTTATCTGGCTTAGCAATAGCGCCAATTACTCGTGTTACCGTTTGCAAAATATCTTTTCGAGTTAAATCTTCATCCTTACTTAAACCTGGATAAATAATAAACGCGTAAATTCCTTGCCCTTTCACGTCATGTGGATAACCCACCACAGCACTTTCTATAACACCAGCATGCATATTTATTGCATTTTCTACTTCAGCTGTACCAATTCTATGACCAGAAACATTTATCACATCATCTACCCTACCTGTAATTCGGTAATACCCATCTTCATCTCGCAAGCAACCGTCTCCAGTAAAATATAAGTTCTCATACGTAGAAAAATAAGTTAATTTACAACGTTCATGATCACCGTAGGTAGTACGCAACATACCTGGCCAAGGGAACTTAATACACAAGTTTCCATTTACACCATTGCCCTCAATTTCTTTTCCATTTTCATCTATTAAGACTGGTTGTATACCAGGTAAAGGCAATGTAGCAAAACTAGGTTTGGTTGGAGTTACAAATGCAATAGGAGATATCATGATTCCGCCAGTTTCGGTTTGCCACCATGTATCTACAATCGGGGCTTTTTTATGCCCAATTTCTTCATCAAACCAATGCCATGCTTCTTCATTAATAGGTTCTCCTACCGATCCTAAAACGCGTAAACTGCTTAAATCTATTCCTTTTAGTGGTTCTGTACCAAAACTCATTAAAGATCTGATTGCTGTTGGTGCTGTATATAAAATATTTACCTTGTGTTTTTGTACAATTTCCCAAAATCTAGATGGTGTTGGATATGTTGGAATTCCTTCAAACATTAAAGTCGTTGCACCTTGCGAAAGTGGCCCATACACAATGTAAGAGTGACCAGTAATCCAGCCTATATCTGCAGTGCAAAAAAATACTTCATCTGGCTGATAATTAAACACATTCGAAAATGTATACCCTGCATAAACCATGTAACCACCACATGTATGCACCACACCTTTTGGTTTACCTGTTGAGCCAGATGTGTATAAAATAAATAGTACATCTTCAGCATCCATTTCTTCAGCAATACAATTAGCATCAACTAATTTTACTTCATCTTCCCACCAGCAATCTCTACCCTTTAACATAGAAACTGGGGTACGTGTATGTGTTAACACGATTACCTTTTCTATTGTCGGACAACCAATTAAGGCATCATCTATTACTTCTTTTAACTGGATTTGTTTGTTACCACGATAAGCACCGTCTGCTGTAATTACTATTTTACAAGCAGCATCATTTATCCTATCGGCGATGGATTTAGCAGAAAAACCACCAAAAACTACCGAATGTATAGCACCAATACGAGCACAAGCCAACACAGCAATTGCCAACTCTGGTACCATAGGCATATAGATACAAATCCGATCTCCCTTTTTAGCGCCATTCTTTTTTAAAACATTTGCAAAGCGACAAACTCGATCATGTAATACTCTATAGCTAAGTGTAATGCTATCTCTTTCGGGATCATTTGGCTCCCAGATTATAGCTGGTTTATCGCCATTTTCAATTAAATGTCTATCTAAACAATTATCTGTAATGTTTAATTTTGCTCCTTCAAACCATTTAATATTAGGCTCTGAAAAGTTCCATGACAGTACATTATCCCATTTCTTTTTCCATAGAAAATTATCGGCTATGCCAGCCCAAAATTTTTCTGGTTCTTGTATACTTTGTTTATAGGTTTCTTGATATTGCTCAAAAGAGGTGATCTGCATGGTAATTTGGTTTAGCAATTAGGTGCTTCAAATATAGTATTATTAGTAAAGTTTAAAAAAATGAATAAACAAATTCAATTATTTTCAAGTCCACTATTGATGGTTACAAAAATAATTCAGATATTTGCACACTCTTAAAAAAATTAAGTAGCGAAATAATCAACATAATAAAAAAGTCATGTCAAGAGTTTGTGATTTAACCGGAAAAATGGCGATGTCGGGATTTAATGTTTCTCACTCGAACGTTAAAACGAAACGTAAATTTTATCCTAACCTACAACTTCAGAAATTTTATATTCCTGAAGAAGATACTTGGATTACATTAAAAGTATCAACATCAGCTATTAAAACTATCAATAAAATTGGTATTTCTGAGGCACTTAACCGCTTCATGAAAAAAGGATATTTGTAAAAAACATTTGTCGATTTTATCGACATAAATAAATAATAAAATGGCAAAAAAAGGTAACAGAGTACAAGTTATTTTAGAATGTACAGAACATAAAACTAGCGGTATGCCAGGTATGTCTAGATACATTTCTACAAAAAACCGTAAAAACACTACTGAGCGTTTAGAATTGAAAAAATTCAATCCAGTATTGAAAAAAGTAACCGTACATAAAGAGATAAAATAATTGAAGGACAACTTGTTTGAAGAATTGAATTTTATATTCTTTTAATTAAACATCCACTCACTCAATAATTAAATTTAAAAGACATGGCTAAGAAAGTAGTTGCAACCCTAAAAACGGGTACAGGAAAAGAATATTCGAAAGTTATCACAATGAACAAATCACCAAAAACTGGTGCTTATTCTTTCAAAGAAATCATTGTACATAACGATCACGTTAAAGATGCTCTTGCTGGTATCAGCAAGTAATTCTATTCACGAATAGCATTAAAGGCCGTTCCGTATTAAACGGAAGGGCTTTTTTATTTTAATATCATTCTATGGGTTTATTCGATTTTTTCAAAAAAAAAGAAACTGCTCCTGAAGCACAAGAAGCTTTAGAAAAAGGTCTAGAAAAAACTAAAGAAGGTTTTTTAAGTAAAATCACTAAGGCTGTTGCTGGTAAATCTACAGTTGATGATGATGTATTGGATAACCTTGAAGAAGTTTTAGTAACTTCTGACGTTGGGGTAAGTACTACCTTAAAAATTATTGATCGCATTCAGGCTCGCGTTGCTAAAGATAAATATCTATCTACTTCTGAGTTAAATCATCTATTACGTGATGAAATTCAACTTTTATTAGCTGAAAACAACACTAATGATTTCCGTAATTTTGAATATGGTGATCATAAACCATATGTAATTATGGTAGTTGGGGTAAATGGAGTGGGAAAAACTACTACCATTGGCAAACTTGCTCATAAATTGAAAAACGAAAATTTAAAAGTAGTTTTAGGTGCTGCTGACACGTTTAGAGCTGCTGCAGTTGAGCAAATTAAATTATGGGGTGAACGTGTTGGTGTTAGAGTTGTAGCGCAAGCAATGGGTTCAGATCCTGCTTCTGTTGCGTTTGACACATTACAATCTGCTGTGGCTAATAAAGAAGATGTAGTGATAATTGATACAGCTGGCCGTTTACATAACAAAGTTGGATTAATGAATGAATTAGGTAAAATTAAAAGCGTAATGCAAAAGGTAATTCCAAATGCACCGCATGAAATTTTGCTAGTATTAGATGGTTCAACTGGTCAAAATGCATTTGAACAATGCAAGCAATTTACTGAAGCTACCGATGTAAATGCGTTAGCTATTACCAAATTAGATGGTACTGCAAAAGGTGGCGTAGTGATTGGAATTTCCGATCAATTTAAAATTCCTGTGAAATATATTGGTGTTGGCGAAAAAATGGACGATTTACAATTGTTCGATAAAAAAGATTTCGTGAACTCGTTATTTAATTAATATGATTACTAAAAACAAGCTTGTAAAAACTATTGTCAAACCTAAAATCAACGTGATTACTTTAGGTTGCTCAAAAAATACTTATGATTCCGAAGTATTAATGGGGCAATTACGTGGCAATAATCTAGCTGTTGAACATGAATCAAATAGTTTAAGCAAAGATGATATTATAGTAATTAATACTTGCGGATTTATAGACAATGCTAAACAAGAATCTATTGATACTATTTTACAATACAGTCAATTAAAAGAAGAAGGGAAAGTAGGAAAAGTAATTGTTACTGGCTGTTTATCTGAGCGTTATAAACCAGAATTAGAATCAGAAATCACTAACGTTGATGCTTATTTTGGCACTAACGATTTACAAAATATACTGCACAGTTTAGGCGCAAACTATAAACACGAGTTAATTGGCGAACGTTTATTAACTACACCTTCTCACTTCGCTTATTTTAAAATTGCCGAAGGCTGTAATCGTCCGTGTTCTTTTTGTGCTATTCCGTTGATGCGTGGCAAACACGTTTCAAGAGATATGAATGAGTTAGTTAACGAAGCAAAAATTTTAGCCGCTAATGGAACAAAAGAACTTATCTTAATTGCTCAAGATTTAACATATTACGGCTTAGATATTTACGGAAAACGTAATTTGGATGAGTTATTACGTCGTTTATCTGATGTAAAAGGCATAGAATGGATTAGATTGCAATATGCTTACCCTTCTGGTTTTCCAATGGAAATTTTAGATGCGATGAACGAACGCGAAAATATATGCAAGTATTTGGATATGCCTTTACAGCACATTACAGATAATATGCTAAAATCAATGCGTCGTGGAATTACCAAACAAAAAACGATCGATATCGTAAATGAAATTAGAGCAAAAGTTCCAAATATCGCTATGCGTACTACTTTAATTTGTGGTTATCCAGGTGAAACTGAGCAAGATTTTGAAGAAATGTACAATTGGGTTGAGGAAACTCGTTTCGATCGTTTGGGTTGTTTCACTTATTCCCATGAAGAAAAAACTCACGCTCATCAATTAGTTGATGATGTTCCTGAAGAAGTAAAACAAGCTCGTGTAGATGCAATAATGGAATTGCAACAAGGCATTTCTTTCGACATTAATCAAGAAAAAGTAGGTAAAACATACAAAGTTTTAATCGATAGAAAAGAAGGCGATTTCTTTATTGGACGTACTGAATTTGATAGTCCAGAGGTTGATAATGAGGTTTTAATCGATGCAAATTCTGGTTATGCAGCTAACGGAAGTTTTGTAAACGTAAAAATCGATCGTGCAGAAGATTTTGACCTGTATGGACAAATTGTAAAATAAAGCGCTAGCCTAAAAATGTTTCGTAAATTAGTTTAATTTCGCAACACATGAAGGCAAAATATATCTCTTATCAGGATACTCATTCATTCTCTAAATTAGTTTTAGATTATGTAAATGATGATGAATTCTTGAAACCTTTTTATAGCTTTCGTCCAGAAATGGATGGTTTAAAAAAAGCTGTAGACGCCAGAAACTTCAAAGGAAATAGAGCTGAATTAGTTGAGGTTTTAAATCAGCAATATTTAAACGTAAAAACGAATAAATCTGTAAATCACAATATTAATTTACTGGCGGATGAAAATACATTCACCGTTACTACTGGCCATCAGCTTAATTTATTTACCGGACCTTTATACTTCATCTACAAAATTGTAACGACCATAAATCTGGCACTTGAGCTTAAAATCGCTTATCCTGAAAAGAATTTTGTACCTGTGTATTGGATGGCGACTGAGGATCATGATTTTGAGGAAATAAATCATGTGAGTGTTGATGAAAAAAACATCAGTTGGATACAACAAACAAACGGTGCAACTGGAAGATTAAGTACAAAAACTGTTGAAGCTGCAGTAAGGGCTTACAAAGCCTATTTGGGCATTAGCAAAAACGGAAAAAAATTAGCCAAATTAGTTGAAAATGCATACTTAACTAACGATAATCTGGCGGATGCAACTCGGGTTTTAGTTAATAGTCTATTTCAAGATTATGGTTTAGTGATAATTAACGCTGATGATGCTAAACTAAAAAAGCAATTCAGTTCGATCATTAAGCAAGATATTACTGAACAAAATAGTGCACATTTAACTGAAAAAACTACTGAAGATTTAGCGCAAAAAGGCTATAAAACACAAGTTAATGGCAGAGAAATTAATTTCTTTTATTTAATAGATAATCTTCGCGAAAGGATTATTGAAAAAGATAATCAGTATACCGTTAATCATACGGAAATCCGTTTTACAAAGGATGAATTACTAAAAGAAATTGAAAATCATCCAGAAAGGTTTAGTCCGAATGTAATTATGCGACCTTTATACCAGGAGGTAATTTTGCCAAACATAGCTTATATTGGTGGTGGCGCTGAAGTTTCTTATTGGATGCAATTAAAAGCTAATTTCGATTTCTATAAAACAGATTTCCCAGTATTATTATTGCGTAACTCAGCTTTGCTAATTGATAAACGTAGTGCAGAAAACTTACAAAAATTGGGTTTCAAATTAGAAGATGCTTTTCTTTCAGTTGAAGAATTACAAAAAACATGGGTGCAAAATAACAGCACTTCTAATTTAAGTTTAGCTGATGAAACGAAAGCAATACAAACTGCATTTGAACAGATTAAACAGCATTCTTTTAAAATTGATAAGACTTTAGAAAGTTCTGCAGACTCTGCAAAAACCAAGACGAATCATTTATTAGAAAATTTAGAAAAGAAACTATTTAGAGCTGAAAAAAGAAAACATGAAGTTTCTTTAAAACAAATTGAAAACGTAAAAAATAGACTTTTTCCTTCAGGTACTTTACAAGAAAGAGTATTGAATATTGCTCCAATGTATGTAAATTATGGAGATGATTTTCTATCCTCATTAATTGAAAATTTTCAGCCTTTGGGTGGAGATTTTACACTTTTACTTCCATCATCATAATCCGTCATTGCGAGGCACCAAGCAATCTTAATGCGTTTGCTATTGTTGTAGGATTGGTTAATGCCTCTAATGACGAAAACCTTTAAAAAATGAACTTTATAACTTTTACAGAAGCAAAACTTAGAACTTTCACCTATTCTGTTTTTAAAAAAATGGGTTGCTCAGATGAGCATGCTACATTGGCAACAGATGTTTTAATTCGATCAGATTTAAGAGGGATTGATTCTCACGGCGTTGCTCGTTTAAGTGGTTATGTTCGTTTGTGGGAAAAGAAAAGGATTAATGCTACACCAAATATTAAAGTAATTTATGAAACACCAACTACTGCTACTGTAGATGGAGATGGAGGATTGGGTTTGGTTGTGGCACCTTTTGCAATGAAAGTGGCCATTGAAAAAGCGGAAAAATACGGAAGTGGTTGGGTGGCCGTTAAAAATTCTAATCATTTCGGTATTGCAGGGTATCACGCTTTATTAGCTGTAGAAAAAGATATGATTGGAATTAGCATGACAAATGCAAGTCCATTGGTTGCACCTACTTACGCAAATGAACGTTTATTGGGTACAAATCCAATGTGTTATGCTTTTCCAGCAGGAAAATATCCGCCAGTTATAGTTGATATGGCAACCGCAGCAGCTGCAAACGGTAAATTAGAAATCGCTCAGAGAGCAAACAAGGAAATTCCAGAGGGGTGGGTACAAGATAAAGATGGAAATTCTTCAACTAATCCAAATGAATTGAAAAGTGGTGGTTCATTGTTGCCTTTAGGCAGTGATAAAGATCATGGCAGCCACAAAGGTTACGGATTAAGTGCCACAGTAGATATTTTATCAGCTGTGCTTTCTGGCGCAAATTATGGCCCTTGGGTACCGCCATTCGTGGCATTTTTAGAACCTGATGCAAATCCTGTTGGTGAAGGAATTGGTCATTTTTTAGGCGCTCTGCGTGTAGACGGTTTTCGCCCAGCGGATGATTTTAAAAATCATTTAGACAATTGGATTGAGCGTTTTAAAAGTGCAAAAACAGTAAATCCAGATAAAAAAGTGATTATTCCAGGCGAACCAGAAGCTAAAGCAGAATTAGAGAGAAAAGTAAGTGGTATTCCAATTATTGATGTAGTGGTAAATGATTTAAATGAGTTAGCCGTTAAACTTGGGATTGAGGGCTTATAAATTAATTATAACGATATAAATTAAAAACCCCACAAGCTTTTACACTTGTGGTGTTTTCGATTCAAAATCTATCAGATTTCTTATATTTCATATATTAGTGAATACCTTTAAAAATTCTGTTCCAGCGTATTTTGCTAAACCATGAACCTTCGCTATCAAAGCTCATCCAGATGAACAAAGCTTTACCAACAATGTGATCTTCAGGAACAAAGCCCCAATAACGTGAATCTGCTGATTGATGGCGATTATCTCCCATCATCCAGTAGTAATCCATTTTAAACGTATATTCTGTCGCTTTCTTTCCGTTTAATATCCAGTCGTTTCCAACTTTTTCCAATTTATTACCTTCATAAATACGAATACTTCTTTCGTATAATGGCATCGTCACACTATCCATTTTTACTGTCCAGCCTTTCTTAGGAACGATGATTGGACCATAATTATCTAGATTCCATGCTCTGTTTTTATCATGTGGAAAAATTGCTCTATCAAATTCGCCTTTCATAGCTACGTTCTCCGTAACTGATTTTACATAATCAGATTTTTTAAGTTCTGTAACCATAGCTGGTGTTCCTTCAAACTGATAAATAGTAGGCACATTTGTTTCTGCAGTCTTAAAGCCCATATCTTGAAACAGTCTTACGTTGATATCAGAAGTTTTAAATTCTACAGTATAATAAAACCACCCGGTTGGCTCTAAAGGTACTTTTTTGCCATTTACAGCAGCTAATCCATTTTCCATGCTAACCGTATCTCCCGCTATAGCAATGCAGCGCTTAATAAAGTTTTCACGTTTATCTACTGGTCTACTTACGATTGTATAATTTGCATTTACCGTTTGCCTGTCGCTTCGCATGATCATTTGATAATAATTATCATCTTGAGCTTCTAAAGCCACTGTATCTCCTTCTGGGAAATTGAAAACAACTACATCATTGCGTTTAATATTTTGAAGACCAGGTAATCTTCTATATTTCCACTGTACGCCATCCCAATATGCTTTTGTACCTGTTAATGGCATTGTGTGATGTGCAAAAGGAAAGGCAACTGGCGTCATTGGAATACGAGCACCATAATTTACTTTACTTACAAATAAGAAATCGCCAATTAATAACGATTTTTCCATTGAACCCGAAGGAATGGTATAAGCCTCGATGAAAAATACTCTAATAATAGTTGCTGCAACTACCGCAAAGATGATCGCGTCAGTCCATTCTCTACTTTTACTTTTTTTCTTTTTTGGTTCGGCACTTTTATTTCTTTGCCAGAATTTCCAACTCATATATTAGGAATTAAAATTAAAAACATCGGCTATGTTATAAAAGCCTTGTTTATTTTGTAACCACTCTGCTGCTATTACTGCGCCTAAAGCAAAACCTGCTCTACTGTGCGCTGTATGCTTAATTTCTATTTCATCAACTTCAGAACTATAAACCACCGTATGTGTACCCGGTACATTTTCTATTCTGTGCGACTCGATTAATAACTGTTCATTTTTAATCACGTCTGGTATTTGCGTACCTACCACCTCATTCAACCATTCCGATTTACGATCAATCTCTTCAATAATCCCTTCTGCAATCGTCATTGCTGTACCACTTGGTGCATCTAGTTTATGTGTATGATGTATTTCTTCTACTTGTACTTCGTAAGCCGGATAATTATTCATCAGCTTTGCTAGTACTTTATTTAAATGGAAGAAAAGATTTACACCAACACTAAAGTTAGAGCCATAAAGCAGTGTATTGTTACTGCTTAAACAATCATTTTTAATTTCTTGTAATTTACCATACCAACCTGTTGTCCCAACCACTACAGGAACTCCAGCTTCAAAACATTTGTAAATATTATCAACTGCAGCATCTGGCGCACTAAAATCTATTGCTATATCGGCTTTTTCTAAATTATCAACTGTAAAATCTTCTAGGTTATCTATGCTAATTTTAAGCACAACCTCATGTCCTCTTTCTAAAGCAAAACGCTCTATAATTTGGCCCATTTTACCGTAACCTAATAATGCTATTTTCATTAGTGTATGATTTGTTTTTTTAAAGGTAATGAAGCTATCACGAATTTATTCATATCGTTACTAGTTTCATAATTTAATAGTGAGTTTTAATCCAGGTACAGCAGGATTATAGCCATACATTGTAGTTGAATTGATTAGTGATGGAGAGATTTTAAAAGATAAATTATCATCTACATTAAAATATTTTAAACGTGCTGTAATGTAAGCGTCTAAAGCATTTAAGCCATATAAACCAACTAAGGATATTAACACCACTTCACGATTACGTTTATAAATGTTTTTTGCAACAACTAATGCATCGGTATTAGTGTATTGCGCTAAACCATTTTCTGGATCTGGAGTATTGTTATGTAATTTTCTATATTGTAATTCATCCAAAAACAACTTGTAATTTTTATTATTGTCAATATACGACATGACTAATAAAGTACCACCAGCATAAATGGCCCCGATTTTTCCAATTATATATAGCTTTTGCCCAAATTTGTTTCCTTTTGTTAAACCACTTTTAACATCATTTACTACAAGTCCATAATTATAAACCTGACCTAAACCTGGAAAAATTAACGATCTGTGAAATGCTTTTCTACCAGCAATTTTTCCTTGATTTACGTATGGAGCTGGTTTAATGGTATCAATTCTGTTTTTAGTAGTATCTGTTGGAGTTTTTACAGCAGGATTTTGTGCCTTTGCCGCAGCAAAAGTTAATATCAACATCACCGAAAGCAAAAGTGCTCGCATTACCAATCTAAAAGTTCTAAAATTCTACTCAAATCATCATTAGAAACGAATGGAATTTCTATTGCGCCTTTACCATTTTCTTTTACTTTTAATTTCACTTTGGTAGCAAATTTAGAAGCTAAATCATTTTGCAATTTTTGATATTCGAATGAAACACCAACTGGATTAGCTTTAGGTTTTATTTGCACATGGTGGATACTACGAACCAATTCTTCTACCTTACGAACCGACAAACCTTTATCTAAAATCTCTTGGTGGATGAACAATTGTTTCGCTTCTTCTTCCACACTTATTAAAGCACGAGCATGTCCCATAGATATTTTGCCATCGCGAATTGATGCCTGAATAACTGGTGGTAATTTTAATAAACGAAGATAATTACTAACTGTAGTTCGGTTTTTACCAACTCTTTCGCCTAATTGCTCAGGTTTTAAATTACATTCATCAATCATCATTTGGAAACTTAATGCTACTTCAATTGCATTTAAGTTTTCACGTTGAATATTTTCAATCAATGCCATTTCTAGCATTTGCTGATCATCCGCACTGCGAATATATGCCGGTATTTGAGTTAAGCCAGCCAATTTTGACGCTCTTAATCTTCGTTCACCAGAAATTAATTGATATTTATTTCCGTTCTTTCTAACGGTTATTGGTTGTATTAAACCTTGTACTTTAATTGATTCTGATAATTCGTTTAATGCAACCTGGTCGAACTCAGTACGTGGCTGATATGGATTAGTTTCTACATCATTAATGTTAACCTGACTGATACTACCAATTTGTGCAGTTTGATCTAATGTGTCGTTGCCATTTTTTGGAGGATGAACCGAATCAGTATCATCTAAAAGCGCACTTAATCCTTTTCCTAAACCTGTTTTTCGCTGAAAAGATGTCATCTATATAATTTATATGGTTGCCGTATTTACATCTTGTTCTTCGGTTACTAAACCGTTTTTGCGAACAATCTCTCTAGCTAAGTTTAAATAATTGATAGCTCCTTTGCAATTTGCATCATGCATAATTACCGAAACGCCATAACTTGGTGCCTCACTTAAACGTGTATTACGCTGAATAATGGTTTCAAAAACCAAATCCTGGAAATGAGTTTTTACTTCTTCTACCACTTGATTAGATAAACGTAATCTTACGTCATACATTGTCAATAAAATCCCTTCAATTTCTAATTCTGGATTTAAACGATTTTGTACGATTTTTATGGTATTTAATAATTTGCCTAAACCTTCTAACGCGAAATATTCACATTGAACAGGAATAATAACTGAATCTGCTGCTGTTAAGGAGTTGATGGTGATTAAACCTAAAGATGGTGAACAATCGATAATGATAAAATCGTACTGATCTTTTACTTTTTCTAAAACAGCCTTCATTTTATATTCGCGGCTGGTTAAATTAATCATTTCAATTTCCGCACCTACTAAATCAATGTGCGCAGGCAATAAGTCTAGATTTGGGGTTTCGGTTTTTACAATTGCATCCAACGGATCAACATCGTTAATAATGCATTCGTAAATACTATTCTTAATATTCCTTGGGTCGAAACCAATACCAGAAGTAGAGTTTGCCTGAGGGTCTGCATCAACTAAAAGCGTTTTATACTCTAAAACCGCTAAGCTGGCTGCTAAATTTATTGACGAAGTAGTTTTACCTACACCGCCCTTTTGGTTTGCTAAAGCAATAATTTTACTCATCTATTTTTTTAAAAAATCGCCAAAATGAAGTATGGCTTTATTTTACACTAATTAGCTAAGAAAAAATGCTATTTTTGTATAAAAAAAGCACTTTTTAACAATTAGCTAAGATACAAACTAAATCATAATATTAGTATGAATGGCTTACGTGTTTTAAACATCTTATTAACAATTTTAGTATGATTACCATTATATCTGGCACGAATAGACCAGCAAGCAATACCTTAAAAGTAGCTAAGTACTATCAGAAACAACTAGCAGAAAAGGGCTTAGAAACTGAATTATTGGATTTACTAGATTTGCCTGAAAATTTTATAGCTCAAGACTTATATGGCAAAAGAAGTGCGGAATTTGAAAAAATTCATGAATTAATTACAAAAACTACTAAGTTCTTATTCATCATTCCAGAATATCATGGAAGTTATCCTGGCGTATTAAAAACTTTTATAGATGCTTGTGCTTTTCCTGAAAGTTTTTACGATAAAAAAGCGTGTTTAGTAGGAATTTCATCGGGCAAGTATGGAAACATTCGTGGCGTTGAACATTTTAATGGTGTTTGTGCGTATTTACATTTAAATGTAATGCCATTGCGCTTACATATCCCCGATATTAAGACAGAACTAGATGAAAATGGAAATTTCTTTAAAGCTGATACACTGAAATTTACTAATCAGCAAATGGATAAATTCATTAAGTATTAGTTATTTCTTCTGATTCTTATAATATCATAAATCAGCCAAAGAACTCCAATTCCAATTGCAACCCCGTAGAATAATGGGCTATAATGAGTTGATCCAAGTCCGAATAACAACATTAATCAATTTAATCTAAACACCAAACCTAATCCATTTATCACCTTCGTAACCAAAAATAAAAAATCCTGGATGTAGCATTTCTGCGAAATCTTCTATTAACATTACAGCATTTAAAGGAGTGCGTAATTTATTTGGATCATCATTTAATAAAATAATTCTGCCGTTTTTTACCGCTGGCCAATTTGGGTCTAACAATGCAGGCACTTCACGCATTAAATCATTTAATGTTTTTCCTGGTTGGTAATAAATAATATAAACGGCGCCAAGAATTTCAGTTTCAAGTATTCCTCCAGCGGCATTTATTTCATCAGCTAAAACTAAGTTCTGCATGTTGAATGTATCTAAACAAACTACAGGAACTTTATCCATGAATTTAATTTTATGCGTTACAATATCGATACGATCCTGCAATTCTTCGCGTAAAACTTCATCATTTTCACTATTTATAAGCTCATTTAAAAAAGACATCTGAATTATTTATTAATTTGTACAAAAATAGTATTCCTAAACTGATGCGTAGAATTATAAACAATATATTTTGGATTTTTTGCCTGCTGGCGATTGTTTCTTGTAAGGGAAAAACCGACAATGATGGTAAAAAAGTTTTCAATATTAATTTAGATCAAAATGTAACTTCTTTAGATCCAGCTTTTGCTCGTAACCAAAATGCCATTTGGATGATTAACCAAATATTTAATGGATTGGTGCAAGTAGATAAAGATTTAAACACCATCCCTTGTATTGCTAAAAGCTGGACAATGTCTGAAGACGGATTAACCTACACGTTTAACCTACGTAATGATGTTTACTTTCAGGATGATCCTTTGTTTAAAAATGGAAAGGGAAGAAAAGTTGTTGCTTCAGATTTTTCATATAGTTTTTACCGTTTAATAGATCCTAAAGTTGCCTCATCTGGAGGATGGATTTTTAGTGATAAAGTAAAAGATGCTAACAGTTTTAAAGCATTAAATGATACCACTTTTCAAATTCAATTACTGAAACCCTTTCCTGCTTTTATGAATTTATTGACCGCTCAATATTGTTCTGTTGTACCTAAAGAAGTGGTAGAGCATTACGGTAAGGATTTTAGAAGTCACCCGGTAGGCACAGGCCCATTTAAATTTAAATATTGGAAAGAAGATGAAATTTTAGTTTTACTTAAAAACGAACACTATTGGGAAAAAGATGGAGATGTTCAACTTCCATATTTAGATGCTGTTAAAGTCACTTTTATTACTGACAAGCAAAGTGCTTTTATGAATTTTATTAAAAAAGACCTTGATTTTTTTAACAGTGTTGACGGAAGTTATCGCGATGATATTTTGACTAAAAGCGGAAAAATGACCAGTAAATATAATGGGAAGTTTCAATTATTTAAAGGTCCTTATTTATGTACGGAGTATGTAGGAATTTTAGTAGATACCTCTAAAAGCATTGTTAAAAATTCTCCTTTACGTTTTCAAAAAGTGAGGCAAGCAATTAACTATGCAATTGATAGACAGAAATTAATTAAGTACTTAAGAAATAGTGTCGGAACTCCTGCTACATCAGGTTTTATACCCAAAGGGATGCCAGGTTTTGACAGCACACGAGTAAAAGGTTACGATTACAACCCGGCATTATCTGCAAAATTATTGGAAGAAGCAGGATATCCCAATGGGAAAGGAATGCCAGAAGTTACTTTAAGCACTTCTACCACTTACAAAGATTTAATTGAATTTATTCAGGGTGAATTGAATAACATTGGGATAAAAGTAAAAGTAGATGTTAGTCCTAATGCAAGTTTGCGTGACATGATGGCAAAGAATGAGGTAAACTTTTTTAGAGGCTCGTGGATTGCCGATTATGCAGATGGTGAAAACTATCTATCGGTATTTTACTCTAAAAACAAAGTGCCTTTTGGCCCAAATTATACAGGTTATTTCAATGATGAATTCGATAAGCTGTTTGAACAAAGTTATTTTGAAAGCGATCCTAAAAAACGATATGAATTGTATTATAAAATGGATAATATGGTAATGGAATATTCTTCTGTTGTTCCAGTTTTATACGATCAAGTAGTGGTGATGTTGCAAAATAACATTAGTGGATATCCTATTAACCCATTAAGTTTAATGATTTTGAAACGGGTGAAGAAAAAGTAAAATTGGATTGTTTTATTGTTGGATTGTTGATGGCAATTTGTAAAAAAGACTGAAACAGCCGATGAAATACTTCCTCAGTTTTTCAAAAATATAAAGATGGTTAAACAACAAAGCCTCTGCTAAAAATAGCAGAGGCTTTGTTTATGCAATAGTATTACATTTTACTGTTGCACACCACCCATTTGACCACCTTGTTGATTTTGATCTTGTTTAATATCGTCGTTTTTGATTTTCTTTTTCTCGGTAAATTTCAACTTACCAAATTTATAGCTAAAGTTTAAACCAAATGAACGTAATGGATAGTAAATATTTTGGCTTTGGTAGTTGTTTTCGCCTTGTGTTACTGTTTCAATATGTAAATCACGTTTAAACGGATTTAACACATTTAAGCCAAGTGTTCCTTTTTTATTAAAGATGTCTTTTTTAACAGCTCCACCATAAAAGGCCATTGGTTCGGTTTTACTTTGATAAGTATAACGAGGTGAGTTAATCACACCAAAAAACTCTAAATTCCAACCACCCTTAAATGTATTTGCAGAACGCATAAAGAAGTTATAATTTAAAAACGTTCCTTCATTCATTCCTTGTATATCTGGTCTGCTTTTAACTTCATATGTATTTAACGCAATGTTACTCATCAACGTCCATTTAGGAAGTGGGTTATAAGAAGCAAATAAATTAAAACCAAAGCTTTGTGTTGTACCTACGTTTTCAAAAGTTGATAAAATTCTACCGCCCACATTTTTATTAAGCGCTTCGATAATGTTTTGGGTATTACGGTAAAAAATAGATGCATTAATAATTGATCCTTTAATATAAGTAGAATAACCAAACTCGTAGTTATCGCTTAGCTCAGGTGCTAAATTTGGATTTCCTTGAAAATCGAAACTAAGGTTACTTTTATTTAAAAACGGATTTAAATAGGCTAAACTAGGACGTTGAACTCTACGGTTATAGGCTAATTTTAACGTTGTTTTACCTTTAATCGTTTGCGATAAAATTGCGCTAGGGAATAAATTAAAGTAATCGTTTTTACTATTAGAGAAATTAATAGCTGTATATTCTCCCCTAACACCGCCTTTAAACTGTATTTTTTTGGTAAGATTAAAGCTAATGGTACTGTAAGCGGCGCCTACATTTTGATCGTAATCAAAATCTTGGTTAACGCCGGACCCATATTGACTTAGGATATTCCTAAAAATAGCTTTACCCCCTGCCTCGAAAGTTACTGTTTTGCTAAAAGGATAAACATAATCTGTTTGCGCAGTGTATTCTTTGTTTTCGCCAACATTATTACTTGCAATATAACTTAATGGTGTACCCGAAGCAGTTTTGTAATCGTTTACAAACTCATTGGTGTTTTTACCTGTAGTTAACTGACCAGAAACTGAAAACTCTTCTCCTGGTTTTTTAGTGGTTAACTTATAATCCATATTCCAATCTAAGTTACCATTGCTCATATCTGTACTACTTACAATATTCCCAGCTGCTACGTTATTATTAAAAATAGCCGATGATCCTGGCCCACCGTTATAAAAACGAGTGTATTTAGCATTTGTACTAATGTTGTTGTATGCATTAAAATCATAATCTAAACCTAAACTACCATTGTAGGCTTGTCTTGCCCAATCAGATATACCATCTTGCAGAACACCAGTAGTTACGTTATTTGTTGTAGTTTGGTTAAAAAACACTACTCTTGATTCTTGTGGATACGCTATTTGAGTTCCTAAAGCTGTATTTACACTGAAACGTCCTGTTTTAGCAGTTAAATTGAAAGCACCAGCATTCTGACGTGTTCCAGTCGTTGCGTTTACACTTCCACTTACACCTTCTGCATTACTTTTCTTGGTAATAATGTTAATGATACCTCCAGAACCTTCTGCATCGTATTTAGCAGATGGATTGGTAATCACTTCTACACTTTTAATTTGATCTGCTGGCAACATTTTCAACGCATCAGCTACGCTATTTGCCATAGTGCCTGAAGGTTTTCCATTGATTAAAACACGAACAGAACTTCCGCGTAATTGAACATTACCATTAATATCAACCGAAAGCATTGGCACTTTACGCATTACATCAGTCGCGTCTCCGCCTGCATTTGTAGCATCAGCCTCTGCATTGTACACCAAACGATCAATTTTATTCTCTACAACCGCTTTTTGTCCAACAATGTTCACCTCGCTTAATGTGTTTGCAGTAGCGCTTAAGATGATAGAGCCAACATTATAATCTGGTTTCTCTGGTGTAGTTTTTATGGTTACACTTTTCGTTTTATAACCCATAAAACCGATAGATAATTTATACTCATCTGGCGCAACGTTTTGTAAAACGATTTTACCTTTTTCATCTGTTACACCACCATTAACAGCTTTACCATCTTTCACTTTTAGTAGTGAAACTGTAGCATAATCTACTGGTTTATTGGTTAATGAGTCTAAAATAATTGCGGTAATACGACCTGTTACAGTTACTTTTTGCCCACCTCCCATTCCAGGAAATTGAGCTTTAGCATTGAACATGAAGATTAAACCTATACTTAAAAGTAGAATTCTTTTCATTGTGTTATTAATTTGTTTGTTTCTTAGTCTAACAAAAGTAGCTTTTGTTACACCTTTATAGAGAGATTTTAGACCATCAGGAATGATTTGACGGTGAATGCTGATTTTTTGACGGTGAACTGTTTACTGGAAATGCTGTCGGAAACCAGTTAAACTTTTTCAAAATTTTCTATTTCTTTTAAAAATTTACCTGATTTTATAATTGAACTCCACTCCACACCATAAAATATCATTCTAAACCATCTTTTATCCATGTTTTTGATATTGATGTTTTTGTAAAACCAAATGCCTATGTAAGTTAACAGCAATACTACTGGCATTTGAATAAGCCAAAATGCCAAGGGATTTTTCTCAATTAATTCTAACCTGATATTCCAAGTAGCAAATATTGGAAATTGCAAAAAACAAATGCCTATTACTTTTAATGTTGAACTCTGCAAATTTGCCATTTTTTGCTGCATTTGTAAAACATTTTCACTTCTATCTATTTCACTTATTAATACCAACTGCCTAATGTACATAATGACAGCAATCACCATAATTAACAAATGAATACCTATTGATAAATTGATAAAAATGGAAGCAAAAGGGATTAAATGATATAGGAAGTAGCCAACCAAAGCCGAATAAATAATTCCTATAAAAACGACCAAAAGCTTATAATTTCTAGCTGGTCTAAGTGCATTTTTAGCTTTTTGTTGTTGCAATTCGGCTATAATTTTTTGATTAAGAGAAAGCGATTTTTCTAATTTTTCATCGTATTGTTTCCAAAGATTGATGATTTCTATATTTTCCATGTGATTAATTCTGGGTTGAAAATTTTTGTTTTAACAGTTCTTTAATTCTTCCAATTTTTGTGGCCACATTGGTGGAAGTAATACCTATAATTTCCGCCATTTCTTTATGAGATTTTTCTTCGAGATACAATAACATCAATGCTTTATCTAAAGGCTTTAATTCGTTGATGAACTTTTGCAATGCATTTAAGTTGGCTTCTAATCCTTCTTCTAAGTTCTCATCAACAATTTCAATTAAATGCTCTTCGCCCATTAAAACTGTGTTTGTTGTTTTTTGCTCTTTTCTATAAAATGAAATGGCAACGTTTAATGCAATGCGATACATCCAAGTAGACAACTTGTATTCGTTATTGAAATTTCCCCACGATTTCCATAGCTGAAATATGATTTCTTGTGCCAAGTCTTCGCGATCATCTGCATTTTGGCAATAAGAGTTACATATTTTAAATATGAGGCGCTTATTGGTTTCAATAATTTTTAAGAATTCTTGTTGATTGTGTTGCATTAATTAAATCGTCTTTCCCCATTAATCGCAACAAGGTCAGAAATATCACAAGGATTGTGAAAAATAATTTCTGGGAGATAAAAGATAGCCGCAGATTCGCAGCCTTATGCTTACAATAAAAAGCCACAGATTTACAGATTTAAAATCTGCTAATCTGTGGCTAACTAATTAATTTGCCGTTAGTTACTATATAACAATATTCACAATTTTTCCTTTTACAAAGATGATTTTCTTAGGAGTTTTGCCTTCCAAATATCCTTGTACTTGCTCATTTGCTAAAACAATTTCTGTAGCTTGATCTTGCTCTAAACTTAAACTCAAGTTTAAATTCATTCTCATTTTACCATTAATAGAAACTGGATAAGCGAATTCTGCTTCCTCTAAATAAGCTGGATTAAATGTTGGATATGGTGTGTTTGATAAATCTGTATTGCCTAACAACGACCATAATTCTTCGCAAATGTGTGGAGCATACGGTGAAAGTACAACCACTAAATCTTCTAAAACCTGACGATTTTTACATTTCAAGTCTGTTAATTCATTTACTGCAATCATGAAACTAGAAACTGATGTATTGAATGAGAAACGTTCTACATCATCTTGTACTTTTTTAATGATTTTATGCAATGCTTTTAATTCTGCTTTAGTTGGCACAGAATCATTTACATGAAAAACCCATTCTTCATTGTGGAACAAACGCCAAAATTTACGCAAGAATTTAAAAACACCTTCAATCCCGTTGGTATTCCAAGGTTTACTTTGCTCTAAAGGACCAAGGAACATTTCATACATACGTAAAGTATCAGCGCCGTAATTTTCAATCAAAACATCTGGGTTTACCACATTAAATTTTGATTTAGACATTTTTTCTACTTCAACGCCGCAAATGTATTTTCCATTTTCTAAAATGAACTCAGCATTAGCAAATTCTGGTCTAAACTCTTTGAATTTGTTGATGTTTAAAATTTCGTTCTCAACTATGTTCACATCAACATGCAAAGAAGTAAATGTGTCTGGATAAAAAGTTAAGCTTTGTATCCCAGTCCTAAGCATTATTTTAAATAATTGATTTTTAATTTCTTCAATAAAATCATACTCCTCCTTTTCCAATGAAATGTTCCCATCACCATATGTCATGAAGCTATTATTTTCGAAACTTATTGACTGGATTTTAAAGTTCTTTTTGAAGAATTTCCCTAATTTATCAACCAAACCAAATGAAAAGAAAACGTTTCTCATTACATTTTGTGCATCAACATCGACCGATGATGCAGACCCATAATTTCCCACTCGATAAACAAAGTTACTTCTACCTTGTATCATTCCTTGATTAATCAATTTTTTGAAAGGCTCTTCTTCATTTACATAACCTAAATCTTTCAAAAACTTGTTCCAGAAACGGCTATATAATAAGTGACCAGTTGCGTGTTCAGAACCGCCAATGTATAAATCAACGTCTTTCCAATAGGCAATAGCATCTTTTGAAGAAAATTCACTTCCGTTCTGCGCATCCATATAACGATACCAATACCAACTACTTCCTGCCCAACCTGGCATGGTAGAAAGTTCGTACTCATAACGATCTTCATAACTCCAGTCTGTTGCTCTTCCTAATGGTGGTTCGCCACTTTCAGTTGGTAAATACTTATCAATCTCTGGCAATAACAATGGCAACTCTTCTTCCTTAATTAAATAAGGTAATCCATTTTTAAAATAAACAGGAATTGGTTCTCCCCAATAGCGTTGGCGACCAAAAATTGCATCACGCATACGGTAATTTACTTTCGCTTTTCCAACTCCTTCTCTTTCTAACCAATGATTTAAATAAGAAACCGCTTCTTTATAGCCTAAATTATTAATGAAATCAGAGTTGATATATTTTCCATCCTTAGTTGGATCTGCTTCAACTTCAATATCTTTTTGTGCATCTAAAATTTGGATAATTGGCAAATTGAAATGTTTTGCGAATAACCAATCACGTTGATCGCCACTTGGCACACCCATTACCGCACCAGTTCCGTAACCCGCTAAAACGTAATCAGCCATCCAAATTGGTACTTTTTCTCCATTTACAGGATTAATCACGTAACTTCCTGTAAATGCTCCAGAAACTGTTTTCGTATCCGCCATGCGGTCTAATTCAGATTTCTTTTTGGTTTGAGCAATGTAATTATCGATATCTGCTTTTTGCGTTTCAGTTGTTAAAGCTTGCACTAATTCATGCTCTGGTGCTAAAACAATAAAAGAAACGCCGAAAATCGTATCCACACGAGTGGTAAATACCTCAATAAAGTTTATGGCTTCGTTCGTAAATTGTAAATCGTCAATCTTAAATCTAACTGATGCTCCTACACTTTTACCAATCCAGTTGCGTTGCATTTCTTTAACGGGTTCAGGCCAATCGATAGTATTTAAACCTTGCAATAATCGCTCTGCGTAAGCCGAAATTCGCATGCTCCATTGCATCATTTTTTTCTGTTCAACAGGATATCCTCCACGTTCAGAAAAACCATCTTTCACTTCATCGTTAGCCAAAACAGTTCCCAATGCTGGACACCAATTCACCGTACTTTCCTTTAAATACGTTAAACGATATTTTAATAATTCAACTTGTTTTTGTTCATCTGTAAATGCTGCCCAATCGCTTGGCATAAAATCTTTTACATCTTCATCGCAAACCGCTTTTACATCGGCGCTGCCACCAGCATTAAATTTTTCAATTAAGGTAGTAATATCTTCTGCTCTGTCCGTTTCTAAGTTGTACCAAGAATTAAATAATTGCATAAAAATCCATTGCGTCCATTTGTAATACGATGGGTCGCTTGTACGAACTTCTCTGCTCCAATCGAATGAAAAACCAATTTGATCTAATTGGCGACGATATGTTGCAATATTTGCTTCGGTTGTAATTGCTGGGTGCTGACCAGTTTGAATAGCATATTGTTCTGCTGGTAATCCAAAAGAATCATATCCCATTGGATGCAAAACATTAAATCCTTTTAATCTTTTGTATCTCGAAAAAATATCAGAAGCAATATAGCCCAGTGGATGCCCAACATGTAAACCCGCTCCAGATGGATAGGGAAACATATCTAACACATAATATTTTGGTTTACTAGAATTGGTATCGGCTTTAAACGTTTGATTTTCTGCCCAAAATTTTTGCCACTTCTGCTCTATTGCTGCAAATTGATAATCCATTAATTTCCTCTTTCTTAAATAGTTTGCGAAAATAAGCAAATTAAGCCTGTTTTTGAAGTGGAAAGAATAAAAAACGCCATCTCCTTTTTTGAAGACAGCGTTTATAGTGAAATTTGTTCTTTTAAATCTTTATCGGCTTAGATAATAAGTTTCCGTTACTTTGGGATTTGAACCTACAACTGTCCCTGTAAACTGAAATTGATTTTGTGTAACTGCATTTACTTTGCAGTCTAAATCTTTAGAAGAAAAATCCATATAAAATACATCTCCAACACGAGAATTATAAGTACCAACAGAGCGATTGCTGCCTAAGCTTAGCTCGAAATCATCGCTTTCATTATCTTTAAAATCTAAGTAATCTGTTGCACCATAGTTTGTCGTAACTGTAGTAGTTTCGCCATTAGTTATAGCGGTAGTTACATCAATTTTATTAACCTGCCACTTACCTACCATCTTCGCTCTCAATGGTTTTGTGGCTTCGTCTTGTTTTTTACAGGCAGAAAAACCTGCAATAAAAAGTAAAATAGTTCCAGCAACTAATAATCGTTTTTTCATTTCAATTTAAGGTTTGAAGTTAAGTTTAATGAGAAACGTTAAATCTTTAACGACATAAAAGAGACATCAGTATTTGTGAGGATAAGAAAGTTAAATAATGTTAAGTCTCTATTAATTAATGCAAAATTTACTAATTTACTTTCCTTAAATTAAGAATCAATGCAAAAACAAAAAGGCATTTATTTACATTTCTGCTTATCTTTCTTTATTTTCGCAAAAACAAAAACATAAATACATGGAAGAATTTGAAGTAAGCGAAGCTTCTAAGAAGACAAAAACCATTTATATTTCCACTATTTTTAGTATTGCTTTGGTTTTACTAATGTTAGGTATGTTGGGTTTGATTTTGGTTCATGCTAAAAACTTATCCAATTATGTAAAAGAGAATATTGTTTTAAACATCATTGTTGATGAAGGCGCTAAAGAAACCGACATTTTAGCTTTCCAAAAAGAATTGAATGCGAATAAAGCGGTTAAGCAAACTCAATATGTAAATAAGGAAGTTGCGCAACATAATTTGACCAAAGATTTAGGCGAAGATTTTGTGAATTTTTTAGGATATAATCCCTTACTTTCTACTATCGATGTTTATTTGAAAGCAGATTATGCAAATAACCAAAGCATTGACGCACTTAAAAAGAACATAGAAAAAAACCCAATCGTTAAAGAAGTAATTTATCAGAGTTCTTTAATTGATATGGTGAACAAAAATATTAGCACCATTAGTTTAATTGTATTGGGTTTTGCAATTATCTTACTAGTAATTGCTGTAGCATTAATCAATAACACCATTCGTTTGGCAATTTTCTCGCAACGTTTTTTAATAAAAAGTATGCAGTTAGTTGGCGCTACTAAAAACTTTATCAGAAAGCCTTTCATTTTAGTTGCAGCATTACACGGTTTAATTGCCTCTTTTATTGCAATTATTATTTTGCTTGGTCTTCTATATTATGCACAAAAAGAAATACCTGAAATATTGATTTTAAGAAACTATACTGAATTTGGTTTCGTATTAATTGGTATGATTGCTATTGGTATTTTTATTACCTCAATGAGCACATTATTTGCAGTAAGCAGGTATTTACGTTTAAAAATTTACGATCTATATAGATAATGGCAGAAAAACATTCAGCTCCTGTAAAACAGGATAAAAAAACAGAATTGGTTTTTACAAAAAAGAACTATCAATTATTATTAATTAGTATTGCTATTGTTATAGTTGGCTTTATTTTAATGATGGGCAGCACAGGTGATATTTATGATGTGAGAAGAACTTTAATAGCGCCAATGGTGGTATTATTTGGCTTTGCATTTGGTATTTATGCTGTTTTAAAAAAATAAGGGTTAATGAATTTTATACAAGCCCTAATCCTTGCAATTATTGAAGGATTAACTGAGTTTCTGCCAGTTTCGTCAACAGGGCATATGATTATAGGCTCCTCTATCATGGGTATTGCTTCTGATCCTTTTGTGAAGCTATTTACCATTTGTATCCAACTAGGCGCTATTTTATCGGTAGTAGTATTGTATTTTAAACGGTTTTTTAAGAGCATTAACTTTTACATTAAATTAGTTATCGCATTTATTCCTGCTGCAATTTTTGGCGTTTTACTAAGTGATAAAATCGATCAAATGCTAGAAAGCCCTCTTACAGTTGCAATTTCTTTAGTAGTTGGTGGGATTATTTTATTATTCGTTGATAAATGGTTTAGTAATCCGACCATCAATGAAGAAGTGGAGATCAATTATTTAACCGCACTAAAAATTGGCTTTTTTCAATGTTTAGCCATGATACCTGGCGTTTCTAGATCTGGAGCAAGTATAGTTGGTGGGATGAGCCAGAAATTAAGCAGAAAAGTAGCTGCAGAATTTTCTTTCTTTTTAGCAGTCCCAACCATGTTTGCTGCTACAGGTAAAAAATTACTAGACTTTTATAAAGAAGGCCATTCTATTTCGCATGAGCAAATACAAATTTTAGCTTTTGGAAACGTAGTCGCTTTTATCATCGCCCTATTGGCAATTAAAAGCTTTATTGGCTATTTGAACAAAAATGGTTTTAAACTATTTGGATGGTATAGAATTATTGTTGGACTAGCTATAATCGTTTTGATTCTATCTGGACACCAACTCTCTATCATTTAAACCGTAGCTTTGCATCAAAATAATTTCTTTTGGAGAACAAAAACCTACAATTTCCTGATTTTGACTTTGCCCAAGGCGAACTACTTTTAATAAATAAACCGTATAAATGGACTTCATTTGATGTGGTTGGCAAGATTAGAAATTCACTAAAACCTTTAAAATTAAAAGTTGGACATGCTGGCACGTTAGATCCATTAGCTACAGGTTTATTAATTATCTGTACAGGAAAATTAACTAAGCAAATCGATACTTTTCAGGCAGAAGAAAAAGAATATACTGGCACTATGATTTTGGGAGCGAGCACACCTTCTTTCGATATGGAAACTGAAGTTGATGCAACTTTTCCTATTCAACATATAACTGAAGAAGAAATTTATGCTGCTACCAAACCCTTTAAAGGCGATATTGAACAATATCCACCAGCGCATTCTGCTGTAAAAGTAAATGGCGAACGCTTATACGTCAAAGCTCGTTTGGGAGAAGAAGTGGAACTGCGCAAACGCTATGTTACAGTAAATGCATTTGAAATTACTAGAATTGATTTGCCAGAAATCGACTTCAGAATTGTATGTAGCAAAGGAACTTACATTCGTTCGTTAGTTTCAGATTTTGGCAAACAACTAAATAATGCAGCGTATTTATCAAAACTTACTCGTACCCGCAGCGGAAACTTCTTATTAAAAAATGCATTTGAAGTAGCAGATTTGGTTCAGTATCTTCGTAACAAGAGAGAAGAAAATAAACAGGAAACAGAATCCAATTAAGCGTTTATGGAAAACATCAAAAATAAGAATACTCGATTTTTAAAAGAAGGAGCTTTAATTATTTGCGGTGTAATATCCGCTTGTTTTGGACTTAAAAGCTTTTTATTGCCAAGTCATTTTATAGATGGAGGTGTAACTGGTATTTCTCTATTAGTAAAAGCACTAACCGGCTGGAATTTATCTTATTTGATTATCATCATAAATATTCCGTTCATTATAATGGGATACAAACAAATAGGAAAAGGTTTTGCCATAAAAACCACAATAGCAATTGCGCTACTTTCCATTGCTTTAATTGTTTTGCCTTTTAATCCGATTACTCACGATAAATTATTAATTGCATTTTTTGGTGGTTTCTTTTTAGGAGGCGGAATTGGATTAGCAATGCGTGGTGGTTGCGTAATTGACGGAACTGAAGTATTGGCTTTATATATTAGTAGAAATAGTATGTTAACGGTAGGAAATATTATCCTTATCCTGAACATTATTATTTTTGCATTTGCTGCCTATTTTTTAAATATCGAAACAGCTTTATATGCTATCTTAACGTATTTATCTGCTTCAAATACAGTTGATTTTATTGTAAACGGATTAGAAGCATACACTGGTGTAACCATTATTTCAGAAAAAAATGATGACATCAAACATTTCATTATCAATAATATGAAAAGAGGCGTTACGGTATATAAAGGCGAAGGTGGTTATTTAGAAAAGAAAGATATTGATATTATTTATACGGTTGTAACTAAGCTAGAAATGAGCAAATTACAATCTGAAATTAGACAAATAGACCCAGATGCTTTTGTAGTACAACAACAAATCGCAGACCTTAAGGGCGGCGTGGTTAAACGCCAAGCTTTACATTAAAAAATACGTTTTGAAGATATATCACCAACTTTCTGAATTTAAAAAATTAGACAATGCCATTGTTACCATTGGCACTTTTGATGGTGTACATTACGGCCATCAGAAAATTATAAAACGCTTATGCGAATTAGCAAAATCTTCTGGTGGTGAAAGTGTAATCTTAACTTTTTTCCCGCACCCGCGGATGATAATTGATCCTGAAAACCAAGATTTAAAATTAATCAATACCGTTAAAGAAAAAGCTGACATTTTAGCAAACTTAGGTGTTGATCATTTAATTATCACTCCATTTACACGAGATTTTTCTAATCTAAGCGCTGCTGAATACATTAAAAACATTTTAGTGGATACAATTGGCACAAAACAAATCATTGTAGGTTACGATCATCGTTTTGGCAAAGATAGAAAAGGCGGCATGAAAGAATTGGAAGAATGTGCAGCATTGTACAATTACAAAATTGAAGAAATACCTGAGCAGGATATTAACGATGTTGCGGTAAGTTCAACCAAAATTCGTAAAGCTCTTTTAGATGGGGACGTGGCTTTAGCTGAAATCTACTTAGGCTATCACTTTTCTATTAGCGGCCCTGTAATTAAAGGAGATAAAATCGGCAGAACAATTGGGTTTCCTACGGCAAACATTTTTGTAGAAGAAACTTATAAACTTATTCCTAGTGATGGAATTTATGCGGTAACCGTCGAAATGAGTCTTGAGTCAGAAGTCTCAAGTCAAGAGTCTCTTTCTTCACACTCAGAACTATCGACTAAAGACTCCAGACTTTCTTACAAAGGCATGGCTTACATCGGGCAACGTCCAACGATAAACGGAATGACGCGTAATATTGAAGTAAATATTTTCAATTTCAATCGTGAGATTTACGGTCAAACCATTAAAATGAATTTCCTAAAATTCTTACGTCACGATGTGAAATTTACAGGCTTAGAAGCTTTAACCCTACAATTACATCAAGATAAAGAAGATACTTTAGCATTCTTTCAACAAAACCCAAATTTACAATAGTGCCTTAAAGCATTCAAAAACCGATTATTTTTGCTATATTTAAAGCAATGAGGGTTTTTATTACTTTTTTACTGTTGTCTTTTTTTTATCTATCTACGGCTCATGCACTAGATAATAGAACTAGCGCAGTTGTTCAAAAGTCAAGTAAAAAATCTATTCTTATTTTAGATAAGGTAAATGTGTTATCTAAACAAGCGAAAACCTCTTTAAGTAAAGAACCATTTTCCGAACATTTAAATCGAATTCATCAAACCTTACAACATCCAACCTTAGCAGGTGCAATTAGTTTTCTCTACAGCTACTTAACACTTGTATTTTCACCTATTCAATCCATAAAGAAATTTAAAGGCAAGGTCAATTATAGCTATCAATTTATTTTTAATTGCCTATTTCCGAAGCATACTTTTTGGTAATTCTTTTTGCTCAAGCCAGCATTAAAATTATTCATCAAAAAAATATACTTTATGATTCACTTACCTGTATTAATTGCCGATTTAGGTCTTATCCTTGCCGCAGCTGGAGTAACTACACTCCTATTTAAAAAAATTAAGCAACCATTAGTATTGGGCTATATTTTAGCCGGTTTATTGGTTGGCCCACATATTAACATTATTCCAACTGTTAGCGATTATAAAAGCATCACCATTTGGGGTGAAATTGGTGTAATCTTCCTTTTATTTAGCCTTGGACTCGAATTCAGTTTCAAAAAATTAGTAAAAGTTGGTGGTTCTGCATCAATTACCGCTATTATAAAAGTACTTTTCATCATCCTAGCTGGTTACCTAATTGGTATAGGTATGGGGTGGAATAACATGGATAGTATTTTCCTTGGCGGAATTATTTCTATTTCTTCTACTATGATTACCATTAAAGCTTTTGAAGAACTTGGCATTAAACATAAAAAGTTTGCTGGTTTAGTATTTGGTGTATTAATCGTAGAAGATCTAGTAGCCATTTTATTATTAGTTCTATTTTCTACAATGGCTGTTAGTCAGCAATCTGCTGGTCCAGAAATGATTAAATCAATCCTAAAGCTAAGTTTCTTTCTGGTGTTGTGGTTTTTAGGAGGAATATTTTTAGTGCCTACATTTTTAAAAGCCACCAAAAAACTCATGAATGATGAGACAATGTTGGTGGTATCATTGGCTTTATGTTTAGTTATGGTTTTATTGGCAGATAAAGCTGGCTTCTCTCCTGCATTAGGAGCGTTTATCATGGGATCTATATTGGCAGAAACTACGCAAGCAGAACGAATAGAACACTTAACAAAATCTGTTAAAGATTTATTTGCCGCTGTATTTTTTGTTTCCGTAGGTATGTTAATCAATCCAAGTATATTGATTGAATATGCAATGCCTATCTTTTTAATCACGTTAGTAATTATTTTCGGGAAAATTCTATTTACAGTTTTAGGTGCTTTATTAGCTGGTCAACCACTTAAAACTTCAGTACAAGCCGGTATGAGTTTAGCTCAAATTGGGGAATTCTCTTTTATCATTGCTACGTTAGGAGTAAGTTTAAAAGTAACAAGCGAATTTCTGTATCCTATTGCAGTAGCCGCGGCAGCACTTACCACGTTTACAACGCCTTATTTAATTAAACTATCAGAGCCTTTTTACAACTTTTTAAATAAAAGATTGCCACAAAGATGGTTAAACGAAATTGAAAGATACAGTTCTAGTACAGAAGGTATAACAACTTTAAGCGACTGGAAAATCTTACTCCGATCGTACATATTTAATACCATTATCCACGCTGTGATTATTATTTCTATTATTTTGCTGGCAGCTCGATTTTTAAATCCATTTATAGCAAATCAGTTAGATATAGGCTCAAAAGCAACAATCATCAGCGCAATTATCTCTTTTATCTTAATGACTCCATTCTTATGGGCATTATCTATCAGAAGAATACAAAAAACTGCTTACTCACATTTATGGCTCAATAAAAAATATACACGAGGACCATTAATCGTTATTGAAGTGCTCAGAATCTTATTAGGGATTTTCTTTGTAGGATTTTTAATGTATGAATTTTTTGATACCTGGATTGCAGCTGGAATAGCATTAGCGCTCGTCATATTGGTTATGATTATTTTCTCTCGTAAACTACAATCGTTTTACAATAAATTGGAAGCAAGATTTATGTTAAACTTAAATGCTAGAGAAAATAGAACACCAGATATTTTACCTTGGGATACGCACTTAACCGAGATTACAGTTGCACCAGAATCAGAACTGGTAGGAAAAACGTTAGTTGATTTAAAAATTAGAGAGCAATATGGAGTAAATATTGCCATGATAGAAAGAGGCAAAATCAATATTTCAACTCCAAGTCGAGATGAACGTTTATATCCATACGATAAATTATTAGTTATTGGAACAGATGATCAATTGGCTAATATTAAACCTTTATTTGATGGAATTATAGACGAAACTTTAGTTTCTATTCCGATGCAAGATATGTCTTTGCAAAAAATTATCATCAATAGTAATTCTCCAGTTTTTGGACAAACCATTAGAAATTCTGGCATTAGAGAACAAACACATGGTTTAGTTGTTGGCATTGAACGCGACGGCAAGCGTATTTTAAATCCAGATTCTAATTTGATATTTGAAAATGGAGATATTGTTTGGATTGTAGGAAATAATAAGCGTATACCAGATTTGTTGAAGTAAAAGTATCTTGTCATTCAGAGTGCAGTGAAGAATCTCTATTGGTTAAATTCTCAGCGTCATTTCTATTAAATTAGATTCCTCGTTCCTCGGAATGACAAAAAAATTTAATTTATCTTAGTAAAAGATGAAGAAAATAGACCAAGAAAAAGGTGAGTTTTTGGAAAATATAATTAAGTATTGGGAAGAAGAAAACTTACTTGATGAAGCTACCGCAAATAAATTACGCCAAAGCTACGAAGCTAAAGTATTCGATTGGCGTAGGTTAGCACAATATTCATTTTGGGTGGCCATGGCTTGTGGTGTTATTTCTTTAGGTGCGTTGCTGATAGACAAAACCTTGCTCAATTATATTCAAAAGCTATACAATACACCAAATAGTTTAATTAGCTTATTCTCTGCATTAGCTGCAATTGGTCTGTTTATATTGGGTTTTAAAAGAAAAAAGGCAAAGCCCGAAAAGGTTTTTAGCAACGAAGCACTTGTCTTTACTGCTGTAATGCTTACTGCAAATGCAATTGCTTATTTTGGAAAATCTTTAAATCATGGAAGCAATCACTTCTCTATTTTAATTTTACTATCGGTAGTAATTTATGCGAGTTTGGCCTATTTGTTTAAATCGAGGTTAATTTGGGTATTTACCTTACTTTCTTTTGGCGCTTGGTTTGGTACAGAGACAGGTTATTTATCGCGTTGGAGTGGTTATTTTATCGGTTTAAACTACCCATTACGCTTTGTATTATTCGGCTTATTTCTTACTGCTGCCTCGTTTTTATTAAGACACAAAAAAAATCTCCACCATTTTTTCCCAACCACGTACGTCTGTGGAATGGCTTATCTTTTTATATCACTCTGGTTAATTTCTGTGTTTGGCAACTACGGCACTTTAGAAAGTTGGTATGCCGTAAAACAAATTAGTCTGTTTTATTGGGCTATAATTTCAGCAATTATATGTGCGATTAGCATTTTTGTTGGTTTAAAATACCACGATGAAGTTGCCAGAGAATTTGGCATTACTTTTTTATTCATAAATTTATATACACGCTATTTCGAATATTTTTGGGATAGTTGGCATAAAGCATTATTCTTTTCTGTATTAGCCATTTCATTTTGGTTAATCGGCCGCAAAGCAGAAAAAATATGGAATATTGAGTTCACAAAGAATAAAATGGATCGAAAATGAAACAATACGATGAACGTGTAGATGCTTACATTGCAAAAGCTGCACCATTTGCACAACCAATTTTAACACATTTAAGAAATACCATTCACCAAGTCTCTCCTTTAATTAATGAAACCATTAAATGGGGGTTTCCTCATTTCGATTATAAAGGAACTGTTTGCTCTATGGCAAGTTTTAAAGCACATTGCGCATTTGGTTTTTGGAAGTCTTCTTTAATGAAAGATCCTTATCAGATTTTCGAGAAAGATGCGATGGGCACTATGGGAAGAGTTGAAAAAATGGAAGATATCCCTGAAACTAAGATTCTTACAGAATATATTTTAGAAGCATTAAAGCTGAATGAAGAAGGCACAAAAGTTAAAAAGGTAGTCACGCCAAAGGCGGAAATTGCGATGCCATCAGACTTTGCAAGTGTATTGAATGAAAACCCAAGAGCCAAACAACAGTTCGAAAGCTTTAGTCCATCACACCGTAGAGAATATTTAGAATGGATAACAACTGCTAAAGCTGAAGCCACCAGAATTAAACGTATGGCGACAACAATTGAAAGGCTAACTGAAGGAAAATCTTTAAACTGGAAATATCAACGTTGATTTTATATCTCCTTATTTCCGCGAAAGTGGGAATCGTAAAGCAGTGAAAAGTTTGTGCTATACTTATCCTAAATAAACCAAACTCTGTTTAATAATAAGGTACAATGCTAATGCAAACAAAAATAACGCAATCGAGCGATTAATTAGATGGCTACTTAGTGCAAACTTCTCTTGAATATAGCGAGCAAAATGAGCATATCCATATAAAGCTAAAGCAGAACCCATACCTGAACCTAAACTAAAAATCACTAATGATAAGTAATTAGTATGGATCCATTCATGCAGAATAACATAATTACCAAAAAATAACCAAAAAGGAATTTGCACAGGATTTAAAACTCCTAGCAACATTCCATAAAACACACTTCCCTTTCTACTTCTGTTATCTTCACTTTTTGTTTTTGGAACTTTTTTACGATTAACCCAAGTAATTGTGCCCATTACAATAAAGAGCAAAATCATAAATAAGTCTACATATGTTCCTAATCTTACTTCACTAATGTTCGCGTCTAGGTTAACATCACTTGATACCCAACGAGCAAAACGCATCATTCCGAAGGTGAAAAATACTTCTACACAAGAAAAAGAAAGTATAAAGTACAAAGCCTGACGCATGCCTTTGTTAATGGTCAGCTGCGCCACAGTAAGGTTAATATTTCCCGGAGGGATATAGCCCATGGCATTTAATACGATGCCTATTAATAAGGTAAGGAAGAGCATAGTTTGCTAAGATACTATTTCAAATGTGCTTTTAAAAATTGACCCGTGTAAGAACCTTTTGCATTTTGTAAATCTTCGGGTTTCCCTTCAAACACTACGTGTCCGCCTTTATCACCGCCCTCTGGTCCGATATCTATTACCCAATCTGCACACTTAATCATATCCATATTGTGTTCAATCACCAAAATTGTATTCCCTTGTTCTATTAATGTATTTAAGGCTTTTAATAGCTTTTTAATATCATGAAAGTGTAGACCAGTGGTAGGTTCATCAAAAATAAACATTGTTTTTTGTGCATTGTTTCCCTTGATTAAAAATGAAGCTAATTTTATACGTTGCGCTTCACCACCACTTAACGTATTTGAGGATTGACCCAAATGCACATAACCTAAACCAACATCAACTAAAGGATTTAATTTTTGTAAGATTTTCGGTTCTTTTGCAAAGAAATCTACCGCTTGTTCAATGGTTAAATCTAAAATATCGGCTACGTTTTTATCTTGATAGGTGATATCTAAAACTTGTTGCTTAAATCTTCTTCCACCGCAAGTTTCGCAAGGCAAATAGATATCAGCCATAAACTGCATTTCTATTTTCACTTCACCCTCACCTTGGCAAGTATCACAACGACCACCTTCTACATTAAAAGAAAATGCTGCAGGTTTTAATCCACTCGCTTTTGAAGCTGGCAAAGCCGAAAATAAAGCTCTAACATCATCCCAGGCTTTAACATATGTAACTGGATTTGAACGCGAAGAACGTCCAATTGGATTTTGATCCACCATTTCAACAGCACTCACTAAATCGATATTACCAAAAATACCATCGTAACTACCAGTTTGTTCACCCGCATAATTACCAATGGCTTTCTGCAAAGCAGGATAAAGAATTTTCTTTACCAAACTTGTTTTTCCAGAACCAGAAACTCCGCTTACACAAGTAAAAACTCCTAATGGGAATTTCACATTGATGTTTTTTAAGTTGTTTTCTCTAGCTCCTTTAATTAGAATATGATCTTTCCATTCGCGACGTTTTGCAGGAATAGAAATTTCTTCTTTTCCAGCTAAATAACGACCAGTTAATGAATTTTTATCTTTAATGATTTCATCATACGTACCACTAAAAACCAAATTTCCACCATGCGTACCTGCTTCCGGACCAATATCAATTATATGATCCGCAGCTTTCATCATTTCTTCTTCGTGTTCTACCACCAAAACGGTATTGCCAACATTTCTTAATGATTCAAGAACTTCAATCAATTTATGCGTATCTCTTGGGTGCAAGCCAATGCTCGGTTCGTCTAATACATAAACAGACCCAACCAAACTACTTCCTAAAGATGTTGCTAAATTAATCCGCTGACTTTCACCACCAGAAAGTGTATTAGATAAACGATTTAAAGTTAAATAGCCTAAGCCAACATTATTCAAGTATAAAACACGACTCGTGACTTCAGCTAATAAACGCTTAGAAATCTTAATTTCAGTTTCTGATAATTCTAATTTTTCAAAAAATGGAAGTATTGTCGATAATGGCATTAAAACCATATCTAAAATAGATTTTCCATTAATTTTTACATACGATGCATCTTTACGTAAACGGGTTCCTTTACAATCAGGACAAACCGTTTTTCCGCGGTAACGCGATAACATTACTCGGTATTGTATTTTATAGGTTTGCTCTTCTAGCTCTTTAAAGAACTCATCTAAACCAGCAAAATATTTATTTCCTGTCCAAATTAAACGTTGTTGCTTTTCTGTTAATTCGCTATATGAGCGATGAATTGGAAAATCGAATTTATCTGCATTTTTGATAAATCTCTTTAACCATTCGCCCATCTTTTCGCCACGCCAAGGCGCAATCGCGTTATCGTATAAGCTTTTACTCTTATCAGGAATTACCAAATCTTCATCAATACCAATGACATTTCCATAACCCTCACAACGTTTACACGCACCATACGGATTATTAAAACTGAAGAAATTTGGAGTTGGTTCTTCAAACTTAACGCCATCTAATTCAAAACGATCGCAAAAGAAAGTTTGTTTTCCTTCGTGTTCTACAAAGCAGTCGCCTTTGCCTTCAAAAAATGCAGTTTGTACAGAATCCGCTATGCGACTTAACGTTTCTTCTTCTTCGTTTACAACAATCCTATCTATTAAAATTCGAATGGTTTCGCTATCTGTTAATTCAACGTCTTTAATCGAAGCATCTTCTAATAAATCTTCAATTTTTGCAATTTTACCGTTAAAATAAACGCGTAAAAAACCTTTTTGTAGCAATACTGCTAATTCTTCTTTAACCGAACGGTTATTATGGGGATGCAATGGACAGAAAATAGTTACAACTGCATCATTTCCTAAACCTATAATAAAATCCACTACTGTGGTAACTGTATCTTTTTTAACTACTGCTCCAGAAATTGGCGAATAGGTAATACCTATTCTAGAGAAAAGTAATTTTAAATAATCATAAATCTCAGTTGATGTACCTACGGTAGAACGTGGATTTGAGGTAATTACTTTTTGCTCTATCGCGATAGCAGGTGCAATACCTTTAATATAATCTACATCTGGTTTATTCATTCTGCCCATAAATTGGCGAGCATAAGATGATAAACTTTCTACATAACGTCTTTGGCCTTCTGCATATAATGTGTCGAAAGCTAAAGAGGATTTACCCGAGCCAGACATACCGGTAATTACGACTAATTTGTTTTTAGGAATGGCAACATCAATATTTTTAAGATTGTGAACTCTTGCCCCTTTTATAATGATATTTTTGTGTGGATCTTTCTCTATTTCCTTGCTCATGAACCGCCTTT